>Ga0308163_10000032_pt1 | contig 443024 bp, 325 predicted proteins | sample PhyTR1_FD_201037 | JGI IMG/M metagenome (GOLD analysis project Ga0308163, IMG submission 201037) | Phyllosphere microbial communities from UC Gill Tract Community Farm, Albany, California, United States - DLSLT.R1 | ecosystem: Host-associated > Plants > Phyllosphere > Unclassified | place...
TTTAATATTATATTGCGATGCTTTTCCTATCGGTTCTTTTCGAATCTTCCGATTCTACTGCTCTTATTCTTTTTGTTCTGAAATCTCTTTCAGAACGGCTGTCAATTCAATATGTCTACGAACGTGTGTTTCTTTATTTAGCTTCACTTGTGTTGCAAAGCGGGTGCAAAAGTAGAACCTTTATTTAGATTTCCAAGCATTCTCAAGGAGTTTTTTCTAACTTTTTTTTCCATTTTTTCTTAACTCACTGATAACATAATATTTAAATTTAAAAATTCTTAAACAAAACTAAGGTTTTTTCTTACTTTTAAGTTTTTAAAGCAAATATAGCAATTGATAAAATCTGTTTTTATTGAATCTACAGCTTGAAAAAAGCTATTCTCTTCGTCTTTACAGAAAACAACCCTTCTGTTACTATTAAAAATTCATTCTTAATCGCTTGAATACGCTGTGCGAACAAACACTCAATAAACATAAATAAAAAAGCCTGAGAGATTCTCAAGCTATTTTAAACATATTTAATGAAGCAATTGCTATTATTTGCTGAAATCGTAACTAAGCGCAGCGCCAAGTCCAAATTGAAATGTTGATGCATAATCAGTAACTGCTACTGGTCCCCAATAATAGTCCCAATAATAATCATATCCTACAGCCGCTGACATTGATTGCAGGTAAGCATGGAGATTAATTGATAATGGCGAATTCGTTTTCACCTTTACACCAGCCTTAACTTCCCAAGCAAAATAAGTTCCGCTACCGCTCTTTGGTGTTTCTAAAATCGCAACTCCTAAACCTGCTCCTAGAAATGGAAGCGCCTTTTGGGAACTTGAACCAAAATAATAAGTATAATCCGCCAATATATAATTGATGGCGCCTTTATCGTCTCCAGCATTCACTTGAGTCCCTGGAGGAATAGCCCCTTCATTTAAAGCAATCTTTGTATACAAAGGCATCCTTGTATCAAGTCTATTATACTTTAATTCTATTGAAGCATTATCCATTATAAAATATTCCAAACCTAAACCATATTCAAAACCATCTTCCACTTTTCCGTAAGAGGAATCAAAGTCTACCCTATCAGAAAAGGTATACCCTCCATACAAATTAAGCAAAAATGACTGAGCGCTTTGTGCTGACATTCCCAGCGAAAAGAAAAAAACGACAAATAACAAATGATACTTTTTCATAATTTCAAGATTTAATTTATACAATTATTGTTTTGCATGGTGGCTACATTCGGGGATTTTTCATGATGTAGCACTTATAGCCTTAATAACCTATTAACTCGTCTCAAAGTTATCTTACAAAAACATTTTAACATCATAAAATAAGTTTTATCATGTTGCAAATTATAAAATGAAACCATTTTTTTAAATAAAACATCAGAGAATAAGCTACAGCCACTGATACAAACCATAATTCCTTAGTCAATTTAAATAGGAACTCTTACTCATATATCTCTTACTAGACTAAATATGCATAATAGTAAATTCTGGTTTTTCCACATTCCTTGATTGTCAGATTTTGTCTTTCCATACTGCCTATCTTTTAAATATCTCCAATACCAAACTTGAGTTGATTCCACCATTTCGATTTAAAGGCATTATAAAAATAGAAAAACAGCCCGAGAGCTGTTTTTAATCTTCATTTGATAATTATTACAAATCCCAGATCTTCTATGAATAATTAAGACACAATTAATATCCACTGCACCTGGCACTTTATAAAAAGAGGAACAGATTCCTTTTTCACATCTTCCCTCACTATTATTGCTTAACTATTTGCTTAAATCTCTTTTAAGTTCACCTCTTTTTTATCGCCATCCTTATCTATAGTCACTCGTTTTTCAATATTAGCCTTATCGGAGTAGGATTGTTTTGCTGTACCATAATTTGTTGTGGAACCTTGGTATCCGTAATAATTGTAGTAGTTTGTATATCCAGATACATATGAATAATTGTAGGAATTAGTAAAATCAAAGCTAACCATAACAATATAAGTCCCTGGCATTAAATCCATAAACTCGAAATGCCCTTGATCGTCATAAACTTTAGTTTTTTTTATAGAGTAGCCAAAATCACTATTCAAAGGCACTTCTGGCATTTTATTCTGCTTGCGAATTTTCTTGTTGACCTCTACCCATTCCTCATAATAAGCTGAACTTGGAAAAAGTGTAATTTCTGTACCTCTTGGCGCATATTGTTTCTTAGCTGTATTTACCAATCCTCCCAATTTTTTACCTGAATCAGATCTTGCATAGGCTGTTCCAATTATAACACTATTACCATTGGAGATTTGCCTCGTAACCTCCTCCTTATTAAATTTGTTTTTAATAGGCTGATAATCTAACTCTTCGTTAACTGTAATTTCCCACATTCCATTAGCCATAGACATTTCACGCTGCCATAGACGATGATCTTTTTTGTCTATAGCATAATTATAAGTAGCGTTCGTGCTTTCTTCTAAAACGGAGACAAGCCAAGTTTCGTGCTTACCTGTTCTTGGAGAATTGTAGATAAAACTTTTCACTTCTTTGATGGTGTAATATTCTACAAGCACATCTGACCCATCATTATAATAAAACTGTGGAAAACGGGCTTTGTATCCGACATCTAATGGCAGTGTTGTAATTAAATGATCAGACCAATTGAAGTCAAAATATTCTTCCTTAGGCTGAAGCTTTAGTTTTTTGTCTTTTTTAGTTTTCTTAGAATAGAAATTACCCGTAATGATTTCAGCAAAGTTCAGATTTAATTTTGCATTCTTGGTTTCATCGGCATAACTTATAGCTCTAAGTGTTTGCGCATCTGCTGTACTAATACGCGTGGTAGGATTACCGTTGTCTTTTGGGGTAAAAGTATTATTTAACGTTAGTTGGTTATTAGCCAAAGTTATATCATAAGTTAATGCTCCCATATTTTTCCACTCGGCACCTTTAACATAATAAACAGTGTAGAGTGATTTTTCTGGCTTAATATACTTTGTATTGATATCCTTACCGCCAGGAACAAGTGCTTTTTGTCCGACTGTCATAAATGGAAACAGAAACAGTACAATAAAAAGAGGTTTTATCAAATTGAATGTCCCATTTTTTAAAAACCAATTTTTGTTTGATGTATCACTATATAGAATATTGCCTTTCATTATCATTATTTTGATTAGGAACAAATTTATAGACATCATATACAAAATAAAATACCTGATTTCATGGTAATTTCTATTGGGTTACTTTTAATTTTACTCTAAAATCTAAATGTATATTTGCTAATGCTTGTTCGCAAGAAATATTGAATTCTAATTTACTCTGATTTTTTTTGTATAAACTTCTTTAAGTTCTGTGTTTTTATTCAACAGACAGGGAAATTCCATAATCTCTTTCAATGTTAGATTATGTCCGTTTTTAACTCTTAACTCAACTCCTATTTAAATTTTGTTTAACGTTAAAATCTTATAAAAATGCAACTAAAGATTACTATTGCAGTACTATCTCTAAATGTTTTATAGTTTTAAAACATCACCTATTACTTTAACAAAACCATATTCTTCAAAACTATTCCAGAGAATAGGTACAGTCAGATTGTATTCTTTCCCCTTTGCCCATATAAGTCTGTATCCGCTGTGCTCCATATAAATACAACCATAATCTGCTTCTGTAGCTCTGCAAAACTCTTTAAAGTATTTGTCAATTGATTTTGATTTAGCAAAAAGACGACTCATATCACTGGTCACAGCCCAGAATTGAATTTCGATACAATCCTCTATTCTTGAAGAATAATCATTAATATAAATTTCAACATTGCCGATCCACCATTTGCCATCAGCACCTTTATAATAATCGATAAAGTCAGACTCATCAGCAGAATCGGGAGTATAATTTTGAGCTAAATCATACAGATAATACTCTATTATCGTATGATCTTCTTCTACTAAAATACAGGTATCTACCCTCTGATTTATTCCTAAGTTTTCAAGTAAAGTTTTGGATATTTCTCCATTAGCATAGCGGTCAATTTTGTACAGCTGATTATTGATTATTTCAAATGATGCTCTCTCTTTTTCTGAATGCTCATAAATGAATTGTAAAGCTCTATTCAACCTTTCTCTCTTGATGTATATTCTGTAATCGTAATCTAGTCCCATTTTTATAATTCGAATAAAATCAAATGTATTGCTTTTAGCTTAAAAAAATCAAACTTAAATTAATATTGAAGCAAGAAAGACATTACGCATATTAAGCTTATCTTCAACAAATGTTAAATATTAATAAAGCCCTGTAAAGTCTGATCTTTTTGCTTATTTTTGTTAGAAGCTCTTCAGAAAAAAGATTTAAATTTTCCTTTTAGCCGCTGATCAGATATTTATCTCAGCTATTACAAAAGCAAAAAACATTATAATCAGTTTTAAAAGAGCCAAAAAATACCATTACAAATAGCCCCAAGACTATGAAAAAAATTACTCTAATGATCTGTCTGCTACTTGCCGCAGGCGTGAACGCACAGCAGGAAAAGGGAATTATCGGATATGCGAACTGGCTGGACAACTGGACAGAATTCAAGCCGCAGAAAACGGAGTCTAAAGATGCCAACCAAATCCTGGCTGGAAATATCACACAGAACACCAAACTGATGAAAAAAAACGTGTACATCCTTCAGGGAAATGTATATGTAACAAATAACGCCGTTCTGACGATTGATCCAGGTACGGTAATTATTGGCGATGCAGCAAGCAAAGGAACTCTTATTATAACAAAAGGAGCCAAAATTATGGCAGAGGGACAGGAAACTGATCCTATCATCTTCACTTCAAACGCTAGTATGAAAAAAGCAGGCGACTGGGGTGGTCTTGTAGTATTAGGAGATGCCCCTATCAATAAATTTGGCGGAGCTGGATCTTATACAATGGATCTTGACCCTTCTCTTACTGCATATGGAGGAGACAATGCAGCTAGCAGCTCTGGCGTATTAAAATTTATTCGTATTGAATTTGCTGGCCGAAAAGTAAAAGGAGCAGATAGCTTTAATGGACTAACTGTTGCAGGAGCTGGAAACAAAACGGTTTTAGAAAACATTATGGTGAGCTTCTCAGGAGGTGATTCATTTGCTTTTTATGGCGGAGATCTTAATGCTTCTCAACTGGTTTCATACAAATCTATAAACGATGATTTTAAAATGACGCAAGGAACGCAATGCCGTCTTTATAATTCATTAGCCGTTAGATCTTCTTATTTATCTAGTAACAGAGATGGTTCTAGATGTTTGGAAGTGAAAGCCTATGAAAAGAAAAGCGAAACAGACTTTACAAGAAAATCTACTTTCGTTTCAGCTTCAAACCTTACTCTTTTAAATGACAGTGAAAACATCAAAGCCGACATTCAGGCTGGTCTTATAAAAGAAGCTGTTTACGTAGCTGACAATGCTGCTCTAGAGCTTAAAAGAAGCGTAATTTCGGGATTCAATCCTGCTGTTTTATTAGACAGTCAAACAGTAGTAAATGGTGAAAACTTAAAGAAAATCAAGTTTGAAGAAATGTTTTTCAACCAGTGCACAGGTAATATCTTTACAGAAAATAATGCCGATAATTCTGATTTAGAAAACTGGTACGGCAATACTATATTTTCAAATGTATACTCACAAACCGACAATAAAGAGACTTTTGTTGACATTTACAATGCAAAAAGACCTGACTTTAGGCTTCAAATAGGAAAGATTACTGCATCGAGTGGCAAATAATTTTTTTTAAAATATTATAAATTAAAAGGAAACATCTATTAAGCTGTTTCCTTTTTTTTTGCACCTAAAACTTCCATGTCTTGCAATAATTTCAAAAACAGGTAGAAATACTCTACTGCAAATCAAATCCTTATAATAACTTTAATATATATTTTTCAATAGATAGTAATATTTAAAAGACAAAAGTATGAAAATAGGAATTATTGGCATTGGAAGTCTTACACTAGAACTGGCGCAAAGAGCCTCATCTGCAGGTTATGAAATCCTTATTCATCATCCTCGCGGTAACTCCTTCATACGGCAAACGACTGAAAGCATAAACAATGCTAGGCTAGTTTCACTTCAGGAAGCTGCTATAGCAGATGTTATCATACTTTTTGTTCCGAGAGAAGATCTTGAGAAAACCATTGGAATGTTACCAGATATGACTGGCAAAATCATCGTGCATACCAGCGGACTGATTTTTAATCCAAAACTTCTAGTGTCAAGTATTACCAGCGCTCTTACTTTTCAGATTACAGCTTCGCTCCTACCTAAAGCTTATGTGCTAAAGCTTTTCAGCCCGATAATGCTGCAACCACAAAAAACGTCGCATACAACAAAAACCGAAGATGAAATCTATTTTGCAGGCGACCATATACCTTCAAAGAATATTGTCAAAACTTTTCTAAAAGACCTCGGGTTCAATCCATTTGACCTATCTTCAAGATTAAAATCCCAAAAAACTGTACTCCTTCACAAGAAGAACAGTCTACTTAATATCTGGTATCAGAATCAATACAGATCAAACTGATTTTTCCTTGCAGCCTTATAAAACGAAATGATGCAGAAACACAAAATAGCTGTTAAAATCTATACCTTAATTATTGTCTTAAGGATTTTCAGCGTTTGAATGTGATGTGTTCAAAGAATCTTTCTCTCTAGGCCTGCGACGTTCTGGACGCAAATTTTTCAGTTCACTCTCTTCTGCAAAAGTTGCGTCTTCTTTAAACTTGCCAGTCGAAATTTCGAAATCATCTGCCGTCCCAGTAATTTTCATCGGAATATTTATAAGTCCCATTGGTGGCAACCCAACACGAAACCCGACATTTATTTTGCCATCCATAGTAACTTGTCCTTCTAGCTTCGCTCTAAAACCAGCCATTTTCATGGTTGTCGGCGTTATGGTCATTACATTGTTCTTTATAGCCGAATGAATGGCAATTTTATTAAAAGTTGCTTTCTCCAAGTCGGCAGCATCTGCTTTTTTGGCTACATGGTTTAAAAGCTTGAAATTTTTAAATTTAATGTCCTCTAGGGTTAATGTTCCTTCACCTTCAATAGATTTAAAGTCGATATCCATATTCTGATCGATACTTCCTCCTAGCTGGTAATCAACCGAAACTAAGCCATACGCATCTTTAGCCATACTTACCAATTCGGCAAAAATCGGAATCTCAGCATAAGCGCGCTGGATATCAAAATTGCTAGCCTTAAAATTCGCATTGTACTTCGCTAAACGACGATGCTGAGCTTTATAATCACCAGTCATTGCTATTTTAGTCCCAGCCATGTTAAACGCCGCTTCTGTCACCTGAACTTTACGATCATTAACCACTAGAGTTCCCACAAAATCTTTAATCTTATAAGTATCAAATTGAAGATTATTGACTTTTGCAGCGATTTTTAAATCGGCGCTGCTAGGAATTCTTATTACATAGTTTTTATTCTTTGCATTGCTGCTTTTAGGAGCTGTATTTATAGGTATAGAATCCGTTTTTTGACCTACTTCTTCTTCGGCTTTCTGGTCTGTATACTTTGCAATCATATCAAAAAACTCGTTTGCATCAATCTGATTACTAAATAGATTAATATCTGCCTTGAGCTTTTCGTTAGACTCGCGTAGATATTTTCTATTAAAAACATACCTTAAAATGTTATGTATGTATCCATTTAACACAATATCAGATTTGCCATAAGTGACATTAAATTCTTCAAAACGCATCTTATCTTTAAAAAACTTAAATGTTCCTTTAGAAATCTCAAAAGGCTCAGGAAACATTGTGCTCTTAATCACTAAATTCCTTGCTTCTAGCTTACCTCCATTTTTAATATTCTCATAATTTTTCGCATCTATATCTTTTTTAGATCCTTTAGCAATAAGATTGGTCTGGATAACTCCCGAAATGCTCAAATCTTTAATGGGAAATATCTGGGTTAATTTACCAACGTCCAAAGTTCCCTGAGTTTTTATATTGTAAACCAAATCGTAAAGATTACTAACCTCTCCTTGCACTTTAAAAGGCGATCCTGCTAAAACAAATTCAGCTTGCTGCAATTTCACGTTTAAATCTTCTCCAGTACCTCTATCACTTGCTATTGCTGCGTTTATATTTATATTTTCAACTGGCATATTTGGAAATTTGAGTGATTTCAAATAGCCATTCTTAATACTTGCCACTGCTTTTGAGGATGGATATTTTTTTTGTTTTCGGTTTAAAATTCCATGCATGCTTACCTTTAAATTTAAATCTCCCTTAACTTCTAAACTGTCTAGAGGATAAAACTTATGCACTTCTGCCAGATTAATTTTAGATTCCAATTCGGTATCTACAGTAAAAGGATATAATTTATGGAGTTCAAACCGTCCTCTAACAAAATTGCCGAGAGCTTCAGCATTCAAGTTGTCTATTTTAGCCGAAACGTTTCGTAAAATACTGTCTTTAGCTGTTACCGCTAAATTTAAGTTGATATTTTTAATTGCATCTTTTTTCTTTATGTTTTGAACATATCCATTTTTTAAGCTAAGATTCAGCTGAAACTTAGGGATGCTTTTAATGATCGTATCTACTTTATTTAAACGCGGGCTAAAACCTAAATCCCTTAAAAAAATGCCGTCGGCTTTTAAATCCAAGGCAATATCTCCACGAATATCATTCTCGTTAAGATTTAAGGCCTCTTTTAATTTTGCCAAATCTAAATCCGCTTTTACAGCCGTTTTAATTTTTAGCTTTTTGAAACCTTCAGAATGAAAATTAACTGTCGTTTTCTTTTTATCCAGATTAAACGACAGATTATCTAAATCAAACTTTAATTTATTAATGTCTAAATCCTTAACCTCTGCTTTGGCTGATATATTGATATCTTTTACTGGATCTTTTATTCTTTTATAAGCAATTGTACCGTTATTAATTTGCAAATCAGCTGAAACAATTGGCTTTTCTGAAAGGTCTTGCATATACCTTCCGCGTGCAAAAATCCTAAAATCAATATTACCGCTAATTGTCATCTCTTCACGCCACTTATCGTAAGCTGGAGGCACAAGGGATAGCATTTCTTCTAAGGTAGAGTTTTTAGACTGCATGCGCAGATCAAAATCATAGCCGCCTTTTATAAATGCAAAATGGCCATTAAATGAGAACGGAAAATTTTTAATGCGGATAACATTACGCTCAAATTTAAACTTAAGTGCTTTAGCGTCTATGTAAGTGATTATTTCAGCATTGATCGGTTTGTTTCGCACATAATCAACACCGTTTAAGCTAAAATCGAATGATTTTATTTTTACATTCGAATCAAGATCAAATAAATCTGCACTTAAATCACCTTTGCCTTTATAGTTCAAATCCTGAACCTTAAATTTTAAAAGTGCACTTCTGTCATTGTATGATATGTTAGTTTGCTTTATAACAACCTTTTTAATATTAAATTCTGTCTTTGCTGTATCTACAGATTTAGAAGGCTTGACAATATTAAAATTGGCATTTCCTTTAGAATCTATTTCTAGATTTAAATCTGCTTCATCAAGATATACGGCATCTAAAACAATCTTTCCCTTCAATAAACTGTAAAAATTCAGACCTGCAGATACCCTTCCCGCCTTTACAATACTTACTGATTCAAACTGTTTCTTTTTGCTTAATACGCTGACATTTTTAGCATAAATGGTCAATGCCGGAAAATGCTTAAAAACAGAAAGTCCTATCTGATCAAAACGAACTTCGGCATCTAGTTTCTCATTAGCTATACTTTCTAATTTAGCTGTTATTTCGTCTTTGAACACATACGGAACAATTGTTAGCACAATTATTAAAAGTAGAAATAAGGTGGTAATACTAATTGCGGCTTTCTTTAGGAACTTCTTAGTCATTTTTTTGGGGTATCGTTTTAAGATTTTAAAAATATAGATTTAGCTGTCAAGAAAAAATCTTGATTGAGATATTAACTCAAAAATAACAATTAAAAATTTTATTGATTTCTTAGACAAGCTTTCAAAAGAATATTTTGTTAAATTAATTATGCCCACAGAGCAAGTTCTAGATTTTAACGACTCCTTTTGCCTGTTTACCTAAAATTGCATAATCCACAGACATTTTCTGATGACCTTTACATCAGAAAACAATGCTACAAAGCTTATAACTTTAAAACTTACGATTATGAAAGCAACTATTGGTATTACAGAAAAAAACACAAACGCTGTTTCTAATGAATTAGCAAAACTATTAGCAGATGAATTTGTCCTTTACACCAAAACCAGAAATGCGCACTGGAATGTTACGGGCGATAATTTTCATGCAAATCACATCTTCTTTGAAAATCAGTACAAGCAACTGGATGAAATCATTGACAGCGTTGCTGAACGTATGCGTAAAATTGGCCACTACGCACCCGCAAGCTTGAAAACATATCTTGAACTGACGCATCTTACAGAATACAGTGAAAGAACAAATAACGGTTTAGGGTTTATGAAAGATCTATTACAAGATCATGAAAGCATCATTGAATTTATTCGTGGCAACATTACTCCTTTTGCTGATGATTACAAAGATTATGGTTCAAGCGATTTTATTACCGGCTTAATAGAAATTCATGAAGAAATGGCGTGGATGATACGCTCTTACTTTAGATAAAATAACAAGGAATAAGTATATTTGTCTAAACCAAAAACCCAATACCATGAAAGCGCTAATTGTTGATGACAATGATATTGCAAGAACTACTTTATCTCATTTGGCTAAACAAATTCCAAATCTTACTGTTGTAAATGAATATTCTAATGCCATTGAAGCGTATCATCATTTACAGGAAAATCAAGTAGATTTAATTTTTTTGGATATTGAAATGCCCGAGATGACAGGAATTGAGTTGACAAAAAATCTATCTGGGAAAGATATCATCATCATTTTTACATCTTCTAAGAAGGAATATGCGCTGGAGGCATTTGAATTGAATATTGCAGATTATATTCTAAAACCAGTTACTCCTGCCCGATTTTTACAGGCAGTAAGTAAAGCGCAATCTATCATTGAAAGCAGAAAAGAGAATATACAATTTGGCAAAGAAGAATTTTTATTCGTTAGAGATTCTAATATTACAAGAAGATTAAAACTAGATGATATTTTTTATGCTGAAGCAATGGGAGATTATGTAAAGTTTTACACGAAAGAAAAAATGTTTGCCATTCACGGCAAAATGAAAACTGCCGAAGAACGTCTTCCAAAAGATGATTTCATTAGGGTACATCGTTCTTATATTGTTTCTATTGGTAAAATTGACACTTTACAAGACGGAGGTATTATGATTAACAAAAAATTTATTCCTGTTGCAGATGCCTACAGAAAAGCTCTAAACACTAGGATGAATGTCTTCTAATTATCATTTTATTTTTCCTGCTGCGCAAACTAGAATCCTGTCTTATTGAATTAAGATAATACAATTTCATTTACACTTATTTTATGATAAATACGTCTACCGTAATGGGTAACAAACGCTTTAGTTATTTTATAATCAGCAGTTTTATTTTATGCAGCATATTATTGATTGCTGTACAAATTAATTCGGCTCAAAATACTAAAGAACTCATACGAAATAATAATACACTTTTAAACGAATTGCGTTCCAGCAACCATTTAAGAGAAATTGACCGCGATATTTTGGGTGTCGAAAGCCGAATACGAGCCTCTATTGCAACCAATGACACTACACATTTAGAAGGAATCGATCAAAAGATCAGGCAGATTAAAAATTTTCTCGATTCGCTTTCTGTAGATAATGCCGATCCTGAAGAGGAAAAACTAATACAAAGACTCGGAGTTTTGGCTCAGGATAAAATGATAACGAAAGGAAAATTGCTCCACCGTTATGATTCTTTAGGCAATATGGATGATGATAGCTCAATTGCCAATCCTAAAGCCAGAATAATTTCTAATGAGATTACCGATATTACAGCTAAAATTTACCATAAGCGTCAATTGCGCATGGTTGAACTACGGAATCTAAGTCTGGAAATGGGTCGAAGAGCAAAACTTTACGATATTTCCTTGTTAGTTTTACTAGTTTTAAGTGGTGCCGTCATAGGTTATCATATTATGCGACAATTCAGAAGACAACATTTTCTGATCAAAGAATTGGACATTGCAGAAAAAAAAGCATCGATTGCTGCTCAAACTAAAGAAAATTTTCTTGCTAATATGAGTCATGAAATTAGAACGCCTCTTAGTGGTATTTTAGGATTTACCAATTTATTACAGAAAAGACCTTTGGATGAAACTTCCGCAGAATTTGTGGGTTCTATTCAGCGTTCGGGCGAAAATTTAATGACCATTATTAATGACATACTCGATTTATCTAAAATCGAGGCTGGAATGATGCGCATTACACCGGGAATATTCAGCATCAACGGATTGTTGAATTCGGTCGAAACGCTTTTTTCAGAACGTGTAAAAGAAAAAAAATTAACGGTTTCTAGTAAAGTAGACAATTCGATTCCAGATACTTTAATTGGTGATGCCACCAGATTAACTCAAATATTGGTAAACCTAATTGGAAATGCCATAAAATTTACCCATCAGGGGTCTGTAAACATTGAGGTCTATAATAAACTGCAAAATGAAGATAAAGTTATTGTGGGCTTTAAAATTACCGACACGGGAATTGGAATTGATAAAGAAAAGCTAAATGAAGTCTTTGAAAGATTCAATCAAGGTGAAGACTCTACAACCCGAAATTACGGTGGGACTGGTCTAGGATTGTCAATAGTAAAAAAGCTGATTTTATTACAAAACGGTAATATTGAGGTAAAAAGTGAACAAGGAAAAGGAACAACCTTTAGTTTTTACATTCCGTATGTTATTGCTAAAGAACAGCTCAATTCTAAACCTATTGCAAATATTAGCAATTTTAAAGGTATCTCAAATACCGCTTTGAGAGTTTTAGTTGTAGATGACAACGCAATCAATCAGAGTTTGATGAAACATTTGCTTTCACAATGGAATGTTGATTTTGAAATGGCTTCTAACGGTTTGGAAGCAGTGGAATATCTAAGCAAAAAAGATTGTGATCTGGTATTAATGGATTTGCAAATGCCTCAAATGGATGGATATACGGCTGTTCAGCAAATTCGAGAAATCTTAAAACTAGATCTTCCAATAATTGCCATGACCGCACATGCACTTCCTGGCGAAAGAGAAAGATGTTTGAGCCGAGGAATGAACGAATACATTTCAAAACCGATAAAAGAAGAAGAACTTTTTAAACTGATTGCTACTTTTGGACTCAAAGAATCAAATTCGGAGGAAACAAAAATTCTAGAATCTAATCCTGCTTTTCAGCATATTGATCTTTCGTATATGCAATCGGTAAGCGGTGGCAATAAAGTATTTGAACAAACTGTGACCAAACAGTTTATTGACAATGTGCCACTACATTTAGAGCAACTTATCACAGCTTATCAAAATCAAGATTTTAAGATGCTGAAACTTAGAGCGCATGACTTACAATCAAGTGCTGCTATAATGGGGCTATTGCCCCTTTTAGAAGAAAAACTCGATATTCTTGAATTGGCTACAGAACAAAATGCAACTTTACAGCAGATTTTAAATGATGTTGAAAAGATTCTGAACTTGTCACTCTTAGAAGCTAAAGTTTTTTTAGAATCATTGTGAAATAAATAAGACAACAGCTCGTTTTAAAATTCAAGAAAAACCATCTTACTATATATTATTCAATTGAAAGACTGTCTGTAAAAGGCGGTCTTTTTTCATTTGTTCTTTTCTATTTTCAAACATAGTCGATGATTTCAGCTTCGAAAAACGTCTTCAATACAAATTGCGATAATAGCAAACGATTCATTCTGCTATTTAAACGAGTGTTTTTGCCCATTCGATGAATAGTGGAATGATACACGATTGTAAGGCGGTAAATTTACTTCAGTTAAACATTTAAAACCAAGAAATCATGGAAATCATTCAAACCAAAGAAAATGCATTGTCACACTCAGCAGTTACTGCAATTATTAATGCTCCTATAGAAAAAGTAAACATCGCAGATTGGCTTTTAAACCTTCCTGATGCAGAATATCAACGTTGCTCCACTCAGCATATAGGTGCAGGAATTACGAGTACATATGAAGGCGAACCAGTGTCTATTAATGTAGAAACAATTGGCGATGCTCTAATGGTGCAGCATTATGTGGCAACAGTTCATCGTCCAGATTATTGCCGTATGCTGTCTATCTCAGATTCTATTACTAAAAACGGACGTACTAAAGTTCAGGTTTTATGGGAACTTAAAGCAACTAAAATTGATGAAAACACTTGCCTCTACACCAACGAGATTCATGCAACTGCCACTCCAGAAATGTTTGAATACTTAAAAGAACACGGAGTAGATCTAGCTGGCGCAGCTGCTTCAAGACAAGCTGCTTCTGATGCACACAATCACGAAGAAACTCCAAATTTTGCTAAAAGCATAGAAAACAAAGCATTAACTGGCAAATACAATCAGCCTTTTTAATAGTCTAGAAATCGAGCGCACCAATGTGCGCTCCTATTATTTTTGAGTATTATGAAAAATAACTTGTTTAAAATACTAATTGGATCCTGGTCGTTAGTTGAATTGATTGAGGTACCTTTAGAGGATGGAGAAATTACAAATCCGATGGGAACCAAACCAAAAGGCATTATTATTTATAACAGTGACGGCTATATGTCTGCACAAATAATGAATACTGATTTTGAATATTCTGATACAAAAGATAATCCCTCTTATCTAGCTTATTCTGGTCTCTTCAAAACTGATGATGAAAAACAAATAGTTAGCCATACTATGTCTGTTTCACTTTTTGAAAATTGGAGAAATCAGACACAAAACAGAAAAGTTCTTTTTAAAGATGGATTGCTTCATTTAGAAACAGAGAAACCATTTATGAGTAATTCCCGTCTGGTCATTCATAAAATTACTTGGAAAAGAATGCAACAATCAAATAAAAAACATTAATCACAAACCAAATGAAAGCAATTGTTATAACTCAATTTGGAGGTCCCGATGTACTGAAACTACAGGAATATCCAACTCCAAAAGTAAGCGGAGACAAAGTGTTAATAGAAGTTAAAGCAGCAGGCTTAAACCGCTCTGATATTTTCCAGCGTGAAGGCAATTATCCTGCACCAGCGGGAGTCTCATCTGAAATTCCAGGTTTGGAAGTTTCCGGAATTGTAATCGAATGCGGACCAAATGTTACTGATTTTAAAATCGGTGATAAAGTCTGTGCTATTCTCGCTGGCAATGGTTATGCAGAATATGTAAGCGTACGGGAAGGTCAATGTCTGCCTATTCCATCTGGACTGACTTTTGCTGAAGCTGCAAGTTTGCCTGAAACGGTTTTTACAGTGTGGTCAAACGTTTTTCAGAGAGGAAACCTAAAATCTGGAGAAACTCTTTTGATTCACGGCGGTAACAGCGGCATTGGCATTACCGGAATTCAGATTGCCCATTTTCTAGGTATTCGCGTAATTGTAACAGTAGGATCTGATGAAAAAGGCCAAAAATGTCTCGGTCTAGGTGCTAATTCTTATATCAATTACAAAACCCAAGATTTTGAAACTGTTTTGCAGGAAGAAGGAGTCGATGTCATTTTAGATATGATTGGTGGCGATTACCTAAGTAAAAATGTAAATATCCTTAAACCCGAAGGCCGATTAGTTCATATTAATGCTGTAAGCGGCAGCCACGTAGATCTTGATATTTGGAAAGTAATGATAAAACGTTTAACAATTACCGGAAGCACCTTAAGAAGCCGAGACTATGATTTTAAAAAACAGCTTGCCAAAGAAGTCCAAAAAAACGTCTGGCCTTTAATCGAGTCAAAACAATTCAAACCAATTATTTTTAAAACCTTTCCCTTCGACGAAGCTCCTGATGCACATCGATTATTAGAAGATGGCAGTCATACGGGTAAAATTATTTTAGTTAGATAATTACTCCGAACAAAACTTAAACCTCAACCTGAAACAAATAATAATATGGAAAATCAAGGCGCATCTGTTGTTATTACTCACCACATTCTGGATGGAAAAGAACAGGAATACGAAAAATGGCTGGATGAAATTGTTCCCATTACTAAACACTCCAATGGTTTTATCGATTTGCAGATCGTGCGGCCCATTCCGCATTTAACGTTTGTTTATACGGTTATTATCCGATTTGATACTATCAGAAATCTTAAAATCTGGATGGAATCTGAAGATAGAAAAATGCTAATTGAAAAAGCGAATCCATTCTTTAGAAAAAATGATAAGTACCAGATAAAATCAGGTTTGGATTTTCTTTTTAATGCTGAAAACGAAGGAAACAAAGTTCCTGCTCGCTGGAAACAATTTCTTGTAACTTGGTCTGCAATTTATCCATTGTCACTTTTAATTCCTTTATTGGCACTTCCCTTTCTCAGATTTCTGAAAATACCATCAAAGCATTATTTTGATGCATTAATAATTTCAGGCATCATAGTCTTTTTAATGGTATTTGTCATAATGCCCAATTATTCCAAACTGATCAAAAAATGGCTTTATAAATAATTTAAGCCATTTCTTTTTTACAATCTAAAATTAAAAATCACTGCATACTACAGTGATTTTTTTTCTTCAAATTCTAAAAAAACAAACCTAACAAAGTCAATAAAATAAAGAAACCTTCGAATTATTTCTTAAAGCTTCTCTTATTAAATTCAACGACTCATTTTGCCCATCTAACGAATTCAAACTATAGTCAGTACATATCTTCAATAGCTTTACAATAGAATTACAAATCCTATATTATTAATCACCAAAAGCTATAGTATATGACTACCGAATTATTAAGTTTTAAATACGAATTAGAAAAAAAAGAACCACGCACAAATGATGGCGGAACGACAAGAGGAGCTTCTGTAAAAGATTTTCCTGCTTCTATTGGCATTGCCGGAGTCTCAATGCGATTGCAACCCGGAAGCATGCGCGAATTACACTGGCACGCAAATGCAGCAGAATGGGCTTATGTTATTTCCGGCACTGTCCGCACCACTATTGTTCATCCAAATGGCAAAAGCTACACTGATAATTTTGAGCCAGGCGATGTTTGGTATTTTCCAAAAGGATACGGACATTCGATCCAAGCAACGGGAACAGAAGAGTGCCATTTTATTTTAATCTTTGACAATGGTAATTTTTCCGAAGATCACACTTTCAGCGTTACCGATTTTGTATCCTGTATGCCTCCAGAAATTGTTGCTCAAAATTTGGGAATTACTTTGGAAGAAGTGGCCACCCTTCCCCAAAAAGAAGCCTATTTTGCAGCTGGAATTGTTCCTGACGAATTATCATTTACTGCGGCTTCCCGACCTGAAGAATCAGATATCGAATTAACCAATTTGCACCGTTATCCATTGCATTCTCAACAACCTAGAATAATTCCAGGTGGCGGTTTGCAAAGATTAGTAACAAGCAAAGAATTCCCTATCAGTACAACAATGGCTGGATCTATTATAGAATTACAGCCAGGCGCTTTAAGGGAAATGCATTGGCATCCAAATGCTGATGAATGGCAGTATTATATTTCTGGCCAAGCCGAAATGTCTGTTTTCTTAGCAGATAGCACAGTCGTTACCGAACAATTCAATGCAGGAGATGTTGGTTATGTGCCAATGGGTGCAGGACATTACATTAAAAACACTGGAAATACAGTTTGTAAAATCTTAATCGGTTTTAACAGTGGCACTTATCAATCTATTGATTTAAGCGAATGGCTTGCAGGAAATCCAAAAGATGTGGTTGTAACCAATTTTGGCTTGGCAGAAGGCGAAATTGAAAAATTTCCTAGAAACAAACTGTTTATTCAACCCCAATCATAAGTATTGTGGATGCCAAAACACAGTTCATAGATTCGTCTGAACAAACTAGATCACAGGAGAAACTAGCCATATTTTTGGCCTTTATTGCAGGCTTTCTTGATGCTGCAGGTTTCCTGAAATGGAAAGTATATGTCTCTTTTATAAGCGGAAACAGCACACAATTGGGAATCGCTTTATCAAGTGGCAAAGTAAATGTACTCATTTCGTCTTTAACCGTAATTGGCTGTTTTTTCTTCGGAATATATGCTGGAACCTGTATTTCGTTGTGGAGAGAATCCAAAATTCAGACACTACCGTTTTATATCGTTTCAGGGATATTGATTGTCTATACAATGGCAACCAATTATTATACAATAAACAACGGATTGTCTATACCTATAATACTTTTTTCAACTGGTATTATGAATACAATTGTAACATCTGTTGGAAATCAAAAAATAAATACCGATTTCGTGACAGGAACTTTGAATAGCTTGGCTAGAAATACAGCCATGTTAAGTTTATCCCGCAATAAAAACAGTATAAAGTTTTATAAACTCCATGCTCTTCGGCTTTTGCTATTATGGATTGGCTTTTTGCTAGGTGCATCTGTTGTATCGCTTATACTACCGTTATTCAAAAACTGGACACTTATTTTGCCTGCTGCATTATTAATTGCTTGTGCATTGTTATTGCCCATTACTGACTTAAACCTTAAAAATAAATCTTATGCTGAAGAAAAATGACGTTGCTCCAGATTTTACATTATTTGCAACACCCGATCAAAAAATCACTTTATCAGAATTTAAAGGAAAAAATGTGATTTTAGCTTTTTATCCTGCCGATTGGAGTCCTGTTTGCAGCGACCAGATGGCACTTTATAACGAAATGCTGAAATACTTCAAGAAATACGATGCTGAAATTTTCGGTATTTCTGTAGACAGTAAATGGTGCCACATGGCCTTTTCTCAATCTAGAAATCTGCATTTTCCTTTATTGGCTGATTTCGAACCAAAAGGAGACACTTCAAAAAAATATGGAGTATACAATGAGAAAGAAGGTGAATCCAATCGTGCCCTTTTTGTAATTGACAAAGAAGGAATTATACAGTGGAGTTATTTTTCGCCAATGGCTGTAAACCCAGGAGCCGATGGTATTCTTGAAGCTCTAGAAAAACTTTAAAACAACATACTGAATATTTTTCTAAACACTAAAAGACAGAGTCTTCAAAGATTAAAAAAAGGCGTTACACTTGCATATAGCCACATAGCTTTATGTGTGATAAACTAGTTTCTTTTTGACATTCTTTGTGCCACTGAATAAATTCTATGTGTTTAAAAATTTCACTAAACTAATTAATTATGTCACTAAAACCAGCGGTCAGTAAAACTGATCATATACAAGGAAAAAAAGATGCAACTATAGTAATCGTAGAATACGGAGATTATCAATGTCCCTATTGCGGTGCAGCATATCCTATTCTTAAAGAAATGATGAAGAAATACGGCAAAGAGATAAAATTTGTTTTTAGAAATTTTCCATTGTCAGAAATGCACCAATATGCTCGTCCTGCAGCAATTGTGGCAGAAGCCGCAGCATTACAGGGAAAGTTTTGGGAAATGCATGATGCTATCTACGAAAATCAGAGAACTCTAAATGAAACTTTTTTATTAGAATTAGCGGAGAGATTGGATCTAGACCCGCATCAATTCAATGTTGATATTAAAAAATCTGAACTTGCTGCAAAAGTAGATTCCGATTTTGAAAGTGGTATTTTAAGTGGTGTAAATGGCACCCCTTCTTTTTTTGTTAACGGTCGAAAATTTAACGCAGGTGCAGAAGATCTCTTGCAACTAATGAGTGAAATCGTGAAATAAATAGGTCGAGAATTTAATATAAAAATCGAATAGTATTCTCTCAATTAATGGATGAAAGTATATTTTTTGAACCTATTTTTAATTAAATTTACGTAACAACTTCAATTACAACACTATGGAAATAAATTATACGGAATTAGTTTCCATCAAACACGTAAGTGTCCAAAGAATAGAAAGCAACGGAACCGCATCGTTTTTAGATACACTTTCTGTTGAAGAACCTCTTGAAATAAGGCTTTCTTACGGTTCTAATTCAGAGAGAATCCAAAAGAATATTTCGGTTACTATGAGAACTCCTGGCAATGATATTGATCTCGCGATTGGTTTTCTGTTTACAGAAGGAATTATTACTTCTTTTGAAGATATTCAAGATGCTTCTGCATTAAAAATGAATTGTCTGTCACAAAAACAAAACATTGTTCAGGTCGATCTTAAAGAAGGTTTTACTCCAAATTTGATGCAGACAGATCGAAATTTCTACACTACTTCAAGTTGTGGCGTGTGCGGAAAAAGTTCGATTCAATCTATAAAAACGGTAAGCCCATTTGGAAATTTAATAAGAGCAAAGATCCATATTAGTGCATCTGTTTTTTATCAATTACCTGAAAAATTAAGAATCGCTCAAAGCGATTTTGAATCCACTGGCGGTCTTCACGCATCAGGGCTTTTTAATATTCAAGGCGATTTGATTCTTTTAACTGAAGATGTTGGAAGACATAATGCATTAGACAAATTGATTGGAAGATCTCTTGTAAATCAATCACTCCCATTAAATGAACATATTTTGCTTCTAAGCGGAAGAGCAAGTTTTGAGTTAATCCAAAAAGCAACAATGGCGGGAATTTCGATCATTGCTTCTATTGGTGCTCCATCAAGTTTGGCCGTCGAACTTGCGGCAGAGTTTAATATTACACTTTTAGGATTTCTAAAAGAAAACCGATTGAATATATACAATTCATCGGAACAAACCGTAATCGTAACACAATAGCCATTAAACCAAACACAATGAAGAAAGATCAAAAACAAAATACAGATGATTTAACCAATAAATTACCTGAAGCCGAAAATCCATACCAACTTTCGAAACTTAAATTAACAAAAGTAGAAAAATGGGCTGCCGGCGTTCCTGCGGTTATGGCTGCGGTAAGTGATCTTATAGAAGATAAAACAGTGCTAAGAGGTGGTAAGGCTTTGTTTAAAATGAATCAAATGGGCGGTTTTGACTGTTCCAGCTGCGCATGGCCAGATCCTGATGACGATAGATCTCCTTTGGGAGAATATTGTGAAAACGGAGCAAAAGCCTTGGCTGAAGAAGCTACAACCAAAAAAGTTGATGCTGCTTTCTTTAAAGAAAACTCTGTTTACAGTCTTTCAAAATTAGACGATTACCAAATTGGAAAAATGGGAAGATTGACCGAACCGATGTATTTACCTGTTAAAGGCACACATTATCAGCCCATAAGTTGGAATGAAGCTTTTACAAAAATTGCTTCACATTTAAACGCACTAGAATCTCCAAATGAAGCTGCTTTTTATACTTCAGGAAGAACCAGTAATGAAGCTTCCTTCCTTTATCAGCTTTTTGCAAAAGAATTTGGAACCAACAATATGCCGGATTGTTCCAATATGTGCCACGAAACCTCTGGAACTGCTTTAAAAACTACAATCGGAATTGGAAAAGGAACGGTAACCTTAGAAGATTTTTATGACACCGATGTGATTGTGATAATCGGACAGAATCCAGGAACTAATGCTCCGAGAATGCTGAGTGCTTTAGAAAAAGGCAAAAAAAATGGCGCAAAAATTATTGCAGTTAATCCCTTACCTGAGGCTGGCTTAATGGGATTCCATAATCCGCAGGCTATAAAAGGGATAATTGGATCAGGCGGAAAACTTACAGATCTTTTTCTTCCGATAAAAATAAATGGTGATATGGCACTTTTAAAAGCTATTGAACTTTTGCTAATTGAATTGGAAAAGAAAAATCCAGGAGAAGTTTTTGATCATGAATTCATCAAAGACAAAACAACAGGTTTTGAAAATTTTGAGAAGCAGTTTGAAAATTTAGACTTGGATCATCTTGCCTTTCTATCTGGAGTTCCAAAAGATTTAATTATCGAAGCTGCAGAAATACTAGCCTTCAAAAAAAGAATTATTGTTTGCTGGGGAATGGGACTTACTCAGCAGCCAAATGGTGTTGACATGATTCGAGAGATTGTTAATATTTTATTGATTAAAGGAAGCATAGGAAAACCCGGCGCAGGAGTCTGTCCTGTTCGCGGACATAGCAATGTACAGGGAAACCGAACCATGCTTATTGATGAAAAACCTACAAATGAACAATTAGATCGTCTTCAAAATTATTTTGGATTTAATCCCCCAAGAAATCATGGCTATGATGTAGTTGGAACGATAAAAGCTATTCACGAAGAGAAAGTGAAATTTATGTTCTGCATGGGCGGTAATTTTCTATCTGCGGCACCAGATACGAATTATACCGCAGAAGCATTTCGAAAACTGAAACTGCTGGTTTGTGTATCTACAAAACTCAACAGAGGCCATTTGATACATGGAAAAGAATCTCTTATACTTCCTACGCTTTCTCGAAGCGATATGGATATTGTAAACAGCGAAGTTCAGATTATCAGTACAGAAAATTCTATGGGCGTGGTACAATCTTCTAAAGGGGTTCTTAAACCTATTTCGGATCAATTGATAAACGAAACTCAAATTGTCTGCCGAATGGCGATGGCTGTTCTTGGAGAAAAATCAGTTATCAACTGGAAGCGTTATCACGATAGTTATGATGATGTAAGAGAAGCTATCGAAAATTGCATTCCAGGTTTTGAAAACTACAATAATAGAGTTCGCGAAAAAGGCGGTTTTTATTTACCTAATGCTCCACGTCATGGTCAATTTACTGCTAAAGAATCTGCCGATCGTGCGGCATTTACTTTGACTGAAATTCCGGATAATGAATTGGAAACAGATGAATATATGATGGCCACAACTCGCACGCATGACCAGTTTAACACTACTATTTATGGTATGGATGACCGCTACAGGGGAATAAAAAATGAACGACGTGTTATTTTCATGAATCAAAATGATATTGACAAAGCAGGATTTAAAGCGGGAGATAAAGTAGATTTATTTAATTATAATGATGGCATTGAAAGAATTGCTCCTTTATTCCTTATCGTCTCTTACCAAATTCCAGAGCGAAATACGGTCACTTATTTTCCTGAAACAAATGTTTTGGTTTCTGTAAATAATGTGGTGAAAGAAAGCAATATGCCAGCTTCTAAATACGTGAAAATAAAAGTAAAAAAACACGATCCTGCTATTTATGAAAAGATAAGACATATGTAATTCTTTTCAAAACGAAATATTTAGCTGAAGACTTTAGGTGCGTTTCTCTTAGTTTAAAAAACAAAAATTCATTACTTAATCTAGGTTAATCGACTGCTCTACTCTTCCTATATAAATTTGTCAAAGAAATCTAAGTCTAATAAAAAACAAATAAAAACTTAGAATTTAATAACAATACCAAAATTAGGATACTCTTAATTTTATTAATCTTAAAACCAAAAAAAATGAGTACAATTACAGTAAAAGACGGAACAGAAATTTATTATAAAGATTGGGGAAAAGGACAGCCTATCGTTTTTCACCACGGATGGCCTTTATCATCTGACGACTGGGATGCACAAATGATGTTTTTCTTAAAACAAGGATATAGAGTTATTGCTCATGACAGACGCGGACACGGTCGTTCTGGTCAAAGTTCAGAAGGGAACAACATGGAAACCTATGCTGCAGACATAGCAGAATTGACCACTGCACTTGACTTAAAAGATGCCATTCATATTGGCCACTCAACTGGCGGAGGCGAAGTAATTCGCTATGCAGCAAAATATGGAAAAGGACGTGTTTCAAAAGCAATTATTATTAGTGCTGTTACACCTATCATGATAAAAAATGAGGCAAATCCTGATGGTGTACCTTTGTCTGTTTTTGACGAAATTAGAGAAGGAACCGGATTTAGCAGAGCACAATATTTTTATGATTTCCCTATTCCTTTTTACGGATGGAACCGCGAAGGAAAAACAATTCAGGAAGGAATTAAGCACAACTGGTGGCGTCAGGGAATGATGGGTTCTGTACTGGCTCATTATGAAGGCATTAAAGCTTTCTCTGAATCTGATTTTACTGAAGATTTGAAAAGTTTAGATATACCAGTCTTAGTACTTCACGGAGAAGATGATCAAATCGTTCCATATAATCAGGCTCCTAAAGCTGCTGCTCTTTTGAAAAATGGAAAATTAATTTCTTATCCTGGATTTCCTCATGGCATGCCTACAACAGAGGCAGAAACCATCAATAAAGATATCTTAGAGTTTATTAAAAAATAAGAAACAGCAGGTAAAAACAAAAAACAGGAATAAAGAGCCATTAGATGTAATGTTTAATGGCTTTTTTTATAGCACAAATTCTGATCATAAGGTTTATTTCAAAAATTGATACCGTAAACCTAGTTTAAAGTATCGTTTGATAAAGCTCAGCATTGCTTATAAATTTACTTCTATTCAATGTAAAAAATCTAACTGCTAATGAGAGTCCGAAATTTGATGACTATCTATTTTAACTATTTAAAATCTCTCAAATGCACTTTAAAATAGTAACGAGAACCCTTTAGTATATTTTATAAATAAATCAATTAAAACTAGGATTGCGATCAGAACAATAAAAATTAGCAAATATGTAATTGTCTGGGCTTTTCTATTAAATTCAAAAGTCGCAGGATTAATAAAATAATCAGCATAGACCGCCGAAGAAATCTTAATATGCGGACAAAATAAAACAGCGCCTTGCAGAAAATGGCCGATCAGTAGATATTTATTTTTAGGGATGTAAGTCATTCCGTTGTCTGCTCTGGAAAAATGAATGGGAATCTGCTTACCGTCCTTAAATCCAAAAATATAACTCGGCGAATATTTTGTTCCTATCTTTCTATCGATATCACTTACATAGGCTTCTCTACTCTTTTCCAGATCCTTGTATAAAATGCTTTCGACATTGCCGTTATACTGGTGTTGGTGCATGCCGTAACGATCCACAGAAATTGAAATAACCTTGTTCTGTTTCTGACGCTTATAGTTCTTAAATAAAATCCAGATACCCCAAAGCAATAGAGGAAAATATATAAGGTCAAAGATTAGCTCTCCCTCAGATAAAGGAATGTTATGCTCCAACTGCATACTCAAAGGTATTCCAATAAATAAAGAAAGCATCGCCAGGCACAAAAGTCCAAACATCGCATACATTAACAGAGTAGCTGAAATATGGCGCTCAGAAGATACTTTTGGGAAATTTTCTTTATTGTAAATCATTTAATAATAGTGTTAAAAACCTCAAACCCAAAAATTCTGTAATTTTTAAAATTAAAACCGAGCTGTGCTTTTTCTTATACTGTAAAAAAAATCACTTACGAATTACAGCGTACTATTTTCGCAACTTGAAACTGTTCGTAAATTATCCGATACTTACGAAAATAAAAAAAAAATACCATATGCCTTGCATTTAACAGCATGGAATATTTCTATGTCTCGTTTTAACTTTATATCCTGTTCTCTTATGCTATGCAAAAAATGAAAATTTTAGGAATGAATAAGATATTATATAACTCCACGGAAAAATTGTATAACTAAAAAGATTGCAGTGCACATTATTTTTGGCATATACAATTTATACAAAACGAAAATGAATTACATTATAAAAAAAGCATCAACAATCCTTCCGGCTGTAATATCAGTTTCTCAATCGGGCACGCAATCTGACATGAATTTCACAGATACAGCAATTCAGCACATACAAAATTCAAAGCTTTTAGGCGATTTATACCATAAAAGTGAAGATGAACCGGACTTTGACTGCGAGTTTTTGCATGCAGCCCATGATCTAAGCGAACACGAAAGCATAATTGATCCAGAATCCGACGATGAGCTTATGGATGAATTTAATGATAATCAATGGGATGCAGATATCTACGATCCGTATGTAGAATCAACTTATTATTAAACTGAAGCCTAAAAATAAACAAAAGACAGATTAGGGAGGGAGAAATCTATTTGAAATATATTAAACAATTACCGCGCAACATTCTGGCATCCCGTTTTTTACTACTTATTTCCTTTAGAATTGACTCCTATTTTTATTTATGATCAGCTTTTAATTTTTATCTAGGATTTGTTCGATAATTATTTTTTGAATTTCTTCAGGCTTTTCCATAAGTACAGAATGTCCAGCATCTTCAAACAGGAATATTTTCTTCTTTGGCGCTTTGAGATGCTTAAAATATTCTTCTGCAATGACATGATTAGTCTGGAAATCTTTCTTCCCGATGAAAAAATAAACTGGACAATTAATTTTAGGAAGTTCTTTTGGGAGATTTTGAGTTATGGCCTTATTCCAAGCAGGCAACCATATTTCCGACCAGCTTTTTAGATACTCTTTCACTGCAGTGGTGTCTTTATCTGCTAATGGCATTCCATCGTAATGAAACATCCATTTCCTCGAATAATACAGCGATTCGTATTTTTCAAAAGGAATTTTAACTGTATTTAGCTCTTTTTCAGCGGTAAGATTTCTTTTTTCTTTTGCATCTGCTTTCAGTTTGCTAAGCAGTAATTGTTCACTTCTATTCTGATTCACTACAGGGCTGAAAGCGATATAAGCATTCAGCAGCTCCGGATGTTTTTCAGCCATTTTAAAACCAAGAACGGTTCCCCACGACTCTCCAACTAGATAGAGTTTCTTTTTATTGAATTTTTTCAAAAGAAGCTGTAGGAGTTCGTAAGTATCATTTTCCATTAATTCCAATGTAATAGGTACAGACGACCGGTTTAAAGCAAGTGTCCTGCCCGTTTCCCTTTGGTCCCATTGCACAACCGTAAAATGATTTTGAAGTTTACCTGAGAAAACATCGGACTGGTTCATTCTGGAACTGCCTGGACCACCATGTAAAAATAAGATTAAAGGTAAATCTTTATTTCCTTTATATGAGATTACCTGTTTTATTCTGCCGATTGATAGCGTATCATAATGGGTCTGTGCAAACGATCTGCCTACGAACAAAACCATAACAATGAGTGCCAGATTTACTTTATTTTTCATTAGTTTACAATTAGATTTATTAAATAATTCTTTCCAACTAAAATAATGATTTATAAGATTTTAATACATTAAAAAAAATAAATTTAGTGCTGGTAATATTTTTTTTTCTCTTTTTTAAACCAAGTTAGTGCTATTGCCTGCCCTAATTTATTTAAAGTTTTTTTCAGCTGTAGCCATACACAAATATGTAATTGTTTTGTATTTAAAGTTAATTAAAACATAATTAAAAATTATTTTCTAAGCTGCTATCATTTAATAGAGTACATTTGACCAAATTAAATATTTAATATGCAAGAAGGTACAGTAAAATTTTTCAATGAGGAAAAAGGATTTGGATTTATAACTCCTAATGATGGAGGAAACGAAATTTTTGTCCATGCCTCAGGTCTATCGGAAAACATCCGTGAAAACGATTCAGTTCGATATGACATTCAAGAAGGCCGAAAAGGTCCAAACGCAGTAAACGTAATCATAGCATAACATACTATAGTACTAGTTTATAAAGCACCTGTCCAAAAACAGGTGCTTTTTTATTTAAATTATTCCTAATTATCATTATGTGGTTCACAGGAATTTCATTTGTGACTGCATCTCTTTTTTTCTTTCAACAGTTACTAGCAAACCTTTTTTAAGCATACGGCGTCATTGTGAAGGTGCTGTCCTGCTTTATTTCATCACTAAACTATTCCGAAATACTGCTGTTTTTAATATCCTCTATAATTTCATCCACACTTTTCTGATCCGTTGCCCAAGAAGTAATTAAACGTACTGCTGCCCTGCTCTCGTCAATCTCTTTCCAGACATAAAATGCAAACTTTTCATGTAGCGAGGCGATCACAGTTTTGGGCAAAATCGGAAAAATCTGGTTGGTAGCAGATTCCGTTAAAAATTCATAACCAGCCTCTTTAATCGCTTCGGCAATCTGCGCAGCATACTTATTGGCTTTTTCTGCCAAAACAAAATATAAATCTTCCTTAAAGAGCTCATAGAACTGGATTCCCAACACTCTTCCTTTTGCCAGAAGCGCACCGCGCTGCTTGAGAATATAATCAAATTCACTGCACACTTGTGAATTCTTAAATACAATAGCTTCACCGAAAAGAGCACCGTTTTTTGTCCCACCTACATAAAACACATCGGTAAGATTTGAAACATCAGATAAGGTAAGATCATTATCTGTAGCAGTAAGCGCATGGCCAAGCCTAGCACCATCCATAAAAAGAAATAAGTTAAGCGACCTGCATACCTCTGCAAGTTCTAAAAGCTCCGTCTTATTATAAAAAGTTCCTATTTCTGTGGAATTGGAGATATAGACCATTTTGGGCTTAACCACATGAGGCCTCAGCTGATAAGAGTCAAAAGCATTCTGAATATCAGCAGCTGTTAATTTACCATTCTGTGTTGGAACTGCAATTATCTTATGGCCCGTGAGTTCGATTGCCCCAGTTTCATTGGCAAAAATATGTCCTGTTTCAGCACTGATCACAGCTTCATGGCTACGCAGTAAAGCAGATATTACAAGAAGGTTTGCTTGGGTTCCTCCAGACACAAAATAAATAGACGCATCAGGATTATTCATTTTTTCTTTCAGGCATTCTTTAGCCTTTAAAGAATAATCATCATCCCCGTATCCATTCTGCTGGTCAAAATTATTCTCCACCAGACTTTTAAGAATATCTGGATGCGCCCCTTCAGAGTAATCATTTTTAAAACTGTACATAAAATAAAATTTAGAAGCGCAAAGCTAATGGATTTCTTTTCCTGTAAGCGACTAAATAATTTATTTCTTGCACCAAATCTACTTTCCGATGCAGAAATTGGCAAAGATATTCCCTAGCAATTCGTCATTAGAAACCTGACCTGTAATAAGTCCAAATTGGTATAAAGCTTCGCGAATATCAAGCGCCATAAGATCACTTGAAAGTCCAGATTCTAAACCAAATTTTACTTTCTGTATTTCATCTAAAGCTTTTAATAACGAATCATAATGTCTTGTATTAGTAACAATTGTTTCGTTATTACGAAGTGCTCCTGTATTAACAAAAGATAACAATTCATTCTTTAAATCCTCTACTCCTATTTTTTCTTTTGCAGAAATCAATAATAGTTTTGCATTTAAATTCTCCAATTTATTCTTGATATTTTGTACTTCATCATCTGATAAAATATCTCTTTTATTTACTACAATAAGTAGCGGTTTTAACGGGTATTTATTCTTGATCTGTTCTATTTCGGAAACAAAATCAGAGCTAGAAGCCTGAAATTTCAATCCATCAAATAAATAAATCACAACTTGGGCTTGTTCAATTTTTTCGAATGTTTTTTTGATTCCGATGCTTTCTACAACATCTTTAGTATCACGAATTCCAGCGGTATCAATAAATCTAAATCCGATACCACCAATTACCAATTCGTCTTCAATGGTGTCACGTGTAGTCCCAGCAATGTCCGAAACAATTGCGCGCTCTTCGTTTAATAAAGCATTCAATAAAGTCGATTTACCGACATTTGGTTCACCAACAATAGCTACTGGGATTCCGTTTTTAATGACATTTCCAACAGCAAAAGAATCGATTAATCGTTTTAAAACAAATTCAATTCGGTTTAATAATTCATGAAACTGCGTTCTATCGGCAAACTCTACATCTTCTTCTGCAAAATCCAATTCCAATTCAATTAAAGAGGCAAAATTTAAAAGCTCTTCTCGAAGTTTGGCAATTTCATTACTAAATCCGCCTCGCATTTGCTGCATCGCGATTTGGTGAGAAGCCTCATTGTCCGATGAAATCAAATCTGCCACCGCTTCTGCCTGCGATAAATCTAATTTTCCGTTTAAAAAAGCCCTTAAAGTAAATTCTCCTGCATCTGCCATCCTACATCCATTTCGAAGCAATAACTGAATAATCTGCTGCTGAATGTAAGTTGATCCGTGGCACGAAATTTCAATAGTATCTTCGCCCGTGTAAGAGTTCGGACCTTTAAATACCGAAACCAAAACCTCGTCTAAAGTTTTGCTTCCATCTACAATATGCCCTAAATGAAGTGTATGCGTTTTCTGTTTGGTTAAGTCTTTGTTTTTAATAGATTTAAAAACCGAATTACCAATTGTAATAGCCTCGGCTCCAGAAATACGAATTATGGCGATAGCTCCAGCTCCCGATGGTGTAGCTAAAGCAACTATAGAATCTTGATTTATCATGCTGCAAAGGTATAAAAAAAGGCTTAATTTCTTTTCTGCACAAACTTGTCCTCAATCAAACAAGAAATCTTTGTAATAATTAATATTAATAAATCATTAAGTGTTAAAATACTGATAAATATCAGGTTAATTTCTATGTATAATGAGTAAATTTGAGAGACAAACCTTAATCTTAAATACTATGAAAAAGATATTATTTCCAACCGATTTCTCTGACGCTGCTACCAATGCATTTGTTCATGCTTTAGAATTTGCTAAAGTTGTAAACGCCGAATTAATCTTACTTCATACATTCGAGATACCTGTTTACGACAGCCAGTTCTTTCCAGAAAATTATGCTTCTATATACAGTTCAATTGAGTTAGCAAAATTTGAAATGTTTAAAGATGAAATTCCAAAACTGCGAACTATTGCAGCCGAACGTAATTTAGAAGATATTGTAATCAAACATCGATTAATGGATGGTGATCTTATTTATAATCTTAAAAATGCGGTCCAAGAAGACCAAATAGATTTTGTGATTATGGGAACCAACAGTGCTTCTGACTGGACAAAATTCTTTACAGGTTCTAATACCGAATCTGTTATTTCTGGAGTTGAAGTGCCTGTTTTATGCATTCCTATTGATGCCAAATTCAAAAAAATAAAAACAATTGGTTTTACTACACGTTACCGCGAAAAAGACAAAAAAGAACTGAAAAAGATCTTGAAGATTGCTAAAAAAACCGATGCTAAGGTTAAAAGTTTGTATGTAAAAACATCTAATTCTGATGTTACAGATGAAACTAGAAAAGAATTTGAAAGAGAATTTGCCTCAGAAAATGTCGAGTTTTTAGTTTTGCCAAGTGATGATATAAAAGAGACTATTCTAGATTTTATCCTTTACAAAGACATCGATATTTTAACAACAATCACACATAAACGTTCTTTCTTTGAAAGTCTCTTCGATTCTAGTTTTTCAAAAAAAATAGCCAAAGAAGTAACAATTCCGATTTTGGTAATGCACGAAGATTAATTTCAATCCTTGATGATTTTGTAACTTAAAAGTTATATTTGTAGTTCAAGCAAAATAATCGAATGAAAGCATATCCAGACAACGTTGCAAAATACTCAGAACTCTATAATAAAACCAACAAAAAATACAACAGCATAAGCCTCTTGAGGCTATTAAGTATTTTTCTTTTCTTGTTTTTTATGTTTTATTACATTAAAACAGATCAAATACTTTATGTCATTCTAGCTGTTTTATCTTTTGCTGGTTTTATTTTTTTTATGAGAATACATTCGCAAGTATCTTTTAAAAGATTGCTTTTTGAGACGTTGCTAAAAATCAATCAGAAAGAAATTTCTTTTTTAAAAAGAGAAAAAACTTCTTTTGAAAATGGAGTGGAATTTATCGATTACCATCATCCGTATGCTTACGATTTGGATATTTTTGGAGAACATTCTTTATTCCAAAATCTAAACAGAACCGCTTCTTTTATCGGAAAAAAAACACTTGCAGAGCTATTACTTCATACTCTTCCTGAAACTGAAATTTTAGAAAATCAGGAAGCTGTAAACGAATTAAAAAGTAAAATCGACTGGAGGCAAGAATTTCAGGCTTTGGCAATCATTAGCGAAGACTCAAAAGCATCTTATGAGGCCATAAAACATTGGACTTCTTTTACAAATAATTCTTTACCTAAAGTTTTAGTTGCGCTATCTTTTATTCTTCCTGTTACATTTTTCGGTTTCCTAGCAGCTTATTTTATTACATCAAAAACCATTATCCTTTCTTATTTAACTTATGTCTTTATTGCCAATTTAATTGTTTTAGGAAGAGCTGTAAAGAGAATTCAATCGGAAATAGCAAAAGCAGATAATGTAGATAAAATCATAAAGCAATACAGTTTATTGATAGAAAAAATCGAACGCGAATCTTTTCAATCTAAAAAACTAATTCGTTTACAAGAACAGCTTAATTTTAAGAATGCCAAAGCAAGCCAGCATTTAAAACAGCTTTCGGAGTTGTTTTCGAGAATGGATACGATAAATAACTTTGTCACAGCAACTTTGTTTAATGGAACTTTTTTATTTAATCTCCATGTTTTAAGAGCGCTTTTAAAATGGAAAGAAGATTATGCTTCTGAAATGAATCATTGGATTTCTATTATTGGCGAAATTGAAGCGTTAAACAGTCTAGCAAATTTGGCGTATAACAACGACGATTTTGTTTTCCCTGAAATCAATTCTGAATATAAAATCGAATTTAAAAATCTAAGTCATCCATTATTGAATCCTACTACAAGAGTTGGAAATGACACGCAATTTTTTCCGCAATCTTTTGTGATTCTGACTGGATCTAACATGTCAGGAAAAAGTACGTTTTTAAGAAGCTTGGGAATCAATATGGTGCTTGGCGGAATTGGCTCTGTTGTTTGTGCATCAGAAGCTAAGATTCATCCACTTCCAGTATTAGTTTCAATGCGATTATCTGATTCGCTATCTGATAGTGAATCTTATTTCTTTGCTGAAATTAAACGTTTAAAACAGATCATGGATGCACTTGAAAATCAGCCTGCTTTTGTTTTATTAGACGAGATTTTAAGAGGTACAAATTCCGATGACAAAAGAAACGGAACAATCGAAGTCGTGAAGAAAATAATTTCTAAAAAAGCAATCGGTGCAATCGCAACACACGATATAGAAGTTTGTCTAACCACGAATGAATATCCTGAAATTTTAACCAATCAATGTTTCGAAGTTGAGATTCAAAACAACGATCTGCATTTCGATTACAAACTCCGAAACGGAATCTGCAGAAATAAAAGCGCAACATTTTTAATGCAGAAAATGAATGTCATTTAATGGTTAATTGTGAAATGTGGAATCAAAAAAAAAGCTTTGTCAAAATTTAAACCTTTGACAAAGCTCCATATAGTTTCTTCTTGGTATTTGGATTTAAAAATTGAAATTATAGAAAATCAATTTTCTTCGTACATTTCCATCCACAAACGCGTTTCTTCCAGATCTAGTTCTTTTTCTATTTTTCTGAAGATTTCTTCGTTTACAGAGCCCGATTTATGCATCGATTCTAATTTAGCTCTTTCAACATTTAGCAGATCGATTTGAATTTTAGTAAAATCATTAAAAATTTCACCGCCAAGAAGTTTTCCATTTCCGAAGAAATTAGCCGGAAGTTCTGTCTTTTGCAGACGGTTGAATTTTACTTCGTATTTACTTTTAATATTATGAAGCAGTTCATCATTCAGCAAAGAAAAATTATCTTCTATATGCGCAATAGTTTCTGAAACAATTACATTTCGAATATCATATTCTTCTGCAAGTATCGAATAACGTTCTATTTTTAACTTTTTAATAAGCCACGGAAGCGTCAAACCTTGTATCACCAAAGTGGAAAGAATAACGCAGAAAACCAAGTATATGATTAAATTTCGAAGCGGAAATTCTTCTGTTTTATTGAGCATTAACGGAAGCGCCAAAGCTGCCGCCATTGAAACCACACCGCGCATTCCAGACCAGCCAAAAATGATCATGTTTCGATAATCAAAAGATTCTTTTTCTCGAATCCTTTTACTAATTATTCTTGGAATCATCGTTGCAGGAATAACCCATAAGAAACGAACTAAAATCACTACGATACTTATAACCGCTCCCCAGATAAATAATGAATTTCCCGAATAATTACTGATTCCTGCAATAATCTGCCTCAATTGAAGTCCGATTAAAATAAATATCAAACCGTTTAAAATATTATTGAGTACATCCCAAATTGTATTGGTCATAATTCGGCTTTCATGAGAAAAAATTGTTCCTGATCTCGCAGCCAGAAACAGACCTGTCGTTACCACAGCCAAAACTCCTGAGCCTTCAAAATGCTCGGCAAGCAAATACGAAGCAAATGGAGTCAATAACGTTAGAGTTACCTCGATAATATCATCACAAACAAATCTTTTATGGATATAATACATGACATAACCGACAGCTAAACCTATTGCTATACCCAAAACCGACATTAAGACAAAATTTAATCCAGCCTGCCATAAAACAAAATTCCCTGCTGTAATTGCCGTAAGTGCATATTTATACGCCACAAGACCACTAGCATCGTTTACCAAACTTTCTCCTTCTAGAATGGCAATTAATCGCGGATTAAGCCCTAAACCTTTTGTAATGGCCGTTGCAGAAACTGCATCTGGAGGCGAAACAATAGCACCAAGTAAAAAGGCTAACGGCCAAGACATATCATCAATAAGCCAATGCGCAAAAACAGCCACTAATCCTGTAGTGAAAAAGACCAACCCAACGGCGGCAAAAGTTATGGGACGTATGGATTGCTTAAAGTCAGACCAGCTCGTATGCCAAGCAGCATGATACAAAAGAGGCGGTAGAAATATAATAAATACTATTTCTGGACTTAAAGCAATAACAGGAAGTCCTGGAACAACACTAATAATAACACCACACAAAACCAAAACAATCGGAATCGGGAAATTATATCTTTTACTAACAAGACTAAGAAATGCAACTCCAAAAAGCAGCATTATAATTACGGTAATATTCTCCATTTGAGGTGGTTTTGGGTTTTGAAAACTTTATTTAAAAAACTACTAAATTACTATTTTCTATTAATTTGAAAAACCATCCTTCACGGATAAAATGATATAAAAAAAACTCCAAGATTATTTTCTTGGAGTTTTAGTTTTCTATTGTGCTTTAGCTTTTACTTCAGAGATTCCAATTGAGAATCGATAACCAAATTGGAGCTGATAAAAAGCTTCATGATTACTATAATTATTAAATGTTTTTAATCTTAAGAAAATAGCTTGCCTTTTATCTGAATCAGGGTGATAATAAACTTCTGCTTCGTTACGAAACACTGAATAGGCACGGGGAAGCTCTAATTCTGGAATAGAATTATAGTCTATAAAACTATACTTAGAAAATTCGAGTGAATAGTTAAAACCGAAATTATTAAAACGCTTAAACTCAAAAGTAAAACCAAGTCCCAAGCCTAAACCTTGAACATTTGTAAGTCGATCTTGCAGTTTTACATCTGCAATTTGATAGCGAAATGGAAAATAGCTAATAAGTCTAAAAGGTACAGATTTAGCAAATCTCCAGTTAAAAAGATTAAGTTTTGCCCCCATTTCTAAATATGCCTTTTGCAATAAATCTGTACTATTATTAATTGTATATTTATTCAAACCGCTGTCAAATGTTGTTTCAACCCCACGAACATCGGCATCTAAACGAGAGAAATTAACATATGGCGAAATCTTATCTGCTAATCTCAAATCAGTATTAGACAAACTAACTTTAAATGGAAAAATATAGAAATCCCCTTTTCCTTGCAGTTGAACTAATCCATTCGCAGAATCCGTAAAAAGCGCCAAGAAATCAGTATATGCTCTTAATTCTATAACATTTTGTAAAGTTGTGGTTTCTTTTATTTCATATTTTACAGCGTTCGTTTTATTCAATACGTCTCCATTTTTATCTTTAGTGGGAAAAGTAAAAGTTACGTCATTTGGTATATAATTATAACCTGGTTTTGGTATATACACTAAAACGTCTGACAATCTAATGCGTAGATCATGAAATTCATCAAAGTTGACAGTTTCACTTTGGTTAACAGGGTGTTTATATGAAATAAAATTATTAGGTGCTGAATTTGAAAAATTTAAAAAGCTAATTGAAGATCTATTTTCAAACAAATGTTCATTTCCTTTTTCATCTAATATTAAAATTTTAACATCAGCTATAAATCCATCACAAATCTCAAAAGCAACACTTTTAAATCTAAACTTTTTTTCAAGCTGAACAAATGGAGCATTTTCTTGTGATTTAATCTTCAATGTAGGAAAACTGGAATTATAATCTCCCCATCTTTCCTTACTAATATAAAATTTAAACTCCTGATTTTCTTTAGGAATTATAATATCTCCTAAATATGATTCACTTTTTGCAGATAATACTTTTTGAATTATTTGATCAAAATTTTCATCATTTGTCTTTGGGAACTCCTTTATAACCATATCTTCCCCATAATAAAGATATGTTTGGTATTCTTTTTTAGCAGAAACTACTTGTTCGCTATTTACAGTGCATTCATGCTTAAAAAAATCATTTATTTGATCAATTGTAACACCTTTATCTGAATAAAAAGCTTTATAATTTTCGTATTTTTTACAAAAACTATTTAAACCATTTTTTTGTTCTTCAACTTCCTTCAATTTCTTTGTTAACTCATCAGAATACTTTGAATTTGGATCGTTTTTTACTTTTTCCAATAATGTATTTAACTCATTTTGACTTGTTTTAACTTCTTTTTCTTTTATTTCATAATCAGCAGATAATTTTTCAAAATCGGCTTTTGCACTTTTCAAATATGGATTTTCATCTTGTCCAAAACTTTTAATTGCTAATAATAGAATAGTTAATAGTAAAATTTTTTTCATAAGCTTGGGGTTATTGGTTAATTTATTTTCAGAATTCTGTTTGTTTTTATTTTCATACTAATTTGAACAACTCACATTGAAAAAACCAATCAATAAAAACTAAACATTTGTTAACAAATAAACTTAAAAAAAAGTTAAAAACTAAAACAAAAACTAATAAATTCTTACAAATAAACCAAAAACAGGTATAAACACCTATAAAAACTTTACAAAAACCTTCTTTTTGTGTATGATTTGTTAAAAAAACACAAAAGAAAAAAGATTGCTTTGTTTAACAATAAAAAATAGAATCTCAATTTATTGACTTACATCAAAGTTTTTGGTTTTAAGCTACTTTAGATTTGCTTTTATTATTTCTAAAAAAAAATTATGATACGTACAGAATTAAGTCCGTTAGTGCAATTTGGAATTTCGAGTAAAGAACGTGTTGAAAATGCTTTAGAACAGCTTAAAAGCGGAAAAGGCGTTTTGGTAACCGACGATGAAAACCGTGAAAACGAGGGCGATCTTATATTCTCTGCACATCATATGAACGTTCAGGATATGGCATTAATGATTCGCGAATGCAGCGGTATTGTCTGTCTTTGTCTTACGAATGAAAAAGCAAACAAATTAGAACTATCTTACATGGTAAAAGAAAATACCAGCAGTTTTCAAACTCCGTTCACCATTACTATTGAAGCTAAAAACGGAGTGACGACTGGAGTTTCGGCACAGGATCGAATTACCACTATAAAAACAGCGATTGCAACAAATGCAAAACCAGAAGATTTAGCAAAACCTGGACATATTTTTCCGCTTAGAGCAAACGATAATGGCGTTTTTGGAAGAAATGGACACACCGAAGGAAGTGTCGATTTAATGAAATTAGCGGGTTTACAACCTGAAGCTATACTTTGTGAGTTGATGAACGAAGATGGAAGCATGGCTAAACTGGACAAAATCATTAGCTTTGCACAAGAACACGATTTGGTTGTTTTATCTATTGAAGATATTATTTATTACCGCAAATTCGTTAGAGATTACCATTAAATGATATACGAACAGCTTAGCAATTCCATTCGAAAAAGCATTACTATTTCTGATGAAGATTTAGAAACCATTCTCTCCTATTTTAAACTTATTAAGAAAGGAAAAAATGAGATTTTGCTGTCGCAAGGGCAAATCAGTCAAGAGACTTTTTTTGTTGCAAAAGGCTGTTTGAGAATCTTTTTTATTAATGAAGAAGGAAAAGATGCAACCCGATATATTGCTTTCGAAAACCAATTTGCGACAGCTTTAGTCAGTTTTATTACCAAAATGCCAGCAGCAGAAAACATTCAGGTTGTAGAGAAATCAGAATTGCTGACTATTTCTCATGAAGATTTTAATCATTTAATGAAAATTATTCCCGAATGGAGAACATTTTACAGTAATTATTTGGAAAAAGCTTATGTAAATAATGCCAATCGTTTAATGTCGTTTACTACTATGGATGCTTTAGAAAGATACAATCAGCTTTTAAAAATTAATCCTGCAATCGTAAAACGACTTCCTAATAAAATTGTAGCTTCTTATATTAATATTTCTCAGGAAACTTTGAGTCGTTTGAAATCTAAGGTTTAGTGTTTATTTAGATTGTGGAATTGCCAGTGAGATTCCTCGTTCCTCGGAATGACAAACTGCATGCAAATACGTTAAATAAAAAACTGTTTAAATCTGCCACCCGAGCGATAGCAAACTGGCGAAACAAATCTGCGGGAAACATTTCATCGCACTTAAATAAAAAGCCGAATCTAAATTAAGATTCGGCTTTATGATTTTTATGATTCACAACTGCTGCAAGAAACAAGACTTGTAACTAGTTCTTTTGAAACACTTTGACTTCTTTGGTAGTACAAACTTTTAACTCCTTGCTGCCAAGCTTCGATCATTAAACGGTTTACATCTTTAATAGCCAATTCTGCAGGAATATTAAGATTTAAACTTTGTCCCTGATCAACAAATTTCTGACGAATTCCTGCTTGCTGCACAATTTCTAACTGGCTGATTTCTTTGAATGTTTTGAAAACATCTTTTTCCTGCTGAGTCAATTGTTCCATGTGCTGAACACTTCCTCCGTTTAGCATAATTCCTCTCCAAACTTCTTCGTTATCTAAACCTTTTTCTTCCAACAGTTTTTTAAGGTATTTATTTTTACGCATGAAATTACCTTTACTTAATCCTGCTTTATAATAGTTACTGCTAAAAGGCTCAATTCCTGGTGAAGTTTGCCCTAAAATTGCAGAAGATGAAGTAGTTGGTGCAATTGCCATTGTGGTTGTATTACGTCTTCCGTAACCTTTTAACAATTCTGGTTCACCGTAAATTCTAGCCAATTCTTGACTTGCTTTATCGGCTTTATCACTAATATGTTTAAAAATCTCTGTAGTTTTCATTTTAGCTTCCATTCCTTCAAACGGAATCATGTTTTTCTGTAAATAAGAATGCCATCCTAAAACGCCTAAACCTAATGCACGGTGTCTTTTAGCAAATTTATTCGCTGCAGAAAGATAATAGTTCCCTTCTGTTTTTTCTATAAATTCCTGTAAAACGGCATCTAAGAAAAAGATCGCTAATTTTACTGCTTCAGTATCTTTCCATTCTTCATATAATTCCAAATTCATTGAAGAAAGACAGCAGATAAATGATTCGTCATGAGTTGATGGAAGCATAATCTCACTGCACAAATTACTGGCATTGATTCTTAAATTCTGATCTTTATAAACTTGCGGTTTATTTTTATTCACGTTGTCACTAAAGAAAATATAAGGCAACCCTTTTTGCTGACGGCTTTCCAATACTTTTGCCCAAATTTGTCTTTTTTCTGCATCTCCATCAATCATTTCTTGCATCCAATAATCGGGTACACAGATCCCTGTAAACAAGTTCTGAATTGGATTTCCAATACTTTTAATTTTCAGGAATTCTTCGATATCTGGATGATCCACATCCAAATAAGCTGCAAATGCACCACGACGAACTCCGCCTTGCGAAATAGTATCCATAGCTGTATCAAAAAGCTTCATGAAACTTACTGCTCCACTACTCTTTCCGTTATCGGTTACAGCACTTCCGCGTTCACGCAATTCACCAAAATAACCAGAAGTTCCACCACCGATTTTAGTCTGCATGATTACTTCTCCAAGCTTATGTGTAATTCCTTCAATTTTATCTGGAACATGCACATTAAAACAAGAAATTGGCAACCCTCTTTCTGTTCCCATATTTGCCCAAACTGGCGAACTGATACTCATCCAACCTCTTTCGATCATTTCCATGAAAGACTCTTTCAATTCTGGTTTGTAAAGCCTTCTGGCTGCGGCAGTACAAATTCTATCGATTGCTCCTTCTACAGTTTCTCCTTTTAGAAGATAACCGCGATTTAAAATCTGTTCACTTTCAGAATTTTTCCACCACATTTTACTGTCGTTTTGTGGCTCAAAATTGTTGTTTGCTGGGTTTGTGTCTATCGTATTCATATGTATTATGGGCTTGTATTAGAAAAGGTCGTTTGCTGTGATGCTCTTGTCGTGTTTTGTATATTCTACTGGACGTTTCGCAAAGAAATCATCTAAACTGTTTGCAAAAACTTCTTCTTCAAACCAAGTCATCTTTGAATATTCTTCTGGAGAAACATTAAAGATAGTTTCGATATTGATTTGTTTTAAACTTTCATCAATTCTAAATTTCATAAAGTTTACCAAATCCTCTTTGTTTATTGTTTCAACCGCTCCATTTTCAAAAATCCAATCTAAAATATCTGCTTCAACAGAAATTGATTCTCTAACCGTTTCCCTAATTAATTCTAAAGTCTCTGCATCGAAATATTCTGGAAACTCTTCACGAATTTTATTAATGATATAAATTCCGCCATTAGCATGAATTTGCTCATCGATTGATGTCCAAGCAATAATATTGCTCACATTTTTCATATATCCTTTGAATCTTGTGAATGACAATAAAATGGCAAATTGGCTGAAAAGAGAAACGTTTTCAATCAGAATACTGAACAAAATCAGTGACACCATGTATTTTCTATTGTCCTGAGACTTTGTGTCTTTCAATACATTCGAAAGATAATCTACACGTCTGCGAATTACAGGAACATCCAATAGCTTTTCAAATTCATCATTATATCCTAAAACTTCCAACAAACGAGAATAGGCTTCAGAATGTCTAAATTCGCATTCTGCAAAAGTAGTTCCCAGACCATTAAATTCTGGTTTTGGAAAATGTTCGTATATATTACCCCAAAAACTTTTTACAGCTACCTCAATTTGTGCAATAGCCAATAAACTATTCTTAATTGCTGTTTTTTCTGCCAAATCCAAATGCGCATGAAAGTCTTGTGTGTCGGCAGTAAAATCTACTTCAGTGTGTACCCAATAAGCTTTATTAATAGCTTCGGTAAATTGCAGAACCTCAGGATATTCAAAAGGTTTATAGTTGATTCTTTTATCAAAAATTGACATATATATAGAGTTTTAAGTGACTATTTTGAAATAAAAATACGAGCGCTTATTTTGGGGAGGTATTAGCGTGATTTCTATATTTACAAATTTAGCCCACAGTTATTGTTTTGTCCACTTTTAGATGTTAAAAAACCGCTCAATTATCAACAGTTTTAAAACTTCAAAAAATCCGGATGAAGCAAATTTTATCAACATGAAAATATTGTTCGGTAATCTACAATGAGCTAGCAGTTTCCCTAAAAATAATGCTGAGTTATCAACATGAAAAAAAGTGCTTTTTGAGGTCGAATACCAAAACAGTTATCAACATCCGATTTGAAAAAAGAGAAATTTCAAATCGAATTTCAAATTTAAAAAACGTCATTTATTAATAATAATTCTAAATAATAAAAAACACTATAGAAATCATAATCCACTTTATTACAAATATTTACAATAAACCAGATATTAAAATTATAAAGAATTGCAATAAAATCAGCATCGGAGAAATGAATTAGTAGCACAAACACTAGCTTTCCAAATTAATACATATAATAAAGTAGAAAATCATCCAAAAGCATTTTTTCTCTTCTAAAAAGAGCCCGAATTAAAACAAAATTAAAATTGACTTAAGGGATTCTTAATTTTTAGAGAAATAGTATCTATTTCCCCTTTTAAAGCAAATTATTCTTGGTTTAAGAATATTAATTTTTACATTTGCTTTTATTTTTATTTATTCTAAATAGAACAAAATATTCTCAAAAAAATAAATTTAATCTTGTACAATTCAATAACCATAAATTATCGAAATATGAAAAAGAATCTTTTCGTTTCTTTTGCATTTGCTGTTACTTTATTTGTAAGTGCTCAGCAAAAAAACGCATTGCTAGATGCAGCTTTCTGGAAAACTTCACCTACTGTTGAAACGGTTCAAGCAGAAATCGCTAAAGGAAATAATCCAGCTGAAGCTAATGCAAACGCATTTGATGTTACAACGTTGGCCATTAATAATGATGCTCCTTTTGCAACCATCAAGTTTTTAGTAGAGCAACCTGGAAATTCGATCACAAAATTAACTCACGATAATCGTATCTACCTGCACTGGGCAGCATATAGAGGAAATACAGAATTGGTTCAATATTTAATTGCTAAAGGTTCTGATATAAATTTTGAAGACAGTCACGGAACTGCTCCTGCAGATTTTGCAGCTTCAAACGGACAATCAGATGCTGCGCTGTACGACGCTTTCTTTAAAGCTGGACTTAATCCGACAAAAAAATATGCAAATGGAGCTAACCTTTTGCTTTTAGCCATTTCATCTGATAAAGAATTAAAAGCTGCTGAATATTTTGCTACTAAAGGAATGTCTTTAAAAGATGTAGACAATGACGGAAACACAACTTTTACTTACGCTGCAAGATCTGGTAATATTGCTCTTTTGAAAAAACTTTTAGAAAAAGGAATTAAACCAACTAACAATGCACTTTTATTTGCTGCGCAAGGAAGCCGTAGAGAGACTAATACTTTAGAAACTTATAAGTATTTGGTTGAAGAAGTAAAAATTAAACCGTCTTCTCAAAATAAATCGGGACAAAACGTATTACACTTTTTGGCTGGAAAACCAAATCAGACTGAAATCATTAAATATTTCTTAGGAAAAGGTGTTGATGCAAACATAGCCGATAAAGAAGGAAACACACCAATTATGGTAGCAGCTGGAGCTAGAGAAACTGCTGTTTTAGAGTTGTTTCTTCCTTCTATTAAAAACATAAATGCACAAAATTTAAAAGGGGAATCGGCTTTGACTTTTGCTGTTAGAAACGGATCTCCTGAAGCTGTAAATTTACTTTTGGCTAAAGGTGCAGATGTAAATGTAAAAGACAAAGACGGAAATAATTTAGGTGTTTATTTAGTACAATCTTATCGTCCTGCAGGAAGAGAAAAAGCAGCAACAGATCCTTTTGATGCTAAAGCCAAATTACTTCAAGACAAAGGATTAAACCTTGCGGCTGCTCAAAAAGACGGAAACACTTTATATCATATAGCTATTACTAAAAATGACGTGTCTCTTCTTAAAAAAATCACTGATTTAAAAGTAGATATTAATGCTAAAAATAAAGATGGTTTAACGGCTTTACACAGAGCGGCAATGACTTCTAAAGATGATTCTATTTTAAAATATTTAGTTTCAGCAGGAGCAAAAAAAGACATCAGCACGGAATTTGACGAAACGGCTTATGCTTTAGCAAAAGAAAATGAACTGCTTACAAAAAATAACATCTCAGTTGAGTTTTTAAAATAAACACTTTAAATTTCAAAGAATAAAATTCCAAATTCCAATAAAAAAACATGAAATCTATATTTAAAATTGCGCTTTCAAGCGCTTTTATATTCCTTGTTTCTCTAAATGCAAATGCACAATCAAGCAAATACAAATGCATGCTGCAGATGAACAACTATATGGGAGAAGGTGCTTATATCGTTGTTTCTCTTGTTAATTCGGCTGGTGAGTACGAAAAGACACTTTATGTAATGGGCGATGATAAAAAATGGTACAAATCATTAAAAGAATGGAACAAATTCCATACTCAAAAAAATGACGATATCAGCGCTAAAACTGGTGCTTCTGTAACTGGCGGAGACCGCAGTGTAACGACCATCGAAATTGAAAACTCTAAAATCAATAAAGGCTATAAACTTCGTTTTGAGTCGGCTGTTGAAGACCAAAAATACTATGTAAGCGATCTTGAAATTCCGCTTACAACAGAAGCTATGGCCGATAAAACAGACGGTAAAGGTTACATCAAATATGTAAGGTTAAACAAAATATAATCTTTAGTACATTATTTTTTAACCTTATAATAAGTACAAATTTTATTTTTGTGCTTAGAATTAAAATCTGAGCTTTGTCATCGTTTAAACTTTGACAAAGCTTTAAACGTTTTATAATAGAATACACTCAATGACTCTTTCTTTCTGGCGTTACGCACACTTGGCTTTAGCCTTATTTTCTTCTATTTTTTTGCTTTTGGCTTCGGTAACAGGAATCATTCTGGCAGTCGATGCGGTTCAGGAAAAAACACTTCCGTACAAAGCAGAAGATTTTAATAAAATAACTTTAGGCGAAACGTTGCCAATTTTAAAGAAAGTGTATCCAGAAATTACCGAATTGAGTGTAGATTACAATCAGTTTGTAACACTTCAGGCCATTGATGAAGATGGAAATGACGTTAAAGCATACATTGATCCAAAAACGGGGAAAGCATTAGGAACTCCTGCAAAGAAAACCGAATTCATCAATTGGATTACGAGTTTGCACCGTTCACTGTTTCTTCATGAAGCAGGACGATTTTTTGTGGGTGTAATTTCTTTTTGTTTATTTCTAATATCAATTTCTGGTTTTGTGCTAGTTTTAAAAAGACAGCGCGGCATCCGAAATTTCTTTTCTAAAATAATCAAAGAATACTTTGCACAATATTATCATGTGCTTTTAGGAAGATTGGCTTTAATTCCGATTTTGATTATTTCACTTACAGGAACTTATTTATCGCTAGAAAGATTCAACTTTTTTATGGGGGAAGAAAAAACAAAACCCGTAAAAACAGAACTTTCAGACAAAGCCAAAACAACTTCAATTTTCAATACCACTTTATTATCTGATGTAAAGAAAATTGAATTTCCTTTTACTGATGATCCCGAAGAATATTATATTATTGAATTGAAAGACAGAGAGGTTGAAGTAAATCAAGTTACAGGAACTATAATTTCTGAAACGCTTTCGCCAATGAGAACGCAATTTGCGGCATTAAGTTTAGATCTTCATACGGGAAGAATTAACGGAATCTGGGCCGTAATTTTAGCGATCGCTTGCATTAATATTTTATTCTTTATTTATTCTGGTTTTGCCATTACTTTAAAAAGAAGATCAAGTCGAATTAAGAATAAATTTAAAGCTAGCGAAAGTACTTTTATTCTTTTGGTTGGTTCAGAAAATGGAAGCACGTTCCGATTTGCCAATGCCATTCAGAAACAATTAATCAGTAATGGACAAAAAGTTTTTGTTAGCGAACTAAATAAATTTTCGTCTTATCCGAAAGCAGAACACATTGTTGTTTTTACTTCAACTCATGGTTTGGGAGACGCGCCTTCTAACGGAACGCAATTCAAAACTTTATTAGAAAGACAAAATCAAGATCAGAATATTAATTTCTCTGTGGTTGGTTTTGGTTCTAAATCATATCCTGATTTTTGTCAATTTGCTATTGAAATTGATCAGCTTTTAGAAAATCAAAAATGGGCAGATCGTTATTTAGATTTGCAGACGGTAAATGATAAATCGGCTGTTAAATTTGTAGAATGGGTAAAATTATGGAGTGAAAAAACGGGAATTCCATTGGCTACAGCTCCATCATTATACAACCATGTTCCAAAAGGTCTGCAAAAATTAATGGTTTTGGATAAAACACCAATTTCTGAAACTGAACACACTTTTATTCTGACTTTAAGAGCAAATGCAAGAGCTAAATTTAGTTCGGGCGATTTATTAGCAATTTATCCAGCCAACGATTCTAGAGAGCGCCTCTACTCTATCGGGAATCATTCTGGAAATATTCAATTGGTTGTAAAATTGCATCCAAACGGATTGGGTTCTGGCTTTTTAAATTCGTTAGAACCAGGAAATGTAATAAAAGCTCAGATTGTAAAAAATCCTACTTTTCATCTTCCAAAGAAAACACAGAAAGTGGCTTTTATCTCTAACGGAACAGGAATTGCTCCTTTCTTAGGGATGATCGAACAAAACAAAGCAAAACAGGAACTTCATTTGTATAGCGGATTTAGGATGGAAACGCCAACTTTAATGGCTTATAAAAAATTTGCTGCTATAATGATGCAAAAAGAGCATCTGGATAATTTTCATGTGGCCCTATCTCGTGAAGCCGAGCACATTTATGTAATGGATTTAATCAAAAGAGATTCATCGTTCTTTACCAATTTATTCAAAAAAGGCGGTGTCGTTATGATCTGTGGTTCACTTGCCATGCAGAAAGATGTTGAGGCTATTTTAAGTGAATTGTGTTTAGCAAAAGGATTAAAAACACTTGAAGAATACAAAGCCAACAAACAATTTTTGACGGATTGCTATTAGAGTAATTTTAGATTTTTAACTTTTGACTTTTAACTAGATTTTCATGTATAAATCAATCCTACATAAGTTTTTAATTGTTTTTCTAATGCTGCAATGCTTTTACAATAATGCACAAGTATTACGAAAAAGAACTACGCTACTTATGGGCGGACGTTTTGATATTTCTATCGTAGACAAAGATTCAATTTCTGCAGAAAAAAACATAGATGAAATTATTGCAGAGATTACAAGAATTGAATATTTAATCTCCGACTGGAAACCAGATTCTCAAGTTTCTGAAGTCAATCAGAATGCTGGAATAAAGCCCATAAAAGTAGATCGGGAAGTTTTTGAATTGACTAAAAGAGCGATTCAGTTTTCTGAAATTACCAATGGCGGTTTTGACATTAGTTTTGCCGCAATGGACAGGATTTGGAAATTTGACGGTTCGATGACCGAAATGCCTTCGGCGGAAGCCATAAAAAAATCGGTAGAAAAAGTAGGCTATAAAAATATAATTCTAGATAGTGTAGAATCGACTATTTTCTTAAAATTAAAAGGTATGAAAATTGGTTTTGGTGCCTTGGGCGAAGGATATGCAACTGATAAATGTCGATCCATGATGATTGAAAAAGGTATTCAAGCCGGAATTATAAACGGTTCTGGAGATATGAGCACTTGGGGAAAACAGCCCAACGGAAAAGATTGGAAAATTGGAATTACAAATCCGTTTAAGCCTGAAAAGATTTTGGCCGCTGTTCCGCTTAAAGAAGGTGCAGTAACTACTTCTGGCAGTTATGAAAAGTTTGTTGTTTTTAACGGAAAACGTTATTCTCATATTATAAATCCCGCAACGGGCTATCCTGCAACAGGCTTATGCAGTGTAACCGTTTTTGGTCCGAACGCAGAAACCGCAAACGGATTAAGCACTTCAATGATGGTTTTAGGTCAGAAAGAAGGCTTGCTTCTGCTTCAGAAATTTCACGATTACAGTTGTGTAATGATTACTGATAAAGGGAAAGTGGTTAAGTCTAAAAACTTCTCGTATAAATTGTAAATCGTTAGTGGTGAAATGTCAGATACAGAATGTGAATTGTGCCTCTATTTGTCTTCCAGAGCTAAATAAAATTTTATTTTGAGTTTTTTATCACAAAAAAATTAAAATTTGCGTCTTAACAATCGGGATTGCGAGATTATTTTATTTCAATTAATAATAATATACTTTGCATATATCCTTTGACTTCTTTGAGGAAGACAAAGAAAGCGCAATTAAAAATTAGTAGTTTACGTTTCACGTTTTTCATTTACATTTTACAATTTACATCTAACATTTCACATCTAACATTTCACAACCCACATCTAACATTAAAACAACATTAGAACACTCGTCGCAATTCTAATAATCTTCTAATTACTTTATTTAGATTAAATTTAAATTATCATATAAGTTTGCAGCACTTTTATTTGCAGACTCAATATGAGAACAATTTTACTTCTATTTTTATTTACTATTTCAGCTTGGTCGCAAACCGGGAAAATTACTGGAAAAGTCTATTTTGCTAATAATGAAACTGCTTTTGGCGCATCTGTTCAAATTGCAGGAACGAAAAAGTTTGTTGTAGTCGATAATGACGGCCAGTTTGAAATAAAAGGTTTGGCTTACGGAAGCTACAACTTGGAAATTTCTTCTATGGAGGCTAAACCAAAAACAATAAATATCTCTGTTAATCGTCCGTTGCACCAGATCAATATTGCATTAGAAAAATTAACAGATCCGAAAGCGCTAAAAGAAGTAAAAATTGAGAAAAAAACCTTCAAAAAAGACATTATAGAAAAAGGTTTTGCAGTTAATGTCATTGAAACGCAGGAAGCTGCGAAAAGAAACTTGCAAACTAATGATTTATTAGACCGTTCAGGCGGTGTTAGAATCAGACAAAATGGAGGTTTAGGTTCTGCTGTTACATACAATATCAACGGAATGTCTGGAAATGCTATCAGGATTTTTATTGACGGAGTTCCTATTCAGACTTATGGCGCATCTTTTAGTTTAAATAGTATTCCGCCAGCTTTAATTGAAAGAATTGAAGTTTTTAAAGGAGTGGTTCCTGCTTATTTAGCCGATGATTCACTTGGAGGTGCAATCAATGTGGTTTTGAAAAAAGGCGCCAAAAACAGTTTAAATGCTTCTGTTTCATACGGTTCTTTTAATACCGTTCAATCTAATGTTAATGCTTCTTTTAGAGATAAAAACGGATTCACAGTAAAGGCAAATGCTTTTCAAAATTACTCGGACAATGATTATGAAGTTTGGGGTAAATGGGTGTACAACATAGCGCCAAACGGTCGTTACGAATACATTCGCGCCAAGCGATTTGAAAGCATGTACCGATCTTTTGGAGGAAGATTAGAAGCTGGTTTCACCAATGTTGATTGGGCAGACAATCTTCTTATTAGCTACAATGGCTCACAAGATTACAATCAGATTCAGCATGGGCAATACATGACAAAACCTTATAAAGGGCGTTTCAGCGAATCTGCAGCAAATGTTTTTAGTCTGAATTATAGTAAAAGAAATTTTCTAATTAAAAATCTTGATTTTTCTCTTATTACTGTTTATAGCCATAGAAACGATGTAATCAACGATACCGTAAAATGGAATTACAATTGGAATGGCGAAAAAGCACTTGGTCTTTACGGCCAACCGATTTTAACGAATACTGGAGCACAACAGGGCGCTCCAACTATCAATCATATGAAATCGGATATTTTTAATACTCGTGCGGGTTTAAATTATGCTATTACCGAAAATCATAAAGTGCTTGTTAATGTAATGACCTATATTCTTGACCGAAATGATTTTGATGAAATGCAGCCGGAAATTACACGAAATTTTGTCATTACTAGAGATTTAGCCAAGACCGTTTCTTCTTTTGCTTATGAAATGACAGCGTTTCAATCTCGAATGAGAGCAAATCTTTTCGTAAAAAACTACAATCTCAAAAATGAACAGAGAGATCCGCAAGTTGTAACCGAAAATGGTCAGAATGTTGTAAAAGAAGTCATTACTTCTAAAAGAACAAATTATACAGGGTATGGAATTGCCGCTTCTTATTCTATTCTTCCAAAAGTAATGTTGATGGCTTCTGCTGAAAAAGCAATCAGACTTCCATCAGAAAATGAAATATTTGGTAATCCTGGAGAAAATATCATCAGTAATTCTGGTCTAAAACCTGAACAGAGCAATAATTTTAATGCCGGCTTGCGATTTGGTCCTTACGAAATGAATAATCATAAGCTTACCGTTTCAGGAAATGCTTTTTGGAGAAATACCGAAGACAAAATTGTCCGTCAGATTAGTGATCGTGTAAATGAAGCCATTCAAGCTTCTCCGTTTGTCAATTTAGGAAAAGCACAGTCTGTTGGTTTTGAAGCTTCTTTTCAATATTCTTACCACAATCGATTTTTTGCTGGAATGAATCTTTCAAAATTCAATTCGTTGTTTAAAGACAAATATGATAAAAACGGAAACATTCTGCCCAATTACAATAAACAGCTTCCTAATGAGCCTTTCTTCAATTTAAATGCGAATCTTCAGTACAACTTTAGAAATATCATTCAGAGCAAATCAGAGCTTAACTTGTATTACTACTGCGGTTATGTTGCACCGTTTTACACTTCATGGCTAGAAACCGATAGAACTACAGCCCAGTTCCCTCAAGATTTAGGTTTGAGCTATGTTTTTCCGAACAAACAGTTTACTGTAAGTTTTGATGCGAGAAATGTATTTGACGAACAGGTTTATGACAATTTTGCTGCTCAAAAACCAGGAAGAGCTTTTTATTTAAAACTCAACTATACCTTAAATAAATTTTAATCACTCAATTAATAACTAATTTTTAAATGCAATAAAGATGAAAAAAAACACATTTAAATTATTTACATCTAGCTTACTCGTTAGTGCATTTGCATTGACTACAGCTTGCAGTAGCGACGATAATAAAAATTCAGAACCAGTTAATCCTGTTACAGAAGGACGTTGGATTACGGTTGCAGGAGCAGTAATGCAGACAGATCCAGGTGACGGAAATGGTGGTACGAAAGTGTACGCGATCAGCAAAGAAAACGCAATTGATCCTAACTTTTCTGTAAATGTTTACGATCAGGGTGTACCGGTTCAATCGAGCAGAACGGCGCGTTTGCAATCTTCTGTTGACGGAAGCACGCTTTTTAATATCACTTACACAGGTGCTAATGGTGGCGAATTTATGACGTACAAAGTAAACGGAGGAAGCAATTTTGCTCAATCTGATGCTAAGGTAAATATTTCTCAATATGCTGGTACTTCGCCGAGATGGGTAAAACTTTTTGATGGTGACAAAACTGGTGTTGCAGTAAACGTGGCGACTCCAATTGTTAATGTAAATGAAGACAAGTCATACAAAAACACAAGAGGAAAAGCTACTGTATTGTCTTTAGACATGAAACAGACTTTAATTTCTGCTTACAAACAATACGATATTCCATTGACTGCTGAAGAAGAAGCACAAGGACACCATATTTTCCGTTTAGACGCGCCAACATTGAACAAGGCAGGAAACAAATTAATTATTGGAACTTGGATGCGTAAAACGAACACTGCTGATCCATCAAAAAACGAAAGCACATTTACACGTTTAGGTTCAAAATCTGTTGTGGTTGATTATCCTTCTTTGGAAAATCCTGTGGTAATTACTTCAAAAGTTGGATTTGGAGATACTAGCGGTTACAGAAGTTTCAACAGCTTTGTGGCTACTGACGGAAACATTTACCAAGCTACGCAAAGAGATACTCAAAAAGGTTCTTATATCTTAAAAATTAACCAAAACAATCAATATGACGATAATTATGTATTTAGCTTAGATACAGCTTTAGGAATCAAAGGAAGTTATATCGATGCTTGGAGATATGTTGGAAACGGAATTGCTTATGCAGTATATACTTTTGAAGGCACTAATCAAGGTTATGTAGCTAGATTAGATTTGAATGCAAGAACTGCTCAAAAAGTAGAAGGCATTGACTACGACGCTGACTTAGATTTTGGACAATACCAAGGTTTTGTTGTTGATGGAAACAGTTTCTACATCGCAGTAACACCAGTTGGAAAAGATGGAAACATTTATGTAATTGATATTCCTTCAGGGAAAGTTACTAAAGGTGCTAAATTGATAAACAAACCAGGAAACCACTACATTGGGGTATTCTAAAAATATACGACTGTGAAAACAGTTTGTGGAAAATTCATCACTTGAGTTTTTTTTTAATCGAACATTCCGCTTCTATTTATAGTAAGCGGAATGTTTTTTTTATGATTAGAATTTTGAAGCAAATTCTTTAGCAAAATCTTCTAGTTTGATTTTTCCTGTCGCTTTTCCATCATTGTTTAAGAAATCTGCAGCAATGATTTCATTTCGTAATCCAGTTCCCATTTCGGTGTATAAACCTGCCATCTCTTCTGGAACTCCCGCTTGTGTCATTCCTCCGAAATATTGCTCGTCTGTAAATTCGATCCAAGGAAGTTCTGGTTTATCGATAGCAGATCCAAAAGCTTTTACAATTTCTGAAGGTGTTTTTATGTCACTAATAATATAACGAATGTTTTTACCTTCCTGAGTTTTCTGTAATTCCTCTGCCGCAGCCGCTGCAATATCTTCTGGATGCACTAACGGAATACGGTTTGAGGATGGAAAGTTGGCTCCCATTATCCCCGCTCCTTTTATCATCGGAATATCGTTAAAGAAATTAAGGTAGAAATATCCCGCTCTTAAAAACGTGATCGAAGTATCCAATTTCTCGTAAATCTTCTCAATATTATGCAAACCTGCAATTGGTCCGTTTCCTGCTGGCAAATCGGCTCCAATGCTGCTTAACATTACCACTCTCTTAATGTTGGCTGTTTGGATTGCTTTCGCGAAAGCGGCACCAGCATCGGTAGTGTTTTTAATGATTTTTACTCCGCCCATATTTGGAGGTGTCATGGCAAAAAGTGCATCTGCTTCTGCAAAAGTTTTAGAAAGAAAATCAGCATCGCTAATCGATCCTATTGCTGCTTTTGCTCCTAGATTTTCAATGGCAGATTTTCGATCTGCATTACTGCTGACAACGGTTAAATCGTGACCTGATTGTACTAATTGTGCCGTTAATGGCTTTCCTATGTTTCCTAATGAACCTGTGATTATAATTTTCATCTTAAAATGTTTTTTTATTTAACAAGACAAAGGTATCTTTGTACTTACTTTTATACAAGTACTTACCCTAAAGTATGTATCATGACAGCAATTAAAGAATCGTCTACTATTCAGGAAAACAAGCAGTATGCGCTGGAAAAATGTCCTGTAACTTTTGTTATGGAGAAAATTGGAGGCTACTGGAAACCTATTATTTTATATCATTTATCGACTGGAGATAAACGTTACAGCGAATTGAAAAGAGCAATTCCAGCTGTGACAGAAAAAATGCTTATTCAGCATTTAAAACAATTAGAAGCAGACGGATTAGTTATTCGTGAGGCAAAACCTGTTGTGCCGCCATTTGTAACTTACAAATTAAGCCATGCAGGAACTGGCTTAATGCCTGTTATTGATGCCATGGCTTCTTGGGCTTTTAAAGTAAAAGACGGCGTCTATAGCATTTAATAGACAGCATATTAAGAAAGCAAACACTGTAATTGATAAAACTTGACATAAAAAAACACCAGTTGTAAGGAATGAATGATGTTTTTTTAAATCGCTACTTCTTTGTATTTACCACTTTCAAGGTATTCTATAACTTTTATAAGGTTCTCATAGTACGTAAGTAAATCATCACGTCCATTCTGGATAGCGTTATATATTCTTGTTTTATACATTTTAGTAAACTCATCATATTTTTTATTATTGTTGCATAATTTCATTATAATAATGGCTTTAAAAAAAGGCTCTTTAAAAAAATATTTACTCCAATTTGTCCAATCATATTTCTCCAATATTTTATCATTTAAATCTTGTATGGTAAGAAAATTATCAAAAAAAGTTAAATGATGTTTCTGGATATAAGCATTCATATTACTAACTGCTTCTGTGATATTGCTTAAAACCATTTGACCGTTTTCAAATACCTTTTCATGAGTCAATTCGTTTGGAGAGTTAATGTCAGGTTTCATTACATTTGCTAACGTATCTTCGCAATATAAAATAAATTCCAATGAATCACCGAAACTTCCATAAGTACGGGAGTTTGGCAAAATTGCATCTAAAATTTTTTCAACTGATTTAAAACTCACATAAGATGCGATATCTTCTTTACACACTGTAATAGGGTCTAAATTATGGAGATTATAGCCAAAACCATAATTTATAGCATCATATTTATCTTCCGTTTCTCTATAAAATACACCTCTATTGCAATCCTGCATATATTCTAAATGCTGGAAACCTAATTTTATAAGATTGATATCTTTCAAAATCAGTTTCTCAATCTGTTCGAATTTTTCCTTATCTATTATCAAATGTTAATTGGATTTTTAGTTTCTATTTTACAATGCTATTCAGAGTCCTTGTAAAAAAGATTCTTCTTTTTTTGAACGAAGAATAAATATGCTTTACAATTTTATTCAAAAATAAATCAAAATATAAAAAAAGCTTCGGATTTCCTTAAAACTTTTTGTCTAAAAAAGAAGCAACAGCACTCGAACCAAATTATGCTTTTAAAATGAAAGACGGCGTCTATAGCATTTAATAGATACCGTCTTTTTTCAAGCAACAAAAACTAATTAACTTATTTTTTAATTGAAACTACTATGTTTTAATTCTGTTTGATAAAAACTAAAGCTTCTTCGTAATTGGCAATTTGTGTGAGGGCATTAAAAATATATTTAGCCACTAATGCTCCTCCTTCTGAATTAATTAATTCAATATCATCGTCTGGCGTATGGTACTGCGGATGTCCGCCTGTATGAAATCCAACTGCCGAAATCGATTCTTTGTAGAAAGAAACATGATCAGAGCCGCCAACATCACCAGCAAATACGATCGGATTTAATCCACTGTTTTCCTGCAGTTTTTTCATTAATTCTACTCCATTCGGAAAAGTTCCTGCCCCACCCATATAAAGCTCTTTTTTCTCATTTAATCTTCCGACCATATCCATATTGAGCATCACTTTTACAGCTTCTTTTGGAACTGGAAGATGATTAATGAAATATTTAGAACCTAATAATCCTTCTTCTTCTCCACTAAAAGAAATAAAAATGATGCTTCGTTTTGGTTTTATTTTTTGTTTTGAAATTTCTTCTAAAATGCACAGTAAAGCCGAAACGCCAGAAGCATTATCATCTGCTCCATTATGAATGGCAAAAGCTTCTTTCTTTTTACTTCCAGAACCTTGTCCGCCCCAGCCCCAATGATCATAATGTGCCCCAATTACAATGTATTCGTTCTTCAAAGTAGAATCTGAACCTTCGATATAGCCTACAACATTCTGCGTAGCCACACTATCCGATTTCATTTTATTAATTCCTTCTTTGACAAAAAGTTTGAAAGGCTGATAATAAGAATTACCGAATTCTTTTAAACCATACTTTTTAAAATACTTCTGAATGTAAGCCGCAGCTTTATTATTCCCTTTTGTTCCCGGGAAACGTCCTTCTAATTGATCTGAAGACAAGTATTTATCATGCTTGTAGAAAGTCTTAGACATGTCGTTATTTTGAGCATTTAATTGAATACTCAAGAATAAGATACCTGTAAAAAAGTGTTTTAAAATCTGCATGATGCTATAGAAAATTAAAGGCTAAGTTCAAAAGAAGTATGTTTGATATATTTTCGATCATAAGTATACAAAACGTGTATTTTTTTGTCTGTGGTTTGGATTATAGCTGGATAGCTGAATTCTCCTTTTTCTTGTTTTTCAAGATCGAATAATTTAGTCCATTTTAAACCGTCTTTAGAATATTCAACATCCAAAATATTTCTTCCGTTAAACCAGTCTTTTCCAATTGGAAGTGGATTATTTACCAATAAAAATGTGTTTTTGTCTACTGTTAAAGCATCAATACCAGAATTGGAATTGATGACATTTATCGTATTGGTTCTAATCCAGCTTTTCCCGTTGTCTCCCGACCAGCTCGCAACTATTTTATTGTGTTTACTGCGAGACAACATTTGAATATCACTCTTACCATGAATTAAAAATGTTGGCTGAATAATATCAAAGTTCTGATTGTTTTCTACTTCTATTCTCTTCCAAGAATCTGTCGCTTCTGTATATTCTTCGACATGCACACGCCATTGATCTGTGTTTACGCTTTCTGTACTGCTTCCGCATAAAATTACGCCTGGAGTAGTTTCGATTGGTTTGTTTCGAATTGGGCCTAAAATTCCGTCTGGAAGATATTTTGGTTCTCCCCAGGTTGTTCCGTTATCTTTCGAAACAATCATAGCGCCAAACCATTCTCTCGGATTTTTTCCAATTTTATAAAACAAATACAAATTCTCGCTCTTGCTTTTAAACAAAACCGGATTCCAGCACGGAAGTGTATCTCCATTTTTAATTAATGGCTGAATCAGTTCTTTAGGCGCAGACCATTTTTTGTCTTTATAAGCTGAAATATAAATGCCAACATCTTTTGCACCTTCATATTTTCCACCAAACCAAGCGGCTAAAATCTCGTTGGGTTTGTATTCAACCAAAGTTGAGGCATGACTATTTGTGGTAACAGGCGGATCTGCAATATAACTGCTTTCAATATTTACTGCTTTCATTTGTGCATTTATTGCATTATTTGAAAATAAAAATGCTGCAAAAATGATAGCGGTAATTTTTAATTTAAAATTCATTGTTTATTTTTTTTGCATTCGTTAAAATCTTTTGACGCAGATTAAAACGGATTTTATTTTTTAGTATTAAACAGTACCAAAGAAACTTGATAAAAAAACAAAAGGAGAGTTACCTCTCCTTCTGCTCAAGTAACAAATCGATTGATCTTTTACTTTACCAAATTAATTATTTTGTGTCCCACCAAAGTCTTGTTCCACCAGAATCTGGACCTCCTAATTTAGAAACTCCGTCATCTACAGCAGCTTTGTTTGATGAGTACTCATTTGTAGTGTAAATAATTCTTTTCATCAAAGATTTACCAACTCCAGCATCTGGATTATCAGTGTTTAAAACTGGATAGATTACTTTAGCATCGCTTCTACGTAAATCTGCCCAAGCTTCCCAAGATTCTGGAAAAATGGCTAAGTATTTCTGAACTGCAATTTGAGTTCTTTGATCAGCTGTAGATGCAGACCAAGCCACTGGCAATTTAACTGGAATATCTTGTAAATCTAAAGTTGGATATAAAGTCAAAATGTTTGGCAATGTTGGCAATGAAGTTCCGTTGATGTAAGCATTAACAGCAGTAGCATCAACAATTCCCCATTGTGCAAGAGATAATCTAATACCCGTTTCATACAAAGTTTTAGCATCTCCGCCCATATTCCATCCATTTAAAGCTCCTTCTGCTCTACTTAAGTAGTTTTCAGAAGCCATAAAGATTTCAATGTTTTTAGTTTCGCTAAGTGTATTAGCAGCACCGTTTCCTAAAACATCGTTGTTAAATTTAGAGAACTCTGTAGTTCCAAATTGATCTTCTAAACCTCCAACTGGATTTCCTCTATAAGCTCCTGTAGCAACTGGCGCAAACCATTTAGATAAACGCGGATCGTTGTAACCTACTAAGATACTTTCCATAGAAGATGTCATTACGTAACCCCAGCTGTTTACAATCATATTTAAATTGTTTGGCGTAATGTTACTTGCTTTAAAGAAAGCGCTTTGATCATTTGTTTGCATTACTCCAGCAGCTACTGCAGCTTCAGCTTGAGTTTTTGCATTTGCAGGTTCTTTATCCGAAATTCTTAAGGCCAAACGTAATCTCATACTGTTTCCGAAGATTCTCCATTTGTCAACACTTCCTGAATAAACTCTATCATTTGGGGCAAGAGAGGCAACCGAAGTTACAGAAGTTGAAGCTAATGTTGCATTTGCTTCATCTAATAGTTTAAAGAAATCTGCATAAATAAATTCTACGCTGTCGTAAGGAACTTTATCTTTTCCGTTACCAGCTTCAGTATAAGGAATTGGTCCGTAAGCATCAACCATTTGGTTGTACATGAAAACTTTCCAGATTTTTAAGATTGCAGTAGCTTCTGCGTTTCCTTCAGATGCTTTAATAGCATTTGATAAAGCTGGAGCAGCAACGGTGTAAAATCTTGTCCATCCTCTACCTTCGTATCCATTAACGAAAGCATTTCTTTCTGTTCCATATCCACAGTTTAAGTAGTGAATAAAGGTTGAAGATAAAATACCTGTTGCAATACCCCAAGTACCTTGATCATCTACTCCTGGTGATGAGTAAGAACCATTGTGTATACCTGCGTATAATGCCGAAGCAAATGCAGGACCAGCTAATGTAGCATCTAACTGATCTTCAGTTAATGAATTAGGATCTTTGTTTATTTCATCAAAATCGCCGGTGCAGCTTGATAAAATCGAAACTGCCATTAATGCAACTCCTAATGTTTTTATTTTAAAACTATATTTCATGATGTCTCTTTTTTAATTAAAATCCAAATTTAACATTCACTCCATAATCTCTCGTTGATGGAATGTTGAAAGATTCTATACCTTGTAAGTTACCTGTACCTGCTCCTGCTTCTGGATCAAAGTACTTAGCTTTGTTTAAGAAGAAGAACAAGTTTCTACCTACTAATGAGAAATCGATGCTTGTAAATCCTGAGTTGCCTAATAAACGTTTTGGCATTGAATAACCAAAAACAAGCTCTCTTAATCTGATGTTTGTAGCATCATAAACGAATGGCTCTGCAATTGGAGTTCTTTGACCGATTGCTGTCCAGTATTGTTCAGCATTGATGCTTGTTGTGTTTGGAGTATAAGTTCCGTTTCCGTTATCTACAACACCATCAACAATGATTCCGCCATTTCTTCCAGCCAAAGTAATATCACTTACCCCTAAACCAGCTTGTCTCGCTTGAGTGTATGAAATAACTTCACCACCAATTCTAAAGTCAACTAAGAAGCTTAAAGAGAAATCTTTGTATTTGAAGTTATTTTTGAAACCTGCAGTCCAATCTGGATTAAAGTTACCAGCACGAACATCAAAACCATTTGTTGCCAATGGAATACCAGCACTGTTTACTAAAATTTCTCCAGCTTCATTTCTTTGGAAACCTTTGATGTATAAATCACCATATTCTCCACCTTTAACTACTTTACTTCTTACTAAACGTCCTTCACCGATTACTAACTCATCACGTCCTTCAAAGATAGATTTTACTTTTGACTTATAAGAAGCGTAGTTTGCTGTAATATCCCAAGAAAAGTTTTCTGTTTGAACTGGCGTTGCAGTAAGCGTAAACTCAAAACCTTTATTTTCGATATCTCCACCGTTTACGATTGCTCTAGAATATCCAGAAGGCTCAGGAGTGTTGATGTAGAAAATTTGGTTATTCGTTAATGTTTTAAAGTATGTGAAATCTAAACCTAAACGGTTATTGAAAAATCTAACATCAGCACCAAACTCAGAAGAAGAAGAAATCTCAGGTTTCAAGTTTGGATTTGCCTTAGTGTTTTGTCCGTATAACATACCACCATTACCTCCAATGTAAGAGAATCTCTGTTGTGTTTGATAAGGATCTGTATCGTTACCAACTTGTGCATAAGAAGCTCTTAATTTTGCAAAACTAATTACTTCTGGTAATGTAAACATATCAGAAAGAACAGCAGAAAGACCGAAAGATGGGTAGAAATAATCTTCTGGTAAAGTAGAAGACCAATCATTTCTAGCTGTTAAGTCTAAGAATAAGTAGTTTCTGAAACCAATTTGACCAAATCCGTAAACAGAATTGATTCTTTTTTCTGAAGCTGTAGATGTAGATTGAACTGTTTGAACATTACTTAGGGCAAAGAAATTTCGTTTACTCAATACACCACCAGAATTTAAAGCTGAACTATTTTGTTGCAATGAACTCGCACCAGCATTAAGCCCTATAGAGAAATCTCCAAATTTTTCATTGTAAGAAAGTAAAGCATCAATGTTTAACTCGCTTACTGTTTCATAAGATTCACTGTATGAACCCATGTTGCTGTTGAAAGCTGCAGTTGCATATCTGTTTCTTACGTTTTTGTTTGTCATTTGGTCTAAACCAGCTCTACCTTGTAAACTTAACGTTTTTGTAAATTCATATTTAAGAGAAGCTAAACCAATAAATCTATTTCTTTTATCTGTACGAGCGTCATCTCTTAAAGCAGACCAGAATGGGTTTCCTCCTGGAGCTCCAGTTTCGTCAAGGAAATAGTTTACTTGTCTTTGTCCTGCAGCATCGATATATTCGAAATCTTTGTAATCGTTGTAAGCGATACTACGCGGCAATAAATAAGCAGATGTTCCGATAGACTCTTCACCAGTTCTCAATAAGTTATCGATATCTTGAACGATGTAGTTTGTCTTAGCATCTAAAGTTAATTTGTCTGTAATTTTACTAGTCAATCTTAAGTTAAGATTGTGTCTGTCCATTTGGTTTCCGCCAACAATACCTTCAGCACGTGTGTTAGTGTAAGAGAAATATCCTTGCGCTTTTTCGTTACCAGCTGTAACTGTCAAAGTGTTTGCTAAGTTATATCCTGTTTTGTAGAAATCAATAACGTTGTTTTTCTGTGGAGAATAGCTTTGTGTCGCTGGTCCTGCATAATTTGGATTACGAACCAACTGCCAAGCAGATACCTGACGTCCATCTAAAGGTGCTCCCCAGCTTGAGCTTGAGTTAGAAACATAATTTCCATTTGTACCTTGTCCGTACTCGTTTTGTAAATTCATCAAGTTATAAGCAGAAGAAGCCATAAAGTTAGATGATAACGAAACTGAAGTTTTTCCAGATTTACCAGACTTAGTTGTAATTACGATTACACCATTTGATGCTCTAGATCCGTAAAGAGCAGCTGCAGATGGACCTTTCAAGACAGTCATCGAAGCAATATCTTCTGGGTTAATGTTAGAAATACCATCAGGTTGTGTAGTTCCTCCTGTATCAATATCAGGGTTTGTATTAGTTGTTCCGTTACTAATTGGCACACCATCCACAACATAAAGAGGCTGATTGTTTCCGTTAAGAGATCTGTTACCTCTTAAAGTAATTCTAGAAGAAGAACCAACACCATTTGAAGTAGTCGAGAAGTTAAGACCTGCCACTTTACCAGAAAGTGAGTTGGCAACGTTTAATGATCTAGCTTCAGAAAGTTCGTCTACAGAAACGTTTTGTGCAGAATACGTAATAGCTTTTTTCTCTCTTTTAATACCAAGAGCTGTAACCACTACCTCTCCTAATTGCTGCGTATCTGGACCTAAAGATACGTTAATTGTAGTTTGTGATCCAACAGCAACTTCTTTTGTAGAAGATCCTACATAAGTAAAAACTAAAACTGCTGATTGATTTGGAACGCTAATGCTGTATTTACCATCAAAATCTGATGAAGCACTTGTTTTAGTTCCTTTAACAATAATATTTGCTCCAGGAATTGGAATTCCGCTTTGAGCATCTGTTATCGTTCCTTTTACTGTTGTCTGCGCTTGTAGGCCTTGGAACCCAAAAAGGCATATGACAAACAGTAATTTTAGTACGCTTTTAATCATATTAGTTGTTTTTTTAGAGTTAATAACATGTTAAACTTAAGAATACATTCTGTTAACAAAATATAATTTCGACAAATGACAATTTTTCGCAGGTGTTGGTAAATCTTTGGTCATTTATTGAAAGAAAACGTTTTCATTTGTAATCCTACTCTGCCTTATAAAAAAGGCCAAAATCTATTAATCTAATAGATTTTGACCTTTTTCAGTCGTATTCATTTTTTTAACTAAAAATCGTTTAAAATTATTCGGCATTTAACACTTTTTAGTTCGAAACCTTGAATTTGGTTTTTAGAAGATCTGCTGAGTTTCCGCCAACCATTACTTCGAAGTCTCCAGGCTCTACAACAAACTTCATCTCCCTGTTATAAAGGCCTAATTCGTCCTTAGTAAGTGTAAAATCAACAGTTGCAGTTTCTCCCTTCTTAATATTTAATCGTTTGAAACCTCTCAAAGTTTTCTCTGGTGTCGTTACAGAACTATATACATCATTTATATACAATTGAACAACTTCATCTCCATCTCTGTCTCCTGTGTTTTTAACATCAACAGAAACTTTTATTTCTCCGTTAGGTTTAATTTCAGAAGTATTCAGCTTTAAATTAGAATATTCAAATTTCGTGTAACTTAATCCGTAACCGAACGAATATAAAGGATGCTCGCTTTCTGCTACATATTTATGTATCGCAGATGGCTTTTGATTATAATATATAGGTAACTGCCCTACTGATTTCGGAACTGTAATTGGCAATCTTCCTCCAGGATTGTAATCTCCAAATAAAACATCGGCTACAGCTCTTCCTCCTAATTCACCTGGAAACCATCCTTCCAAAACTGCTGGAATATTTTCAGCAATCCAGTTTGTAGATAATGGACGACCGTTTAATAATACACAAACTACAGGTGTTCCCGTTTTTTGGATCTCTTCAATCAATTGCTGCTGAATTCCAAATAAGTCTAAAGAAGCAACGTCTCTGTTTTCTTCTACCAATTCGTTAGATTCTCCTAAAACCACAATCGCAACATCTGCTTTTTTAGCAGCTTCGATTGCTGGCTGTAAATTTACTTTTTCTAAATTCCAACGGAAATGCGCTCTGGCACCCCAGCCTCCTTCCCACATTTCAATGCGGACTTTATATTTTTTACCTTTTTCGATATTTTTAGGAACTGTCACCATACTCGTCGCTCCTTTTGTCCAGTTGTCTATTACCAATTGGTCATCGATATACATTCTAATTCCGTCATCAGAACTTAATCCTAACCAACCATCCAATGCTTGATCAGATTTTAAGAATCCTGTCCATCTGATAGAAAAATCATCTACATTTACACCATCACCAGGCGCCCAAGGCCAATCAAACTCTAATTGGCTATCAATACGAGTCAATGCTGGAGTGCCTTCCAAATTTCTGTTATTGAAATATTCTCCTTTTAATCCGTTTTGAGATTCGTCTGGAGTAAATAAATATTTAGATGGAATAATTTGTCCTTTTACAATTAATGGAACTCCTTCTTCATAAACTACATTAGCCGTTTTTCCAACCAATTCCTTAACTCCTTCGTAAACCGTCATTCCGACACTGTTCTTCGGAGCGTAACCTCCCAATCTTGAAGCATTTGCATTTGGTCCGATAACAGCGATATTTTTTAACGATTTACTTAAAGGCAAAGTATTGTTATCATTTTTCAATAAAACCATAGATTTTTGAGCTGCTTCTAAAGCAACTTTCTGATTTTCTGGAGTATGAAAACGTTCTTTAATTAGATTTTTTTCTGTGTACGGATTTTCAAATAATCCTAACAAGAATTTCAAACGTAAAACCCCTCCCGCCGCACGGTCGATATTCTCCGTAGTCAATTTCTTTTCATTTACCAATTCGATAATGGTGTTTTGCCAAAATTCATTGCTAAAATCATAAAACTGCATATCAACGCCAGAAGAAACAGCTTCTCTAATAGCTTCTTTTGGAGAATCAGCAACTTTATGAGTAGTTTGAATATATTTAATGGCTCCTAAATCAGAAACAACAATTCCTTTAAATCCCCATTCTTTTCTTAAAACATCTGTCAATAACCAATGATTTGCGGCACAAGGAATTCCGTCCAATTCAGAATATGCACACATTGTTCCTAACGCACCGCCTTTTGTAAATGCTTTTTGGAAAGATGGTAAATGGTCTTCTCTCGCAGAACGTTCTCCAACCAAAATTGGTGAAGAATTTCCTCCCGCTTGCGGAATACCATGAACGGCAAAGTGTTTAGGCTCTGCAATAATAGATCGATCTGATTTTAAATCGTCTCCTTGCATTCCTTTAATAAAAGCCAAACCAATTTCACTGTTTAAGAAAGCATCTTCACCGAAAGTTTCAGCAACACGTCCCCATCTTGGTTCGCGTCCTAAATCTAAGTTTGGTCCAAAACCAAAATGAACTCCGTGCGCTCTAGCTTCCATACCAATTACTTTACCCACTTTATCCATCACAGCAACATCCCAAGTTGCTCCAAGTCCGATGTTCATTGGGAAAGCTGTACTTCCTTCGTCTAAATAACCATGAAGCATTTCACACATAATCAGCGCCGGAATTCCCCAACGGTTTCCTTTGATTACATTGGTTTGCAAATCGTTGATCATTTTTGCTGAACGCGGATAAAGATCATGAATAGCTCCAATTCCTAACTTCCCGATTTTTTCTGCCGATTTAACTTTAGCAAAATCTTCTTTATCTTTAAAGAAATCTCCTCTATACATATCCATCTGACGCACTTTTTCTTCAAGTGTCATACGGCTTAGCAAATCCTGAACTCTTTCTTCTACTGGTAATTTTGCATCCTGGTACGGATACTTTTTCTGGGCATGGGTCTGGTTAAAAAAACCAACAGCCATTACAAAAATAATGGCCGTTTTCCTCATTCTTAATTGTAACATAGTTGTGTGTGTGTGTTTAGTTTTGAATCACTTTAAGCTTTGTTCCATTCACAAAATCATCGTGCGAAATAAAAAAGCTGTTCTGTGTTTTTCCGTTTAGCTCAATCGAATTGATTTTTCCGCCATTATTTTCTTGTCTTTCAATTACGATGCTTTCTTTTTTATAATATCTTGGATCTAATTTAATCGTCACTCTATGAAACATTGGCGTTGTAATGGTGTAAATTGGATCTCCCGGCGATATTGGATAAATTCCCATCATCGAATACACCAACCAAGCTGACATGGTTCCGGTATCATCATTTCCTGGTAATCCTTTTGGTTCATTTTTGAAATATTCGCGAACCAATTTTTTTACGGTTTCCTGCGCTTTATATTCTTCACCTTTCACATAATTAAACAAATACGGATTGGCAATGTCTGGTTCGTTCGCCATATCAAATTGTTTGGTATCAAATATTTTCTGCAATTGAGCCGAAAAGGCTTGATCACCACCCATTAATTTTTTTAATCCGTTAATATCGTGCGGAACCATAAAAGCGTATTGCCAAGCGTTTCCTTCGATAAAACCAACATTTTCTTCAAAATTAGCTCCAGAAGCAGGATCAAATGGCTCGTACCATTTTCCGTCAGCTGTTCTTGGACGAAGAAGATTTAAGTTTTTATCAAATAATTTTCTGTAGGATAATGAACGTTCTTTAAAACGTTTTACATTGTCTTTGTCCCCGAATTCGTTGGCCATAAGCGAAATAGAATAATCTGAAATATTGTATTCCTGAGTGGTCGAAACTGGACCTTTGTTATCAGTTGTCAAATATCCTTTTTTGATATAATCTTTCAATCCTGGACGAAGCGGATTATTTTCAACCTGATCTGCTCCTTTCAACATCGCATAATAGGCTTTATTAACATCATAATCACGAATTCCTCTCATGTAACTATCTGTAATTACAATACTTGCTGGATCTCCAACCATGGTAAAAGTCTCTGTCGAATTCAATTCCCATTTGGGCAGCCAGCCGTTTTCATCAAACATGCTCAACATGCTTTTTACCATATCAGATTGCTGTTTTGGATAAACCAAAGACATCAGCTGATGCACATTTCGGTACGTATCCCATAAAGAAAATACGGTATAACGAGTACCATCGGTTTTGCCAATTTTAGTTCTTTTGATTACTGGATATTCTCCGTTAATATCATTTAAAATATTGGGATGAATTAAAGTGTGATATAAAGCTGTATAAAAAATCGTGTTATCATCTTTTGAACCACCTTCAACCAAAATTTTAGACAATTCTTCGTTCCATTCGTTGTAGGTTTCTTTGTAAATTGCGTCAAAAGATCTGTTACCTACTTCTTTTGCTAAGTTTTCACGGGCATTTTCGATACTTACGTACGAAATTCCGATCTTCACTTCAACTGTTTCTTCTTTTTCGAATTTATAAGTAAAATAACTTCCAATACTATCACCTACAACGGTTTTGATTGTATTCTCCATTATTCTAGCTTTTCCATTGTAACCCATCCATTGTGCTTCAACGCCGTTGTATTTTGAAGGTTTTTTCCAAACACCAAATTTATCAGCAGGTTTAGAAAATTGAGCCACAAAATAAACTGGATAAGCATCTTCTGGACTGTTGTAGCAAAATGAACCCACAGATCGCATTCCTTCAATTTCTGTAGAAGAAACTACTTTTACCATTGCACCTTCTTCATTTGTCAATCCCAATCCAAGATTTAGCAAAATGTTGGATTGCCCTTTCGGGAAAGTGAATCTGCTAACCCCAGCTCGTTTTGAAGCCGTGAATTCGCCTTTTACTTTATACTTGTCGATGTTTACGCTGTAATATGCTGCTTTTGCAACTTCATTAGAATAAGTCGAACCGTATTTTAAATGATCGATTTCTACTGCTCCAGTCGTTGGCATCAATAAAATAACGCCCAATTCTGGACAGCCCACACCGCTTAAATTTACTTGACTAAATCCTGTCAAAAAGGTATTCTCATTCACATAAGGATTCGAAAGCCATTGACTGTCTTTTTCCATCGGAGTATTTTTTACTCCAGCCACATTAAACGGACTAATACTTGCCATTCCGCGTGGTGCAATTGGTCCTGGATAAGCCGCCCCATAATTGGAAGTCCCAATAAATGGATTTACAAAATCGGCAGGCTGTTGCGCAAAAATTGTTATGCTAAAAAACAGCATGTATAAAATACATGCTGTCTTAAATTTATCTTTAGTATTTAAAACCATAGACTTTGTTCTTATCTGTTGATCGCTTCAATTTTTAAAGTCCAAGCTTCTTTTGCAGGAAGATTGTTTCTTAAACTTTCTGGAATAATTACTTTAAATCCGTTTCCTTCTTTTGTCCATTTTAAAGAAGTTTTCGAACCTAACATGGTAATTTTTGTTCCTTTTTTAGGACTGATAGATTTTACAGTAACTTCAGCAGGAATTTTATCCTCCCCGTCTTTAGCTAAATAAAATGCGAATACATTACCCGCTTTATTTTGTGTAAAACAAATGTTTTCTTCTTTGTAAGGCTCGATTGGTTTTGTATTGTAAATCGCTGTGCTGTTTACTTTCATCCAATCACCGTAAGCTTGCAATAAATCGTACGCCCCTTTATCCCATTCTCCTTCTGGACTTGGCGCAATGTTTAATAATAAGTTTCCGCCTTTTGCCACAATGTCAACTAACATGTGAATACCTTGTCTTCCAGTCATGTAAGTAGCACCTGGAGAATAAGACCATCCACCGCCTGCAGGAATACAAGATTCCCAAGGATAAGGCAAAGTTTTAGCTGGAACACGTCCTTCTGGAGTTAAATAGTTTTGGTTTTTACCGTGAACCGCTCTATCTACAACGATCAAACCTGGTTGTTTCTGACGTGCTTTTACAACCAATTCGTCCATTTTTGGATCTTGGTCTACCACTCTATGTTTGATGAAACCGTTTTTAGATTCGTTTTCAGCAAATTTCTCGTCATAGTTTTCTTTGATGTTTACTTGATCTCTTTTACGAACCCATCCTCCGTCTAACCAAAGAATATCAACTTTACCATAATTAGTTAAAATTTCTAAAATCTGGTTGTGTGTAAAATCAACATATTTCTGCCATTTTTCTGGATACAAAGACGGATCGTAGTTTACGTTTCTGTCGAATGGCGGAAAATAAGGATCCCAGTAGTTTTCGTTGTGCCAGTCTGGCTTTGAAAAGTAAGCTCCAGTTGAAATACCTTCGCCTCTAAATGAGTTGAAAATTTCTTTTAAAACATCTGCTTTTGGATTTGTATGGAAAGGAACATCTTTACTAGTTATCTTATAATCAGAATATTTAGTATCATACATATTAAATCCGTCATGGTGTTTTGTAGTGAATACCATGTATTTCATCCCAGCATATTTTGCTGCTTTTGCCCATTTTTCTGGATCGAATTTTACAGGATTAAATGTTTTTCTCAACCCTTCGTAATCTTTTATATAATCATTATAATTAGATGGATTACTTCCTTTTTTACGTTCACACCATCCGTAATCTTCAGGACAAATAGACCAAGATTCTACAATACCCCATTGGCTGTAAGTTCCCCAGTGCATTAGCAGACCAAATTTTTTGCCTTGCCATTCATCTAAGTTTTTTAATACTGCCGGATCTGTTTCTGGTACGTATCTTTCATCTTCATATATCGCCTGCGCGAATATCTGAGCTGAAAATAAAAGGGCGATAATGAATATTCCTCTTTTCATCTTTAATCTATTTATTAGGTTTTATTTATTCTTTTGTTTTTTGTGTAATAGGTAATTTTAATTTAATTTTTCAAGTATAGGCTGATCTGTAAAAGTCAATTCTGTTTTACTACTTTCATTAAGTTGCTCCAATACAACAAACTTATTCTCGCCTGCTTTCAACCAACAACCTGGTACATAAAGCGTTTGCTGCGGTCCAACTTTCCAGTAACGTCCAAGATTGTGTCCGTTAACAAATACAATTCCTTTTCCCCAACCTGTCATATCAAGAAAAGTATCGGCTGGTTTCTCTATGTTTACAGTAGATTCATATAAAACGGGACGTCCAGGTTTTATCGTTTCATTTTTAACAGCTGGAACTTCATTCATTGGCATTTTATACATTTCCCATCCGCCACTGATTTCAAATTCATTTAAATATACTGGAGTAATAATTCCTTTAGTATTATGTACTATTTCGGCGCCGTAGTTAATGCGACCCATATTTTCAACTAGAATTTCTAAAATACCGTTGAAAGGAATCGTAACTGTCAACTCATAGTTTTTGAAAACTCTATTCAACTCACCCGCTTTAACCCCGTTTACATAAACTGTAGCAAAGTCTCTCAATCCTTCAATTTTTAATTTACCAGAAATGGGCTGCGTAAATCTTTTTCGATACAAAACATATCCATGTCCTTGATCTAATTTTTCAAATGTTAAAGGCTGGTCATTTACAACTGGTTTTTCTTTTTTGATCCAACTTAAAACATCCATGCTTGATTTGATAGTCTGATTAGGATATTTTGCAACTGGTATTTTGGCTGGAATTGAGGCTAATTTTGTTTTAGAATACTTTTGCATTACTTCACGTATAGCCATAAATTTTGGTGTTGTCCAACCTGCTTCGCTAATAGGAGCATCATAATCATAGCTTGTAATATCCGGCTGAATATCCATTTCTTCATTATAATTTGCCCCGGAGGTAAATCCAAAATTAGTACCGCCGTGTACCATATAATAATTAAAAGAAACACCTGCATCAAGGTACTTTTTAGTTTGACTTGCAATCTCCTCAGATCCAATTTTAATAAATGGTTCTGCCCAATGATCCAACCAGCCAGAATAAAACTCTGCGACCATGTAAGGTCCTTGTCCGTTATGGTATTTATCAACCTGTTTTTTTAGATTATCTATATTTGATTCCCCATTTGCAGTCGGTAACGCGCCTTCTACCATACCACCTTCAAACAACCAAGCACCGTCAGAAGTAAAAAAAGGCTCTGGGAATCCCGTTTGTTTAAGTATATTGTAAATTGCAGTTTTGTAGGCTTTATGATCCTCAGCACTAATATCGGTTCTTTGAGAAACATAAGAACCAAATTCATTTTCGGCCTGAACCATAATGATTGGTCCTCCTTGATTAGCAAAATTTCCTTTTACCGCTGCATACAAATGTTCTAGGTACGTTTTACAAGCGTCTAAAAATGCTTTGTTATTGGTACGAATTACTAAATCTGGATTATTTTGCAGCCACCAAGGGTATCCTCCAAATTCCCATTCGCCACAGGCATACGGACCTGGTCTAAGAATTACATATAAGCCTTCGCTTTTAGCAATACGTAAAAACTCTGACAGATCTCTATTTCCTGTTTTAAAATCCCATACACCTGGTGCTACTTCGTGATAATTCCAAAAGACATAGGTTGCCACGGTATTCATTCCCATAGCTTTAAGCATCTGCAATCGATGTCTCCAATACTCTTTAGGAATACGTGCATAGTGCATTTCTCCCGAATGTATCTTAATTATTTTCCCGTCTTGCTGAAATTCTCCCTTAGATATAGAAAATCCTTTGGTTTGTGCCTTAGTAAAAAACGGCATCAAGCAAATCAATAATATCCCGAGCTTAAATAGTACCTTCTTCATTTTTTTAATAATTAATCAATTAAAATTTCATCGACAAACAACCAAGAGCTTTCTCCTTTTGGACTTTTCTTTAAGTTGCCTGCAATAACTTTCACAAAACGTGCATTTTGTTTTTGGAAATTGATTTGGAAATCTTTCAATTCTGGAACAGCATTTACTGCATAAGGACGCATAATTTTCCCTACCTGAGTGTATTTAACTCCATCTGTAGAAATCAACACTTTAACTTGAATTGGGAAATTAACTCCTGCTCCTTGACTTTCTAAAGCTCCAACTTTTACTTGCTCGATGCTTTCTACTTTTTCTAAGTCGATAACCAATTCCATATCGTTAACTAACCAAGCCTGCCATTGTCCGTCATGGAAATTTTTACTTCCTCTGATCGTATTTACCATTGTATTGGCATCGCCTTTATAATTCGAATTGTAAGGGGTCAAGTATTTCACTTTTTTCGAAAATGCTTTATGGAAAACAATCGTATCTGTATAAGTTTTTCCAACTGGCTTGTCATCTTGAAATAAAGAAGCTTTTAAAACCGTTGTTCCTTTTATTGCAATTGGGCTTGTATATTTTATAGCATGGTGATCAATGGTCTGGTTTCCTAAAACATAACGAATGTCCGGATTAGGAAACTCGTTTTTCAATTCTACCTTAATCTGTTTATTAGCTAAATCAGCTGTAGAAGAAGCCGTTACCAAATAAGCGCTTTTCGCATAATTGATTCCTAAATAATCGTAACGTTTTAATAATGAAAACAATCTCGTTGTGAAATCATTCCAATTGCGTTTCTCTTTCGGACTCCATAAAGTTTCTGATAATGCTGCCAATCTTGGAAAAATCATGTATTCTGAATCTTTTGGCAGCGCTAAATGTTCTGCCCACAAATTTGCTTGTCCTCCTAAAACATGTGCTGCTTCCTGAGGTGTCATTGTTGAAACTACAGGATCAAATTTGTACACTTCACTTAACGGATTATAAGCATCAAAAGCTAAAGGTTCTTCGTTTTGCGGACCTTGATAAAAGTTAAAATAACAAGGAGATTCTGGTGTCATAATTACGTCATGACCTTGATCTGCAGCTTCGATTCCGCCTTTCATTCCTCTCCAGCTCATTACCGTTGCATCTGGAGCCAAACCGCCTTCTAAAATTTCATCCCATCCGATAACTCTTTTACCTTTTGAGTTGATGTATTTTTCCATACGTTTTACAAAGTAGCTTTGCAACTCGTTGACATCTTTTAAATGTTCGTCTTTGATTCTTTTTTGGCAATGCGGACATTTAGCCCAATTGGTTTTCGTCGCCTCATCGCCACCAATGTGAATATATTTTGAAGGGAAAATCGTGATTACTTCATCAATTACATTTTGCAAAAATTCAAACGTAGTTTCTTTTCCTGCACAATAGATATCAGTCAAAGGCCAAACTCCGCCTGACGGAACACCAATTCTTTGATTAAAGCAAGCCAATTCTGGATAAGCTGCAATGGCACTGCTTACGTGCGCAGGCATTTCGATTTCAGGAATAATTTCAATTCCTTTTGTCGAAGCATATTTTACAATTTCTCTTAATTCATCTTGCGTAAAGAAGCCTCCGTACGTTCCTTTTTCGTCAGGATTTGTCGTTAATCTCGCATTCCAGCTGGTGTTTTCTTGATCAACTCTCCAAGCTCCAACTTCAGTTAGTTTTGGATATTTTTTAATTTCAATTCTCCAGCCTTGATCGTCAACCAAGTGCATGTGCAGTACATTCATTTTATGCATCGCCAAACGATCGATTGTTGCCAAAATGTAATTTTTATCGAAGAAATGACGAGATAAATCTAACATTAAACCTCTCCATTTAAAACGTGGTTCGTCGTTAATCGTTAAGCTTGGAATCTGCCACTTTGCAGAAGTGATTGCATATTTGCTTTCAATCGCTTCCGGAAGTAATTGTCTAACACTTTCTAATCCATATAGAAAACCAACATTTCCTTTTGCAGAAATAACAATACTCGTCGGATTTACATCTAAAACGTAAGCTTCATTTTTTAAATTAGGATCTACTTTAAACTGAATAAAATTGCTTACTGGAGCTTTAGTTGTCGTTTCTGGTTTCCATCCCGCAGCCACTTCAAATTTAGAAGCTAAAGCATTTGCAGCATCTCTTTGGAAATCGCCATTTACTACAAACTTTGTATCTTTCGTAAATTCAAAAACACCAGTTTTAATAAGAGTCTGACTCGGTTTCGGAATAATGTTAATATCACTTTCTGTGTAAACTTTCTGTGCATGAGCCGAGAAAATTGAAGCGATTAGGGTTAATAGAAATAATAATTTTTTCATTCTTTGTTTTTTGGTTTCTCTTTTTAATTTCATATTGAAACAAGAAGAGAGATAGTTTTTTTAGTTTAGTTTGTCATTTCGACTGAAAGGAGAAATCACACTAGAAACTCCTCACAGAATGTCACCAATCTTTGTCGAATCCCGAGTGCGATTCCTCGTTCCTCGGAATGACAAACTGTTGTTTGAAACTTTAATAAAGTTTTAAACTTGGAAATTATTTATCCCAAGACATTTTAAACTTCGCATCTTCCATTCTGTGACCTTTTACATCATCAGAAACGGCGAAATTAAATCCAGATCTTAGACTGTAACCCGCATATTCTCCGTTTTTATTCAAAGCAATAAAACCAACTTGCAGGTATTCCATGTCTTTGTGGTTTTTATGTTTGTTGTAAATACGTTCTGTAATTTCTTTACAAGCATCGTAAGGAGATTTTCCCTGGCGCATTAGTTCTACAACCATTGCACTTCCAGCAGTTCTAATAACGGCTTCGCCTAAACCAGTTGCTGCTGCCGCTCCTACTTCGTTATCCAAGAAAAGACCCGCGCCGATTATTGGGGAGTCACCGACGCGTCCGTGCATTTTCCAAGCTGCACCGCTCGTGGTACATCCGCCAGAAAGATTGCCTTCTTGGTCTAACATTAGCATACTGATGGTATCGTGATTTTCTATATTAATAACTGGTTTGTATTTAGAATCCTCCAGCCATTTTTTCCAGTCTTTCTCAGATTCTGGAGTCAGTAAATTTTCTTCTTTAAAACCCTCAGACAAGGCAAATTGCAAAGCGCCTTGTCCCGCCAACATTACGTGAGGCGTATTTTGCAATACTCTTTTCGCAACAGAAATGGGGTGTTTAATTCCTTGTAAAAAACAAACAGAACCGCAGTTGCTGTTATGATCCATAATACAGGCATCAAGAGTAACTTTTCCTTCACGGTCTGGATATCCACCATAACCTACACTGCGAACAGTCGGATCGGCTTCAGGTATTTTCATTCCAGCTTCGATGGCATCTAAAGCTGATTTTCCTTCTTTTAAATTCTTCCAAGATTCTTTATTAGCAGGCAAACCATGATTCCATGTCGAGATGATGATGGGTTTCTGCTGTTTTTTCTCTTTTATTTCTTCAACTTCATTTTCATGATTTGCAGCAAATCCGCTTACACCCAAAACAGAACTTACGGCTAAGGTGCCTAAAGCTGTTTTCTTGATAAAATCTCTTCTATTTGACATGTGGTTTTTTGTTTTTGGTTCAACATTTAGAATATATTCTTCTTAATGCTGCAATTTACTTCGTAAAAATTTTTAATCCCAGTAAAATCGACTATAACGACGCTTTTACCGACTTAATTGTTTTTAAATTACTCTCTGATAAAGCATTTCCGTCAAAAAATGAAACTCCTGTTGCGCCATTTTTCTTCGCTTCTAGAATCGCTTCTTTCAATTCTGCATCCGATTTTAAACCTGGAATGTAGATTCCTGTATTCACTTTCGTTGGTTTTCCTTCTAGATCTGCTACGCCTTGTTTTGTTGCATAACCTACCCAGTCAATTTCTTCATCATAAAAACTATGATAAATCATTGGATACACTTCGTCAATATTCCATTTATCCCAACGCTGGCGCACCATATGATCTGCCATTTCTGGATAAGGAAATACTGCTGCTGTTAATTTTTTATTGTATTTATGAGCAATTTTATATGCGTCGTCAACCACAGCTTTTACTGCATTTAATCTGAAATTTTTCCACTCCATATCAATTGAAGTATTGTGGCTATTTTTTGGATTTTTATGATGTTCTTTTTCGAATTTGCTTACACAGGCATCGCAATAACAGAAATCAAATTGTGGTAATTCTGTATCTTGAACCAAGTTGTATTTTGGTAATAAACTGATTGGCAGGAAAATATCTGGAAAACGTATATAATCTAAATGTACACTTTCGATTCCTTCTACTTTTGCTAAACCTTCAACCAAGCCTAAAACGTGGTTTCTAGATTCTTCTTTAGTTGGGCAAAGCCATTGGTAATAATCTACATACGGACGATTATCAAAACAAGATTTTCCTTCTTTGCTAACTTGGTACCAATCTGGATGTTGTAACGCTACAGAATCATTCGGGCGGTTCATTGCCATGATCCAAGCGTGCACTTTTAGTCCTTCTTTTGCTGCAAGCGGAACTAATCTTGCTAATAGTTTCGGATCTGTTTGCGTGTTAATTAAAACTTCATCGATTCCGCCGTCTTTGTATTTTTTGAATTCTTTCGAATAATCTGCATCCGATTTTTTAGCGTCAGCAGTTGTCCAGACTCCAAAAATGAATTTTCCGTTTTCGGCGTCTTTATTCTCTTTTTGTCCGCAAGAGAATAAACTCAGCGAAAGTGCAAGAACTAAAACTTTTGATAGTTTTTGCAACTTACTCGTTCGTAATAATTTTACCATCTTCTTTAATTATTAAGGTTTTGTTTGAAAAAGGACTTTTTACCAAGATATTAAATCCTGATGAATGATTTTCTAAAATTGGCTTTAAAGTCTTTCCGTCAACCACTATATTTTTTTTACTGATATTCTGAAGGGATTTTGCCCAAGATTTATTCTTTTCGAAATATCTTTTTTGAGCTCTATATAAAGTATACAGTTCCCATTTTACTTTTTCTTCCTGCGGAATTATGAATTTATCTTCGCTTTCTTTTGAAGAAAAGTATACATAAGCCCATTTTTCGGGCTCATGCATATTAATGACTCCCATAGGCGACCAAACCCAATTGTATTCTGGGAGAAACTTTCCTTCTGTATCTTTTTTTCGTTCGTACTTTCCGTCAACAACAGAATGCTGCCAATTTACTCGAGAGAAATTGACTTTCCAGAATTTATCTTTAGGAACAATATTATCGTGATAAGATGTTTTATAAACCGACCATGGAATGGCAATTTCTAATGTCCAGCCTTTATCAATATCTGATGCATTGTTTAAAGTTCCGTCTACTTTTACAGCCGATTTTAAACCATCGATATTCCAGTCGTTTAAAACCGTATTTTTTTCACGGTAGGGTTTATTGATAAATAAATCCCAAGCGGTGTTTAATGCATTTATTTCTAATTCATAATAATTGTGAGTATCATTATCAGGATCAATAAAAACCTCAAAATCATTATTATAGAAAATAATAGTATCGCGTTGTCTAAGATTTGCCCAAACATGAGGCTCTTCCATCTTAGCCAGAATATAGTAGTAATTATCGTCCCAGAGCATTTTAACCTGAGTTTTGTATTTTGGAGTTTCAACACCTTCTATGTCGACAAAAGGTGTTGTCCAAGCTGCTTTTTCCCAAGCTTTATCTGCTTCATCGCCGTCAATAACAATTTCTTTTGACGTTTTATACGCAATATAACTTTTTGGTGTAACCTCTTTTTCAGATTGCGCATACCCTATCAAACCAACAAAAAAAACGGCAAGGGACAATAATTTACCTCTACTATGCATCTTTATATTATAAACTATTATCTTTTGTAAACTGAATTACTTCACTTAATTTTCCGAAAGCGATCGCTACGTGAGTATCTGCTGCACCGTAATAAACTGCTAATTTATCTTCTTCAAAATCGTGTAAAGCAGCACATGGGAAAACTACATTTGGTACATCTCCAACCATCTCATACGTTTCTGCAGGCCCTAATAAATACGGCTGTGTTCTGTATTTTACTTGATCTGGCGCGTCTGTTTCTAATAATGCTGAACCCATTGCATAACGGAAACCGTTGCAAGTATTGATAACTCCGTGGTAAATCATTAACCAACCTTCGTCAGTTAAAATAGGAATTGGTCCTGCACCCACTTTTGTACACTGCCAAGCACTTTTTTCAAATGGAGATGGTTTCATCACTAATCTGTGTTCTCCCCAATATTTCATATCTGGGCTATAGCTGATCCAGATATCTCCAAATGGTGTGTGTCCGTTATCACTTGGACGGCTTAACATGGCGTATTTTCCGTTGATTTTTTGCGGGAACAAAACTCCGTTTCTGTTGAATGGTAAAAAGGCATTTTCGCATTGGAAAAATTCTTTAAAATCAAAAGTATAACCAATACCAATTGTTGGTCCGTTATAACCATTACACCAAGTAATCCAGTAACGATCTTCGATCCAAACTACACGAGGATCGTATTTATAAGCAGATTCGATCATTTCTGTATTTCCAGATTTCATCTCAATTGGTTCGTGGTTGATGTCCCAATTGATACCATCTTTACTGAAACCAGCAAAAATATTCATCTGAACTGCTTTATTATCACATCTAAAAACCCCAGCATATCCGTCTCCAAAAGGTACAACTGCACTATTGAATATACTGTTTGAAGAAGGAATCGAATATCTGTCGATAATTGGATTCTCAGAATATCTCCACATTACATCTTTACTGTTTTCGGGTCTGTCTTGCCAAGGAATAGTACTCATTTTTTTGTTTTTTTTATTTATTAGTTTTTTATTCTTTTGTCTATGACTTTTTTTTTTGCAACTGTCACGTTCAGTTTTGTCATTTCGACGAAGGAGAAATCTTCGCAAGAAGCTCCTTCGCAGTGATCACCAAACTTTGTCGAGTTACTCGTGGAGATTTCTCCTTCGTCGAAATGACAAACTGCAACCTAAAAATTTGACAAATTATATTGTTGCGTTGTTTAAATTTTTACTTTTTAATTCCTAATTTTTAATTAAAAATTTACTCTTCTATCTTCCTAACTCGATCCAGCCAAGTAAACTTCAATACCGTAGTCGTTACTAAAAAGACAACTAAAGCAACACAAGCTTTTGGATAATCTCTGATGATGAAATAAATCGGAAGCAGGATCATGCTTGACTGCCATACAATTCCGATTACACAGTTCATCATATCTAGATAGAAATCATTATTTTTTTGGAAAGATTGATCTTCCGCTTTTAATTGTTTGTAAACTGGATTCCAGAATCCCCAAGGTCTAACATTACTGTAGAAAGATTTCAGCACTTCCATATCTGTTGGTTTGCTTAAATATGTTCCTAAAAGACAGCCTAAAATTGACATTCCGAAAATTAATGGGAATAAATAAATGGACGGCACTTGCGAAAGATCATGCAAGAATGTTCCCGCTGTTAAATTTCCTTTGTTTTGATCTAAAACGAATTGTAGAGAAGCTGCGATTAATCCGCCGACCATTCCCCAGAAATAACCCCATCCGTTGAAACGCCACCAAATCCATTTTAAGAAGTTCGCCGCAACGTAACCTCCGTACAAAGCACTTGTAATCCAAAGCGTTAAAGAGTTGATAGAATCTGCAAAGAATCCCATGAAAACTCCAAGTCCAACAACTAAGAAAGAAGAAATCTGACTTACTTTAATATAGTGCTGATTTGAAGCAACTGGTTTGAAGTATTTTTTATAAATATCATTTACGATATATGCAGGACCAGCATTTACGAAAGCTGAAAAACCAGACATAAAGGCTGCTAGTAAACCTGCTAAAAGAATTCCTTTAATTCCAACTGGGATATAAAGATTCACCACTTTTGGCATTAATAATTCTAAATCTGCTCCTGTAAGATTCACGTTTGCGTTTAATTCTGGCGCAAGATTTACCAATGCAATAACCACAATTCCAGTGATTAATAAATATCTCGGAATGAATAAAATCAAGTTCGTAAATCCACTCATATAAGCGGCTTCTTTTACTGATTTAGTAGAAAGAACACGCTGTAAATCGTAACTTGGAGTTGGACCTGCCACACTTGCAAAAAATCCTTTGAAAAGTGTCATTCCGATGAAAGCACCAAACATTTTGTAACCTTCTGTATCAATTAATCTGTTGAAAGTTTCGAATTTATCGCCCCATTGTGTTTCAAATTCCCATCCGAAAAAAACATTTTTCCATTCTGGAGTAATTACAGAATTGATCTGAATATCAGTATAATTAATGAATGCGTAACCTGCGATTAATACACCCGCAACAATCATAATAATATATTGTACGACTTCTGTTGCCACTACTGAAAACATTCCGCCTTTTACGGTATAAATCGTAGTTAAGAAAATGATTAACAACGCATAAGCCTGTTCTGATGTTAAGAAAACACCGCCGTTCATGTGAACTGTTAAATCCCAAGGAAGAATAATGGTTACAAATTTTCCGATTCCGACAAAGAAATAAGCGATGAAACCAATCGTAGAAATAATAGCAAAAATGGCCACAATAATATGAGAAGCTTTTCCTGCTTTATCGCTTCCAAAACGAGTTAAAATCCATTCAGAGCCCGTCATAACTTTTGATCTTCTAATCCAGACTGCGAGGAACATCATGACGAAAATCTGATTCCAAATCGGCCAAAGCCACATAAACATGAAACTTTTTACGCCGTATAAAAATAAAACTCCAATCATCCAGGAAGTTCCTGAAACATCAAACATTCCTGAGCCATTGCTCAATCCTAAAAAATACCATTTGATTGATTTCCCGCCAAGGAAATAATCGTCAAGCCCTTTTGATGCTTTTCTTGAAATCCAGATTCCTATACCGACCGACATTACGATATAGATTAAAATGATTGATACGTCTATAATGTTCATTAAATATGTATTTTGAATTAGTTAGTTCAGACCCCAGTTTTTGTTTGGCTGTGCTCCCATTACAAAATGAAGTACGCCGCCTTTTAGCATTTCTTGGTGAGAAATCGCTGTTTTATTAAATGCTTTTCCGTTTAAAGTAGCCGATTGGATATAGAAATTTTTGTTTGAAACATTCTCTGCTTCAATTACAAAAGTTTTCCCGTTTGGAAGATTTAAAGTTGATTTTTCAAAAATCGGGCTTCCAATTTCGTATTCACCCGAAGCTGGATTCATTGGGTATAATCCCATTGAGCTGAATACATACCAAGCCGACATTTGGCCGCAGTCTTCGTTTCCGCTTAGACCATTTGCAGTCGTATTATATTGTGTGTCCAAAATATGGCGTACCCAATATTGCGTTCTCCAAGGCTGACCAGCATGGTTAAACATATAAGCAATGTGATGGCTTGGCTCGTTACCATGTGCATATTGTCCGATCAAACCAGAAATATCTGCTGAAACATTGTTTCCAGTAATCTCAGAACTTTCTGTAAACAGCTGTTCTAGACGTTTTGTGAAAGTGGCATTTCCGCCATGAAGCTTAATAAAATTGTCAACATTATGAGGTACAAACCAGCTGTGCTGCCATGCATTTCCTTCTGTATAATCTGTATGTTCTCTGTGGTTAGAGTGTTTTGGGTCGAAAGGCTCGTTCCAAGATTTTCCATCTTCCGATTTTCCTCTCATGAAACCAGATTTCGCATCAAATAAATATTCGTAAGCTTTTGCACGTCTAGAGAAAAACTCATAATCAGCTGTTTTTCCTAAAGCTTTCGCCATTTGTGCTACACACCAATCGTCGTAAGCATATTCTAAAGTAATGGTAACCGATTCGTCTAATAAATTATAAGGAATATAACCGTATTTTTTGTAGAAATTTAATCCGCGTTCATCCTGCATCATCGTTGCTTTCATGGCTTCAAAAGCTTTTTCGGCATCAAAACCTTTAATACCTTTCATATAAGCATCAACAATAACCGGAATAGAATGATATCCTGTCATCGTGTTGGTTTCATTAGCATATAAAGTCCAAACTGGCAATATTTTTTTGGTTTCGTAATACGCTAACATTGAGTTAACCATATCAGAAACTCTGTTTGGATCTAGAATTGTAAGTAATGGATTCTCTGCTCTAAATGTATCCCAAAGCGATAAAGTAGAATAAGCTGTATAATTTTTTGAAGTAACAATTTTATCATCTTCAGTTCTAAACTGTCCGTTTTTATCGCTGTACGTTACAGGCGCAACTTGAGCGTGATACAACGCGGTGTAGAAAATAGTTTTTAAAGAATCAACTGGAGTTTCTACAGAAATTTTACTTAACGCTTTGTTCCAAACTGCAGAAGCATCCGTTTTTACTTTTTCAAATTCCTCATCTTTATCTAAATTGTCTTTCGCATTAGCGATACTAACTGAAGAAAGCGCCACTTTTACACCTAATTCTTTAGAATTTCTAGGATCAAAGAATAATTGCAAAGCGGTACTTTCACCTTCTGCATTTTTAGCATTAACTACTTTTTTATCAGCCGTAATAATAGATTCTGTTATAGGTTTAGAAAACTTGGCAACAAAAAATACTTTTTGATTTTTTGCCCAGCCTGTACTGTAGCGATAACCACTGATGGTATTGGCATCTTCAACCGTAATAGAAGTTTTTACCGCTTTATCCCAATTAATAGCGAAACCTAAATCGACAACAACAGATTGCGAATCGTTATTATTATAGGTGTACTTATGATATGCGGTTCTTTGCGTAGACGTTAATTCTACATTGATTTTAGGATCTTCAAGAAAAACTTGGTAATAACCCGGTATTGCTTTTTCGTTAACATGATTATATTTTGATTTATACGGTAAGAAATCGCGTGAAGCGGCTTTGGCGGTTAAGTCTAACTTTTTGTTTGTCGGCATAAATAAAATATCTGCCAAATCACCGATTCCTGTCCCGCTTAAATGTAAATGACTAAATCCAGAAACTATCGAGTCAGAATAATGATAGCCTGAGCACCAGTCCCAGCTAGAAACCCCATTATCTGGACTCACTTGCAGCATCCCAAACGGAACTGTTGCGCCCGGATATGTATGTCCGTGCCCTCCTGTACCTATAAAAGGATCTACATAATTTGTTGCAAAACTTTGCTTATGTTGATTTTTATCTACATTTATTTTGCAACTTGCAGTTAAAATTACCGTCAGAGAAAGCAGAGTAATTTTCCTCATATCAAAACAATATTAATTTAACTTTAAATTTAGATAAATTCAACTTTTACCAAAATATTTTTAGACGGACGACATTTAAACAGCTCTAAACATCAAAAAATAGTAACAAACGACATTTTATTCTCCGATTATGATTTTCAACTCAAACAAACCTTATAGTTTACCTATACGTTATCATGTTTACTTTTGGCTAACGTATTTTGTATTCAATACATTCCGTTGGGGAAGCTATTTTAACGATTATGTTTACTCGTTAAAAACCACTTTACTGGGATTTCCAATTCACATGGCATTGTGTTATCTAAATATTTTGGTTTTAATGCCTTTATTTATTTATCGCAAAAAGTATTTCCTATATATAATTAGTGTATTGTCTGCGATTTTTGTCATGGTTGTTTTAAAATTTAATCTGACTTATTTATTGATTACACACGATGTTTGGCCCGAAGGCCCACAAACCATCAATACACTTACACTCAACTATACGATAGATATGATGATGGGTGAATTGTATGTAATGACTTTTGTTACTGCAATTAAAATCACTTTAGATTTCTTAAAAGAACAAAGGCGTGTGACAGATTTAGAAAAATCTCAGCTAGAAACCGAATTGCTGTTTTTGAAGTCACAGATTTCTCCGCATTTTTTCTTTAATACCTTAAATAATATTTATTCACTTTCTGTAGAAAAATCAAACAAAACTCCAAAAATCGTTTTAAAGCTTTCTGAATTGATGCGTTACATGCTTTATGAAACAAAAGGCAAAAAACAGACTCTGGAAAATGAGATCATGTGCATTCAGAATTATCTGGATCTGGAAAGAATTAGAAACGGAGAGCGCCTGGAAGTAAATATGTCTATTTCTGGAGATATTCATGATAAAGAAATCTCACCTGTATTGCTTTTAACATTTGTCGAAAATGCGTTTAAGCATGGCGTGAACAAAAACACTGGAAATGTTGTAATTGACATCAACTTTAAAGTAAAAGGAGATTTCTTATACTTCACAATTTCAAACCCAATGCCCGAATTTACCGTACATAAAGATAATTTTAACAAGTCAAGTGGTATAGGTATTGAAAACGTAAAAAAAAGACTCGAATTAGGATATAATAAAAGTGACTATAAGCTTTCATTTAAAAATAAAAAGAATATTTTTGTCGTTAAACTAGTTATAAAAGTCACATAGACCCCACCTTTTATAAGTTTATAAAACTATACCTACAAAAAACCACATATCGGCCAAAAATAACAGTACAAATGAAAATAAAGTGTTTAATTATCGATGATGAGCCATTGGCAATAAACGTTATTAAAAATTATATTGAACAGATTGAAGATTTAGAATTAGTAAATACTTTTAGTAATTCTATCGAAGGATTAAATTTCTTGAAAAACAATACTATAGATGTAATTTTTCTAGACATTAACATGCCTGTTTTGGACGGTATTAATTTTATTAAAAGTTTAGAAAATCCTCCTTTACTTATTATTACAAGTGCTTACGATCAGTTTGCGATTGAAACTTACGAGCTTGATGTTTTAGATTATCTGGTAAAACCAATTGAGTTTCCGAGATTAATGAAAGCCGTAAACAAGATCAACAAACGTCTGAATAATGCAATTAAGCTTCCGCAGGAAAACAGCAAAGAGAATCCTTTTATTTTCGTTAAAATCGACAAGAAAAAAATGAAAAAGATTTTCTTGAACGAAATTCTGGTTATCGAAAGCCTAAAAGACTATTTAAAAATTAGCACAACTTCTGGAAAGTTTATCATTCACAGTACTTTATCTGATTTTACAAGTTTATTGCCAGAAAGAGATTTTATCAGAATCCACCGATCTTACACGATCGCAATTGACAAAATTGATGCTGTAGAAGGAAATAGCATTGAAATTGAAGGACTTAGATACGTTATCGGAAGATCTTATATAGACGAAGTAAAACAGAAAATTTTGAATTCTTCGATTTAGTGATTAGTGAAAAGTAAAAAGTAAAAAGTAAAAAGTTAGATGTAAAATGTCTGACTTTTTTTTCATTTCTCAAATAACATTTCACCTTTTACAATTAACATCTCACAAAACAAATAAAAAACGAAAATGCGGCCAACCACGACCGCATTTTCTCTCAATTATAGGTAACTAACCAAAATAAACCATGAAATAGTCTATTATCTTTATTGCTGCAAAAATTCTTAGAAATGATATCTTTTAAACGCTTCGATAGCCGAATAATCTGCCAAACCTAAGCTGTGATATTTTTCTGCAGTCAATCTATTTCTGTCTTCTACTCGCACCCAAAACTCTCTGCTGTCATCACCTTGAAACATAACGCCATCTTTTTGAGACTGGTGATAAAAAATGGCATGTCGTTTCTTTAAAACCTGGTCAGGACTCATTGGCACTGCCATGTCAATTTGGTACGATTCCCACTCATGCCATGCGCCTCGGTATAACCAAACCCAACAATCATCCATAAAGCTTTTGTGTTTTAATCTTTTTAAAGCTTCAAACAAACTGTCTAAACATACTTTATGAGTTCCGTGCGGATCTGCTAAATCTCCAGCGGCATAAATTTGATGCGGTTTTATTCTTTCAATAATGTCACACATAATATCAACATCTGCATCTGAAAGATTATTCTTTTTAACCGTTCCTGTTTCGTAAAACGGAAGATCTAAAAAGTTTACGTTAGAATCTGGCAAACCTATGTAACGAGTTGCTCCAAAAGATTCGCTTCTTCTAATTAATCCTTTTAATTTTCTAACTTCTAATGAATCAATCTCGTTTCCAGTTCTGTTCTTAAGAAAATCGATAATTTTATCAGACATTCTAGAATCTGGATGTAATGCTTTCGAAATTTCTGCAAACTTTAAAGCTTCAACATCTGAAACCGCAATATTCCCAGAAGTCTGATACGCTACATGAACCTCGTGACCTTGCTCTACCAAACGGTCAAATGTTCCTCCCATTGAAATCACATCATCATCTGGATGCGGGCTGAAAATGATAATCCTTTTCTTTTCCGGCGTGGAACGCTCCGGTCTGTACGTATCATCAGCATTGGGTTTTCCGCCCGGCCATCCCGTGATGGTTTGCTGCATTTTGTTAAACATTTTAATGTTCAAATCGTATGCAGTTCCTTCTTCCGTCAAAAGACTTGACATTCCATTGTCGTTATAATCTTTATCTGTAAGTTTAAGGAAAGGTTTCTTCGTTAACTCACTTAACCAAGCCACCGCTTTTAATTTTAATTCATCTGTCCAAACACAAGACTTTACCAACCATGGTGTTTTTACTCTTGTTAATTCAGACGAAGCTTCTGTATCGAGAACAAATGTTGTGTTGTTATGCTCTTGCAAATACGTAGCTGGAACTTGCGAAGAAACTTCTCCTTCGATTGTCTTTTTTATAATTCCTGCTTTACTGATTCCCCAGCCTAGCAAAACGATTCTTTTTGCATTTCTAACAGTTCCAATTCCCATAGTAATGGCTTTTCTCGGAACATTGTCAATTCCTAAAAAAGAGGAAGCCGCATCGACACGCGTGATATGATCCAAAGTAATACTTCTGGTTCCTGAATTCACATGAGAGCCTGGCTCATTAAACCCAATGTGTCCTGTTCTACCGATTCCTAAAAGCTGAAAATCTAATCCGCCGTACGATTTAATTTTCATCTCATAATCGATGCAATATTGCTGTAATTCCTCGGCACTCACCTGCCCGTCTGGAATATTTATATTTTTAGAAAGAATATTTACGTGATGAAATAAATGTTCGTGCATAAAATGATAATAACTCTGAATATCATTTTTATCCATCGGATAATATTCATCTAAGTTAAAAGTCACAACATTTTCAAAACTCAAACCTTCCTCTTTGTGCATTCTAACCAATTCTTCATAAACCTTAATTGGCGAAGAACCTGTAGCCAAACCTAAAACACAAGGTTCGTTCAACTCGTTTTTTCTCTGAATTAAATTGGCAATTTCTTGCGCTACAAGTAAAGAAGCTTCTTGCGACGATTCGAAAATAACATTGTGAATTTTCTCAAAACGAGTTTCTTCAAATTTTCCTGCTTCTCTAAAACCTATATCTTCTTTAATCATTTGCCTTATCATTTAATTCTAAAATAAAAGTAGAATTAAATTATCCGTTCCTCTCAAAAATTCGACTAATAACGACTGCGCTTCGGCAAAAGACAAAATTAGATATGCTAAGTTATTTTAATACTTTGCAAAAAGTATTTATTCAATTACTCCAATTTCAGCAATCGAAACTGTTTGCCCTTTTCCTACAGCCGCTGTAGCAACAAATCTTAAAAATCTTGCTTTTACCGCAGCAAAACTCTTAATTTGCTCAATAGGATTGTGTTTGATGTTAGAGAATTCTCCCTCCGATTGTTTGGTCCAAGTGATATTATCTTCGCTAGTATAGAATTCATAATTCGAAATCAAATTCAAATTATTTCCAACTTGCTGTGGTGTATATGTAAAGCCATTTATAGCATGTAATTCGCCCATATCTATAATTACGGCTTGCGGAAGTTTGTTTTCGTTATTTCCAAATCCCCAATCGGTATTGGCATCTCCGTCAATAATTCTTTCAACCGATTTATCATCTCCGCTTGAAACCGAAATCACTTTCCATTTTTCTTTAGAAACTCCGTATTTAGACGTTTTTATGGTACTGTTGATTTTCTCTTTTGTATTTCTTGAAATGGCTTTAATTTCTACCGCTTTACTGTATACGAATGGATTTTTGTACAAAATGCTTTTCTCTGAAGGATTTTTTCCGTCTAAAGTGTAATAAACGGCATTTCCTTCTTCCGATTTAATCGTGACCAAACCATTTTTATCACGAAGAATTTGAGGTTCCTTAACGAAGGTTGGAGCATTATATGCTTGGATTGTACTGATTACAAATCCAGCTTTAGCATCCAAAATATTAACTCTAATTGCCGAAGCTGTAACGCGGTCTAAACGAAGAATTCTTTTGTAGCCAATTGTAGTTTCATTAGCAATCGTTTTCCATTGTCCGTTTACATTGGCTTCAACAGAAAATGCTTTTACGCGCTGTCCCAATTTTATATATTCCTGAAGTAAAATTCTATTAATTGCTGTTGGTTTTTTAAACGTAAATTCAATCGAAGCTTGCTTAACTTTGTCGTCGGTTGCCCAATACGTATTTTTATTTCCGTCAACAACATTCTGAGGTCCGAAATTAGAATCGACTGCTCTTATATTTGAAGCTTGAACTTTTGCTCCTGCTAATAATTCTGTTTTGAAATCGGCTTTGATTGTCGCAACCAATTCTTTTAATCTTGCTTCATCATTTTCATGAACCAAACCGCGTCTGTCAACTGGAAGATTTAATAATAAAGTCGCATTTCTTCCTATTGATTCATAATAAATATCAACCATTTCGTCAAGCGAACGAACCTTATCGTCTTCAACTGCATGATAAAACCATCCTGGTCGTATAGAAACATCTGCTTCTCCCGGAACCCATTTTTCTCCGTCTTCGTGTCCAGACATGAATTCGCTGTAATGAACTTTTCCAGCCAATTCATCTTTCTGACGTAATAATGACCAATTGGTTTTTCCTGCGCGCCCTTCTTCGTTTCCAATCCATCTCGCTTCTGATGGTCCAACTCCCCAAACCAAAGTTTTTGGAGCGATATCGTAAATCATTTTATAAGTTTCATCCCAATTATAATAAGTCAGCGAATTGATTTTTCTGGTTTCATTTGCGCCTCCGTAATAACCGTCACCGCCATTTGCACCGTCAAACCACATTTCGAAAACATCTCCGTAATTCGTCAATAATTCTTTTAACTGATTTCTGAAATACGTTATATATTCAGGTTTTCCGTATTGCGGATGATTTCTGTCCCAAGGCGAAAGATATAATCCTAATTTTAAATCGTATTCTTTACAGGCTTCAGCCAATTCTTTTACCAAATCTCCTTTTCCGTTTTCCCAAGGTGAATTCTTAACAGAGCGTTCCGTGTAAGCTGATGGCCATAAACAAAAACCGTCGTGATGTTTGGCAACCAGAATAATTCCTTTCATTCCAGCCTCTTTTACCACGCGCGCCCATTGGCGAACATCTAATTGCGACGGATTAAAAAGTTCTGGCGATTCGTCTCCGTAACCCCATTCTTTATTGGTAAAAGTGTTTAATGAAAAGTGTACAAAAGCATAAAATTCCATTTCCTGCCAATCGATTTGTTTTTGCGTCGGAAGCGGTCCGAAAGGCTTTGGAGCATTGGCCAATTCCTGACTCGAAACATTAGAAATTACACCCAAAAGACATAAAGAAAGGAATATTTTTTTCATTGCTGATTTGCTTTAAAATAGTCTATAAAGCATAAATGTAGTATAAATTGATTTTTGGACATCTAGAATTTCGACCAACAACATATTTTAAAGCATTTTGGTTCAAAGTACATTTGACTCAATATGTTCAATCGGGAATTAGGTATAACTTTTAGTTTTGATTCTAAAAATAGAAATCAGAATAATAGATAAAATTACAAAGGACAATAAAACAAAAAATCCGTTTATAATGGCTATTTCAAAACCTAATTGGGTTGCATCTATAAAAGGATACGGATAAAATTCGGTTGCAAGTCCGTGAAACAATGTATAAATGATATAAATGATTGGGTAAATCAACCAATATGGAATAACCTTAAAGGAAATCTTTTCTGGACTTACAAAAAACAGCCAGAAAAAGAAAAATAGAATAGGCACAACCGTATGGAAAATTTCGCTTACAATAAGATGATGACCTTGCAAATCTAAAACCGAACGAAGAAGCAAATTAAAAACAATTCCGACAATCAATATATAAACTGTAATTGCCGTAATAGTAGTGCATTTTCTAAAGAAAGCATTTGCTGTACTTCTTCCGCCAAACAATAGCAAAGCACTGCAAATAAAAACGATAGTATTTGTTGTAATGGTAAAGAAACTCAAAAAGCGGACTGCTGCACTGAAAAAAGTAAATTCAGGATTTTTTAACAGCAAATAAAACTGCACAGGCAAGGCATATAATTCTAAAGCAAAAATAATACCCAGCAAAATCTCCCCTTTTATTCTTGTGGTATTTTCTTTTTCCATATTTCACTAAAAGTCAGATCACTAAAATAAGGATTTTATTCGAAATATTTACATCACTCTTTTCTGTTTTTCGCTCTCAGCAATAGTTTTTTCAAGCCTTGACAGTTGCGTTTTTTCTTGCTTGGCACTCATAATCCAATGAATCATTACTTTTTTGTATGAAGGCGCTTGTTTCTCAAAAAATTCCCAAGCTATTTTATTGCTTTTAAACTGTTTTTCGTAAACTTCTAAAAGTGGAACTGGTTCTTTTTCGTGAGAATATATTTTGGATTTATTTTCAGTTCTAAAACTAAAAGCATTCAAACCTGCGTCGGTCATTAAGCCCGCTTTAGTCAAATCTTCCATCTTCTGAATATTAATCGCGCTCCAAATACTAGAAGGCTTTCGGGGAGTAAAACGTATCGTATAGCTTTCTGCATCAATAGATTTTCGAACGCCGTCAATCCATCTAAAACAGAGTGCCTGATCTACAGATTCTGACCAGCTCATAGAAGGCTTTTTACTTGTAACTTTATAAAAACCAACTAAAAGCTCTTTTTCCTTCTGATGATTTTTCTCAAGCCATTTTCTAAAGTCTAATTGATCTGCGAAAAATGTTGGTTCCATTTATTCTTTAATTTTCTATAAATATAGAATATTCCAAACAAAAAATCCGCTTCTAAGTTGAAGCGGATTTTTTATTAAGTATCACAAGTTACATTATCCCAATCTTGATCCATATAATGAATTAGCCAATTGAGCGCATACTGCCTTTCGTAAACAATTCCTGGATTAATGTTTTCTATTTGTCTTCCATTAATCCTTTCGTCTACACAAGCCCAATTGTATCTGTAATACAAATCGGCAGCGTCTAAAATTTCTTTTTTAGAACGAACCTCATGAACTGCATTTATAAATTCAAGAGGATTTTTGTCATGTCCGACAGGATAATTTTCTGAACTAATATTTCCAAGATCACAAAACTCATTCGGAAAATCTATTGCATCTACTTTTTTCAAAGCCCACATTAAAGTCCAAATTCCTTCACATTTCCATGTTTCATACATTTTTCTATCATCCGTTGGATTCGCTAAAAACTCTTTTTCTCCTTCTGTAACAGATTCCCAGAGTTTATAATTCTGTAAATAATCAACCGCTTCTTCAGAAGAAATGCTGTTAAAAGCAACTAAATTCGTTACAGCCAAAACGCTCACTCTTTCGGCAATTTCCTTTGCAGATCGAATTGTAGTTTCTCTTTCTGATTCAACACAAGGCAAATGTTTGTTGATTTTTATATTTTCTCTTTCAAGAATTTCCTCGTTTTTGGCTTTTCTTTCCATTTGATCTTCGTCTAATTCTGTCTGATCATTGTCAAAATATTCCGAATTAATATTAACTTTTAATTCTTCAATTTCACATCTTCCTTCTGTATCAATAATTAGATTTAAATCTTTATCTAAAAAATGCTGCGATTCAGATTTACTGATAATAGTTTTTGGCTGCACAAATAAAACAGCATCAAATTTTTTTGCAAGATCTTTAATAATCGCTTTTAATTCTTTCACCTCTCCTTTATCCTGACTTATCGAAAATTCAGAATTTAAGGTTTGTATTTTATGAAGAAATAAGCCTTTTATCTTTTCATTTTCGGCTGGCAATGAATTTACAAAACCATACAAACCTTTTAAATTGGCTGTTAACTCAGAATCATCTACTTCTGGAATTTTATAAGAAGGCTCAGCTCTTTCTCTGTAGAATATTGTGATTTTTTTTGAAGGACTTAAAATTCCTCCTTTAATTTCAAATTCTAGAACATCATTATTACTCGAAAAATTTCCTTTAGGAACATGAGAAAGAAATATTTCTTTTATCTTTTCAAGTCCCAAATGATGCGAATAAATAGTACAAATCATTTTACGGCTTTTAATATTATCTGCGCTAATATAAGTTTATTTTTACAATAGTTTTTCTGTTTTCGCTAAGAAATCTTCCGTAACCGTTTCGATATTTATATTCATTCTTTCGGCCAAAATGGTAAGCCACCAAATAGATTCTCCTATTTTATGTTTCAATTCTTCTTCTGTATTCGACTTTGGCCATCTTCCTTGCTGTGACATAACATGACGACCTACCAAACCTGCATCGGTCAGGAAAGCCAGTGCATCTTCTTCAACCGTCCATTCGCTTCCGTGATGCGCTACTTCCAATTCGTGATAACGCTTTCTTATTGCAGCAGAACGCTGTTTTAATTCTTCAAAATTCAATGATGTCATAATTTAGTTTTTAATAAATAATTCTTTAAATACAATCGGAGTAATATTGGTCTTCTTCTTGAAGAGCTTATTAAATGACTGCGGATGTTCAAAACCTAATTTATAAGCAATTTCAGAAACGGATAAAGTTCCTTTGGCAATATATTCTTTAGCTTTTTCGATTAATTTTTCATGAATAAACTGCTGGGTATTTTGCCCAGAAGTACTTCGTAATAAATCGCTCAAATATCTTGAGGACAACTGCAATTCGTCTGCAACATATTGAACCGTTGGCAAACCATTTTCTTGTGATTTTTCGCTATTAAAATAATCTTCTAATAAATTTTCAAGTTTAGAAAGCACATCATTATTAACCGCTTTTCGGGTTATAAATTGTCGATTGTAAAATCGATTGCTGTAATTCAGTAAAAGTTCTATTTGCGAGACAATAACATCCTGACTAAAATGATCGATTCGTTCGTTAAGTTCATTCTGAATGTTTGTAAAAAAGCCTAAAATTGTCTCTTTTTCTTTCTCAGAAAGATATAAAGCTTCGGCAGCCGAATAAGAGAAAAATCCATATTTTTTAATGTTTTCATTTAAAGAATAGGGACGAAAAAAATCAGGATGAATATTTAGCGACATTCCGCTGTAATCGGCTTCTTCTTCCTGCATTTTCAGAACTTGCCCTGGAGAAACAAACGACATTCCGCCTTCTTCAAAATCGTAAAAACCATGTCCGTAACGCAGTTTTCCTGTAAAATTTGTCTTGAAAGATATCTTATAAAAATCCAAAACAATTCCATTTTCAAAATCTTTGGGATCAAATACAGCTTCGCCATAATTCAGAATGCTAATTAGCGGATGCAATGGTTTCGGTTGTCCCATTGCTTTATGCAATTCCGAAATGGTATTGAATATTCTGGGTTGGTTTTTCATTTTCATGGATGAATGTACAGCTTAAAATGCTGAATATTTTACAAATTTACAAAATGTTCGACTGGTGTAATGTTCCAGCTCACAGTACTTTGATCGATCATATCATGTACCGGCGAATCACTCAATTCAGTCATTAGTTTATGCATTGCATTTGTACCATCTTCCTCGCTGTCCCAAACCAACATATCATACACGACATCTTTCTTTAATTCGAAAATAGTTCGGGAACGAAATCCTTTTTGGCGTTTCAAAAATGCATCAATTTCACCATTAGCTTCAATAAACTGTTTAGTTGTGAAACCTCTCAGTTTAAAGGTAGTCAATTCTATAGCTTGATTTTTCATCTGATCTAAAATTAAAAAGTAAACATTGTTTTGATATTTTTCACCTGATTTTCAGCTCCCAAACTTAAACGATCATTGTATAATGCGTTGGCATCATTTCCGGCAATATATCGTAATTGATTCTTGTTGTCTGTCGCTGCTTCGTAGATAATTTGAGCAACATCCTCGGCTTTTGTATAATTTTCCAATTGTTCTGCGCTATACCCTTTACTTACTTCAAAAGTTAGTTTTTCATACGCTTCGTGTTGTGCAACTTCCATAGATCGTATGGCAAAATCTGTTTTCATGCCGCCGGGAGCCACAACTTTTACTTGTATTCCAAACTGTACTAATTCTGATGCCAGACTTTCAGAGAATCCATCTACGGCAAACTTTGTTGCACTATAAATCGAACAAGTAGGAAAACCCATTAATCCGAAAGTAGAAGTAATATTGATGAAAGTTCCACTTTTTTTCTCGCGGAAGTGAGATACAAAAGCTTTTGAAACCCTAATAACCCCAAATAAATTAGTCACGATCTGACGTTCGATTTGATGGTTTTCTAAAGATTCTAAAGCACCGATTAAACCGTAACCAGCATTATTTAAAACCACATCTATAGAATAATTTTCTGTAATACTTTTGATCGTAGAATCAATTTGCTCTGAATTTGTCACGTCTAACGGAAGCACAATCACATTTTCTAATTGATTTAATTCTGTTTCCTTTTCTGGATTACGCATGGTCGCAATGACCTGCCAGCCTTTGCTTTGAAATAATTTTGCTGTAGATTTTCCTAATCCTGTTGAAGCTCCTGTAATAAAAATTGTCTTTTGCATTTTTAATTGTTTTAAAATTATAATGCAAAGATCAGCCGAAGTATAAAGCTGTTTGTAGCCGTTTTGGAAGATCTATTAGCCAAAATGACGGGGTATAAAAAAACTCCATTTTTTAATGGAGTTTTCTACTATAAATTTATTTCATTAATAAAATTAAAGCTAAATAAGTTTTTTATTCTGCCTCAATTTTTGCAACATAATCATAACCCAATATTCCTTTTTGCAAGGTCAAAACGATGTGATTGTCTTCTTTTATTGCTTCATATAATTCTTTCTCAGCGTCTAATCTTTCGTTATTGTCGTACTCCGTTTTTATGAAAAGCTCGTAACTGTCTCCTCCTCTGGCCTTTTTATTTATTTTCTTATAGTTGATTATTGTTTCTTCTTTCCTTTCACCTTCTTCAAAAAAATGTGTGTTCATGAAAACCCCAACACTCGGAATCAATAAAAAATAACAAATACAAATACTTAATAAATTACCAAACTTAAATTCCCAACTAAAATTAAAATATTGGTTTAAAATTATTGCGGTCAAAACAGTAAAAACTAAACTGAAAAAAGCAAGTTTCCAAAACAAATTATAACCTCCTATAGTATTTTCAAAATATCTCAAAACAAACAAAGAAGGAAAGAGACCTATAAAAAAAATGAATTGAAAATTTTTACTTAGTTCCCGTTTCTTGTCTTGCTTTTTATCTGTAATTTTTAAAAATAAATCACTTAAATAATAAGATAACATAATAAAAGAAGGAATAGACAAAAACAAATATCCAAATTCATAAATTGTAAACCACAGCATAATACTGCATACAACAATTATGATAATATTTTTTTTCATCATTTATTAGTTAAATGGATAATTTATTAGCGCTAATATAAAGCTATTTTGTTACAAACGGCAGTGCAAATTTTAATCAATATTAAATTCAAATTCGAGCTTTTCTAATTTATCTTTCAACAATATTTTAAATTAAATATCTACTTTTACTTCAATGCAAAATATATCAATCTTAATAACGTACATGAAAAGAACAATTCTATTTTCAATTATAATTATTACTTTTTGTAGTTGCCAAAACAAGAAAGAAGGAACAAACATAAACTCTGAAGACATTAAGAACATAAACGAAATTGTTGAAGCAGTAATAATTCAGGACAGCTTGGATGTATTTTCGAAAAATAAAAACTCTACAATGTTTTGCTGTGAGCTCAGGAGATTAAATATCTACATTCCGGAAAAAAGAAGGGATGGGTTAACCCTGCCTGCGCCACCGCAAGATATCTATATCACCGAATTAGTAAATAGTAAAAAGAGAGAAGAAAGTTTTTTTTCATCTAAAGATTCTTTATATATATTAGAACAAAATTCAAACCCGGAAAGATTAATAATTGAAGAGAATTTGATTAATAAGTTAAACGTTACTACATTTAAAAAAGCACAAATACAGCGTAAAACAGTTCAGCAATTTAGGTTTTATGACATGACTATTCCCGTCCTCTCTCTTGACAGACAAAAAGCTTATGTTCAATTAGGTTATCATTGTGGCAGTCTTTGCGGAAATGGCAAAGCAATATATTTGAAAAAGATAAATGGCAAATGGATAATAATTCAAAAATGGGAAACTTGGATTAGCTAAATTCATAAAAAACAAAACCATATAAATCATACATCTACAATTAAGAAAAAACTTAAATCACTTATATAACTTATATGGTTCAAAAAAACTTTGCGCCTTCGCGACTTTGCGAGCAATAAATTTACTGCACTTTAACTTCAATCACAGAAACTTGCAAATTACCTGTCGAAGCCTTCAATTGAATCTTTTCTCTCTTCCCATTCGACTGAATAATCGCAACACATTTACCATTAAACAACTTACAGGAATTCGCTTTAAAAGAATCCAAATTAGCCTGATAACCATTATCAACCCCAACTAATTTTCCTCCACCAGTCACTTCAAAATTGATTAAATCCATAGCATTTGGCAATAAGTTTCCATCTTTATCTATCATAGAAACTGTTACATAAACCAAATCGTAAGTATCGTTTTTTATTGTAGCTTTTTCTGCTTTCAAATCAATTTTTGAAGCTTCTCCCGCGGTGTGAATTTCCTTTTCTAAAACTACTTTTCCGTTCTTTCTTGAAACAGCTTTTAATGTTCCCGGTTCAAATTTTACTTTCCATGAAATATGAAGATCATCATTTTGTTTTGATTTTGTTCCGAGAGATTTTCCGTTTAAGAATAATTCCACTTCATCGGCATTATTGTAATATGCCCAAACTTCTACTTCCTGATCTTTTTTCCAGTTCCAATGCGGAAAAATATGTAGCATTGTTTTGTTCGACCATTCACTTTGATACATATAATACACATCTTTTGGAAGTCCGGCTAAGTCCACAATTCCAAAATAAGAACTTCTCGCAGGATACGGATACGGATCTGGTTCACCGATATAATCAAAACCGGTCCAGATAAAAGTTCCCGCCATGAAATCCTGACTTTTAATCGTTTTCCAGTTCTCTTCGTGCGTTGCACCCCAGTACGATTTTACTTGATCGTAAGCCGAAACCGTCCAGTCTGCATTCCCGTCAAATGGAGCACCGTGTTTGGTTGGCCAAGCTTTAATTCCATCTGGAAAATCATAATGCCCGCGCGTTTCTAAAGCCGAAACGCTTTCTGAAGCTAATATTTTTTGTCCTTTAAAACGAGTTGGGAAATCTTTATAATCTTCGTGTTTGTAATTAAACCCTAAAAGATCCAAAGCACCCGACTGATAAATAAAATTCTTCTCAATAACATTTTCGGTCAAAGCCGAAGTCACAGGACGTGTTGTATCTAAAGATTTTACGATTTTAGCCAATTCTCTTGTAATAGCAATTCCTGTCGAATCAAATTGTTCCCTAATTTCGTTACCAATACTCCACATCATAACTGATGGATGATTTCGGTCTCTTTTTATGAAATCTTCTAAATCCTGTTTGTGCCACGCATCCCAGTCTTTGTGATAGTCGTTGGTTACTTTTTTCTTCTTCCAAACGTCAAAAGCTTCGTCCTGAACAATGAACCCCATTTCGTCGCACAATTGCATCATTTCCAAAGAATGAGGGTTATGAGACATTCTAATAGCGTTTGCGCCCATTTCTTTCATCAAAGTCAGTTTTCTTCTTACCGCATGAATATTTTCGACAGCACCCAAAGCGCCGTTATCATGATGCAGGCAGACTCCCAAAATCTTCGTTGGTTTTCCGTTTAAAGAAAATCCTTTCTCTGAATCAAAACTAAAGAAACGGAAACCAAGAGGTGTTTCGTAATTGTCGACTAATTTCGATTTCTCATAAATTTTAGTAACCACTTTATACAGATACGGGTTTTCAGTATCCCACAATTTTGGCTGATTTAAAACCAAATCGTGAATCTTTTTCTCTGAAGTTTTAGCCGATATTTTTTCTATCGAAGTGAAATTAGCTACTTCTTTATTGTCAGCATTTAAAACTGAAGTAACGAGTTTAAATTCTTTCGAAGTTTCATTGTCATTATCAATCGTAACTTCTAAATGAATCTTAGATTTTGCTGCAGAAACTTCAGGCGTGGTTACAAAAGTTCCCCACTTTCCAACGTGCAATTTTTCACTGGCAACCAAACGCACATTTCTGTAAATTCCCGAACCCGTATACCATCTTGAATTCGGTTGTGCATCGTTATCGACTTTTACTGCAATAACGTTCTCTTTTCCAAAATTTACATATTGAGATAAATCATAACCAAAAGAAATATAACCATTTGGACGCATTCCCAATGATTTTCCATTTATGAAAACTTCGCTGTTCTTAAAAACACCATCAAATTCTATTGAAACCGTTTTGTTTTTCCAATTTGCAGGAACAGTGAACGCTTTGCGATACCAGCCTTTTCCAGCAGGTAAAAACCCCTGCGCTTGTTTGGTTTTAGCATCTTTATCAAAAGCGCCTTCAATACTCCAATCATGCGGTAACTGCAATGTTCTCCAATCTTTCACATCGAAATTTGCTTGAATTGCATCTGGATAATCTCCTAATTTAAAGTTCCAGTTTTTATTGAAATCTTCGACAATTCTGGCTTGTTTTTGTGCAAAAATGGATACTGAAAACAGTATTGTTAAAGCAATTATTATCTTTTTTAAAATCATAATATATTTAAATAATCATTTTTAAAAATTAGCATTTTCTCCAATCTTGTCATTTCGACGAAGGAGAAATCTTCATTAGTAACTCCACAACGTGAATTACCAATCTTTGTCGAGCTTCTTGAGAAGATTTCTCGTTCCTCGAAATGACAAAAATGAGGGCAATACTTTGCGGGGCTTCGACTTCACTCAGCCTGACAAACCTAAAAACCTTTGAACCTCTGCACCTTTGCCTCTTTGAACCTCAAAAAAAACCTATTGAAATTCGAAATTGTCCAACATTAATCCCTTCAAATCATCGCCTTCCAAAGTAATTTTATACGTTCCCGCATTAATATAACCACCGGAAGTTGTATTTAAAATCTTCCATTTTTCTGGTGCTGTAAAAAACTCAATGGTATCGTTTCGCATTAAAATTCCGTATGCATCTTCCATTTTAAATTTGACTTTTAAAGGCGTTTCATTTCTGTTCATGAATTTAAAACGCATCAAATAAATTCCAGCAACGCCAGGTTTTACTTCAAACTGAATACTGTTTGCTGTTTTTTTGGTAAACTCAATATAATCGGCTTTTTTGAAATTTCCTTTTTCAATTCCAGTTCCTGTAGTTTTAGCATTTTCAGCTTCAATGATTACCACAGGTCTTGAATCGTCTTTTTCGCCCATATCATAAACTGGAACAACTGCAATTGTGCTTATCGATTCAGCATTATCAAAAAGAACTTTTTCTCCTTTTTTTACTTTTTTATTGAAGATCGTAAACGAATCTCCATTGCTGTTTTTCGCGTTTTCCTCTATTTTTTTATAATCAGAAAACGAAGCCGATTCTTTAACTTTACTATCAACTAAAACATAAATATTCGAATCTTCTTTGGCAGTAAACGAACCTTTATTTTTAGAAGTAACTGAAAACTGTAAATAATCGGCACCAAATAATTCAGAAGGCAATTCGGTAAAAACAACATCAGAATCTGAAAATTGTTTTGAATTGATATCCATCCACGAAGCTATTCTGTTGGTTTTCTCATACGAATCCAAAACCAGATTTTGAATGTTTTTTGGCGAAGCATCTGCAGGTCTTGCATGATAATCTTTGGTACCGATGGCAATTGCCGAAATAATGGCCTGCCCTGCTTTTACATTCGGAAACGAAATCACAATTTTTCCGTCTTTACTTTTTACGACAAAAGTTTTCTTCAAAGCTTGATCGTGTCCCGCTTCTGCCCAAATATCAAAATCTTTTAAAACGACATTTCCATTGATGGCAACATCAAACAAACGCCAGCCTTTGCAATCCATTCCGCCTCCAGTTCCGTACCACGGTTCTGTAAAATATAGTTCTACTAAATATTCTCCGTCGGAAGCAGGAAATTCATAACGCAATTTGTCAACGCCATATCTAAAACTCTGAAATAATTCGGGATCTTTTGTTCCGTTTATTGGATCAAAAGCCATTCTCTGACTTGCAAAGAAATTCGGAAGTTTTTCAAAGTTATCTGTCCATGATGAAGAACCCCAAGTATATTTTCCGCTTTTGTGTGTATCTGTAAACCAAGTGTTTCCTGAACTATCTGTAAATTCAGATCCACCGCAATTTACTCTGTAAATATAATTGTATCCTTTTTTATCTTTTAATAAATCTGTTTTTTCAGGAGTTAAATCGGCTAAATTTGGCGCTTTCGGAAGTGTATTCAAAACGATATAATCTTTGGCAACCGCTTTTCCGTTTACGTATCCAACAGCGTATAAAACATTGTATTGGATATTGACATTATCGAACTGAAAATGTTTTCCGATTCCTGGATTTTTTAATTTTCCTAAAGAAGATTTATTCACGTCATTAAACAATTCAACTTCGTCACAATTCGAATAAATATCGATTCCGTTTTTGATTCCGGGTTTATCCCAACGACTTGGCCAAGTGTGCGAAACGATATATACCATCGGATTGGTTTTGTTCGAAACGTAATTGGCGCGGTACATATAAAAGGCATCCAGAGGCTCGCCCCAAATCGTAAAAAGTCCTTTGTAATTTACCGGACCAACTTTGTCAATATCTCGAAATCCTTCTCCGTTTTGCACGCGTCCCGGATTTTCATGCGAAGCAAAAAGCCAGTTGAACTGCCCTGCAATTTTATCTTTAACCGATTCGGCTTCGCGAACTTTAATTTCCATTAATTGAGAAAAACGGTTTTCGCTCAAAGTTCCTTTTTGGTCAAACTCGCCTTCGGTATGTAAATCAGCTGAGCGCCAAGCGCCGTATTCGCCGTTTAATAACTGCGTGCTCATTTCCAAATGATATTTTAACGGATCTCCGCCATATGTTCCTGACCAGTTTTGAACGACATTCCAGTCTGTTCCTTCTCCTCCGTTACAAGTCGTCACGATTCGTTGAGAAGCTGATAACGGATCCATTTCACGGATAATTTGTGTGCATTCTTCTGCAAATTCCTTTGGAATCGTACTTTCATTCTGCAAACCCCACATCACCACCGACGGACTGTTTCTGCGTTCCTTAATCCACTCACGTAATAAAGCTTTGAAATTCTCTTTAAATTCTGGCGTATCGTACCAAATATGTGCCGAAAACTGACTCCAAAATAATATTCCATTTTCGTCTAATTCTTTTTGGTACAATAAATTATGAGGCTGATGCGCTTCTCTAAAAGCGTTAAATCCGCCTGCTTTAATCTGCTCGATTCTGGAATGAATCATTTCGTCTGAAAACGAATGACTGTTTCCAATTAAATGTTCGTATTCGCAGGTTCCGTTAATGAATAAAGGTTCGCCATTGATAAAAAAACGATTGTCTTTTCCGTCACGGCTCACCGGCCAGCTCACCCAGCGGATTCCGTAAGGAGTTGTTAACTGATCAATTATTTTTCCGTTTTCATAAACTGAAGTCACCAATTTGTACAAATACGGATTCGACGGCGACCATAATTTCGGATTTACAATCTCTGGAAGTGTTTGTGTTATTTCTTTTGTTTCTCCTGAAACGTATTTGACATCACTTTTTGTAATAACAGTTTTCTTTCCTGAAGCATCAAAAAGGATGTTTTCAATTGTTAAATTTCGGTTTGAAGTACCGTAATTCTTGATTTCTGTAGTCGTATGAAGAATTGCTTTTTGTTTGGAAACCGATTTATCATTCCAGATATGAACGCCAAAAGGTTCTATTCGAACGTCGTTTGTAACAACTAACGTAACTGGTCTAAAAATTCCCATTGGCTGCGAACCTTCAGAAAATCCCCATTCGCCAGAACAACCGCCACAAACCCAAGGAAGATCGGCAATAAAAGATGGATGTGCTGCTTTAACTAAAATCTGGTTTTCTTTATCGAAAGAAACGTCTTTTGTTATGTCTAATGTGAAAGTGGTTCTACCGCCTTTGTGTTCGCCGGCCTTTTTACCGTTTACCCAAACGGTTGCATACGAACTAACACCTTCAAAATAGAGGAAAAGCTGTTTTGAAACGTCTTTTTTATCCAGTTTTAAAGCTCTTTTGTACCAAGCCGTACCATGTAAATTTCCATGTTTTGTTCTTCTGAAACCATAATACTGATCCCAATTGTGAGGCACACTTACCTTTTGCCAATTGGAATCAGTTTTTGGATTTTCTACAAAATCTTCTTCTTTCAGTGGAAGATTATCCAGTATTACGGTTTCCCAAGATGAATTCAGCGAAATTTCTTTACGAAGCTTCCCTGAACCTTTGCTCTGACTCCAAACAAAGCAAAGACTTGAAAAAAAACAAAAAATAAAAAAAACTATTCTTTTCATATTTTAAACATTCACTTTTGTCATTCCGAGGAACGAGGAATCACACTCGGATTCGACAAAGATTTGTTTTACTTTGCGTAGCTTCTAGTGTGATCCCTCTCCCGAAGTCTCGGGATCGGGATGACAAGATTGTGTTATATTCTCAACGTAAACCTGACGGGTTTCAAAAACCCGTCAGGTCTAATGTAATGTTGGTTCGCGTGAGGGATTGAGGCGGTATCCTTTTATGCAGCGGAGCGGAATAAAAGATATAGCCGAAAGCCCGACCCGGAGGGGCACGCCCAAATTATTAATAAAACAACCAGTCAATAGCTGCTTTCTCTCCTGCATCGATATACCCAACATCGCGTGGTGTTATGGTTTGATCTGCGTCGATGAAACCTAAAATCAATACTTTTCCTTTTCCTAAATCTAATTTATTTTCGCCCGGCTGGAAAGTATAGGTATGAATGTTTACACGTGGCAAATCTTTTAAATTCATGGCGCTTGCTAAAATCACTTCGGCCTGACCGTGCGCATTTCCTGCTGCGTCCGTTTCTAAACTTGGCGGTAACAAAAATCTCTTTTGATCTGAATTGAAATAACCAACCACTAATTTAACCGCTTTTGTGTTTCTAAACTTCAAATGCGTCCCTTTTTCGTTCTGGTCGTTTTCTACAAACGAAAATCCTCTTAAGTTTTGAAGTTCAGGAGCAATTTTGGTTAATTCAGAAATATCGGTTCCGTAAACTTTTGTTCCTGTTTTTACTAAATACGTTCCCGGTTTTTCGTCTATAAAAGTTACTTCGGCCGGTTTCCACGGTTTTCCTTCTTTAGTTTCGATTTTTCCGTCTTTTGAAGCTTTTAATTTCTCTAGATTTCTTTTGAAATTAGCCAATTCACGTTCGTAATGCGGCAATAATTCAGCCCAAGTTTTGTTATTTCCGTCATCGCCTCCAATCGGAATTCGGCGCTGTGCTGTCTGCATACTGTTAGCATAGTAATACGTATCTTTCGTAAGGTTCACCAATAATTCGTAATACTCGATACTTTTCTCCAAATGAGGCATCGCTTTGTCTAAATCATTGATATCATTTGAATAACTGTATCTTAAAACCAATAAAGCTGCTTTTACTTTTTCTGAGAAGAAATCAGCGAAAGCTTTATAGGCATGCATATCGTTTTTAAGACGTGCAAATTCTTCTTTGTCTTTGGTTACGCTTGCTTCGGCTTTGTCAATGGCTTCAACTGCTAATCTTCCGTGTTCTGTAATTTCAGCAATAATCTGTGTTGGAAGTTCGCCCGAATGCGGTTCTTTATTCCACTCTTTTTTAGCATATTCCAAAAGCAATTCGCCCGCAGGACCACACGATTCGTGGAATCCAGGATAAACACGCCATTTCGACGGATTGACCAATTGGCTTTCGAACATTCCTAATAATAAGGTTTGACGGTTTCCTTCGGTGATTCCGAAACGTCTTAATGTTTTTGGAGCAATTTCTCCTGTTTCTTCGTAGGCTTTTAAAATGTTATTAGCAGCTTCCTGACTAGTTCCAAATTTGGCAGCTAAATCATTATCCCAGAATTTCACCTCTTCATTTCGGTCTCTTTTGCTGTCCCAAGCATATCTTGCCCATGCTTTGTACCAAATCCAGTCACGATCCATTTCTAGTAAACGCTCACCTGTTTTAGTTTTATCTGCCGAATACGGCCAATCCCAATACGATGCCTGCGGATATAAATGTAATGCATTGGCTCCGTGAACGCTGTGCATCGCTTTTACTGTTTTCTGGATAAAGTCCGGAGAACCATATCTAAAAGGTTCTAAGTTGGCCAAAATATGCACGTTTTCAATATGAATTGATTTTAAAGCGCTCAATTGTTTATGCGTTTCGCCCCAAGGTCCGCCCGGAGTATAAGTCGTCAAAGATTCTCCTGTATATTTACTTTCTGTATAAAGGTTTTTGTATAAAGGAAGTGATTTTTCCATTACCAAAGGTCCGTCCGTATCGTGCGAACGTAAAATAATTGGCGGTTCCTCTGTTTTTCCTAATGCTTGTAAACCATCGCGAACGCCTGGAATAATTGTTTTGGTGAACCATTCCACATCGTCATCAACCGTATTGATTGCTTCTCCCAAACAAACCATTAACCCAACATTTGGATATTTTTCAATAAAAGCGGCAATCGATTTTCTGGTATAATCTGAAAGTAATGGCGTAATTGGACGCGAACGATCTTGTGTTTTAATGTTGTAATGTTCTGCAAAAGGCTTAGAAACGATAATATTGTAAAACATCTGAATTACCCAGATTCCGCGTTTATTGGCTTCTACCGTTAAGAATTTATAGATTTCTTCGTTCTTTTTGAAATCTTCGTCGCTTACTTCTACAGCAAACGGATACTCTTTTAATTTCACTAAGGAAGCAAACGGATGCCCGTTCCATAAATACAAGGAATTCATGCGGTTTTCTACCAGCATATCCAAATACTTTATCCATAAAGCTTTGTCGTAAAACCAAGGAAAAGTTTCTGGTGTATACGGATATTCGTAAACATCACGTCCAGGAAGATAAACCGGTTTCTGCATTCCGATACAGGCTCCTCTTAAAACCATTTCCGGACTGTCATCCAAATTAATTTCTGACGGAAGTTTTCCTGAACTTTTGATACGGTCTGCTAATTCTAAAGCGCCATACAAAACTCCAGAAGCATCTGTTCCTTGTACATAAATTATATTATTTTGAGTACGAATCTGAAAGCCTTCTTTCTTTGTTAATTTGCTGTCATCAATTTTGGCACTTTTCGCATTTTTTTTCCAGAAATCAGTTCCTTTTTCACCAATAACAATTACTTTATCTTTTGATTTTTTGAATTTATCAGAAGAAGTTACGCTAAAACCTTTGGCTGTAAGTATTTCAGATAATTTCTCTGCGCCAAATTTTGCTCTCGGCGAACTCGGATCACTCACAACTGTGATGTTCTGCGCTGTCGCGAAAGAGACATAAAAACATAAAAAAAGTAATTGTAAATATTTCATGGTATGCTGTTTTTGGATATTCTTTTTAAAAATAATCTGCTAAATCTGCCCGATCTGCGTGAATATATTTCTCACAGATTTAGCAGATTCGGCAGATTTATAGTGATAAATTGTCTTGTTTAACGATTACATATTGATCACTGTTTATTGTTTAATTCTGGAAAATCTTTTTCAAATAAGCTACGTTAGCTCCGTAATTAGCTTTTACATTGTGCACTTGTGTCACGTCACGAGAACGTTCTACAATCAGCCATCCGCTCCATTTCATTTCGTCCAACGTCTGTTTGATTTTTGGCATATCGATCGCTTTATCGTTCTCTAACCAAAACTGATCGGTGTTTGATGCATGAATCTGTGCTAAATATTTCTTTCCTAAGATTTTTAATTCTGATGAAATATCTCTGCCATTGTCAACTGCATTGGCAAAATTGAAAGAGCTTTTAATATATTTTGAACCGACTTCGTCTAAAAGTTTTTTCTCTTCTGTAGCACTCAAAGAAGTTTCAATAGCGATAACTCCACCAATTTTCCCCACTTCTTTTCCTGCCCACTGCAATCTCTTGATCACTTCTGGACGTAATTCTGGATTCTTAACCAAATCAGTTTGAGTTCCTAACGGAAGATAGGCCTCTTTAACTTTCATATTTTTCATGGCTTGAATACAATCCGTAATCATTGGCGTGATTTCTCTTGTGGCAAAAGATTGGGCATAAAATCCAGACATCGCAATAGAACTGATTCCAACTCCAGTTTCTTTCGATTTATCTAAGAATTTTTGTCTCTCAACTGGATCGCCTAATTTGCTGTCAAAAGTTGGTCGGTTTCCTAAACCTCCCATATCCAGTTCGATTCCGTCTGCTTTTATTTCAGCCGCCAAACCAAAAGCGCCTAGTTTTTGTCTTTTTAAAATCATCCAGTCGCAAACTGCTACTTTGTATTTTTGTTTTTTATTGGAAGACTGAGCTGTTGCACAACTGTTGAATGTTGTTGACAGAACAACAAGGAAGGCAATTAATAAATGTTTTTTTAATTTCATGTCTATATTTTTTTGCCACAAATTGCACTAATTTTCACGAATTACTATTTTTAAAAAATTCGTGAAAATTAGTGAAATTCGTGGCGAACTTTTTTTTACTCTTCTTCAGCCTTAACAGCCGTTACAACTTTTCCTTCTTCGCCTGGCCAGATTCCGTTTTTGATAGGAAGTGCTTTTAACTTCGTTGGATCGATTTTTACATATTTCAGTTTTTCTCTTCTCCAAGTGTAAACGATATGCACCATTCCATCAGAACTCTGAATCATAGATGGATACGAATACTGGCTGATTTTTGAATCTTCTAAAACCAAAGCGGCTTTCCAATTGATTCCGTCATCCGAAATCGAAACATTTAAAGGTGTTCTTGGACCTTTTGCTTCTTTGCCAGGAGGTAAAACGTGATTGTACACTAATAAATGTTTGCCGTTTTTAAGGGTTACGGCATCTGTTCCTGAGTTGTTATTTGGAAGTCCGATTAACTCAATGTCAGACCAAGTTTTTCCGTTGTCTTTTGAGAAAGTGCTGAAAATAGCTCTGTTTCTGGTTCTTCCGATGGCCTGAATGCTTCCGTCTTTATGAAATAAAATACTGGGCTGAATCGCATTGATTTTTTGTTTTCCTCTTGGAAGCGTATCGCCCATTACCCAAGTTTTTCCGAAATCAGGAGTCGATTCCATACGCAATCTCCAGCCGTCGCCTTCGATACTTGACGGACATAATAAAGTTCCGTTGCTTAATAAAACAGGTTTATTTTTGATTGGCCCTAAGAAACCATCAGGCATTTTTTGTGCCTCAGACCATGTTTTTCCGCCGTCAGATGAAGTTCTGATTACGCCCCACCATTCGGATGGCTTAGGTCCGATTTTGTAGAAAAGCATTAAATCGCCACCCGGAATTTGATATAAAACCGGATTCCATGTTGGTAATCTTGGTCCTTCTTTCATCACACCATCCGCAACTTTTACGCCTTCATTCCAAGTATCGCTTCCTTTAGGTTTAATGGCGACATAAATACAAACATCAGGATGTCTTTCGTGAGTTCCTCCGAACCAAGAAGCAACTAAATCACCATTTGTAGCTTCGACAATTGTAACAGCGTGACAAGACGGATAAGGCGCTTTATCGTAAATAAACTGATCTACTAAAATTCCTTCTTTCCAAGTCTTTTTCTCTAAAGCCGATTTACAGCTTCCTAAAAGGAAAAGTCCAAACAAGACAAATGCTAATTTTGTTATCTTCATTCTTAATTAAATTATGAATTATTTTTTTTGACTATAAATACATACCTAACATTTTTTTAGGTAAAAATATTTAATAAGTGTAAAAATAACACCAAAAAATCAACAATGTATCCTGTACTGTCCCGAATTATTAAAAATGCAGATTATTTAACGTTTATCGCAAAATTTCCTGACGAAAGTGTGACAATTATTTGATTTTTTTCTATTGAAAAAGCATGAGAAGTCTTATCCAGCTTCTGTTTATTGATGAAAACAGCCGAAATATCTGTTGTTGGAAGATACACAACAGCCGAAGTATTTTCGGGAATGGTAACGTTCCAAACCAAAGCTTTTTTATCTTTTTTCCAGTTACTTTTAATTAAACCGTAAATCGATTCGTAAGAAGCATTTACATAAGTCAATCCCGCATTAAAATCTGGTTTCATAATAATTTGTTTGAAACCCGGAGTTTCAGGATTACTTTTGATTCCAGCCATATTTTCATAGTACCAAATCAATAAATCGCCTAAAAGCATCACGTGATTTTGTGAATTCATAGCTGGATCGGCAGTGTTTCCGTTCCAAAGTTCCCAAATGGTGGTTGCACCGTTTTCAACCATATAACCCCAGCTTGGATAGGTTTTGTTTGATGCCAATTTAAAAGCCAAATCACCTCGCCCAAAATTGGTTAAGGTTCGCATTAAAAATTGCGTTCCAATAACTCCTGTGCTTACATGACCATTTTTAGTTACTTCAACCTCGTGCACTAGATTTTCAAATACTTTTTGCTGTAATTCCTCGGGAACCATTCCGAAAGTTAACGGCAATAAATTGGCTGTTACAGTGTTGTTGGCGTAATTTTTTTTTGATGTATTAAAATATTTCGCATTAAATGCTTTTTTAATTCTTGAAGCCAGATCATCGTAATGTGCAATATCTTTTTCAGCATTAGCAATTACCGCAAACTTTTTCATCGTATTTAAAAGCTGATAGAAAAAAGCGCTCGAGATCAATTCTCCATCTGTTAAACGAGCAGGATCTTTAGAACGAATTAATTCCAAAGATTCTGGCGGAACACACCAATCTCCATATTTATCTTTGGTCATGATGTCATCAACCAAATAATTTTCTTCCATATAATCCATCCATTTTTTCATAGACGGATATTGTTTTTGAATTACTTTTTTGTCTCCAAACTGCTGATACAGCATATCAGCAACTGTAATATAAGTTCCCGGCCAAGTCACATTATCACCGTAATAACGCCAGAAAGCTGGTGCAACATCTGGAATTCCGCCGTCGATAGTTTGTGCATTTTTAATATCGTCGAGCCATTTTGCATATAATGTTTGGTTATCAAATAAAAAACTTTCTCCATAAGCCCCTGTTGTTCTGTCTCCCAACCAAGGCTGACGCTCGTTTCTTTGCGGACAATCGATTGGCATTCCTTTATAATTCCCGCTAATTCCCCACCAAGCATTTTTAAAAATCTGATTCATTATTGGGTTGGAAGAATCAAAAGTTCCTGTTGTTGCGATATCATCATAAACGACTTTTCCAACAAAATTTTCTAAAGTCGGTTTGGTTTTAAAGCCCGAAATTTCAACAAATCTAAAACCATGAAAAATAAAACGAGGTTCCCAAACTTCTTCTCCTTCGCCTTTCAAAGTGTAAATATCGGTGGTTTTAGCATCGCGCAGATTGGCAATATATAACGAACCATCCGGCTGTAAAGATTCTGCAAACTTCATCGTGATTTTGTCACCCGCATTTCCTTTCACTTTCAATTGCAGCCAGCCTACCATATTCTGTCCCATATCCAAGATATAAGTTCCTTTTGGTGTCTGTTTGATTGAAATAGGCTTTACTTCGCGTTTAATTTTCATATTCGCCGACATCTGTCCTTCGTAGAATCCGCCTGGTTCCTGAACATATTCTGCCGAAAGCCATTTTTTATCATCAAAATTAATGGAGTTCCAGCCTTTCATTTCTTTACGGGCATCGTATTCTTCTCCGTCGTATTCGTTGTTTGACAAGATTGGTCCGTCAGTTGTGATTTTCCAAGTATCGTCTGTGCGAATAACATCTTTGCTTCCATCTGTATATTCTACAAATAACTGCAAAGCCATTTTCGGATATCCAAAAGTTTTGATTTTATAAGGTTTATAATCCTGACGCATGGTAAAAAAACGTCCGTTTCCTAAAATCGTTCCCAATGCATTTTTGCCTTCTTTTAATTGCGAAGTAACATCAAAAACATTGTATTTCACATTCTTCGTGTAATCCGTTGGAACGGGAGACAAAACCTGATCGCCAATTTTATTTCCGTTAATGTACAGCTCGTACAATCCCATTCCCATGATATAAACTTTGGCATTTTTGACTTTCTTTTTCAAGTCAATTTCTTTTCTTAAATATCTGGCTGATAATCGGGAATACTGCGAAATACTATCGCCTGGAGAAGTTTTTTCATACCCAATCCAACGCGTCGATTTCCAGTCGGCATAAGTCAAAATTCCGATACTGAAATGAGCTGGTTCTATTGATTTTACTTCACCTTTATTGGTAGAAATAATTACTTTCCAGTAAACATCTTGTCTGTCTTTTAGCTTTTTTCCGTTATAAATTACGTTTACAGATTCATCGCTTTGTACTTTTCCACTATCCCATAAATCAGCGTTTCCTGCGTTTAGCTTTTCTAAAGTGGAAGAAGCTAATATTTGAAAATAGGTTTGTTTTACATCATTTACGTTTGCTTTTATTTTCCAGCTCAATCTTGGCTGTAAAACGTCAATTCCTTCTGGATTGGTCAGCATTTCGCATTTTAAATCCACAACACTGATTTTATTTTGGGCTTTCGCCGAAAGTGTAAAAAGTGAGATGATTATGGTTAGATGTAAAAAAAACTTTTTCATGATTTTATTTTTTCTCCTAACAGGTTTTAAAAACCTGTTAGGTATTTTATATTTTTAATAGAGAAAGTATTGTCATTTCGACGGAGGAGAAATCACAATAGAAACTCCACACAGAATGTCGTCAATCTTTGTCGATTCTCGCGTGTGATTTCTCCTCCGTCGAAATGACAAACTATACGCAAAAAATGAGCAATAAATCTGCTCAATCTGCGAGAGAAAAAATCAACATACTACTCAGAAACCAACTTCTCCAATCTCTCAGAAAAAGCAATTTCCTTTCCGTTTTTAAAGATTCTGAAACCCTTTCCTTTTTTATATTTTTCTCCGGTTTTATCCCAAAGAATCGTAATAATATTGCCGTGATACAAAACATTATCCAGACAAAACCAATCCCATTTTTCCTGCGGAATCAACGGATTCACTTCTATCTTTTCATCGGATCTCGGACGTAAACCAACCAATCCTGTTATCATCAAATCGTTAAAAGTCGAATGATTATAGTAACGGCTTCTTTCTCTATCGCCCATTAGCCAATAACCTGTTGTTTCGTCTAAATACTCGCCAAGATAAGGTTTCCCTCTGTAATATTGTGACTGAACGTACAAATCCATTTGTTTGAAATAATCCGTCTTAGCCACAAAATTTTGATCATAATTGTTCAGAACATTCGCTAAAGCCGTCAAAGTCTGCGAACTTGCAAAAGGCCATATCGCTCCGTCCCACTCGCAGGTTCCGGTTCCGTGAGTTCTAAAACGCGGACTTCTTCTTTCGGCTGTTGTCAAACCAAACGGTGCCGAAAATCCTTTTTCATCCTTAATTTGTTCCCATGCTTTTTCAAAACCTTTTCCTTTTTCAGGAAGATTAAAATACCACGGAATAAATCCGATAGCTTCTCTAACCTGCGCTAATGTATCTTTTTCTGTTAAAGTTTCAAAAAACTCGCTTTTAGCATTCCACAATTTGGTTTCTACTAATTGCTGTAAAACATCCGCTTTCGCTTTAAATTTTGTTTCCGCTTCCTTATCGCCTTTCATAGCAGCCATTTTAGAAATCGCCATAGCGTTCCCAAACATATAACTGTTAATCGTTGGTCTTGCATTTTGCACTTTACGCCCGCCACTTAAAGACTCTTCCATCCCATCTTTTACATCATGCTGCCAAAACAAACCATCCTTGCGCTGACGGTCTTTTTCCCAAACAGCATAATCTGTTACCATGTCTGAATACATATCCAATAAGAATTTTTCATCCTTATTCACCAAATAACGATTGTACAAAGCATCGGCTGTCCAACTGCTGAATTTATACAATTTGTTCATCGGTTTTCCATCATTTCCTCGGTACCAAATTTTCACATCCTGCTCAATATACTGCGGATCATGAACCCATCTGAATTCATTAATATGATGTCCCAAAGCACAGCTGATCATATTGTATTTATCTGCATACGAACGGTCTACCAAAAACTCGGTAATCGCAAATCCCTGTGGTGTTTTCTTAATATGCTTTCTCGCACTCCACCAACGGAAATAATAAATCTCCTCAAAATTCTGCTGCGGACATTCAAACAACGGAATATTCTTTTCCATCCACGCCCACGCACTGTCATTCGGAATCGCAAATTTCAAATTTTCATCTTCCATCGTGTTGAAATAATCAACATAATGTTTGAAGTTTTTTTCTTTTAAAACAACTGCTTTTCCTTTTTGAGAATGCCCAGCGCCCGATTTACAACTTATGTTCAAAGTTGAAACCAAGATTAGTAAAGCAATTATTTTGTATTTAAAATGATGTAACATATTTAAAATCTAATTATAAATTCATTATTTGGGCGTGTCCCTCCGGGTCGGGCTGTCCGTTCCCGCTTTTTTTTGTTCGGCAGAAGCCTCTCAAAAAAAGAGCTCCACTTCCATCCCTCACGCGAGAGAACTTTGCGGTTTCCCACTCCTGCAAGGTTTTCAAAACCTTGTAGGTATTTCTGATAATTCAATTTTCCTCATTTTTGTCATTTCGACGAAGGAGAAATCTTCGTTAGAAGCTCGACAAAGATTGGTAACTCACTTTACGGAGTTACTTGTGGAGATTTCTCCTTCGTCGAAATGACAAACTATACTTATCATGTATTAATTCCCCGTAAAAGTATAAGTCTGCCCTGCTTTCATATTTACATCGTAAATAGTGTAATTTGGCAGTTTTACTTTTCCTAGTTTCGCCTCATCAGAAATGATCGGTTTCTTTACTTCAACATCATAAAAAAGCGGATTTGAATTTTTGCCTTTTGCTTTTTTAAGCGAATTTCCTTTTAAAGTATTTTCTACTTTCAATCTACAGTTTCCTCCTATTTTCGAATAGATTTTCAACTCCGAAACTTTATTGTTTTTCCACGTCATATCAATTACAAATCCTCCTCTGGCCACCACACCTTTTATGCTTCCGTCTTTCCAAACGGTAGGTAATGCCGGCAATAAATATATTGCATCTTCCTGACTCTGCATTAACATTTCAGCAAAACCGGCTGTGCATCCAAAGTTACCGTCAATTTGAAACGGCTGATGTGCATCTAACATATTCGGATACGTTCCACCGCCTTTTCTTTGGTCGGCTGTTACCAAATGCAATTGATCCTGAATTAATTTATAAGCATGATTTCCGTCTAATAATCTCGCCCATAAATTTACTTTCCATCCCATCGACCAGCCTGTAGATTCGTCTGTTCTGTAAATCAAAGATTGCTTGGCCGCTTCAAATAACTCAGGCGTTTTAATTGCCGAAATCTGATTACTCGGATATAATCCGTATAAATGCGAAACGTGTCGGTGATTGTCTTTTGGATTGTCCCAATCCTCCTGCCATTCTTGTAACTGACTGTGTTTTCCAATTTTCATTGGAGGCATTTTAGCCAAAGCATTACTTACTTTTTTCACATAAGCTGCATCCGGAGAAACCAAAGCCGAAGCTTCAATAACATGCGTAAACAAATCAAAAATCAGTTGATTGTCCATTGTAGTTCCAGAAGCGATTGTCGCTTTTCCTGTTCCGCCCGCATGTGTGTTTTCAGGCGAACTTGAAGGAACAACAACTAAATATTTCGTATTCGGATCGATCACCATAAAATCAAGAAAGAAATCGGCAGCGCCTTTCATAATTGGATAAATTTCTGCCAGATATTTTTTATCACCTGTATACAAATATCTTTCCCATAAATCTTGACAAACCCACGCACCGCCTGTCGGCCACATTCCTGATGCAGCAGAATCTACAGGAGCCGTTACACGCCAGATATCGGTATTGTGGTGTAAAACCCAACCGCTGGCATTGTACATCATTTTCGCAGTTTCTGCCCCAGTAACACTTAATTCTTTTGCCATTTGTACAAAAGGCTCGTGCATTTCCTGAAGATTGGTTACCTGCGCAGGCCAGTAATTCATTTCGGCATTGATGTTTGTCGTGTATTTACTGTCCCACGGCGGCGTCACCATATCATTCCAAATTCCCTGCAAATTTGCTGGCTGTCCGCCCGGCTGTGAACTCGAAATTAAAAGATAACGTCCAAACTGAAAATACAAAGCAGCCAATTGCGGATCAAATTGTTTCGAGAAATCACGGATTCTTTCATTGGTTGGTTTCTTCACTAATTCATTCGAACCTAAATTTAAAGAAACTCGATTGAAGAATTTTTGGTAATAATCAACGTGGGCTTTTTTTATGGTTTCAAAATCTTTTACTTCGGCTTTAGCCAAATAGTCTTTGCTTTTGGCAATTTCATCACCCGATATATCCTGATAATTTTTAAAATTAGTTGCAATAGAAATATATAAGGTCACTTCATCGGCTTTGTTAATGCTTAAGATTCCGTTGCTGGCGTTAATTTCGCCGCCTTTATTTTTAGCGGTTAATCTTCCCTGAAATTTTACTTTTCCTTTTACACCTTCAAAATTAGTTCCTAAACCCGAAAGTATAATTTGGTTTCCTTCTGTTGAAGCCACCGTTTTATCAATCGGACTGTTCATGAAAACATTGCAGGTAATCTGTCCCGGCTGACTCGCCGAAAGTTTCACCACAATAACCTGATCTGAAAATGCAGTTAGAATTTCTCTTGTAAATTCAACACCATTTACCTTATATTTTACTTTTGCGGTTGCATTGCTGATATCTAAATCACGGTAATAATCAGTATATTTTTGATGTCCTGCGAAGGAAATATAAACGCTCCCAAAAGTTTGATAAGGCATTCCGTCATTGGTTTGCGACATAATATCTCTTGTTGCCAAATCCTGTGCTTCATCAAATTTCCCATCAAAAATAAGCTGTCTTACTTTTGGCAAAGCTTCAATTGATTTGGAATGTGCATTGCTGTTTGGAGAACCTGCCCAAATGGTTTCTTCATTCAATTGCAAACGCTCCACCGCCGGATCACCAAAAACCATCGCCCCCAAACGCCCGTTACCTAAAGGCAAAGCTTCGTTCCAGATTGCAGCCGGTTTATCGTACCATAATTTGAGATCGCTTTGCGCTGTTGCTGTAAGCGAAAAAATCCCCAGACAGATTGCCGTTATTTTAATTTTTAACTTCATATACTTTGTCATTATTTTTAACACAGATTACACTAATTAACACGAAAATATAATACTGAATAATTTCACTTACATTCTAAAACCTGCAGAATTTGTGTTAATTAGTGTAATCTGTGTTTATCTTTCTTATTTCTTATTTTCGTAAACTTTCAGATTTTTTTCTCCGAACATTTCATATAATTTGTTGATGTCCTTCAACGCATTTTTAGGCAGATTTTCTGCTTTGTTTCCAAAAACATACAACTTATCGTAAGTTTCAATCACACAAGTCGATTCGTCGATTTCACCTTTATCATTCTTTACTTTATTCAAATCTAAATTTAAATATTTCGCCATAAACGGATACAAAGCCATACGTTTTGAAACTCCAAAATCATGTCCTTCTTTTGCAAAATGAGCATTTTCGACTAAATCTTTCTTACCGTACAATTCATACGTTCTCTGGATAAAAGGAAATTCCAATTCCGGAACCGCCAATGTCCAGTCTTTTCCATCAGAAACAATTAATTGTGGTTTTGGCGCCATCATTGCTGAGATCTCCGCATTGTTTGTTCCGTTGCCGCATAAATGAATGCCACGACCGCTTTCACACGGACAACCGCCTGAGAAATGAGATGAAACCATTACAACCGGAGCTGAAACTTTGATTCGGTCATCTAATGCTGCTAAAAACATCGTATGCGAACCTCCGCCAGAACCACCTGTAACACCAACTCTAGACATATCAGCATTTTTTACCGTTGCCAAATAATCGAGAAAACGTATTCCGGTTAAAACCTGAACTGTCGATGCAATACTATTTCTGTGCGTTTCTTCAGGAAACTGCAATAATGATTCTCCCCATGCAAATAAATCATAAGACACAACAATACCACCCATTTTAGCCATAATCGCACAACGGTACTGCTCGTCTTTTCTATATCTTCCGTCGCCAAAATGTCCGTCAGGAGTTAAAATAACTGCTGCTTTTTTATTTAACGGATACGGTTTGTAAATCGATCCCGTTGCATAAACACCAGGCAAGATTTCCAAAGCGATATTTTCTACGCTGTAATCTTTATAAATTCTCTTTGGAGTTAAAAGTGGTTTAGACTTTGGCGTAGGGGGCGCCTTATCCAAACCAAATGAGGTTATCATACAAGCTTTTAACTCCGTTTTACGTTTTTCCCATTGTTCTTTTGTCGAATAAAGGCTTTCTAAATAAAACAAACGTTCTTTTCCTTTATCAACTGAAACTTTATGGTTTTCATATTTACGAATAATGTAGGTTCCATCCGGCTGTTTGAAATACATCAATTCAAACGGAGCCAGAATATTAGTTAACGAAATAGCCAGATTTCCGGGTTCAATTCTCCAGTCGGCATAATCGAGTTCTTTTCCTTTTAACAGACCTCGGTCGTCGTTAATCGTGACATTAAAAACAGTTTCTATTTTCTTTAAAGTTTCTGAAACTGGTTTTCTAAAATTAGTATCAGAAGTGCTTTGCGCATTGGCAAATGTCAAAGCAAAAATGGAAACTGCAATTGTAATTATGTATTTGATATTCTTCATTTTATATTGTTGAGATTTTAGACGCTTATGAGACGGATTTACTTCGTAAAGACACGGATAAAAACGGATTTTTTAATTATTTTGAATAGAAAATCCGCGTAAATCCGCGTCTTCGCGATAGCGAATCCGTGTCATCCGTGTTCTATAATTTGCATTCTATTATATAATTTCCAGATCCTAATTCTAAAGTTGGTTTTGTTCCATCAAAACCTGCCCTAACTTTCTTATTATCAATCTTTATTTCCGAACTTTTAGAAACAGGCAATTTTATTGTTGCCGTAGTATTCACCGGAATTTCAACATTCAGAATAAATTTGCCGTCTTTCTTTTCCCAGGACGAAACAATTTTTCCGTAAACCGATTGATAATCTGCTTTCGCGAAAGTCATATCGCCCACTACTTCCGGCTGAATAAAGAAATGTTTGAAGCCCGGTTTTTCTGGATCGGCCATAATTCCGGCTAAACTTTGATAAAACCATTCTTCAATCTGACCCAGCATAAAATGATTCCATGAATTTCCTTTTCTTGGATCCCATTGTTCCGTTAAAGTCGTTAAACCAAATTTAATCTGAAAACCATAACCTGGCGCATCGTAATGATTGTGCATTTTGTACATCGTTTCGTTTTCTCCATTTCTTGCCAGCGTTTGGAATAAATAGCGATTACCAACATCTCCAGTTGTTAAACGATCGCCTTTTTCTTTGATGTCAGACAATAAATTCTGCATTACAGCCTCTTTATATTGAGGCTCTACGATATTCATAAAAATCGGAACAGCATTACTAAACTGACTGTTTGTACCGTATTGCTTGGTTTCTGGATTGAAAAATTTTGTATTGAAAGCCGTTTTGATTTCAGAAGCCAAAGTTTCGTATTTCTCGACATCTTCCGTTTTTCCTAACATTTTAGCTGCTTTTGCCACTAAATAAGCACCGTAATAATAATGCGAAGTAGCCGAAAGTGCAATCGGACTATTTTTTGAATAACCTGCTGCATGCGTTCCGTAATCGTACCAGTCTCCTAATCCGTGCGATACAATATGATTTTCAGCTTTTGTGCCTAAATAATCTACATACTTTTTCATTACAGGAAAATATTTTTCGAGTAAAGAAGCATCGCCGTAATATTCATAATACATCCAGGGCAGAATCACGCCTGTTACGCCCCATTCTGGCGAATCGGTAAAGTCACCGCCAAAAATTACATATTCAGGAACGATGGTCGGAATTAATCCGTTATCTCGTTGTGAATCAGAAATATTCTGCATCGTTGCAGGAATAAAAGTCTGTAAATTATAATTGAACATTAAACCCGGACCATTTAAATGAATTTCTTCCAGCCAGCCTAATTTTTCACGTTGCGGACAATCGGTAAAAACACTTTGGAAATTACTTTTTATCGAATTATTAATCAGCTCGTGTGTTTTATTGAAAATCTCATTCGAACAGGCAAAACTTCCTGCTTCTCCTGCCGAATTGTAAATGAAATTGGATTTTAAATCAACCAAAGTTGGAAGTTCCTTATTCTTATTTTCTTTATAATTAATATTTTCAATCTGAACATATTGATAGCCGTAGAAACTGAATTTTGGCGTCCATTCTTCGACGTCTTTTCCTTTTAAAGTATAATCGTAATAGTATGGTTTTCCAGATCTTCCCTGAGCAATTGTTCCTTCTTCATTTAAACCTTCTGCAACCCAAACACGAATCGTCTGTCCTTTTTTTCCCTTGACTTTGATAGTAGGAAATCCAGAAAGATTTTGTCCCATATCAAAAACATAGAAATTCGGTTTTAGCTCTTTTACGGTTTTTACTTCGTATTGCTTCTGAATTGTAACGGGCGGTGCTGTCTGCGGTCTTAAAACTCCTTTTGGAGCTTCCTGAATTACAACTTTTTTCCAGTCAGCATCTTTGAAAGCTTTTCTCTTCCAGCCTTTCTGTTCTAAATTGGCGTTGTAATCTTCTCCACCAAAAATACTGTTATACGTAATCGGACTTTTACTGTATTTCCAAGTTTCATCTGATTTTATAATTTCTTCTGAACCATCATTATACTTGATTTTCATTTTGAAGAATAAAGTCGGCGGGCCAAAACTCACGAAGAATTTGGTATATCTTTCAGCAAGCGTATTGTACATTCCGTTTCCTAACAAAACGCCAATTACATTTTCGCCTTTTTCTAATTGTTTAGCGTTTAACTCGTAAATGTTGTAATTAACCGTTTTATCATAATCTGTCCATAAAGGCGCAAATTGGCTGTTTCCGACTTTTTTACCATTGATAGTCAATTCATAATGTCCTAAACCTGAAATATAAACAACGGCTTCTTTGATTTCTTTTTTTACTTCGAAAGGTTTACGAAGCATGATACTTCTGCGTGACAGCGAATCTGAAGCATTGATAAACGAATTCTTTTTTTCTCTGTTGAAAGTGGCTGTGTGATAATTTCGGCCTTCCGGTAAATGACTGTCGGCTTTGGTAATCGCCCCAATCCAAATCGGATTTAATTCTGATTCTAACGAAGCGGTTCTGAAAGAAGCTATTTTACTCCATTTAGAAATTTTTCCAACTTGATTCCAAACTTTTACTTTCCAGAAATATTTGGTTTCGCTTTTTAATGGCTTTCCATTATAAACGATATGCAGATTTTTATCTGTATTTACTCTTCCAGAATTCCAGATATCTCCCTCGTCATTATTTAATTTTTCTTCCGAAGAAGCAACTAAAATCAAATAAGCAATTTGTGATGCATCAGATTCTTTTGAAACCAGCTTCCAGCTCAACCTCGGCTGATTTTGAACCACTGCTAATGGATTGTCAGCCATTTCTGTTGTTAAATGTATAGGCAAAATTTGTCCTTTAGAAACTAAGGTTACTAAAAGACAAATGGCTAATACTATATTTTTGAAATTCTTCATTTCTTATTGTTGAGATTTTAAACGCGGATGAAACGGATTCGCTATCGCGAAGACGCCGATTGAAGCGGATTTTATATTCTAGCTACTAAACAATAAAAAATCCGTTTTAAACCGTGTTTTTACGAAGTAAATCCGTGTCATCCGTGTTCTTTTTTTTGCCACTAATTACACAAATTTTCACTAATTTTTAAATCTATAATCAAAAATAATTCGTGACAATTCGTGTAATTCGTGGCTATATTTAATTTCTTTTTGTAATCAACGATTCAATATTAAATACCGCTTCCGGAATTAATTTTCCTGTTTGAGGCAGATCGTCGTAATCATCTGTATCTGGTGCTGTGTCCGGATTTGGCGTATATCTTTGTTCGCCTGTGCGAAACATAATTCGCTCAAAACCATCTACCGGAGCATAAAAAATTCTCGTTGATTCTTTTTCGTCGTTTACTTTTACAGTGTATGATCGTGTTCTAACGTTCAGTTTTACATTTACTTTATACTCTTTTCCGGCTTCGTATTTGGCAATCGTATTGAAACGGGCTCCTGTTTTTGTTTTCAACTGCCCATCCGAATCAAAAGTTAATCTTACGGCTGGCAATCCTTGTTTATTCTGAAATTCAACTTGTAATAAACCGTGATTATTCTGCTCTGGTTTGACCGTAAAAGTGACTTCCATTTTTTCTGCAAACGGAATAACACGTTCTGCACGCGCATAATCAAAATAATCCTGATCTCTTAAAGTCAGCCATTTTTTGCCCTCTTTCTTTTCTATTTTGGTTGATGCCCATGATAAATCGTAGGTATTCCATAACTTTAATTCTTGTCCGTCAGGAAGATTACTGAAAACGTCATTTGCATTTTCTGTCACAACCGAAGTAACCGGAACCGGAATCGATGCTACCCAAATATCTTCTTTGTTTACGCTGTAGCTTACCCAAAGTTTTCCGTCAGGCGGAGTTCCGTCTCCTTCTGAAATACCACGAACGTATTGAGGCCCTGCCGATTTGTAGTTACCGCCGTAACGCATCGGACTGATTTCGCCATGAACTAATAATAAATCTTTATAATTCAATCCGTCATCACTTGTCGAAATTGCCAAAGGCCAGCGGTATTCTGATGGATTGTAAACGGTCGCATAACGATTATCAGACGTTTTTTGTCCCCAGATTTTAGCATTGCTGTTTACAAAACCAGGAGCACGAACGGGAGTGTATTCCCATGTTTTTCCTCCGTCTTTACTAATCGAAGTCAAAGCGTGCTTCCATAAACCTACAACATCGCCGTTTGGCAAATGATACGAACTTAAAGCTTTATAAGGTTTCTTTAGCGGAATCAATTCGTCATCACGATCTGCTTCTTCCACCCATTGTTGTAAAACCAACGGATCAGATAAAATTTCTTCGCAGGCTTTTTTCAAACCTTTGTCTTTTGCCTGTGTATAAAACGGAAAAGCCGATTTCGATTTATCCCAAGATTTATTGTATCTGATGAAATAAATTTCGCCGAAACCGCCGTCTTTTTTGATTTCGCGAATTACACGTCCAATTCCTTTTCCGTCGTTTGGATCGTCTTTTTCATCCATCGCAATTCCGTAATACGCCAAAGCAAAAAGTCGTTTGTCCTTTGAAGTGTAAAAGCCCATTCTCTGGTGCATAATCGCATCCAGATTTTTAGCAACGCCTTCTACGCCTTCTTTTTTCCATCCGTCAGGAATATGATAAATCGGGAAAATTACTTTTGGCATTTTCCAGCTTACACCGTCTTTTGAAGTCATAATCAGCGTCTGGCTTGGCGGAATATGCTCGCCTGCAGGATCACTTAAATACTGAAGATAAAAAGTATCGTTCCAGTACGCCATTGTAGGCTGATGATTGTATGTCCAGCCAAAACCATCGGCTTTTTCCGGATGTTCTCTGCTCGCACGCATAATCTGCGTAGCGTGAACTCCAACTGCCGGACTTAACTGCCCGTGATGATAATCAACATTTGAAAGTGTTTTACCAACGTAACGAACGGTATCATTCTGTGCATTTACAGCTGAACCAATCAATAAAATTGTGGCTGTAGTTAAGAGGTTGGTTTTTATTTTTTGGAAAGCAATCATTATGTTTTATTTTTTATTCTGATCAGACCTAACAGGTTTTAAAAACCTGTTAGGTCTCGTTGCGAATTATTTCTTTTCAATTAATCCTTTTAAAACTTCTTCAGAGATTGTGGTAATCGTTCCGTGTTTGTGTCCTTCGGGAAGGCTTATTTTGGATGAAACATCTTCAAAATGAACAAAATCTGAAGTACTTAAGGCTTTATAATTTTTTGAACCGTAATTGTCATAATACAACAGCCATTTTTTACCCACTTTCACCACCGTTGGTCCTTCTGATAAATATTCGGTTAAAGGTTCAGAGCTTTTTTCAAACGGACCTAAAGGCGATTTTCCGAAAGCTACTTTTATGTTTCGCATGGGTCTGGTGTTGTCTTTTAGAACCAAAACATAATCTTTTTTGCTTTTCTTTACAATCACACAGTCAATTACACTGAAACCTGGTTCGTAATATAATTTTGTATCCGAAAAAGTTTTAAAATCTTTTGTGGTCACATAATACATTCTGTGATTGTTTTTTTCTTCTTCCACACCTTTTTCAAAACGGAACGGAATTGTCGATGCCCAAATAATAATGTATTCTTTTTTAACATCATCATAAAAAATTTCCGGCGCCCAAACGTTTACCACTTCCGGTTCGTTTTTCATTACCGGAATATATTCTTGTTTTGACCAATGAATTAAATCTTTTGAACTTGCATATCCAAAACCATTTCCGCCTTTCCAGTCGGTTGTCCAAACCATGTGATAGGTTCCGTCTGCACCTTTTGTGATGGACGGATCACGCATAATTTTGCTTGCGCCGATTTCAGGTTTTAAGAATGAGCCTTCCAGACCTTTCCAATTATAACCGTCTTCGCTGTAAGCCAGATATAAACCTTCTGTTGCTGGTTCACGAAATGACGTAAAAAGGTATAAATCTTTCTTTTTCTGCGAATAGCTAACCGCAAAAAGGAAAAAGGTTAGTATGATGACTATTTTTTTCATGTTGTCCAATTAAACACCAATTTCACTAATTAGAACGAATTAAATTGGTGTAAGTCCGTGAAATCTGTGTTATATTATTTTTGAATTTTCTATTCTGTAATTGCTTTTTTATCTAAATCTTTTCCTTTTTTAACTGATGTTGTTACATTGTTAAAAACATTATTTTTTAGGAAAACATTTTTTGTATCTTTTCCGTTAGCCTCAATAAAAACATCTGTAGCATTAAATGGAAAATTATTATTAATCAACACATTAGAAACATTATCTAATTTAATAACCGGAACATTTTTAATTGGTGTTGAAGATCCAACATTCTCTAAAATAACATTTTTGGAATCTGATATTTTGAAAGAAGAACCAATTGTTGCATTTACTTTTACATCATGAAATTCAACATCTGTAGCCGTGTTTACCGTAAAACCTTCTTTTCCGTCCATATTGATGTTCGAGAAAGTGATGTTCTGAATCGGCATTTCGGTAATTCCTAAAATTTGTCCTGCTTTATTCACGTTTGAAGCCGTAATATTGCTCATGTGAATGTTTCTGAAAATCGGTGTTTTCTCTGTAACAGGTTCTACTTTGGTATCTTTATCGTAGAAAAGGCTTAGTACAATTGCTTCTTCTTTGATGTTTTTCATTACGATATTATCTACACGAATATCTTCTACAACACCGCCTCGTCCGCGTGCTGCTTTGATACGGATTCCGCGATCGGTTCCGTCGAAAACACAGTTTGAAATCGTGATTTTTTTGATTCCGCCCGACATTTCGCTTCCAATAACAACGCCACCATGACCGCTTAACATTGTACAATTGGTAATCGTAACATTTTCTGTCGCTTTTCCGTATTTACGTCCGTCACCGTCTCTTCCTGATTTAATCGTAATGCAGTCGTCTCCAACGCTGATATGACAATTTGAAATATGAACATTCGTGCAAGACGAAGGATTTATGCCATCTGTATTTGGCGAATGCGGATTAAAAATAGAAATTCCGGTTACCGTTACATTATCACAAAACTCAGGATTGATCGTCCAAAAAGGTGAATTTTGAAACATAACGCCTTCAATTAAAATATTTTTACAGTTGTAAGCCTGAAAAAAAGAAGGTCTGAAGAATTTTTTATCAACCGTTCTTTTGTAATATGGTTCTGTGTAAAGGCCTTTGTTTTGCTCTTCCCACATGGTTTGGTATTTGGTTGGAGGAAGCGGTTCTTTGGCCGTTTCGATTCGGTACACTTCATTCCACCACGCCTTTCCTTGTCCGTCGATTACACCTCTTCCGGTAATGGTGATGTTTTCTACATCTTTAGCATAAAATAATGGCTGGAAACTTTTCATTACAATTCCTTCGTAACGCATTTCTACATAAGGAAGATAATCATCAAAATTTTCTGAAAACTTCAAAAGCGCACCTGAATCTAAATGAATTGTGATGTTGCTTTTTAGAGTTAATGCTCCCGTAAGATATTCTCCAGCAGGAAAAAAGATTGTTCCGCCGCCGTTTTTAGAGGCTTTTTCAATTGCATTTTGAATGGCTTGGGTGCATTTTATTCCTTTGTTGTTTCCTCCTTCGTTTAGGATGTTTAACCAGCCGTCGTTTGCAAAAGCGGTGTTAAGTCCTGTGATGAAGAAAAGAATTATTAGTATGTTTTTCATGGTTGTGTTGTTTTCTCATTTTTGTCATTTCGACGAAGGAGAAATCTTCGCAAGAAACTCTACAAAGTTGCTCAATTATACGGAGCTACTAACGAAGATTTCTCCTTCGTCGAAATGACAAGATTGTGGTTATTTACTTTGTCGCCAATCTTTGTCGATTCTCGAGTGTGATTCCTCGTTCCTCGGAATGACAATATTGTGGATAATCTGTGATTAGTTATTTCAAGAATTGCATTTCACTAATTACTTTTTACTTTTCACTAATTACTAAATAGAACGTAAAATCAAAACCCAGTCATTACCGTCTTCTTTTTTTCCTGTTGGCTGAAAATTTTGAGTTCCTTTATTCTCAAATGTTCCGATTTTAGTTTTCTTTCCATTTCTTGGATTGTACCAAGCTGCTTCGAATTTATCCCCGGAAATTTTTCCTAGTTTAGCTTCAATTATTCTTCCGTTGTAAGTGTAAAATAAAGCGTATTTTTCTCCTCTTATTGCCGGAATGTAATCGTATTTTTCTCCTTGGTTCACTACTAATGAAACATCTGGAGTTCCTTCTAAAAACGGAAATTCCTCCATTAATTTTTTAATATAAACCATCTGCTTTGCTCCTGGTGCATTAATCGCTGATGTCCATAATTCTTTGTTTCCATAAGCTGGTTTATCACCTTTTCTGAACATCTGCATTACAGCGTTGTGTCCGTACGTATAACCTGCAGCACCTGATAGAACTGACCAATATCCGTAACGGCGAATATCATTTGCGGTCCATTTTGGCTGTAAAGTATCGTGTAAACCGTGCGGAATTGCTTCGTAAGATGGTTCTCCGTCAAGTGTGGGTTTTGTTGGTTTTAATTCGAAATCTCTAAGCACAAATTTGTAATTGTCTTCTTTGAAATTCGTTTTTATTGAATCCTGATCATATCTTCTGTGTCCTGATTGGAACATATTGAAATCAAGCCATTTTGCATTGTGAAAATTCTCTGATGAATCGGTTCTTCCAAACGGGTGAAAAGTCACTAATTGGTTTGGATTATTTGTTTTTAAAGTATTTCCGATGGCATTCCAGATATCCTGAAATTCATTTCCGTGTGTATCTCCGCCGTTTAACCAAATTACGTTGGTTTTGTTTTTGTATCGATTTGCTAAAAACGCTGCATATTCTATTGCTTGTTCTTTGCTTACTTTATTTCCTTTAGAAACGTTGGTGCCCCAAACCGGAACCATTGCTAAATAAATTCCGTTTTTGCGAGCGACTTCTAATGTATAATCTACATGATCCCAGTAATCGTACTGTTTTGCATCTTTAAAATCATTTCCTGCTGTAAGCAATGGTTTTGATACGTCTTCGTTGATTAAAGCTGCATCGCCATACACGTTAACGGCATTAATATTATGCAGCACCATCACCTGAACAACGTTGAATCCTTTGTCTTTTCTGTCTTTAAAATATTTGTCTACTCCTGCTCTGTCTAATTTTCCGAATGCCAACCAGCCTGTGTCGCCCAGCCAGAAAAATGGTTTTTCATCTCCGGTAACAAAATAATGCTGATTTTTAGAAATTTTGATTTCAGGCAGGGCATCTTTTGATTTGGCAGCTTGCGAAAATCCGCTTTGTGCTGTCAATAAAAAGCTTGCACTTAGGGCGTATAAATATTTAATTTTCAGATTCATTTTGGTTGTATTTTGAATTTATGTTTTTTGGTGTCTGTTCGCCACGAATTCACGAATTATTTTGTATAATCTTTATGTTTTTATTTCACGCAGATTTAATTCTTTCCAAATCAATTCGTGAATTCGTGGCTAATAACTTTTACTTTCTTACAACAAAAAGTACTTTTTCTTTTATTTCTGCTTGTGGAATTGTTACTTGTTTTCCTCCGCTTACATTGGCTTTTTTGTTGAAAGTTCCTGTTGCTGCGTTTATTGCGTATACTTCAAAAGTTCCTTTTTCGTTTGATAAATCAATTGAAATATCCTGATCATTTTTTAGATAAAAAAGATAGCTTTTTCCTTTGTTTTCGAGTTTCCAGAGATTGTCTGAAAACGTATTTCCGTCAACTAATTTCATTTCGCTTAAAGCGGTATAAAACTCAGGAAGTTCGATTTTTGGAATGTTTGCCAATGAAGCGCCCGCCATTAAAGCCGGCCATCCAAATCTTGGCGAACCGTCGGTTGAATATAAAATTACTTTTTCAGGATATTTTTCTCGGTATTCGCGCACGGCACGATACACCTGATTATCGGTTTCTTTTCCAGTTTTTAATTTTCTGGCGTGTTGTCTTGGTGCCAAATTTTTACCGCCTTCTGGAGCGTAAGCCGATCCGTCTTCTTTGTAATACCAATAACGAATGTCAATGGCATCTACAGTTTTGGCTCTTTTGGCATCATTTAAAATAGCATCCTGAACGTCTTTTGTAGCACTTAAACCAATGATTGCTTTTTTACCAGTTTCGTCTTTCCATTTTTGAACTTCGTCCAGCCAAAACTCCATAAAGTGCAGCGGACCTGTATATTCGGCGCTTGTTAACTGAATTACATTGCTGTTTTCTGCAAAATTATCCAACGATTTTCTGATGAAGCCTTGGTGTAATTTTCTTCTTGCAGGATTCGTAACATCGTAAAACTGCTCTGCCATGAAAATACGCTTGTCTCCTGCATATGGCGGTGGTTCTGGAAATCCTGTACTGTTTATATTGTTTGCCGAACGCCACGGTGAACTTGACCAGTGTGCTCCGGCTTCTATAATATTATGCTGAAAATATTGCTGATTAACTAACAACTGTCCTTTCGCTTCTGCGACATTCGCAAAAAGCGACAAACGCTCCCAGTACCAATCATTGAATTTTGTTAAATCGTATTTGCTTAATTGATCCCAAGCCAAATCCTGACCGCTTCTGGCAAATGGCTGTTCATAAAACGGCGGCCAAACATCGGCATCAAAACGGCGAACTCTTTCGTGATCGTCCATTCTTCTTTCGTACCACAAACCGTAATTGTGCTCTAAAGCGATCATATTATTGGCACTCAAATAATCTGATACTTCATTGATGTTATCCGTAAATCCGGTTCCAGTTCTTCCAGGAACGAATCTTGTCACATCCGGAACTGATTTAGAAATATCACTGTCTCTCAGACTTCCTCTCCACCACGGCACGCTTAATCTGTTTCCGGCGATTACTTTATTGTCATAAGTAAGCCATCCATTTTTTGTGGTTACTTTTTTATCTGAAATTGTATTTTGCGTTGCATTTATTTTTAATTCATTCGCATTTTTAAGTCCTGAATTGTTTGTATTGATTGGATTTGCTTTTGAAACTTCTGCAATCCATTCTACTAAACTTTGTTTTGGATCGACTGAACTTTTAGTTAATTCCTGAGCCACTTCAACAGCAGGGCTTGATGATGGTTCTGAACCTAAATCATAAATAAACGGTTTCACCGGAAGTTCTCCTAAACGAGTTTCTAATTGTGCATAGAACAAACTTCTAGGACTAATATGACCATTTACATCTTTCCAATGACCATCTCCAGCCATAATGCCACCCCAAGTTCCAAAAGCCCAGTTGTTTGCTGTTGGCGGATTGTAACATTCTATTTTAGAGGCAGATGTTTCCCAAATCACACTATTGGCAGCTGTCCATCCTGCTCCTCTTCCGTTTTGTTCTCTATTATTATAGCTTAAGGCATGACCGTCTATATAAGAAACCTCAAATAAAATTCCTGTGGCCCAGCTTCCGATAGCACCGCTATTATTGAATGGTAAAAATGATTCGCATTGAATAAATACATTTGGTCCTGTTGTTCCAAAACCGCCAACTGCAAAATCGTGGTAACCGTATTCTGAATAACAGCGTTGAAATAAGGTCTGCTGGCCTTCTGTATAAAAAGTATGACGTCTAAAACCTGCAATTTCAGAAACGGGTTCTGTAGCAATACAGTCTTCCACTGTAATTTGCTGTGCCGATTTTAATACTGAAACGGCTCCTCCTGCAAAATGTTTAAAACTTACTTGTTTTACCCATGCGTTTCTTGTGTTTTCTATGCTGATTCCAAACCATCTGTGTTCTTCGTCTTTTGGTTTTGACGTATCATAAGCTGATTTCAACAAAATGTTTTCGATTCCGATTTGCTCGATTCTTCCCGACCAAGAATACCTGTTTACTTTTGCAGTTCCGTAAACATCATCTAAAGCCATTGTCAATGGAGCGTTTAGGGTTACTTCATTGCCATTTATTTTGGTTACAACTCTGTTCCAGGTAATATCCCAGTCATTTTTTTTCCAGCCAACCCAGCCTGTTTCTGCACCAAAATCATCCATTTTCAACTCTTTAATCCAATTATCGGTCAAAGGTTTTGTGATGATAATTTCATCTGATGGCTTTAATTTTGAGGTATTTTTTAATTGAATTGTTTTGGTTCCAAGTGGCGTATAATTTGTATTGAATTCAAAGGTTTCACCGAGTTTTTTATCGTCAATTCCTAAAACTCTAATTACAGCTTCTCTTTTTAATCCGGTTCCTAAAAGAATAGTTCCGTTTTCATTATTGCCGCTTCCGCGTAAAATAACGCCTGATTTCCTGATGAATAATGTTCCGTTAATTTTAAAAGTTCCTTTGTCTAAAAGAACTGCTCCGCGAAAACCTGATTTGTTTGGTTTTAAATTACTTACATAATCAATCGCAGCCTGAATTCTTTGAGTTGCATCTTCTTCTTGTTTTGGAACAAAAATTTTATTCTCGACATTCGGAATTGCTTTTTCTGATGCCATGTATCCTGCATAAGAAAAATCAGGAATTTGGTTTCCTTTATTATCTGTTGTGAAAGAAAGTTTTCCTTCTTTGGTTTTGATAATATCAGGGAAATTGGTTTGTGCTGTGATTTTTGCATTAAAAAACAAAGCGGTACACATTAGAAATAATGTATTCTTAGAAGAAGGAATTATATTTTTTAATTGGATAAAATTCAACTCAATATTATTTTAAAATTTACATTTTCCACAATCTTGTCATTTCGACGAAGGAGAAATCTTCACGAGTAACTCCGTAATGATAATCAATCTTTGTCGAGCTTCTTGCGAAGATTTCTCCTCCGTCGAAATGACAAACTGGATGGTTATCTATTTCTTAAGAATAATCTAGTGACTAAATTTAAGACTTTATTGCAACAATCCTTTTAATTTCGCCAATGTATCCGTGTTATTTTCAGTTTTTGTCCAGTCAATTTTATTGTTTGGATCGATTCCGTTGAAATATTTTTCGATGTTAGTATATCCGTCTCCGTTTGAATCTTTGACCGCATCTGAAGCATCATTCGGGTTTAACCCAAATTTTTTCTCCCATGCATCAGGAATTCCGTCGTTATCAGAATCTTTGTATGCTCTTCCTTTATATGTTGGATAACCTCCTACTTGGTCAGGATGCGTTATAATCCCTTTTTTATAAGAATCTGCAGGCAATCTTCTTTTGATATATTCTTTTCCGATATTGTTTTCTAAACCGTCTTTTACTTCGATTTTTCCGGTGCGGACTTGTTTAATGATTCTTTCGTCAACTGCATCTCTTTTCGGAATGGTTGCTCCTACATTCGTCAAAACAAAATCATAAGCCTCTTCTGCCGACATGATATTAAACTTTGGCATTGAGAAAGGTTTTGGCTGTTTGATAGCTGCTAAAAACTCTTTTGTTTGAGCTTCTGGAAGATCTTCTAATTGTACACCGCCATTCCAGTTATCTGCTGTAACTTCTGGAGAACCCACAATAAAATTACCTGAAACATACGCTCTTCCGTATTGTTTTGGTTCAATATAACCAGATTCAGGTTTTACGATTCTATGCGCAATTGGCTGATCTACTGGTGTTATTGGACCTGGTTTGAAGTAATTATTGATGATATTCAGCATCGAACGATAATCACCTCCGTCAAGGGTACGATTCCACCAATTGAATACTACGTTATTCACGAAATTGAAGTCGCCATACATTCCGATAGAAGCATTTCTTGAAATGTTGTCTGCCCATAAATTGCGCATAAACGTACTGTTTAATCCGCCGATTGTACTTCCAAAAGCATGATTATAAGTATCTAAACCTTCTGAAGAAATGGTGTTTTGGATAGTGATATTACAAGCTGGCAATTTCTCCAGTTTTGATTTTGCATTAGCTGCGAACTGATGTCTGTAAAGAGAAATATTTTCGTCTAATCCCCAGCTTACTGAGCAGTGGTCTACGATAATATTTCCCATCGGATTTCCACCCAATGCATCGTCTCTTCTTGTTACTTCGGTTGCACCACGTCTAAAACGCATATGTCTGATAATAACGTCATGCGTATCAATTTCTAAAGTTTCTCCTGCAATACAAATTCCGTCACCCGGAGCAGTCTGCCCAGCAATGGTCACGTAAGGCGCACGCATGCTGATTCTTTTTTTCAATTGAATAATTCCCGAAACATTGAAAACAATAGTTCTTGCTCCCACTGCTTCACAAGCTTCACGAAAAGTTCCTTTTCCGCTGTCTTCTAAACTGGTAACTACAAATATTTTTCCGCCACGTCCGCCTTGTGTGTAGGCTCCACCGCCTTCGGCACCTGGAAAAGCAGGAATATCTGCTTGTACAAAATCTTTAGGATAAGATGCCCAAGGTAAATAGGGTTTTCCTTGTTTTGCTTCTTCTTTGATTATATGAAGATTAGCATTCCAGATTTCGCTCAGTCTTTTTTCTTCGTCAGCTAAAATAGCATCAGCTTTTTCCTGAACAGGTTTTGGAATTACAGGATATTGGGCATAAGCAGATGATACAAGAGAACAAAATGACAACGCCATAAATGTTCTTTTTAAAGTACGGTTAGGTAAAATAGTATGCATTGAATTGTGTGTGGTTGTAGTTAATAGTTGTAATAGAAAATTTGATAGAAAAAATTATTCTTTTGAAGTCGAATCTTTTACTTTATTCTTTTCTCTTTGCTCAACACGTTCGTGCCAATCTTTACTCTCTTTGTTTAGATCGTAACCTTGTTTTGATAAATAGTTATTGATTCTTCCTTTGTATTTACCAAACCAGCCGTGCTTTTCTTTAGATGAACCTGCATCCATTGCATGTTCTCTAGCTTCTACTAAAGCTTTGTAGATGAAGTCTTTTTGTTCTGCTGTTAAATTTGGCAACATGTCATTGTAACCTGCAACGGTTATAGGAAGCACGCCGTAAGTCATTCCGTCTTTAACTTCAGTGATTTTATCTTCTGATAATTCTTTACCTAATTTTTTGATGTACGATTTGTGCAGTTTTGCAATTGATTCATCTGCTTTTGATTTCAGTTTATCAATTTTCTCGTTTTGTTTTTCTTTTGCTAAGCTTGCATCTTCTTTTACTTTTTTGATTTCAGCATCTCTTCCATCCTGAATTTCAGTTAGATCTCTAAACTGTTGCGCAATGATGTTTGAAACCGCTTTTTCTTTTGCTTCGTTTTTTAAATCTAATTTGGTAACGATTTTTGCAGCTCTTTCGTTAGTAACCTTTACATATTCAGGATCTAAATGCTGTTGTGCATTTAAACTTGAAAAGGCAAAAACCAGCGATAATAAACCAGCATTTATTTTATTTAGTGCCATAATTTTATTTTTTTGTTATTTAAAAACATTCTTGCTCATTACTAAACAAGAATGTTTTCAAAAATTATTCCTTATTTTAAATCTAATAAAGGTCTAACTAATGTTTCTTTATTATTAGCCAAATCTTTCCAGTCTACTTTTATCGCAGGATTTACACCGTTGATGTAATCTTCGATATTGGTATATCCGTCTCCGTTTAAATCTCCTTGCGCATCAGATGGATCATTCGGATTTAAACCATATTTTTTCTCCCATGCATCTGGCATTCCGTCTTTGTCTGTATCAACATAAGGTTTTCCTTTGTATTCTGGATATCCTCCAACTTGAGAAATATCTGTAATAATTCCTTTTTTATAAGAATCCATCGGTAAACGTCTGTGTTCAAATTGATAGAAAGTCTTTTTCTCTAAACCTTTTGCATATTCTGGAACTCCAGTTTTTACAGTTCGTACGATTCTTTCATCTACTTTATCTCTAATTGGCAAAGTAGCTCCAACATTTTTAAGAACGAATTCATAAGATTCTTCAGCGGTCATGAATTTATTGAACCAAGGCATTGGAAAAGGTTTAACCGCTTTCATTTTAGCAAAATATTCTTTTGCTTCATCATAAGTCATTAATTCCCCTTTTTTATTCTCTAGCTGAATTCCGCCATCCCAGTTGTCTTTGGTAACTTTTTCGTTTCCATTAACCACGTTTCCATTAACATAAGCTCTTCCGAAAACTAAATAAGGCAATTTACTTCTCCCTGATTCTGGTTTTAAAATTCTGTAGCTGATTGGCTGTGTTAAATCGGTTACAGGTCCAGGTTTGTAGAAGTTGTTGATGATGTTGTAATTTGCTGTATAATCTCCACCATCTGTAGATCTGTTGTACCAGTTGAAAACTACGTTATTCACAAAATTGAAAATTCCATTCCAACCGATAGAAGGGTTTCTTCCTGCATTGTTAGCCCACATATTTCTCATGAAAGAACAGTTTTCTCCACCTAAAGTACTTCCGAAAGCATGATTGTAAGTATCTAATGCTTCTCCAAATAAACTGTTTTGGATCGTAATATTTACAGTTCCAACTTTAATGTCTGGGTAACCTGGCCCTGGATTGTACATGTGTCTGTAGATTGACATATTTTCGTCTAATCCCCAAGTTGCAGAAACGTGGTCAATCATGATGTTTCCAACAGGATTTCCTCCAATAGCATCATCACGACGGCCTACGAAAGTTTCTCCACGACGGAAACGCACGTGTCTGATAATTACATCATGTGTATCAATCCAAGTTGATTCTCCAGCAATACAAACACCATCGCCAGGAGCCGTTTGTCCTGCAATTGTAATGTAAGGCGCACGAATAATCAATGGACTTTTTAATCTTATAATTCCGGCAACATTAAATACCACTATTCTCGCTCCTCCTTGCTCACAGGCTTCACGCAAAGTTCCTGGTCCGCGGTCTTCAAGACTAGTTACCGTGTAAACTTTTCCACCACGACCTCCAAATGTGTACATTCCGCCACCTTCAGCACCTGGGAAAGCAGGAATTTCTGCCTGAGGTAAATCTGTTGGTCTAGCTGCCCACGGGATATATGGTTTTCCATGTTTTGCTTCTTCTTCAATAACAACTAAAGCTTTTGTCCAAGCTTCATCAGAAAGTCTCTGAGCTTCTTCTTTAATTGCTTTTTCTTGAGCCTGAACTTCTGGACTTATCTTCGGATATTGAGCAAAACATTTTGCACTTCCTAAAAAAAGCAGAGATGATGCGATAAATAATGCGGAATTTTTCATGTTAATTTCTAGTTGTGGTAATTCTTTTTAAACAAATCACCTGTATCTTTTGACGAATACAGGTGAAAAGCTTTGTAATATTTCTGTTTTTTAATAAAAATCTATTCTTGATAATTGAAAGTGCCTAGTCCACCAAAGTTATCATTCCAACCAATAGTTTGTGATAGCCAAGGGTTTGCAGTTAAAGCAGTTGAATTTAATCCATTAATATAATAGTTAGGATTGAATTTGATATTAACCGCCGCTCCATTAAAGTTATCCATAGGCGTAACTAATGCTGTACGGATAAAGTTTGTATTATAGAATGTTGCTAAAGTTGCTAATTGAGCTTGGAAATTTGCCGCATCTGGATCTGCTACTATACTTGCACGAGCACTAGTCAAAGGATCAGTAGTTGCTGAAGTTGTTGCAACTTTATATTGTAAAAAGTTACCAGTACGTTTTGTTCCGTTAATTGGTGTTAGACCTAATTTACTTACAGTACCTCCTGTAACTCCAGGCAATACTTCATTATCATATAACATCCATCTTTGAACATCCCAAAAACGTTTTCCTTCGTAAGCTAACTCTACTCTACGCTCATATAAAACTGCTTCAATTGCTTGATACTTATCAGAAAGTGTTCCAATTCCGTAATTGTTTGCTGAAGGAATACCAACACGATTTCTAATTCTTCCTAAATAAGCTATAGTATTGCTAGTTTGACCTAAAGCAGCATAACATTCTGCGATGTTTAATAATAATTCAGCATAGCGATATTCAAAAATATCTGTACCAGAATACTGGAAGTTTGTTTCTTTACTAGCTGCTGTATTCGTCATTTTTCTTACGAAAGCTGGACTTGATATTGCAGTATTTCCGTCTGAAAATCCTGCTTTATTTGAACCATCTAACCAACGGTAAGCCCAAAGAACACTATTTGGAGTTTCTTTGCTTCCCCATTTAGAACCAGAAAAGGCGAAAGTTCTGTAAAATCTAGGGTCTCTGTTAACGAAGAAAGTAAAATCGTTATAACCATTTGCTGCAGTTGGTCTACTACCATTTGCCATAGGAAATAAATCAATCATTTCTTTTGGAGCAGCAACTCCTCCACCTGTACCGCCTAAACTTAGTAAACGGATTCCTTTTTCCCAAGAGTTATTAATTGCTTGAGAAGTAACACCAAATCCGCAAAGTTGCACTGTGATTGCTTCTGAACAGAACGCATTATCAATCAAGAACATTTGTTCCCATTGTTTTGCAGTGCTTCCATATAATCCATAACCGTCAGCTGTCAATTGAGCTTCTGCTTCCAATCCTGCTTTCAACGCCGCTTCCCAACGTTCGTTTGAACCATCCCAATTTTTATTAAATATAGGACTAGCAAATGTTAAAAGTACTCTAGATTTCTGAGCCATTGCAGCCCCTTTAGTAAAACGTCCGTAAGCTGCAGCTCCCCAATTTCCAGGTAATAAACTTGCGGCCATGTCTAAATCACTAACGATTTGCGCCACCACTTCAGAAACTTTTGCTCTAGGCAACTGGATTGAAGCATCTGTAGCCGATGCATCTTGAACAGTAGTTACAATAGGAACTCCACCATAAACACGCATAAGATCAAAATACTGCATCGCACGCATATAATACATCTGCCCCTTTGCTTGATCACGGAATGTTTTATCTAAATTCGAACCTTTTACATCAATGTCTTCTAAAAAGGCATTACATTCTCTAATTCTGTTGTATGGATGGTTATTGATGCTGGTTGCTAATTTAGCTCCATAATAACCACTTGCATCAGCCGAGTTTATAAGTGTTTTGTTCGGATTGATAAAATCTTGTGTTCCGCCTAACTCTTCTGTCAATCTTGAATTTGCATCTGTATAAGAACCAATAATTGTAGCAGTTGGCGACTTATAAGCATTATAAAAATCATAATATTGATTATCTACATAGGCTTGTGCACGCTCTTGAGTTTGGTAGAATGTATCATCGTAAAAGCCATAACCTTTCTTATCCTTTAGAAAATCATCACTACAAGAAGCAGCACCTACTGCTAGCAATAGTGATAGTGTTATATATTTAAATGGTGTTTTCATAATTTCTTTTAATTTTGATTAGAATGATACGTTAAAATTAAGCGACCAAGTTCTAAGTGTAGGATAATTTACAGAAGAATTATCATACATATTTCTATAATGATCTGGATAAGGATTGTATAAATCCCAAAGATTATTACCTGTTACTCCCAGCGTTATAGCAGCAATTTTTGTATCTGCAAAAACTTTCTTAGGGATATCATAGTTAAGACTTAAGTTTCTAACAAAACAACGGAAAGTGTTTAGCTGCCAGAAATCTGATGGGCTAGACATATACGTCCATTGCGCCACGTTTGGATATTTACCATTTGGATTATCCTCAGCATCATACATATCTCTCCAGAAACTCTCACGAGACCACATATTGTTTGCAGATGATGTACCTTGATTTACTAAGTCTACAAAATTAGCTCCTCCCCAAGAAGTTGCGATTTGAGTTCTCAAAGAGAATCCTTCATATTTAAAACCTAAATTGGTTGTAAAACCATAAGTTCTACTGCTGTTAGCCAACTTCACATAATCATTCTCTTTCATGATTTGTCCGTCTGCTGGTGCTAATGTTCCATCTGGATTAAGTTGTCCAGCAACATCTTGATAAGCTAAAGATCCTTTTCTCATTCCAGAAACAGAGTTGATATCGAAATATCTTGGCACTCCTCCAACTGCTGTAGCACGTTCTGTTAAATAGGCCCAGTAATTTGCAATATCTTCATCTGTACGTAAAATACCATCTCCTGTTGAAGTTCCTTTCCAAACTGCAAATCCCCATACTGGATTAAATGATGAATATCCTACACGTGTTGTATTACTTGACGGAACAAGATTTCCTTGATCTGGATATTTTTTGATCTCATTATTATTGTAGCTAAAGTTGATTCCAACATTGTAACTCATGTTACTTTTTATCTTATCACTCCAGTTAATAGCAAATTCATGTCCCCATGCGTCAATTTGACCATAGTTTTGTTCAGCATAAGCTCCTCCTACAGAAATTGGCACACCTACAGCACTGCTCATGTCTGTTAACATATCTGTATTTTTATCGTAATAAAAATCATAAGTAAAGTTTAATCTGTTTTTCAACAAATTAATATCAAGTCCAACGTTGTTTTTTATAGTAGTGTCCCATGTTACATTTCTATTTGGATTTACTCTAGGAGTCAAACCATTTCCATTAAATCCACCACCACTCGTTGCTGTACCAGGTCCAAACTGAAAACCTTTGTCTACGATAAGATCATAATACTGCTCCCATCTCCAAGGCTGAATATTATCTTTTCCTGTTTTACCAATAGAGTAACGAATTTTAAAGAAGTCAACCCAAGGCAATCCTTTTTCAAACCAATTTTCTTTAGACATTACCCAACCCACTTGAACAGATGGGAAAGTTCCCCAATAATTCTCTGGTGCAAATTTTGTCGAAGCATCACTACGTAAAATAAACTGGAATAAATATTTTTGCTTATAGCTATAATTTAAACGTCCAAAATAAGACAATGTTCCTCCTTCAACTTTTGTAGCCTGGCTATTAGAAGTACTTAATATTCCTGCAGTACGATAATCTCCTAAATAATCTTTACCTGTTTGCTCATAAGCCAAACGTGTGAATGTATTGTATACTTCAGAAGCTTCACCACCTACCATTGCACCAATTTGATGATCTCCAAAAGTTCTGTCATAGTTGATCATGAAATCTCCTTGAGTACTTTTACCGTCTGTATTGTTATAATACACTCTTGAGTTTCTTACATTCGTCTCTAAAATATAACTACCTGTTGGATTCGTTGTCGCATTATAAAAACTAGGATTAGCAGCACTTGCTAAGTGTTTGTCTTGAAGCTGATAATCTCTAATTCTAACTAAATCATACGGCAATTGAATTTGCTCTGTGTAAGCTGAACTTTGATTTCTTGAATAAGTAACTTTAAAAGATAATCCTTTAACTGCAGCCAGTTTATAATTTAAGGAAGCATTTACATTGAATGTATTATCATCAGTAACTTGATGTGAACCATTATTTAAATTGGCAAAATAGTTCCAACCTGCAATATTATTATTTGCATTTGCGCTTCCAAAGTTTTTGTTTGAATTAGGAAAAGGAGAAACATAATATTGATTACCATCTACAGTTGTTTGCCAAGGCACATGTTGCGGCATGTGTAACAAGAATCCGTAATCTGCTTGTTCTCCACCAGCAGCAGAAGCATAACTACCGTCACTAATATTTGATGATGCTTTAGTGAATGATTTATCAACTGTTCCAACATTTCCAGAAACAGAAGCAGAAAAATCTAAATTCTTAGCAATTTTCGCGTTGATACCTGTACGGAAATTCCATTTATCATATTTTTGATTTCCTAAATTTGCATCTTGCGTTAGATAAGTTGCTCCTGCAAAATAGGTAATATCTTCAGTACCTCCACTCACATTAAAAGAGTGTTTTTGCTGAATAGCTGGTTTCCAAGCTTCTTTTAGCCAGTTATAATTTAAGCCTTTCATTTGCTCCAATTCTGCATCCGAATATATAGTAGCCGGATCAATAACAGCAGGCGCAGCTACTCTTGATTTAAAAAATCTATTGCTAAAAACTCCAAACTCATAAGCATCTAAAACCTTACTATGGCTAACTGCGTCATTTATTGCAAATTGGCTATTGTATGAAAACTTTGCCTTACCAGCTTTACCGCGTTTCGTTTTTACAACAATTGCCCCTTGTGAAGCACGCGAACCGTAAATTGCAGCAGAACCATCTTTTAATACTGTAATACTCTCAATCTCTGAAGGATCTAATCTATTAAACTGTTCCAATGTAGGCTTACCATTACTTGGATCAACTTGGATCATGTCGTCAATGATGATCAAAGGAGTACTAAAACCTCCATCTTTAGATAAACTAAAAGTTTGACGGATTTGAACACTTCCTGCATCCCCAGGACGACCAGTTCCGCTAGTAACAGTAACACCAGGAACTAATCCTTTTAATGCGTCAGATAAATTTGTTACAGGCAAATCCATTAAGTCATCTGCCTTAATAGTAGCAATCGCTCCAGTAAGTTCCTTTTTCTTCTGACTACCGTAACCAACTACAACTATATTTTCTAATTGATTAAAATCGTCTTCCATTTTTGCATTAACAATAGAACGATTATTAAGAGCGATTTCTATTTTCTTCATTCCGATGAAAGAGAATACTAATGTCGCTCCGCTTTTAACTTTAATTTGATACTTTCCATTGTAATCTGTAGTCACCGAATTTTTGGTAGATTTTTCAGTTACGTTAACTCCAGGCAATAGTCCACCTAAATTGTCTGTAACGGTTCCCGTTACTGTAACTTGATTTTGAGCATAACTCAATACACTCATCAGTGCAAACAAAAGAAAACTACATCTTTTTATAAGTGCTTGTTTCATAAATGTTTTTTTTGGTTAGGTTATTAATTGTTAGTTAGTCATGTTTAATGTGCCTCTTCTATTAACAAAATTTTTCTTAATGGAATCTTAAATTAATTTTATTAAATGTTTAAAACACATTTATTTTAATATTCCAAAAATATGACGATGACACATTAGAACCGTCCTGCTCTATCCTGTTTTAATCATGTTATTTCAAAAAAAAACACTTAAAAAAAACAATATTAATAAAAAACGAATGGAAAAAATAGATGAACCAAAATATTAAAGACAAATGTTTGCTTATTACAAAATTTAAAAACTCATTTTGACTAAAAAACAATAAGATTGTTATCAAAAATAAACATATAGTATATATTCTGCAAAACTAATTACTATCACCACTGATAAATAATAGCTTATAAAATACTAATTTTTACGAAAACGATAGAGATAAATACTCTAAGTATATTTTTTTTAGACAAAAAAGCTTACAAAATCAAATACAGGATACCTGCAGGTTACTCCAAAAAAATCCTTATTTTTTTTTACTAAAAAAAAATATTTTTAAACGTAAATTCTGACCAACAAAATTTAAACCGTTTTTTTTCGATTTTTTTGATTGATGAAAATAAAAAAAGCCCGCTAGATCCAATCACTAGCGGGCTAATATTATTCTTTCCAAATCTATAATTTCTTCATTGCATTAAAAACCAATTGAGCGACTTCAATTCCGCCCTGTGTTTGAAAATGCGTATTGTCTTTTTGTCCGTTTGGAAAAGCAGGAAACTTTCCAGCTTCAAAATTCATAAAATAGTTTGTGGTTACATAATCTTGTCCTTTTGAAGAAAAGAAATTCATCGAAAGCTCATTCAAATCAATATACTTTACATTTAATTCTTGTGCCACAGCAATTGCTGCCGTAGGATAATCACCATGTACATTAGTCAATTTACCATCTTTCCAAGGATAATTTCTAGCAACTGGAGTAAGTACAATTGGCGTTGCCCCTTTTTCTTTGGTTTGATTAATAAAAAGACGCAGAAATTCTTTATAACCTTCAATGTTTACATAACGTTCTGTTTTTTCTACCGAGGCATCATTATGACCAAATTGCATCATAACAACATCTCCCTTTTGAAGTGAATTGTAAACGGAAGCCCAGCGTCCTTCCTGAAAAAAAGTTCTGGTACTTCTACCGCCCTTTGCACGATCGTCAATTTTTACTTCTTTAACATTGCCCAAAATATTTTTGACCAGTTTTAAACTATCCTTCTGGAAAAAAGACTGAAAAACCTGCCCCCAGCCCACCTGCGGAAATTTCTTGGTTTGATAATTTTCTTCTAATGAATAATCGGCAACCGTTGAATCTCCAATTAAATAAATTGTTGTTACTTTTTGTTTATAATTAAAAGCGCCGAGCACTAGAAGAGAGCACAAACCGATTAATAAAATTCTAACGTTTTTCATTAATTTACTTATTTGGATTCCATCCGTTTAAAACTAAATCTTTACTATATTTTTTAAGGTCTTCTTTATTTAATTGATGCGACCATGAAACTCGTTGAGAAATCTCTTTAGCGCTTAAACCTTTACTTCCAAATTCTGCATAATAAGCCGTTTTGTCTTTGTCCGGAAACCTCGTATCAATCCATGCATTCCATCCTTCTGGAATAATATGCGAACCTAAATCTGTATTGATAAAAACAGTTTGAGCATAAGGCCTCCAAGGTCTTCCCAAAAATACTTTATCGACGGATTTGTCTTTTGCTGTAAGTTTACAATCAACGAAAACAAATCCGTAAGTCTGACCTTGTGGAGTCGAAGCTGCCGTTATATAAGAGTTCGTTAAACTTTCGATCGTACATTTATAAAAATAAGCTGTTGCAGCACCAAAAATAAAATCGGTTGTACCGTTGATGAAACAGTTTTCAAAATAGATACGCGTTTTTTCTTCGGATAAATAAAGTGTATCCTGATTGCCTAAAAGATTGCAGTTCTTTACAATAACCCGATCACTTTTAATATGAAGTGCCACCGCCTGCCCTACTCTTCCTGCGGTATTTTCTACAGTAAGATTTTCTAGCGTACAGTCGTTTCCTTTAATCAAAAATGAATAAGATGTTCCCGTTCCAAAAGCTGTTTTTCCTGATGGATCTTTTTCTCGAAGCGGTTTTCCCGAAAAATCATCAAATGAAATAATTGTTTTGTTTCTGTCTGTTCCTTTTAAAGTGATGAACGTTTTAGAAACTGGGATTTCCAATTTCTCTTTATAAACTCCTGGCTTTATAGTTATTACAACCCGTTTCTCTGAATTGTCTTTAACATTATTAACCGCTTCCTGAATTGTTGTAAAATCTCCCGAACCGTCTTGCGCAACGGTTAAAGCTAATTTATTATCGAGCGTTTGGGCTGATATTGAAAGTGTTGTGATTAAAAATAATGCTAGAATATATTTCATAATTTTTTTATTTATTCATCTTGTTTTTGTCATTTCGACGAAGGAGAAATCTTAGCAAGCAACTCCTGACAGTAAATCGTCAATCTTTGTCGAGCTTCTCGTGGAGATTTCTCCTTCGTCGAAATGACAAACTGTACGATTAATATCTGGAACAAAATTTAAAAATCCGTTTATAATCCGCGTTTTTACTAAGTAAATCCGTTTCATCCGTGTCCAAAACTTAATGCGACATCCAAACCGTCATTTCCCCTTTTCCTTTATTTCCCCATGCAAAATACGGAATCAATTTGACTGGTACTGCAGTTGCATCTTTGGAATTAAGCGGTTTGTACAAAGTTTTATCCCATGAATTATCAGATTTTATGACCGCTTCTGCATCAATACTCACTAAATTTCTATTATTGAGTGTGAAATTGTTAGTCGTAAATTTCGAATTCACATTTAAAGCTATATCATTTACACTTGTTTTTGCAGGAAGCTGATCTGATTCTAAACAATAAACCAGCGGTCCTCTTTTTACAGCGATTTGATTTTTAACTTCTTCAACCAACGGATTGGCTTCCATCAATTCAACCGGCATTGGAAGATTTAATTCAATCACATCTCCTTTCTTCCACTTTTGGTTTAATTTTAAATAAGTGCCGGAAACGATTTTGTCATTACTCTTTGCGTTATTAACTGAAACCGAAGCATTCTGACTCCAGCCCGGAATTCTTAAAAAGAAATTCTGTAAATCTTTTGGAGCTTTTACAATTTTCAACGTTATTTTTCCGTCCCAAGGGTAATTAGTTTGCTGCTCGATTTCGATTTCTTCTCCGTTTAACGATTTTGTTTTCAAAGAATTACTTCCATATAAATTCACATACAAACCTTCTCTTGAAAGATTGTAAGCATAATTTCCAACTTCTGCAACTGTTCTCGTTACGTTTGGCGCACAGCAGTTTGATAAGGCAATATAGCCTTCACGCTCATTTCCCCATCTTTGGTGAAACGGCAGGTCATTAGAAACATTAAGCGGATTATTGTAAAGGAATTTTTCTCCCTCCAAATCCATTCCAGAAAGTACACTATTATAAAGTGCTAACTCTACAATATCAGCATATTTAGCATCTCCGGTAATTTGAAGCATTCTCCAATTCCATAAAACATTTCCAATATTAGCACAGGTTTCGGTATGAGCCGTTGCATTTGGCAATTGAAAAGGACGACCGTAAGCCTGGTGAATTTTCTGCACTACCGTTGGATCATATGAAGTTCCGTCTGGCGAAACGCCGTCGTATAAAGAACCGCAAGCTCCAGTAATGTACATTTTACGGTACGTTACATCATCCCAAATCGATTCCAGATTGTCTAATAATTTCTTTTCTCCCGTTTCGGCGTATAAATCGGCAACTCCTGCATATAGGTAATTCGCTCTTACGGCGTGCCCCATTGCAGTGGTCTGCTGTCTAAAAGGAATACGATCCTGATTGTCGTCGGTTCCATCATTTGTAGTTCCTCTAATATCAATCAAATTATTGGCCAGTTCCAGATATTTCGGATTTTTGGTCGTTCTGTACATTTCGACAATTCCCATATAATGGGACGGACAAATCGCATTTCGAGCCAGTTCCGGTGATGCTTTTTTGTAGAAGTCATATAAGAAATCGGCAACGCCTTTTGCGATATTCAAAAAGTTTGTTTTTCCTGTGGCACGATAATGAATGCAGGCAGCAGTCATTAAATGTCCCATGTTGTATTTCTCAAAACCCAATTGTTTTTTTACTTCTTCTGGCCCTAAAGTTCCCCAGCGTTCATCGATTAAAACGGGTGTATGAATGTAGCCGTCTTTGCGCTGTACTTTCGCGAAAAGCGCAATAGCTTTGTCCATTTCCTGATCGAGTTTTTTGTCTTTTGTAACGGCATACGTAGCCGCCATTCCTTCAAAAATCTTATAGAAATCACCATCATGAAACGAAGGTCCTTTAAATGTTCCTTTGCTTATACCTGCTGCAATTTCGAAGTTTTTGTATGCATGTGAAATCTCATCGTTATGATATAAATCCCACATATAAGGCAGGGTGTTTTTGGTTTCTACATCAAATTGTTCTTTCCAGAATCCGTTTGTCCATTTTACATCTTGTAAACCAATGCTTTGCAGTTTTGAATACGGACTTTCTGAATTCGCAACCAAACCTTTGTTTTGTGCAAAGATTACGGTTGAAAGAAATAAAGAGGATAGGATGATGTTCTTTTTCATTTTGATTTGTATTGTTTTATTGAAAACGCTGATGAAACGGATTTAATTCGTAAAAACGCAGATGAATGCGGATTTTTTCTTTTGCCACGAATTACACTAATTTTCACGAATTATTTTTTTATAGTAAGTACGAAAAAATTAGTGTAAATTAGTGTAATTCGTGGCAACCCTTTTTTTATTTTACAAAGAAATTAATTGTTCTGCTCATTGAATCTCCATCGGCATCTTTTACCGTTAATACGAAAGAAGCGAATCCTTTTTCAACGGTTGTAAACTGAATTTCTTTTCCTTTTAAAACTACTTTTCCATTTTTAAGATCAGAGAAAGTGTAAACAGGTTTGTTTTCGTAACCTTTGAAAAAATCTCCTGCATTTAAAACTTGCTTTTCACCTGAATTCACAAAATAATGAGGCGTTGACAACCAATCCAAATAATTGTCTAATTGCGTAAAACCGTCTTTATCATTATCCTGATTTGCATCTGAAAAATCTCCTGCTTTTGAATTTTCGTTTAAACCAAAAGCTTTTTCCCACCAATTTGGCAATCCGTCATGATCGGTATCCCAATCTGAAGGACGCGTTTCTGAAGGAAAATTTGGCCATCCACCTGCATCTTGTTCGTTATCGATCATGCCGCCCAGACCACTTTTACTTCCTTTATAAGTGAAAGTTCCTTTTAAAGTTTCGCTAATAATTCGGTTATCGTGTTTATCAAAAAACGGCTGATTCGCCCCAACATCTGAAAGTACATTTTTATAAGCCGCTTTCGCCGATTGCGTGTCTACATACGAAGGGAAAAATGGTTTATCTACGAAAGTTTCATATTCTACTTTTTCATTATGGCTTATAGTAGATTTTCTTCCTTTATCCTGAGATTTTTCATCAAAATAACCCGGCATCACATTTCCGTCAAAATAATAACGCTGCATTCCTTTTCCAACACCTTCGTGCTGTGCATTTAATGCTACAAAAATTGCTGTTGAAGCTCCCAGTTTATAATAATTATTGACAAAATTTACCTCGTTTGCACCACCGTCTGTTGTTCTTTTCCCCCAATTATAAACCACATTATTGGTGATATCCAATCTTCCTGTGTAAAATCCGTCACCGCTTAAACCACCGCCAATACTCCAGTTTCTGCCGTAGTTATGAGCCAGTAAGTTATGGTGAAAACTTCCAATATCGCCGCCAATTGTCGCTGCATATCCGTGCATTTTTCCTGCTTCGTATTTATCATGACCTGCCACATTTAAGGCTTCAGAAATTAAAGTTCGTTGCAGCGTAATATGATGCGCACCACGCGAACTAAACGATTCGTCTATTGTCCAGCTGATGGAACAGTGGTCAATAATACTGTAATCAGCACCCGTTAATCCCATTCCGTCAAAAGTAGTTCCGCCTCCAATTCTAACTTTCAAAAATCGAACAACACCATCATTTCCAGTCAATCCAATTGGTGCTCTGCTGATGGTAATTCCTTCTCCCGGAGCAGTTTGTCCTGCAATAGTTATATAAGGCTGATTTGCTACTAATCTTGAAGCCAGTTTTATATTTCCCGAAACAGTAAAAACAATCGTTCTTGGTCCGATTTCCTGATTTACAGCATCACGTAAACTCCCTGGGCCATCGTCATTTAAATTGGTTACTTCAATTACTTTTCCACCACGTCCACCCACAGCATAACGGCCGTAACCCTCTGCACCTGGGAAAGCAAATTGTGCAGGTTTAAACGACCACACATTTCCTAAAGTTACTTCTCCATTTGCATCAACTTCATCCACTCTCCAGTAATACGTTGTTCCCGAATATAAATCAGAAACTGAATACGATTTATCAGTTAATTTTCCTTTGAATTCTTTTGAAGCTTCTGTTGCATTTTCTACCGCATTTTTATCTTCACCAAAATACAACTTATGAGCTGCCACATTTTTTACAGCATCCCATTTTAGAGTTAATGTTTTACCTACTTCTACATGTTCATCACGATTTTTTGGTTCTGGAGTACGCGCCTGATTCATCAAGTTTGGCGTGTCAATTTCAAAACCGTTGATCACAATTTGTTTTACAACATCAGGATTGGAAGTTGGATCAATTTCAAAACGAACAATTACATCTTTGCCTTTTTCGGCATTAAAAGTCATGTACGCCATCGTTGCATCAATTTTAGCATTGGCTCTCTGACTCGCATTTACCGTTTCCTGCAGTTTTCCGTTTACGAATATTTTTATCGGAGAAAAAGTTTTTCCTGTAATGACATCAAAAGCGTTATGAAAAGTTAAAAGCGTGTGTTTTCCCGATTTCAATCCGCTGATTGTTAATTCTAAATTTTCAGAAGTTACTAAACCGTCGCTTCCTAATTTGTTGTAATGCGGTGCGCTCATTCCAACTTTGTACCACTTAGAAGTAAAATTTCCTTTTAACTTAAATGACACATTATTGAAGGATTTAGCATCTTCTTTTCCTTCGTTGATTACCCAAGAATCATAACTCGGATCATGAACTTCTTCTAGTCTTCTTTGAAAAAAGTCAAAATCGACTTTTACTATTTGTTTATCAGTGTTCTGCGCTGATTGTGCTTGTCCGTTTGTGGTCAAAATCAAGGACAGAAAAGCAGCGCTTATTAATTTCTTTATCATTTTTGTTTGGTAATAGTTAGTTTAATTTTGTTTTTTCTGCTTCAGATTTTCCTAACAGATTTATAATGTCTTTTTTTCTTTCTTCTGGTATAACTTTTAAAACCTTCAACTCTCCATTTAGGAGTTCAGCTTCAACTGTTGTATTTTGTTTCGCATGCAATTTAAAATGAACGTTCCAATCTTTTGGCCAGGCTGGAAAAAGATAAATTTTTCCGTTAGTTTCCTGCAAAAGCATTTCCTGCACGCCAATCATTCCCGAACCGCCCCAATTATGATCTGGAACCCAGTCAAATCCTGGTCCCCAAAAAGCTGGGAAACGTCGGTCTGAATTCGCCATTTTTAAGGTATTGTATTTCGCGGCTTCTTCTGTTAATCCCAAACGTGCTGAGAAAATATTATCTTGTTTCCATCCAATATGACTTCTAAATTTTAGAGCATCAGGATCGTATTTCCATGTATTTAAAGCCGTTTCTAAATCTGGTTTTCCTATGCCATAAATTCCCCACGGATAAACGGGATACAATTGCGGAACTTCCGAATTATTCACTCGTTCCCACGTTTTGGCAGGAAGTAAAACTTTGTGATTTTCAATCTGCCCAAAATTTAAAGGCGGGATTCTATTTTGAAATCCTTTTAAATATTCGGCATCTTCTTTAGACAATTCTTTCGCAGAAAGGTTTAAAAGATTGGCTGTAATAACTTGTAAAGCCGAAATTGTACTATTGGCATTATTTGCCATTTTATAAGTTTCTGCTCCCGAACCTGGAAAAAGAACCAGTTTGCCATTTCCGTCCAAAGCTTTTCTACCTCTTTGTTTTGCTAAATATTGATAATGTTCATCAAAAAAACGAAGACAGCTGATTATGAAAGCATTGTATTGCTGAATATCTTCTCCAGCATATTCTTTTTGCTGTAACATCATTTGGCAGAATTCAAAAACCGTATCCCATTCATATTCCAGCCACGCATTGTATTCCATTCCGGGATCGTAATCTGCGGGACGTTTCCATTCGTATTCTGCGGGATTTGGCAACCCGAAATTTTCCAATTGTTCTGTAAATGATGCACCGTTATGATTCCAATATACTTTGCTTCTTAATTCGGCATTTTTCTGGAGACTCAAATAATAATCAAGTTGTGATTTCATCATATCAAAATCACCGCTTTTAACCATCGGAAAATAAACCAAACGCTGATTTTGAGCTGTCATGGTTCCTCCTCCCCAATTCCTGAAATCGGGAGTAAAATCTAAATCGGGATTTGTAAAAACGGGATCAACGGTAAACAATCCGCCGTTGAATTTTGTTGGGTATTTTCCGTACGCATTACATCCAAGCATATATCGAAACAGCTGATAATTCTGTCCGATTTGATAAACCGAATCTTTGGCATTCGATTGATTTTTCTGAGTAAAAATAAAACTACGGTTCCAGAAATTATTCCACCATTTTATCGTGTTTTTTTCTGCTTGTTTTGCTGTGTTCTTGTTTGCAGAAATCAGACTTTTCAATCCATTCTCCCAAGTTGAAAAATCAGATTGATTGGTATTTAAATAAATTTCTAATGCATGTTTTTTGGATGGCTTTACGCTTGTTAAATTAAAACCTTTAAAATCTGTCGATTGGTATTTTCCTAAATACGTTCCTTCAGGTTTTAGATTATCGCCCGTCATAAAGCCGCCGAAAGTTAAATGCGTAAGCGGATTGAGCATTTGATCTTTAACCGATTCCATTTTCTGCTGCTTTACAGCCACATCAAAAACGGTATTTTCCCTGTTTCTGTGGTAGAATTTTATGCCGTTATTTTCAAATGAAATCGAATCTTTATAGGTAATAATATTTTCCTGAGGCGCCCATTTATAAGAATTGGCATTATTTGCTTTTCCTTTTGAATCTCGGTTTTTATAACGCCAGCTTTCATAAGAAACCGTCATTTTAAGCGGATTTTTACTTTCTAAATCCAAATGGATTATCGGTTTAAAAACATTTACCCAAAGTTTGATTTTAGTATCATTCTGCCCAACTAAAACATATCCGTCTTTTAGTTTCAATTCCTGATAAAAACCTTCTTTTCCAGTAAAAGGATTCGGTGTTAACGTCACTTTTACCCTTCCTAATTTCAATAAAGTATTGTGTTCGTCAAAAGTGCCACTTCTTGAAAAATAAAAATACAAATCGCCTTTTTCTACCCACACATTCATACCGATATCACCGCCGCCCAATGGCATTGATTCTGATGAATTATTGCTCTGCGTATTCCAAAATTGATTGTAATTTTCGAGCACAGGAATTTGCGCTTTAAGGCAAAGCGTTGTGAAGAGAAGTATGTATTTTATGTATTTCATTTTTTTTTTATTCTTGTTGTCATTCCGAGGAACGAGGAATCTCACTAGTAACCATAAAGATTTTCAATTCTGTTGCGGAATCTCTTGTGTGATTTCTCCTTCGTCGAAATGACAAACTAAACTTTAAACTAATAATTGATCATTCACAATTAACAATTCATAATTAACAATTCATAATTAACAATTCATAATTAACAATTCACAATTATTAATCACCATTCATCTGTTCTAAACGAAGAAACCGGCAATCCTCCTGCGCTAAACAATTCCGCTTTTACAAAATCCTTCCATAAATAACGAATAGCAACTGGTTTCTTTACTTTATCTGAAGTCAAAACCACTGATTTTCTTCTCACTACTGTTTTGGCCGGATAGAAAACTTTGTCTTCTCCTGCTATTTCAAAACCTGTTACTTCTTTGTCATAAGACGTAATTCCGTTGGCTACATCATCAAAAGAAACCGTAACCGCTCCGTCTTTTATTTCCATCGATTTGTATTTCGGACTTTCAAATTCGAAACCTTCAATTCCGTAGGTTTTTGCTAAGGCCTGAAACGCCAGTCGGTTTCCTCCTTTTTCTTTGTCCATTGGGTGAATGTTATTTTCTTCTCCAACGTCCATTAAAACTGCCATTCCTGAATTCGGAATTTCCTTTGAGGCTTTAAACTGCGCCTCTCTCAAATAAGCCGAATTGTACTTTTCCAGATAATCTTTTGGATGGAATGAAGCATAATTAAACGGCGCTATCTGAGCGTAGTAAAAAGGGAAATCTCCTTGTTTCCACAAAGCTCGCCAGCTTGAAACCATTTTTTTCATTAAAGAAGTGTATTCAGATGCTCTTTCGTAATTCGATTCGCCCTGATACCAGATACAGCCTTTTATTCCGTAACCAATTACAGGCGAAAGCATTCCATTAAACAAAGTTGTAGGCACACGGTTTGGGTCTTTTGCCAATTCTTCTTTTGTAGTCGGAATTTTAGCGCTGGCGAAATCTTTCAGCATTTCCTGATTCATCCACGCTTCCATGCTTGAACCTCCGTAAGAAACATGAATCAATCCTACCGGAACGTCTAAAACTTCTTGTAAAAGCGAACCAAAATACCAAGCCGTAGCACTAAAATTAGAAGTTGATTTTGGAGAAGCTTCTTCCCATTTTCCTTCAAAATCCTGCAAAGGTTCTAAAACAGTCGCACGCGGAATGGTAATTAATCGAATGTTTTTATTGGTTGATCTTACAATGATTTCGTTTCCGTTTTTTACAGGCTGTCCCTGAAATCCTTTTAACGGCATTTCCATATTGGATTGTCCGGAACATAACCAAACTTCGCCAATTAAAACATTTTTAATGATCACTTTTTCGCTTCCTTCCGAAACTTCAATTGTAAACGGACCGCCAAATGACGGTGTTTGCAAAGCTGTATTCCATTTACCGGAGTTGTCTGTTTTTACCTTGTAGGTTTTAGAATCCCACGAAGTTTTTACTACAACATTAGCGTTCTTTTCTGCCCAGCCCCAAATTGGTGCATTTGATTTTTGCTGCAACATCATGTTATCTGTAAACAATGCTGGTAATTTGATTTTGGCATTGATTTGAAGGGTTCCTAAAATCGTTAATAATGCAATAATTGATTTTTTCATTTTTTATTTATTTTTTGCCACAGATTAAAAGGATTATTTGGATTATTAATCTGTGGTTTAAACTTTTAATATGCTTTTTCTATTCTTTAAATATATATCGCTCCTCTGGAGCTAAACTAATCTCTAAACATTCTTTTCTATAAATATTTCGATCTTCCAGAGCTTTTATGCAAGTCCCGGAGGGACGAAATATTTATAGAAAAACAATAACAATATACAAAGCTCCTGCGGAGCGATATTTTTCTTCAATTGCCTCCAGCTTTTAGCTGGAGGGATAATCAAATGTTTATTCTCAATAGGCTTTAGCCAAACTAACTTTTGGCTAAAGCCCTGTTGTGTATTATTCTTAACCTCCAGCTGAAGCTGGAGGCAATTGACTTTCTTCTTTGTCAAAAAATAATCCTTTTTAATCCTTTAATCTGTGGCTAAAATTTATTTTTCTTTTACAATACTAACTGGCCCCAATAACCCTGCTTTCAACAATGGCTCTCCTTCTAAACGAAATGGCGCTGTTGTCCATGTCAATCTCTCTTCTTTTGGCAATTTTTGATCGCCAATTAATCTATTTGCCCAAGTATTTGTGATTTTAATTTCTATTGTATTTTTTCCTTTTTGTAAAGCATTTGAAATATCAGTTTTGAAAGGGAAAGTCCATAATGTTCCACAATCTTTTCCGTTGATTGAAACTTCTGCAATATTAGAAATCTCACCTAAATCCAACCAGATTTTATCTGAAGTTTTTCCTTTCCAAATAAAATCTTTTTTATAGCTGACAGTTCCCGAATAATATTTAATTTGTTCATTTTCAGAAGTACTCCAGTCAAAAAGCTTATCGATTTTGATTGTTTCTTTAGGGCCTTTAAATGCTGGATCAAATTGGAGGTTCCAATTTTCATCTAAAGTCTGAACAGTTTCAAATTCTGAATTCTTTTGATCGGATTTTGCTAAAACTTCTTTTGTTTCCTCTTTAAAAATCACAAAACCAGATTCATTAGCCTCTAAAATTACTGAAACTATCGTCCTTCCATTTTCGATTTTCCAATTGGTTAATTCCGAAATTTTATCGGTAACAGGATTGTACCATTGCGGAACTTTTCCAGCTATTCTAAACGACGCATCAAATGCTCTTTTTTCTCCTTTTTGATTGGAAATAAAGTAAACATCTTCAGTATTCGATTTGCGATGTGCCCATGCTAATGTTTCTGAATCTGCTCTGTTTAAATTTGGAAAAGAGATATCTTGTGTAATTCCAATTGAAGCAAAATCATTTCCTAAATAAGGCAATTTGATAATCGTTCCTTTTCCGATTTTCCATGTTGATGAATTAGCATTATTCCAGATTTCATCAATTACATTCTGCCATTTCTTTTGATCTATTTCTGATTGAATTCCTGATAGAATATTTGGCTTTTCATCTACAAAAATTGTCGCTCCGTCTTTAATCAATTGCAATATTTTTTCGGCGGAAGCCAAAGACAAAATCTTGTTTGGTGCCATTTTGTGACTTCCCGGAAAGAATAAAGCTCCATATTCAATTCCGCCACCAAACGAAATTTTTCCGTTTACCACTTTCGCACGATTAATTAAAACATCGGCGTTGAAAGAATCATATTGATAGCCATTTAGCGGATTAATCCATTGTGATAAATCGGTAATATTTTTAGAATAGGTAACCTCTTTTGGCATTTTTGCCGTTGGCTGACCTTCATTTTCTAAACGGATTTTCTCGCTTTCTAGTCTTGCTTTACCGAATACATTTGGAATAAATGGCACTAATCGATCTGGGACAAAAGAACGTGAAGGAAAATCTTCGCCAATAAAAACTGCAAGATCAATCACAGGTTTTCCTTTCTGCAGCTGAAACTGTACTCTTTGGCAATACTCAAACCATGCTTTTCCGGGTTTCCACCAAGTTTGGTCTCTTTGGAAAAAAGTTCCAATATCGTCCAAAGTCATTCCCGGTTTTCTGTCTGTCCACGGATTATGAACAAAAACGTGGTAAAACAAACGGTTGATTCCTAAAGCATAATTGCGGTCTGCAGTGGTTTTCAAATTTCCGGGATGTTCGTCCCAATCCATTCGCAAAGCTGTAAAAGATTCTGCCTGAATAATATCTTTTCCGTAAATATGTCCGCCCGAAATGGCATCTACCATATCAAAAGGTTTATCATGAGTTGGGCTTTTCAGCCAAAATTCCCCTCCCGGATAATCAACATATTTATAATGCAGCAAAGCATCACTCATCATGGTTGGCGCAACGTTTTCTGAACTTAACTTAACATTATTTTCTTTTGCAATCTGAGCGACAGTTCCGTAGAAATTATCGGCTACTAAATCGGCAATGGTTTTTCTAACATCGTATAAAACTTTCTCTGAGAAATCGGCACTTTCTATCGGAATTCCCGCCATAACTGGAAGATATTCTACAATATCATAACCACGTCTCTTTTTAAACTCAGCCTGAAAAACCGAAGACCAATTCTGGCTTCCACATTCCCAGCTGTCAAAATGCAGGATTTCCAGAACTTTTGAAGCCAGTTCAGGACCAGCCGAACGAACCGCTTCTCCGAACCAATGATCTAACTGAAAACGAATTAATTCGGGATTAAATTTATCTACTTCCAATCCTTTTCCTGCTCCGCCAGTTGCATTTTCATGTCCTGTAGAAGTGTGTCCCATTCGGATAATTTTCCATTTTCCCTTTGGAGCTTTCCAGTTCAGATTTCCATCAGCATCAACAAAATTGGAAATATTAATGATTTCTGATTTTTTAAATGACTCTGAATTGGGAATCTGTTTGTCTGTAGTCTGTGGAGTCAAACGCCAAATTGCGCCCGATTTTCCTTCGTAATTATCAAGTACGGACTGATTCGAAAGTGTAATTTTACTGACTTTTAGATTTTGTTTCCATTTAGCAAAATCCAAATCTTCTGCTCCCGGCTCTGTTCCAGTTGGATCATAAACAAATCTGAAATATTTTGCCGTAACAGGCGCAATAGTATGCGTGTTAGAAAAATCCATGTCCTGCCAACCGTGACGTGGCGGAGTCATTCTTTCGTGAAATCTAAAATTTATGCCGTCATCACTCACTTCCACAATCAAGCGCTGTGCCTGAAAATCTCTTCCTTTGGTTTCTATGACAATAGATTTACAGGTAAAAGGCTGTGCAAATTCGTATTGAATCCATCCTTTTTCTGCAAACTTGAAATTTTCATCTTTTTTAGGATCAGCCAAAAACGAAGCATCGGTACTGTTTGATGTCGTTACTTTTGGCAGTTGCATCTGCGAAGTAATTTGATATTCTTTAATAGGAAGGGCAAAAACTGCAATGTCTTTATAATAATCTTTGTAATGTTCTGGAACTGGCAGTTTTGAAGTCACCTTTTTACCTCCTAAGATTTCTGAAGTTGACCAGACTACTTTCTGCATCGACATTTCAGGTGTAATCCAAGGCCCTCCTGCAACGGCAAATCCGTCTGCTCCGTGAAAAGCCATTTTCAAACCTAAACGATCTGCTTCTTTAAAAGCCCAATGAATCATATCCCAAAATTCAGGACTCAGCTGTAAAACCGGCGGATCTATCAATGGCGGATTTGCTGGCCCTTTAATAGTCATTAAATAAGCCCCCGCAATTCCCGCTTGTTTCATCGCTTCTAAATCTGCCGTGATTCCTGCTTTAGAATAAGCCGATTTCATCCAATACCAATATACCCAAGGTTTTGAGGATTCGATTGTTGGCTGAAAAAAGTTATTTTCTTTTTTATGAACTTCCTGTGCTGAGACGAAGCTTGCAAGGAGAAGGATAAAAAAGAGGTGTTTTTTTTGAAACATTTTTATTGTTTTAATTCTGTTGGCAAACCCGACAGGTTTTATATATCGCATTTTTTTGTCATTTCGACGAAGGAGAAATCTTCGTTAGAAGCTCGACAAAGATTGGCTTTTCTTTGCGGAGTTACTTGCGAAGATTTCTCGTTCCTCGAAATGACAAAATGTATATTATAAACTATACTTGTACTATACTTAAAATATACTTTATCTATAATACAAAATACCTAACAGGTTTTCAAAACCTGTTAGGATACATTAATACTTAAACTTCTTCAAACTATTTTCTAATTCATTTTTTGAACCGTTAAAAGGCGTCAAATAAAAACTATATTGATAATCCCCAGATTTAATTTGATATTGTTCTATTGGCTGTGCAACCAATGTCCAGCTGTCATTTCCTCCTACTCCCATCTGCATTAAATCGATATTTACCGTCAAAAATCCTGGATCTTTCAGATCGTACGTATGACCTGAAGAACTAAGATTTTCCTGTGTATATGGCCACGCACTCATGCTTAAAACTTTGGTATCGTTTACCACTAAAAACCCGTTGTTTTTCTGCGGAGTTGTCAAGGCCATCCATCTTACATCACATCGGTTTCCATTTTCCTGCGGTTTTGGGTAATGTTCGATAAAATCATTTATTGGAAGCGAATATTTCCCAACAAACGAGCCAAAACTTCTGTCGCTGTAATTTTCCAATTCTCCTTTTCCATACCACGAAATCTGATCGAATTTTCTTTGAACTCCCATCTGCATTCCGATTTTTGGAATGTTTGGCAGCTTATTCGATGCTTTTAAACTATAGTCTACTTTTATCAATCCGTTTGGTAAAATATTATAGACCACATTCACACTAGCGCTGTCTTTTATAATTTCGTAATCGCTTGTAATTTTAATTTCAGAAGCCGATTTGTCGATTCGAATGTTTACCAATTTTGGTTTTGCTTTGTACCATTGTTTTAACAGCTTTTGCGATTTCCAACCTCTTTTATCGTTATCTGTAAGCGGTCTTACGAAATTAGGAAGCAATGGTGCAAAAACCTGTTCTTCACCGTTGAAAATATACGAACTCAAAGCTCCGTTTCCTTTGCTGATATTAATGTCGAAATTTTTTCCTTTGATTTTAAAATCAGAATCGGATTCTGAAACGTTTAAAGCCTCCTTTTTAGATTCAGGCGAAACTACTTCTTTCTTTTGCAGCAGAAATTGATCTTCCGCGACAGCGTAACCTTTTGAAGCCCAAAGTCCCTCTTTTGAAAGCTGGAATTCTATATTCAAAATATACTCCGCATCGACTTTCATTTTTGGCAGATACTGACTTACATTTAAAGTTGTAGATTGGCCTGCTTCTACTTTGAATGGTTTTAATATTTGTGTTTTGATTACATTTCCGTTTTCCAAAACTTTTAGAACCGGAATATAATCTTCTAAAGATTTAACGGCCTGACGGTTTTTGATTTCCAATTGATTTCCATTTAAAGTGGAAACCGCTGGCTGATAGACCCACTTATTCTCAAAAATAGATCCTTTTGGTTTTCCATTAGAATCTACAATTCCTTTTGTATTGAAATTTCCGTCATGGTATTTTTCGCCAAAATCTCCTCCATGGGCAAAATAATTCTGACCTGATCTTGAATCGAATTTTGCCAATCCCTGATCTTTAAATTCCCAGATGCAACCGCCGATTACTCTTGGAAGTGAACGGAATTCGTCCCATAATTCTTTTAAATTCCCAACTGAATTTCCCATTGCATGAGAATATTCAACGAAAATAATAGGCCTAGTATCTTTCTTTTGATCAACTAAAAATTTTGGAGTGAAAACGCCCGGATAAAAACGGCTGACCATATCAACATACGAATCATCCTGCGGATTTTCGAATCGGTAAGCGTGATCGATTGTTTTAGGATATCCTGGATCAAGCGGATCGATGTAACCGTCTAATTTTGCATTTCCCTGCGCTGGTTCGTAATGTACTGGACGTGTAATATCGAAATCGTGAACCCAGCCCGACATTGCCGCGTGATTTGGTCCTTTTCCGCCTTCGTTACCCAAACTCCACATCACGACTGACGGATGATTTTTATCTCTTTCGACCATTCTGATCATACGTTCCATATAAGCATTTGTCCAAAGCGGATCGTTGCTTAATTTACCGCCAATTCCGTGTGTTTCCTGATTGGCTTCGTCCATAACCATGATTCCATACTGATCGCATAATTCATAAAAATAAGGATCGTTTGGGTAATGACTTGTACGTATAAAATTAAAATTGAACTTTTTAATCGTAGTAATATCCTGTTTGATATCTTCTCTCGTAACAGCTTTTCCTCTTGTTGGATGATGATCGTGACGATTTACTCCATACACATAAGTTTCTTTTCCGTTGATGAGCATTTTCCCATTCTCTTTCGAAAATTCGATCGAACGGAAACCTACTTTACAGCTTTTGGCTTCGGTAATAGTGCCGTTTTTATCTTTGATGGAAATTACCATCGTGTATAAATTCGGTTCTTCTGAACTCCATTTCTTCGGATTTTTGATGGTTTCCTGAAAAAATCCAAAACGGACATTATCCAGACGAGGATAACTTTCGTTGATTAAATCGATCACGGGTCTTTGAAGCGGTTCTTTAAAAATTGGCTGATTATTAGCATCGTACAATTGAACATTCATCGTATAATCTTTGACTTTTTCTCCTGTAAGATTCTCCACTTTCGGACGCAGTTTGAAAATGGCATCGGTATATTGTTTGTCTAATTTGGTTTGAACAAAGAAATCCTGAATGCGTAATTTCGGCTCTGCCATAATGAAAACTTCACGCTGAATTCCGCTCATGCGCCAGTGATCCTGATCTTCCAGATAAGAACCATCTGCCCAACGAATTACCTGAACCGAAACGACATTTTCTCCCTCTTTTAAATAAGGCGTAATATCAAATTCTGATGGCAGAAAACTGTCTTCTCCGTACCCTAAAAATTCTCCGTTTAACCAAACCTGAAAACCGGAACTTACAGCTCCAAAATGCAATGTAACCGTCATGTCTTTCCAGTTTGCCGGAACGGTAAAACTGCGTTGGTAAGAACCAATTCCGTTATAATCTTTAGGAATATAAGGAGGATTTATTGGTCGAAATGGATAAACGGCACTTTTGTAAATTGGGTTGTCATATCCTTTCATTTCCCAATTCGATGGCACTTCGATTTTATCCCAGCCCGAAACGGTATTTTTATAAAAATCTTTTGACGCTTCTTTCAGATTTACGGCATATTTAAAATCCCAATCGCCATTCAGCATTTGGATTCGGCTTTTGGTTCTGTCGCCTTTTAGAGCGTCTTCAACAGAGGTATACGAATAAGCAGTTGCTCTCGAAGGCTGTCTGTTGATGCTTGTAACCGTTGGATCTTCCCAAGGTGCAAATTGGTATTTTTTATGCAATTCCGGAACTCCTGCCGGCTCTCCTGTAACGGATTGGGCTTGAGTTGTGTAAGATGTTAGAAGTAAGATTACAGTCAAAAAGTCGAAAGTCGAAAGTCGAAAGTTGAAAAATTGCTGAATATAATTTGATTTAAACATTGTTTTATTTTTAGTTTTTTTGTCATTCCGACGAAGGAGGAATCGCACTAGAAATTCCGCAACTATAATCGACAACCTTTGTGGTTACGAATGTGATTTCTCCTTCGTCGAAATGACAAACTCGATCTTAATACTTAATACTCTGTACTTAATTCTTCTTCTTTTTCTCCGGCGGAGCCACAAAATTCAATTTGCTTTTCCCTAAATTTTTAGAAGTTGCTATTGCGATTCCTCTTTGTTCTGCTTTATTAACGGCACAGTAAAAATGATAAACAACACCATCATGTTTTACCACAAATGATTTATGCGCAAACAAATCGTCATAAGGTTCAGAAGATTTGATTAAATCATCGCCTTTCCAGTCGGTCCAGTTTACTAAATCATTGGAAACTGCAAAACGGTTAAATGCACCTTGGTTCCACCCTGTCCAAAAAGCTCCAAAATAGAACATTACCCAAGTATCATTTATACGCTGAATATAGGCGTCTCCCGAAATTCCTTTATGATGATTAATTAATGGTTTATCACCATAACGTTTCCATTCTTTCATATCGTTTGATACCGCCATTGCAATACGCTCTGCCCCCTTAGCAGGATTTATACTATCACCGCGGGCATTATAATACATGATAAAATTGTGTCCTGTCAGTTTATCTTTATCACGAATCACACTGTTTTTGTATATCGTGCTATTATCCCACCATTTTGCGTCTTTGTCTTTTGGCGTTAAAACCGGGTTTTCTAATCTTTGAAATTCGTGTGGTTTTGTCGGCGCTTCTTTCGTATATGCCATTCCGATTGATAAAACGCCTGCTTCGTAACCTTTGCTGTCTCCGCCAAAATAACTCATCCAGTATTTGTCATCGTATTTTTCCCATTCATAACTTCCACCCCACGTTGGATCTTGCAACGAAATATATCCTGCCTTTTGGTTGACATCCCAATGTTTTTCGTTTTCTGAGAACGACATTACTTTTCCTAAATATTTCCAATCTAAAAGGTTGTCACTTTCTGCTAACCATGTTTCGTAACCTCTTCCATCGTAAATTAAATAAGTCATATACCATTTTCCGTCTTTTCTGAATACACTCGGGCAATCCATTTTGTAGGAGTTGTCTGTTGGAACCATCACCAAACCGTATTTATAAGGCGTTTTGATTTCTTCGTAAATCTCCTGCATTACGGTTTCGTTGATTTCTCTTTTCTTGTATTTGGTTGCACAGCTGGCAATAAAAAGACTTACTATGGCAACTATTAAATATTTAATTTTCATTTCTTTATGTAATTTACATCAGTTTTTTTGAACGCGGATGATACGGATTTACTTCGTAAAGACGCAGATTAAAACGGATTTTTATTTTGTTCTCTCGCAGATTTTGCAGATTTAGCTGATTTCTTTATCTGCTTGATTTGCTAAATCTGCGGGAAACTTTAATTTATTTTTTCAGTTCTTTTAATTTAGACTCCATTACATCTTTATTCAATTTTACTTTGACCATTCCTGTTGGATGAAATCTTCTCTTTAAATCAATTGCATTGTACACTATTGTGTAAACATCATTTCCTTCTGGGATTAAACACAAAGGCGTTCTCATAATATCCCACCATTTATCGACTTTGGTTTCTATTGGTAGATAATGTGCTTCTGCCCAGTTTACTCCATCTGCCGATAACGAATACGCAATCATATTAGGTAAATGATGTCCCCATCCGTCTGGGCCTCCGTCGAAAATAGCGATGTACAAACCGTTTGGTAATTGACTTACAATTGGATTTTCAACAAATTGCGGATGCATCGTTTTAATAGGTTCCAAACCTTTATTCATTCTTGTCCAGGGTCCTTCTAAACTTTTGGATTCAGCTAAAGCCACAAACCAGCCTTTTCCTGATTTCTTTGGATAATCGGCCCAAGAGTTAAATGGATATGCTCCACTGTAAAAACCGAAATATTTCTCGCCTACTTGATAAGGAAAAAAAGAAGCAACTCCCTGACGGCCTTCCCAAGGCTGAGAATCTAATCCTGGTTCCATAATAATTCCCATATCTTTATAGGGTCCGCCAATTCCGTTGATGCCATCTACAGTTGATTCACATCTCCAAATTCTTCCAAATGAATGATTTGGCTCTATTTCTTTACTTACGGTGTATGCCAAATAATAGCCGTACCATTTGTTTGCTTTTTCATTGAAAACTGGCATATATGACCAAATAGCAGCACGACGATCATTCATCGGGTTATCATCTTCGGTTACGGCGTAAGTTCCGCTGGCTTGGTAGATTGTTGATTCTCTTTTCCAAGTAATTGCATCCTTACTTGTCCAATGTCCGATTCTGGTTTTTACACGATCGTAGTAATAATCTACACCAATTTCTCCCGCTCTTTCGGTTGGAAACATATGATAAGTATCGCCGACTTTCACCACACGTCCGCCTTCAAATCCACCCTGAATTCCTTCTGTCCCAGACATTCCTTCATCAATCACGGGTTTGTTTTCTCCGCCGATAATTTCGAAAAGCGGTTTTTCATCTGAAAACCCTTCGACAATAAAAGTTGGGTTCCAAAGTTTTCCATCAGGTAATTTGGCATCTCTCGCGTTTAACTGCTGATCGATTTTTAAAACTCCCAAGACAGCAAATAATCCTTTTTGATTTGGCAAAATAGTATGAGTTCCTTTTCCGTAAGGAATTGCGTAAACATCAACAGGCGGTAAACCTGTAATGGTAACTCCGTTTGAAAGGATCTCATTATTATTCCCGATTTGATTTACTTGCAGATATTCTGCGTTTTTATCTTGAAATACACCAACCAAAACAGTTACCGGTTCTTTAAATTTTAATTGTAATGGAGAATTGGTTCCGTTTTTATATTTCTCTAAAGGAAGTTCAACACCTGTTAATCCTTGCAATTCTGGGGCTAAACGAACAATATTATGTTTGCTTCCTGAGAATACATGTGCGTATTGCGTGGTTTTAAAAGTTTTGTAATTGGATTTTACAACTTCAAAGGAAGCAGGTTTCCATGCTGTTTGGGCTTTGGATTGTAAGCACAAAAGAAACAGTGCGAGAAAAGCGGTTTTAAATTTGAAATTGTATTTTGTATTTTTTGAAAACATAGTTTTTATTTTTTTAAGGCTTTTATTCTTTGAATGCATTTCCCCAATCTTGTCATTTCGACGAAGGAGAAATCTTCGTAAGTAGCTCTACAAAGTATTTCCTCTCTTTGTCGAATATTGTCGCGGAGATTTCTCTCCCGAAGCCTCGGGATCGAAATGACAAAACTGGCGTGACAATCTTTGTGGTTACTAGTGTGATTCCTCCCTTCGGTCGGAATGACAAACTAGACGTTTCCAAACTAAGGACTAGGACTAGGCACTAATTACTAATTACTAATTACTAATTACTAATCTCTAATCACTAAGAACTTAAATAGCCCTATAACTCACCTTATACTCCACATTCGGTTTTACAATCAACTGATATTTATTTTTCGATAATTCCTTAATCGTTCCTGAATTTGTTTTTGGTTTGCTTGAACTTTCGATAATCAATTTTCCTTCTCCTTCGCCTGCTTTTACTTTGATTTCTTTAGTACTGCAATAGATGGCAACTTCTCCGTTTGGTGTTGGCACTTTTCCTTCCATCCATTTTAAACCACCAAGATTTGGTTTGATTTCATATTCTGAATAACCCGGAGCGGTTGGTTTTACTCCTAGATAATATTTCCCTAATAAATAAATCGGACTTGCTCCCCAAGCGTGGCAAAGGCTTTTTCCGTAAGGACGACCATACATCGTTAAATGTTCCGTTCCTTTTTTGTTTGGATTGTATTCTTCCCAGAAAGATGTCGCGCCCTCATTCAGCATTCCGCCCCAATAGTCTTTCATTTCTTTTAAAACGTAATCCTGTTCGCCCATTGCGCACAATGCTTCCAACTCGTAAAAACGCATGTATGGAGTTGTGATTTGAAGAACATCTTTATTAAGCAACACCTTATTTTTTACACTCTGTTTTTGTTCTTCATTAAAATAATTGAAGAAAATACCGAACATATTAGCATATCTGGTTACAATATTTTGGATTTTACCATCAATACGCTGGTGCTTCATTACGTTTTCTTTTTTATCCCAAAACACATCAAATAATTTGGTTTTCAAATCATCTCCTAATTTTTGATATTGTTTTTGGTCTTCACTTTTACCAGCAATTTCAGCACTCACCGCCATGGCTTCAAGACTTCTGGCTAAAAGCATTTGCTCAAAACTAACCTCGCCCGTTTTTGGCAATCCGTCTGCCCAATCAATAAAAACCCAATCTCCTTCTAATGGTTCAAGGAATCCGTTTTTGTTTCTTCTTTCTAAACAGAAATCCATAAGCGATTTCATTCTTGGATAAAAAGTTTTGATAAATTTCGTATCGCCTGTATGTAAGTAGTAATCGTAAACACCCACAAACCAATACAGCGAATAATCCATGATGATATTCACGTGAGCCGTTACAGGATCTTTTCCTCGAAGTGCTAACAGCGTTCGTTCTACAGAAGCCGAATCAAAGAATAAATAATAATTCATTAAATAACTTTGATAGGCATCGCCAGACCAAACCCAGCGGTCACGTTTAATTCCGTCTATAAAAAATTCACGAGAGGTTAAATGCATCGTATAAGCCGACACGTCCCAAATTTTATTCAGTTGTTCATCCGATGATTTGAATGCACCACGATAGTCTAATGGCAAATATTCATAAAGCATCGAAATCGAATCGTATTTTATACCTGCATCTGCTTGAACCTGAACATAGCGGAATGCTTTCGATCCGTCATGTGTATAGGTTTCTGGCTGTTTTCCATCAAAAGTCAAATGATCTAAAGTTTCACATTTAGCAGAATCCAAAGCTTCTTCGCGAGATTCACCATAATACAATGCTACTTTACCCTTTCCTTTTAAGCCATGAACTTTAATGTAACCGAAAGTTTCTTTACCAAAATCGACCAACTGTCCAGTTCCTATTTTTTCTGTTTTCTTTGCACTTAAAGGTTTAGTCGTCAGTTTAAACTCAGAAGGTTTATTTTCTGGCGAATTAAAATTCCAAGACCCAACAGGCACCCAAGGTGTTCCCGATTGCTGTGCTTTTCCAGTTTCGTCAATCCAAAGTTTATCTTCATTGGTTACTTTCCAAGAAGCGTCGGATTTAACATATTTACCATTAATATAAATAGCCGGCAACACTTCCTGATTGTAAACTTTAAAAGAAATTTTGTGTTTTCCAGCAGGAATTTTTATTGATTTTGGCTGTCCATAGATTTGAACACCATCTAAAAGTAATTGAAAAGGTCCTTCCGAAAAGATTTTTGCTTCGTCTAGTTCCGGAATATCTACTTCTGTTTGAAAAGTTACTAAGGCATAAGGACTGTAATATTGCCAAAGCGGTGGAAATACGGCTTCGCGTTCTGTACGTCTTACCTGCATTTTATTGCTTAACCAAACTTCGAAATCGCCTGGATACCAGATCCATGTCGCTTCTTTTGATTTTTCTTGGGCTGATGATAGCGAACAACAAAAAAGGGCAACAAAAAGAAGTAAAGTCTTAAAAATGGAAAAGCGGTTTAGCATAGTAAGTTTATTTTGGGACTAAAGATAAGTGTTATCTTTACATTTCACAACCTGCACTATCCTGCTAATTCATAAAAAATAGCACTTTTTGATAATTTTTTAAGGGAAAAATTACGGCTTATCACTTTTTTAGTACTAAAAAAAATGATGTTAGAATTTTATGGGACACTGATGAAACGGATTTACTTCGTAAAAACGCGGATTTACACAGATTTTAATTATTCATGTGTTTTTGTCATTTCGACGTAGGAGAAATCACACACGTAGCTCTACAAAGATTGGCGATCTAGATTGCGGAATTTCCAGTGTGATTTCTCCTTCGTCGAAATGACAATGATTGTGGTTATTTTGTATAAAAAACTAACCTAAGCAATCATCCTATCAGACTCATTTTCATCTTCTAAAATATAATTAGAAGGCGTTTTGCCCAAATGCTTTTTAAACATATAAATAAAAGCACTTGTAGTTTCGTAACCCAAATTGAAAGCAATTTCTTTTATGGATTGTTTTTCGCCCAAACGTTTTATGGCTTCTAATAATTTTAAACGCGTGCGCCAATCGCTGAAATTCATTCCCAATTCCTTAATAAATAAGCGGGATAAAGTTCTGGTACTCATAAAAGAAAGTTCGGCGTAATGCTCTATCGTATTTTTACTGGCTATATCATCCATTAAAAGTTCGACTACTTTTTGGAGTCTTTCGTGATTCGTTGTTGGCAGAAAGGTTGCACTTGGCTCAATTAAAGCCAATTCGTCTAAGAAAACAGAAATGATTCTTTTTTGTGGCGGAGTGAGATTTCCTTCTATTCCAAAAGAAATGATTTTAAAAACCAATTGCTTTAAGAACATCGGAATATCAAAGGAAAAACTATTTGTTGGCAATCCTTCCATGGCAGACGGATCGATAAAAACGCTGTAATAATTAACGTCTTTCTGAAAAGTAACCTGATGCTCTACTCCGCCCGGAAGCCACAAACCCTGCAACGGATTCACCACCCAAATATGATTGCCGACGACAACGTTCATTACACCACGCGTGGCATAGATTAACTGTCCTCTTGGGTGCGAGTGCGAAATACACATTTCGTTGGTTACCATTTCGGTATAGCCAATAACAGGAATCGATGGATCAATTCTGTATCCATGCTCCTGTGCCATTCGATATGTCCGAATCTGGTTATTCATTGTCCAAATATAGCAATTCTGACATTAGTATTCTTTTAATCTTTGCAAAAAATAATACAGCTGTTGTTTTTTAACCTAATTTAAAAATCAAAAAATATCTCATGGACACTATTAAAGCAAATCCTGACATAGTTAAAAAAACCACCTACTCGATCTTATTTATTATAAGTTTTTCGCATCTGATCAATGATCTTTTACAGGCTGTAGTGCCTTCAATTTATCCGCTTTTAAAAGACAATTTCAGTTTGAGTTTTACACAAATTGGTATCATTACTTTGACTTATCAAATGGTAGCGTCTATTTTACAGCCATTTGTGGGAATGTATACTGATAAAAACTCAAAACCTTATTCGCTGATTGTTGGAATGTGTTTTACCATGGTTGGACTTTTCTTTGTTTCGATCGCTTCGAGTTTTATCAACTTATTATTATCAGTAAGTTTAATCGGAATTGGATCTTCAATTTTCCATCCTGAATCTTCACGTGTGGCGCATTTGGCTTCAGGTGGCAAAAGAGGATTGGCGCAGTCTATTTTTCAATTGGGAGGAAATGCAGGAAGTGCTGTCGGGCCTCTATTAGCGGCTTTTATCGTAATTCCACACGGACAATCTTATATCGCTTGGTTTTGTATTATTGCTTTAGTTGGAATTTTTGCTTTGTATAAAATTGCGATTTGGTACACGGCACATTTATCTGAAAGAATGGCTAATAAATCGGCACACAAAATCGAAACGCATCATTTGTCGAAAAACAGAGTAATTGCTTCTCTGATTATTTTATTGGTTTTGATTTTCTCTAAATACTTCTACATGAGCAGTATTACAAGTTATTATACTTTCTTCTTGATAGATAAATTTCACATTACAATTCAGCAGTCACAAGTATATTTATTCTTATTCTCAGGTGCTGTTGCTGCAGGAACTTTGATCGGCGGACCAATTGGAGACCGATACGGTAGAAAATATGTAATCTGGGTTTCTATTTTGGGTGTTGCTCCTTTTACCTTGATGTTACCTTACGTTTCATTATTCTGGGTTGGAACTTTATCTGTAATTATCGGATTAATTCTGTCTTCGGCATTCTCAGCGATTCTGGTTTATGCAACTGAATTATTACCTGGAAAAGTCGGACTTGTCGCAGGTCTTTTCTTCGGATTTGCTTTCGGAATGGGCGGTTTAGGTTCTGCTATTTTAGGAAAAATCGCCGATGCTACAAGTATTGAATATGTATTTAAAATTTGTGCGTTCCTGCCTTTGATTGGGGTTATTACTGGATTTTTGCCAAATTTAGAGAAGAAAAAGAAAGTTGAGTAATTTTTTTTATGCCACAAAGTCGCTAAGACGCAAAGTTTTATTAAATAATTTAAGATTTTAATTACGTCCAGCTTTAGCTGGAAGTAATTCATAAAAAAACACATAGCTTTTAATAGAGCTATGTGCTTTTTATTTAAAATTCTCTTTAAATATAGCCAGCGGTTTTAACCACTGGAACTCAATATATATAACGTTACGTTTATCATACTACGCTTCCCGTGGTTGAAACCAAGGGTTATGTTTGAATTTTGTATGTTTAAATTCAATTCCATTAAAAACTAAACAAAAGCTTTACCTATTTACTAGCTTTAGAAATATCAGTTTCGTTTATTGATACTGTTAAGTATAGAATATGTATTTAAGATTTGTGCATTTCTGCCTTGATTAGTTTGTTGGGTTTTGCCAAATCTTGAGAATAAAGAAAGCTTAAAATAAAATCCTCAACATATTAGTTATATTTGTTTATCAAACCTTTGTCATAAAAAAAGCTTCACTTAAGTGTGAAGCTTTTTTTATATTTTAGAAATTTAAATTCCTTTTAGAAAAATATTTATCTTTTTCTTCTCCTGTCATCTCCTGAGTCAAAATAGAATCATCATATGTAGCAATATAATTACTTTCATTTTTTAATTTATGAGTGCCTCCCTGAGTTAAGAAAAATGGCACAACAGATCTTTCAATAATTTTACTGCTGTTTTTAATATCATCTGAGTCCTCGCTACCGAAGTAGTAAATATTAAACCTAAAACTGTAATTCCCGTTACTTTTTATATCATCTATAACTCCTATACGAGAGTGAGGATATATGGTTTGATTTAAACTAACAAATAATGATTTTTCATCCAAACCAGAATAAGATGCATTAGTACCATCTGCATGTTCAACTATAACTTCTGTTTTGTAATTTGTTGACGATTGTCCATCCGCATCTGCAATATTCGTAATTGCAAATTTTCTAATATCGACTACAATACCTTTTCTCATGGCAAAAATTGTATCTTTTGTTTTAGAGTAAACAAGATAATTTTTCCATATTTCAGGCTTTACATTAAAACGTTTTGATTCCAAAATTACTACATTTTTGTTTTTTTCAAATGGAAGCAAGTAATTGATTGAATAATCAACTTTTGGTTTTATAGTTCCTTTCGTAAAACTAAAGGTATAAGAACAAAAAATCTCTTTATTTTTATCAGAAGGAAATAATTTAAAAAGTGTACCTGACTTTTCATTCATATTAAAAGAATACTTTTTTTTCAAGGTAGTACTATCTGCTACGTTTTGTATTTTTTCTAATTCAATTTCAACAAAGTACGAACCTACTTCTTCCTTACTGTAATTAAAAACTACACTGTTATCTAAATTTTTGACACGTGTAACAAATACTTTTTGATTCTGGGAATACATTTTTTCTGCACTAAACAAAAGAAAAACAGCAAATATTACTAAGATATTTTTTGACATAACTATATTTTTATCGTTCTAAATTATTTTTAAACGACGCAAATGTAATAAAAAAGCTACTTAATAAAATTATTTTAGAAAATTTAATCTTACAAAAATCATTTAACAAGTACAAGTGAAGGTATAAATAAAGAACGCTTTCTTATTAAGAAAACGTTCTTTACCTAATATCTGCAGCTAAGAATAACCTTTTTTAAAATTATATTTAATTCCCATTAAAAACCAAATATAAAACCAAAATCGTCAACCCTAACAACCCAAACAAAAGCTTCACCTTTTTACTAGTTCTAGGAATATCCGTTTCATCTGAAAAATTAACTTCAGGATTTTTATCGGTTAACGAAATAATTACTGCTGCAATCAAAAGCACAGCAAAAATGTAAAATGAGATCAATAAAAAGTGAGGCCAAACTGGATATTTATCCGCAGGGAAAATCCATAGATATAAAACCCCAACAAACAAACTAAAAGCCGAACCCCAAGAAAGAGTTGCATTTACAGCTTTTTTGGTAGTACGTTTCCAAAAAACACTCAAAAGGAAAACAACAGATAACGAAGGTGCTAGGAAACCTAAAACCGCCTGAAAGATGTTGAATAAATTCTGTCCTTTAATATTGTCAATCGCAACGGCAATCAAAATCGCAAATACGCATCCAGCAGCAATTGTTAAACGACCAATTTTAATCTGATCCTGAATCGACGCCGTCGGGTTTATTTTCTTTACATAAATATCATTCGTGAAAACGGTGCTCAAAGCATTTAACGAAGAACCAATTGTTCCTACCAAAACCGCAATCATCACGCAGATTACCAAACCATTCATTCCGCTTGGGAAAAGATTTGTAACCATTGTCATATAAGCCAAATCGGAATTGCTTCCTAATTCCGGATATAAAGCATAACATAAAATTCCGGGAAGAATAAACAACGGCAAAGCCATAACTTTTAACCAGCCAATGAAGTTTACGCCCAATTGTCCCTGCTCTAGATTTTTAGCTCCCAAAACACTCTGCACCATCGATTGATCGGTACAGAAAAAAGCAACTGCAGCAACAGGATATCCTAATAAAATAGCCGGCCACGGATAATGCGCATCATCTGAAGGTCGGATTAAATTCCAGAAATTAGAAGGTGTTTTTGCAATTAAATCATCGATTCCTCCCAATTTTTGCAAACCTAAAAACGAAAGCGTCAGCGAAACTACAATCAGCAGAATCATCTGAAAAACATTGACTTTAGCAATCGCTTTTAATCCTCCGGCAAACGTAAATATTCCAGAGAAAATCACTAAAACGCTAACGCTCTGCCACATCGGAATTCCTAAAATCTGACGTACTAAAACGCCTCCGCTGAACAATCCTAAAGACAGCCAGCTTACTAATATTTTTACTAAAGCGTACCAAGCCAAAATATTCTGCGTACTGTCGCCGTAACGTTTTCCCATATATTCGGGCATGGTGCTGACTTTACTTGCAATATATCTTGGCGCAAAAACCATCGCCAAAAGCAGTAAAAACACAAAAGCATACCACTCGAAATTTCCTGCCACAATTCCTGTAGCGTAACCAATACTTGCAAAAGCCAATAAGGATGAAGGCCCAACATTGGTTCCCCACATATTAAACCCAATGCTGTACCAGTTTAATGAATTGGATGCCAGAAAAAGCGTTTCGTTTTTCTTGCTCTGCTTCACGCTCACTACATAACCAATGACTAATAAAGTCACCAAATAAACAGCTACAATTATAAAATCGAGCGTCGTTAATTTATCGTAGATGCTGTTCATAGTCCGTATTCGTTAAGAATATCGGCAATTTTAACCGGCATTCCAGTTTGCAGTGATTTGTCCATTGCCTGCAATAAAGCCACAGTTCCAATTCCTTCTTCCATGTTTGGATAAGCTTCAAAACCTTGCTCGATGCTGTCCACAAAATATTCTAAATAATTCTGATATTCCCCGCCGTGATGGCTTTGTCCTTCAAAACGAAAATAATATTTTATGGTGCTGTCTCCCCAGGTAATTACTTTTTCTTCTCCCGTTTTGTCTGTAACTGCATAACGCAATTCGTGATAATCGGCTTGGCTTGCTCCTTCTGTAGCTCTTAAAATCGTACTCATTCCGCTGTCGCGTTGCGCAGGCTGGGTCGGTGACGTATACACACCGCTCACACGCGCAATTCTTCCGTCAGTTGCTTTGAAGATAAAATGCATCGTATCTTCATTTTTCAATCCTGCTGATTGTCCGTTACTGCTGATCATTCCGTAACCCATTACTTCCTGAATGTTAGGCAGATACCATCTGATAAAATCTACAGGGTGACTCAAACCTCCGTATAACCATTTAAACGATTGCAAAAGCGACCATTCTTTCTTTAAAAACCATCTGTGATCGGCGTGATATTGTGCTTCAATTGTAATTAAATCTCCAATTAAACCTGCTTCATAATCGGCTCTTTGTCTTTTGGCTGGCTCGAAGAAACGAGAACTTTGACCAATAAAGACCTTCTTTCCAGTCGATTTGCTTAATTCTAATAATGCTGCAGCATCCGAAAGATCATCGATAAAAGGTTTGGTGCAAACAACATGTTTTCCGTGTAACAAAGCTTGTTTTACGTGTTGTGCATGCAAATGATCCGGTGTGTAAATCGCAATGATATCAATTGATGCATCATTTAATAAATCGTCATAATTGGTAGTGTACGAATGAAAATCGAATTCTTTTGCGCGCTGTTTGCACAAGTCTTCGTTTCTGTCGCATATCTTAACTAGTTCTAGTTTTGAACTTTCTATAGCGGCCGACATGGTGCTTCGTCCTTCTCCAAGTCCTAGAATGGCTATTTTTAACATGGGTGTGGTTATTTTAGATTGTTGATGTTAGTTTTTTCAGCCACGAATTCACGAATTATTTTTTCAAATCTTTGCGATTATTTTTCGAATTAATTCGAATAATATCAGATAAAGTATTTCAAAAAATAATTCGTGAATTCGTGGCTAATAATATTTATTTCGTTTCTACTTTGTTCAAGAAAATCCAGGTTTCGTCTGGTTTTGCGCCTTCAATTCCACTTTGGTATTTCTTCATTAAAGCATTCCAGTCGTCAACACGGGGATTGTTTTGGGTTGTTTTCGGATTTAGTTTGTCCAGATTTTCGCCCTTAGGAATACTGATTACCAAAATCAACTGTCTGTCTTTTTTGAAAACCTGTAACTGCTGAAAATCGGCGTTGCAGAAACCTTTTGCTACTTCCGGCCATTTTTCGAATTGTGTTTTATGATACTCTACATATTCTTTTTGCAGTTTTTCATCGGCAGGAAGATTCGCTGTTAAAACAATATTTTCCCAATCCGATGCTGGTTTCGAATCTTTACATCTTTCAAAGTTTTGGAAATCGTAAACCAAATCTTCATAGATTTTAATTTCTAAAGAAGGAAAAGCACCGGACAATTTTCTTTTTGTTCTTTCTGGCTGATTCATTTTTCCGTAAATCACCAAATGATTTTTCCATTGGTACAATTCCTGACCTACGATTCTAAAACCAACTAATGTCGATTTGATTTTTTCGATGTCAAAATCATTACCTATCAATTCGATTGCATACGGTTTTGGCATTTCCTGCAATCCCCATTTCTCATCGATTACAACTTCTTTTTCTAAATCTTTATAAGGCGCTCTAATTCCAGCTGCCTCCTTAATTTTGGTGCTTACATATGGATCGTTATGCTCCCAGATATTTCCTTTTGGACCGTTATGATTTTTTAGTATTTTCTTTTCGGCAATCCAGTTGTTTTTTATCGTAAATCCTTCAGAACCTTCATCAGTATACAAATACAACCATAAAAACGGATCGTGCGCATACGGACTGTTGTACACTTTGTCTATGTAATTTTCCTCAATTCGGCTGTTGGGTTGTGCCGAAAGCGTATAAATTCCAGCTACATCATGCAAATGTTTGGCATAATGATGAATTTTGTTTCCTATAATTTTATTGTTCTGCATTACGTTTGGCGTATGCGTCCATCCCCAGCCCATTGCCATTCCGGAATACGATACATCCGAAATTTCGTTGTGTTCAATGGTAATATTTCTAACAAAACCAGCACTGATTCCCAAAGTTCCCCAATCTTCATTGGTTACGTTGGTGATTAAATTATCGGCAATGACTTCATCAGAACACATTTCTCTTTCGTCTTTTATGATTAAAGGCAAATGCGCTTCAAAAGCTTCCTCAGAAAAAATGCCGACATTGATGGCACTTCCTCCAATATCTTTAAATAAATTTCCTTTAACGGTATTGTGATTCGTTCCTTTATTTAAATCCAAACCAGTCGAAGCCAAATGCTCAAAACGGCAGGATTCAAACTGAATATTATTGGCATAATTAACTTCAACCGCCGCACGAGGTCTTCCCACCCACGCTTGATTTTCTAAATTGGCCTGATTTGGCGTTCCCGGCTGTTTCAATTTATAGGCATCTAACAAGTACAAACCAGATTGCAATGGCACATGACCTTGCTGTGAAGGACGAAGCCAGTTGCTGTACTGAAACGAAATTCCTTTAAATCTAAAATGACTTACAGGCGAATCAATTGTTCCTTTTACTTCAACCAGATTTTCTAAAACCGGAACGGTAATTTTTACCGAATTGATCTCTTCGCCCTGACGTGGAATATAATAGATTTTGGCATTTTTCTTGTCCAAAAACCATTCTCCAGGTTCGTTCAACATGGAGATTCCGTTATTTAAATAAAAAGCAGAATTTCCGTTGTTTTTAGAAATCCACGGTGCAGGCCACGGGTGTTCGCTCTGAATACGGCTTTCAGGCTCTTCAAACGAAAGTCTGGCGCTGTCTTTCTGAACTTCAATATTTTTGATTCGGAGATTTGCAATCGACCACCATTGTACAATAAACATTTCCATTCCAGGCTCAAACTTTATCGATTTGTCTTTAAACGGAATCCAGCAGGTTTGCGACTGATGATCCCACGATAAAATTCGGTCCATTGCATTTCCGGCAGTGCTTTTGGCTCTCACGGCTTTTTTTCCGTTGACCCATAATTGTCTGTAATTAATCAGTGAACCAGCTTTTTGAGGTGCATCGGCCACCCAAAATGTTCCTTTTTTACCATTTAAAACATTAGTTTTTTTCCAGTTTTTAATTTCGATTCCTCCGCTGATAATTGGCTTTGCACTTGCATCGGCTTCAATTATTGTTGGACTTTCTGGCGTTCCCGAATCTTCTGGTCTTACAAATAAAGGTTCGTTTAAATAATACGTTCCGTTCATTACGATGATTCGGATTCCGTCTTTTATGGACGGATCTTTTAGTCGGCGCAGTTCTCTGGCTTTTCGCATTGCCATGTGAACCGTTGCCAGCGGATTTGATTTTGTTCCGATGTTGGAATCATTTCCCGATGGTGACACCCAGATTTCAGCAGCATTCGCCGAAAAAAAAGTGACTATCATTAAAAAAACGATCAGTAATTTGTTGAAGGGAATTAAACGCATTATTTATAGTATTGATTTTTTTCTTAGGATAAAATTATCAGGCATTAATTTAAAGCACTAATAATTTTACAAATAAATGTATTTTTAACACTTTTACCAAATAATTCGTCCAATTTACTTGAACATAAAGTTATATGTATCCTGTACCCTCCTGTTTAAGCTTTTTTCTACACAAAATTGCCCTAATTTTTATTCGCCACAGATTAAAAGGATTTTACAGATTTTTTAATTGAAGTTATCTATTACTTTTAAATATACGCTTAGAAAAAATAAATGGAATTAGTGAAGTTTGCGACAAACATTACAAGCAAAAAAAAATCAATTTAATCCTTTTAATCTGTGGCAAACAATTTTAAGTCATGAAATTTCTTTTCTAAACTTTTTTTAATAGATTTGTGTAATCGATTACATTAAACTATTATTATTAATGTGAGAAGTAATTTTTCACATCTATAAAAATAACATCAAAAATTTACTAACAATGAAAACCAACCGACTAAATCTTTTTTCTCTTGCAATGGCAATTATGCTTTGTCTGGGGTCGAAAAATGTAAATGCTCAAAGCACCTCTTACGATACTTATGCTAATGTTGAATTCAAAATGCCAAAAGTAAACGAACCCGTTATTCCAAATAATGTTGTGAACTTAAAGGATTTTCGAGCAGTCAACGGCGGTTATGTTTTAAATACAAAAGCTTTCGCTGATGCTATTGATGCGCTTTCTAAAAAAGGCGGAGGAAAATTAGTTATTCCGCCTGGAATCTGGCTGACGGGACCAATCATTTTAAAAAGCAATATTGAACTTCATGCTCAAACTGGAGCTTTAATTAAATTCTCTACAGACAAATCTTTATATCCAATTATCGAAACTAGCTTTGAAGGCCTAAATACTTGGCGTTGTATCTCTCCTATTTATGGTAAAAATCTAGAGAATATTGCTTTTACCGGAAATGGCGTTTGGGATGGTTCTGGCGAAGCTTGGAGACAAGTGAAAAAGAGCAAACTGACAGAGGAACAATGGAAGAAATTCGTTGCTTCTGGAGGAGTCTTAAATGAAAAGAAAGACAGTTGGTATCCATCGGAGCAATATTTAAAAGGTGCTAAAGGTGCAGATCAAAACGTTCGCCCTGATTTAAAAACTAAAGAAGATTTTGAAGCGATTCATGATTTCCTGCGTCCAGTTTTGGTAAGTATTCAAAACAGCAAAAGAGTGATGTTTGATGGGCCTGTTTTCCAAAATTCACCTGCGTGGAATATTCATCCTTTATTAATTGAAGATTTAATTGTTAGAAATATAACCGTTAGAAATCCATGGTTTTCACAAAATGGTGACGGACTTGATGTTGAATCTTGTAAAAATGTGGTGATCGAAAACTCTAGCTTTGATGTTGGAGATGATGCCATCTGTATTAAATCTGGAAAAGATAAAGACGGACGTGACAGAGGCGTTCCTTGCGAAAATATCATTGTAAAAAACAATATTGTTTATCACGGCCACGGCGGTGTTACGGTTGGAAGTGAGATGTCTGGTGGTGTAAAAAATCTGCATGTTTCTAATTGTACTTTTATGGGAACTGATGTTGGTTTACGTTTTAAAAGTACTCGCGGACGCGGCGGTATAGTTGAAAACATTTATATCTCAGATGTTTTTATGACTGATATTCCGTCTCAGGCAATTTCATTTGATTTGTATTACGGAGGAAAATCGATCGCTGAAACTTTGGCTGAAGGAGGAAATACTGTTAGTACAAAAGCGATTCCAGTAAATGAGGAAACACCTCAGTTTAAAAATATTGTAATCAAAAATATTACGATTAAAGGTGCTCAGCAAGCAGTATTTTTACAAGGGCTTCCAGAAATGAATTTAGAAAATATTGAAATCTCAAACTTGATTGCCAAAGCTCAAAAAGGCTTTTCTATTATTGATGCAAACGGAATTAAAATCACTAACGCTCAATTGGATATCGAAGCTAAAAACGCTTTTGAGATTTATAATGTTCAAAATCTTTCTTTGAAAAACATAGAGTTTAATTCTGGTTCTTCTAATATGATTACAATTGATGGTGGAGCGAGTAAAAATATTGATTTGAGTGGTTCTAATTTATCGAAAAGTACTACTATTGGAAAGGATGTTCCTAAGAAAGCGATTAAGTTTTAATTTTTGTAAAAGGTTAAATGTAAAAGGTCAGCTATTTTATAAAGTAGAAAAGAGGATGTTCAACATGAACATCCTCTTTTTTTTGCGTCTTATTTGTCATTTCGACGAAGGAGAAATCTCCGCAAGAAACTCCGCAAAGATTTACTTTGATTGTCGAGCTACTTATGAAGATTTTTCCTTCGTCGAAATGACAAACTATCCGTTAAGTATAGTAGCTTTGAATGCACTCGTAACTCATAACTCATAACTTATAAAACCTACTCACATTCTCAAACCAAACTTTATTCTGATCTTCAATTGAAAACTTCGAAATATAATCTTCTAAAGTTTTTACCACTTCATTATAATCTGAAGCTACATTTAAAACTGGCCAATCTGATCCGTACATTAATTTATCGATTGAAAAGTTTTCAAAAATAACATCTAAATACGGTTTTAAATCTTCTCGTGTCCAGTTTTTCCAGTCGGCTTCTGTGACCATTCCTGAGATTTTACACCAGACATTGTCGTACTTTGCTATTTCTTCAATGCCGCTTTTCCAAGAATAAATAGTTTCTGATTTGATGTTTGGCTTTGCTATATGATCGATTACAAACTTTTGATTTGGAAAATCTTTCACCAAACTTATAGCTGCCGGCAATTGACGTTCGAAAATCAATATATCATACGTATAATCAAATGATTTTAAAGCTGCGATTCCTCTTCTAAAAGCTTCTCCATACATAAAATCATCAGCTTCACCTTGCACGACATGTCTAAAACCTTTCAGTTTTTTTTGATCTGAAAAGAATTTCAAACGCTCATTGATATTTTCGTTTCGTAAATCTATCCAGCCTACAACGCCTTTTATAAAATCATTTTTTGAAGCTAAATCCAATAAAAAATGAGTTTCTTCTTCAGACTGACTTGCCTGAACTGCCACACAGCCTTTAAACTGATTAGCTTTTAATAGTGGCTGCAAATCTTCTGGAAGGAAATCTCTTTGGATATTTTGCATCGTTTCGTCAATCCAGCTGTCTCGAACGGGATCAAACTTCCAAAAATGCTGATGGGAATCTATTCTTTTACTCATATCTTTTTAATTAACATCGCTGATTAAAGCGCGGTCTAAATGTACGTAACCTCCATCCACAAAAACAAATTGTCCTGTAGTATGCGATGATTTTTCTGAAATGATAAAAAGTGCCGTGTCTGCAATTTCCTCTGTTTTGGTCATTCGGCTTTCTAACGGAATACTTTTATTGATTTTATTCAAAACTGTTTCGCCGTCTGGCAATGTTTTAATCCAATCTTCGTAAGCCGGCGTATAACTTTCCGCAATAATAATCGCATTCGAACGGATTCCAAACTGAATCAAATCTACCGCCCATTCTCTTGTTAAGCCCAAAACTCCTCCTTTCGCAGCAGCGTAACCTGAAGTTCCGCCCTGCCCTGTTAAAGCTACTTTTGAACCAATATTTAAGATGTTTCCTTTTGATTCTTTCAAATATGGAAGTGCATATTTAGCCAATAAAAAGTAACTTACTACATTCAATTTCAAGGAATTCATAAAATCCTCGTAGCTTGAATCTAATCCTGCACCGTCATTTACACCTACATTATTAATAATAGCATCGATTCTGCCGTATTTTGCTGCGATTACTTTTACAGCATTTTCTATTGCTACGGGATCGGTTACATCTGTCTGCACAAATAAAGAATTAACGCCTCTTTTTTGAAGTCTTTCCACGTATTCAAAACCTCTTGCATTTCTGTCAACCAAAACCGGAATTGCGCCTTCATCTGCCAGTCTGTTAACGATCGTTTCTCCAATGCTGCCTTCCTTCCCAGCAGAACCAGAAACAACAACTATTTTATTTTTTAAGTTTAAATCCATTTCTTTCTGTGTTAGATGTAATTTGTAAAATGTGTCTTTTGTGAAAAGTGATTTGTGAAATGTAAAATGATTTTTTTTTTGTGAAATGTAAAAGGTCAAATGTAAAATCCGATCGCTTTGTGTTTATACAACGAAAATCACATTTCACAAATCACTTTTTACATTTTACTTTTTACATTTCACTTTTTCACAAATTAATCAATTTCAATTAATGCTTTAATCACATTATTCTTCGGATCAATAAGATTTCCAAAATCAGTAATCATTTCAGAAAAACTTGTCCTGTGTGTAATGTATTTTTTCGGATCGATTTTACCTTCTTTCAGGCATTTCATTACATATTCAAAATCTTCTATCGTCGCATTTCTGCTGCTCATTAAAGTAGATTCTCTTTTATGAAAATCTGGATGACTGAAACTTAATTCTCCTTTTTGAAGTCCGACCAAAACAAATCTTCCCCCATGCGAAATATAATTAAAAGCGCTGTTCATTACTTTCTGATTTCCAGTTGCATCGATCACTACATTCGCCATATCGCCGTTTGTCAATTCAGCTAATTTTTGCGCAACATCATCGTTCAGCGGATTAATCGTTTCATCTGCATTTAGTTCTGTTTTACAGAAATTCAATCTGTAATCGTTGATATCCATGACAATTACTTTTGCTCCAGCGATTTTAGCAAACTGAATCAAACCAATTCCGATAGGTCCTGCGCCCATAACTAAAACAGTGTCCGTCGACTTAACAGCCGCTCTTCTTACTCCGTGTGCTGCAATTGCCAAAGGTTCAACCAAAGCCAATTCATCATAATCTAAACCTTGACCGTGCAGTAAATATTGTTCCGGAATTGAAACATATTCGGCCATTCCGCCATCAATATGAACACCAAAAACTTTAATATTTACGCAGCAGTTTGTCAATCCGTTTCGGCACGCCACACATTTTCCGCAGTTGAAATACGGAATAAAAGTAACTTTATCTCCAGGTTTAAAACCTGCTGCATTTCCTTTTACATATTCCGCCGCCAATTCGTGTCCCAAAATTCTTGGATATTCAAAATAAGGTTGAGTTCCTCCAAAAGCATGAATATCAGTTCCGCAGATACCGATTCTTTTTATTTTTAATAAAACTTCGCCCTCTTTCGGTTCTGGAATACTGGTTTCTTTTAAAAGAAATTCCTGCGGTTTTTCGCAAACAATATATTTCATTTTATACTTTCTTAATTTTTTATTTTTGATATGCTACAGCTTTTTGCTTACTAGTTCCCAAACCTTCAATTCCCAATTCTACAACATCTCCTGCTTTAAGATAAATTGGATCTGGTTTGATTCCTAAACCAACTCCCGGAGGCGTTCCTGTGCTGATAATATCGCCAGGAAGCAAAGTCATAAACTGACTTAAATAATGCACCAAATAAGGAATTTTGAAAACTAAATTTAAGGTATTGCTGTCTTGGTATTTTTTGCCATTTACAGTCAGCCACATCTTTAAATTGTCAACATCTGCGATTTCGTCTTTGGTTGCCAAAAATGGTCCAAGAGGCGCAAAAGTGTCACTTCCTTTTCCCTTTGCCCATTGCCCGCCACGCTCCAATTGAAAAGCTCTTTCGCTGTAATCGTTCAACAAAGCATAACCTGCAACGTAATCCAAAGCTTCCGCTTCTTCTACATAACTTGCTTTTTTGCCTACAACAAAGGCCAATTCTACTTCCCAATCTGTTTTTTCGCTGTTTTTTGGAATAATCAAATCATCATCTGGTCCGCATAAAGAAGTAGTTGATTTGAAGAAAATAATAGGTTCAGTCGGAATCGGAGCATTTGTTTCTTTGCAGTGATCAATATAATTCAAACCAATACAAATAATTTTAGAAGGTCTTGCAACTGGCGATCCCAAACGTACCGAAGCATCCACTTCTGGCAAATTCGGATTGCTTTCTAATGCCTTTTGTAATTTTTCTAATCCGTTTTCTTCAAAGAAACTTTCGTTAAAATCGGTTACAATCGAAGAAACATCATATCTCTTTTCTCCAATTAAAACTCCTGGTTTCTCTTTTCCGATTTCTCCAAAACGTATTAATTTCATAATCCTATATTTTTAATTGTTAGTTTATTTTTTCTGATGAATGAACTTTCATCAAACATATCTTTTTACGGTCAAGTCTTCTCTTTATCAATTCAAATTTGACAAAAAAGGCATAGCAAAAATAATAAATGTAAATTTTACAATTACAAAAGTAATTTTTAAAAATTAATATTCGAGATATATTTTATTTTCCATTACTTAAAATGACTAAAGTTTAAATTTTTATAACATTTTTTAGATGGTTTGTAAAAATTATATACTAAATATCATTTTACACAAAAAAAGATCTACAATAAACATAGGATTTCTTGTTCATTTAAATCTTATTTCTACTTTTGTAATTGTATTTTTTACATTTATTATTTCAAACGATTTCACTACCCAAAATTCCTATATAAAATGATAAAATTAAAAGGCATAACTTGGAACCACACAAGAGGTTTGCTTCCTATGGTTGCCACATCGCAGCGTTTTACTGAACTACATCCAGAAGTTGAAATTTCATGGGAAAAGAGAAGTTTACAAGAATTCGCAGATGCTTCTATTGAAGACTTAGCCAAAAGATTTGATTTATTGGTAATCGATCATCCTTGGACAGGTTTTGGAGCGCAGACTAAAGCAATTCTTCCGTTATCTGATTATTTATCAAACGAATATATTAAAGATCAAGAAATTAACACTGTCGGAAAATCGTACGGAAGTTATGTTTTTCACGACAAATTATGGGCACTTCCTATAGATGCTGCAACTCCGGTTGCCTCTGCCCGCTTGGATCTTTTAGAAAAAAATAATTTAGAAGTTCCTAAAACGTACGACGACTTATTAGCATTGGCTAAAAAAGGCTTAGTGGCTTTTGCTGGAATTCCGGTTGATGTTTTAATGAGTTTTTATATGTTTTGCTGCAGTTTAGGCGAAGCTCCTTTTCTTTCTGAAGAAAAAGTGATTTCTGAAACAACAGGAATCAAAGCGCTTCAAATGTTTAGGGAATTGGCACAATTGATTGATCCCGCTAACTTTAACAGAAACCCAATTCAGGTTTATGAAGCGATGGTCAATTCAGATGAAATTGCTTATTGCCCATTTGCTTATGGCTATTCTAATTATTCGCGAATAGGCTACAGCCGTAAACTTTTACATTTTTATGATTTAGTAAAATTGAATGATAATCCGATGATTTCGTCTTTAGGCGGAACAGGATTAGCGGTTTCATCTTTCAGCCAGCATATTGATGAAGCGGTTAAATATGCCGAATTTACTGGTTCATCTCAAGTACAGCAAAATATTTATACAGATAATGGCGGTCAGCCAGGACATTTGCAAGCTTGGAAAAGTGAGCGAATTAATGGTGTGACGCATGATTATTTCAAAAACACTTTACCCGCTTTAGAACGCGCATTCCTTCGTCCGAGATATTACGGACATATGTATTTCCAAGATCACGCAGGTGATGTGGTTCGCAATTATCTGATGAAAGGCGGAGACGAACTAAAAGTATTGGAAGAAATGAATTCGCTTTACGCGGAATCTCTAAAAATTCAGACAATATGAAGCCTTTAGAAGGATTAATTGTTTTAGAATTCTGTCAGTTTCTGGCAGGACCTTCTGCTGGTTTAAAACTAGCCGATTTGGGCGCACGCGTCATCAAAATCGAACGTCCTGTTAAAGGTGAAGCCTGCAGACAATTGAGCATCAAAGATTTATTTGTAGACGACAGCAGTTTGCTTTTTCATACCATAAACCGAAATAAAGAATCTTTTGCAGCCGATTTAAAAAATCCTGACGATTTAGTTTTAATCAAAAAACTGATTGAAAAGGCTGATATTATGACACATAATTTCAGACCTGGCGTGATGGAAAAAATCGGTTTAGATTTTGAAAATACGCTTTCTATAAATCCACAGATTATTTATGGAACCATTACAGGTTACGGAAATGAAGGTCCGTGGGCAAAAAAACCGGGACAAGATTTGTTGCTACAATCACTCTCTGGATTAAGCTGGCTGAGCGGACGCAAAAGTCAAGGTCCAGTTCCTTTTGGTTTGGCTGTAGCCGATTTAATGTGCGGGAATCATTTTGTACAGGGAATATTAGCAGCACTTTTAAAAAGAGCTAAAACTAAAAAAGGTGTTTTGGTTGAAGTCAGTTTATTAGAATCGATTCTCGATGTGCAGTTCGAAGCCATTACTTCTTTCTTAAATGACGGTGGTCAGCTTCCTGAAAGAGGTGATATTAAAGGAAGTGCACATGCTTTTTTAAGTGCCCCATACGGTGTTTACCAAACGCAAGACGGTTATTTATCGCTTGCAATGGGCGATTTACTTTTCATTGGAAAAGCATTAGGTTTAGATTTAAGTGAATTTACAGATAAACATCTTTGGTTTGAAAAACGAGATGAAATCAGAACGATTTTAAGCGAAAGAATTCAAACCCAAACTTCTGATTATTGGATAGAAATCCTGCAAAAAGAAGGAATCTGGTGCGGTAAAGTTTTTAATTACGAAGAACTGGATAATCAGCCTTTTGTAAATGAATTACAGATGAAACAAACCGTGAAAAATACCGAAGGCGAAACTTTGGTTACAACCAGAAGTCCGATTCAATTGGATGGAGAAATTCTGCTAAGCGAAAAAGCAGCACCAAAAGTAGGTCAGGATAATTTAAGCATACACGAACAATTTTTAAACGATTTGAAATGAAGCCATTAGAAGATTATTTAATTGTAGATTTCAGTCAGTTTCTTTCGGGTCCGTCGGCGAGTTTACGTCTGGCAGACTTGGGAGCGCGTGTGATAAAAATAGAAAAACCAGGAACGGGAGATATCTGTCGTACTTTATATACTTCTGACTTGATTATGAACGGCGAATCGTCTGTTTTTCATACCATCAACAGAAACAAAGAATCATTTGCAATTGATTTTAAACAGCCAGAGGAACTTCAAAAATTAAAAAAATTATTGGCCAAAGCTGATGTCGTTATGCATAATTTCAGACCTGGAGTTATGGAACGCATTGGTTTAAGTTATGATGAAGTTAAAAGCATCAATCCAAATGTGATTTATGCTTCGATTTCAGGTTTTGGAGAACATCCTGATTTAAAAGATTTACCAGGTCAAGATTTGCTTTTGCAATCTTTAACAGCTTTGACTTGGTTGAGCGGTAATCAGGAAGACGGTCCAGTACCAATGGGATTATCGATTGTTGATATGCTTGCAGGCGCGCATTTGGCGCAGGGAATATTGGCCGCTTTATACAGAAAAGCAACGCATAATATTGGGGCGCAAGTTCAAGTAAGCATGCTGGAATCGGCATTTGACTTTCAATTTGAGACGATTACAACTTATTTTAATGACGGAGGCGAATTGCCTGTTCGAACCAAAACCAATAATGCACATGCGTATTTGGGCGCGCCATACGGAATTTACAAAACCAAAAACGGTTATTTAGCACTAGCAATGGGATCAATTCCTGTTTTGGCTTCTCTGCTGCAATGCGATGCTTTATTGCAATTTCCTAAAAATAAATTCACATTAAGAGACGAAATCAAAAATATTCTTGCGGATCATTTGCAAACGCAGGAAACACAGTTTTGGCTGGACATTTTAGAACCCGCAGACATTTGGTGTGCAGGAGTTTTAAATTATCAGCAGCTATTTGCTGAAGATGGATTTAAGGTGTTGAATTTTACCCAACAAGTCGAAATGCTTGACGGCTACACTTATAAAACAACACGCTGCCCAATAAAAATTGACGGCGAATATCTGACTTCAGGAAAAGGTTCGCCGAAACTGGGTCAAGACAACGAGAAAATTATTAAAGAATTTATAGACTGCTGATGGAAAAAATTAGAATCGCCGTTCGAAAATTCGATCCGTTCGAAAGTACACTTCAAAAATTATGGGATGCTTTCTGCCTTCAAAACAATATAAAAATGGAAGCAGAAATGATTGCCTTAGAACTTCATGACTTGTATGAAACCACAATTTCAGAAAAAGGTTTAAAAGAAGGAAATTGGGATATCGCCCATATCAATACCGATTGGATTTTTGATGCTGTAAACGAAAATGCGGTTCTTAATTTATTTTCCTTAATTGGAGAAAATCCGCCTGAAAATTATCCTTTTGGATGGCATAAATCGCTTTTGCATTTACAAAAACTAAGTAATGGCATTTTCGGACTTCCCTTTCACGATGGACCAGAATGTCTGATTTACCGAAAAGATTTATTCGAAAACGAAACGGAAAAAGAGAATTTTAAAAAACAGTTTGGTTACGAACTTTCTACACCAAAAACGTGGCAGGAATTCGCAGAAATTGCAACATTCTTTAATCGTCCCGAACAAAATTTATACGGTTCTGTTTTTGCCAATTATCCAGACGGACATAATATGGTTTTTGACTTTTGTCTGCAATTATGGACAAGAGGCGGTTCTTTATTAAACAAAAAAAATCAGATTGACATTCATAATGAAGCAGCCATAAAAGCATTGGATTTCTATCGAAAAATGGTCACCGATAAAAATGCTGTTCATCCAAAATCGAGAGAATTTGGTTCGGTTGAAGCAGGTTTGGCTTTCGCCGAAGGACAAGCTGCAATGGCCATAAACTGGTTTGGATTTGCTTCTATGGCAGAAGTAATTGAAGATTCGAAAGTAAAAGGAAAAATCGATATCACTTCCCTTCCATCCGATCCGGGTTATAAAACAGCTTCTTTGAATGTATATTGGTTGTATACCATTGGATCTGGAAGCAAACACAAAAAGCTGGCATACGATTTTTTACGTTTTGCCACAACGCCAGAAAGCGACAAGTTATTAACGACTGAAGGCGGTATCGGATGCAGGAAATCGACTTGGAAAGATGAAGAAATTAATACTTTAATTCCGTTTTATCATAAACTGGAAATGCTTCATGAAAATGCATTGACACTGCCTCAAACGCCAATCTGGCCAAAAGTAGCAGAACTGATTGACAGCACTGTTTTGAAAGCCATTGAAACCGATATTTCGTCTGAAATATTGTTAGAGGAAACTCAGAAAAAAATTAGAGAATTAAGTCAAGGAACAACATTACACAGCTCTGTCAAAAATTAAACTTGGCAGGCTCAAATTCAAAATACAGAACAAATGAATATTCCCTATAAACCTTTACTGCCCGAAACAGAACAGCCAATTATCATTATCGGGGCGAGCGGAATCGTAAAAGATGCGCATCTTCCTGCTTACGAAATGGCTGGTTTTAAAGTTTTTGGTATTACAAACAGAACGATTTCTAAAGCATACGATTTACAAAAACAATTCAAAATTGATCATGTTTTTGAAAATGTAGCAGATGCGGTTAAAAATGCGCCGTCAAATGCTGTTTACGACATTACGGTTTTGCCTGATCAGTACATTGAAATTTTAGAACAGCTTCCTGATGGAGCTGCAGTTTTGATTCAGAAACCAATGGGAAATGATCTGGCTCAGGCACGCGAAATTGTAGCAGTTTGCGAAAGAAAAAATCTTGTTGCTGCAATCAACTTCCAACTTCGATTTGCTTCATTTGTAAGCGCCGCCCGCTATTTGATTAATGAAGGAATTATTGGCCAATTATACGATTTAGAGTTTAAAGTTACCGTAAATACGCCTTGGGAATTATTTCCTCTAATCAAAGAACATCCGAGATTGGAAATTCTTTTTCACAGCGTTCATTATATTGATTGTATTCGATCTTTCTTGGGAAATCCGAAAGGTGTAATGGCCAAAACGGCTAAACATCCGCTTAAAAAATTATCCTCAAGCAGATCGACAATTATTTTAGATTATGCCGAAGATATGCATGTAGTCATTAATACGAATCATGATCATCATTTTGGTCCAAAACATGAGGAAAGTTACATCAAATGGGAAGGAACAAAAGGTGCTATTAGAGCAAAAATGGGCTTATTAATGAATTATCCTGACGGTCTTCCAGACGTTTTTGAGTACGCTTTAGCTAAAAAAGATAATGAAAAAGAATACGAATGGACCGAAGTTAAACTGGAAGGATCTTGGTTTCCGGAAGCATTTATTGGCGCAATGTCTAATCTGATGCGCTACAAGGAAGGTTCTGATAAAATATTATCTGCCAGTGTTCAAGATGTTTTAGGCACAATGAAAGTTGTAGAAGCTTGTTATATCAGCAGTAAAAATGGCGGTATTTCTTTTGATGAAGTGTAATTAAAACACTATATTTCAAAACCAAAAAACAAAATTTAAGTCCTCTTCAAAACAAAAATGATTTTGACATTTCTTTGAAAGAGCCTGACGAATAAAAAGTAATTAGATTATGTATTTTAAATCCACTTTTTTCGAAGATTATCAAATCGACGACAAACGAGTAACTTTAGGCAGAACCATCACAGAAACTGATTTTGTGGTTCATGCCGGACATACAGGAGATTTCTTCCCGCACCATATGGATGAAGAATGGTGTAAAACACAACCCTTCGGACAAAGAATTGCACACGGAACTATGGTTTTCAGCATCGGAATCGGCTTAACGGCATCTGAAATTAATCCAGAAGCTTTTTCTAGAGGCTATGACAAAATGCGCTTTGTAAAACCTGTTCATATTGGTGACACTATTCACTCAGAAATTACGATTTCTGAAAAAGGCGAAGCTAAAAATCCTGAAATGGGGACTGTAACCGAACATGTAGAAATTATCAACCAGCGAGGTGAAGTCGTTTTGGTATGTGATCATCTATTGCTTGTGAAGAAAAGATCCTAAGATTCTAAGATACTAAGGTTCTAAGATTTTAAAAACTTTGCATCTTAGGGACTCTGCGAGATTATTTGCAAAACATTTTTTTATTCTCGAAAAGAAAAAAACTTAGAATCTCAGCACCTCAGAACCTTAGCAACTATAAAAAAAACTAAAAAACTATCTAAAAATGCAAATTACAAACCAAGCCGGCGATCAACATGAAGTGCCGTCAGAAGGCGGAAATCAAAAACAATATCTTCTTCCTTTTATTTTAGTTACATGCCTATTTTTTCTTTGGGGAATGGCCCATAATTTAGATTCTGTTTTGATTCCGCACCTAAAAAAGGCTTGCGAATTAAACAACCGACAATCTACTTTAATTGATACCTCAGTTTTCTTTGCTTATTTTATTATGGCGATTCCTGCCGGAATGCTGATTAAAAGATTTGGTTATAAAAACAGTATTATAACAGGATTGCTGGTTTTTGCTGTTGGAGCGTTTTTATTTGTTCCTGCCGCTAACACAAGAACTTACGAATTATTCCTATTCGCCTTATTTGTAATTGGATGTGGTTTGACCATTTTAGAAACAAGTGCAAATCCGTATGCTGCGATATTAGGACCAGCTGAATCTTCTTCTAAACGATTGAATTTAGCCGCTTCTTTCAACGGTTTGGCAGCAATGGTTGCTCCAATTGTTGGTTCATTATTTATTCTTTCTGGAACGAATCATACGCCAGAACAAATGGCTGCAATGCCAGAAGCCGAAAAAGCTGCCTATTTATTAGGAGAAGCTGCTTCTGTAAAAATGCCATATATCGTATTAGGAAGTATTTTGGTTTTGGTTGCCATTATTTTCTACTTCGTACAATTGCCGTCAATGAAAGCAACACATACCGAAGCTGAAATTAAACCGGGATTTTTCTCTGTTTTAAAATTTAGACATTTAAGCTGGGGAGTTGCTGCTCAATTTTTCTATGTTGGTGCACAAGTTTGTATTACAAGTTTCTTTATCAGAATTGCACAGCAAGGTGCTGGATTAGACGAAAAAACGGCAGGATATTATTTAGGAATCTACGGTTTCCTTTTTATGGCAGGACGTTTTATTGGGACATTCTTTTTACGTTTTGTGAAAGATTATGTTTTATTGTCAATCTACTGCGTAATGAGTGTTTTATTATGTTTAGTCGCTATTTATGGCTCTGGAATTGTGGTTATTTACGCCCTTGGAGGAATCGGGTTCTTTATGTCAATTATGTTCCCAACTATTTTCTCATTAGGAATTAAAGGATTAAAATCGAATACAGAAACGGGCTCTTCTTGGCTGGTAATGTCAATTGTTGGCGGAGCGATTATTCCTTACGGAATGGGAACTTTAATCGATATGAATCATGATGATATTCAATCGGGATATATTATTCCGTTAGTTTGCTTTTTGATTATTCTTTCTTTCGGAGCTTTTGGCCATAAAGTGAAAACGGTTTCGGAATAAAACTCCAACATTCAATAAAATCAAAAACGTCCCGAAATTCGGGACGTTTTCTTTTAGTCATGTTTATTAATGGTGTTTGCCATTACCGTGATCGTGGTTCTTGTCTGACTTTTGTTTGGAGTTATTATTTCCTTTGTTTTTTCCTTTATTATCTTTATCATTTCCGTAATGATTTCCGTTGTTGCCTTTCGGTTTTTCTCCTCTATTTTTTTGAGGTTTTCCGTGGTAACCTTTCGGATATTCGGCTCTATGTTTTGTGTGATAGTAATAAGGAGAATCTCCTCTGTAATCAGTCAAAACTACTTTGTATCCTGAATATAAATCATAACTTCTATATCTTGACGGAAGTCTTTTTTCACGAACCCATTTCCCGCTGTTATCGTAAATAAATACGCTTTGATTTACATCATAATATACATCAATGTCTGGTAAATAATAATATCTGCTATTGTCGTAACCCTGTGGTCCCCAATTTGGAGGAGTACCAATATTTACATTTACTGATACCTGTGCTTGAGCAAAAAATACACTCATAAAAAGCACTGAGGCAAATACTAACTTTTTCATGTCTTTAGAATTTAAACGTTAATTTAATAGATGTTAAGCGAAAGTAATGCCAAAAAATTGTGTGATAAGCATTCATTATACAAAATTACTAAACTAATCGACGAATAGTGTTTTTTAAACGATATACATTTCAAAAAAAACGTCTCAAAAATTGAGACGTTTTTTATCATTATAAACAATTATTTCCAACCACCACCCAATGCTCTGTACAAATTAATAACAGCCTGTAATTTTTGAAGATTATCATTAACTCCGCTTAATTGTGCTGCTAAAAGGTTTTGCTGCGATGTTAATACATCTGTATAATTAGTTGCTGAACTATATTCTAAAAGTTCTTGCGTAAAATCTACTGCTTTTTCTAAAGCTGCAATCTGTTTCGCTCTAGAATCTTCTTTTTCAACAGCCATTTGGTACGCATACAAGGCATTCGAAACTTCCTGACCCGCTACTAAAAGACTTTGCTGGAAATTATTGTATGCTTGCAATTGTTGCGACTGTGCTGTTGTAAGTCTCATTTTATTTAAGCCATTATTGAATAAAGGCTGAGTTAATCCTCCAATAATCGAATAAAAAATAGAATGGCTGAAGAAGTCATTCAATTCTAAATTTGAAAATCCTGTACTTGCTGTAAGCGTCAGACTTGGATAAAAATAAGTTTTAGCTAAATTAGTGGACTCAAAAGCGACTCTGAAATTAAATTCCGCTTGACGGACATCTGGACGGTTATTTAATAGCTGAGCAGGCATTCCAATTGCGATTTTTTCAGGAATAATCTGCGTTCCTAAAACTCCTCTATCAATTGGCCCAGGACCTTGTCCCAATAAAATATTTAAAGCATTTTCGGTTTCACGAATGCTTTGTTTCAAGTCTGGAATTAAAACTTCTGCCGCATGCTGATTGGCCTCACTCTGAACAACAGCTGCTCCAGTTACAATTGCACCTTCTTTTAAAGCTTTAATCGTTTCAACGTTTTCAATACGGCTTTTTAAGGTTTCTTCCGTAATTTTTAATGATTCATCATACGATAATAGCAAGAAATAATTATTGGCAATATCGGCAATTAATTGCGTTTGAACTGCTTGTTTTGCAGCATCAGAAGCTAAATAGGTTGCCAAAGCGGCTCTTTTAGAACTGCTTAATTTACCCCATACATCAATTTCCCAAGAACTGCTTACTCCTAATTTGTAAGTTGTTGTTAAGGTATTGATATTGATTCCAGCTGGAAAGTTTAATCCTGCCTGAGATTGCTTGTTATGCGTTACATTGGCGTCTAATTGCAGGCTTGGGTAATAAGCCAATTTACTTTGGCGCAAAGAAGCTCTTGCCTGAACAATATTCTCAATCGCATTTTTCAGATTCAGGTTTTGTTCTAAACCTTTTTGAATTAATGCATTTAACTTTTCATCTTTAAAAACAGTATTCCAAGGCATGTCGGCAATTGTAGTTGAATCAGTTGTTGACTGATCGCGATACAATTCGTCTGTTTTTAAAGTAGTGGGACGTTCGTATTTCTTGGTAACAGAGCACGCACTAATAAGTGCGGCTGTTATTACCAGTAGAATATATTTATTTGAACTATTCGTCATTTTTCTTGTAATTAAATTTTACTCTTTGTGCGCTTCTATTAAATGAATTTCGTCTTCATCGTCGTCGTCGTCATCATAACCATCTTTCGCTGGACCGCTTATTCTTTCTTGTAAATTTTGGAAAATGATAAACAGAACCGGAATAACAAATACTCCTAAAATAGTTCCAATTAACATACCTCCAACAGCTCCAGTACCAATCGATTTATTACCCACAGCTCCAGCTCCAGAAGCAAACATTAATGGAACCAATCCTAAAATAAAGGCAAATGAGGTCATTAAAATTGGACGTAAACGTGCTACAGCTCCTTCAATTGCAGCTTGTACAACCGGCAATCCTTTACGCCTTCTATCCAAAGCAAATTCGACAATCAAAATACCGTTCTTCGCCAGAAGTCCGATCAGCATGATTAAGGAAATCTGCAGGTAAATATTACTGTTCAATTTGAAAATAATCGAGAACAAATAGGCTCCCGCCAATCCAAACGGAATTGATAATAATACTGCAAATGGTAAAATGTAACTTTCGTACTGAGCACTTAATAAGAAATAAACGAAAACCAAACATAATACGAAAATGAATATAGTTTCACTTCCAGAAGCTAATTCCTCACGCGTTAAACCTGAAAATTCATAACCATAACCCGCAGGAAGACTTTCTGCTGCTACTTCCTGAATTGCTTTAATAGCATCTCCAGAGCTGTAACCTGGTTTTGGCGCACCGGTAATCGAAATTGACGTAAATAAGTTAAATCTCGAAATAGATTCTGGTCCAAAAACTCTTGTCATTTTTACAAACTCGGTAATTGGCGCCATATTTCCTGCACTATTTCTAACAAATATCTTATTCAACCCTTCTGTATTAGCTCTAAATTCTGGAGCTGCCTGAACCATTACACGATATTGCTTTCCAAATTTGTTGAAATTCGAAGCGTACAATCCACCATAATATCCTTGCATAGTAGATAAAATCGTATTGATAGAAACTCCTGCATCTTTCGCTTTCGCTAAATTAATATCCATCATATACTGCGGGAAACCAGGGTTAAATGGCGTAGTTGCATATTGAATTTCTGGACGCTCAGATAATTTTGCTAAGAACTCATTATTCACTTTATAGAATTCGGCAGTTGTATGTCCACCTTTATCCTGCAATTGGAATTCAAATCCACCACTTTGTCCAAAACCTTGAATGGTTGGAGGCGAAATGAAGAAGATACTTGCTTCTCGAATACCGCTTGTTTTAGCAAAAAGCTGTCCGATTACATCATCAACACTTAGATCACGCTGATCCCACGGATATAATTTCACAATAACCATACTGTAAGCACTACCTGCTCCAGCGGTAAAGTTCTGCCCGACAATACGAAGTGTGTTTTTAACTCCCGGAATTGTCTTTGCAATACTATCTACTCTTTTTGCTATAATATCTGAACGCTCCATAGAAGCTGATGGCGGCAAACTAATATTAGCAAAAACAGTTCCCTGATCCTCTGAAGGAACAAAAGCAGATGGCGTAGTTTTCATCATATAAACCAATGCCACACCAGCAATTATAATCGAAGCTAATGCAATCCATTTTTTTACAGAAAGGAAACTTACTGAACGTTTGTATCTAGCGGTAACATTATCGAATGCAACGTTAAATGAAGTATAAAAACGCTGTAAATAACTTTTATGTTTATGATCGTCGGCATGCGGTTTTAATAAAAGCGCACATAAAGCTGGACTCAAAGTCAAGGCGTTTACTGCCGAAAGAATAATCGCAACGGCCAGTGTAATACCAAATTGTTTGTAGAAAACCCCAGTTGATCCACCAATAAAAGTTACCGGAATAAATACCGCAGCCATTACCAATGTAATCGAAATAATTGCTCCGGAGATTTCGTCCATAGCATGAATCGTCGCTTTTTTAGCCGATTTATATCCGTGATCGAGTTTGGCGTGAACGGCCTCGACGACGACAATCGCATCATCGACCACAATACCAATGGCTAGAACCATCGCAAAAAGCGTCAATAAGTTGATCGTAAATCCAAATAAATTCAGGAAGAAAAATGTTCCCACAATCGCAACCGGAACTGCAATTGCTGGAATTAAAGTAGATCTAAAATCTTGAAGGAAAATAAATACTACGATGAAAACCAATATAAAGGCTTCAACCAAAGTATGGATTACTTTTTCGATAGAAGCATCTAAGTTTTCGTTAACGTCCACCATGATAGTGTACTTCATTCCTTTTGGAAAACTTTTCGCCGCTTCTTCAATCAGTTTTTTAGAATTGATAATTACGTCACGTGCGTTTGATCCGGGCGTTTGGCTGATTGCCATTGCTGCCGATTCTACACCGTTTGTTTTAATTGTTGACGAATAACTTAAAGATCCTAATTCTACTTTAGCCACATCTTTAAGTCTCAGCATCTGTCCATTTCCAACAGATTTTATAACAATGTCCCCAAATTCCTCAGCACTTGTTAAACGTCCTTTATATTTAATTACATATTGAAACGCCTGATTTCCGTTTTCACCAAATTTACCCGGTGCTGCTTCGATATTTTGTTCAGCTAAAGCTGCCGAAATATCACTTGGAATCAGTTTATATTGCTGCATTACATCTGGCTTCAGCCAGATTCTCATCGAGTAATCTTTTGCACCAAAAACGGTTACATCTCCTACCCCAACAACACGCTGAATTTGCGGTACAAGATTAATCTTTGCATAGTTTTGAAGAAACGTCTGATCATATGCTTTATCATCACTATATAAAGAGAAAATCAATAAGTTACTACTCTGGCTTTTGGTTACTGTAACCCCAGCCTGAGTTACCTCTACTGGCAGTAAACTTGTTGCTCTTGAAACCCTGTTCTGAACGTTAACCGCTGCTAAGTCAGGATTGGTACCTACTTTAAAGAAAACTTTGATCGAAGCATTTCCATCATTTGTTGCTGTAGAAGTCATGTAAGTCATGTTTTCTACACCATTAATTTGTTCTTCCAACGGAATAACGATACTTTTCAGTACCACATCAGCATTGGCTCCTGTATAACTTGCTGCAACGTTTACAGTTGGAGGCGCAATATCTGGATATTGCGATATCGGTAACTCAATTAGGCCTAAAACACCTAAGATGACGATAATAACAGATATTACCGTCGAGAGTACGGGTCTTTGTATAAATTTTTTAAACATTTTCTTTATTTTAAATCGGCGTAAACTTTTTCTGGGCTTTGATTTTGAGCTTTAATTTCAGTTCCTTCTTTTAATGAAGCTACTCCTTCTAATACAATTTCATCTCCAGGATTTAAACCGCTTGTAACTACATAATAATTACCTGCTGAATTATCTAGTACCGTGATATTCGCATTTCTTGTTTTCTTGTCTTTCCCTAAAACTACTGCAAACATTTTATCTTGTAATTCAAAAGTGGCACTTTGAGGAATAATCAAAGCCTCCTTTACATCAGTCGGAATGCGAACTGTTGTACTGCTTCCGCTTCTGATAATTCCTTTTGGATTTGCGAAACGCGCTCTAACGTTTACAGTACCAGTTTCTGTATTGATTAATCCGTTTACCGTTTCGATATTTCCCTTTTGATCGTATAATGAACCATCAGAAAGTAACAAAGAAACTGCTGGCATACTTTTGATTTTTTGGTTTAATGAACCTCCTGAATCTTTAGTAAAATTTAGCAGTGCTTTTTCATTCATTGCAAAATAAGCGTATACGTTGCCAATACTTGAAACTGTCGTTAAAGGTTCTGCATTGTTAGAACTTACCAAACTTCCTAAACGGAAAGGAATTGATCCCACAACTCCATTTACTGGACTTGTAACTGTTGTATATCCTAAATTTACTTTGGCATTTACTAAAGCTGCATTTGCCTGCGCTAAAGATGCCATAGCAGACTCATAAGTATATTGAGCCGACTCTAAATCGTATTTGCTGATAATGCCTTTTTCAACCAATGGCTTTACTTTATTTACTGCCAATTTTGCTGTGCTTACTTCTGCTTGAGCACTTTTAATGCTTGCTGTTGCAGTACGAACTTGCTGCTCATATTCTGGCGCACTAATCTTAAATAATGGCTGGCCAGCTTTTACTACTGCTCCTTCATCAACATAAATCTTATCGATGTATCCTTCTACTCTTGGACGAATTTCTATATTTTGCTGTCCTTGTATACTAGCAGGAAAATCGCTGTTTAACGTAGCTGATTCTGGCTGTAATGTAACAGTCTTATATTCTTTAATCTGCGGAGCTCCTCCGGCCTGTGCCGATTTGTCATTTTTACCGCAAGAAGCGATAATAAGTGATGCTGCAAGAATGCTTAAAAATGATTGCTTATTCATCTTGAAAAATGTGTAATTATCTATTATATGACAACAAAAGAACTAAAATATAACAAGCAAAAATTTTCAAATAGACGAAGAGCCCGAGATAATCGATAAAGGCAAGATGACAACCGATGGATTTTTTTAAAATATTAAACAAGTGTTTAATTTTTATCCCGTCGGCTCTAAAATGCTTTTTAGAGACTCTAAATCGAGGTTTAGCGATTGCCTAATTTTCATATTCAAATAAAATGTAATATTGCTCTAAAAATCACAAATTATCATGGCACCGAACTTTTTTAGACCTTATTTATTTACTGGACTACACATTCTTGGCTGGTCTCTATTAGGGTATCTTATGCTATTTTATATTCCATTGACATGGAATGTTGTGCTTCCGCAAGCATTCTGGCTTTGGCAGAGTATTATATTGTTTTTACTAATGATTCTTTTTTATTCTACGGCAAAAAAAATAGTTCCAAAAACCATTATTAGAGACAATACTTCGGCATTCTTAGTTTGGGCATTTGCTGCGATTATTGCCATGCAATTAATTGCTTATTTTTATACATCGCAAACCGATCTTCATAATCAAATCAGCAAGGCTATTGGCTTTAAAAAATATAAAAATCCGTATTTTGATAATTACGTATTTACTTTGACATTATTGGTTTTAGGAATAAGCACCAGTTGGGCAATGTTAACACATTGGCAAAAAGCGGCACAGCATAAACAGAAACTTGAACAAGACAAAACAATGGCAGAATTGGCCATGTTGAAAGCGCAAATTAATCCGCATTTTTTCTTTAATTCTTTGAATAGCATTTATTCTTTGACTTATACTGATATAGAAGATTCTAGAAATGCGTTGCATACTTTAAGCCGAATGATGCGCTACTTGCTTTACAGTACAGAAGGCGAACGAACGACATTGCTTAAAGAGGTAGAATTCTTAAAAGATTTTATCGCTCTGATGAAACTTCGTGCCAATAGTAAATTGACTATCAACACAGAAATCCCCGAAAAACTACACGATTATCCAATTGTTCCGATGTTATTACTACCTTTAGTAGAAAATGCGTTTAAGCATGGTGTTCATGCGACTGATAAAAGTGAAATACACATTAAACTTTCGCAAAATAATACACATCTAGAATTTGAAGTAGAAAATACTTTTTTCGAAAAAACATCGGTTTCAGATGAAGGCGGAATTGGTTTAACCAACACCAAACGCAGATTGCAATTGATTTATCCAAATCTCCATGATATTTCTTTTGGAATTACCAATCACGGAACTTATAAAATTAAACTCAAAATAACTTTAGAGCAATGACCGTATTAAAATGTATAGCAGTAGATGATGAACCATTGGCTTTAAAACTGGTAGAAACGTTTATACAGCAGACTCCTTTTTTAGAATTAATTACATCTTGCGATAATGCTGTTGACGCAATGGGCATTATTAGAGAAACAAAACCCGATTTGGTTTTCTTAGATATTAATATGCCTAACTTAACTGGAATGGAACTGGCAAGACTTCTTCAAGATCAAGCTGGACCACTGCCTAAAATCGTTTTTACAACAGCTTACAATCATTATGCAATTGAAGGTTATCGTGTAAACGCTATAGATTATCTTTTAAAACCTTTTAGCTACGAAGAATTTCTACGTGCTTCAAGCAAAGTTTTGCAATTAACCGAAGAAGCCAACAATGCCTTTACTACAATTGCTGCAGATGACGAATTTATCTTCCTAAAAGTCGAATATCAATGGGTTAGAATTTCTCTAAAAGACATCACTTATATCGAAAGTTTAAAAGATTATGTAAAAGTACATCTTGAAGATTCTCAAAAAGCTTTAATGTCTCTTATTTCGCTTAAAGCATTAGAAGAAAAACTTCCGTCATCCAAATTTATGCGTGTTCATCGTTCGTTTATTGTTTCGCTTGACAAGATAAGTGCTATTAGTAAAAACTCAATTTTTATAGATAAAATAGAAATCACGGTTGGTGAGCAATACAAAGAAGCTTTTAAAACATTGGTCGAAAAGTGGCTGAAATAAAATTAGAATTACAAAAATCATGGAAAAAAGATCAAACAAATATTATCTTACCTTAAGTCTTAAGGAATATTCAAATGGTGAAACCGAACCAGCAAAAGAACTCGGAATCGAATTTGATAATCACGATGAAATCTTCGGAATTATCGAAAGAATAAAATCTAAGAACATTTTCGCAAACGAATCTGAAGCAGTTCAATTTGCTTTAGGGTTAAAATTATTCAGCGAAATCAAATTAAAAAACCGCAAAAATCCTCTTTTTGAAGAATTAAATGAAGTTTTTCCGGTCTTCATGAAAAAATTAAAAAGTCTTTAAAATCCTCTTTAAAAATAAGACTTCAGCCTTATTTTTATTGAACTCTTGAATGTTAAATTTCTGCTAATAAAAAAACAATACAATTCTTACTGGCAATATTTTGTCACAATTTTCCGTTCCAATTAGGCATGTCCCACTAAATGCTTTTTCCAAAAGAAGTTTAATTTCTGTTTTTGAAATTCTTCTGCTTCAAATAAAATGGCATAAGCATTTAGGCATTCTTAATTGAAAAAATAGAGCATTCATTTGAAACTGACCATTTCAAATTTACTGAATCTCTACTTATAATCTTCACTTTCGAAATGTTCGATAATGCAAAAATTATTTTTTAACCATTAAAATAAAAGCATTATGATGATAATTCAAAAAAGTATTTTTCTTCTTGCCACAATTTTTGTCTTGGGCAGCTGTTCGAATAATGATAATACTGATCCAGACACCGATCCAGGACCAACTGGCCCACCTGTCGAAACTGGTACAGCCAATACCACTTATCAGCCCGCATTTTCTGGACAGACACGAGCAGGAAGCATTCAAACTACCACAGAATATGAAGCTAAAATAATCACCAGCGGTTTAAGTGCTCCTTGGGGAGTTGCCTATCTTCCTAACGGAAGCCTTTTGGTAACTGAAAAATCTGGTAAAATTAGAATTGTGACTCAAGCAGGAGTTATTGGTGAGCCATTAACAGGCGTTCCTGCCGTAAATCCTGCAGATCAAGGCGGATTGTTAGGTATTTGTCTAGATCCTGTATTTGCTACTAATCGAATGATTTATTGGGTATTTTCTGAAACCGTTGCTGGCGGAAATATTACTGCTGTCGCAAAAGGAAGAATATCTGATAATGAAACTGCGGTAGAAAATCCAACAGTTATTTATCGTTCGAATACGCCGAATGCAAGCACGCTACATTACGGTGGGCGTGTCTTGTTTGATAAAACAGGAAATTTATTTGTAAGTATTGGTGAGAGATCTGTTTTAGAAACGCGTCCATTAGCACAATCAGTTACCAGCAGTTTGGGTAAAGTTGTCCGCATCACAACAAGCGGACAAGCGGCACCGGGAAATCCTTCTTTTACACAGACTGGGGCTTTGCCAGAACTATATACTATCGGACATAGAAATCCGCAGGGCTTGGCTATTCATCCTACAACGGGTGAATTATGGCAAAGTGAACATGGCCCAAGAGGTGGTGATGAAATTAACCGAATTACAGCTGGAGCCAATTACGGCTGGCCAACAATTACTTATGGAATTGAATATAGTGGTACGAAAATTGGAGAAGGTATTACACAACAAACTGGAATGGAGCAACCGGTCTATTATTGGGATCCTGTAGTGTCACCAAGCGGTATGACTTTCTACGCTGGAAACCGTATTCCAGAATGGCAAAATAACCTATTTATTGGTTCATTGAGTGGCATGCACATTGTACGTGTAGCTTTTAAAGACAATAAAGTAGCCGGTGAAGAAAGATTATTAGCAGGACAAGGTCAAAGATTTAGAGATATTACACAAGGAAAAGATGAAGCATTATACGCCGTTACCGATCAAGGAAGACTTTACAAAATTGATAAAAAATAGAAAGTAAACTTGTTCACCATACATGCCAAAAACGCCCCAAATATGGGGCGTTTTATATTTTATAGAAGGCTTAAAATTAAGCTTTTGCTTTTCTTTTTACCGTACAGCCAATTTCTTTAGTTTGTGTAATTGCTGGTTTTTGGCCACTTTTTAATGATGCAATTACATCTTCGGCATATTTTATTTTCTGCGGATTGTTCCCCTCAGGATCATTGTCGATTGCTCCAACATATTCTACCACATTTCCTTTTGGCGTTTTAGAAACGATAAAGATGTGAGGCGTACGTTTTGCACCATATTCATCAGTGATTTTTTGTCCTGGATCAAATAAATAAGGGAAAGAATATTTTTTCTCTTTTGCCAAATCCTGCATTTTTGCAAATGTATCTGCTGTAGATGCTTCCGGATCGTTTGGATTAATAGCTATTACAGGATAGCCTTGCGATTTGAATTTTTTATCTAAATCGATAATTCTCTGTTCGTAACCAATTGCATAAGGACAGGTATTGCAAGTAAAAACAACAATATAACCTTTTGCATCCTTAAAAGTTCCAAAAGAAACGTCTTTGTTGTCAACATTTTTTAGTTTGAAATCTGGTGCCGCATCGCCCGCTTTAAGTGTTACCGCATTTTGTGCATGAGATAGAAAAGCAGAAAATGCTAATGCTAGTAATAAGATTATTTTCTTCATAATGGTTTACAGTTTTTTATATTCAGTTAATAATTGTTCGTAGGTAAATTCGCTTTCAACAAATTTTCTTTTATCATTTTTAATAAAAAGCGTTGCTGGAATACTTCCAGACCAGCTTGGATCAATTCTATCAATAAACTCTTGTGGATTACTTTCATTTAAAAGAAAAACTTCATTCTTTAAGTTTTTCCTTTTCACAAACGGAATTACATTCGATTGCAATTTTGATTTAAAATCTAAGCTTACTAATAAAACAGCTACTTTTTCTGATTTATGGTCTGCTCCCAATTTCTCGAAATGTGGCAATTCTTTTATACATGGCGCGCACCAAGTGGCCCAAAAATTGACTACATACGTGCTGTCTTTTCCGTTTTTAATTCTTTCATTAAGCTGATTTATATTTAAAAGCTTTACGTTCTGATTGTATCCTTTTATTGAAAAAAGCAATAACAGAAGAAAGGAGATTTTTAAAAGTTTATTTTCCATAGACCTTTTGATCTTAAAATTAATTTGTTTCCTACAAATATAAACTAATGCTCCATTAGATTTTGTTAATGAAAATTTAATGATTCTTTTTAAGACTCTAAGGTACTAAGGTGCTCAAATTCTAAGTTTTCACTTCGTTTCTGCTGAACTTTATTTTTATTCCTTTAGAATCTTGTTCAATTCTACCACTTCATCCAGATAACGTGGATATCCTATTACGTTTCTTACACTATGATTTTCATTATTTGTTAGGCCAATTCCTTCTATTTCTTCAAATCGAGATTGCATAATTAATCCGTTTAGGAGGCAATCTGCAATATAATTGGAATGTGGATCAAACTTCGGAATTGTATTCAAATGTTTTATAACAATCGGTTTTAAAATCGCTTTTTGATCTTCAGAAATCCCAGTCATTGGCAGAAAAAGGAGAAATAGATTTGGGTATTTTTCGAAAGACAATAATTCTTCTAACGTAAAAAACCAAGCTTCAAAATGTCCGCCTAAATTTCCAATATAAATATCATTCAGAAAAAAATTGATTTCATATTCAGCAAACTCAACCGCAAAATTTAAATTATCATTTATTCTGCCTGCAACTTGTCTTGGATTATCTTCTATATCCTCATAATTAAAAAATATCCTTTCCCATTCATAAGCTTCTGTTTCGTTGGTCTCTACAACTTCTAGAACCTCATCAATATTTATTTCTTCTTTCTCATCATAACCACGTGACCAACAGAAATAATATTTCCAAAAAAAGGTATTATTCTTAATTTCTTCTATTGTAATCTGTGTATTCATAATTACAAATTATCTTGAGGTGTCCACATTCTAAAAAATTTAAACATTTTAGAGTATTCTTCCCTTGGGACAAATGCCATGCAAACTTCTCGGTTATCTAATGCTGACTCGGTTAAAATAATATGGTCGGGTTCTTTTTCTGCATTTAAAAATTCTCTTTCAGAAACAACGCAGACCACTTTTTTAAATATTCCGTTTATCCATTTCTGCATATTTTCGTTTTGCTCAAATTTTCTAAAACAGGCCAAAGATGCGTGGGCAGTTATTACCGGAACCAATTTGTCTGGAACGTCCTGTTTTACTAAAATGTACATTTTCATATTAAATCTTATTTCCTTTTTTGGGTATTATGATGCCACGAATATTGATAATTACTTCTTCGTTTGATGTCAGATCATAAACTGTTAAAATTATTTAGAACAACCTTTCAAATACTATTTTTTGTTCGTCTGATAATTGTCTGGCAATTTTAGCAAAATCTTTACTTTGTCCAAAAATCGTATACATAATACTTTCCCAACAATAATCTGCCATTTCCTGCGGACTATCTCCACTATTTGAATAATCTTTTAAATCCTCTTCTGTGAAATAATACGAAACGAAATTTTCCTTGCTATCCAACAACAATCTCAAGCTCTTTTCATTTGTAAAATAAGAAACAAAAGCCTTATTGTGCGGATGTTCTTGCATGGATAAAACAGCATTGATAAAGACTTTTATAGATTTTTCGGTTACGCCGAATTTCTCAAAAAATACGGGTGTAAATTTTGCATGAACAGATTGATGTTCGTCATCAACTGTTTGATAATAATCAATCAGTGTGTCAAAATATTTTTCGTCTTGTAATCCTAAAGCGAAAACAGCAAAAGTTGAAGGCATAGCGCAATTTTCATCTTCAAGATTGGTGTACCATTCGTATTCTTTTTGAGCCAGATTAATATATTCTAAAACGTCCTTTTGAAGGTTTGGATATTGAACGGCTCCAGCAAAAAGATAGTTTTGTCCGCATTTTGGAAGTCCTTTTATTGGAAGCAACTCTTTGTTTTTAGATGAAAATGCGATTTCGAAACTTTTAGGGAAATCAGCTTTTAGAAGGTTATTCACAAAGTTTAATGCTTTTGCATAACTTTCTTCAGTTTCTGTAATCAGCTTAATATTTATTTTAGCAAAAACATCATTTGCTTTACCTGTAAAATCTTTGTCCTTATATTCTGTAAGCTCTTTTGAAAGCTTCCCTGTTCCGTTTTTCTTAAGTTTTTCCACTTCATTAGAACCCAATTCCGTTACAATATCAAAATACTCATTTGCTGCAACTGTACCATAACTTGGACCATATTTAATATGAGAAACAGCAATATAACAGATAAAACTTAAAAGCTCTTTTTGTTCTTCTGTCAATATTGGTTTCGGTAATTCTTCTTTTGTTTTTGATATAAAAATCTTGTATTTGCCTTTTTTTACTCTTTCAAAACTATTACAAACCAACTCTTCCGCTTGCAATCCTAATGTATATTGGTAGCTATCAAATCCAGTAAGTTTTCTCAATTTTTCAACAAATGAAATGTACAGCTCTTTTGCGAAAGGTCTGGTTTGGAAAAAATATTCAATTATAGGCGATAACAAAAACTTTTCACCCGAATCTAATACGTACGGATTTGGATATGCTTTATCAATTTTAATTGTATTATTATCAATCGCTTCAATAAATCTTTCTAAAAGCGCTTCGTTTCCTTCTATTTTTACTAAATAATTTAATTCTCTCATTTTTTATTTAACTGAATTCATTAATCAAGTTCATCTTCAATATTGGTGGTATTGCTTAAAACATCTTCCATTGTATTTCCTAAGAATGCCCAGCAATCCTCTTCGTAACCGATATTTCCTGAGGAAACAACAATTACAGGAAATTTACCTTCTTCTCTTAAGTCATAAGCATAAAACTTTCCTCCGCCATTAAATGCTACAGGAAGAAATGCTGGTGCCCAAAACGGAAAACCATAAGCAATGTACATTTCTCTAATGCCGTCAAACGAAAAATAACCAAACTCTCGCTCGCCGTTCAAAATACCGCCTCCGTTAGAATGTTTCAAAAGTTCTATATATTCTTCGGGAAGTCTAAGCTGTTTTGGAATAGAAACAATATTCGGCGCAAGACCTTCGGGATATAATTTTCTGATATTATTTAATGCTTCTAATTCACTTTCTGAATACGATTTTGTAAAGAAATCTTTTAGAATTGGTTCTGTTAACCCTGATTGCTTATCGAAAAAATTAAACTTATTAAACCACATAATTATCTGTTTTTAATTCGTTAATCTTCATCATCATCCTCATCATCTTCGTCATCATCATATGAAAGATATGACCAATCGATATCAATATTCTCCAGAATGGCATCAAATTTTTCTTGGTTGCTTGATCCAATAAAAGCTCCCGTACAAATATTAGACTCATCAAAAAAAAGAGTAATTATTTCATAATAATCATTTGTATATATTTTTTGATTTTCTCTACTAATTTCTCCTATTATAGTCCAATTCTTTTCAATAAAATTTACTGTATCTAGATCAATTGTTCCAAAAAAATTTCCATTATATCTTAATCCGCCAAAAGTTCCATTGTAAACAGCCATTAATAGAAAGAAATCTTCTGTTGTTTGGGTTTCAATTTCCCAATCTGTTTTTTCAATTGTGTCGTAATTACCATAAACTGGTGGATTTTCTAATTTCAAATCTTCCTTCTTTATTCCCCAAAATGCGACAACTTGATTCTCTTCATAAATAACCAGATAATCATCATCCGAAAATTCAACTTCGTTTTCAAATTTCAAAAGTCTATTGTATGAATAATTAAGATTTTCTTCTTTCCCTAATTCCAGATAATATTCTCTGAGTTTTGAAGGGAGTTTTACATTTAATGTTTTCTCCAGATCGAGGATTTGAGTTTCTGAAAATCCGTAGTTTTCATTTTCAGATAAATTGTAGAGGCGTTTAATTTTTTGAATGTAATTCATTTGGCTGTAGATTTAATCAAATGTGAAAATACGCAAAAACGATGTAAGATTGCAACTACTTAATACTAGAAGTTTATTTTTTTTTGAGAAGAATAGACAATTCGTAAAATTTGATTTTTTTCTAGTCACTTTTTTTTGACTAATTGACTAGCAAAGATATTCGACTGAACTTTGCAGTAAATTCAAAAACTCGGGAGTACATTTTAAAATTTTCTATGAAAATACTGTCGCTATTATTAATCTTGATTTGCAGTGCCAGCTGCCAGTCACAAACAAATTCAAAAATGAGTGAAGACAAAACAAATCCGCTAATGTGTGGTCCTGTTAGCGGAATGTGTGAAATGCCTGTTGGCGAAAAATTGAATGAGAAAACGAACATTCCAACGGAAAATAAACCAATAAAGATCATTTATTATACAGATCCTATTTGCTCTTCTTGCTGGGGAATAGAACCTCAGCTTAGAAAATTAAAACTTGAATATGGCGATTGTTTTGAAATTGATTACCGAATGGGCGGTTTATTACCCGATTGGAGTTATAACAGTGGCGGAATAAGCAAACCTTCTGACGTTGCACATCATTGGGATGAAGCGAGTTTACATTACGAAATGCCAATTGATGGAGATGTTTGGCTTGAAGATCCGTTAGATTCTTCTTATCCTTCATGTATTGCTATGAAAGCGGCTCAAATGCAGAGTAAAGCAAAAGCCATTTCTTTTATGCGTATTCTTCGCGAAAAGCTTTATCTAGATAAAAAGAATATTGCAAAATGGGAAAACATAGCAGAAGCTGCAAAAATTGCTGGTTTGGATGTCCAGAAACTAAAAGCAGATTATGATGATGCCGAAGAACTATTTCAAGAAGATTTAAATCTTGGAAAGGCTCTTGGAGTAAGAGGTTTTCCAACATTATTTTTAGCCGATGCTGATAATAATCAGCTTATTGTTTATGGTTCTAAACCTTATGCTTCTTATGAAAATGCGTTATTAGCATTATTTCCCGAAGCAAAGAAGAAGAAATTCATAAATACTAATTCATTATCTATTTTTGAAATTTATCCAACACTTGCTCCAAAGGAATACGCCGTTATTCATAATATTTCTGTTTACGAGGCAAAAATTATTCTAGAAGAATTATTCAGCAAAGGAAAACTGGATAAGAAGACAATTAAAAATGGTTCGCTTTATATTAAAAAATAAGTAAGAACAAGAAATATCCCATTGAAACATCTGATTGCTAAAACATATCATCTTAAGATATGTAGAGTTATAAAAGAGGTTCTTTAAAAATATACTCTTTATCGTATTCTATTTCAAAAGCCTTCAGCTGTTTCTGGTATTCTTCTAAAAATGTTTCTTTGGCATGATGCTGTTCTTGATTTTGAATATATCGAATTACACGTTGCACATGACTTCTTGAATAAGAAAAAGCACCATATCCTTCTTGCCATGAGAAATCAGATGACAATTTTTGCTCCTTAATCCATTTGCTTGTTTCTGTTTTTACATTTTGCACTAATGCAGAAATGGATTGTGTTGGACGCATTCCTATAAAAATATGGATATGATCCGGCATACTATTAATACATAACATTTTATGGTTATTGGATTGAATTATACCTGTAATATATTGATGCAACTTGTCTTTCCACTCTTTTGCAATTAAAGCTTTTCTGTATTTTACTGCAAAAACAAATTGTATATGCAATTGTGTGTATGTATTTGCCATTACCAATCAAACGTTCCTACGGAACGAAAAAAAATGATTACTATTTAAAGTTCTACCGATGAGATGTTCCTAACGGAACATATTTTGTATGTATCGCAAATTTTAAAAATGCTTCTATCTTATGTGTCTATTAGAAGTCTAAAGAATAATAGTATAAGACAAAAAAACAGAAAAAATGTTTCGTTAGGAACATATTTTGTATGTATTGCAAATTTTAAAAATGCTCCTATCTTATGTGTCTTTTAGAAGTCTAAAGAATAATAGTATAAGACAAAAAAAAGAAAAAATGTTTCGTTAGGAACATATTTTGTATGTATTGCAAATTTTAAAAATGCTTGTAGCTTATGTGTCTGCTAGAAGCCTAAAAAATAATAGTATAAGAAAAAAAACAGAAAAAATGTTCCGTTAGGAACATCTCATCGGTAGACAAAAAAAATGTTATGAGGATTTTCGTCTCGTAGGGACGTGTGATTGGTTTATTAGGCAAGTATTGCAAATTTCAAGAACACAAACATTTAATACCCCTTTTAAAAACCTTAAGAATATGAGTTCACGACAAAAAAATGTTCCGTTAGGACATCTCATCGATAGACAAAAAAAAATGTTGTGGGGAGATTCGTCCCGTAGGGACGGTTGATTGGTTTATCCAATTTCTTTTAGAATCAAATCGGCTACAACATCTATCGCCTGATTGATAATAATTTCTGGCATTCCTTTAAATTCGAAACGTTTGGCAATCTGTTTTTCGCCAAAAATGATATGGATAAAAATAGTCCCAACAGGTTTAGACTCACTTTCGCTTCCGCCAGGTGTAGTTAATCCCGTTAATCCAACACAGATATCCGAATTAATGTAACGGTAAAAGTTCTGTGCCATTAACTTGGTAACTTCTGCAGATTCGGCACTATATTGCTCAATTGTTCCCCAAGGAATATGAAGCAAATCTTCTTTCATAGACGAATGATAACAAACCATTCCTCCTATAAGGACTCTTCCAGAATTAAAAACTGTTGAAAATTCATAACACATTTTTCCTGCCGAAGCGCTTTCTGCAAATGCTATAGTTAAATTCTTTTCTATTAAAGCCTTACAACATGCCGTTACCTTATCTGATGCCATATTGATTAAATTTAATTGCACATTAATTTCATTTCAAATGTAGATTGTTTAAACACAATTACCTTACATAATTTCTTACAACATTTATAATATAAATAACTGTTAATTATGCAACTATCATGTTTTTTTCTATAAGACTTCTGATCTATTTAGAGGCTAATTTTGTAAATACAGCTTTTCTTAGATGACTTTATAAAAGTACAAGCCAGAAAAAAATAGAAGCCGATATGTGTCATTTAAAGAAAAGCTGAAAGGACACGGATTACAGTAAAAACTGTAAAGATTAGCGGGATCTTCTTCGTGAAGATTCAATATTGGAAAAAATAACAAATCAAAAAAAACACTATTATGGAAAAGCAACACAACCATGATTATGGTCAATTTGATCCTGATTATATCGAACAAAACACACTTGTAGATGGTTCTTATTCTAATGAAGACGAGTTTAAACAAGTTTTGAAAAAACATGATAATCGAGAATTTGGCGAAAGCGATCCCGATTATTACGAACAAAATACGCTAATTGATCATGACAATTATGCTCGTGATGAAGATCCGTATCAATATCAAGAGGAATTTATTGAAGATCCTTTGCATCTAAAAGATGATTTTGAACCGAATACCACTATTCGTTCAGAAAACATTCCGAATCAGGAAAGAATTATCAATGAAGATGATGCCATTACAAACGACGGAACCGAAGACGACTTAAATGATGAGTACGATCCTGATTTAGATTATGAAAATGATATTGAAAAAGAGGAAGATTTGGATAAAGACGAAGAATTGGATGATTTTGACGCAGAACATTATCCAGAAAATCATCCTCGAGAATAGCAAAATTTATCGTAAATTGTAAAGCATGAATTTATGACTATAGCAGTTCAAATTCTCTGGCTTTTTGTATTAGCAATTCCGATTGCCTGCATCAGCTGGACGGTCACACACGAAGAAATTTTCAGAGAACCACATGAGTGGTGTGTCAGACGTTCTAAAAATGACAAATTTATACTGTCAAGAAAGTTTTTCTATCTCCTCACCTGTGAATATTGCTTTAGTCATTATGTTACAATTGCCTTTCTGATTATCTGCGATTATAAACTTTTGTTAAATGATTGGAGAGGATATATTTTGGCAGGGTTTTCTCTAGTTTTTATGGCAAATGTTTATATGAGTCTTTTTGCTCTATTACGCCAAGCTATAAAAAAAGAAAAGGTCGAAATTGAGAAAATTGAGAGTGAAACTGACACTGAAAACAGTAAAAATTAAAAAGTAACAAATAAGTATAATTAAAATTAATTGGCATTATGGAGAATTTGAATTTTATAGACCCATTATTACACGGAATTAAACCTGAAAGCAAACCGTTAAATCTGTCAGTAAAACAAATGGTATGCGCTGGCGTTGGTGTTCTTGTAGCATCAGCTGTTTTAAAAAAAACGGGGCATAAAAAAGCAAGCGCTCTTGTAGGTGGTCTTGCGTTACCAATTTTGGCATCGGCTTGTTATAAAAAATACAGTCAAGTATCTAAAGAAAAAATTGATGCGCAGGCAAGCAGCGGTATCGAATACAATCATTAAACGTTTAAATAAACTATCATAAAAAAGAGCGCTTATAAAGTAATAAGCGCTCTTTTTATTTTTGAGGAGATTGATTAAGAAATATTTCCTTCAACCCAATTTAATGCTTTATTAAAATCAGCCTTTTTATAACCACGAAACTCACCTGGAACAATATAGCTAAATCCGTTTGTGAAGGAGATAATTTCTTCTGTATCGGTAACAATTGCTGCTCTATTCCACTTTCCTAAATGCTTAAGTCCCAAAAGTCCATCTTCCAGCCAGGCGCCAGGTGTAAAGTTTTTAATGTCTGTATCTAAGACCAATAAAAAATTAATTTCATTGACTTGTTTTACCAAATGCTCAACCGCTGGAGTTACTGTAGTCAAAAAATCTTCTTTTGTTACTTCTGCCAATGCTCTAAAGGCAACAATATTATCTGTGGTATCAATTTGATGTATCATGATTTTTATTCTTTTTTTGAGTTATTTAATACTGTTCATTTTTAAATATTTTAAGGATGTTCATTGCATACTCAAATATACTCATTATCAATCAGATAACACTTACATTTAACTATTCGTTTATTATATTTTTTTAAGGTTTATTTTAAGGTTCAAAGGTTCAGAGGTTTCTTTGATTGTGAAATTTTTTGCATTAGATGCTTTACAGTGCATCTCTACAATTCTGCACATAAAATTAGAACCTAAAAAATCTCTGAACCTTTGAACCTTTGCAACTCTGGACCTTAAAGAAAAAAAGCCTGCTTTTTTTGAAACAGGCTTTTTGAAAAAAAATAAAAAATAAACTAACACACAAACTTAATTGTATCCTTGATTTTGTTTGAATTCTTTCGTCACATCAATTGTAGACTGCGGAATCGGGAATACTCTTCTGTATGGTTCTGAAGCTGGTTTTGCTGTTCCTGGAAGATCAAATTTCCCGAAACGGATCATTTGTGGTCTTCTGTATAATTCCCAGTATAATTCAAAACCAATTTCGTTATATAAAACAGTTTGATCGATAGAAGTCAAAGCTCTACCTGCTGTGCTTCCGTACAAAGATTCTCTTTTTCTACTTGTACGCAATTTATTTAAATCATCCATTGCCTGACCAGTATTTCCTTTTCTAAAATAAGCTTCGGCTCTCATCGTGTAAATTCCTCCTAAACGGAATAAAGGAATATCAACATTACTGTTTCCGTTTCCTCCTTCTGGATCAAATTCATATTTAAAAATACGTGCACCCTGATTGATTTCGTTTTGAGCAAAAACTGCCTGAGATGGATTTTTGAAAGTTAAAGAAGGCGTAAAATCCATTCTGGTTGTAGTACTTTTTTCCATGTATAAAGGCGAAACTTTAATACGTCCGTTAATCATTTCTAAAGAACCAGAAGACAATAGTATTGGTCCGTATTGAGGTCCAAATTCAATTCCTCTATTAAAGTGAAACCAAGGTAAATTAGCGCTTTTCGGAACGATGTCTGTGGCTGGAACACTTACATCTGTACCATCATTTTTGAACCAAGTTCCGTCAGAGTACTGGTATTTTTGCTGAAATCTCGGATCATCATGATTTCCATCCCATGTTGCAAAAAACTCAGGAGTTGTACAAGCTGCATTAGTTCCTCTATTGGCTGCAGATGTTCTCTGGTTACGTTCCATACATACGTATGCAAAACTGTTAGAACCATTTCTGATGTAATCTATCTTTTGTGAAATAGCAAAAATCAATTCTTTTCCTTTATCATTGTCTCTTGCGAAGTTTTTGAAATAATCACTTTCCAAAGAATATTTTCCAGAATCAATCAATAGTGAAGTATAATAAATGACACGATCCATATCTGTTCCTGTACCAGTTGCAGCCGCTTCAGTAAAATTAAAATTTGAAGACGCATTAAAACGATCTTTAAAAACAGCGCGATTCAAGTACATTGTAGCCAAGAATCCATACGCCGCTTCTTTTGTAAATCTTCCATGGTGTGTTTGCTGCGTTACCATTTCTGCTAAGTCTGGCAATAAAGCTTCAACATCTTTTATCAGCTGATCAATCTGTGTATCGGCTTTTAAAATCTGCAAAGGCGCATTTGGGTTCATCGGATCTCTGTAAGGCGCTTGTCCGTACAAATCTAATGTTGTGTATAAATAATACGCTAAAAGTCCTTTCGCTTCCGCTAAAAACAATTTCTTCTCCGGAATTGAGCTTTCTTCTACTGATTGAATTGCAGTTAACGAACGAGTAATTCCGTTGGTCAATTTATTCCAGTTATCCACTACAACAGCATTATCCGATTTCCAAGTAAACTCGTGCATGTCTCTCCATTTTCCTCCGTCTCCCCAGTCACTTCCACGCGTTGGCAAGATAGCTTCGTCTGTAGTGTATTCCTGCAAAGAAAAAATACCACCATGATCTACAAATGTTCCGTCTCCTAAACGGTCGTAAGCGGCCGCAAGAGCTCCGGCAGGGTTTGAAGCATCTTCTCCTAAAACCTCATCCAAAACAACTTCATCAAGGTTGGTACAGCTTGCAAAAAGCCATATAAAAGAAAATATTGCTAATGTTTTTATATTAAAAATTGTATTTGTCTTCATAATAATTATAGTTTTAAAGTTGCTCCAAAACTGAATGTTCTAGAAGTTGGATAACTTGCATAATCGATACCAATAGATTGATTTCCTCCGTTTGATTTTGGGCTGTTAATTAACGGATCATAACCAGTGTAGTTTGTAATCGTAATTAAGTTCTGACCCGTAACATATAACGTTAATCCGTTGATCCAGTTTAATCCTTTCAAATCGAAGTTGTAACCAATGCGAGCAGTATTCAATCGAATAAAATCTGATTTTTCTAAGAAAAGAGTTGACAAGATTGGTGAGTTTGCAGCATTTGCTCCAGACTCATAATAACCTGTTGCCACGTTACGGTCTGATGCTAAATTGTTTATATTTAATGCATTTAAACCTGTATTATTTAATAAATAACCACCTGTTTGTCCGATGATAGAAAACGAAAACGTAAAGTTTTTATATCTCATGTCACTATTAAATCCGTAGTAGAAAGTTGGTAGCGCTCCTTCAATAATAACTCTATCACTATTATCAATTACACCGTCTCCGTTCTGATCTTTAAAGATATTTCCCCCATTTGCATCAAAACCAATGTGCTCCAACAAATAGAAAGATCCAGCTGCATATCCGCTTTTATAAATGTTCGCATTTACACCAGATTGTCCAGGTCCTGAAATAGTTCCTGTTAAGATTTCTGAAACTGGAAGATCTTCAATTTTATTATTTAATGTTGCACCGTTCATGTCAATGTTCCAAGAAAAATTCTTGGTATCTACTATTTTTGAACCTAACATAAACTCGATACCCTTATTGATAATTTTACCGTCAATATTGGTCCAGATTGTAGTGGTCGGACTCAAAGCTTGAGAAGGAACGTTCAAAATAGCATCGGTAGTGGTTTTATTAAAATAATCTAATGTTCCGTACAATTTGTCGTTCCATAAATTGAAATCTAAACCTACGTTAAATTGCGTTACAACCTCCCATTTCAAATCAGGATTTGGTGTTCTGTTTACAGAAACTCCGTTTACTAGATTTAAATCGTCGTATAAATAATATCCATCAGCGCCAGACAATGAATAACTTGCCTGCGTAATTTTATTTTCAACTTCTTGATTTCCTGTCTGTCCCCAGCTTGCTCTTAGTTTTAAGTTGTTTAAAGTAGAAGATTCTTTTAAGAAACTTTCGTTAGCAATGTTCCATCCTAAAGCAAATGATGGGAAATAACCGTATTTGTTGTTTTTACCAAAACGCGTAGATCCGTCACCTCTCATAGATGCTGTTAAAAGATATTTATTATCGAAACTATAATTTAACCTTCCAAAATAAGACTGCAATTCGTTTTCCTGCGCATAACCTGTTGTTCCAGATTGAGTACCTTTAAATCCTGGATTAATTGAAGGAGGAACTCCTTCGCCTTGATTTGAAATTCCATCAATACTGAAACTTGTTCCCGATCTTTCAAATTTTTGATAAGAGAAACCGCCAAGAGCTTCAATTTTATGCTTATCCAAATTTAAATTGTAAGTCAGATAATGTTCTACTAAAGAGTTCTTAGAATCTAAATTATTCTGAACATATTTCCCTTTCGGATTCAAATCTGTTAAGTTTGGAAAAATAGTAGTATTTCTCTCTGACATCGAACGATCGATACCAAGATTTAACTTATACTCTAATCCGTTAACGATTCTAAAAGAAGTTTCAAAGTTCCCTAAAACTCTTAAAGTACGAGTCTGATCGGTATAAATACTTAACAAATACGCTGGATTATAATGCGCATTCATATTAAAATTGGTATAATTTCCATTTGCATCAAAAACCGATCTAGTTGGATTTGCCATTAACGTATGCACTAGCAATTGTCCGTTAGAACCTCCGTCATCACTTGTAGGGACCCCATCGTCTTTGGTTTCACTAGCCGTAAGATTAAATTTTAGTTTCAAACGTTTATTGTCTAGAAATGACTCAGCGGCATTAATTCTTCCTGTCAAACGCTTAAAATTGCTGTTTCTAATAATACCTTCTTGGTCTAATTGTGATACAGAAGCATAGTAATTTCCTGATTCTGTTTGTTTAGAAAATGCTAGCGAATTGCTTTTTGTAATAGCTTCTCTAAAAATAACATCCTGCCAATCTGTATTACCTCCATGATCAAAAGCTTTATCTTTAATTGCATTTCTATATTGTCCTGCACTCAAAACATCTAATTTGTTTGCTACAGTAGAAATCCCCAAAGACGAATCAAAAGTCAGAGTTCCATCTCCTTTTGCTCCCTTTTTAGTCGTTACCAAAACAACCCCATTAGATCCTCTTGCTCCGTAAATTGCAGATGCAGATGCGTCTTTCAAAACTGTAATAGATTCGATATCACTATTATTCAAAAAGTTTAAAGGATTTTTAGCTTGAGAACTACCAAAACCAACATTAGTTCCAGATGGGCTTACATCGTCATTAGACAATGGAATTCCGTCAACAACAAACAAAGGCGTACTTCCGCTTCTAATAGATCCAACACCTCTAATCGTTACATTTACTCCCGCTCCTGGCTCACCGCTTGTACTAACCACGCGAACACCCGCAACCTTTCCTTGAATTAAATTATCTGGCGAAATGCTTACCCCTTGTTTAAAGTTTGCCGCTTCCAATTGTGTAACTGCTCCTGTAACGTCTTTTTTAGATTGTTTTCCGTAACCAACAACCAAAACCTCATTTAATTCTGCAGTAGCTGGCTCTAATTGAATTGTCATAAAACCACTCTGTGCAGGAACCGTTTTAGATTTATATCCTACATACGAAATATCGATTGTTTTTCCTTCTCCTACAGTAAGTTCAAAAACACCATCAAAATCGGTCACTGTTGAGTTTGAAGTACTGGTTTCTATTACAGATGCACCCGGAATAGGCAATTTATTTTCGTCAACGACTTTTCCTTTTATTTTAATTCTCTCAATAGCTTTGGCATTTACTGCTTTTGGCTCAGCTGTTTTTTGAATTAAAATTAATTTACCGTTAATGTTATAATTGAAATTGGCTTTTTTAGAAAGATCATTCAAAATCGCAGTAATAGACTCTGTATTATAATTTACTGTATATGCTGTATTATCAGCAATTATGGCTTGTCCGTAACTGAATTTGTAATCGGTCTGTTGTGTTAATTTTGAAAAAATAGAGACAAGAGTCGCTTTTTCTATTTTATTTGCTATTTTTGACTCTTTTAATAAAGTTTTACTATAACCGCTCTGAAAGGCAAGTAAAGCTAGAACTAAAAAGAAAAGACTCTTTAGATTTAAATAAGAAGGTTTAAAATACATGATTTAAGTAATTGTTTTTACGATGCTTAATTTATTAATGGCAGTTGTTCCCGCAACTGCTTTTTTTGTTTTTAATCCACTTTTACTATTTCGCCATAGACTTTGAATTTTAGGTTTGTGATATAATTTATTTGTTCCAAAACATTTTCTAATGTCGCGTCCTTCTTAATGAATACCGTTAACGGCGTTGCTAATACGTGTTTATTGTTATACTCAAATGAAACGCCGTATTTATATTGTAAAATCGTGATTACTTGTTTTAAAGTAGTTTGCTCTAGCGTTACATCTTCATTGTACCAATTCACCAAAAATGCTCTATCGGCCTGCTGTTTGGTTAGCTTTTGGGCTTCAAATAAAGCTTCTTGATTTGGTACCAAGTCAATGCTCTGCCCTTTTCCAGAAACATTTACTTTTCCGGTTACTACAATTACCTTACAGTTTAATTTTGATAATTGAATGTGAAATGAAGTTCCCACAACTCTGGTTTGTATTTCGCCAGAATGAATAATAAAAGGGTGTTTTTTGTCTTTGGCAACTTCAAAAAACGCATTTCCTTTTAATAAGGAAACCGTTCTTTGATCGCCTTTAAATTTTTCAGGATACTGAAATGATGAGTTTGCTGCCAGATAAATTTTCGAACCGTCACTTAATTGGATAGATTTGGGAATCGATGACGTTTTAAATGTGATTTGTTTTTGGTTTAAAACATTTGGTCTCAAGAAAAATCCTAAACCAAGCAGAAAAAGAATGCTGGCAGCAGCTATATATTTTAAATAAGGACGGAAAGATTTCTTCTTTCCAATTCTTAACTGAATTTCATCGTACATGTTTTGAGATTCGATTTCTGGGTTTCCCATAAAATCATTATCCCATTTTGATTTTTGATATTCGCTGAAAGCAAAATCATTTAATAAATTTTCTTCTGCCGATGAAGTTTTTCCTCGCGAACTTTTATCCAGCAAATACTCTAAACTATGTTTGATTCTTTTTATCATAAATACTTATTGTTATGAATAAGTACCAAAATCTCGAAATCGTACTATTGCCAAATATTATGAAAACATCAAGCGAAAGTTATTTTAAAATTTTTGATTGAAAATAATGAATGGCGCCAGCCAAGCCAAGTCTTTCAAGCCTTCGCGAAGTTGTTTCACGGCAGATGAAATCTGATTTTTTACGGTTTGTTTCGAAATTCCAAGCTCTTCGGCAATCTGATCGATTGTCATATCTTGAAATTTATACATCAGCAAAATCTCTTTTCTTTTCTCTGGAAGTTTATCTAATAAGGAGTAAAGCAGATCCATCACTTCTGGATCTATTGTCGAAAAATTATCTATAATGTAGTCTTCAAATTTTTCTTCTAAAATCGTCTTATCAAAACGATTGTTCTGATAATGTTTGAAAACCTGATTTTTTACGGCGCGAAACAAAAAAGGTTCAATCGCCTGAATATTCAGCTCTTCTTTCCTTTCCCATAAATCAACAAAAACATCCTGAACGATGTTCTGCGCCAAGTCTTTATCCTGAGTCATCGTATAAGAAAACGCATTGAGCTTTTTCCAATATTGATTGTACGTTTGTTCAAAAATTTCAGGATTATTCATATGACAATTACAGGCTTTTTAATATCGTAAAATAATAAAATGAAAAGCCAATGCTTTTTGCGTCAAGGTTATCTTTAAATTAATAAATAAACACGTTTGTTGTATTAATACTACTTTTTTATGGACGAAATAGAAATGTCTTTGCGATTTCTTTTTTTTAATCTAACATAAAAAACAATAGCAGCCATTAACTTAGTCCCTTTCAAAAAATGCAATTTTCTTTTGATGCGTCCCAATCAACAGTATCAATTACATTTTAGAATTATGAAACCATTTTTGTTCACTTTATTATTGGCAGGAGCTTTAAGCGCTCAGGCTCAAAACGACAATCTGAAAATGAACCAGCTTCAGGTTATCGGATCGCATAACAGTTACCGTCACGCGATTGAAACTGACCTATACAATACGATTCAGGCAAGAGACACTTCTCGTTCGCTTAAAGGTTTACAATACACTCATATTAGCATTACCGATCAATTAAACAAAGGTTTACGCAATCTTGAAATTGATATTTTTGCTGACGCGAAAGGCGGAAAATATGCACATCCGAAAGGCTTAGATGCTGTTAAATCTGAAGAAGCTTACTACCCAGAGGGATTAATGAAAAAACCAGGCTTTAAGGTTTTCCATATGCCAGATATCGATTTTAGAACTTCTTGCTATACTTTCGAAATCTGTCTTCAGGAACTAAAAAAATGGTCTGATGCTAATCCGAATCATGTTCCCGTTTTTATCACTTTAGAACCAAAAGACGGCGATGCTAATTTCTTCGGAACAAAACCAGAAGATTTCACCGCAGCCGTTTTTGACGAAATGGACAAAGTAATCAGAAAAGAATTAGGAAAAGACAAACTGATTACGCCAGATATGGTAAGAGGAAAATACAAGACGCTCGAAGAAGCAGTTTTAAACAACAACTGGCCCACTTTAAAAGAAGCCAAAGGCAGATTTCTATTTCTATTAGATAACAACGGCGCAAAAAGAGATTTGTACGCATTGAATCATCCGTCCCTTAAGGGACGCGCCGTTTTCATTAATGCCGAACCCGGAAAACCAGAAGCCGCAACTTTATTCAGAAACAATCCTGAAGATTCACAAATTGAGGATTTAGTTAAAAAAGGCTACATCATCAGAACCCGTGCCGACGCCGATACCAAAGAAGCACGCGCCAACGACTATTCTCATTTTGAAGCTGCAAAAAATTCAGGCGCTCAAATCATCACAACCGATTATTATCTGCCAAGCACTTTCTTTAATTCACCGTATCAGATTAAGTACGACGACGGAAGTTATGTTCGAAATAATCCTGTAATTGGAAAATAGTTTTTTTGTTTCAGGTTTCAAGTTTCAAGTTATTGCTGGAGCGAGAAACCAGAAACTTGAAACAATAATAATTTTAACCGAAAAGAGCGCAAAGTTCTTTTTAAGATTACGTTTATAACGCAAAGTTCACAAAGCTTTACCACATATATTCATGAGTTTTTCAAACATAGCCCGCGGTTTCAACCGGGGGAAAGTTCAGAGAGAAATATACAGAAAGAAGGTATACATTGTGTCCCTGCAGTTGAAACCGCAGGCTATATTAAAACTAGATTTGATAATTATATTTAAAAAACTAAAAATCCACAAAGCTTTGCGAACTTATTTATTTTATAAACTTCTCTCAAAATCTTTGCGCTCTTTGCGAAAAACCTTAGCGGTCTTTGCGGTTAAAAAAATACTCAAAAGTTAAAAACAATTATGAATTCAAGATTTACAATATTATACATACTGATGCTTCTTGTTTTTTTCAAGAATACGGCATCAGCACAAAAAGTAAAAAACCTCAACGGAACACAAATAGCTTTTCTGTCTGATGTGCATTTACAAGATTTATTTGGCAGTTTTTCAGATTCCGATTATAAAGGAGTTTTGAATCCGAAAACGGGACAGTATGTTTTGGTGCGAACCATGTCGTCTCAGCTTCATTCTACTAGAATTTTCAATGAAAATTATTTTGCATTTATAGCAGCATTAGATGATATCGCACAACGAAAAATCAAATATGTTGCACTTCCGGGAGATTATACAGATGATGGCCAGCCGATTCACGTTCGCGGATTAGCTGCAATATTAGAACAATACACCAAAAAATACGGAATAGAATTCTTTATCACTACTGGAAATCATGATCCAGTCGGGCCGTTTGCGCAAGAATCTGGAAAAGAAGATTTCTTAGGAAAAGAAGGTAAAAGTCAGCCCATTTATAGCAAAGAAGGCCTTTATAAGCCAAATTTAAACATCGAACAGCCAGTAGTTGTTACCGCCGACATTGCTAAAATGGGTTATTTAGGAATCACCGAACAGCTTCAGGATTTTGGCTTTCATCCGAATAAAAAATACAAATTCTGGGCAACGCCATTTTCTAATTATACTAGTGAAAATTACTCATTTGAAAAAGCAGCGGAAAGTGCTAAACTGGCAAACCGCGTGTATGAAGTAGCCCCAGGTTACGAAGTTCCTGATGTTAGTTATGTCGTAGAACCTATCGAGGGGCTTTGGCTAATGGCAATTGACGGAAATGTTTATATACCTAAAAAAAATGCTTCTACTGAAAAAGATTCTAAAAATTACAGCGAAGCCAGTACGGGTTATAACAATGTGCTTTCCAACAAAAAACATCTGATAAAATGGGTTGAAGATATTTCGGCTGAAGCCAAGAAACAAGGAAAAACACTGATCGCTTTCAGTCATTTTCCAATGATTGATTTTAATGATGACGCTTCTGCGGAAATCAAGGAATTACTTGGGCCAAACAAATGGCAGCTAAACCGTGTTCCAGTTGAAGAAGTAGCGCAGGTTTTTGCAGATGCAGGGTTGAAGATTCATTTTGGAGGCCACATGCACATCAACGATACGGGAGTTCGGACTTCTGCAAAAAGAAATACTTTAGTTAATATTCAGACACCATCCCTTGCCGCATATATTCCTGCTTATAAATTATTGACTTTCAAAAAAGATAATCTCGTAGATATTCAAACCATTACTATTTATAATGTTCCGAGGTATAACGAACTTTTTGATTTATATGAAATGGAATATCAGTTTTTGAAAAGCCAGAATGTGCAAGACATTTGGAATATTGATATTTTAAAAACAAAAAACTATCATGATTTTACCGATTTTCATTTAAAAGAATTAGTTCGCCTTCGATTCTTAAAAGACGATTGGCCTTCTGCATTCAAAGATTTTATATTGAATGTTTCTGCAAAAGATTTACTGGTGTTAGCCAATATACAATCTGATCAAGATTTTGATTTCATTCTTAAAAATAAAGAACAGTTTCAAAAACAATGGAATGAAGCTGAAACTAAATCAGAAAAAATCTTAACTCAGAATAATCTCAAAAAAGAAAACTTCAATTGGACAGGTTATGATCTTTTAGTAGATTTTTATCGTTTCAGAAGTGCCGATGAATTGGCTCTAGTAGATGTTGGAATTCAAAGAGCAAAAGAATACAAAGTCTTATCCAATTTATTTTTAGAAGGTTCTAAAGCTGATCTTTCAAAAGACACTCCACTACAAAAACAAATGAAATTATTCCTGATCATCTTCAATAAATTTATGCACGAAGTTCCAGCAGATCATTTTACAGTTGACTTGAAAAATGGCGAAATTAAAAGTGTGAAGTAATTTATTGTAAGAGACGTCTTTTACCGCAAAGAGCGCAAAGGTTACGCAAAGTTCGCAAAGCATTATGGGATTAGCTTTGCGAACTTTTCATTTTATAAATTTAGCTTAAAAAAACTTAGCGTTCTTTGCGTAACCTTTGCGTTCTTTGCGGTTAAAACAAAAAAAGGCCGTCACAAAAAATGACAGCCTTTTCATCACATTAAAACCTAAAATTTAATGTATCTAAAACCATTATGGCAAATGGGTTAGGGTTATTTTTTAATAAAACGTCTTACCGTTTTGATACCGTTTTTCTCTACCGAAATTAGGTAAATTCCTGTTTTTAAAGTCGAAACATCAATGCTGTTATTGTTTACGGTTTGAGAAAAAACAGTTGCACCACCTTCTGTATTGATGACACTTACATTTCCACCAGAAACCTCTGTGCTGAAGAAAAGCTGACTTTCAGTCGGATTCGGATAAATCTCCAAACTTGCAATTGATTGTTCTGAATTTACAGGAGCAGATTTTGCCGTTGAACCCGATTTTGTAATTCTAAACCAGTTTATATTAAACCCTGTGTTTTGAACATATATCCCGAAATTATACGTTCCAGCATTTACATTTACAGTTTGAGTAATCGTCTGCCAGTTTTGCCATCCTCCTGTATTTGGCACATTTATAGCACCAAGCTGAATTGTTCCTGCATTTAAATCAGAGGATAATCTTCCGCCTGTAACAGCACTTGAAACACGATATTCTATTTGATAAGAACCAGAAGTTGGGAAATTAATATTATAATAAGCCATCCAATCGCCTGTATCGCAATATCCTACATTTAATCCACCACCTGTATCGGTTGTTGCTTCGGTTTGAACACCACTAATTGTATTGTAATTTTCGGCTTGAATTAAAGTTCCTGTTGCGGGAGGGTTGCTTCCTGTAATTACCTGATTAATTGCTGTCAGTAAAGATTTTGAGCCTGTAGCATCCTGAGACAATTCCCAAATCATAACACCTCCAGCATTTTGAATTGCAAAAGTTGTTTTTTGTTTGATTGTTGGAATTCCGTTGTAATAAATGGTGTTTCCTACCTGATCTAGATTTTCAGCCCCTGGATATTGAGCTACAATATTTGCATACGAAATTCCTTGATTGGCAGAAGCCCCAAAACCATAGCCATAAAAAGGAAGTCCGATGATGGCTTTACTTGCAGGCAATCCTCTTCCTGTCCAATAATTAAACTGATTTACTGCCATGCTGTAAGGCGAATGTTGTCCCGGATTGTTTGGTGCCCAAGGCCCTGTTGCATCATAAGCCATGATATTAATCCAGTCGTAAGCTGCAAAAGTAGATGAAGGTACATTGGCACCTCCATATCCTTCTGAAAGCGCTGCCGAAATCAATTTGCCATTGGCATGCAGTTTATTGGCAAGAGCAATAACAAATCCGCCGTAATCTCCATTAATTGCTGGGCCTTCCAAATCAACGTCTACACCATCAAAATTGTGAGCCACCACATAATCATAGATTTTTTGAATAAAAGCCGTTCTGTTGGCTGGCGTAATCAAATTGAAGTAATTATCACGAATAGGGCCTCCTTCTGAAACTGAACCTCCTCCAAGCGAAACAAACACTTTTATATTTTGGGCATGTGCCGCATTTATTATGGCATTACTTCCTGAATTAAAACTCAAATATCCGTTGGCATCAGGATTTTCAAAAGCAATATTAATGTGCGTTAATTTACTGTATTGAACAGTGCTTGAAAAAGCATTCAAATCAATCCAGTTCGGAATGTAAGCAATGACTTTTTTCTGAGCTGTCGCTAAATTAAAAGCGCCCAAGACTAAAATAATCATGCATTTCTGCAGCATTCTTTTGTAATTGTTTTTCATAATAATTGTTTTAATAGATTAATAAACTCGTAAACATGGGACGGTTATTTGAGTTGCATTTTTTTATTTTTAGATTTCAGACTTTAGATTTTAGATTTGATTTGAAATCTAATTTCGTAGAACTAACACTACCTAATTTATTATCTAAATCTAAAGCCTGAGATCACTTTTTAAAACTATTTTTTTATGAAACGTTTGATCGTTTGTTTACCCTCTTTTTCGAAAACTATAAAATAGATTCCTTTTCTAAGATGCGAAACATCAAAACTATTGTTGTTGATTTTTTGAGATGCTACAGTAGATCCTGTTTGAGAATCTACAATTTTTACGCTTCCTCCAGAAAGATCTGCTGTTACATAAAGTGTGCTTTCAACTGGACTTGGATAAACATTTAAAATTGTTTCGGCTGGTTCTTCTTCTACCGCTAGAACTGAAGCTGTTTTTGCAGTTGCTCCAGCTGTTTTTGTAATTTTAATCCAGTTGATATTCATTCCAGTATTCTGAATATAGATTCCGAAATTATATGTTCCTGCATTTACATTCACCGTTTGTGATACGGTTTGCCAATTTTGCCAACCTCCGGTATTTGGAATATCAACATTTCCTAAAACAACTGCTCCAGCATTTAAATCAGATGATAATCTTCCGCCATTGACAGCACTTGCCACTCGGTATTCAATTAAATAAGAACCAGTTGTTGGGAAATTAATGCTATTATACGCTAACCAGTCGCCTGTTTCTGTATAGCCAACATTTGAACCTCCTCCAGTATCTGTTGTTGCTTCAACCTGAATACCGCTCATCGCTGAATAATCTTCTGCTTGAATCAAAACTGAAGTCTGCGAACTTGTTGCTGGAACTAATTTCCATTGTCCGCAAGTCTGGTTGTTATTATCCCATTGCTGTACAATTGCTCCAGAAGCTGTACTTGCTCCTGCCACCTCAACAATTCTTCCGCTGTGACGGGCAACAATTTTATAATAGCCATCACCTGTAGCAACCAAAACAAACTGCTGATTTGTTGTGGCATTATAAGGATACTGCTCTACTCTTGCGCCATTGGCTTTATTGAAATTATTAATATCCATTGACATTCCACTATGGTTAGCAATGATTTTGTACATTCCGTCTCCTAAATGCGTGAAAGTAAATTTCTGATTGTTACCAGAATTCAAAGCCCCTTGATTGATTCCTGCTCCATTTGCTGTACTTGAATTCCAAACATCCATATACAATCCGCTGTTTCTGTTTTGAAGAAAGAAAGTTTGGTTTCCTAAATTCGTTGTTCCGTTTGCAATAACTCTAATCGAACTTACTTTATCATTCCAAGTGGTATTCAAACAAGTATTATCAGAATTAATTACGGTTGAAGCTCCTGTAAAATTATCATCTTGATATAAAATCGCTTGATAACCTTGAGTAATTTTTAGTGAAGAAATATCATCATTTAAAACACCTAAAGAATTTAAACGAGCTAGATTGTAATCACCAATTGTCAATCCGCCAGAGAAACCAGTGTAATTGCAATCTTTGTAAACTGTTATTACATCTGTTGTAGATGGAACTGAAGGCGTCGTAAGTCCGTAATAACCCCCAAATGTTGCGATAACTTTTGTTGGCTGTGGCGAATGAAGCGATGGCGACTGATCAGCAACATCATCATACGCAAACCCATAAGCCAAATTATCGATATTAATTCCCGGTAAATGCCAGAATTTAGAATAATGATTGGTTGGATTTACTTGATAATATTTCGATGCATCGTACCAATTCTGCTGTCCTGGATTTGTCGTTGTTGTATTTACAACATGTCGATTAATCGCAGCTGTTAATTGCGCCTGAATTACAAGATCTAAATCTCCGTCAACCAATCTTCTGTCCAAAACGCCTTTTCCCTCAAGAGCTTCCTGCGTTGTTGGTCGGTTTTGTACACGTCCTGTTCTTCCAACAAAAGCGCCAGACTGTCCAACCATTTCTAGTTGTTCTCCAATAACTCGTCCTTTAAAAACTCCCGCATCTCCTGCATAAAAAATCAAATCTTCATTTTTGTATTTATTCCAAATGGCGTCGATATATGATTTTAAATAGTTTGCGTATGGCCCTGATCCTTCCGCATAAGCTGGAGTTTTAGACGGAGCTGTAATTTCGCCTGTTGCATCATTGACACAGCCTTGAAATTCTGCTGGAACATTCGCTTTAAAAGCAGCAACAATATCAGCGTGCTTTTTCAAATCTCCCACTTTCTTTTGATAACCGTTAGCACCAAACAACTCCAATCCCATTGGATATTTGTACGAATCGACTCTTGTTGGATTTCCGAAGAAACCATATTGATTATTAGTCAATTCGATCATTTCATACAAAATCCCTTGATTTGGATCTGTTGCATTCTGCGGATTTGGCGATGCATATCCCGAAGGCGCTCCGTTAGCACCAAAAAAGTAAAAATACAACTGTGAACCTTTAGAAATAAAAACCCTGCATCCTGCAATTAATGGTAACGTGAAGGTCTTATTTGGAATTTCACTCAGCTTAGTAAAACAAGCCGCATATTTTGAGTTTTGTCCGGGTCCTGTATTTCCGCCATAAGTGGGTCCTGTAACTGTGTTGTAAGAAGCACTCATTGGTAAAACCTGACTTGTTTTGGCATTTACCCAAACGTGATTTCCTGTAGTATAATCGATTCCTACAATGGCAACATATAAATCGCTGTCGGCAAACGTCGAATTATTACTAATTGTAAATGGTACAGGTCCTTGAGCATGCATTAGGTTTGAAAACACTAGAAAAAGTGTCATCAAAAAAGAAAATCTTTGAAGTCTAATTTTATTCATATCTAAATAGTTTTGGGGTTAATAAAATAGATTCTAAAACGAAAGTCATTTTCAAATAAATGACTAATTAAATCCGTCAGGTACAACTGGTATGCCCTCCTTGAATTGCACCCAACGGACTTAAAAATTATTTCTTAATTAACTTCTTACTCCAGCTTTTTTGATCTGATTTGAAGTTCAGAATGTAGATTCCTCTGCGAAGTTTACTCACGTCAATTACGCTTTCATTTCCTTGAGGCTTGTTTTGCAAAATTAAAGCCCCAGAATCATCATAAATCGTAATGACTTTATTATCTAAGTTTTCAGGAGATGAAACTTGAACATAATTTGTGGTCGGATTTGGATACACTGCAAAAACAGCTTCTTCAGCCAGAGGTTCTTCAGCAACATTCAAAGCCATTCTAGCTGTTGACGAAGATCCATAAGCTTCAATTTCATACAATGAATATCCGTAAGGAGCCAAAGCTTTTGCTGTACATAAAATTCGGAGATATCTTCCCGTTCCGCTTACCGCTAAATCATCCGTTCCGCCATCGCTTGCCGTTTGTGTACTGATCGTTTCATTTTCTGTAAAAACATTATCTGTAGAAAGCTGTACTTTATATTGAGTTGCATAAGCTGCTTCCCATTTTAACACTACGCGATTAAGAGTGTAATTACTTCCTAAATCGACATAAATCCATTCTGTTGCATTGGCAAAAGAACTTGCCCATCTTGTACCTCCATCTCCATCTGTCGCTTGGTTTGCAGTAAAAGTCGCATTTTCTAATGTTGAAGCCGTTGCTGTTTTAGCCAAAGCTAAATTCACATTTGGAGTTTCTGTTGAGACTAAATTTAAAGCTCTCAGGTTGTCAAAATAATACGTGTTTCCAGAATTGGTTCCCGGCTCAAACAAGAAAACAAAACGGTTGACATCATTATCCGGAGTCGAAGCGTCTGGCGTGCTTACATACGTAAAAGTAATCGTATGCCAAGCGTTGCTTTGTTTTACAACTCCCTGATAAATACTATGTCTTCCAACAGGATAATTGGACGGAATTGAAGCACTGCTTTCTGCCTGCCAAGAAATAATAGATCCAACTGGCGCAGAAGTATACACATCCATCGCGAATTTTTTAGTTCCCGCTTTAAAATCACCTATGTTGTTTAAAGTCGTATTGAAGGAGAAATTATCATACAATTCTGTTGATTTGCGAACGTATTTCCCAACATTAGAAGAAGTGTTGATTCCGCTTGCATTCGGATTTGCTGTATTTGGCGTATAAGTTCCAATAGCATCTCTAAACGTAATATTATGAATCGTTTGATAATCCTCATACACAACTCCTGACGTAAAAGTATCTGGCAGTTTAGTCGAACCAATTCTAATATTATCAAAATAATATGTATCGTTTGTATACGAACCCGAATTAAACAATAAAACCATTTGATTCACAGCCAAATTTGAAGTTCCAGCATCCGGACTTGAATTGTAATAGAAAGTTAGTGTTTCCCATTGGTTTTGTTTGGTTGTAATGGCTACGTAACTGCTATTTCTTCCTGTCGGATAATTGGCTGGAAGCGATGTTGCGCTATTTTCAAAATTCATGCTAACAATTGTACCAATTGGCGCCGTTGTATAGACATCGATCATAATTTTATTGGTCTGACTTTTAAATAAACCAGCATCTTCGATTGAAGTTTGTGTATTAAAGAAAAGAACATCGTACTGTTCTGATGCATTTCGAACATACCTCGCCACATTTGCAGATGAATTAACAGAATTTGATCCCGGATTTGCCACAACAGAATACGTTCCCGTTGTCGTTCCTTTAATAATTTTATTGATGCCATCGTAGTTTTGCAGAACATCTGTAGCAATAATTGGTTTTTCTGGCGCTGCTTTTGTCAATAAATTATCAAAGTAATAAGTCGCTCCAGAATTAGAATTCGATTCAAAAAGAATTACGACATTATTGATTGATAAAGCGCTCGTATTTGGATCGATTACTTTTTCGAACTCAAACTCAATCGTTTCCCATTTATTCTGAACTGTTGTCGTAGCTTTAAAACCGCTATGTCTTCCTGACGGATAATTCGTTGCAGTCGTAACGTTACTGTTTTCTAACTGCATGGATATTTTTGTTCCAACAGGAGCCGAAGTATAAATATCAAACGAAAGTCTTTTTCTTCCGTAAACATAATCATTCGCATTAGTTATGGTTACATTTCTGATATTTAAAACATCATACAATTCGCTAGAATTTCGAACGTATTTACCAACCAAGGCAGAAGTGTTAATTCCTGTAGCAGAAGGATTCGCCACAGCTTCTGTCAAAACTCCAGTTTTTATAGGATATAAAACATTTCGATTGCTTTGAAAATCCTCATGTATTTTTTCAACTGGCAATGCCGGTTCAGTGGTAACTGCTAGTTTGTAAGTGTTGACATTACAACCTGAAACTGTTGCTGCTACAGAAACATCTCCTCCAGAAGTTCCCCAATTTACAGTAATCGAATTTGTTCCCTGTCCTGATGCAATTGTTGCTCCTGCTGGAACTGTCCAGTTGTAAGTCACACCCGCAATTGCATTAACAGAATAGGTTTTACCAGTTTCATTTTGGTATACTTTGTTATCGCCTGTTACCGCATATTTAAAACTCCCATCGTAAACACGAACATAATCGACTTGTAATTTTGCAGGAAAATCACCTGGAACTGGCGCTACTCCCGCTCCATTAACACTGGTATATGGCGTTCCTGCGCTGCCCACAGCAAGATTTAAAATAATGTAAAACTGACTATCGTTAAAAGGCCATCCGCCATTAACTGTTGTATTTGGGGTTGCAGTGTGAAATAAAACATCGTCAACAAACCATTTTATAAAGTTTGGTCCCCATTCTACCGCATAAACATGAAAATCAGAAGATAAATCTGTTGGAGAACTATAGCTCCTTCCTGTAAAATGATATCCGTTTCCATCATAATGAATAGTGCCGTCTACAGATTGCGGATTTCTGTGTTTGGCTTCCATAATATCAATTTCACCAGTATACGGCCAATTTCCATTTACGGGAAGCATCCAAAAAGCAGGCCACGCTCCCTGACCATTAGATAACTTCATTCGAGCTTCAACTCTTCCGTATTTTAAAGCGTACTTCCCTTCTGTTGTTAATTTGGAAGAAGCATACGGCTGATCTGGAAACTGTGACGTTGGCTGATATTTAGCCTCAATGTTCAAGTAACTATTCGTTCCTTCTTTTACAATTGTTGCCTGATTCGGTTCGTAACGCTGTGCTTCGGCATTTCCAAATCCGCAGAGTGATGGACAGCCGTTTCCTGAGATGCTTTGCCATTTGGTTAAATCGACTGTCGTACCATTAAATTCATCAGACCAAACAAGCGTATTACATTGAGCTTGGGTTTTCAGAAATGGCAGCAGTACAAATAAAACTGCAATACAAAATTGTTTTAATAAATAAGAATTGCTTTTCGGTGGTCGGCCGAAAAAAAAGTCATTTTGCTTCATTTTAAATAGGTTTTTAGTTAGTAAATGCTATTTCATCAATACAAACCATTTAAAAAAATAGTTTGTATTTTCCGACAATAACAACGCAATATTAACTAAAAAATCAGGCAAGACTTACATTTTTGAGTACGGTTTGACTACGGTACTATCGAAGAAATGTCACAAATCATCGATGAAAAGCATAAAATCACTTAAAATTTCACTTAAATGAGAAAAATTAAAAATTGAGAATAAATTCGGTAATGTTTGTATCTGATGGAAGCTGCAATTTTTTACGAATGCGATAACGAGTATCTTCAACACCACGAACAGAAATTCCTAAAAGCGGAGCAATTTCTTTTGTATTGAAGTTCATTCGCAAGTAAGCGCATAATCGCATATCACGCGGAGTCAATTCTGGATAACTCGATTTTAATCGCTGCATAAAATTATCATGCAATTGATTAAAGATTTCTTCAAATTCGTTCCAATGCTTGTCTCCCTGCAATTCGTGGTCTATTAATTTATTGATTTTAGTAAGCAGACTAAAATTTACATTCGAATCATTTTTCTTATCAATCTGTGCAATCAATTCTTTAATGGAAAGTAGAATTTCATTCAAGTGAATCAAATTGACTGTATTTGAAGCTACTTTGGCATTTTTAAGATTTATCGTCGTCTCAAGATTCTCACGTACAATAGCCATATTCTGTTGCTCCCACGTCAGTTTTTGTTCGTTAAGTTCTGCACGGCTTCGAAGCAATTCTCTTTCTTGATTCTCTATCAATTGACGGCGTTGACGCTCAGCAACAGATTTCTGATATCTAACAATGAAATAAATTACAATACTATAAAGTGCAAAATAAAATAAGTATGCCCAAAAAGTTCTGTACCAAGGCGGTAAAACTTCAAATCGAAAGACCGCTTCTTCGCTAACCACATCATACATGTTTTTTGCCCTTACATGAAAAACATATTCTTTTTCAGGCAAATTGGTATATTCTTTTTCCGTTTGAAGGCTATAATCGGACCATGTTGGTTCAAAACCCTCCAACCAATATTCGTATTTTGTTGCATCGGCATCTTCAAAACAAAGCGATGCAAAAGAAAAATGAAGTGCATTATTAACATAGGGTAATATAGTGGAAAGTTTATCGTTTATAGATCCCGTTTTGTTTGGAAGAACATCATAACGGCTAGAAAACAACAAACTATCTTTTGGGAAGATGCATTTTACTTCTGAAATAACCGCTTTATATTTCGTTTGATATTTCTTGTTTTTAACTGCACTGTAATGAATTAAACCTTCTTGTGTTCCGAAAAAAACATCGCCACTTTTTGTGGTCTGAATATTTTCAAAACCAGGAACATACATAAATCCGAGTTTCCGAAAAGGAAGTTCATCAATCTTAAAACTACCATTTTTCTGTTTGTTCATTTTCCCCGTATTTTCTCCAGAAATGAACCAAATATTATCCTGATGATCTGGTTTTACTAATCGGATATGGTTCTCTAATCCGAGATATTTCTTGAAAACGGGATCTGGAATCATTTTTTTTGAAGATACATCTTGTCTATAAACGCCTTTTGTGGTTCCAAAGAAAATTTGATTATCCACTTTAAAGGTATTCAAAAACAAACTCGACGGAAAACCATTTTTATCATTATAAAACTGAATATCAGTAACTGAATCGTATTCAGCATTGAATTTAATTTTATAAATGCCTTTGTATCCATGTGCGATCCAAATGTTTCCTTGTTTGTCAGTTTCGATAATTCTGCTACTTTCTTCAAACCCTTTTATCCTGTGCTGAAAAACCCAGAGACCGTTTATTTGTTTCAGAAGATACAAACCGGTATAACCGCCAACAAGAAGCAAATCAGGACGATTTGGGATTAGAACTCCTTGCCAAGCGCCATCAATTTTTGCTAGCGCTTTCGCGGAATTTCCACTGATTTCGAATATTCCATTTTTTTCAAAAGCCAATAACGAATTACCGAAAACGCCCACATTCCAAACATTTTCAGACATTCCAGGAATATGCTGAAAGGTTATATTTTCTCTTTTTCCGCTTTTATAAGCTTCCCAATCCAGCCAAAATAAACCGTTATCTGTACCGATATACAGTTTATTCTGGTAAATCTGGCTGCAATAAATTTTCGTTTCAGAATTAGAACTGTCTATAATTTTTGACAAAGGAGAAGAAATCTGAATCAGCGAAATTCCGCCTTTGAGCGTTACCCACAAATTTCCTTCTTTATCAATTTTAAAATTAGTCACATATTCATTCTGAAGTCCCATTTGTTTGTCGATATGTTGAATCAAATGTCCTTCACTATCAATAACTATCAACCCCGACTGACGAGTCCCGATTCCAAAATACCCATCGGAAAGTGCAATACCTGCAGAGATCTGATTTTGTTTCAACAAATGATCTACTTCGGTTACAAATGGCTTTATTTGATTTTCATTGAAAGTAAAAAGACCATTTTTTTGGGTTAATAACAAAAAGCCTTTTTCCGTTTGAAAAATCTTTCTAACCTGCATTCCAGCAAACTTCTGACCATTTTCTACTGGAATTAGAGTATTTCCATTTAATTTCAGTAATCCTTTTTCATTGTCAGAAACATAGATTTCTTTTCCTACTTCAAAGAAATCATCAAAGCTTGTTATTGCATTTATTACCTTGATTGTATTGTTTTTATAAATAAAAATCCTTTCGTAAGAGAAAAAAATGACTTCGTTATTTCGAATGACAGTATGAAGTACATCTCCAAAATTTCGAAATTCTTTTGGAAGTAATTTTACCAATGAAGTATATTGATATTGTCCATTTGACAGCTGAATCACAAATCCGAAATCGCCTTGAGCGCCAACATAAAGTTTATCTTTTTTATCGATTGCCATGGAGCGAACCATACTTCGGTTTTCTGGCTGCGTTACAATAGCCCAACGCACACCATCAAATTGCATCACACCAAAATGATTCGCAAAAAACATCATCCCTTTAGAATCTTGTAAAACATCCCAATTTTCAGATGCGGCTTTATATGCTTTCGGACTATAATTGGCTATAAAAGGAACTCCAATCTTTTTGATTTGAGAGTTAATAAATGGAGAGATAAATAAAAGTGATAGAAATAAAATCTTGATTTTAAGTTTCGTCATTTTGTTACAATGTGTAGGTTAATGCAGTGATTTTGGGAAGTCACATTCTAAAAAAAGATCCTTTGGGAAAAATCATTTTCTAGGCAAAAAAGACACTCTTCTTTAAATGTACTAATAACAATTATTCATTATTAACAAACCAAAAAAGAGAATGTCGAAACTCAAATATATAAAAATTTATTTTAATGCAACAAATTACATTTTAATGAGAGAATTTGATAATTAGAAAATATAGCAATTAAGCTTTGTCAAAGTTTGAAACTTTGACAAAGCTGTAAAACTAGTTTCATCCATTATATTTCCTCAATATATTATTCATTCCGAAGGAATGTTTGGTTGGTAGATTTTAAATGGATTCGGTGGTGTACGTTCCGTAGGAACGTCTGAATTATGCACATAACATTCATTTCGTAAAACAGGTGTCCCTACAGGACACTATTCAAATGCGTAATTTTATTTACTACCGACCAGATATTCCTAACGGAATAATTTACCCGTTAACCAAACCCGACAGGTTTTAAAAACCTGTCGGGTTTAATTTGAAACGTGAAACAAAAATCATTATATAATCCGTCTATCTTCGACTTCGCTCTGTCTGGCAAATTTTATTTGGTGATCGAAGTCGAAGCCCGCTCCAACCAAATTTGAATGTTTTCTCCTAAAAAGCTAATTTTTCACTTAATTCTTTATAAGAGCTAAAAAGCTCCGCTCCCTCTTCTTTTAAATCCTCATTATTGAAACCATTTGTAAAACCGTAAACTTTAAATCCGCCGCTAATTCCAGCTTTTACACCCGCTTTACTATCTTCAACTACAATACAGTCTTCCTCCTCAAAACCCATTACTGCAGCGGCATGGAGAAATATTCCAGGCTCTGGTTTCCAACTGCCAATTTGATACGAACTAAATATTTTATTTTCGAATTTATCCAATAATCCTGCAACTTCAAGATTCAAACGAATTTTATCTACTGGTCCACTAGAGGCAACACAATACGGAATTTTTAACTTTTCGATATTTTCGATAAAATCAATAATTCCTTCCATTGGTTTTACCTGAGTTTTAAAAGCTTCAAAACTTTTTTCTCGATATTCGTTTTCAAAATTCTCAGGCAATTTCTGATCGATTGCTTCTTCGATATGGCGGAAACAATCTTTTAGATTTCGGCCATTAAAATGACGATAAGCGTCTTCCAATTCCATTTCGAATCCGTGTTGCTGTGCCATTGATAACAATATTCCGTTACCGATTTTCTCTGTATCGACCAAAACTCCATCGCAATCGAAAATAATACATTTAACCATTTCTGTTGATTTTCATTTAATTATAATTTCTCCTGAAGCCAAAATCAGGAAATGTAAATTACGAAAAATAATCGATTTCTTTCCCAAAGCTTTTCTTCTCATTTCCAGACTTCTGTACAGAATTACTCCTATTTTGTACTTTCTTTTAGGTTTTGATTTGTACTTTTATAATCCTATCCAACCTATTTTGAAAATATTAAAACCTTAGCATTTTGAAAAAACATCTTTTTATCATAACCTTTCTGACAGCCAATTTTGCTGCTTTTTCTCAGAATAAAATCATCACAATTTCCAACTCTTTAAAAGTTGACCGAGAATTTGAGACCATCGAATTGACTAAAAAAATTCTTGGTCTGACTGATAACGCAAAACTCGAAAATTATACTGTAAAAGATATTAGCACTAATTCCTTTTTAGAAACTCAAACTGTAGACAATGACGGCGACGGAACTATGGATGTGCTTTTGTTTCAACCCAAGATAAAGGCTTCTTCAAAACAAGATTTTGAGGTCTTGGTTGGAACAAATCCTTCTGCTTCAAAAGTCGTTAGCTGTTATTCACGCTTTGTTCCAGAACGCACAGATGATTATGCTTGGGAAAACAACAAAGTCGCTTTTAGAACTTACGGCCCGGTGGCTCAAAAAATGGTGGAAGAAAATATTCCAGGAGGAACCTTAACCAGCGGAATTGATGCTTGGCTTAAAAGAGTAGATTATCCAATCATCAACAAATGGTATGAAAAAGCCACAAACGGAACTGGAACGTATCATAAAGATACTGGTGAAGGTTTAGATAATTTTCACGTAGGAGATAGTCGTGGCGTAGGCGGAATCGCCGTTAACGTGGATGGAAAATATTATTTCTCTAAAAATTTCATCAGCTGGAAAACAATTACAACGGGTCCAATTAGAACGAGTTTTATTTTGACTTACGCCGATTGGGATGCAAAAGGAAATAAAATAACAGAATCCAAATTAATCAGTTTAGATTACGGAAGTCAGCTTTCTCGTTTTGAAATCAATATTACTGGAATCAAACAAATTGCTGCTGGACTAACACTTCATGATAAAAAAGGAACCACTGGAACGAATTTAAAAGAAGGCTGGCTGAGTTACTGGGAACCTATCGACGATTCTGAAATTGGCATTGGTCTAGTTGCTCCAAAAAATACTTTATTAAGTTTTGATAATCACGTAACAAATGAAAAGGATTTAAGTAATCTGTACGGAAATATTGCCGTTCAAAACAACAAAGCCATTTATTATGTTGGTTTTGGATGGAAAAAAGGAAGTCCGTTTCAAACCAAACAAGAATGGGAAAAGTATTTGAGTTCTTTTGCGGAGAAGGTTAATAATCCTTTGATTGTGAAGGTTAAAAAGTGATTTTTTTCTTGCCACTAAGGCACTAAGGCGCAAAAATTTTTTTCTTAATTCAAACATAGCCCGTGGTTTCAACCATGGGAAACGAATTGATATTATATATTGGGTTACTGTGGTTGAAACCACGGGCTATGTTTGAAATGTATTTATTTTCTAACAGGAAAATAATTCTCCTTCAAAATAATCTCCAGCGGAATATAATGCGTCCGTTCAGTCTCTTCTTGTAGAACCAGTTTTTTATACAAATAATTAATCCCCATATAACCTTGATCTTCGGGTCTTTGATTGATTAAAAAATCAATTACGCCTTTATTTAAGTATTCAATGTTTTCTTTTAACAAATCAAAACCAATAATTCGAACACCTTTTATATTGTTTTTTTCTAAAAATTTGGCAACAATATACGCTCGGGAATTAGGTACAAAAACGCTGTTTACGCCAGAAAACATTTCTAAACTCAATTGATCGATTCCTGAATCTTTCAAGGTAAATTCAGAAAATTTAAAATTGGTCAATTCATCGTGGTCTTGAAAATATGAATAGAAGCCTTTAATACGCTGCTGATACACAGAAGTGCTTTCGATTTCTCTAGTAATCTTAAAAATTAAAACTTGTCTCTCATTTTTTACAGCAAAACTAATTAATCTTCCAGCCAGATAGCCGCTTTGAAAAGCATCTTGTCCGACATAAGCATGTTCATTTTCTTCAGAAATATTTGAATCTATCATCACAATTGGAATATTTTTCTTTTCATATTCCTTTAAAAACTGAACAGAATCTTCGTAGAAAATTGGCGCAAATAAAAGTCCGTCGCAGTCAAACCCTAGCACTTTTTGTGCAGATTCTTTAAAAGATGCCAAATCATAATCGTAGAAAAAATAATCCAATACAATTCCGAATTTACTAAATTCTAAAGCTGCTTTTTCGATTCCATCCACCTGACTTTTCCAATATTCCAAAGTTTCAGATTTTGGAAGGAAAACTGCAAAATGAAATTTTTTATTCAACGCCAGATTACTTGCCAAAATATTTCGGGTATAACCAAACTCTTCAATTATAGCATTCACCTTATCTACAGTTTCCTGCGCAACTTGTCCGCGTTTGTGTATAATCCTGTCGACAGTTCCGGCAGAAATATTAGCTAGTTCGGCAATTTTTTTAATTGTTATGATATTGATTCTTTTTAAGTTAAAAAAATAAAAGCAGTCAGGTAAAATTAATTTATTTTATTAAAAATAAGTTGTTTTACATCACTTTTTGCATACATTTGTAAAACACCGTGTGCGTACACGCAAATATACACATAACATCAAAAAAATAAAAATAATAACCCATTAAAATGATACTAGACTCATTACAAAATGCACCAAAGTACTATGGTCTGCATCCAAATTTCAAAAAAGCTTTTGATTATGTAAATCAAAATGACATTGCCAATTTAGAAGAAGGCGCTTTTGAAATTGGTGAAGGCTTAAAACTAATTGTAATTATCGGACAAGGAAATACCAAAGAAGAAGCGGTTAAAGGATTTGAATGTCATGATAAAAACATAGACATTCAGATTTCTATTAAAGGACCTGAAACTTTTGCATGGAAACCAAGAGAAAAATGTGTGAGCCCAAATGGTAGTTACAGTGAAGAAAGAGACGTTCGTTTTTTTCATGACACACCAGATACCTTTTTTCAAATGCAGGAAAAACAATTTGCCATCTTATTTCCAGAAGATGTTCATACCGCAATGATTGGCGAAGGAACACTGAAAAAGATTGTTATTAAAGTAAAAATATAAGTTATGAGCACTATTCAGAATTCGATTGATGTCATTGTAGAACAAGGAATGCTTCCATTGTATTTTAATGCAGACGAAAGCAAAAGCATCACGATTTTAAGAACACTTTATAACGCTGGAATTAGAGCAGTAGAATATACAAGCCGTGGTCCAGAAGCACTTTCTAATTTCAAAAAAATGATTGAAGTAAGAAATGCTGAAATGCCAGGAATGCTTTTAGGAATTGGAACCATCAAAAATTTAACGCAGGCAGAAACGTATTTTTTAGAAGGAGCCGACTTTTTTATAAGCCCAGGATTTGTTCCTGAAATTGCTTCGTTTTTAATTTCTAAAGAAGTTTTATACGCTCCAGGCTGCATGACTCCAACTGAAATTATTGCAGCTGAAAATGCTGGAGTAAAATTCATTAAACTTTTCCCTGGAAACATATTAGGTCCAGATTTTATGAGTGCCATCAAAGATGTTTTTCCAAACTTAATTTTTATGCCAACCGGAGGTGTTGACACTACTAAACAAAGTATCGAAACTTGGTTTAAAGCTGGTGTGTCTGCTGTGGGAATGGGAAGCAAATTAGTTAGTAAAGAATTAATGGAATATGGTGCTTACGAGACAATCGAAAAAGAAACCAAAAGGGTTTTAGATTTGATTGAAACAATAAAAGGTTAAATCTCAAATTTGAAATTCCAAATTCCAAAACTCACAGAGATTAAACGAAAAAATTAAATTAATTATACAAAACATACTTTATCTATCAAATTGGAATTTGGAATTTAAAGTATTGTAATTTTTAAATAAACTCACATGAATTCAATATTCAATCTAAAAGGGAAAATTGCACTGATAACAGGTGGTGCAGGCGTGCTGGGAAGCAGATTTGCAAATACTTTGGCTCAGCAAGGCGTTGTGGTCGGAATCGTTTCGCAATCACTTGAGAAAGCAGAAAGCACTGTAAAAACTTTAGAAGCTAATGGCGGACAAGGTTTTGCGGTTCAGGCAAATGTCTTAAACAAAGAAGAATTAGAAAAAGCCAAAGATTTTATTGTTGAAAAATACGGCCGTCTTGATATTTTAATCAATGCCGCAGGCGGAAATATGCCAGGCGCAACGATTCAGCCAGATCAGGCAATCTACGACATGAAAAGCGACGATTTACAAAAAGTAGTTGATTTGAATATTATTGGAACTATGCTTCCGACTCAGGTTTTTGCTGAGCTTTTTGCGAAACAGAAATCAGGAAATATTATAAACATTTCATCGGCTTCGGCGCAAAGACCATTAACAAGAGTTGTGGGCTATTCGGCTTCAAAAGCGGCAATTGACAACTTTACACAATGGATGGCGGTTGAATTAGCACAAAAATATGGCGAAGGACTTCGTGTAAATGCTATTTCTCCTGGTTTTTTTATTGGCGAACAAAACCGTGCTTTATTGCTGACTCCAGAAGGAAAACTGACTCCACGTGGCGAAAAAATCATTGATCACACGCCAATGGGAAGATTCGGAACTCCAGAAGATATTGACGGTGCGCTTTTGTTTTTATGCAGCGACATGTCAAAATTCGTAACTGGAACAATCTTAAAAGTTGATGGCGGGTTTGCTGCAACAAGCATTTAAGATTTCTCACGCCCTGCAAGGTTTAAAAACCTTGTAGGTATTTTTAATTTATATAAGCATTAATTTAAACCTACAAGGTTTTTAAAACCTCGCAGGAACTCAAAAAATATAAAAAATGGAACAAACACTAAGATGGTTCGGACCAAATGACCCTGTTTCTTTACAAGATATCAAACAAACCGGAGCAACCGGAATTGTAACAGCACTGCATCATATTCCAAATGGAGAAGTATGGAGCATTGACGAGATTATTAAACGAAAAGTTGAAATCGAACACGAAAACGGCGATCCTAAAAAAGGGGCTTCTGGTTTAACTTGGTCGGTTGTAGAAAGTATTCCGGTTCATGAAGACATTAAAAAACAAACTGGAAATTATTTGCAGTATATTGAAAATTATAAAGAGAGCATTCGTAATCTGGCTTTATGCGGAATCAAATGTGTTTGCTATAACTTCATGCCGGTTTTAGACTGGTCAAGAACTGATTTATCGTACACGGTTGAAGATGGTTCAAAAGCTTTACGTTTCGATATTAATGCTTTTGCCGCTTTTGAATTGTTTATTTTAAAAAGACCAGGTGCAGAAAACGAATATTCTGCTGAGCAAATTCAAAAAGCAAAAAGCTACTTTGAAGCGATGACTCAAGAAGATAAAATTAAATTGCAACAAAACATTCTGGCTGGACTTCCAGGTGCAGAAGAAGCTTATTCTGTTGAAGACTTCTTAGTTACTTTAAGTGCTTATAATCATATTGACAGACAAGCTTTAAAGAATAATCTTTTCCACTTTTTAAAAGAAATTATTCCCGTTGCCGAAAGTAAAGGTGTTTTAATGGCGATTCATCCAGACGATCCTCCCTACCCGATTTTAGGTCTACCAAGAGTTGTTAGCACAGAAGAAGATTTAATGGAATTAATGAACGCTGCTCCTTCTCCATCAAACGGATTTACCATGTGTACGGGTTCTTATGGTGTAAGAGCCGATAATGATTTGCCTGGAATTGTGAGACGTCATGGCGATAAAATGAATTTTATTCACTTAAGAAGTACGCAGCGTGACGAAGAAGGAAGCTTCTATGAAGCAAACCACTTAGAAGGCGATGTGGATATGTACGAAGTTGTAAAAGCAATTCTAGAAGTTGAAAAAAGAAATAACAGCCAATTACCGATGCGCCCAGATCACGGACACCAAATGTTGGATGATTTAAAGAAAAAAACAAATCCGGGTTATTCTGCAATTGGCCGTTTAAGAGGCTTGGCAGAATTGCGAGGACTTGAATTAGGGATCAAACGATCTTTATAATTTGCTTGCCACGAAGGCGCGAAGACGCGAAGATTTTTATTTTAGCCACAGATCAAAGAGATTTTATTTCACGCTTTTGATAGCTATCAGGAGCGTAAAATAAAAAAATAAAAAACTTTGTGCCCTAGCGCCTTCGTGGCAAACCAAAAAACTAACTAACCACAAAAACCACAAACCATGATTCGCCAAGCCATTCTTCTATCCTGTGGCTTTTTTATAAATACTTTACTGGCACAGGAAATACCCAAAATCATTACTTCAAAAACCAATTATCTGCCTGATTTTAGTTACGCAGGTTATCATTTTGGAGAAACTAAACTTCCAGAATCGGAGGGAAAAATTATTAATGCAACAGATTTTGGCGTAAAAGCAAATGATAATTTAGACGATTCAAAAGCGCTTTTAAAAGCCTTTAAAGCCGCTAATGCAGTTGATGGAAATGTTATTGTACAATTGCCAGCAGGACGCATTATTTTAAGCGAAATTCTCTATATCGAAAGAAGCAACTTTGTACTTCGTGGTGCAGGTTCTGGAGATAATGGAACTGAAATCTACTGCCCAAGACCTATGATGTATCTAAAAGATTCGGATGTTTTGGCAGAACTTCGCGAATACTTAACCACTTTTGATAAAAGACAGCGTGAACCTGAAAACAATATTGATTTGCCTTTCTCGCAATACGCATGGTCTGGAGGTTTTATCTGGACACAAGTTCCGGGCGAACGCGTAAAGTCCTATTTGGATAAATACGAACCAGAATCTAATCCGTTGGCGAAAGTGAGTTCTGGGAAAATGGGCGAACATATCATTACTGTCTCTGATGTAAAAGGACTAAAAGTTGGCGATGTTGTCGAATTGCAATTGTTTAATAAAGACGGCGAAAATGGCGAAATTATCCAAGACTTATATCAAGGAGCCAAAGTAAAACCCGGTTCACATCACTGGAAATTTCCAAAACTTCCCATTGTGAGGCAGCAGGTCGAAATTACAAAGATTTCGGGCTCTAAAATTACTTTAAAAACACCTTTAACTATTTCAATTAAACCAAGCTATCAGGCGCAATTGGTTGAATGGAAACATTTAAATGAAGTCGGAATTGAACATCTTCGTTTTACTTTTCCTGATATTCCAAGAGTGGCGCATCATGTTGAACCTGGCAATAATGGTATTTTCTTAACCCGTCTTTTCAACAGCTGGGTTAAAGATGTCAAAATCACCAATGCTGATAGCGGAATTTTAGCCGAAGAAGTTTCTAATGTTACCATTCAAGATATTACAACTGACGGTCCGCATTTAGCACATTATACCGTAACTTTAGGCGGAGTGCATAATATTTTGGTTAAGAACCTGAAAATCTATAATTCTGCCGTTCACCCTTTAAGTTTCAACACTTTTGCGACTAAAAATGTGTATCAGAATTGCGAGATATTTACAGATCCGGTTTTAGACCAGCATTCAGGAGCCAATCACCAGAATTTATTTGACAATATCACGGTTCATTTAAAAGCTGATAAAAATAATAGTTATGCTTTATTTGGCGGTGGCGGTGCTGATTATTGGAAACCTTCTCACGGGCCTTTCAGTACTTTTTGGAATTTAAATGTTCAGGTTGAAAATCCAGATTTATCAAAACCAGTTTTATTGTATGGAATGAAAGACGGCGCTTTAGCTAGAATTATTGGAGTTCATGGAAATGCTAAATTTGAAATCAAATACGATGTCGATCCTTATATTGAATTTTTGAATACGGAAATAGAAAAAATTCCATCTTTTTACGATTATCAATTAAAAAAGCGATTGAAGTAAAGTTCTTATTTAATCTCGCTAAGACGCTAAGAGAAAGTTTAAAAAAACTTAAAAAAGAAAACTTTGCGACTCTGCGACTTTGCGAGAAATTCAATTCACAATATAAAACTACGCGCTATGAAACTCAAAATAGCTCTTTTGTTTATCGTATTTATCAGCGGAAATTTGTTTTCCCAGAATAAATACCGTCTTAAAAATTTCTCTACGACAGATGGGCTTTCGCAGAGCTCTGTCATTGCTATACATCAGGACAAATTTGGGCAAATGTGGTTTGGCACACGTGACGGTCTGAATAAATATGATGGAAGCCGTTTTACGATTTTCAGAAACGATGCTGCCGATAAATATTCTATTAGCAACAATGATATTTTAGCCATTGAAGAAGATGATTCAGGGAAAATCTGGGTGGGAACGTATAACGGACTCAACTGTTATGATCCTGTTTCGAATCGTTTTACAAGATACCTTCACACCAAAGCCAATCATACGATAAGCAATAATGCCGTTTGGAGCATCAGAGAAATTGGCGGTGAAATATGGTTTGGAACCTCAAAAGGATTAACTATTTATAATAAAAAAACAGGATTATTTACTTCGGTTTTTCATTCAGACGACGATGCTTCTACCCTTCCGAGCAATAATATCTTAAGCATTCTAAAAACGCAAAAAGGAGAAATCTGGATCGGAACCACGAAAGGTTTGTGTAAAGTAACAAATCGAATGAATGGAAAGTTGTTCTTTAAAAATTATCCTTTAAATACCACCGATTTATTAAACGTTCAATCGGTTATTGAAGACAAAGACGGCAGTTTATGGGTCGGGACAAAAAACAAAGGACTTTTAAAATTCGATCTAAAAGAAAAAGCTTTTGTTTCTTTTTTACCAGTTGAAAAATACCGCGAAATCAATACTGACATTCGTTCTTTGGTAATTGACAATCAAGGTTCTCTATGGGTTGGTGCTTATGACGGAATTTATATTTTAGGAAAAGACAAAAGCCTGCAAAAAATAAACAACAGCAATAATGCAAACGGAATCGACAAAGTAAAGTCGGTTTTTATGGATAAAAAAGGTTCTATTTGGATTGGCTGTTATTATAAAGGCGTAAATCTTTGGGACGTTTCGAATGTCAATTTCTCCAATTACAATCAGAATTCGAAAAAAATTCCGATGAGTTTTGATGTCGTTAGTTCTATTATTTCAGATAAAAACCAGAATATTTATTTTGGAACTGAAGGTGGCGGAATTACCATTTACAATACAACTAGCGAAGCTGTAAGCTATATCAATAGTAAAACTGGACAAACTCATAAAAATGATATCAAGGCCATGTGTCTTGCAGATGATCATATTTTATGGATTGGAACTTTTTCGAAGGGACTATCGGCTTACAATACACTTTCCAAAAGAATGGAAGATAATAGAATTGCATCTGATTTAACCGAATTATTAAAAGAAAGCGGTGTTTATTCTCTTAAAGCTGAAAATAAAATCTTATGGATTGGAACTTTTGGCAAAGGTTTAATTCGTTACAACACATTAGACAAAACCTTTCAAATTATTGGAAATGACACTTCTAAACCTGTTTTTCTAACCAATAATATGGTACGCAGCATTTTGATCGACAAACAAAATTCAATCTGGCTCGGAACACAAAATGGTTTAAATCGTATTTCGCTTCAAAATTTTGATTCTAAGAAATACCAAATACAACATTTCTTTTACGATCATTCGGCTTTGTCGGGAGATGATATTTTGACTTTGTTTGAAGATTCTCAGAATAAAATATGGGTGGGAACAAAAGCCAAAGGACTTCATGTTTTTGATGGAAAAAAGTTTACCAGAATCAATCTTAGAATTGGAAATACGGTTATTACTTCTATTCATTCGATTTTAGAAGATGATGATAAAAACTTATGGATCAGTACCAATCAGGGAATTATAAAATACAATACGATTAAAAAATCGGTTGTAATTTACGATCAGAAAGATGGTTTGGCGAGTAATGAATTCAACGATAATTCGGCTTTAAAATTAGGTTCAAATCAGTTTTATTTTGGAAGTCCGTCGGGTGCCACTTTTTTCGATGCCACAAAAATTTCCTTGAATAATTATGCTCCACAGGTTTTAATTACCGATTTGAAAATTAAAAACGAAACGGTAAATGCGCATGACAAAGACGGAATTTTAGAACAAAGCATTGGTTTTACCAAAACGATCACTTTGGATTATGACAAGGCAAATTTCTCGATCAGTTTTGCGATTCCGAATTACATTCGATCTAAAAACAATCAATACAGTTATCGTTTGGTCGGTTTAGAAAACAACTGGACAACCACTAAAAACAGTGAAGCTAATTTTGCGATTCAAAATCCTGGGACTTATACGTTTGAGGTTCGCGGTGCTAACAATGACGGCGTTTGGAATCAGACTCCAACGACTTTAACCGTTATTGTAAATCCAGCTCCGTGGCGCAGCATTTGGGCATTTATGCTTTATGGAATCATAATTGGTTTGGGCTTATACGGTCTGATTTGGATTATGAAATCCAAAGCCAGATTGAAACAAAAATTAGAATTGGAATATCTGGAAACACAACGAATTGAAGAAAACAATAAACTAAAATTAGATTTCTTTACCAATATATCGCACGAATTCAGAACGCCTTTAACTTTGATTTTAGGTCCGTTACAGCAAATTTTAGCCGATTACAACGGAACAAATGAAATGTATAAAAAGCTTTTGGTTATTGAAGGAAGCGCGAATCATCTGTTGAGTTTGATTAACCGTTTAATGGATTTTAGAAAACTGGAAAATCATCAAGTTACGCTGGAATCAGCAAACGGAAATATTGTCAAATTTACCAAAGAAATCTTTTTATCTTTTATAGAATATGCCAAAGACGGCGGTTACAATTATTCTTTTGAAACTGAAAACGAAGAAATCCTAGTCTATTTTGACCGATACAAGCTCGAACGTGTATTTTATAATTTGATTTCAAATGCTTTCAGATATACTCCAAAAGGCGGTTCGATCAAAATTAAAATCAATCAAGACCAGCAGAATCTGTTTATTGCTGTTGAAGATTCGGGTGTGGGAATTGCAGAAGAGCATATCGATAAAATATTCGATCTGTTTTTTGAAGTTCCAACACATAATCAGGTTCAGAAAAATTACAATAAAGGAACAGGAATCGGACTTTCGATCGTTAAAAATATTGTTGAACTTCATAAAGGAAAAATTGATGTTACCAACAAAAGTACGGGCGGTGTAATTTTTAAAGTCACTTTACCACTCGGACGTGAACATCTTTTAGACAGTGAAATTATTCCTGATTTTAAAATCAGTGATGATATTGAACAATACAAAGCACAATTGGAACCTTCAGAAGTCATCGAAAATGAAGACATCGAAGATTTAATTGTAAATGACGAAAAACAAACGATATTGATTGTTGAAGATCATAAGGTCTTGAGAAAGTTCATGAAAAACCTTCTCAAAAAAGACTACAACATAATAGAAGCCGAAAATGGTAAGATTGCTTTAGAAAAAGCGCTGAAATTTGTTCCAAACCTAATTATCAGTGATGTGATTATGCCAGAAATGGTTGGAACTGAGCTTTGTTCGAAAATCAAAGAAAACATCAAAACCAGTCATATTCCAGTTATTTTACTGACTTCGAGATCTTCATTGGTTTATAAATTTGAAGGACTGGAAAGCGGTGCCGATGATTACATCAGTAAACCATTTAATTTAATGGAATTCAGGCTGCGTGTTAAAAATCTTCTAAACACGACTGAACGTTTAAAAATCAAATTTTCAAGCGAAGACAGTTTTATTCCGTCAGAAATCACGGTTTCTTCTTTGGATGAAGAATTATTGAAAAAAGCATTTAAGATTGTAGAAGAAAACATTTCAAACGAACAATTTGATATTCCGTTTTTCTGTTCAGAATTGGGCGTGAGCCGAACGATGTTATTTTTAAAAATCAAAGCTTGGACCAATTGCACACCAAATGAATTTATTCATGAAATAAGATTAAAACGTGCGGCTCAATTATTAGAACAAAATAAATTAACCGTTTCTGAAATCAGTTATAAAGTCGGTTTCAACAATCCGAAATACTTTAGCAAATGCTTTCAGAAAAAGTACGGAGAAACTCCATCTCAATACGCCGACAAATTTTATAAATCTTCAACTATTGAATTGTGAAATGTGAAATGTGAGATGTGAGATGTGAAAATGTGAATTGCTAGATGTGACCATCTTTTACTTTTTACCTTTTGCTTTTTACATTTTACTTTTCACATTTCTCATTCTCATTTCTCATTTTCTCATTTTACTTAAACAATCCTTATTTTTAAAGGCTTTAAAAAGGGTATCTGTATTTTTAGATACCCTTTTTTGTATTTCTATTTCTTTTTTGGCATATACATTTGCGATATGAAAATCAAAAAAACAAAATTCTTATTGCTGCAAATTCTCTTTGTCATCATCATAATCGGAATGAGTTTATTGCTTTTCTACTTTATCTAACTTATTAACCTTAAAACCAAAAAATGAATGTTTACAAACCACAAAAACAAATCGTTTAAATGGTGTTTTCTAGTATCTTTTTTACTGGTAAATATCGTGATGCATGCACAGGAACGAAAAGTAACTGGAAAAATAACTTCCAGCGAAGATTTGCTCGGGCTTCCTGGTGCTAATGTGTATATCAAAAATTCCTCTGTAGGCGCTTCTGCCGATATGGACGGAAATTATACTGTAATTGTAGGAGAGAAAAATGCTGTTTTAGTTTTCAATTTCGTAGGATTTCAAACGGTTGAAGTTCCAGTTGGAACTAAAAATGTTATCAATGTAAGTTTAAAACCAGATACAAAAGCACTGGATGAAGTCATCGTAGTGGGTTACGGTACACGTAAAAAGAGTGACATTACGGGCTCTGTATCTTCTGTAACAGCAAAAGAACTGACGGCTTTTCCTGTTTTAAATGCAGAACAAGCTTTACAAGGACGTGCAGCAGGTGTTTCGGTAATGACTAATAACGGTGGTGAACCTGGAGCTCCTACAAAAATCAGGGTTCGTGGAGGAACTTCTATTAACGCTAGCGGAGATGCTTTGATTGTTGTAGACGGCTTCGCAGGTGTTTCTATGCCAGCTCCTCAGGACATTGCTTCAATTGAAGTTTTAAAAGATGCTTCGGCAACTGCTATTTACGGATCTCGTGGTTCTAACGGAGTTATCATGGTAACAACCAAAAAAGGAAAACCAGGAAAACCAGTAATTGAGTTTAGCAATTCGACTTCGATTCAATCCGTAAATAATAAATTAGATTTATTAGATGCAGATCAATTTGCGGCTTATAGAAAAAGTTTCACAACACATACACAAGGTCCTGCAAATACAGACTGGCAAGACGAAATTTATCGTGAAGGAATGATTTCGAATACGCAGTTGTCTTTCTCTGGTGGCTCTGAAAATATAAGATATTATGTTTCTGGAACGTATTTTAACCAAAATGGAGTTGTAATCAATTCTGGAATTGACAAATACACGATTGTGGGGAATCTTGAAGCTGATTTGTCTCCAAAGTTTAAAGTGGGTTTGAACACTTTTACAAGCAAACAAAACAAAGAAGGAATTGTGAGCCAAACAAGCGCTGGAGGAACTGGTGCAGCGGGTGTAATTGCTTCTGCATATCGTTTTATGCCTGATAAAGGAATTTATAATGCAGACGGAACTTATACAACAACTGCTCCAATTGGAGACGATATTGACAATCCGTACGCAACAGCAATGGAAAATATTTTGGAAACTGTTTCTATCGTAAACCGAAACAATTTCTTCGCTCAATATCAAATTACTAAAGATCTTGATTTTAAAACTACTTTAGGTTTAACCGATAATAATTCGCAAACAGGAAGATTTATTCCTTCAACTTTAATTGCTGGAAAAAACATCAAAGGAGAAGCTTCTGTAAACAACACTAGATTTTCTTCTTTCTTAACAGAAAACTATTTGACTTTCAAGCGTGAAATTATCGACAAGGGAATGCTGACGGTTCTTGGAGGATACTCCTACCAAAAAAACAAAAACGAAAATTCGTATGCCGCTTCAAGAGGATTTTTGACTAATACGAATTCTTATAGAAATTTAGGTGCTGGAACGGTTTTCTTAAAACCTGATTCTGGACTGTCTGAAACAGAATTAATTTCTGCTTTTGGAAGGCTGAACTTTGATTATGCAGATAAATATTTACTAACGTTTACAGCAAGACGAGACGGTTCTTCAAGCTTTAGTAAAAACTATAAATACGGAACTTTCCCTTCAGGTGCAATTGGATGGAATATTAGTAAAGAAAACTTCTTAAAAGACAATAAAACGGTTTCAAACTTAAAATTGAGAGCTAGTTATGGAGCAACAGGAAACCCTTCAATTGGTGCCTACTCTACTCTTTCTAGATTCTCTGAAATTTATTATGTAAGCGGTGATGTGATTACCAATGCAGTACAGCTGACTTCATTAGACAATCCGAACTTAAAATGGGAAACCTCTTATCAGCAGGATTACGGAATTGATTTAGGTTTGTTTGATAACCGAATCAGTATTACAGCAGATTATTACAAAACAATTACCAAGGATCTATTGTTTAACAGACCTTTACCTGGAATTTCTGGAATTGCTTCTCAGCTTCAAAACGTGGGTGAATTAGAAAATAAAGGATGGGAATTGGGTATTAATACCAGAAACTTTATTGGAGCCGATTTTACTTGGTCAACAAACTTTAATATTTCTTCGAACAAAAACAAAGTTTTAAAATTAGCCGATAACAAAGATCTTTTAATCAACTCTGCTCCTGGGCATTTCTTAGCAACTGAATCGCAGATTTTAAGAGTGGGTCAGCCAGTAGGTTCTTTCTTCGGATTCATTTATGACGGCGTAATTCAGCAAGGTGAAGCAATTTTACCAGGAAACTTTGAAACTGTTGCAGGAGGAGAAAAATTTAGAGATGTAAATGGCGACGGAAAACTGGATTCTCAAGATAAAACAATCATCGGAAATCCAAACCCAGATTTCATCTTCGGATTCAACAATGATTTCACTTATAAAAATCTTGATCTGAATATCTTCTTTCAAGGTTCGCAAGGAGGTCAAATCTTAAACTATACTTTGATGGAATTGGCTTCTGGAAATAACAACGCTACAACTGAAGTTTTAGATGCTTGGACTCCAACCCACACTGATACAAATGTTCCTGCAAATGCGGCAAGAACCAAAAGAATCACTTCAAGATTTGTTTATGATGGAAGTTATATCCGTTTAAAAAACATCTCTATAGGATACAGTTTAGATGAAAAAATTGTTTCGAAAATGGGATTAAGCAAAGTTCGTTTTTACATCAGCGCGCAAAACCTTTGGACGATTACAGATTATCCTGGTACAGATCCAGAAACAAACTACTTAAACGATTCGAATTCTAGAAGTAATACTTATTTAGGGTTGGATTACGGAGGATATCCAAACGTAAGAACATTTACAGCAGGATTCAATTTAAAATTTTAATCTAAAACCACTATGAAAAAATATATAGCTCTTCTTTGCTTAGGAACAATGGCTTTTTTCAGCTGTTCTGATCTAGAAGAAAAACCAGTAGGAATTATTCGTCCAGAGAACTTCTTCAATAATACAGACGATTTGCAGGCTGCTGTAAATGGCGCTTTTGCCAATATTGGCCACAATAATTATTGGGGAAGAGAATTTACAATTGCCCTTATGCTTCGTGATGACATGTCTGATATTGGCGACAGAACGACTCAGGCCGCACGTATCGATGTAAACGACATGTCAATGAACGATACCAACGCTCTTGTGGCAAACTTTTGGCCACAATCATACGTTATTATCACTGCAGCAAATCAGGCGATTGAAGGTGCTAAAAAAACACCTGGAGATCCAGCAAAAGTCAATGCCATTGTGGCTCAGGCTTATTTTGCAAGAGCTTTTGCATACTATCATTTAGTACGCCTTTTTGGCGATATTCCTTACGTTGATTTTGTTGTAAACGATGTTAGTCAGATAAATTCAATTGGTAAAACAAAAGAAGCTGATGTTTATCCAAAAATTATTGCCGATTTAGAATTTGCGAAACAATGGCTGGACGATAAACCAAAAGTGAAAGCTGTTCCAGGCAAAGGTACTGCTGCGGGATATTTAGCTTCTGTTTACTTGACTTTAGGAAACTTTCAAAAAGCGTATGACGAAGCCAAATATGTGATTACAAATGAAGCTAAATTTGGCTTAGGTCTGGATGCTGATTTTCAGGATTTGTTCAACGCGACAAAAACAGCTGCTTTAAAAGAACCTCTTTTTACAATCGACTTTAACAACTTAACCTCTGGAAATTACGGTCAGGATTATACAGCGTTTTTTACAGGATCATTAAAAGATGACAGTTATAGCTACGGACAAGGATTCTCTGTTGCCGTTCCGTCTTTAAAAGTTTTTAATACTTGGGATCAGAGAGATTATAGAAGAGCGGTAAGTTTTGATACCATCATTAGAAAGAAAACGGGCCCAGGAGGAGCTTTGCAAGTTTATCCTTCAAGCGATAATGAGAAAGCGCCTCGTCCGCACATTGCTAAATATTTCCGCTTTCCAGGAAAAGCAGGTGCAAACGGAAGAACTTCTCAGCACAATTATATCACGATGCGTTTTGCGGAAGTTTTACTGACTGCAGCTGAAGCTTTAAACGAAATTAATCCTGGAACAACCGAAGCTAATGGTTATGTAAACCGTGTTCGTGCCAGAGCAAGAAATAAAGCAGGCAAATTAGTTTCGTTTCCAGCAAACGTAACTCCTGGGCTTTCTCAGTCAGATTTTAGAAAAATGGTAATTGACGAAAGAAGATTAGAACTGGCTTTTGAATATGTAAGATGGTACGACATCAAAAGACTTAAAATCGGACCAGAAGTATTCGGACCAAATGGTCTAGAACCGCATGCTAATTTTGATCCAAACAGAGATTATCTATGGCCATTGCCAGGAACAGAATTGGCTATTAATCCGAATCTAAAACCAAATAATCCTGGCTATTAATAGTAGGGAACGCGGATGAAAAGGGTTTGCTATCGCAAAAGTGCGGATTGAAACGGATTTTTTTTAGTACGTTACGCATAATTGGTTTCCCGCAGATCTTGCAGATTTAGTAGATAGAGTAAAAAAAAATCTGCCAAATTTGCCAAATCTGCGAGAGAAAAAAATCCGTACAAATCAGCGTTTTCGCGATAGCGAATCCGTCCAATCCGTGTCCAAATATCACAATATATATTATTTTAATATGAAGAATGTCAGTTTCATTTCTTTAATTCTTGGGTTTGCATCGCTGGTAACAGCGTGCAAATCCGGAATTAATACTCACACAAAAACTACCTCTGAAGCGACAGAAAAACTGGAAACGCGTTATAAAATGTTGCTCGATTATCCAGTCGATTCGATGTCTATGCCTAGAAGTATGAACATAAAAACTCTTGAAATTCGCAAAGTGCCGTCGAGAGATTGGACCAGCGGTTTTTTTGCTGGAAATCTTTGGCAATTGTACCGACTTACAGGCGATTCAAAATATAAAGAACAAGCTCAAAAATGGACTCCTTTCAGCAAAAAAGAAAGTGTCAACAGTAATTCGCATGACGTAGGTTTTAAAGTGTTTTGCAGTTTTGGAGAAGCTCTAAAAGTGGAAAACAAGAAAGAGTACGAAGCAGTAATTATTAAAGGCGCAGAAACTTTGTGTACAAGGTTCAATCCAAAAGTGGGTTCGATTCGTTCTTGGGATTTCAACAAAGAAATTTGGGATTATCCTGTAATCATCGACAATATGATGAATCTGGAATTGCTTTTTGAAGCTTCAAAGTTATCTCGAAACAATAAATACCGTGATGTCGCTATCAAACACGCCAATACGACTTTAAAAAACCAGTTTAGAGCAGATAACTCTTGTTATCACGTTATCGATTATAATCCAACAACTGGCGAAGTCAGAAAGAAAACTACGCTTCAAGGTTACAATGACGATTCGGTTTGGGCGCGCGGTCAAGGTTGGGCCGTTTACGGATTTACGATGTCCTACCGATATACAAAAGATCCTGCCTATTTAAAACAAGCCGAAGCGACAGCAAAGTTTTTTATGACAAATAAAAACCTGCCAGAAGACGGAATTCCGTATTGGGATTTTAAAGATCCGAGCATTCCAAATGCAGCTCGTGATGTCTCTGCTGCAATGGTAATGGCATCAGCATTATATGAGCTGTACGGTTATACTAAAAATGATACTTATGTGGCTTTCGCCGATAAACTGATGGCTTCGGTACAAACCGATAAATACATTTTAGACACCACAATTAAAGCGCCTTTTCTTTTTGACCACAGTACAGGAAATTGGCCCAAACACGATGAAATTGACGAACCAATAATCTACGCCGATTATTATTTTCTAGAAGCATTAATAAAGGTGCAAAGACTCAAAGGTTCAAAATAACAAAGGTTTTGAATCTTTGAATTTTTGAGTCAGAAAACCTTTGAACCTTTGTAACTATGAACCTTTGTAATTATGAATAAACCGAATAAAACTTTTTCAATTTTTGCGCTTTTTGTTTTGTTTCAAATTTGTCTGGGCAGTTTTGCTCAGACAAAAAGAAACATTAATGACAACTGGCTTTATTTAGAAAATCATACTTCAAACCTCAACGAAGCTGAAAAAGCTTCAAACTGGATTTCTCTTAATTTACCACATACTTGGAACGCCGAAGATGCAACCGACTTATATCCGGGTTACAGACGCGATGCCAGCTGGTATCAGAAGAAATTAGACATTCCGCAAATCGATAAAAACCGTATTTATTTCTTATATTTTGAAGGTTCAAATGTTACCACAAAAGTATATGTAAATGGAAAAGAAGCTGGTTCGCATATTGGCGGATATATTGGCTTTTCAATAGACATTACCAACTTTATCAAAGAAGGAAATAACAATATTTTTGTACGTGTTGATAATAGCTATGATATTGAAATTATTCCGTCTCAAAAGAGTGATTTCTTTATTTATGGCGGAATCACGCGCGATGTGTGGCTAGTTTCGAAATACAAAAATCATATCGAAAATATAAAAATTACAACTCCTGAAGTTTCTGCCAAAAAAGCTTCGGTGCAAATCGTTTCTACTTTTGTAAATCCAGATAATTCAAAAGATTTATCATTAACCGTAACACTTAAAAATCCGAAAGGAAAAAAAGTAGCAAGTAAAACAATTCCTGTTACCGATAAAGCTTCAACAGTCACTTTCGAAAATATCAAAAATCCAGAACTTTGGGATACCGAAAAACCTAATTTATATAAACTAAGCGCTGTTTTATCAGAAAAAAATCAAATTAAAGACAGCGTTTCTGAAAAAGTAGGTTTTAGATGGTTTGAATTTAAAGATCATGGTCCGTTTTACCTTAACGGAAAACGTTTGCTAATTCGCGGTACACATCGTCATGAAGAACAAGCGGGATTTGGCGCTGCTATGAGCAACGAACAGCATTGGGCCGATATGAAATCAATCAAAGAAATGGGTGCAAATTTTGTTCGCTTGGCACATTATCCGCAAGACCCTGAAATATATAAAGCTTGTGATGAACTTGGTCTTTTAGTTTGGGATGAACTGCCTTGGTGCCGTGGCGGAATTGGCAACGATGTCTGGAAAACCAATACCAAAAACATGTTAGAAGAAATCATTACCCAAAACTACAATCATCCAAGTATAATTATCTGGTCTTTAGGAAACGAAATCAACTGGCTTCCTGATTTTCCTGATGGAGATAATGCAGATAAAACCAATATTTTTTTAAATGAACTAAACGAAATTGCTCATAAACTGGATCCAACTAGAAAAACGGCGATTAGAAAATACTACGAAGGATCGCATATTGTGGATGTTTTTTCACCTTCGATTTGGTCGGGCTGGTATTCTGGAAGTTACAAAAGCTACCAAAAAGCAATTGATGTTTACAAAAAAGAATACAAGCATTTTATTCATGCCGAATATGGCGGAGACAGTCATGTTGGCCGTCATAGCGAAAATCCAATTACAGGCGAAAATGTAATAAAAGCTGAAGGATGGGAAGAAGCTATTGTACAGACTAAAATCGCCAACATTGCTCAAATTGGAGATTGGAGCGAAAATTATATAGTTGATTTGTTTGACTGGCATTTGCATATATCCGAGAATGATCCAACGTTTGTGGGAAATATTCAATGGGCATTTAAGGATTTTGCAACGCCATTACGTCCAGAAGATGATATTCCGTATATGAACCAAAAAGGATTAACAGACCGAAATGGAATTCCAAAAGATGCGTATTATGTTTTTAAAAGCTATTGGGCAAAAGAACCTTTCGCTTACATTGAATCACATACTTGGACAGAACGTCAAGGTCCAGAAAATACGCCACGAACCATAAGCGTTTTCAGTAACTGCGATAAAGTAACTTTATTTCAAGACGGCAAATCATTAGGAGAAAAACAGCGAAATCTTTCCCTTTATCCTGCTAATGGCTTAACTTGGGATGTCAATTTTAAAAAAGGAGAAAATATCCTAATTGCAATTGGTAAAACCAAAGATGGCAAAACGGTTTCTGATACCATAAAAGTCAATTACCGTTTCAATAAAAATGATACGGCTTCTTCTTTGCAATTATCTTCAGAAAAGTTGAAGAACGGTAATTATCTGGTAACAGCAATTGCAATTGACAACAATAATTTACGCTGTCTGGATTATGAAGCGAGTGTTTATTTTCAATGTATGAAAGGCGGTAAAACGTTAAAAAATCAAGGAACTCCAACGGGAAGTGAATCTATAAGAATGGCAAACGGAAAGGCTTCTATTGAAGTTGTTCCAGACGGTTCAGGCAATCCGATTGAAATGACGGCACTAAATCAGAGTTTTAAAGGGGAATATTTGAAGATTTCTGTTGAGTAAAAAGATTCTGAGATGCTAAGGCACTAAGATTCTAAGTTTTTTAGTCTAGTTGTCATCCAGACAAAAAACTAGCAAAAAAAACTTCGTGACTTAGCGCCTTCGTGGCAAAAACATAATTACAAAACAAATTATAATACAATGAAAAGACTATTAACCACATTACTCCTAACCTATACCTTTCTGGGATTTGCACAAAATTTAATCTCAAACGTTCCAAATCGAAATATCACTTCATTAAACGGCGTTTGGAATTATATTATCGATCCTTATCAAACGGGATTTTACAGCTTTCACCTTGATCAGTACGACAAACAGGAAAAACCAGCAAAAGGAGCATTTTTCACCAATTACCACGCTCAAAACAAACAGGAATTAGTAGAATATGATTTTGATAAATCGCCAACAATTACTATTCCAGGCGATTGGAATTCGCAGGTTACGGAACTGAAATATTATGAAGGAAATGTATGGTTTAAAAAGTCTTTCGATTACAATTTAGCAGCTAACAAACGTCTGTTTTTATATTTGGGCGCCATCAATTACAAAGCTGATGTTTATTTAAACGGAAAGAAACTAGGAACTCATGAAGGCGGTTTTACGCCATTTAATTACGAAGTGACTTCGATTGTTCAGCCAAAAGATAATTATTTGGTTATAAAAGTGGATAATACGCGCCATAAAGAAGATGTTCCAACTGTAAATACCGATTGGTGGAATTATGGCGGAATTACGCGCGATGTAACTTTAATTGAAGAAGAATCTTCATTTGTGGAAGATTATAACATTCAGCTGAAAAAAGGGAATGCAAATGTTATTTCGGGTTTTATCAAGATCAACAATTTAGATGCGTCAAAAAATCAGGTTTCAATTGCTATTCCTGAATTAAAAATCAGCTACAAAGGAAAAGCGGATAACAGCGGAATTTTAAACTTTGAAATCCCAGCCAAAAAGATTTCTTATTGGTCACCTGAAAATCCGAAACTATATGATGTAACCGTTAATTTTAACGGACAGAAATTAAATGATCAAATTGGTTTTAGAACAATTGAAACCCAAGGAGACAAAATCTTATTAAATGGAAAACCTGTCTTTTTAAGAGGAATTTCTATTCATGAAGAAAATGCAAAAGGCGGACGCGCAAATTCTGAAGAAGATGCTTTACGTTTATTGAATTGGGCAAAAGAACTAGGTTGCAATTATGTTCGTCTGGCGCATTATCCGCATAACGAAAACATGGTTCGAGAAGCTGATAAAATGGGTTTGATGGTTTGGGAAGAAATCCCAGTTTACTGGACTGTGGAATTTACGAATAAAAATACCTACCAAAATGCCCAAGATCAGTTAACGGCTGCGATTACAAGAGATAAAAACAGAGCAAGTATAGTAATTTGGTCTATGGCAAATGAAACTCCAGTTTCTGACGCGAGAAATGCTTTTATCACAAATTTGGTCAATCATACAAAATCATTAGATAATACAAGGTTAATTAGTGCCGCTTTATTAACGCATAACGGAAAGATTGACGATGAGATTGGCAAATCGCTTGATATTATTGCTTTCAATCAATATTTAGGTTGGTATGGCGGCAACTTAGAAAATGCTGAAAAAACATTCTGGACTACGCCATACAACAAACCAGTTTTCGTTTCTGAGTTTGGAGGTGATGCAAAAGCGGGTTTTCATGGAGAGAAAAACGAACGCTGGACAGAGGAATATCAGGAATATTTATACATTCAGAATCTAAAAATGATTGAAAAGATTCCACACCTAAGCGGCACAAGTCCGTGGATTTTAGTTGATTTTAGATCTCCAAAAAGATTGCTTCCTGGAATTCAAGACGGTTACAATCGCAAAGGTTTAATTTCGAATGATGGTGAAAAGAAAAAAGCATTTTATATTATGCAGGATTGGTATGCGAAGAAGAAAAAAGAGTATTAAAAATTATTTCGTCATTACCAATTCATTAACAAAAAACAAACTGTAAATTATATGATTTTTCTTCATTATTAACTTACTTTGTAGTTATTCTAAAAATTGTAATCTTATGAAAAAAATTTATTTACTGGCAGTTACATTGTTTGCTGCCTTTACAGTTCAGGCACAAGATGTGGTGAAATTTGCTCCATTAGACAACAGCCCTGTTGATATTTCTTATTTCCCAAACAAGGCGGTTAAATTCAAAAAAACAGATAATCCAAATCCGGTTATAAAAGTTACTTACGCAAGACCTTCTGCAAAAGGAAGAACTATTTTTGGCGATGTTGTAAAGTTTGGAGAAATCTGGAGAGTTGGAGCTAATGAAAATACAGAGATTAAATTCTACAAAGATGTAACTATTGGCGGTAAAAAAGTTCCTGCAGGATATTACAGTTTATTTGCTATTCCAGAAAAAGATAAATGGACAATCATTATCAATAAAGAGTTGGATTTATGGGGTGGATATGCTTATGACGAAAGCAAAGACGTTGTGAGAGTTTCTGTTCCAGTTAAACCTGTAAGCGAAACGATCGAGGCTTTATCTATTGCGTTTACAACTCAAGGTAATGTAACAAATCTTGTTATTGGATGGGATAAAACAACGGTTGAATTGCCTATTACCATTAAATAAGTTTTAATGATATATGCCACGAAGGCACAAAGTCGCAAAGTTTTTTTAAGCTTTGCGACTTTTTTTTGGGCAAAGTAACCCCATTTTTGTCATTTAGACGAAGGAGAAATCTCCACGAGAAACTCTACAAAGATTGGCTTATTATTGCGGAGCTGCTTGCGAAGATTTCTCCTTCGTCGAAATGACAAGATTGTGTGATAATCTGTCGAAAAAAACTTTACTAATCTTCTGCTTTGTAAGACTTTCTCATAACACAAAAAAGTCCCTTTAAGATTGTAATCTCAAAGGGACTTTTGCAATTGTTTTTTATGCTTAAACCTTAGCGGTTTCTATAATCTTATCCAACGTAATTGGTAAATCTCTTACTCGCTTTCCTGTGGCGTTAAAAACAGCATTTGCAATTGCAGGCGCCATTCCCACTAAAGCCGTTTCTCCAAGACCTTTTGTTCCCATTGGATTACTGATTGGGTCTTTTTTATTGACGAAGAAGACTTCCTGCTTTTCAATATCGGCATTTACAGGAACATGATAATCGGCAAAATTATTATTGATTGGACGCCCAAAACGATGATCGATTTCTAACGCTTCCATCAATCCCATTCCGATTCCTCCTACTGCTCCACCAAACATTTGTCCCGCAGAAGTTTTTTGACTGATTACCGTTCCGATATCGGCACAAGAAACCACATGAGCCAATCGTATTTTCCCCAAATTCGGATTCACTAATACTTTTACAAAATGAACCGAAAACGAATAAATTGAGTATTTCTTCGCTTCTTCTGCGGCTTTAGAAAGATTTTCAACTTCAAAATCTTCTAATTTATTACTGCTTAAAAGTGCCGTTAATGCAACCGATTTAGATTTGTCTTTTTTAGAAGAAACTGCACCATTTTCAAAAGTTAAATCTGTATGAGCGATTCCTTTTAAAGCAGGATTTTTACTTCCCAATTCAATTATTTTATTCAATAATAAATTACAAGCATCATGAACCGCAGAACCAACAGATGAAGTCGTTGCCGAACCACCCTGTGTTGGACCTTTTGGCAATCCGCTTTTTCCCATTTCGATAACTACATTTTCAGATGGCAAACCAATTACTTCGGCTCCAATAGCTGTCATCATAGTTGCCGTTCCTGGTCCCATATCATTTACACTGCATTGCAATACCAAATCTCCATTAGCCAAAAATTTTGCCTTTACAGAAGTTGGGCTTCTATAGCAACCAAAAGTTCCTGTTCCCATTCCGTAGCCCACAAGCCAGTTTCCTTCTTTAACAGAACCTGGTTCATTTTTACGGTTTTTCCAGCCTATGCGTTCCATTCCAGCCTCGTAGCATTCTAAAAGAAATTTACTGCTCCAAGGTTTATTTTGTTCCAGATCTTTTTCAGCATAATTGCGTTTTCTGAATTCAATCGGATCTAAGTTTAATTTATAAGCCAATTCGTCCATTGCACTTTCTAAAGCAAAAGAACCTGTTGCTTCTCCCGGACCACGCATCCAGATTGGTGTGCAGGTATCCAAAGGTACAATTCTATAACGTGTCGAAACGTTTGGACAATCATAAATAAATCGGGACATGTTTACGGTACCTTCCATAAAATCCTCATAGCTTGAAGTCATTGCAACTGCTTCATGCGTTAATCCAGTCAGTTTTCCGTCTTTAGTAGCACCCAATCCCATTTTCTGAATTGTGTATGGTCTAAAACCAACATTGGTAAACATTTGCTCACGATGCAATACTAATTTAACTGGACGATTTAATTTTTTAGCTCCTATCAAAGCTGCAATTTCATATGGCCAAGTGTGCAATCCCATTCCGAAAGCGCCACCAAGATACTCCGCATGAACCTCAACATCTTCAACAGGTACTCCAAAAACTCCAGCAACACTTCTGCGCGTTCCCTCGACACCTTGACTTTTTGTATATAAAATCGGTTTATTTCCGTCCCATTTTGCAATGATATTAGCCAATTCCATTGGGTTATGCACCTCGGTTGGAATCGTATATTCGGTTTCCAGAATAACCTCAGCATTTTTATAACCATCATGTTCACCGCGATGGTAATCATTTCCTTTATCGGTATCGACTTTCTTTTCTTTTTCAGCAGCCTTTTTAAGTTCTGTCGAATGTTCTTCTTTAAAATAATCGGCTTTAATTAAACTCGCCGCATATCGCATACGCTCAAAAGTATCGGCAATCACCAAAGCAATGGGCTGATCGTAATACAAAACCGAATCATCCTTGAAAATCTGTAATGGCTGACCAAAATTATGTTTGTCTTTTGCTTTTTCGTAGCCAGCAGGTTTATCTACATTTAAATGCGTAATTACAGCCAAAACTCCAGGAGCCCATTCTGCTTTTTTAGTATCAATGGTTTTAATTCTTCCTTTTGCAATCGTACTTCCAACCAAACAGGCATAAACAACACCCGCTGTCTTATATTCTGCCGAATAAGTTGCTGAACCCGTTACTTTAGCAAATCCGTCAACTCTATTAATATTACTTGTCTTGCTCATAATTTAATTATTTTGATGCTGCTATCGTAAGTGCTTCTGCTACTGCATTCTCTCCAAGCGTTAGTTTAAAATTATTATCCCCAAATCCTTTTGCCCCTTTCATAGACAAATGGCCTGCTTGTTTAAACAGATCTTCTGAAACTGTTTTCCCTTTCAGGAATTTTTCTGTTTCAGTCAATCGCCATGGTTTATGTGCCACGCCTCCCATAGCCAATCTGACATCATTTATGGTATTATTTTTTATATCTAAAGCCACAGCAACAGATACCAATGCAAAAGCATAACTCGTCCTATCACGCACTTTAAGATAATGCACATTTTTAGTAAAATTATTATCTGGAATTTCAACAGCAGTGATCAACTCTCTGCTATCAAGCGTATTATCTTTTTCTGGTGTATTTCCGGGAAGTTTATGAAAATCAGTAAACTTAATTTCTCGTTTTCCTTTTGGGCCATCTACCAAAACTGTTGCATCCAGCGCTGCCAAAGCCACACACATATCACTTGGATGAACGGCAATACAACTATCCGAAGTTCCAAAAACAGCGGCCATTCGGTTAGAACCGCCAATCGCACCGCATCCGCTTTTTGGAACACGTTTGTTGCAAGGCATATCGGTGTTGTAATAATATGAACATCTTGTTTTCTGCAACATATTGCCTCCAACTGTCGCCATGTGACGAATTTGTTGAGAAGCTCCAGCAGCTAATGCTAACGCCAACAAAGGATGTTTTTCTTTAATAGAAGCATCTTCGGCAACCTGACTATTTTTTGCCAATGCGCCAATCGAAACTTTTCCTTTTAAGAACTCTATTTTCTTTAAGTCTAATCCGTTAATGTCTACTAATTTATCTGGAGCGACGATACTCTTCTTCATTAAATCCACCAGATTCGTTCCTCCAGCAATAAACATAGAAGAATCATCTTTGGCTTTTCCTGTAATTGCCGAAGACGACGACAAGGCTTTAATTATCTGAAAATTTTTCATATTTCCTTCCCTCCTTCCTTCACTTCCGTTATAGCGTCAACGATATTATGATAAGCACCACATCTACAGATATTACCACTCATATATTCACTGATTTCTTCTCTGCTATTAGCATGACCTTCTTTGATACAAGCAATTCCAGACATAATTTGTCCTGGAGTGCAATATCCGCATTGAAAACCGTCGTGTTTGATAAAAGCTTCCTGCATTGGGTGCAGTTTTTTTCCTTTCGAAAGTCCTTCAATAGTAGTTACCTGTGCGTTTTGCTGCATCGTTGCCAAAGAGAGACACGACAAAATTCTAGTTCCATTTACGTGAACAGTACACGCGCCACATTGTCCGTGGTCACATCCCTTTTTGGTTCCTGTAAGCTGTAACTGTTCCCGAAGCAAATCCAATAAAGTAGTTCTTGGCTCAATATTCAGATTGTGTTTTGTGCCATTTACTTCAATAGAAAGCGGTACTGTTTCTAAATACTCCGCTATTTTTTCATCCCATTTCTTTTCTGTAGCCATAACCAATGAAGGCGGCGTCAGAGCAAGAGCGGTAAAAAGTCCTGATTTCTTTATAAAGTCACGACGCGAATTGGAATCTTCGTGCATTACTTTATTCTGGTTTGTTTTTTTAGAAGCCATTCAATCTATTTGTTAAATTAGCAAATTCGCTTTTGTCATTCTAACAAATTTAGCGATCTTATGTAAGAAAAAATTATAAAATTCAAACATTACTCTTATTTAGAATAATTACAATTTCTTTCTTTTTTTTAACCGCAAAGAGCGCAAAGGTTTTTGTTCTAGAGTATTTTATAAAAAACGCTAAGATCGCAAAGCTGGAATTGATAAAGCTTTGCGAGCTTTGCATTCGCTTAAGATAAAGTGATATAAAAAAACTTTGCGCACTTTGCGTTAAAAAAACACACATTAAACCAGTTTATTCTTTACTTTGAAAATTGTACTTTTACGAGAATTAAGTTTTTACTATGCCAAATCAGCAACTTATTTACCTCGATAATAACGCCACAACTCGTATTGATGATAGGGTTTTGAATACAATGATTCCGTATTTCACTGATTTTTATGCAAATTCAACAGGAACACATTTAGCAGGATTAACAGTAAAAGAAGCTGTTGAAAACGCAGCGTGGCAAACAGCTGATTTAATAAATGCTCATGCTGATGAAATCATATTTACTTCGGGCGCGACTGAGGCAATTAATCTTGCAATTAAAGGTTTAGCCGATCAAAACCGAAAACATATCGTTACAATTCAAACTGAACATAAAGCTGTACTCGAAACCTGTCTTTTTATGGAAAGTATCGGTTTCAATATCAGCTATTTGCCCGTTCAACCTGATGGACTTTTAAATATTAATCTTTTAAATGAAATCATAACAGATAAAACACTGGTTTTCATAGGAATGTTTTCTAATAACGAAACCGGTGTCATACAAAATATCAGCGAAATTTCTAAAATATTGAAAGCTAAAAATGTGCTTTTTATGTGTGATGCGACTCAGGCTGTTGGAAAAATTCTTATTGATGTAAAAAAACTCGAAATTGATTTTTTGACTTTGTCTGCACATAAATTTTACGGTCCAAAAGGAATTGGCGCTTTGTATGTTTCGGCGAAAGCCAAAATAAAACTGAAACCTCAAATTCTCGGCGGCGGACAACAAAAAAAATTACGAAGCGGAACGTTAAATGTTCCCGGAATTATAGGTTTAGGAAAAGCATCGGAAATTGCTGTAAATGAATTAGAAAAAGATCAAAATAGAATTTCTCTATTACGAGACAAGCTTGAAAAAGGTTTGTTGCAATTTGAAGGTTCTTTTATAAATGGAAATACAGAAAACCGAATTTACAATACTTCTAACATTTGTTTTCCAGGTGTCAATTCAGAACAGCTGATTTTGGCTTTAGGAAATATTTCTGTTTCAAACGGAGCTTCATGTTCGGCTGTGACTTCTGAACCTTCGCATGTTTTAAAAGCAATGGGTTTGTCTGATGAAGAAGCTTTGAGTTCGATTCGTTTCAGTTTGGGACGATTTACTACTTTTGAGGAAATTGATATTGCTGTTGATCGTGTTTTGAGTTTAGCTAGGCAGTTTGCCACGAAGGCGCTAAGACACTAAGTTTTTTTTTCTTTTTATCTGTTTTTTTAATCTCGCAAAGTCGCAGAGACGCTAAGTTTATATGAATTACTCCAGTTTTAACTGGATGTATGAGATTTAAATAGAATTGAAGGCTTTAGCCAAACAAGTCTTAATTTGGCTAAAGCCTTTTCTCTAGGTTGTCTTTTTCATCCAGCTAAAGCTGGACGCAATTCTAGTTAAATTTTATAACTAATCTTTGCGTCTCTGCGACTTTGCGATATTAAATCATATGAAAAACCTCTGAACCTTTGTCCCTTTATCTCAAGAAATCAACTTAAAATAATCTTCCTCTGTATCAATATCAATATTTCCTTTTTCGAAAAGAACTGAAACTACATCTTCAGCATATTTTTTAATAAGCTTTTTAGCACCTTCCTGACCTTTTAATTCTAGAAGATCTTGAAAGTATTTTTTGTGAAATAAAACCGGTGTTCCTAAAGTTTCAGAATAAGCAGAGGCAACAATTCCTTTTTGCGCTGTATGATGTTCTTTTATAAGATTTTCGAATATTAGGCTGGAGACAAAAGGCTGATCGCAAACTGCTAAAACACATTGTTCGCATTTTGGATTTAGAAGCAATAATTCCTTAATTCCATTTACAATTGAAGAAGACATTCCGTTTTCCCAGTCAGAATTAAAAGAAAATGTGATTTCGGGTAAATTAAGCTCTTTTTCAATCAAATCATGGTTTGACCCCGTCACCACTATTACAAACGAATTTTCAACCTTCAAAGCTTCTGAAACGGTATTTTTTAGCAAAGTCGATTCTTTATATTCCAGCAATTGTTTGGGTCTGCCTAGTCTGGAAGAATTTCCTGCTGCCAAAATGATAATGCCTATTTTATTTTGAAGTCTATTCTCCATAATGAATTTCATCATGTATTTTGCCTTCTTTATACTTCAATGAAGTTCCTATTCTTCCTGAAGCGACAGCTTTTATTTCGGAAACAATCGACAAAGCAATTTCTTCTGATGTTTCTGCGCCAATATCGAGCCCAACTGGAGTATGAATTCTTTTCATCTGCTCTTCGCTTACTGTAATTCCCTCGATCAAAAGATCGTCCAGCATTCGGTTGAATTTTGACTTCGGACCTAGAATTCCGATATAATGAAAATCGGTTTTTAACAGCTCTTTTAAAACTACTAAATCGTATTTGTAATTGTGCGTCATCAAAGCAAAATAGGTCTGATCATCAATAACAATATTCTCTAAAAAATGTTCTGGATTTACTACCGAAACTTGATCGGCTTTAGGAAAACGTTTTTTAGTTGCATGCGTTGCGCGTCCTTCGCCAATAGTAATTTTCCAGCCTAAAATTGAAGCCATTTTTACTAAAGGCTGAATATCGTTTCCTGCACCAGCAATTACAAGCGAAATAGAAGGTTTTATGTATTCGATTAAAGCTTCGTTGTCGTTTTCTTCCTGAAGTTTTTTCACTACAGAAGTTTTAGTTTTCAGCACTTCTTTTACATCCGAAATTAAATTTAAAACTTCGTTATTATGATTTAAAACAGGACTGTCTTTTCTAAAAAACAAAGTTGTTCCAATCTGGAAAGCATTTCTTTTTAAAGAAAAAACGGTTACAATTACAGCTTCTTTTCTTTCTAATTCCAATTGCTTCAAAAGCTGAATTGGGTTATTTGAAACCTCTTCATCAATATACTCAAAAAGAATATGAACAATTCCGTTGCATCCGAGCTGCAAACCGACTTCCGCATCATCTTCGTTATTCGTATTGTAAGTAACTAATTTGTTTTGTTTTTGATGGATCGAAAGAAGTGCCTTTCGTAACGCATCGCCTTCCAAACAACCACCACTTATCGCTCCAGTCAATTCTCCATCTTCTGTTACCATCATGCGAGCGCCAGGCTGTCGATATGACGAACCTTCAACTTTAACGACCGTTGCTAAAGCTGTTTTTTTTCCTTCGGATTTTGCTTGCGAATAGGCTTTAAGAATTTCGTTGATTTCTTTCATAGATACTCTTCATCAATAGAAACTTAATATTGATGCTACTTTTTATTAGCCTAAAAGTAAAAAAATATTACAAACTTAAACACTGCAAAGTCATTTAAGTTTGTAATATTCTATTTGAAAAGTCTTATATCAACTGCCTAAACTATTTTATTCATTTAATTCTAAAAAATAATTCAGATTAGACTTTATTATTTTTTTATCTCTGTCTAACAGATATAGTTTTTCGGGATTGTTACTGTAATAGCCGTAGTAAACTTGATCTTTTTCTGGCTTATCCCAGTTTAAAATATAGATTGTTCCATCAGGATCTTTCTCTAAACATCTTTCGGTATTGATATTACCTTTTTCCTTAAAGTTTTTTTCAGGCTGTTTCCCTTTGTAGGTGCTAGATAATTGAAATGTATTATCTGCTACATCAATTTTTAGAATCGTTTCTATTCCTTCACAGTCTGCACATGGTAGCGTTCCTTCATAAACAGAAATAGTATCGGCTGGTTCGTATTTTTCATTATTAGCAATAGCATCTGTCAAAACAGCATTATTTTCATCTTTGTTATTTTTAGAATTACACGATGCTATAAGAGCTGATGCAAAAGCAAGAATAATTATTTTTCTCATAATATTTTTTTTCTTCAAATATAAGGAATATTCTTACTCAATCAATAGACTTAAATTTTAAACCTACAGCGATATCACTCCCATAATAATAGCAGTTTGTACAGCTTCGGCGGTATTGGTCACTTTTAATTTTTGAATAATATTTTGCCTGTGACGCCTTACAGTGTAAACCGAAATATGCATTTCTGTTGCAATTTGTTCACTTTTATTTCCTTTTGCTACACTGGTCAAAACTTCTATTTCTCTTTTTGAAAGTATATTTTCTGTATTGTTTTTATATTTTTCTGGTTCGATTACCTCGCCAGTTTGAATATTAAAAATTTTTGCATCAATTCCAGCTCGAGACTGTAAATCTGTAGAAGGCAGATATAAACATAAGGCAAGAGAAATACTTCCGTTGTTAAATGTGTTCAAATAAATAGTTCGGTGATTTATATAGGTAATTTTATCGTTAGAATCTTTCATTCTCAGACGACTCAAAGTACTGTAATTACTATATTCTTCTTTCGGAATTTCTTTTAAAAACTCATAAAAATTGAGTTCTAAAACATGACGTTCTACCAAATCGTCTGAATTGATTTTAGTAAAAATACATTCTTCAAAAGCAGAATCAATTACAGCATTTTCATCAGGAAGCCCAAAAACGGAGCCGAAGCTGCCAGCATAAATATAACTTTTGTCGGATTGATAATCGGATAAAACGGCTACGCATTGCTCTATCTTGACATAATTGATAACAAATTGTTTGTACATTTCGATATCATTTGATTCTCCAATCTCAAATTTTTGTTCTAAAAACGTAGTCATTAATTGGTTTTCTATTGAAGAATTTTGAGGCATTACAAAATATAATTGGTTAATTTTAGGTATTGCCTCTTTATTGAAGCCATTCTATTTTTGGAAAACTAAAAATATCACTTTCTATCCCAAAAAAATAATCTATGAAAACATTTTTTTACCACGCCATTATCATCCTTGGTCTTTTTGCTTTAACGAGCTGCAATAATAAAAGCGAAACTGCAAAAACAGCTATGAAAGAAGAAACAAAAACAGATTCTGCATTCGTAAATGGTTCTCCTTGTGATATTAAATTATCTTCTATACATTTTACAAAAGCAGTTAACGGCGCAGATACTTTAATTAAAACCGAAAAAGACGAAAAAATTATATTTAAAGCTGGCGAGAAATCAGATTATTTTTCTGATCCTGATGGAAAATTATCCAATAACACTGCTCCAATGCTTTTGTCTAAAGTCGACAACACCAAACCTTTTACGCTTACCGCGAAAGTTACGCCTGAGTTTACAGAAAAAGGATTATACAATGCTGGAGTTTTATACCTTTATGTAAATGATAGCTTTTATCAGAAATTCTGTTTTGAACAAGATGAAAGAGGAAACCATAGAGTTGTAACGGTTCGTACAATGGGTACTTCTGATGATAATAATCATGATGTTGTAAAGCAGCCGTCTATTTACATGAAAATTTCTTCGGATACCAAAACGGTTGCCAGCTATTATTCTCTTGATAAGAAAAACTGGCAGATGGTTCGTTTATACAAAAATAATTACCCAAAAGAAATCTGGATGGGAATTAGCACGCAGTGCCCTGTAGATAAAGGAACTCAAAGCATTTTTGAGGAAATTAACCTGGAAGAAAAAAGTGTTTCTGATTTTCGCTTAGGAATCTAATTTTGATATTTTAAGTTCTTGAACAAAAACAAATTGTTAGTGTTAACATAATCATTTTTTCAAACAGGTGTATGATTTATATTACTAAGTTTTGTATTTTTATCAATAGCAAAATATATTTTACCTAACTTAAAAATAAACTACATGGGAAAATTTGTAATCACTACTAGAGCCAACGGAGAGTTTCAATTCAATTTAAAAGCTGGTAATGGCCAGACTATTTTAACAAGTGAAGGTTATACAACAAAGGCAGCTTGTAACAATGGTATTGAATCGGTTAAAAAAAATGCATCAGATGATGATCGTTATGATAGATTAGAATCTAAAAGCGGCAAGCCATATTTTAATTTAAAAGCTGGAAATGGCCAAATTATTGGTTCAAGCGAAATGTACGAAAGTACATCGGCTAGAGAAAACGGAATTGAATCGGTAAAGAAAAATGCTCCTGATGCTACAATTGATGATCAAACGGCTTAAATGACTCATCATATAATAATAAAAAACGAGGCTTTTTAAGGCCTCGTTTTTTATTTTTATCTATCTTCCATAACTCATTTCGATATCAAAACAAATAATCTAAATTCTATTTACTAATATCTGAAAAATATAGGAAAACTAGATTCTTGAGGAAATAATTCTCTTTATTTTTTAACTCTCAATTGATATAAAACAGAACTATGAGGTTTTAAATCAGCCGTTATTTCTTTTGATGCTGTTTTTGATTTTTCTCCTGTCCACATATTCAAAACTTCGGCTGAAGCAGAAATTCCTAAATCAGAAAGATTTACAGAAACTTTTTGCGAAGCATTATCTGAGATATTGAACAAAGCTAGATATACACTGCCATCTTTCGCATTTTTTGATGTTACGGCAATTTTCCCATCTTTCTGAAAAAGCTGTTTTACATCGCTGCTTTCGTTATGCATTTTTACAACCTCTTTATTCGTTAATAATGATAATGTGAAAGCATCGTTACTTGGCAAATCTCCTCCAAAAAACAATGGCGACTTGAAGATATTAAAAAATGTAATCAAAGTATATTGTTCGTCTTTCGTTAAACGTGTCATTCTATCTTCACCTCTTTCTCCTCTTATTGAAATACGTCCTAACGGAATCATATCGCAATCTGGCCAAGTTCCTAGTGCAATGTACGGATACCATTTTTGCGCCACGTCCATCAAATGGGTAATATGAGGCCACGTATCCCAAACATCATCCACCATGCGCCACATATTGGCATGTGTGCTCACGTGAGCCGCTGCCGAAATTGGTGTTTCTCCTGGCGAAGTGCTTAAAACAATTTTGCGTCCGCATTTGTCAATTGCATTTCTAATTAAGTTGATTTCATCTTCATGGTAAGGTCTTGACAAATCATCTATTTTAATGAAATCTACTCCCCATTGTGCATACAATTCAAAAATAGAATCGTAATATTCTTGCGCTCCGGGTTTGTCATCAACAACGGTATAGTTGTCTCTCAGCCATTCGCATTGTAAAGCAGTAGAATAAACCTGATCTGCGGTAATTCCGTTTGCTCCTTTTATTGGTAGTTTATCTTCAACTGCTTTTTTAGGAATGCCACGCATAATATGGATTCCGAATTTAAGTCCTTTTTTATGAATGTAATCGGCTAAAGGTTTAAAACCTTGGCCGTCTTTTGCTGAAGGAAATCGGTTAACTGCTGGCAGATATCTTCCGTACTGATCAATTACGTAACGCGGATCGGTTTGATTATAGCCTCCTGCTTTGTCGTTTTCTACAAACCAGCGAATGTCGACGACGATATATTCCCAGCCAAATTTCTTTAGCTCTTTTGCCATATAATCGGCATTGGCTTTTACTTCATGTTCTTCAACTGTTGGCCCGTAACAATCCCAACTGTTCCATCCCATTGGAGGAGTTTGGGCCCATTGTTTGAATTCTTCTTTTTGAAATGCTTTAGTTTGAGCATTTCCTAATGTTGATAGAAAAAATAGTCCTATCGCCATTATAAATAAGTTTGTAATTTTCATTGTAAGTGTGGTTAAGTGTAAGTTGTACACTTTAAAAATAATAAAAAAAACGTACCATCCTGATTTTTTTATTTTCTCACATGATCAATCTCATTTCAATTAAAATAAAAAAAATGCAGAAAAGTTACCCTTTCTGCATTCAATTATCGTGTCTATTTTCTTTGTCTTTTTACTCCAATAAAAATACAATCAACCCACGGGCACCATGCGCTCCAAGAACCAAAGACTGTTCAATATCAGCTGTTTTTGATGGGCCTGCAATAAAAGTTCCGAAACCATATTCCATGTTTCCAATTCTCTGATAAGCCTGCTGCATCGTTGGCACAAGATCTTTTTTATGAACGATAATCGCTAAATATTGTGCAATAAAAGGTGCAACTCGCTGTCCTAAAATATCATCTGTTACCCAAAGTCCGCTGTTTTCTGCTACCCCAAAATGTGCTTTTACCACCGTTAATTCAACATCTTGAAGCGAATGTGGATCAACTGTTTTCCAATCTAACGAAGCTATCTCAGAAAGTTCTGGAAGTGTTGTAATTAGTCTTTTTTCTAAGTTATAATTGGATTTGATGTAATTAATTATTTCATTATAATCAGCAACTTCAACTGGATCACCACCAATTCCTTTTAAAACTGTTTTATATGTTTCTAAAACATCAAATTGTTCAGAACCTAAAAGATTTAGATCAGGCAGTTCTGCAACCTCATTAGGCTGATTCAGTTTTATTCTTTTTAAAATTTCGCCTTTACTACTCATTCTTTTTATCTTTAGATTCTCTCGAATTTTTCTTGTACCATTCTCTAAAAGATTCCTCTGGAACATCAGGCATTTCGCGCTGATCGTACCATTTGTTCATCTTATTGTTGACCATTCCTGGAATATTCTTCATTACAAATCGGCCTGATTTTCCAGCAATATTAAAAACCGTTGGATTCGCCAATACTGTCGCCATAGTTTTCATCGCTACGGTCTTAGCTGTCGGGGTATGCCCTTCTTTCACCAAAACCTGACGCCATTTGTACAATTGATCGTGAATATCAATTTTAACGGGACAAACATTGGTGCAAGAACCACAAAGTGTACTTGCAAAAGGCAGGTCGGCATTTTTGCTCATGTCTAAATTTGGTGCCAAAATAGAACCAATTGGCCCTGCAACTGCATTGTGATAACTATGTCCGCCGCTTCGTCTGTAAACTGGACAAGTGTTCATACATGCTCCACAACGAATACATTTTAGCGAATTTCTAAAATCTTCTCTTCCTAACTGCGTGCTTCTTCCGTTATCTACAATTACAATATGCATTTCTTTTCCGTCTCTTGGTTTCTTGAAATGACTTGAAAAAGTGGTGATTGGCTGACCAGTTGCACTTCTTGCCAATAATCTTAGAAAAACACCTAAATGTTCTCTTTTCGGAATCAGTTTTTCGAATCCCATACACGCAATATGAACGTCTGCTAAATGCGCGCCCATATCGGCATTTCCTTCGTTCGTACAAACCACAAATTCTCCAGTTTCTGCAACAGCAAAATTAACTCCGGTTAAAGCTACTTTTCTAGTCAAGAAAGTATTTCTTAAACTATGACGCGCCGATTCTGTTAAATACTGCGGATTGAAATTTCCTTTTTCGGTACCTAAATGTTCGTGGAAAGTTTCGCTTACATCTTCTTTTTTTAAGTGAATCGCCGGAAGTACAATGTGGCTTGGCGGTTCTTTACGAAGCTGGACGATATATTCACCTAAATCAGAATCGATTACTTCAATTCCTTTTTCGGCTAAATAATCGTTTAAATGGCATTCTTCTGTAAGCATCGATTTGGATTTCACCATTTGCTTTACATCATGTTTGGCCATAATCGAATGCACTATTTCGTTATGTTCTTTGGCATCTGCTGCCCAATGCACAATTATTCCGTTTCGTTGAGCATTCGCTTCAAATTCAACTAAATAGTCATGAATATTAGAAAGCACATTAAATTTAATTTGAGAAGCGGTTTCGCGAAGCAGTTCCCAATCTTCAATTTGATGCGCTGATTTATCTCTTTTTGCACGTACAAACCAAAGTGTTTCATCATGCCAATTGACACGCTCTACGTCTTTATTAAACTTCGCTGCGGCTTCGCTGTGCGGTATTATTTTTTCTGAAGACATTTTTTTTAATTTAAAAGTCTATTAATTTGAAATTCCTTATAATCTTTTCAACACATAGAAACATAGTTTTTGTCTGTGCTGAAAGGCGTTTCACTTGTCTAAATACACATAGCTATGTGTACCAATATATTGGCTTAAAAATCTTTGACAATAAAAAAAAATCTATGTTTCTATGTGTTAAAAACATAAAAGCATAGATTTTAATTTTCAAGTGAATTTAATATTTCAGCAATATGAATCGTTTTGATTCTGCTTTTTTGTCTTTTTAGAATTCCATCCAAATGCATTAAGCAAGACATATCGCCTCCAGTAATATAATCCACGTCATGGCTTTCGTGATCTTTAATACGATCTTGTCCCATTTTCACAGAAACCGCTTCTTCGGTAACGCAGAAAGTTCCTCCAAAGCCACAGCATTCATCTTTTCTAGTTAAAGCAACCAAATCAAGACCTTCAATATTGTGCAATAATTGTTCTGGTTTAGAGAAAAATGGTGCGTTTAATTCAGACATCTGCGAAAGCTTTAATCCACGCTGACCGTGACAGCTTACGTGCATTCCAACTTTATAAGGAAATCTTCCGTCGATATGGTCAATTTTTAAGACGTCGGTTATAAACTCGGTAAGTTCATAAACCGTATTTCGAATTGCTGTTGCTTTGTCCTCTTGTTTTTCGTCATGCAAATGGTCTTTTACATGCAAAACACAACTTCCAGAAGGACAAACGATATAATCAAATCCAGAAAAATTGGCAATAAAATTGGCATCGCATCCTTTTGTTAAATGCGCATAACCGCTGTTTGCCATGGGCTGTCCGCAGCAGGTTTGTCCCATCGGAAATTCGACGTCACAACCTAATTTCTGCAGTAATTCGTAGGTTGCAATTCCTACTTTTGGATAAAATTGGTCGACATAACAAGGTATAAAAAGTCCAATTTTCATGTTGTAGTATTTAGTGTGTTGTTCATTAGGCGTGTACTGTAAAAATGTAAAAATTACGTTTCTCAGCAAATTTACAACATACAGACCGTTTTTACCTAATGTTTATAGAATTTCAAGTCAATTAAATCGTTCTGAATTGGTTTCGGATTCCAATTATCGTGAATAGCCAACGCGGCGCCCAAAGCACTCGCTTGCGCCATCGAAGCGGCATAAACCTCAATATCTGGAAAAGCTTCTGCTAATAAATTCATATAAATTGAATTTTTACTGAAACCTCCGTCTACAAAAATCTTTTTTACGGGACTGTTATGAATTACCAAGTTGGTAGAAAAAACTTGCTGCTCTACCAAATCCAGCATTAATTGATGATAGGCTGTTTCGTAATTTTTATAATGTGAAAGGTCTCTTTTTTGAAAAGGACATTCTTTCAGAATATCAAAATTGTATTTTTTAGGATAAAAAATTTGATAATTAAGTGCTCTTAAATTGGCTACAATTTTCTTGTCAAAATAGACTTCTTTGTAGGTATGAACTGGAACTTTAAAATGTTCTGCCAAACGTTTGGTTTGCACTTCGTGTTCGTTTCCAGCAAATAAACGTGCAGCTTTTACAGGTTTTTCGGTGTATTGCATATAACACAGACAGTCATTTTGCAATTCGTCAAAAGTTAAAGGTTTATTATTGAACGGATTTAAGGAAATACTCCAAGTTCCGGTAGACAACAATACGAAAGGTTCTGTAAAATTAATTGTATACGGAATAATTGCCGATGAACTATCGTGAAGACCAACTCCAATGGCTAGATTATCACGAGTCATAATGACATCTTTTCCAAAATGAATTGGTGGTATTTTATCTGAAATACCTTCTTCTTTCAGCCATTTATGGTATTTCATTTTTTTGAAATTCCACAAATTCGTATGGCAGCCAATACTGGTAATATCAGCGTAAGCTTCATTCGTTAAAAGAAAACTTAAAAACTGCGGCAAGTGCAGGCAGTATTTTACTTTTTCGAAAATTTCGGGCTTTTCTTCTTTCAATCGGTAAATCTGCATTCCCGAATTTAAACTGCCCAAAACTGGAGAAGCTGTTTTTACAGCAAATTTTTTCTCTCCTTTATATTTTTCATAGAAATCAGCTTTTAATTCCTCTGGATAATCTTTTAGATAATTATACAGAGGAGTTAAAACTTTTCCGTTTTCGTCTATATAAACAAAACTGGCTCCGTAAGTGCTGAAATTGATTGCTTTCAAAACATACTCCGTAAGCTCTTTTATTTCAGATAATCGATCTAAAATCCAATTTTTAAGTACTTCGATATCCTCACACGGAAATCCATCTTCGTCTGTGTTTTCTTCCAGATTTACCGATTTCTCCCAAACAATTTTATAATTTTCGTTAAATAAAAAAACCTTTTTGTTTGTTTTACCAATATCAAAAATCGCAACTACATTCATTTTTTTAATTGTAAATTGTGAATTATCAATTGTCAATTTATAATTAACAATTAATAATTTAAAATTATAATCCCGTTGCCATTGTTTTTAAACCTCTTTCTTCGATAAGATTTTGTCTTACTTGAATCGAACGATATAATGCTACAGGGTTTAAAGCTGCTCCAGAACGAAGACGAGCTTCGGCAACTAATGCACGAACATCTGTACGGAATGCATTTTGAAGAATTTCTTGTGCTTTTACGACGTCATTTTCTTCTTGTGCCTGCTCTAATGCTTTTCTATCTACAGAAAGTGCCTGAGCGTAAGCAATCATAATAGCTTCTACAGATTGCAATAAATCTTCTAATGGATCTTTGATGTTATGAGAAGCGTCGATCATCCAACCTAAATCTTTGGCGTGATTCATTCCTCTTGCATCCATTCCTTCTACCAATTCATTGAAAATCAAGAATAATTGATAAGGTTTTAAAGCTCCAGCAGTTAAATCGTCATCGCCATATTTTGAATCATTAAAGTGGAATCCGCCTAATTTGTTTTCCATCAATAATAAAGAAACAATCTGCTCAATATTAGCGTTTGGAAGATGGTGTCCTAAATCGACTAAAGTCTGCGCTTTGTCGCCTAACTTTTTAACATACGAATAAGACTGCCCCCAATCTGCTACAGTCGTAGAATAAAAGTTAGGCTCTGCGCATTTATATTCTAAAAATAATTTCCAGTTTGAAGGCAATGCATCGTAGATTTCCTCTAAACTTTCTAAAGTATTTTGATAGGCTTTTCTGAAGTTTAACTGCCCTGGGAAGTTAGAACCGTCAGCTAGCCAAATGGTTAAAGACTCAGAACCTAATTCGATTCCGTGTTTAATAACTTCAATATTATGAGCAATTGCTTGTTTGCGAACCGCTTTGTTTACATTTTGTAAAGAACCATATTTGTAAGTGTGCTCAGAGCTTGCTTGATCTTGAAAAGTATTCGAGTTCATAGCATCGAATTTTAATCCGTGCTGATTTGCAAGTGTTCTGATTGCTTTATAATCAGTCGGGATATCCCAAGGAATATGAAGTGAAATGGCTCCCGAAGCATTGTTCAACTTGTGTAGCAAACCAACATCTTCAATTTTTTCTTCGATAGAACGAGGCTCTCCTCCTCCAGCGAAACGTCCAAATCTTGTTCCTCCTGTTCCTAAAGCCCAAGATGGAATTGCAATTTGAAAGTCGATTAATTTCTGGATAATCGCTTCTGTATCATTTATTTCTGATGCTGTAAAAACTAATTTGCTTTGGTGTTTTTTTAACAAATCTTCGTTATGAGATTCGATGTGGTTTGATGAGATTAACATAGTAATTTGATATTTTAATAGAGTTTACAAGATATAACTTTATACGCTGTGAACTCCCGTTTTACTTCACTTTTTTGTTAAGTTTTAGTTGTTAAAGCGAATTGTTATATGCTAAAAAAATCTAACGTTCGAAAGAATTCGAACGCTAGACCACAAAAAACCACTTTTGCTTAAACAAACTTATATAAAAAACCTAAACAATCTTTATCTATAAAAGCCCATTGCTACGCCGCCATCTACGTTTAATGCGTTTCCTGTAGATTTACCAAGTAAACCTCCAACAAAAGCATAACAAGCATTTGCGATATCATCAGGCAATATGATTTCATTTAATAACGTACGTTTCGCATAGTAAGCCGGAAGTTCTTCAACTGTTACTCCGTATGCTTTTGCACGACCTTCTGCCCATCCGCCAGACCAAATATTAGAGTCTGAAATTACGGCATCAGGATTTACTGTATTTACACGAATTTTGTCTGCTCCTAATTCCGCAGCCATTAAGCGTGTTAGATGCGCCTGCGCTGCTTTAGCCGAACCATAACCAGGATTATTCGGACCAGCAACTACAGCATTTTTAGAAACAATATTTACAATATCTCCTCCAAAACCTTGCTTGCGCATTACTTCGATTCCGGCTTTAGAAACAATGAATTGTCCTTTTACCAAGATATCGTATAATCTATCCCACTCTTCTAAAGTATGTTCGGCAATAGATTTAGAAATACTGATTCCAGCATTATTCACTACAATGTCAACACCTCCAAAAGCTAAACAAGCTTCGTCTAATGCTTTTTCTGTACTCAACTCATCTGTAACATTCAATAAAGTGCTAGAAACGGCATCTTTACCAAAAGATTTAATAAACTCCTCAGATGCGCCTTGCAAACGCTCTTCATTAATATCATTAATTACAACACAAGCACCTTCTTGAGCGAATTTTTTAGCAATAGCTTTACCAATTCCGCCTGCAGAACCAGTAATTAAAGCTACTCTACCAGATAAAGCTTTTGGTTTTGGCATACGCTGTAATTTAGCTTCTTCTAGTAACCAATATTCAATATCAAAAGCTTCTTGATGCGGTAAAGAAGTATATTCTGAAACTGCTTCAGCACCTTTCATTACGTTTACTGCATTGATATAATATTCAGATGCCAAACGCGCCATCGTTTTATCTTTAGCAAAAGTGAACATACCAACTCCTGGATATAAAATTACCACTGGGTTTGGGTCACGCATTGCTGGCGAGTTTGATTTTTTACAGGTATTGTAATAGTCTTTGTACATGGCACGATATGCTTCAAAAGCAGGAGCCAATTTTGCTTTTACAGCTGCAACATCAGATAAATCTTCGTTTGGATCTAATTCTAAAACCAATGGACTGATTTTAGTTCTTAAGAAGTGATCTGGACAAGAAGTCCCTAAAGGAGCCAATTTTGAAAGATCATTCGAATTAATGAATTCCAAAACTCTTGCATCGTCTGTATAATGACCAATCATTTGACGTTCTGACGAACAGAAACCTCTTAAGATTGGAGCTACTTTTGCAGCTTTCAATTTACGGTCCGCTTCTGGAAGACTGTCGATTTTCTTACCTCCAAAAACTGGACGTTTTTTTCCGTAATTATCTTCTAAATAAGAAGCACATTTCTCGATTACTTCCAGCGTATTGATATAACTATCAAACGCAGTATCTCCCCAAGTAAATAAACCATGAGAACCTAACATGATTCCGCGTAGTTTTTTACCGTTTTTTTCTGCTTCTTCTAAACAAGCTCTCAACTGAAGACCAAGATCAAATCCTGGACGCTGCCAGCCTACCCAGCCAATTTCTCCATTAAATAATTCTTCTGTGATTTTCTTTCCATCTTTCGCAGCAGCAATAGCAATTGCCGCGTCTGGATGTAAGTGATCGATATGTTTGAACGGAAGAAAACCATGTAAAGGCGTATCGATTGAAGGCGCTTTTGACGCTAAATCGAAAATACAGTGGTTAAATAATTCTACCATTTCATCTTCAAACTCAATACCTCTGTATACATTTTCAAGGTTACGAAGTCTGTCCAAATACAAAGCTGCACAACCAGATTTTGTCAACGTTCCAATATCACCGCCAGAACCTTTAATCCACATTACTTCAGAAGATTCTCCAGTAAGAGGATCTTTGTCTGTAATTTTCACAGAAGTATTTCCACCTCCGTAGTTGGTCAATCTTAAATCAGCCCCTAACAAGTTAGAACGATAAATAAAAAGCGCTACTTCATCTCCTGCTAATGCTGCTGCCTTAGCTTCATCCCAAAGGTAGCTTACATGCTTAAAATTCATATTATTAATTGTGTTTGTATTCGACATATAGTATTTTAAATTATTTCTTTTATTTATAATGAGTTACCAATTCCTACCAAAACGATTGCAAGCATAATAAGGCCAATTCCCCAGAAAAAAGTCCTCAAAGTTTTTCTAGAAACTCCTTTCCATTCTTTCAAATAAAATCCCCAAAAGTTTGCTGTCAAAATGATGGTTGCCATATGCAGAATCCACGAACTGGCACCATTTCCAAGTTTGCTTTCTCCCATTCCGTAAAAGAAAAACTGTAAAAACCACATGGTTCCAGCAAGAGCAGAAAACAAGACATTTTTAGTTATTGGAGTCGATTTATCTGTATAATTTTTAATTGATTTGTTTTTAAAATTCAAGTAAAGACACCAGATAAAATTGGATGTTAATCCTCCCCAAAGCAAAACAACATAAGTCACATTGTTTTGAAATAAAGGATTTGCACCATTTACTACAGCATGTTCTGCCATAGATTTTCCAGCTTCGATTCCGTAATTAAAGAATGAACTTAAAATTCCTGAAATCACAGCTACAATCAACCCTTTTACCAGATTGAAATCTTTATCCTTATCTTCGTGACCTGTTGCAAAATCCTTCTCTTTCAGCATACCTGCTTTTCCAGAAATGGCAATTCCGATTAGATATACAACCACACCAAATAAAACGATCTGACCACCAGTATTAGTAAGCATGTGAGAAAATGAAATCTTACCCTCTGTTGGAACAATATCATAATAAATTGAAGGCACTAAAGCTCCAAATGCAGAGCAGAATCCTAAAGTAATTGAATTTCCTAAAGACATTCCTAAATAACGAACGCCTAAACCATAAGTTAAACCGCCAATTCCCCAAATTAAACCCATTGTAAAAGTGAAGGTTTTTATTGATGGAGAAGCTGCCGCAATAATTTCTGTAAAATTTGGAATCGTTAAATAAGCTGCAATTGGCGGAACAATCAGCCAAGAGAAAAACCCTCCTACAAGCCAATAGCTTTCCCAAGCCCAGTCTTTTACTTTTTTAAAAGGCATATAAAAACTACCTGAAGAAAATCCTCCGATAGAATGAAAAATGATTCCTAATAATGATTCCATTTAATAATTTTTGGTTTTTGGTTTGTTAGATAGTGATTTGGTTTTGTAAAATAAGAGAATGTCAAAAACAAAACTGTCCTGTACTATCCTTTACGTATTTTATATTTTTTGTTAAAACTAGAGATTATTAGAAATAACGGCTTGTAATTATTGGGTAAATAAATTTAAAATGGCTATTTTAGCAATCGATTTCGTAATTATTGATTCTGCATTAAGGTCAAATTTTAGAAATCATAAAAAAAAGATTACAAGCCTTGACAAATTCTCTTTTTTATGACAAAATGATTCTGTGAATTGGATTCTTTTTGAAAGAAGAGATTTTTAAAAAAATTATTTAGAATTAAAATGAGTTTCGCCGGAATGCGAAATAAATTTCCTCACAATGAACATGATTAAACTTATTAAAATAGACGAAGACTCTCGAGTTCCCAAATACAAACAAATTGTTGACTCTATTCTTCAGAACATCGCCAACGGAAATTTAAAAATCAATCAAAAAATTCCTTCTATAAATAGTTTCAGCGAAGAATTCTATATGTCTCGTGATACTGTTGAGAAAGCTTATAATATTTTAAAAGAGCGAAAAATCATTTCTTCAATTAGAGGAAAAGGCTATTACATTACTCGAACAAAATTGGAATCTAAGGTCAATATTTTATTTCTGACCAATAAATTGAGTTCGTATAAAATGAAAACCTACAGCTCCTTTATTAATACTTTAGGCGCAAATGCCCATGTTGATCTTCAAATTTATCACTGTGACGAAACTTTATTTCTGAATATTTTAGATAAGTTTGAAGGCGCTTACGATTATTACGTTATTACAACGCATTTTAAAACAGAAGAATTAAAGCATTCCAGTTTTACAGATAGTGTTGTTAATGCTATTAAAAATATTCCGCAAGAAAAGCTGGTTATTTTAGACAATATTAAACTTGGAGCTGGAGATGAAGTAATCAAAATTTATCAGGATTTTGAAAATGACATTTATAACGCGCTAATAGAAGGTCTTTCTAAAATATCCAAATACAAACGTTTAATTCTAGTATATCCAGACAAAGCGGTTTATCCTTATCCGAGAAGAATTTTGCACGGATTTAGAAAATTCTGTGTGGAACACGAAATCAATTTTGAAATTCTGAGTGAAGTTTACGATGATATGATTCTTAAAAAAGGAGATTTATTTATCACTATTGAAGAATCTGATCTGGTCAATTTAGTGAAACAGATTCGTGATGAAGAGTTTGTTTTAGGAAAAGATATCGGTGTCATTTCATACAACGATACCCCTTTAAAAGATTTACTTGGCATTACTGTAATGTCAACAGATTTTAATGTAATGGGAGAAACTGCTGCAAGAATGATTTTGAATAAAGAAAAAGGTCAAGTAAAAGTGCCTTTTAATTTTATTGATAGAAATTCGATCTAAGATGCTAAGTTTCAAAGATGCTGAGATTCTGAGTTTTTTTTCTGAGAATCTTAGAAACTTAGTATCTGAAAAACTTACTTTTTATCATACGGAATATACTGATCCCACTCCCACGGTGTATAAGTATCTTTGATTCCAGTTTCTAGTAAATATTTTATTATTTGACCTGTCGGATAGCTGTTAGACATAATCAGCATTGCAATTCCTTTGTCCTGAAAAACAATACTGTAATTCTGAAAACCAGAGCCCTGCCCTTCTTTAAAGGCTCCATATCCGTATGGTGATTTTACTATTCCCCAGCCCAAACCATAAGAAAGCTCCGTTTTATCATTCCAGTTACCATCTTCTAATGCTCCAGGTCCGAACTGATTTTTAGAACGAATGCGAATCTGCGGACTAAACATTTCTTTATATGATTTAGCGCTCAATATTTTTTTATTCAAAATTGCTGTTATAAACTTGCTATAATCTTCTATTGTAGTTTCAAGCGTTCCTGCTCCTCTCGGTGCATTGTCTTTGTCTTTTTCCTGAATCTTTCCATCATTGTCATATCCGTAGGCATAATCTTTTTCAAATTTTTCCTGCCACTTATAACTTGAATTTATCATTCCTAGCGGTTTGAATATTCTTTCCTGAGCCATTTCTTCTAAGGTTTTCCCAGTAATTTTTTCCAAAACGACTTGAAGATACGTAAGCCCTTCTCCAGAATAACTGTATCTAGTTCCTGGCTCAAACTTAACTTTGAGCTTTTCATCAGATTCGAACCAACGCCAGTTAGGCAAGCCAGAAGTATGATCGAGACACATTCTAGCAGTTATTTTTTTATATTCTGGATATGATTTTAATTCTTTAAAATCTTCGTGCCATACTTTAAAATCATATTCATAAATAGGTTTCGGGAGATAATCCTGAAGCGGTTTGTCTAAGGTTATAACTCCTTCTTCTACTAATTTCATAACCAAAACAGCAAAAACCGCTTTACTTAAAGAAGCTCCATAAAGATTGGTCTGCAACTCTAACTTCTTTTTGGTTTCGACATTACTAAAGCCAAAAGTTTTCATGTAAACAGTCTTTTTAGCATTAAAAACAGCTATAGCCAATCCTTTTACATCGGCTTTGTACATTAGGTTTTCAATAGTGTCGGTCAAACTATCGGTTGAAATTGTACTTCCGTCAAGCCGTTTTACGGTGGAATTCTGTGCTTGAACAGAAATTATACTTATAAAAAAAATAATTAAAAGAAGATTTTTCATGATTTTGATTTATTAAGCATTAATCAATTCATTCTACTTTCACACAAAGCCTTATAAACAACATGTTTACCTCAAACAACTTGATAATAAGTCAAGTAAAATGATTAAGAATTTTATAATTATTTTAAACCCCATTTTTTATTATATTTCAGTCCATATAATCGTACAAATATATTCGGCGTAAAAGCATAAGACAATACTTATAAATAACCATTTTTATGAAAAACATAAAAGATGATTTGAGCAAACAGCTTTTGGAGCAAAAAAACTCAGGAAACTTAAATAATAAAAAGGTTTTAAAAACATGTCAGGAAATTGCGCAGAATTTTGCTTATTTAGAAAATGGCATTGCCGTTTTAAGCGATTTATACAACAATAAAAGCTACATCTATTCGGGCAAAATTGCTCAAGAACTTGAAATTTTTAACGAAGATCAAGTGCAAGAAATTGAGAGTATTTGGGAAGAAGAGCTTTTTAGCAAATTAAACTCAGATGATGTACTGCAAAAATATCTTTTAGAACTTCATTTTTTTCAGTTCATAAAAACAATTCCGATTGAAGAACGAAGAAACTTTTGTGTAATCAGCAAATTAAGAATGAATGATGAAACCACAGGAAAATCTTTATTGCATAAGATGTTCTATTTTTCAAATCAGTACGAAGATGTAGAATTGGCGCTTTGTTTCTACAATTTTGATTTTTCTCTTGCACTTCACTATGAAGGTGCAATAATAAATACCGCAACTGGAAATATTGTAAAACAAAATGTGAAAGAAAATGAATTCTTTCTTTCTGCACGAGAAAAAGAAATTCTTAAAATGCTTCAGGCAGGAAAACAAAGTAAAGAGATTGCAAACCTCCTATTTATTAGCATCAATACTGTAAGCCGTCATCGGCAAAACATTTTGGAAAAAATGAAAGTTAATAATACTGCTGAAGCATGCTCCATCGCCACGAAGCTAAAGTGGATATGATTTTTTTTAGGATACTAAGTTGCTAAGGTTCTAAGATGCTAAGTTTTTTTTGAGGTGCGAAGTGACATATGAAGAAAGGCGTAAAATTTTTTTGAAAATATAAGATCTTTAGGTTTGTAATTCTTTTCTCTTTTCTCTTTTCTTCACTACTTTTAATCCATAAAAAAACCTCGTCGATTGACGAGGTTTTAGTTGTATTATTTTTTTGATTCTTCGATAGAAACTTTTCTAAACTCTTTTAAAAGTTTTTCAATTTCTAAAGTTGATTTACGTGCTCTTGGTCCAGCAGCTTTAATTCCTTTTTCAGTCAAAGATTCAGCTTCAGCTTTGAATGTTTCAATTTCGGCGTTGATTTTTACTAATAAATCTTTCATGCTTATATATTGTTAAATTAAGCCACAAAAATAAAAGTTTGTGTGATAGTTACAACAATTTTGCTGTTAAATTTAATGCAGTTTTTCATTCATTTTCTTTACAATAAATTGACTCTCCTATTTTTCAAAACACTTGTAAACACAAACTATTCACAATCAAAGACTTATTTTTATCCTGTTTTCAAAATCGTTCTTTTAATGCTTTGTAGAAGCGAGGTTTTTTAATTTAAAATAAGCCTTTAAAACACTTCTATTTGTTAATTTTTATATGGAAAAACTCCTCAGACAAGGAAAAAACTCCTCTATTGAGAGAACTGCGTCGACTAATTTTCATTAAAAATAGAAATTTTTACAGATCATAAATAAGAGCGAAAGAGTCCTTCTTCTGTAGCAATTATTTTATTTCGACTTTTATTTTAGCAGAAAGCTGCTTGGCTAAATTGGTCACATAATTAGTAAAAAATACAGAATCACTAAAACCTTTATCGGTACTCAGTTCCCAAGCTGCAATCGCATAATAACTAATCTCTTTTTTATTATCAACTTTTAATTTTGCCAAATACGAATCGGTCAACTGTCCTGTTTTAGGTGCCTCAATATAACCTTGATAAATATTTGAAGGAACTAAAATTGCTGTTCCCAAAATCCATTGGCGTTCATAAGTCAAATAATCGTGCTGAATTAGACATATCCAATCTCCAGCTTCGATAACCTGTAGCGGATTTTTATTATTCAAATTAGAAATGGCAGCTAGAAATGTTTCTTTGCCTTTAATGCCATCTATCGAAACCGTATTTTTATAACCATACATTCCAGGCCAAATAGAAGTTGTTTCTTGTACTTGATAAAGATTCTCAGAGGCTTTCCAGTTTTGATAGTGGTAGCTTAAAACAGAATTTACTGGTCCTTCTGCTACAATTTTAAAAGTCGTCTTTTCTACATTATTTATGGTGTCATTGCCTAAAATTCCAAGTCGGTCTATTTTATTATCAATCAGCAATGCATAACCGCCTAAACCAACAGAATTCCCAACCGGAAAAATATCTCTTCCCCAATCGTACATCACGTGATAATTATCTTCAACCGCGCCTTTGCTGTTTATACCAACGTTTTCGGGAGTTATTCCTGGAAGCTTTTTCCCAAATACGTCTTTAGAATTTCTTCCGTCTAGATAATGTCTAAAACCAACTTTGTCATTCTCCCAAGTCGGCCCGTCTGTCTGGTATTTTTGATAACCCAATTTTTTATGAACCTGATTTGCCATTAAAACCTCTTGTGTATCTGGATGAACAGGAAGATCTTTTCCTTCTCGTTTTCCAAAACGTGCACTAGTTTTTATTGTAAACTTTGGATCTACATCAGACCATTTTAACTGAATGACTTTTTCTTCGTTTGGAGAAAAATCAGTTGTAAAGAAAAGTTCATCCCATTTTCCATTGCCATTAAGATCGTTTGTCTGTGCTGGAATTGTATCTTTTTTTGAAAGTAAAATAGGGAAAGCTCCTTTTACATTGCTTTCTCCTATATTCTCTCTTTTTATAGAAATCGCTTTTTGCGAGAGCGCCAGAGAACTACTATTTTTTAAAACAATTGTTTTTTCTGATACATTTTGAGAAACTTTGCAACTCGCTAATAATACTGTAACTAAAGTAATTGGAAGATAAAATAATACTCTTTTTTTCATTCTTTCTTTATTCTTTATTTTTTCAGAACAATTTAAGATTTTTAATTGTTATAATGACACTTAAAAATCAAAAACTTTTAGAAAAACTAAAAAAAATATAAATAAAAAGCAGGATAACGAACAATAATTATCCTGCAATTTAAACACATTATTATCAAATAATATGATCGAAAAAAATATAAAAAATAAAATAAATTACATTAAAAAATACATCGCTTTATAATATTCATGAAACTTTGATTGTGAAGGATTAGTTGGCCTCACTGTCATTTTTTCTCTTTTTAAATCTAATTTCTTTTTCAAAAAGAGCTTTACTTCTTTAAAAATTTCACGACTAGTTTTTGATTCATCAAACAAAATCAAATTATTGATTCCCTCTAGAAAAGATAAGCTCCTGTAAAGTTGCCCATTAAACAAACAAACCAAATCATTTGCTCTTTTTTCTTCTTGTAAAAAACTAAGCAATTCTTCTCTCTTGTAGACTACATAAATAATTCGATCGTATTGATTTATTGTGCCTTCACATGGTTCTGTAAAAGATTTTTCAAAAAATTCAAACTCATCTTTAAGTTTTCTTTTAAACATTTTTAGAAAAAAACCTTGATTATCAACCACTAAAACTCGCTCCTTTTGCATCTTTTTGTTTTTTTGAAAAGTAAACTCCTTCATGGAACTGAAGGATTCACTACTAAAATATGTAGCAAAATTAGAGCTGCATCAATAATTCATTAGCTCCAATAAGCCATAAAACAATCACAATAAGGTATTTTTTGATATTGTTATTAAAAATGCATTAGACTTTTATCACGTGCATGACATGATTTTCAACAAATGAAACCAATTCTTCAATCTTTTGGCAATTATGATCTCTCTTTGAAATAGAAATTATATAAGCATTTCTTTCCTTTACATAGAGAAATAAGAAATTTTTAGTCGAAATGACTTTTTCAATTTTTGTCCATTTATGTTTTAATTCTCTTATCGGAGATCGAACGCAAACATCAGAATAGGTAAAAGTGAGTTTATATCTGCTATAAAATTTGTTATACTTTATAAGCCACTTTGTTAAGAAGAATATCATTCTACATATCGCATCAAGACAAAAGAATTGAATGATTACTAACAGAACAAGTGTTACCAGACAACTGATGAACCATTGAAAAAGATCAGCTTCATTAATAAAATCGAGAAAAAGCATAACTAATGCAACGACAAAAAAAACATAGATTAGACGCTCCTTAAACAAGTGTTCAAAGTACATTTTGTTAAGTTTTCTAATTTCAGAAATATTCAACTGAAACTCTAATGAAAAATTAGCCGCTCTCATAATTTTTATTTTCTCAGGTACATTATTCAATGCAAAAGTATATCAAGAAAAAAGTACTAAGTAGACTTAGAAGCTTTTATAATATTAAAATAGGGCTAGATTTATTTCTTAAACCTTTATTCTTTATTCTTCTTTTATATTAAATCATAAAAAAACAAAAGAGGAAACAAAAAGAAAAAGGGAAATACAAATTTCCCTCTCTCTTCATTATCTTAAATTTAAAAATGTTTTTACTTAATTCCGTTTTTAAGATTCTTTAACGACGCGTCTTTCGAAATTTTAATTTGGTTAATTACAATTTCAGCAATTTTATTTGCGCCTAATAAAGAAAGGTGCGTATCATCGGCTTTGTCTGTATTATAAAAAGCATTTTCTCCTGCTTTGAAATGGAGATGAAGCTGCTTTGATTTTTCTGGCCCGTAAGATTGTTCTAATAATTCGGTGTAGTACTCTAAATCTATAAAAGGTACATTGTATTCTTGTGCAACCAATCGGGTTTCTAAAGGATAATCGCCATGTGTTGGCACCAAAACTCCTTTTTCGTTAAAGTTACGTCTTGAAATGGAAGTTAATAATATCGGAATAGCGCCTTTTTCTCTACTTTCTTTTACAAAACGAATCAGGTTGTATCTATACGCCGTATGCGGATTGGTGAAACGCGCTGAATCTTCTATTTTCTGATCGTTATGTCCGAATTCTATAAAGACATAATCTCCTTTTTTAAGTTTGTTATAAACAGAATCCCAGCGTTTTTCATTGATAAAGCTTCTAGTGCTTCGTCCGTTTACCGCTTTATTGATTACTGTTATGTTTTCTTTAAAAAAAGGCTGCAATACCTGAGCCCAACCATGTTCTGGATTTTTATCAGGATCTTTTTTATTTGCCATGGTAGAGTCTCCAATGCAATATAAGGATGTTTTTTGGGCAAAACTTACTGTGGTGATCAGAAGCGTTAGTATGATATATTTTTTCATTTTCTTTCGTTTTTTACTGCTGAGCTGCGGTTAAAAAAAACTTTACGGTTAAAATCTAATGTTTTGACACCGCTGTTGGCACTCCAGCTTTTTGTCCTATAAAAACATCCGTCATTAAGACGTTTTCTGCGTTTTCATTGGAGAGCGCATTTTTGGCTTCTTTGATTTCTATGTTTTTTAAAGAGATGTTCTTGATTTTTTTATCTGCAAATCCCTGAATTACAATACCAGATTCTGACGCTTTGTTGCAGGTGATATTAGAGAAATATACATTTGATATCTCTGATTGATACCCTTTTCCTTCCCCGTGATAATTTGCCGTAATGTAGAGACAATCTTCTACTTGGTCTAACTGAATATTTTGAACAAATATATTTTTAATATAGCCTCCACGATCGGCATTGGTTTTTAAATAAATACCTCTTTTTAAATACCCTACGGTTTTGCAGTTCTCTACAAATACATTTTGAACGCCAGCCGACATTTCGCTGCCGATTACCACACCATGGAGCCCTTTGAAATTACAATTTCGTATCACAATATTTTGGCTAGGCGCTGCTGCATTAGCTCTTCCTTCATGATCTCTTCCTGCTTTTATGGCAACATTGTCATCTCCATTGTCAAAAGTGACATTTTCAATTAAAACGTCTTTTGCATATTCTGGATCGATTCCGTCATTATTGTGATTTAAGGATTTGTAGCTAATCCCTCGAATGGTGATACTTTCTGATTTTAAGAGATGCAGACACCAAAATGGCGAATTTTCTATTCTAATATTTTCGACTAAAATGTTTTTGCAATTTAAAAACTGAATCATCTGCGGTCTTAAGAAATAGCCTTCTCCAAATTTTCTTTCGTTTAATGGTGTATTGTTGTGATTCATATCACGGCTTCGGTTTTTGCCTTCGTTTTCTTTTGCTTTAAAAGTTTTCCAGTTCTTTCCTCCTTCTCCATCAATTGTTCCTTCTCCTGTAATCGCTATATTGCTACAATTATTAGCGTAAATCAGCGGACTGTAATTATACAGCATTGTACCTTCCCAGCTTGTTAAAACCAATGGCAAATAATCTTTCGGATTATCCCTAAATTTAATTTTGGCTTCTTTTTCTATTTTCAAATTTACATTGCTGACAAAATGAATCGGGCCATTAATTTTATAGACTCCTTTTGGAACAATTATGGTACCGCCATTATTCTTTTTACACAACGCCATTGCTTTATCAAAGGCTTTTTTATTATCGGTAACAGAATCTCCTTTTGCTCCCAGTTTTAAAATATTTATCTGATAAGCAGGTATTGTTGGAAGTTGAATATTCTTTACAATAGCATCAACTTTTGCTGACGGAAAATCTCCGTTTTGTGCAAAACAAGTGCTAGAGAAGAGTATTAGTAGTAAATGTTTAAGATTCATGATTATCGTTTTTTAAGTTTTCAGTATAAACCTAGACGGCAACTAAAAATACCAGTTTGCAACCTTATCTTTTAGAATATTTTCTATAGAATACTGCCCAGCTTCTTTTTTAGAAAGCTGATGCGACCACGTAACTCTTTTAGATGGCTGAAAACCTTCACCGGTGCAATTGTATTCGGCATAAAAAGCTTTTTTTTCAGCTTCTGGTTTAGACCAGTTTTCCCAGCCTTCTGGTTTAATTTGTTTTCCCATTTCGCAGTTTATAAAAACTGTTTTAGCATAAATACGCCACGGTCTTCCTAAATACACCTCTTTTGCATCTGGAGCTGCAGTCAGTTTACAATTTTTGAAAACAAAACCAAACGAAGTTCCTTCTGGAGTTGAAGCCGCTGTGATATACGAGCTTTTAATACTGTGAATCGTACAGTTCTCAAATAAAGCTGTTGCCCCTCCAAAAATAAAATCTGTTGTACCTTCTATGTAACAATCCTTAAAATATTGCTTTGCTTCTTTTCCAGACAAATACAACGTATCTTGATTTCCTAAAAGATTACAGTTTATAATTTTAGCGCGGTTTGCTACAACAGACAACGCAATAGCTTGTCCGTGCTCACCAGAAGTATTTTTAATCGTTAGGTTTGATGCCGTAAAATCGTCCCCTTCAACCAAAAGGGTGTAGGTATAAAAAGTACTATTTCTTCCTAAAGCTATTCTTGAAAAATTATCATCAAAAGTAATAATGGTATTTTCTTTACTTTCACCTTTCAGAAATACATTATTATTCCATTCTGGAATTCGAACCTTTTCGTTATAAATTCCGTTTTTAATAAAAATAGTTACTTTCTCATAAGGAAAAGCGGGTGTTGCATAAATGGCATCTTGAATTTTGGTAAAATCTCCAGAACCGTCTTGTGCTACAGTAATATAATCTACAATTTTCTTTTCGGCTGCACCTACTTTAGTACCGTTTTTAACTGCCCAGTCTGGAAATTTTTTTAAAACTTCCTGCGGTGCTTCTGAATACCATGAATAGCCATTTCTTCTTTCTGATCCTATTTGGTCCAGTGATTTTTTCCTGATTCCGTCGCGGTCACAAAAGAAAGGTTCATTGGTTTCCAAATCCATAAATCTTGCCCAGATCGGTTTGGCATTTGTAGCAGGAATCATTTTTTTATCTACAATTTTTCCAGCGTCGTTTAAAACTCTTTTTTCTTCTAAATTGGTAATTTTAGTTTTTTCGAACCATTCTACAGCACTTTTGACAGCAGTTACAACCTCTCTTGATGGTTTATTAATAGACATTAAAAGCAATACTATTTTTGTCGATTCATAACCGCTTAAAGAAGCCAATTCAAAAGCTCTTGCATTTGCTGGGGCCAAAGTCACTTCGTCATGCTGAGCACACCAAGCGGTTAAAACACCATTTTGCTTGTATTGTGTTTTTAGAATACAATCGATTCCTTTATCAAATGATTTTCTGCATTTTTCAACAATTTCTTTTGAAGGTTTAATACTGTAATAATCAGATTCGTCTGCTACTGCTTTTATTACATTCATAATATTAACCATCGAGTCATCATTGTAGGTAATATGCGTATAATATCCTTTCTTTAATGGATAAAACTGAGGCCATCCTCCGTTTGGATATTGAGCTTCCAAAAGATAATTTAGCCCCTTTAAGAAAGATTCTCGGTAACGTTCGTCTTTGACCTGCTCATACATTCTTGACATAAAAAGCATTTCCTGACAAGTTGCTCCGTTGTCTGTAGTAGTTTCTACAGCTGTTTTTTTAAGAGCAATCAAATCTTTTTTCTGCTTTTCGGTCAGCTCATCCTGCATTTGAATATTCTTTGGCCAGCCTCCGATATCTCTTTGGTAGAGCAGTACATTTTCTGCCACTCTTTTTGCGTCTGCGGTCGCAAACCAACTAGCATCACTCTTGCGAATAATTTCTGGCCACCTTTTGTATGTATTCTGAGCATTTACAGCAAAACTGCAAAGGCATAAAAAAAGCATTATTTGTTTTTTAAACTGTATCATTTCCTACTTATTTTGTTACTCTGAACCAATCAACAGCAACATTTCCCGAATCATTTTTAACTATCTCGCCCAGAGCAAAAAGTCCCACTTTAGCTCCAATCCATTTTCCTTCTTTAGCAGTAAAATCTTTTCCTATGGTTTGATAATTTTTATCGTCTAAACTATACGAAAAACTACAGATAGCACCTTTACTAATTTTTACTCTTAAATAAATGGTGTTTTGCTCAATTAATATAGGCTTAGTTTCAGTCTCTGAAACCGTTTTATCAAAAGTTCCTGTTTTCTGGTTCAGATATAATTTTCCGTTTTCATTTTTAAAATTCAGATAACTATAATCTAACCCCATAATGATCAAACCTGTGCTTTCTCCATTTAATCTTGCATTAAAAGTCAGTTTTGTAGTCGCCGTAAATTCTTCTGCCGGAAATTTTTGCAAGAGTAAATTTGGAGCATTAAAAATGTTTTGGGTGGTGGTATTGCAAAACAAATTCAAATAACCCAAGCTAGTTGGAAAACCAAAGTTGGTCTGTTTATTTGCTTGCCATTGCCATTGTAATCCTAATTTTGGTTCGTTAAATTCATCTGAAGTTGCTGGAACTTCAATCGGATATTTTTTACCCACATTTGGTTTCTTGTAGGTTGTTACAGGTTCGCCTATTCCATTTTTATCAAAATCTTCCCCCATAACCGGCCAGTCATTTACCCATTTCATTGGCTGTAGATGCACAATTCGACCATAAGCGCCTTTGTCCTGAAAATGAAAAAACCAATCTTCTCCCGTCTGAGTCGTTACCCAAGCTCCTTGGTGTGGGCCATTTATTGTTGTTGAACCTTGTTCTAGAACCTTCTTTTTTTCATAAGGTCCGAAAACATTTTTCGACCTTAAAACTGTTTGCCATCCTGTTGGAACTCCTCCTGCTGGAGCAAAAATGTAATAATATCCATTTCGTTTGTAAAATTTTGGACCTTCAATTGTGCCTTCGCTTTCATGGCCGTCAATAACCATAACTTCATCATTATTCACTACAGTTCCATCTGGATTCATGCTACAAACGACTAGCAAGCTCTTAATCTGAGCGCGACTTCCTGCAAAAGCATGCACCAAATAAGCTTTTCCGTCATTATCCCAAAGCGGACTCGGATCTATCAATCCAACTCCTGCTTTAACTAAAAGCGGTTCAGACCAAGGGCCTTCCGCTTTTTTAGCTTTTATCATATAAATTCCGAAATCTGGATCTGGATAATAGATGTAAAATTCTTTGTTATGATAATTGATGCTTGGCGCCCAAACTCCGTTTCCGTGCTGTACGTTATCGTAAGTTTCAAATGGAGGCTGTTTTGTCAAAGCGTAGCTTACAATTTTCCAATTTACCAAGTCTTTTGAATGTAAAATCGGCAACCCTGGAATACAATTAAAAGAAGAAGCTGTCATATAATAATCATCGTCTACGCGAACAACATCTGGATCTGAATAATCAGCATGAATAATCGGATTGGTGTATGTTCCATCTCCGTTATCTGGCACCCAAACTTGTGCAGTATTCTTTTGAAAACAAAAAACGGAAAGAAAAAATAGGATGATTTTTATATTTTTCATTTTTAACTGTTCTTTTTATTTAAACCCGACAGATTTTTAAAATCTGTCGGGTTCGTAACTTCCTTTTTATTTGAAGTGTTTCTTTGCGATGCTTCAACTTCGCTCAGGAAGTCAAAGCAATTTTTGCAATTGATAATTGTCAACTAATCCATTATCTGTTTAACTCCAAAGCAGCCAAAATAAATGGTCCAGTTGCTTTGGGATCATTGTCTTTTTTTCTTTCGTTTACGTAATATTCATAAGATCCATCACGATATGGATTTCCTCCTAAACCTGCCACTTGGCAACAGTTTGTTAATGTGATTCCTCCATCTTGATCCACTTTTTTGATTAATACAGTTGTTAATCCGTCAAACGCTTTGTTGGCTGCTTTTTTAAATTTCGATGGTAAATATCCTTTGTTTGCTCCTTTTGCAAAAGCATATGAAAACATTGCAGATCCAGAAGCTTCTAAATAATTGTCTTTTTCGCCACCTTTATCTGTAACTTGATACCACAATCCAGATTTATCTTGGAATTTTAGTAAAGCCTCAGAAACATTGTTTAAATACTGAATCAATTCTTTTCTTTTTGGATGATCTTTTGGCATGTAATCTAAAACATCAACCAAAGCCATTACATACCAGCCCAAAGATCTAGACCAGAAGTTTGGAGAGTTTCCTGTTTCTTTATTTGCCCAAGGCATTTGTTTGCTTTCGTCCCAACCGTGGTACAATAATCCTGTTTTTGGATCTGTCGCTTTAAGCTGAATCAATTCGAATTGTTTTGCGATATCATCAAAGCTTTTTCCGTTCTCGAATTTAGCTGTGTATTCTGCGTAGAATGGCTCTCCCATGTACAAGCCATCCAACCACATTTGATTTGGATAAATTAGTTTGTGCCAGAATCCGCCACTTTGTGTTCTTGGCTGTTCTGTAAGCTGTTTACGAATTAATTGCAATGCTTTTAAATATTTATCTTCTTTTGTATAGGCATAAACATCAAAAAGCAAACGTCCAGGCAATACTAAATCAATATTGTATTTATCAAATTCGTACGTATTAATGCTTCCGTCAGCTTGTACCAAATTATCAACGTATCCTTTTATATAAGCTTTATATCTAGGATCTGGATTTTTTTTATACAATTCTTCAATGGAATGCAATACTAAAGCATGAACGTAATCCCACTTTGGTTTTTTAGCGTCATCGATCATGTATGCCTCTGGATGGCGTTTCATCAATGTCAAGGCCATTTTATCAGACCATTTTGCATTCTTTCCAATCACAATCTCTTTTGCTGGTTCCTGCGATGTTACTTTACAACTTGTAATGGTCATAAAACAAGCCATCAAAATCGACATAAAATAACTTTGCTTTCTACTATTTTTCATTTCAAAATATATTTAAATTCTACTATTTTTCTAATTCAACTGCCGCTAAAATAAAAGGACCTAATCCATGCGAATTATCTACTTTTATTTTTTCGCTTATATAATATTCATAAGAACCATCTCGATAAGGATTTCCTCCTAACCCTGCACTAGCACAAACTTGAGTAATATGTATTTCTCCGTCGGGATCTACTGTAACAAGTTGTTTTGTTATTCCGTCAAATCCTTTTTCTGCTAACTTTTTATAGCTTTTTGGCAAATACCCTTTTTTTACTCCTTTTGCAAATGCGTAAACAAACATTTCAGAACCTGATGCTTCAAGGTAATTTCCTTTTCTATTTCCAGCATCTGTAACTTGATACCATAGTCCTGATTTATCTTGATATTTTGCAACAGCTTTCGAAATTTCATTCAAATACTTGATAAGTTCTTTTCTTTTAGGGTGTTCTTTTGGCATAAAGTCTAAAACATCTACCAAAGCCATCATGTACCAGCCTATAGATCTAGACCAAAAATGAGGAGATATTCCTGTTTCTTTATTTGCCCAATCCATTTTTTTACTTTCATCCCAAGCATGAAAAAGAAGACCCGTTTTTTGGTCTAAAGTATGTTGGTGAATCAGCTCAAATTGCTTAGCAATATCATCGAAACTTTTTCCTTGCTCAAATTCAGCTGTATATTGTGCATAAAAAGGAGTTCCCATATACAATCCATCCAGCCACATTTGATTTGGGTAAATCTTCTTGTGCCAAAACCCACCAGAGTTTGTTCTCGGATGCGTTTCTAATTGTTTTCTTAAAAGCTGTAACGCTTTAAGATAACGGTCTTCTTTGGTTTGTTTATAAATTTCAAAAAGTCCTTTGCCAGCATTTATATAATCAATATTGTAATCTTCTAATTTGTAATTTAGAATGTCGCCTGAATTGTTTATCACTGTTTCGTAATACTCTTTAACATACTTATAATAAATCGGATTATGTGTTTTATTGTACAGAGTCTCAAAAGCAGTCATAATAAGACCGAGCTTATAATCCCATTTTGGTTTTTCGTTATGATCAATCTGCCAAGCTTTTGGGTCACGCTTCATAATAGAAAGAGCCATTCTTTCTGACCACTTCAAGTCTTTAGAGATAACCATTGTCTTTTCTTGAGCTATTGCATTCATAAATGAAAACAGTAGACTAATAATTAGAAACAGTAAACCAAAATATTTTTTCTTCTTATCCATTAAAAACTTTTATTTATCCAATTCGATTGCACTCAATAAAAAAGCGCCTAATCCTATTGCACCGTTTTCTTTTGTTTTAGAAAGTAGATAATAACTGTTTGTTCCATCTCGGAATGGTTTTCCGCCTAAACCTACATTTGATGAAACATTCAAAACATTTACTTCTCCTTTTTTATCTACTTTCACAAATTCTTTTACAAAACTGTCAAATGATTTCTTGGCTGTTGTTTTGTAGCTTGAAGCTAAATAACCTTTATTGGCTCCTTTTGCAAAAGCATAAATAATCATTCCAGAAGCTGATGGCTCTACATAATTTCCGTACAATTCTGGTTTATCGGCTACTTGATACCAAAGTCCTGTTTCGCTTTTGTATTGATTTACATTTTTTGCAATCTGATTCAAATAACCCACCAAAACTTTATATTTTGGATGCGATTTCGGAAAATAATCTAGCGTCTCAACCAAAGCGATCATGTACCATCCAATTCCCCTTCCCCAAATTGTAGGCGAAGTTCCTGTCTGTTTATCTGCCCACGCAATCTCTTTACTTTCATCCCACGCTTGGTAAACCAAACCTGTTTTTTGATCTACAATATGATTCTGAACCAATTCAAATTGTTTCGCAATATCATCTAGACTTTTTCCCTTTTCGTACTTAACAGTAAACTGCGCATAAAAAGGTTCTGCCATATACAAACCGTCAATCCACATTTGATTTGGATAAATCTGTTTGTGCCAAAATCCTCCGCTTGGTGTTCTCGGCTGGCTTTCTAACTGATTTCGAAGCTGTCCAATAATCTGCAGATAGCGAGAATCTTTTGTTATATCATATAAATTAAACAGCAGTTTTCCTGGATTTAAACAATCAATATTATACTCTTTAATATTATATTTTTTGATGCTTCCCGTACTGTCAATCATTCCATCAACATATTCTTTGATGTAATTCAGGTATTTTTTATTGTTTGTTTTTTGATATAATTTTTCAAACCCCGACAATACAAAACCCATTTTGTAATCCCATTTTGGTTTTTCATTTCCGTCAAGCTGCCAAGCATTAGGATATTTATTTAAAATAGAAAGCGCTGTTCGTTCCGACCATTTTAAGTCGTATGGAATAACATTGTTTTCTATCGTTGCTTGATTTTGTCCATTGACCTTATTTCCAAAAACCAACAGTAAAACCAGAATTTTTCCAAAAATGAGCTTTGTCCAAAGAGATTTACGCATAAAATTACATTTTACCTTTTTTGTTCAGTATTTCTAATTGTTTGTCTAAATATTGTGCAAATTCTTCTTTTGTTTTGATTCCGTTTACCTCTTGTTCCCAAGCACCTAAAAGGTAAAAAGTGACTGCTTTTGTAGTGGGTTTAAAAACTAAAAGATAATCTAAATCTGTATCTGCAATATTTTCGATAGTACTAATTTCATAAAAAATTGCCATTCCTAACTTGTCTGGAACCAAAGATTGTTCTCCGTAAGTTGCCAAATATGCCCATTTCTTATTTTTACTTTCTTTTTTAAGCAATTCAGCCGTTTTTGTCTTTACAATCCCAGTACAGATTCCTTGTATTGCTTGCGAAGCTTTAATTGTATGTTGCGTATACAACTGATCTGGTTTGATTGTCAATTCTGAAACAAAGTTTATTTTGTCTGAAGCTGTTTTCCATCCATAGTAATTTACTTTTACTGTAGATTCGTTCGACTTATTAGCCACTGTCGCAATTGTTGAATCTACTTCACGGAAATGTAATTTTTCGCTGTTTAAGTAACGATCGATAGAACCAATTCCGATTCCTTTTCCAGCTTTTAAGATATCAGCTCCCCAATCGCTCATATTGTGATAAGAATCAAATCCGTCTTGCCCTACAATGGGAAGAATATTCTCTGAAGTCTTTTTTCCGAAGATATCAATAGCATTTCTCCAGTCTAAGTACAAACGATATCCAATTCTGTTATTTTCCCATCCTGGCCCTTCGTAACGAATGTCGAAAGAGTGATCTGTATGCTCAGGAGCCAATTTTAATCGGTCCACATTTTTAAAAACAGTTCCGCCTTTATACTTTCTTCCTTCCCATTTTCCATCTGTTTTTGCTGATATTTCGGCGTAAGTTTTGTTTGTTTTAATATCGTATTTCTGCGCATTTATGGCAGTTAAACCCGCGAAAAATAAAATTGCTGTGGTGATTTTTGCTTTCATTTCTTTATTCTAAATTATTTAAAAATTTTATCTAAAAATCGTACACTGTACGTGATTGTTTGTGTAAACCAAGGATCGTAAAACCAAAATGAATGTGGCGAATCTGGAATGGTCTGTACTTCATTGTAAATCTTATAATTGTTCAAAATCTGAATCATGTCATCTCTTCCGGCATGAAATCTCGGGACACTGCTGCAGATGTATAATACGGGTGGCGTATTTTTGTCTGTATGACTTAGTGCCGAAGCATTTTTCCAGTTTTCTGGTGTTTCATCTGATTTTCCTCCTAACCAAAATGCCGCCATATCTCCTTCTGATGATTCTGGATGCTTGAATGCCAAAACTCCGTCAACATCTATTATGGCGTGAACTTTTGAAGAAGAATGACTTTTAAAATTTTGATCTTCAAAAAGCGGATTATTATTTGTTGTACCAATCAAAGCTGCCATTTGCCCTCCCGAAGAACAGCCTAAAACCGCAATTTTGTTTGGATCTACATTAAATTTCGCCGCATTGTCTTTAATAAATTTTATCGCATTCTTGACATCAACAACACCGTCAGGATATTTTGCTTCTAATGATAATCTGTATTCGATTGCAAAACAAGAATAGCCTTTTGCTGCAATTTCTCTCCCTATAAACTGCATCTGGTTTTTGTTTCCTGATCTCCAACCTCCGCCGTGAATCATAATCACTGCCGGATTTTTTTTCTTTTTTGTGTTGATAAAAGCATCAAAATGCAAAACACGATCTTGTTCTTTATTGTAAACTAGATCAAACGTTTCTTTGACATTTGGATTTGCTTTTATTTCTGGAATTGTAATAAACGGATGCTTCTTAATTAATTTAGCATAAGTGCTTTTAATCGTATACGATGTATCTACTTGGTACTGCTGGCTTTGCATTACAAGGATATTAAAAAACAACACTAAGATTAATTTAAATTTTTGCATTTTTTAATCTTTACTTTTTAGTTAAGAAAGGAGTTCGACCTATAGTCAAACTCCTTTTTAACTACTTCAAAAAACATAGTTCTCAAAAAACTAACAAATTACTAATAACCAGTATTTTGAGGAAAATCTTTATTCTGATTCAAATCTAAAGCTGATTGTGGAATTGGTCTTAAAATTTTAAGTTTACCATCTACACCAACAAAATTTGCTTCTTTTATTTTATAATTATGAGCTGAAGCTCTTGCCACTAAAGTTCCAGTACGTTTTAAGTCGAACCAGCGTTTGTATTCTCCTAATAACTCTCTTCCTCGTTCGTCTAAGATATAGTCGATATTAAATTGAGCTAAAGTAGCATTGGCAACACCTGCTCTTCTTCTTACTTCGTTTAAACGGTCTAGTCCTGTTCCTGGATTTCCAGCTTTTAAATAAGCTTCTGCCGCAACTAAGTACGTTTCTCCAAGTCTAGAAACAATAATATCTCTTGTGCTAACTGGTCCTGTACTTGATGGAGTTGTTGGATTTGCATCATCAAATTTCTTAACTGGAATAGTGTAACAGTCTAAGTTTTTAATTAGCGTATGCGCCGCAGAATATTCTCCCCACGGATGGTAAACAAATGTTGAAGCTAACCTAGAAGCATTTGTTGTCATATAAGCTGCTTTATCTGCAGGCGTAAACCATTTTGGCTCGTAAAAATGTCTAACTTTTAAAGTAGCTGGATTTGAACTTCTGTAGTATGGATAGTATAAAATAGTTTTTGTAACTCCGTTTGTTGTTTCAGGTCCTTCTACAATTTCAGTCATAAAAGTAGCGTTCCATCTTGTATCGCCTTTTTCGTACAATCCTAAAGCATAATCAGTTGGACACAAATTATAACTTCTTAATGGGGCACCTGTTTCTGCACCTCCTAAATAAGAACTAAAATAGTAGAACTGATTGTTACCCAGTTTTGTTGGATCTGTACTCGTAGAAGATTTATCATACTGAACAGAAAAAATAGTTTCTGCATTTAAATCGTTATCACCACTTGCAGTTGTAACAAATAATTGATTAAAAGGAATGTTTAATGCTTGCCCTGCAATTGCTGCATCGGCATAAGCTGCCGCTTTAGAAAAATCATCTGCTTTCGCAAAAGTTTCATACCCTCTTGTTAAGTAAACTTTTGCCAATAAATCATTTACTGCTCTTTTATTTACTCTTCCAGTAGTACCGTAAGCGCTAGTTCCAACATTAGCTAAAGCAAAATCTAAATCTGCAATGATTTGTGTATATACTTCTTCGGCAGTATTTCTTGTAAAAGATAAAACTGGAGTAGTAATATTATCCAAAACAATTGGCACACCACCATACGTCTGCACTAATAAAAAATAAGCATTTGCTCTTAAATAACGCGCTTCGCCAACAAGTGTGTTTAAATTTGGTGTCTGTTCTGTAATTGTAGAATAATATACAGTCTTATTTACCGCTTGAATCTGCTGGTAACATGAATTGTATAAATCTGCAACATTGTCTGACGAAGGAATTAAAAGCGCATATTGGCTTAATCCTGCTGGTTCTGGAGTTCTTCCTTCAGCATACATATCGGTTCCTGCTTCAAAAAGCCATGGATTTCCTCCATAAATTCCTTTTAGCCAAGCATAGTTTGTGTTAACCAATAACTGAAATCCTGATGCTGTTCTATATGTTGCGTCTGCCGGTACAAAAGAGCGGCTATCTTCTTCAATATAATCACTGCAAGAACTTACAGCTGCAGCGATTATTCCTATCATTACTAATATTTTTTTCATTTGAATATCTTTATTAAAATTTAACACTTAATCCCAATTGTGTAGTTACTGCCGCTGGACGGTTTACTCCAAAAGGAGAAGCTGCCCATTCTGGATCGTAACCATCAAAATCTGTAAACACAAATGGATCTAGAACGTTTACATAAATTCTGAAATTAGAAATTTTTAGTTTTTTCAATAATTCAGAATCTAAAGTGTAACCTAAAGATATATTTTTAATTTTCACGTAAGAAACATCTCTATAGTACCCAAAAAGAGAAGTCCAATAGGCTCCTGCACCCGTTGCAACAGGACCTGGTCTTGGGTTTGTAGTATTGGCATTAGCCTCGATTCCTGCACCATTTGTTGGAATGAAATAATCCATTGCTAATTTTTGGCGTCCTCTATCGCTAACATCGGCAAAGTTTTGGTGGAAAGTACTTAAAACCGTCTGCCCTTGACTTGTTAAGACTGAGAAATTAAAATCAAATTGTCCGACAACTAATTTAGAATATAAACTTCCTTGCCATTCTGGATTTGGGTTTCCAATTACCGTTCTATCATCTTGATTAAATTTACCATCTCCGTTTAAATCTTTTGGTCTTGCTTGACCAGGAGCCATTCCGTAAGATGCTGCCTGAGCCGCTTCGCTTTCTTGCCAAACTCCATCATAAACATAATTGTAATTTGGGTTTAATGGCGCACCAAGTATTAATTTGTTTCCAATATCGCTTACTTTGTCCTGATTGTAAATTGACTCTAATTTATTTACGTTTTTAGTAAAAGTAAAAGTCGTTTCCCAAGTTACTTTTCCAGACTTAATGTTTTTTGTAGTCAATAAAGCTTCTATACCTTTATTGCTAACAGATCCAACATTTGCAAACGTATTTTTCCAACCTGTCTCAGCTGGCAATTGCTGTTTGTAAATCAAATTATCTGATAATCTGTCATATACATCTACACTACCTGTAATTCTATTTTTTAAGAATCCAAAATCAAGACCCAAGTTGTATTCTCTCGTTTTTTCCCAAGTCAAATTTGGATTTGCCAAATTCTCTGACTGCCAACCTGGAACAACGTTTGAACCCATTGCATAAAAAGTCTGCTGATTTAATAATGCTTGCGAAGTATATGGCGCAACATTATCATTTCCTGTATAACCAATACTAGCACGCAATTTTAAATCTGAAACAACAGAACTGTTTGCTAAAAATGATTCTTTACTAAGTTTCCATCCTAAAGCTAATGATGGGAAACTTTCCCATTTGTTTCCTTCAGATAAAACAGACGAACCATCCCATCTTGTAGAAGCGGTAACCAAATATTTGTCTTTAAACGCATAGTTTAAACGTACTGCGTATGAGTTTAAAGTATTTTTAGCATAAGCAGATTTTATTACATAGCTCGTTTGTGCACCAGACCCCATATTATCTGTTCCAACATCAAAAGGCTGATTATTAGAATACATGTAAGAGTTTTCATCTGTATTTGAATACAAACTTTGCAATAATAATACGCTAACATCATGCACTTCATTAAAAGTATGTTTCAAATCAATTTGATTGTCCCAAGTATAATTGAAGTTGTCTGAACTTTCTAAAGTCGCAGAATTTTTTCCGTTTAAAGTTACCCCTGCATTTGTTTGTGCTGTGTAAGAAGAAGAATCTCTACTATTCATAATTCCTGCCGCAAAAGTGGTTTTAAACGAAAGCCATTTTAGAGGCTGATACTGGAAATAGGCATTTCCTACAGTCTGCCATGTTTTTTCTGTTTGAGAAGAATTCGCAATCTCCATTAAAGGATTGACTGTAGACGTTTTATTGATAGCCCAAGAACCATTAGGATAAGTCAATTTTCCAGGCAAGAAAAACAAAGTTCCCACTTGCTCATTTCCTTGTGCATCAACAGCCCATGGAGACATTAACGGACTCAATCTGAATGCGTCTTGCATTGCTAAATCACTTCCTAATTGGTTATCTAATCTAGCAATTGTAACGTTTACTCCTGTAGAAAATTTGTCGTTTATTTTATGATTTAATCCTAATTTAAAAGAGTATTTATCTGTTGCGTCATTTTCAATAAGACCACGATCACTCTGGATTCCAAATCCTAAGTTATAGCTTAAACCAGAATCTGAACGTCCAGAAATATTTAAATAATTATTCTCTGTCATCCCTGATTTAAGTACAGCATCGTACCAGTCAAAATTGTAACCGCTGTTTGCACGAGAAACCAATAATGGACTTTGGTTACCAGCCAAAGCTGCCAACTGTGCCGGAGTTTGTGTTTGAGGTGTTGCACTCATATAAGCAACTTGATGAAATTTCCACCATTCTTCTCCTGTCATCATTTTCGGTAATCTTGTAGCAATTTTATTTCCGTAAGAAGTATCAAAAGTTACACTAATTCCTGCTTTTGCACTAGTTCCACTTTTTGTTGTTACAATGATAACCCCGTTTGATCCTCTAGAACCGTAAATTGCAGCAGAAGAAGCATCTTTTAAAACGTCCATTCTGGCAATATCCTGAGGATTTAAGAAATCAATTCCATCCATTGGCACACCATCTACAACGTATAAAGGTGAAGATCCTACCACACTTGGGTTATTTGAATCTGCAATTAGGGAATTATTTCCTCTAATTACTACTTTAAATCCGTCTCCCGCACGTCCTGATGAAGATGAAATCTGAACCCCTGGCGTACTACCTTGAATAGCTTCTAATGGATTGATTGTATTTCTTTCTGTGATAGTAGCAGCACTAATGGTACTAACAGATCCTGTAAGATCTGTCTTTTTTACAGAACCGTATCCAACAACAACAACTTCTGTTAATGCGTTTGATTGTTCTGCTAAACTTACATTTATTTTTGTTTTTCCAGCAACACTTACTTCTTGTGTCTGAAATCCTAAATAGCTAATTATTAAAGTAGCTTTACTATTTGATACATTAATTTTGAAACTTCCTTCAAAATCTGTCGAAGTTCCGTTTTTAGTTCCCTTTTCATTAATGTTTACCCCTGGCAGCGACATACCTGTAGCGTCGGTAATCTTCCCTTCAATTGTTGTTGACTGTGCGTATATAGAACTGCACAGCAAAAAATTCAGGAAAAAGAAAAATACAAAGTATTTATCTTTTTTCTCAGATAATTGTTTAATACTCATGTGGTTTAAAGTTTGGTTAATTGATAGTGTTTAATTGTTAATAGATTCTACTTTTTTCTCATTGATATAGGTATTTATAAAATTTATGTTTTTTACGTTTTTTAATAAATAGACAGAATCTACCTTCTGGATTTTTACATTTTTCAGCGTAATATTCTCAACTGGAGATTCCTGATAACCTTCTGCCCAAACGCTGTATTTACCACCGTTTTTTACAGTAACATTCTCTAAGCTTACATTTCTAATTACTGGAATAAAGTTTCCTGTCTGAGATCCGTATACATTATAAAACATATTTAGTTTTAAAACACATTCTTTTACAGTTCCCACTTCTAGATTTCGCACGTAAATATTTTCAATCACTCCTCCTCTTTTCGAGTTGGTTTTGATACGAATGGCACGATCCAAATTCGGACTGTCCATAACACAATTTTCGACAAAAACATTATTTACTCCTGCTGAAATTTCGCTTCCGATTACAACACCGCCGTGGCCATCGATCATCTTGCAATTTTGTACAATGATATTTTTACTTGGTATTGCCACTCTTCTTCCATCTCCGTCACGTCCCGCTTTAATTGCGATACAATCGTCACCAGTATTAAAAGTGCAGTTTTTGATTAGAATATTTTGCGAATATTCAGGATCGCAGCCATCATTGTTAGGGCCATGGCTATTAACCGTTACTCCGTCAATAATCATGTTGTTTGTTTTAATTGGATGCAAAATCCAAAATGGAGAATTGATTATGGTGATATCTTTTACCAAAGCCGTATTGCATTCAAAAAACTCAATAAAATTGGGTCTTAAATAACGTCCTTCTCCGAAAACTCTTTCAGAAACTGGAATTCCTTTTTCTGCCATATCAACCAAAACTTCACGATTCGTAGGATCATTTTGAGACGGAATACCTTTTTTCCATCCATAACCTTTTCCGCCAGACCAAATCCACCAGTTGGTACTGTCTGCCTGACCGTTTAAAGTTCCTTTTCCAGTTATTGCAATATTGGTTTTATTCTTTGCATAAATAAGCGGAGAATAATTCATTAATTCTGTTCCTTCCCACGAAGTATGAACAATAGGATAATCTTTTGGATTTAAACTAAAAAGAATCTCGGCGTGATCTTCTAAATGCAGGTTGACATTATTCTCTAAATGAATTGCTCCCGTTAGAAATTTTCCGTTTGGAACTAAAACCTGCCCTCCGCCATTTGCCGTACACTCTTTGATTGCTTTCTGAAAAGCTAAAGTGTTTAAGGTTTTTCCATCTGCAACAGCTCCGAAATCTTTTATATTATAAACTTTATCTGCAAAATGAGTCTGAGGGATGCTTTTTATAACTAAATCCATTCTTTGCCACGGATTTTCTGAAGAAAGAGAGGAAGAATGTTTCGCACACGACGAAATCAACAGCGTCAAAGCGACTAAAAAAAGAATCTTTTTTATTGTGACTATCTTATTTGTAATCATTTGCACAGATTTTTCTTGTTTTAATACCAAAAACCTCAGAATTGATGTAATCGATTACACGAAAGTAGAAAAATAGTTCTGACACACCAAATTAATTTAGAAAAAAATTATATATTTAATTTTTATTACAAATTTTAATTACATTTAATGCAAAAATTTAGATAATTTATTATCATTGTAAAACCTAAAACGTTTGAGTTTTAAATTATGGTAATCGATAACAATATTTATTGTGTAATGAAAAAAAATGTACTTTTGTTTAAAAATAATTCGATAAACTTTTTTTGAATGAGTGAAAAAGTAACTATTTACGATATTGCTGAAAAATTAAACATCACAGCTGCAACTGTTTCCAGAGCGTTAAACAATAATCCTAAAATAAAGGAAGCGACGCGAGAGTTGGTTATCAAAACTGCTGCTGCGATGAACTATAAGCAAAACAAACTTGCTTTAGCTTTAAAAAGCGGTCGAAGTAATAATATCGGAGTTATTGTTCCGCGTATTGACAGCAATTTTTTCGCGTCGGTAATTCGAGGAATCGAAGAAGAACTTTATCCTCACGGCTATCAGGTTATTATTTGTCAGACCCATGAAAGCATTAAAAGAGAAAACGAAAACCTTCATACACTGGTAGATGCACAAGTAGACGGAATTATGATGTCGGTTACTGGCATTTCAGATGAAAATGACAGTGCATTTAGAAATGTATTAGAAAAAAATGTACCACTGATCTTTTTTGATAGAAGCAAACACATTGATGGCGTAAGTTCTGTAACCATTAATGACTTTAAAGGCGGTTATCTTGCAACTAAACACTTAATTGATGAAGGTTGTAGAAATATTGCTCATTTCTCTGGAGATCAATCACTGGACATCTTTAAAAATCGTTTTTTAGGATACAAGCAAGCTTTAATAGACAATGGAATAGAGTTTAACGAAAAGTATGTTATCTATACCAAAAGTGCTGTCGACGCCGGAAAAGAAGCTGTCGATAAACTTTTACAATTAGAAACTCCTCCAGATGCCATATTTTCTTCGAGTGATTTTGCTGCTTTAGGAGCAATACAGGAGTTAAAAGAACGAAATATCAGTATTCCGAGTGAGTTTTGTGTTGCGGGTTTCAGTAACGAACCTTTTACCAAATTCATGGAACTATCGATTACCTCTGTAGATCAGTCACCATTAGAAATGGGTAGAATGTCTGCGCGTGTTTTCTTAGAACAAGTAGACAAAACAGATACCATTAAAATAGAAAAGAAAGTTGTTCTTGCACCAGAATTACATATTCGTAAATCTTCTACAAGAACTAACTTTTAGATTTTTTTTACCTAATAAGTTATATAAGCTCATTTTAGAATGGGCTTTTTTTATGCATGCTTCAGACAAACAAAATATTTATAGCAAAGAATAAAGATTCACAGCATCAAGTTCCAGAGCAGCGACGTATTTTTCTACAGTCTAGATTTATGTCGCTCCGCTGAGCTTTCTCTAGAAAAAAAGAGACTCACTGCAGTGCGTCTCTACGGATAAACCTAACAAAAAAAAAGACGCACTATATTGTACGTCTTCTATATAAACCTTTGTCACTTTGCTTCTTAGAACCTAAAAATTTAAAGCGAAACCCCTCTTTTCCAAGGAATAAAATCGTTCTGATTTAATATTGCAGCTTTAGTTTTAATATTACCGCTGGCAACATCAATAATAAATTCTAACATTTCGTCAGCCATTTCATCAATTGATTTTTCTCCAGTGATAATTCCACCAGTATCAATATCGATAATATCAGACATTTTATTTGCTAACTGCGTGTTTGATGAAATCTTTACAACTGGTGCAATTGGGTTTCCTGTCGGAGTTCCTAAACCTGTTGTAAACAATACCATATTGGCTCCAGAACCTACCATTGCAGTTGTACATTCTACATCGTTTCCAGGAGTACATAACAATGTAAAGCCTGGTTCATTAATATATTCTCCATAGTCGTAAACCCCTACAATTGGTGAAGTCCCTCCTTTTTTAGCCGCACCAGCCGATTTCATTGCATCTGTAATTAAACCGTCTTTGATGTTACCCGGAGACGGATTCATGTCAAATCCTGAACCTGCATCTACAACTGTTTTTTCGTACCACTGCATTAAATCTAAGAAACGTTTTCCATCTTTATCATCTATACAACGATTTACTAATTCCTGTTCTACTCCACATAATTCAGGAAATTCAGAAAGAATTGTAGTTCCTCCTAAAGCAACTAAATGATCCGACAACACTCCCAACGTTGGGTTTGCAGAAATTCCAGAGAATCCGTCAGATCCACCGCACTCTAAACCAATTCTTAGTTTAGATAATGGAGCTGGCTCTCTCTTAATTTCGTTTGCCTTTTTAATGGCTTCAAAAGTATCTTTTACCACACTGCTTAACATCGTTTCAATTGTCCCGATAGACTGCTGATCGTAAATCAAAACAGGCTTTTTACTGTTTGGATTAATAGCATCTAAAGCTTCCTTGAAAATTGAAATTTGAAGATTCTGGCATCCTAAACTCAATACCGTTGCTCCAGCCACGTTTGGATTGTTTACATAACCAGCCAAAAGCTTCGCTAAACTGTGAGAATCTTGACGAATTCCACCGCATCCACCTTGATGCGTAATGAATTTCACTTCAATATTATTGAACAAGTTCGCATCATTTGAAGCTTCTTGATTTCCTGCTCCTCCAGTTTCTGATTTCACCAAAGAACGCAACAACAACTGATAATCGTTCTCTTTAGGTTTCATCAATTCTTTCTCAAAAATATCTTTTAGGATTTCGATGTTTCTGTTTTCACAAAAAACCAATGGAAAAAACAACCACACATTTTCTGTTCCAACCTGTCCATCTTCTCTATGATAGCCCTGCCACGTTCTATCTTTCCATTTATCAATATTAGGAGCATTCCAGCCAATAGTTTCTGTTTTGCCTGTAACTTTATCACTTTCGTGTTTTACGTTTAAAGTAGAAAGCAATCCTCCTTTTTCGATTCTTGCACTTGCTTTTCCTACTAAAACACCATACATAATGATTCTGTCCCCTACATTAAAAGGAACCATTGCAATCTTATGTTTCATTTTCACATCAGACTCTACTGTAATTGATTGTCCTTCAAAATCAATCACATCGCCTGCAGTAAGATCCACCAAAGCAACCGCAACATTGTCGGTTGGGTGAACTTTTATTAATTTTTTCTGCGTTGCCATAATTAACCTTTGTTCTTTGTTCTTTTTGTGTTTTTTCTTATTTTATTCTTTCTTGAAACTTAGCAAAACCAGCTTCAATTCCGTTTGAATCTATTTCTTCCAAAGCAATTGTAATTGCTCTTGTTAATCCAGGAATTTCGGTTAAATCCTCATCCCAGAAACCTTTGTTTTGTAATGTCAAACGAGCGATTTTCTCGTAATCATCAGACTTCCAAAGTCCGTTAAAGAAAGCTGTAATATCTTCACCATCTTTAACCGGTAAACTTTGACCATTCCACGTTCCTTTGTAGAAACGAATTAAACTCGCTAATGAAAAAGTCAAATTAACAGGCAATTTTTGGTTAGCCTTATAATATCCTAATAAACTAGGCAAAACTCTTACTTTGAATTTCGATACAGAATTTAATGCAATATCAGCAAGCGCATGTTTGATAAATGGATTTTTAAATCGGTCCATTACTTCCTCAGAATAGGCCGTAATTTCATTTTTGTCCATATCAAGAGTTTCACTAATTTCACTAATAACGCTGTTTACAAATTTTCCAGTAAAGTCTCCGTTAACAGTTTCCATTACTAATTTATTACCATGTAAAAGTGAAAAAGGAACCATTGCCGTGTGCGCACCGTTTAAAATACGAACTTTAATCATTTTAAAAGGACGTATATCATCAACGATTTTTACATTCAGGTCTGTTTTATGAAATGGCAATTTTGCTTTTAAATCATCTCCACCTTCAATAGCCCAAAGAAAAAAAGGTTCAGCCGCAACAATTAAATTGTCCTCATAATCTAATTTATTATTATATTCTTCAATTTCAGCTCTTGGATATCCAGGAACGATTCTGTCAACCAAAGTACTATGATATGTACAAGCATCTGATACCCAAGTTTTAAATGCATCTTCTAATTTCCATAAATCAACATATTGTAAAATATATTTTTTCAGCGTCTCAGAGTTATAATCAATTAATTCACAAGGAATTATTGTAACTCCTTTAGAAGCATCTCCATTAAAATGTTTAAATCTTTCATATAATAAAACCGTCAATTTTGCAGGAAATGACACTGGCGGCTGCATGTCTGGAGTATCACTTTCTATAAATTCAATTCCAGCTTCTGTAGTATTAGAAACAATAAACTGAAGCTCTTCTTCTTTGGCTAAAGCCAAATAATTTGCAAATTCAGTATAAGGGTTTATCGTTTTTACAATATTGGTAATTAACTCAATATCTTGTATTTTTTCACCTTTTTTAATTCCGTTCATAAATAAGGTATAAAGACCATCCTGATCATTAATCATATTTACCATACCGTCTTTCAAAGGCTGAACTATTGCAATACCGGCATTAAAATCAACTTCTTTATTTAGTTTGTCAAAAGCATAATCAACAAAGGCCCTTAAAAAGTTACCTTCTCCAAACTGAACCACCTTAATTGGCTGTAACTTTTCTAATCCTGTATTTATTCTATTTAATTTTTTCATTGTAAATTTTCTTTAATGCGTTATAAATAACATTTATAAACCTTATCTCTTTATTTCTGCCTTTAAAATTGCAAAAGAAGCATCACACTCGATTGAGTAAAATAAAATCTGCTGTGAGGAATGGCGGATTCCATTTTTCAAGCGTAATGCTCTATTACAATCTCTAAAAATCTAAAAAAAACTTATAAAATAAGGAGTTCGGCATGATTACCCCTTAATCTATTTTCTAATATCTTTTATAATGTCAAGAACCTGTTTCACTTTTGCAGTTAATCCGTCGAAGTCTTTGTTGTCTAATATATCTTTTGAGATTAATTGCGAACCTAAACCAACGCAAGTTGCACCAGCCTTCAGCCATGAACTTAAACTTTCTACTGTTGGATAAACTCCTCCAGTCGGCATAATGTTTGTCCACGGACATGGGCCTTTTATGGCTTTAATAAATTCTGGCCCGTAGGTGTCAGCTGGAAATAATTTTACAATTTCACAGCCCAATTCTTCTGCTCTTGCAATTTCTGTCAAAGTACCACAGCCCGGAGACCAAAGCACTTTTCTACGGTTACAAGCTATAGCTATATCTTCTCTAAAAACCGGTGTTACAATAAAATTTGCTCCTAAACTCATATACAATGAAGCCGAAGCTGCATCTGTAATAGAACCAACTCCCAGAATCATTCCTGGTAGTTCTGCCAAAGCATATTTGTTTAAGGCTCCGAAAACCTCGTGAGCAAAATCACCTCTGCTGGTAAATTCCATTAATCTGGAACCTCCGTCATAACAGGCTTTTAAAACTTTCTTACTCAACTCAATATCAGAATGAAAAAATAACGGAACCATACCATTATCTTTCATTGTCTGAGCTACTTCAATTCTTGAATATTTTGCCATTTTTATTTAAAATTATCTTGATACTAATGCAGAACCATCACCATCAATCATATTTTCAACTTCTTTTAAAGTAACCAAGTTGTAATCTCCAGCAATTGTATGTTTCAAACAACAAGCGGCAACTGCAAAATCTAAAGCTCTTTGGTTATTATTATATTCCAACAAACCGTAGATTAATCCGCCCATAAAGGCATCTCCACTTCCAACACGGTCTACAACTGGAGTAACTTCTTTAACTGCTGCACTGTAAATTGCTTTTCCGTCGTATAAAATTCCGCCGATTCTCTGGTGAGAAGCACTAACAGAGTAACGCAGTGTTGTTGCTGCCACCTTCAGGCTCGGAATCAATTCAAACAATTTATCGTATACTGCTGGAAGTGATTTTTCGTCCTGATAATTCGGATTTACTTTTGGAATTCCCAACATAAAATATGCTGTATCGATATCTCCTAAAATCACATTGCTGTATTTTAGCATTTCTGGCATTACCTCGCTTGGCGTTTTACCATATTGCCAAAGTTTTGATCTGTAATTTAAATCACATGAGATTTTAACTCCTAATTTATGAGCGACTTTAATCGCTTCTAAACAAGCTTCTGCTGCACTTTCTGAAATTGCTGGTGTAATACCGCTCCAGTGGAACCATTCAGCTCCTTCCAACACTTTTTCCCAGTCGACCTGTCCTTTTTGAATAGTTGACATGGCGCTGTGAGCACGATCATAAACCACATTGCTTCCACGAGTTCCTGCTCCAGTTTCTAAGAAATAGATTCCTAAACGTTCTCCTCCGTAAACAATGTTTTTAGATTCGACATTCATTTTTCTGATTTCTTTTAATGCAGAGAAACCAATTTCATTTTCAGGCAGTCTGGTAACAAATTCAGCATTTACGCCATAATTAGCCAACGAAACGCAAACATTAAATTCTCCACCTCCATACGTAGCACCAAATGCTGTAGATTGTGAAAAGCGTAAGTGTCTTTCTGTCGATAAACGCAGCATGATTTCTCCAAATGCAACTACTCTACTCATAATTATATCTTTTTTGCCACTACCAATAGCCATCGGGATCGTGAGCTTTGCGGTTAACTTTTAATTAAAATTTGAAATACTCTTTTGCATTGTTGTATGAAATATCAGAAACTAATTTACCGATCCATTCCATATCGTTTGGAAGCTCACCGCGTTTGATTTCATCTCCTAAAAGATTACATAAAATACGTCTGAAATATTCGTGTCTTGGGAATGATAGGAAACTTCTTGAATCTGTAAGCATTCCAACAAAACAGCTAATTAAGCCCATGTTTGAAAGCGCATTCAATTGTTTTGTCATTCCATCTTTCTGATCTAAGAACCACCATCCAGAACCAAATTGTACTTTTCCGCGAACGCTTCCGTCATTGAAATTTCCAATCATTGTTGCCATAACTTCGTTATCAGCAGGATTCAGGTTATAAATAATCGTTTTAGTCAATTTATCTTTACTGTCTAATGCATTTAAAAAACCAGACAATTTTTGAGCCTGAGGATAATCTCCAATAGAATCCCATCCGGTATCTGGACCTAAGATTCTGTGCATACGCGCATTGTTGTTACGCAATGCTCCTAAGTGAAACTGCTGTACCCATCCAAATTCGTGGTACGTTTCGCATAAGAAAATTAAAACCGCACTTTGGAATTTCAATGCTTCTTCTGGAGACAATTCTCCGTTTTCTCTTTTCTTTTTGAAAATAGCATTGATCTCGTTTTCTGTAAAGTTTTCGAAGTAAATCTGATCTAAACCATGATCACTCAATTTACATCCGTTTGCATTAAAGAATTCAATTCTTTTTCTTAATGCTGTAAGTAAATCAGCATAAGTGTTAATTGCAACTCCGGACACATCCCCTAATGTGTCCAGATATGCATTATATCCATCATTAGCAATTAAGATGGCTTTATCAGGTCTGAAAGCTGTACTCATTTTAATTCCAGTCGAATTGTTCGCGAATTTTTGGTGAAATTCTAACGAATCAATTGGATCTTCGGTAGTACAAACTAATTCAGCATTTACTTTTTTAAGAAGATTTTGCGTGCTATATGCTTGAGAATTTATTTTTTCAGAAGTTTCGATATAAATTTTCTCTGCAGATTTCTCATTCAACAAATCATAAATATCAAAATAACGAGCTAATTCTAAATGCGTCCAATGATACAAAGGATTACGCATAGTGTACGGAACCGTTTTTCCCCAGTTTAAAAATTTATCCTTATCAGATCCATTTCCCGTTACAAACTGCTCGTTGATTCCTAATGTACGCATTGCACGCCATTTGTAATGATCACCGTTAATCCAAACTTGTGTTATATTATCAAAGATTTTATCTTCTGCAATAAATTGTGGATTTAAGTGATTATGGTAATCAATAATAGGCTGATTTTTAGAGTAATTGTGGTACAACTCTTCAGCATATTTATTTTCTAATAAAAAATTATCGTTTATGAATGTCTGGCTCATGTCTTTTAAAATATAATTTGAAAATTATTCTTCGTTTGAAGGTTTTCCGATTGTTGCAAGGATTCCTCCATCAACATATAAAATGTGACCGTTTACAAAATCACTCGCTTTTGATGATAAAAATATCGCTGCTCCAGCCAAATCGCTTGGATCTCCCCATTTTGCTGCAGGAGTTCTGCTGATAATAAAATCATTAAAAGGATGACCGTCAACTCTAATTGGTTTTGTTTGTTCTGTAGCAAAATATCCAGGACCGATTCCGTTAATCTGAACATTGTATTTTGCCCATTCTGTTGCCATGTTTTTAGTCAGCATTTTCAAACCTCCTTTTGCAGCAGCGTAAGCAGAAACCGTACTACGTCCTAATTCGCTCATCATAGAGCAAATGTTAATGATTTTCCCTTGTCTTCTTTCAATCATTCCTTTTGCAACATGCTTAGAAACAATAAATGGACTTACAAGATCAATATCAACTACTTCTCTGAAATCTGAAACTTCCATATCTAACAGTGGAATTCTTTTGATAATTCCAGCATTATTGATTAAGATATCAATTGGTCCAACTTCACTTTCAATTTTCGCAACAGCTGCCTTAACTTCTTGTTCTTCGGTCACATTAAATTTGTAACCCACCGCATTAATGCCTTCACTTTTTAATTCTGCTACAGCATTATCAATTTTCTCTTGAGAAGAATTTCCGTTTACAACAATTGTTGCACCCGCCTGACCTAATCCTTTTGCCATTGCCATTCCCAGTCCGTGAGTACTTCCTGTAATAAGGGCAACTTTTCCTTTTATATCAAATAAGTTTGTCATTTTCTTATCTTAAATCAGTGATTTTACAAACATCCATATCCCCGTAATCTAAGTTTTCTCCCGCCATTCCCCAGATAAAAGTATAGTTGCTGGTTCCAGAACCTGAGTGAATAGACCAAGGCGGAGAAATTACTGCCTGGTGATTATTCATCCAGATATGTCTTGTTTCCTGTGGCTGTCCCATAAAATGGCAAACCGCTTGATTTTCTGGAATATCCAAATAGAAATACACTTCCATTCTACGATCGTGAACGTGCGCTGGCATTGTATTCCAAACACTTCCCGGTTTCAATTCTGTCATTCCCATCTGCAATTGGCACGTTGTTACCACGCTGCCAATAATCATTTGGTTTACGGTACGATGGTTTGCCGTTTCCATTGTTCCCAATTGCAGTTTATTAGCTTCAGCTAAACTTACTTTCTTAGTAGGATAAGTGGTATGCGCCGGTGCAGAATTTAAATAGAATTTAGCAGGATTGTTTTTGTCGTCACTTTTAAAAACCACATCTTTATTTCCAGCTCCGATATACAAAGCATCTTTAAAACCTAACTCATAAGTTGTTCCTTCTACCACAACAGAACCGCTTCCTCCAACATTGATGATACCTAACTCTCGACGCTCTAAAAAATAAGGCGCTTTTAGCGGGTCAATTGTTTCTAGAGTCAAATCGCCTTTTACAGGAACTGCAGAACCTGCAATGTATCTGTCGTAGTGTGAATAAACCAATACTACTTCATCTTCCTGCATTAAGTCATCAATTAAGAATTCTTCTCTCAATTGCTGTGTATCATACTTTTTTACTGCTTCAGGGCTTGACGCGTATCTTGAACTATATTTTGTCATAATTTTAAATTAATGTAATCGATTGCACAAAATTATATTTTTATATTTAAATAGCATAATTGAAACGAAAAAAATATTTCAATTCTGTTCATTTTTCTTTATAAATCAGTTATTGGGCTATATTTCGGAACCAATGATTTCATTACAATCCAACCCGTTAAGTAGCAAACAGCACAAATTGAGAAAATGATAAAATATCCAGCCTCAATTCCTTTGAATCCCATAAAGACCATATTGGTATCTTTTGCATAATCAAACAATACTCCAGATCCTTTATTAATCAATGTTGAACCCACACCACCTGCTAAACCTCCGATTCCTGTAATAGTTGCAATGGCTTTTTTAGGGAACATATCTCCTACAGTTGTAAAAATATTTGCCGACCAAGATTGGTGAGCCGCACCTGCAATTCCGATAATAATAACCGGAACCCAGTAACTAATATATCCTAAAGGCTGTGCGATTAAAGCTAACAATGGGAAAAATGCAAAAATTAGCATCGCTCTCATTCTTCCTTCGTATGGATTCATTCCTTTTTTCTCTACGAAATAAGTTGGAAGCCATCCTCCAATAATTGACAATAATGTAATCATGTAAAGCACAAATAAAGGAAGGGCTGCTTCTGTAGAATCCATTCCGTAAACAGAACTCAAATAAGCTGGAGTCCAGAATAAAAAGAACCACCAAACACCATCTGTCATGAATTTACCGAATGCAAAAGCCCAAGTTTGTTTGTATTTAAAACATTCCATTAAAGAAACTTTTGAAGTCGTTTCTGGCACATAACCAACTAATTTGCTGTCGGCAATATCGTCTTGCTGAATATAAGCCAATTCTTCTGGTGTAACTTTGGAATGTTTCTCTGGCTTATCGTACATAAACATCCAAAATCCCATCCAGACAAATCCTAAAGCTCCAATGATGATGAAAGACATTTCCCAACCAAAAGATTTTGCAATAAACGGAATTGTAATTGGCGCCGCTAAAGCTCCAACTGTTGCTCCTGCATTGAAAATACTAGTTGCAAAAGCTCTGTCTTTTTTAGGAAAATATTCTGCTGTTGTTTTAATGGCTGCCGGAAAGTTTCCTGCTTCTCCAACTGCTAAAACGAAACGAGCAAAAATAAACAAAGCCACACTTACATTGATTACCAATGCTGTATCGCTTATTGTACCAATTATTTCTTTTGAACCATGAAAACCAACAAACCATTCTCCCGTAATAATTCCTGAAGTTGCAATACCGCAGAAAGCGTGAAGACAAGCTCCTACAGACCAAATTCCGATTGCCCAAAGAAATCCTTTTTTAGTATCCAACCAATCTACAAATCTTCCTGCAAACAATAATGATACTGCGTAAAAAATAGAAAATAAAGCGGTAATATTTCCGTAGTCGTTATTAGTCCAGTGGAATTCTGGCGCAATAAAATCGCTCCATGTTAACGAAAGTACTTGTCTATCCAAGTAATTGATTGTAGTCGCAAAAAACAGCAATGCACAAATACTCCAACGGTATTTTCCTGTAGTTTTAATGCTTTGATTTACTGCAACAGTTTCGGTTTGATTCATAGTAAGTGGGTATTATAGTTTTATAATTTTTGGTCATCTTAAAAGACTGTGTTTACTGCTTTCTAAAAATATTAAAATCAATAAATTAACACCTTCAAAGAAAATAAATGTAATCGATTGCACAAATATAGTTTTTAATCTGTACAATCCAAATAATATTGTGTAAAAAATTATTTTAGCTTCTAAAATAAACATAATACATAAAAAAAAGAATACAAAATTACACATTAAACAATATATTTGTTAAAAGGTAGCGGGTGAAATTCATCCTTTTTAAGGGGTAAAATTGTCCTTAAATTTACAATTAAAAAAGTATTTCTTGTTCAATTTTAATTAATTTAGGCCATCGGTTGCAATTTTTCAACTAAAAAACCTATACTATTACAAACCAAATAATTACAAACTAAATTGAAAACTACAAAAACACAATTTTCAAGAGGAATTACATTGAGTTTTCTTCTTTTTTCAGGGCTATTTTCTATGAGTGCACAAAATCAAGTGATCCCATTATGGGATAAAATTCCAGATGAAGTAAAAGCAAGCAATTATAAAGAAAAACCAGAATTAAAAGACGGAAAAGTTCAAAGTACAAGCCAAGTCTCTGTTCCTACTTTGAGCATTTTTATTCCGAAAGAAACAAAACCAAATCAGACTGCAGTTGTAATTTGTCCTGGCGGCGGTTACACACATTTAGCTTTTGACAAAGAAGGAACAAAAGTCGCTGAATGGTTTAATAGTTTAGGGATTGCCGCATTTGTCTTAAAATATAGAATGCCGACTGATTTAACGATGAAAAACAAAAACGTTGGACCATTGCAAGATGCTCAGGAAGCCATTCGATACGTAAGACAAAATGCAGCAAAATGGAATATTGATCCAAATAAAGTTGGAATTTTAGGTTTTTCTGCTGGAGGACATTTGGCTTCAACGGCATCAACTCACTATGACGATAAAGTTTATGAATCTGCCTATAAAGTAAGTGCACGTCCTGATTTTTCTCTGCTGATTTATCCTGTAATTTCTATGGAAAATGAAATTACACATAAAGGTTCTCAAACCAATTTACTTGGAGAAAATCCATCAAAAGAGTTAATAGATTCTTTTTCGAACGAAAAGAAAGTGACTTCTCAAACTCCACCTACTTTCTTAATTCACGCTACAGATGATACTGTTGTTATACCAGAAAACAGTATTAATTACTATTTGGCGTTAAAGAAAAATGGAGTTTCAGCAGAATTGCATATCTACGAAAAAGGCGGTCACGGATTTGGGTTGGGTGTTGCGGACACTAGTAAATTTTGGACTAGAGATTGTGCGGAATGGCTAAAGTCAAACGGATATAATTAAAAACAGAAAGGCAAAACTTTTACAAGTTTTGCCTTTTATCAAAAAAAAAAAAAAAACAAAAAGGAATTATAGAAACCAATTTAATATGTTTAAGCAGTAATTTCTTGTTCTGCTGTATTTTTCAATTTAGGAGCGGGAATTGCTTTACTTGCTACTTTTGGTTTTGGAGCAGGTTTCTTTTTACCAAATTTCTGTTTTCCCCACCAGATAATAAATCCTGTAATTGGTAAACTGGCTGAAATTAAACTGGCCAAAAAAGCAATAATTTTACCCGTAAGTCCAAGAACGCTTCCTACGTGAATATCATAATTCATACGTCGAATCTTGTCTGGAATATTGGCTTCGATATACTTTCCTGAAAAAGGAGTTTTAATCGAAATTTCCTTTAAGCTTTGCTGATCAAAACTATATCGATCCATGTTATAAAATGTGTGTTTTTGCTTGTAAACAAAAGCACCAATCGGGTCCGCCGGTTTTCCTGGAATACTAATCATAATTCCAGCTGCCTGAGGATTTTCTTTTCTTAAATTCAATAAAACTTTATCGGCTGTTGTGATATTAAATGCTGCCACATTGGTTGTGTCAGATTTTGGAGACTCGCGGTTTTCAACCAAAGGTTTTCCTCCAGAAGTTACCCAGTATAAAGACTTACTCCACCATCCAAAACTCCATACTAAGCCTGTTACGGCAATAAAAAACAGGAAAATACAGCTGTAAAAACCGAATACATTATGCATGTCATAATTAACACGTTTAAAGCTGGCATCCCATTTAATTTTAAAACTTTTATCTATAATGGATTTAATCCATTTTGTTGGCCACCATAAAACGATGCCTGAAATTAATAATACAACGAAAATTAAAACTGCAACCCCAACGATTGGTCTTCCAATATCATAAGGAAGCCATAATGCGCGGTGTCCGTTTAAAATCCATCTGAAAAAATCTGGTGAATCTCCTCTAGAAAAAGTCTTCACATTTAATACTTCACCCGTATACGGATTCATATAAACACTTATAAAAGTACCGTTTCTTCTTCCTCCTTTACCTTTCTTTTCCTTACCTTTTCCTTTTTCGCCAGGTTTTCCTTGAGGTTTTAGTTCAGATTTTGCCTTTTCTTTATTTTGGGCTAGCTCTTTTTTTCGTTCACCTCTTTTTTGTTCTCCTTTTTCACCACGCCCTCCTCTTTCACCTTCTTCTTTTTTCTCAACAAAATAACCTACAATCGCAGCTTCATCTTTTGCACCAAAAGTGACACTGGTAGCTTTTTTATCTTTCATTTTTTTATCTGCAATCGAAACCAATTGCGATGGCAGTAAAAATGCTTCTTTCTGAGGTTTTACAAAACGCCAGTCTTCTATAAAATCTTTTATTTCATTTTCGAAAACATAAATACAGCCTGTAAGACTGACAATAACTACAATAATTCCAGATGCCAAACCGAGCCACAAATGCAGCCAAGCCATGATGCGCTTAAAAAGCGACTTTTTACTTTTTTTCTTATTATTTGGTTTTGAAGAAGAAAACATAATTGGATAGATAAATAGGATAAATAAAAAAACCGCAAGTCCTCATCAAATAAGGACTTACGGCAAAAAAATATTAGTATTTTAATTTTTGGATTGCAGTAATTTGTCCGCCTTCAACTTTCATACCTTTTGTTGCAACAGCAGTTGTACCGTTGATTGAGTAAATCCAGTTTCCATCAGGAGTATTAATACCTACAATTGCAGAGCTTCCATCTTCTGAAGTAATATTGTAACGGCTAGTCACAGAAGTTAATGTTTCTGGAGCACCTGTCACCCAAGTAAACGTTTGGTTGTAAACATCTGCAATTGCCATTTTAACTGCACCATTGTTTTTTCCAACATTTCCATACATTAACAATAAGAATTTACCTTTTGAAATGTAGCTTGTAGAAGAAATTTTATATCCGCCAGATTTTTCTTGAACATTAAAGAAGTACGTTTTATCAAACTCTGTAGTTCCTTTTTTGATTCTCACAACCGCAGAAGGTTTTGTAGAAGTCATTACAGCATTGCTGGTAGCAATCGCTCCAGAGAAACCGTAAGCATCTCCATTTTCATCTTGAAATAATCCATTTGTGAAATAGGCTCCTAAATAACTAGTACGGTTATCTTTGATTACTTTTTCTAATTTCAATTCTGGGTAGTTGTAAACAGCAACCCAAGTACTATCTGGATTCGCAGTTCCGAAGTTGTCTACACCATCTCCTTTGATACTCATATAAGGCATATACACTTTATCTCCAACTTGAGTTGCCCAAGTAAAGAAAGCTCTTTCTCCATTTTTAGCCAATACTTTAGTATCTTGTTGAGCCTCACCTGTAATAAGTGATTTTGTAGCATCAATTTTGTACATAGAAGCAATAGAAGCACCACTTCTTGGAACTTTAATCGTTAAAATATCTTGGTTTACAGCAGCAAATACGTGTACCGTTTCTGCTTGAAAGTCAGATTTCTTAACTAGTTTCCCTTCAGAATTTAAGTTATAAGTTGTAACAGCTCCTGGGTTTCCTTGTCCGTAAAGTAAACTAAAGAAATTGTTTTGTGCTGTAATGTAATAACGATATGTTCCGTCTTGCTCCAATCCGTTTCCTGTGGTTGTGATAACTCCAGTAGAGACATCATCTGCAGTTAATAAATAATCTGCAATTCCTGCCGCTCCCGTTGTTGCAGTAATAATATATTTAGTTTTTCCTGTATCGTTTCCTCCGCCAGTTTCACCTCCTGATTTATCAGAATCACTGCTGCAAGAAAATGCTGTAAAAGCTAAAACAGCTGATAATAAAGCTAATGTTGTACTTTTTTTCATTGTATTATGGTGTTTGTATTAAAATTTAATTATTTGATTTACTGAAGTAATATCTCAACTTGATGTAAAAAGCCCTACTTGGTTTTTGTAATGAAAAATTGTCGTAAAGCTTATTATCTAAAAGGTTTTTACATTCTAAAGCAATGTTGTATTTTCCGTTTGCCATAGTGTAAACTGCATTCAAATCATGGCTAAACTGTTGCGGAATTTCCAATTTGCTGTCTTTGCTTCCCATACTTGGCCAAGACAAATAGTACGTATGCACATAAAGCAGGTTGTAACCAACAGAAAGATTGTTACCTTTTTTCCAAACATTATTAAAAAACATGGTCGCATCTGCATTACCAAATAAATAAGGCATATTCGGAATTCTGTCATTATAAAAAGGAGATACGTAGTTCTGATTGGGCTCGTACATTGTCTTATTTCTAATGTTCTGGTAGGTAGCATTGAAACCGGCAGTAAAACGATTCCCGTATGAATATCTTACCTCACCATCAATACCATAATTTGTCACTTTTCCCTGATTGACATTTGTCGTCATGGTTTGGTTATTATTCAATGTCGGACGAATAAAATCTACAGCATTTCTATGCAAAAGATTTACATCAAATGATAAAGCATTTTTTTCGCTGAAACTCGTCTGATAGCTTGCTCCTAAATTATAGTTGTTACTAGATTCTGGTTTCAAAGAAAGATTTCCTTCTAAATTATCATTGACATTACCAAAGATTTCCTCTGGAGTTGGCAATCTATAAGTCTTTTCATAAGAGGCTTTAATCTGCAGATTACGTTTTAAATAATAACTCGTAGCCGCTCCATAACCAGTTGTAGAAGTATGGTCTACATATTTCTGATAAGCAATGTCTCCTGTAGCTCCTGAAGGATTGTAACTTCTTGAATAAGTAGTTTTTAATGAATAGTCTTTTAGAAACACAGAAGTACTCCACTTGTCATTATAATCCAATTTATACCCCAATCCTAAAACATTTTTTTGCGTTTTTTTAGGCTGTTTATAAACCAATGATTCCGGAACCAACTCGTCACTTTCTTTACGGTCGAACGTATTAAACGTATTGTTGACCATAAATGAGTGTCGCTCATTAAGCGTATAGGTTGCATTGGCAGTCGCTATACCATTGTTGTTGTAGAACTTACGAAGCGTACGACTTCTTTCTCCTCCCGCTCCTTCATATTGTTTGTAGTCTCCAAACCAATTGTATCTTCTAAAAACGGTATCAATATTCTGCTCGTAACCAAAATTGTAATTCCCTGTAACATTCACGTTCAGTCCTTTGGTAAACAAGTCTTTTACCTGATATTTTAAAGTTGGCATTACGATGCTTCCTTTTCTGTAAATCTCACCAAACACACTTACCATTCTAGCGCCTGTCTGAATATCAGCTTTATTCTCTCCTCCCGTGAAACCAATCATTAATTTATCAGCATATTTTTTTCCGGTTATCCCGACATTTACAATCACTGTCTCGTTACGGTATTTATCATGGAAACGTCTTACTCTCTGATTTGGAAAATAAGCACCCGTATTTAAATCGGCTACATCTACATTTACCCAATAGTTGTTATCTGAATAGTTCTGAAAAGCATTAATTTCTGTTGTAAAACCGCTTTTTGCCGTATAACCTGCGTTTATGCTTGAACGATGCGTATTAAAAGATCCAAATGAATAAGAAGCATCTACAAAAGTTCTTGGTTTACTATTCGTTACAATATTTATTGCTCCACCCAAAGCATCTCCTCCTAACCAAATTGGCACAACCCCTTTGTACACTTCTACACGATCTGCCAGATTGATCGGAATATTATTCATCTGAAAAGAAGAACCAAAATTATCCATCGGAACTCCGTCAATAAAAACTTTAATCTGATTTCCTGAGAATCCGTTTATAGAAAGCTCCGATCTAGAACCTACTCCACCTGCTTCACGGTTACGAACACCAGAAACACGGTCCAAAGCATGCGATAAATCTAAAGTTGAGTTGTGTAGCTTTTTAGCATCAATTGCAGTTACACTATAAGATTGTTTATTTACTTTGTCCGTTTGAGATCTCCCCAATACGGTTACACTTTCTAACTCCTGCAATTCACCTTCCATTTTAATTGAAAGATCCAAATTGCCTGAAACTTCAATCTGTTTTTTTTGAACTGCAAATCCCATTGCTGAGATTTTTAATGTATGTTTTCCTGATGGTACATTTTTTAAAATATAGGTTCCGTTTTCATCTGAAATAACACTTAAACCTGTTTTTTCGATGACAACTGTTGCAAACGGAATTGTTTCTCCAGAATTTTCAACAACTTTCCCAGACACTGTGAAACCTTGATTTTGCTGGGAAAATGATAAGAACGTAGTTAGAAAAAATAAACTGGCAAATAAAAATTTTTGAATCGACATATCTTTAATTAGACTAATTATAAATAACTTTGCAGCAAAAGTACCATCAACGTCTCTAAAAAAGATAGGGAAAAACGGATTATTATTTTGTAAAAACGGATTATATTTTGAAAATCAAAGCCACTCTTCTAACTTCTCAAACGCCCATCATTAAAATTCAAATTGGAGATAAATATTATCCAAAAAGTATTTTAACCGAAGAAAATGTCAATATTGAAAATGAACATTCGGAAAAAATAATTAGTCGCCATTTCATAACCGAAGGATTGGTTCTACTTGATACTCAATTGTACTTCTCCAATTCTAAAACTATTCTTTTTGAAATTGACGAAGAATCTATTGTTATGAATTTTATTTATAGCAGTAACATAGAAACTCATATTGAGCAATTGGAAAGCGAAAAGTATTCTAAAGAAAATACACACAATATATTTTACACCAATAATTTTAAGGGATCATTTAAGATTCCGGCTCACAAAAATGTAAACTATCTTTCCATTATTCTTTCCAAAGAGTTCTATTATAACATCATCAACGAAGATTGGCAGCTGCATGAAAAATTTTCAAAAAAAATCCTTCAGAAACAATCGGGTTATTTAACCTCAAAATACCTTGCTTTTACACCAGCAATTCAATGGGTGACATCTGAAATAAAAAATTGCACCCGAGAAGGGGTTCTAAAGAGAATTTACATCGAAAGTAAAATTAAGGAACTTCTTATTCATCAGCTCGAAACATTAATTATCAAACCTTTACCAGAAGAAAAAATTAATGAAGAAGAGTACAGTAAACTTTTAGAAGCAAAAAAAATACTAGAAAACGATTATCACAACACTCCTACTCTTCCTGAACTTTCCAGACTTATTTCGTTAAACGAATTCAAATTAAAAAAGGGTTTTAAAGCATGTTTTGGAACAACTGTAAAAAGCTATATCATCAAACTTAGAATGGAGCATGCCAAAGAATTATTTCAAAGCAAAGCTTCTACAGTAAGCGAAACGGCGTATAAATGCGGCTATAAAGACGTTTCGCATTTTTCTGCAGCATTCAAAAGCTACTACGGATTTTCTCCTCAGAAATTTAAACTCAATACCGATATCATTCAGTTTTGGCTACTTGCTTTTTCCTTTATATGCTAAAAAAAGGGTTTTAAAATTCAGTCCGTCGACTTCCTCTTAAAACCCTTAAAATAAGACATTAATGTATAATCTAAACTTTTTATACAAGTACCCACGATCAAATGAATATGTCAAAATTTAATTCAAAAAAAATGTTTCTCCAAAAAACATGATTGTTAAAACCTAAAAAATGATATTCTAAAAAAGGTAAAAAACAGCATTTGTTTTTAAATTTCAACATGCCAAAAGTAAAGCCCTAAAAAGAGAATACCTTACGGTTTTCCTCATTGTATGAAAAAATTAACAACAAAATTTACAATTAAAATCCTTAAGTGTTTGTACTGCAAAATATTGCCAAAATATACTTTAACGAAATTTTAGCATAATAAAATATCGAATTCATACATAAAAAGGGCGAAAAAGCCTAAAAAAAATATTTCTTATCCTAGATTAAGTCTATTTTTCCAAAACCCTACCTACATTTGTTAGCGATTCAATTACGGAACTAGTCAATTAGTAATTTGACATCTAAAACTTGGTACCTTAATACCTCTTTATAAGAACTTTAGAAGCTATAAAAAATGAAAAAGTTGCAATTTTTATTACTCGGAAAAAATGAAGCTATTTTGGCTATTTTACTTCGTCTCGTTAATGCAGATGAAAACTGGAATGCCGTAGCTTTTAATAATGAAAAAGAAGCTCAAGAATACTTTCAGAATAATACAATTGATATTGTTCTTTTGAGTTCTGCAATTGAAGATCACGTCGAAAAAGAATTTACTTCTTTCTGCTTAAAAAATCAGCCGAATGTTGAAGTCATTGAGCATTTTGGAGGTGGAAGCGGTTTATTGAAATCTGAAATTCTGCATCGGTTACATTTGAAAGGAAAAATTTAAGTACACATTTTTTTCTTTTAAACATAATAAAAATCCACTATTCAATTATAAGAAATTTATGCTATTTTTGAGAACACAAATTTAAACCAATACCTCAAAAAGTAAGTTTCTTAAGATGAAAAAAAGCATCATTCTTTTATTAATTTGTTTTTCCTTTCAAATAGGAACTTCACAAAAAATATATTTCGAAAAAAGTAATTACAAAGACAGTCTGACCCTTAGCAGAAGCATGCCACTTCTTGCCAAAAAGGTACTCCCACTTTACAGAAATCCAAGCAAGGCTTCCTATTTAGATAATTATGCCAGAATACAATCTGTTGCAGGAGATTTTAAAGGGATGCATGAAACTTTTGTGGCCTATTCGCAGGAAATTTTAGGCGACAGTATTGCCAACAGGCCTTTAGGTTTTGTTTACAAAACTTATGGAAAAACAGTTTTAAAAGAACCTAAAACAAAAGCTGATTTTGAAAAAGTCTTTACAACTGAGTTTTACAAATTATACAATACTTTAAACACAGATGGAAAAAGCTGGGCGGAAGGATATTATGAATTAAAACTATCCGACATTAAAAACGATTTTGAAACACAGCTTAAAACTGTTCAAGATAATGACAGCATTAGTGTCGAAAATGCTGCGCAAGTATGCCGACAATATTCACGCTATTTTATTTTAAGCAAGACACTTTCTCTCGCTCATAAAATAATTTCAAAAATAGAGGCTGAAACTTATATAATAGACCGTGATATCATTATTAAATTGCCAAACGGAAGCACAATTTCTGCCACTATGGTAAGACTTAAGAGTGTATCTGAACCACAACCCGTTGTTATGAAATATAATATCTATGCAGGAAATGAAGTAAGCGACTGCAAAGAAATTGCGAATATGGGCTATGTAGGTTTTGTTGCCAATACACGAGGCAAACGTTTAAGCAATGATCCTATAGAACCCTACGAACACGATGGTGACGATGCGTATCATATTCTTGACTGGGTTAGCAAACAGCCGTGGTGCAATGGTAAAATTGGATTATACGGTGGCAGTTATTTAGGTTTTAGCCAATGGAGCGCTGTAAAAAAAGTGCATCCTGCTTTAAAAACAATCGTACCATTAGTTTCTGTTGGTGCAGGAATTGATTTTCCTATGCAAAACGGCATTTTTATGAGTTATGCCTTAAAATGGATTCATTTGGTTGCCAATACTAAATTAACAGATCTCAATAGCTTTTTGAACAGCAAAAAATGGGATGAAGTTTTTACTCAATATTATAAAACTGGAGCGAGTTTCCGTTCCTTAGACAAAATTGAAGGTAATCCTTCCCCTTTATTTCAAAGATGGTTGGAACATCCTGCTTATGATAGTTACTGGCAGAATATGACGCCGCAAAAAGAAGCTTTTGCAAATATTAATATTCCTATTTTAAGCACAACCGGTTATTATGATGACGATCAGTTGGGAGCGATGTACTACTACAATCAGTACCAAAAATATAATAAAAGCGATAATTATTATCTTATAATCGGGCCTTATGATCATGGCGGTTCACAAGGGACTCCCCGAAAAGAATTAGGAGGCTATACCATCGATGAGGCGGCAAATATTCCAATTAATGCCATTATTTTTCAGTGGTTTGACCATATTTTGAAAGGTGCAAAACGTCCAGAAATTTTAAAGGATAAAGTAAACTTTGAAATTATGGGCAAAAATGAATGGAAAAGTGTTTCTTCTTTAGACAAAATGCACAATGATAACCTAAACTTTTATTTAAGCAGCAGCAATTCGAAATATTCATTACAAAAAACAGCTCCCAAAAAAGCCGTTTCTATTAACCAAACTGTTGATTTTACAGATCGATCTGAAATTAATATCTATAATGATGACTATGTAAATGGTTTTCCTAAAGTTATAGATTCGGTTTTTAAACCAGAAAAACATCTATTGGTTTTTGAAAGTGACCCTCTTGAAAATTCAACTATAATCAGCGGTTCCTTAAAAACATCATTAAAAATAAGCACTAACAAAAAAGACATAGATCTCGAAATACAGCTTTATGAAAAAACAGCGAAAGGTCAATATTTCGCTTTAACCAACAATTTACAAAGAGCCAGTTTTGCAAAAGACAGAACCAAAAGACAATTATTGACTCCTAACAAAATAGAAACAATTGACATTGAACAAACTTTTATAATTTCAAAAGAATTAGAAAAGGGAAGTTCGATAGTAATCGTACTAGGAGCTAACAAAAATCCAAACTGGGAAATTAATTACGGTACCGGTAAAAATGTGAGCGACGAAACCATTGCTGATGGCCAAGAACCTTTACAAATAAAATGGTACTCTGACAGCAAAATCACAATTCCAATTTTAAAATTGTAAAAACATTTTTCAGCTATGGAAAAAACATATTCGGTTGTATTTTATTCTAGAAACTTGGTTGAGCCTATTAAAAAATTAAAAGACTTTTTAAGAAGCAAAATCAAATGGTACAACAGCTGTAATTCTGAAGCACATATTACAATTTGCGAATTTACGATCGATGATTCGCAACTCGATTCAATCAAACAAAAGCTTTCTAAAATTTCGGATACTTTTACCCCATTTCAAGTTTCTTTAAATCATTTTAGTTCTTTTCCAAACAGTGGCGCTTTTTTTATTGGTGTAAACGAAGATTCAGAAAAAAAACTTGTTCCAATTATGAAAAAGCTTCATGAAACTTTGAAGTTTTTAAAACTCAAAAAAAGCGATAACCCGCATATGTCAATCGGAAGAAGATTAACTCCCGAAAATCTTAAAATTGCCACTGACCTTTTTACAGCAATTGATCTCAATTTTCTATGCAATGAAATTGTTTTAAGAGAATTTGATCCTGTAATAAAACAGTTTTTTGTGATTGATGCTTTTCCTTTTGGAAGCAATCCAGAGCCTGAATTTGTTCAAGGGATTCTTTTTTAATCGCAAATCGCTAAGATTTACGTAATGTACACTAGGTTTAATTCTTTGCGAACCATGCGAAAAAACCTTGTGTCCTTTACGGTTAAATAAACACAAAGCAAAACAACCTGCAACTTTAAACTTGAAACAAACAAAAACTAATCTTTATATTTTTCGTATATTTGAATTTCGCAATTCATCACCATATGAAATCTCTAGATTCCTTTTACCAAGATATTACCGAAGGTTCAACTGTTGATCCAACTTCATTATTGCCAAACGACATTCAGAAAGAAATCGGGCATTTTAATGTTTTCGATATTAAAGAACTTCTGGAACGTATGAAAGGAAAGCCTGGAATGCCTTATGATCGCAGAGCGTATTATAAAATAAGTTTGATTAGAGGCCACAATAAAGCCGAATACGCAGATAAAGTAATTGAAATAGAAAAACAAGGATTGTTATTTGCAACACCAAAAATTCCGTACAACTATTTACCGCAAGACACCAATCAAGGCGGACAGTTTTGTGTTTTTACAAGTGAATTTTTATCTAAAAATAAAAGCGGAATTGATTTGGACGAACTCCCAATTTTTGCTTCAGACGGATATCCTATTTTTCAGCTTTCGGATGAAGAAGTTTCAGAAGTAGAATTGATTTTCAATAAAATACAAAAAGAAATCAACTCGGATTATATTTATAAATATGATTTAATTCGAAATTATGTAGCGGAGTTAATTCACTTCGGACAAAAATTACAGCCTATTACAGCATTATATTCTAAACACAATTCGGCAGCGAGAGTTTCTTCTTTATTTGCTGAATTATTAGAAAGGCAATTCCCTATTGAGTCTCCAAATCAGCGATTAGAATTGCGAACAGCGAAAGATTTTGCGGAAAGATTATCTGTTCATGTGAATCATTTAAATAAGGTTTTAAAGGAAAACACCGGAAAGACCACAACCGAATTAATCAGTAACCGCTTGACAAACGAAGCTAAAATACTTTTAAAACAAACGGATTGGAATATTTCTGAAATCGCTTATTCACTTGGTTTTGAGGAATTGGCGCATTTTTCCAATTTCTTTAAAAAACAAACTTCCTTTACACCGATTGCTTTCAGGAATTAGTTATTTTGTTTCAGGTTTCAGGTTTCAGGTTTCAGGTTTCAGGTTTTCTAGAACTTTTTAAAAGTTTTACCAGTCAGTTTGGAGTTTGGAATTTAATTTTTGTGATTTAACTCTCATGATTTGAATTTCGCAAACATCCATTTGATATTTACAACTTCCCAAGTCTTCTTCGCTCCTACCTTTGTCTCATCAAATTAAAAGAACGAAAAGATGGATTTATCAAATAACAAAATTTTAATTACAGGCGGTGCAAGCGGTATCGGACTTGGACTTGCCGAACGATTTATTCAGGAAAACAATACGGTGATTATTTGTGGGAGAAGGGCTTCTCTTTTAGAAGAAGTTAAAGCTAAATTTCCATCAATTATTACTAAAGTATGCGATTTGTCTTCAGAAGAAGAACGCATAGCGTTATTTGAGTGGATTAAAGAAAATCATCCTGATTTAAACGTTTTGGTCAATAATGCAGGAATTCAAAATTGGATGACTATAACGGATGCTGATTTTTATGAAAACATGAAAAATGAGCTTACTACCAATATTGAAGCTCCACTTCATTTAACTTCTTTATTTATTCAGTTGCCATCTCTTAAAACCGTAATGAATACTACTTCTGGATTGGCGTTTTCTCCTTTTGCAAAAGTTCCCGTTTATTCGGCTACAAAAGCGTTTTTCAGATCGTTTACGCTTTCGCTTCGTCATTTATTAAAAGAAAAAAACATTGAAGTTGTCGAAATTATTCCACCAGCATTAAATACAGATTTGGGCGGAATCGGTCTTCACGATGCACATCCGAGCGTAAGCAGTTTCATCGAGTCTATTTTTGAACAATTAAAAGAAGGCAAACAAGAACTTACTTTCGGAACCAGCGAAACCAGACTAAACGCAAGCGCAGAAGAATTGAGAAATCATTTTAATGCAATGCATTCTAATTAAGTAAAATGTTGAATGTGAGATGTGAGATAAAAAAAGGAATCCTACCTTAAAAAAACATGACGAAAATTTCACATCCACATTTCACATCTTACAACTAACATTTTACATTTCACAAATTAACAAATTAACAATTAAAAAAAATATGGCAGTAAATACAAAAATAGCTCTAGTTACAGGCGGTAGCAGAGGTTTAGGAAAAAACATGGCGATTGCAATTGCAAAAAAAGGAATCGACGTAATTATCACGTACAACAGCAAAAAAGAAGAAGCTGATTTAGTGGTAAAAGAAATTGAAAGTTTAGGTCAAAAAGCAGCTTCATTACAATTAAATGTAGCAGAATCTGGCACTTTTGATTCTTTCTTCGAAAATATCTCTAAAGTTTTAAAAGACACTTTCAAGACCGATAAATTTGACTTTTTAGTAAACAATGCCGGAATCGGAATTCACAATTCTTTCATTGGAACAACTGAAGCAGAATTTGATCAATTAACTAATATTCAGTTTAAAGGGCCGTTTTTCTTAACTCAAAAAGGATTAAATGTAATGAATGATGGTGGCGGAATTGTAAATATTTCTACAGGTTTAGCTAGATTTTCTTTCCCTGGTTACGCCGCTTATGCTTCTATGAAAGGCGCGATTGAAACTTTAACCAAATATCAGGCGAAAGAATTGGGTGCAAGAAAAATTAGAGCTAATGTAGTGGCTCCCGGCGCTATCGAAACCGATTTTGGAGGAGGTGTGGTTCGTGACAATGAACAAATGAATCAGCAAATTGCTTCTGTGACGGCTTTAGGAAGAGTTGGTTTACCTGATGATATTGGCAGTGTTGTAGCCTTTTTATGTACCGAAGAGGCACGCTGGATAAATGCACAACGCATTGAAGTTTCTGGTGGAATGATGCTGTAAGAGTGAATTTCAGGTTTCAGGTTTCAGGCTGAACGTGAAACTTGAAACCTGAAACTAAAAAAACAAACTAAAAAAACAAAACCCGATAAGCAACCAAAAACTTATCGGGTTTGTCATTTCAAATAATATTTGAATTAGTAAAGCGTTTTAGTTTTTTTCTACAGAGACATTAAAACCTCCCTCTGCGTCAAAAACAATATCATAAAATTTAGTGTCTTTTTCTACACCGACTTCGTACGTTGTTTTTTTCTTATCATCTACCACCATTGCAATTTCTTGAATGGCTTTCGCTTTGTAATTCTTTTTTAAATAAGACTGTGCTTTTATTGGAAGCTGTTTAAACGGAATCTGCAATTCATAGGCTTTCATGTTTCCGAGATTATCATAAATCGCTACCGCTTTGGTTTTATCATCTACATTGTATCGCGCTTCAAATCTAATCTCGTCTGCATCATCTCCAACATATTCTTCAGACCAGACCGGCACCTTTCCTACATATTCTCTCTCAAAAGCAAATCGAACCTTTTCTGGAGGCGTGATTACTTTTTTCATATTGGTTCCTTCCTGCGCAATTAAAAAACTACTGCATAAAAAAGTAAAAGACAAAAGTACGTTTTTCATAGTTTCATTTTTTAAATTAAACTTTAATAACGTATTAAATTTACTACTTTTTTTATTAAGATAAGATGAAGAAATTAACATTTTTTGTAAGTAGAAGAAACTCCTTTAAAATCAAGCACTCACTTACAATTCGAGCTTTTTTAAACGGTCTGTCAATTCTCTTTTATAAGTAATTCCGATTGGGATTCTTTCGTTTTTAATGACTACAAAATCTTTTTCTGTTGCGTCAATTTTATCCAATGCCACGATATACGATTTATGAATACGCATAAAACTCTTTTCGGGCAGGCATTTTTCAAACTCTGTAGTTGTAATCGAAGCGAGATATGTTCTTTTGGTAGTGTGAAGTTTTACGTAATTGCCAAAACTCTGCGCGTATAAAAGCTGATCCAATTCAACATCCATGAGATATCCGTCTACTTTTACGCTAACCGAATTTACGGTTTCCTCCGCTTTTTGTTTTACACTTTCTGTTGCAAAAAAACGGTCAATTGCTTTTAAAAATCTCGGAAAGTAAATTGGTTTCAGTAAATAATCAATTACACCATAGTCGTAACTTTCTAGCGCAAATTCAGAATAAGCTGTGGTCAAAATAGTTTTAGGATGCGTCGGAAGAATTTTAAGCAATTCCATTCCTGAAATTTCAGGCATATTGATGTCCAGAAACATTAAATCGACTGAATTTTCTCTGAGATAATTCATCGCTTCAATGCCGTTATAGCCTTGAAAAACCAATTCTAACTGCGGATTCTGCTTAATGTAATTAGCCAGAACGTAATGCGCAGCGGGTTCATCATCAATTATAATGCATCTTTTTGTTTCTCTCATCCTACAAACTTTTTAAGCTGTATTTGTAAATCTACAATATAAGTCTGTTTATCGTCTTTTACATCCAATTTATAGTCTTTTCCATAAATTAAATTCAGACGTTCAATCGTGTTTTTCAAGCCGATTTTGGTCGAAATCACATCATTTTTCTTCGGAATTGAATTGGCAACATGAAGATGAAGCAATCCACTTTCAACAGTAATATTAATTTTTACGAAGCAATTTTCGATAGCACAAGTCCCATGTTTAAAAGCATTTTCAATAAATGCAATTAGCAGCATCGGAGAAATTTTATACGTGTATTCAATATCTACTTTACTTTCAAAATTAATCTCACAACGATAACCAACACGCTCTTTTTCTAGCTGAACGTAGCTGTTTATAAATTCCAATTCGTCTTCTAGAGAAACACATTGTTTGCTGTTACTTTCTAATTGATAACGCATTAACTGCGAAACCTTCATAATTAAATCTGGCGTTCTGTCTGGAAACTGAAGACTAATTCCGTACAAAGTATTAAAAGTATTGAACAAAAAATGCGGATTTAATTGTCCTTTCAATGAATTCAATTGCATTTGATTGAACAATAAAGCCGCATCGGTTTGTTTTCTGTGAATACGATAAAACTTAAAGACAATTATCGGACTCAGAATGCAGACCAAAGTTCCTAAAACACTTGCCAATTGGTACACATAACTTCTCTGATGCGAATTTTGATACAAATGGCAATTGGCAAACATATCCATTCTTGTAATTTCATACAATATGACCGAAAATACAAAAACTCCAAAAAGCGTTAAAACAATATACGTAAAAGGCTTGTTTGCTTTGAATAAGATGGGAAGGAGAAAAAAGCGGTTAAACTGGGCATGCATGTATAAAATGCAATAGAAAAACACACCCATAGCGATAGAAATGAAGGAACTAAACAACATCCAATCATTTTTCAGGGTATATATTGTAAATGAAAAAAGGACAACGGCAACCTCCTGCCACCATTTGTTATCCAGTATGTTATCAATTTTTTTATTCATTCTTAATTTTGAAATAGTTTACAAAGTACGAACAAATATTTAATTATTTTTTTCAAAAAATGACCAATTCAATTCGTCATTTACTAGTGCAGTACATCACTTAACCTGACTTTTATCAGTATAAGAGAAATAAATTTGTTCCATCAAAACATTTTATATCACACCTTGAGTTTATGTATTTCAAAAAAATTACCTTATTATTTTTATTGATTTTTGCCTCAATCGGTTACGCTCAAACCCTGTCTTTAAAAGAAGCTGTTAAAACAGGACTTGAAAACTACGGTTCTATCCGGGCAAAAAACAATTACACCAATGCATCAAAAGAGACTCTAAAACAATCCCGTCGTGATTACTTGCCAAACCTTAACTTATCGGCACAGCAGGATTACGGAACTGTAAACGGACAAAACGGACCGCTTTACGGATTTGGAGGTTTAGGAGTTGCTTCATCAGGTTTACCTCTTCCTGAACAAAACTGGAATTCGGCGTTTGGTGCGCTTTATCTGGTCAACATGAACTGGGATTTTTTCACTTTCGGAAAAACACAGGAAAAAATCAATTTATCTAAAATTGATGTTCAGGCCAAAGAAAAAGATTTAGAGCAGGAAAAATTCCAGCAGGAAATCAAAATTTCGGCTGCTTATTTAAATCTATTGGCAAGCCAGAGATTATTGATTTCACAGCAAAAAAATCTGGATCGTGCAGAAGTTTTCAAAAAGACAGCTGTTGCAAGAGTTAAAAACGGATTATTGGCCGGAGTAGATTCTACATTGGCAACTGCCGAGGTTTCAAAAGCCAAAATTGCTTTAAACCTAGCGAGAAATTTCGTTAAAGAACAAAACAACAAATTGGTCGATTTAATGGGCGTTCCGCCACAGGATTTTGTTACCGATACGCTTTTTGTAACGCAGATTCCAAAAGAATTGATTCAAGGAAATGCGGCAAATGACAGTCTTCATCCGTTATTGCAACTTTACAAAACCAAAATCGATTACAGCAATCAGCAGGTTAAATTATACAAACGCTTTTATTACCCAACCATGAGTGCTTTTGGAGTTTTGCAAACCAGAGCTTCTGGATTTGAAAATTCTTATGCTACAGACCAAAATGCCTTTAGCAGAAATTATTGGGATGGCGTAAATCCGGATCGTACCAATTATTTGGTTGGTGTTGGAATTACTTGGAATTTAACCACTCCTTTTAGATCAAGCAAACAAGTAAGCGCTCAGAAATTTGTTTCTCAAGCTTTGCAGGAAGAATACAATCAGGCAGATAGAGAATTGAAATCGCAATTGAATTTTGCCGAAGATAAGATCAAAATTACTTTAGAAAATTATGCCGAAGCGCCGATTCAGGTTGATGCGGCAAAAAGAGCTTATGTACAGAAATCGACTTTATACAAAAACGGTTTAACTGATCTGACCGATTTGACACAAACGATGTATGTTTTAAATCGTGCCGAAATCGATCGTGATATTGTCAACAATAATGTATGGCAGTCGTTCTTACTGAAAGTGGCCGCAACGGGCAATTTTGACTTATTTATAAATGAATTTTAACTATAGATCCAAATGAATTTAATACGTTTTGCACTCCGCAAACCCATTTCCATATTAGTATTGGTTGCGGGTCTATTTTTCTTCGGAATTGGTGCCATCAAAGACATTAAGGTAGACATTCTGCCAAAAATGAATTTGCCGGTTATCTATATTGCGCATCCGTTTGGAGGTTACACGCCAGACCAGATGGAGGCTTATTTTGCCAAAAACTACGTAAACGTTTTACCTTTCTCGAACGGTATCAAATCGGTAGAAACCAAAAATATTCAGGGGTTAATGATTATGAAATTAACCTATTATGAAGGAACCAACATGGCTCAGGCTGCTGCCGAGTTAAGTGCTCTTTCCAACAGAATCCAAGCGGCTTTCCCTCCAGGAACGCAGCCTCCTTTTATCATTCGTTTTGATGCCTCTTCACTTCCAATTGGCCAATTGGTTTTGAGCAGTAAAATACGTTCAAACAACGAATTGCAGGATTTAGCCAACGTTTATGTTCGTGCTTCGTTTACTGCGATTCCTGGTTTATTATCTCCAGCTCCTTTCGGCGGAAGCCCAAGAACTATTGAGGTAAACGTTGATCCAGATTTATTGCGTTCTCATAATATGACGCCAGACCAAATCGTAGATGCGATTCGTCTGAACAATCAAACGGCTCCGTCTGGAAACGTTCGTATGGGCGACAAAAACTATATTACGCCAACCAATAATACGATTAAAGAAGTAAAAGATTTTGAACAGATTCCGTTATTCAAAGGCGGTGTTCAGAACTTAAAATTAGGCGATGTTGCTTCTGTAAAAGACGGTGCCGATATCACTGCGGGTTATGCTTTGGTAAACGGAAAACGTTCGGTTTACATTAGTATCGCAAAAGCAGGAGACGCTTCGACTTGGGATGTGGTTCAGAAATTAAAATCAGAATTGCCTAAAATTCAAAGTACACTTCCTGAAGATGTAAATATTACGTATGAATTTGACCAGTCGGTTTATGTAATCAACTCGGTTAAAAGTTTGATTACTGAGGGAATTATCGGTGCGGTTCTAACAGGTTTAATGGTTTTATTATTCTTAGGCGACCGTCGTGCAGCATTAATCGTAATTATGACGATTCCTATTTCGATTATTTCTGGGGTTTTATTCCTGAAATTATTCGGACAGACCATCAACTTAATGTCGCTTTCTGGATTAGCGCTAGCCATTGGTATTCTGGTGGATGAAAGTACGGTAACCATCGAAAATATTCACCAGCATCTCGACATGGGAAAACCAAAAGCACTCGCCATTTGGGATGCCTGTCAGGAAATTGCTTTACCTAAATTATTGATCCTACTTTGTATTCTAGCCGTATTTGCACCAGCATTTACCATGGTCGGAATTCCGGGAGCATTGTTCTTGCCATTGGCTTTAGCGATTGGTTTCTCAATGGTTATTTCATTCTTGCTTTCGCAGACATTTGTTCCTGTAATGGCCAACTGGATGATGAAAGGTCATGAAAAACACGTACACGAACCAAACATTACAGACGACGAAGCAGAATTTAACGCCTGCGGATTAACGCCTGAATCTGAACAAAATTTAATTGGTCAGAAAAAAGATTTAGTCGAAAGAGAAGATTTCAACAACGACGGAAAAGTAAGCGGTTTTGAAAAATTCAGAAATCGTTTCATGAGAACTTTAGATCGTTTGTTTGTTCATAAAAAAGCAACGACTATTATTTATCTAACGGGATCAATTATTCTGGCAATTGTTTTTATTAATTTTATCGGAAAAGACGTTTTTCCTAGAACCAATTCAAGTCAGTTTCAATTGAGAATGCGCGCTGTTGATGGAACTCGTCTGGAAAGAACAGAAGAACAAGCCAGAGTTGTTTTAAAAGAATTGGAAAAAATGGTGGGTAAAGATCATATCGGAATCACATCTGTATATGTCGGCCAGCACCCTTCTCTATTCTCGATCAACCCGATTTATTTATTCATGGCTGGTTCTCACGAAGCGGTTTTCCAAGTGAGCTTGAAAGACTATCATGAAGATATGGACGATTTTAAAGATGAATTTAGAGCAAGACTTAAAAAAGTATTGCCAGATACTAAACTTTCTTTTGAACCAATCGAATTGACAGATAAAGTTCTAAGCCAAGGTTCTCCTACTCCAATTGAGATTCGAGTAGCCGGAAAAGACAAAAAACGAAACGAATTGTACGCAACTCAAATTGTAGACAAACTAAAAGCGATTTCGTATTTCAGAGATGTACAGATTGGTCAGCCAATTCATTATCCAGCAATGAATATTGACATTGACAGAACCCGTGCTGCCGAATTAGGAGTTGACATGAATGATATTTCGCGTTCGTTGGTGGCTTCTACCTCATCTTCACGTTATACCGAAAAAAATAACTGGGTAGATGAAAAAGCTGGATTATCATATTCTGTTCAGGTTCAGGTACCTTTAAACAAAATGAAGAGTAAAACCGATATTGGAGAAATTCCGGTATTGAAAAACTCGCTTCGTCCTGTTTTAAGTGACGTTGCCAAAATTACACCAGGCTTCGTAAGCGGTGAAAATGACAATTTAGGGGCCATGCCATACATTACCGTTACAGCCAACATCTACCAAACCGATTTAGGTACGGCATCAAAAGATGTGAGCAAAACAATTAGTGCCTTGGGCGAATTACCTCGTGGTTTGTTTATCACGCCAATCGGACTAAGTACTGTATTGACTGAAACATTAAGCAGTTTGCAAACGGGGTTATTGGTTGCCGTTTTCGTAATCTTCTTAATGTTGGCCGCTAATTTCCAATCGTTCAAAGTTTCACTGGTTATTTTAACCACAGTTCCTGCCGTAGTTTTAGGATCTCTATTAATGCTTACGCTTACAGGTTCTACATTGAATTTACAATCGTATATGGGAATCATTATGTCGGTTGGGGTTTCTATTGCTAACGCCGTACTTTTGGTTACGAATGCCGAACAGCTCCGAAAAATAAACGGAAATGCCTTAGAATCTGCGCGTGAAGCAGCTGCATTGCGTCTTCGTCCAATTATCATGACATCTGTGGCGATGATTGCGGGAATGCTGCCAATGGCAATTGGACACGGCGAAGGAGGCGATCAAGTTTCTCCGTTAGGAAGAGCAGTTATCGGCGGATTATTATTTTCTACTTTTGCCGTATTATTGATCCTTCCGCAGATATTTGCATGGGCACAAGAAAAAACATCGACACAATCTGTTTCTTTAGATCCTGAAGACGAAGAAAGTATCCATTATATCTCATCAATAGGTAAGTCTAAAGCAATAAAGTCATAAAGTTGGAAAGTCGAAAGTCATAAAGTTGAAAGTCACAACTCGTTGAGTGTAATTATTTTTTAACACATAGAAACATAGATTTTAGTTTTAAATAAAAAAAGGTAAAAGAAAAAACTAGTTTTCACACATAGCTATTTTATTTATAAAAGTGAAACGCCTTTTATACACAAAGAAGAACTATGTATCTATGTGTTAAAATAATTACTCCAAAGAGTTAAAACATATTCATTATATAAAACCAAAAAATGAAAAGTAACATTATAAAATCATCTGCATTATTATTTACAGCATTAGTTGTATTAAGCAGCTGTGAAAAGAAAAAAGAAGAAACTGCGAAAGCAGAAATCGAACCTAAAGTTGAAACTTTCCTTTTATCGAAAGAAAAACTAACTACAGAATTGCGTTTACCAGCCGAATTAACAGGTTTCCAACAAGTTGATTTGTATGCTAAAGTGAGCAGTTTCGTAAAATTATTGAAAGTTGATATTGGTACGAAAGTAAAAAAAGGACAGCTTTTAATTGTTTTGGAAGCACCAGAAATCAGTTCGCAATTGGCTGCTGCCGAATCGAGACTGAAATCTATGGAAGCGATTTATGCTACCAGCAAAAGCACTTACAACCGTTTGTACGAAACAAGCAAAGTGGAAGGAACGATTTCTAAAAACGATTTAGAAATGGCAAGCGGTAAAAAGAACTCTGATTACGCGCAATACCAAGCCGCAATTGCAGCACATAAAGAAATCTCGATTATGAGAGGTTATCTAGAAATTCGTGCTCCTTTTGATGGCGTTGTAGCGGCTAGAAATGTAAATTTAGGTACATTTGTTGGCCCAGCAGGAAAAGGCTCAGATTTGCCTTTATTAACAATTCAGGAGCAAAGTAAATTACGTTTGGCAGTTTCTGTTCCAGAATTGTACACTGGATATTTACACCCAGGCGACGAAATGAGTTTTAATGTAAAATCGTTGCCAGAAACTTTTACAGCCAAAATTACCAGAATGTCTGGCGCATTAGATTTAAAACTGCGTTCGGAAAGAGTCGAAATGGATGTTCACAACACCAAAGGAAATTTATTGCCTGGAATGGTTGCCGAAGTTTTATTACCGCTTAACGCGAAAGACAGTACCTTTGTAGTGCCAAAATCGGCAGTAGTAAGTTCTGCAGAAGGAATATATGTGGTAAAAGTAGTAAACCACAAAGCGACTAGAGTTGACGTTAAAAAAGGAAGAGAAATCGAAGATAAAATTGAAATTTTCGGTGATTTGACTCCAAACGATAAACTGGTAAAAATTGCCAGCGAAGAAACTAAGGAAGGCGATACAATAAACGAATAACCTGCGTTTAAGTCTTCATTTTAGTAGATTACCAAAAACTGTACGCATTCTTAGGAATGCAAATCTAAAATTTGCTTAAGGACAGCTCCTCTTTTTGAGGGGCTGTTTTTTTTATTTAATAATTTCAGGTAAAAATACGTGGTTGATAATATTTGTAAATTGATATTTTTGAAAAAAACAATTGACTTAAAAGAGAAATACATAAATAATATTAAAACTTAATAATGAATGAAAGATGAGTATTTCGATTATATAGATGAGATGAGGCAATCAAAATTTGATGAACAGAGATATGTTGATGAAAAAATAATATATAGGAATTACAGATATAAACAAAGGAGAAAAAAAGTTGGACTGATTTTAACGCTTTTGGGTGTTTCAATATATCTATCACTTAGGCTATTAACCAATATTGAAAATATATATTCTGCCATTTTTGGATTATCGACAATTGTTATAGGTTTAGCTATTTTTTTATTAAATTATCTTCAAAATGATTATACAGCCATTAATAGTAGTTATTCTAATATAAATAATTATTTAATGATTGAACTCGAAGAATTAAGATTAGAATTTCAAAAATTTAAAAAAAAGACAGGAGTTTTAGATGATGATAAAAATATAGACAATTCTATAAATAATATTATAAACAAAATTTTTAATAAGGAATATATTCAAAATAAAATTGAAAAATCTTTTTCTGAAAATGCAGTAAAAAGCTCAAGACTTGATAATTTGTTTAATGAATTCGAAAAAACATCATATCGAATAAATGATGAATTAATAAGACTAAGAAAAAGCGCAAATATTAATTTAGTAATTGGCTCATTGTCTACAACAATTGCAATTTTTTCATTAACATATGAAGTATTCTTTTCTGAGTTAAATTTTAAAGAAACTGTCAATTTGTTATCGCACTATATTCCAAGAATATCTTTAGTCATTTTTATAGAAATTTTTGCTTTTTTCTTTCTGAAACTTTATAAAACAAATTTACTCGAAATTAAATACTTTAATAATGAAAAAACTAATATCGACTTTAAACTCATTACACTGAAAACTGCTTTATTCCAAGAGGATACTAAAATGATAAGGCTTTGTTTATCCGAACTTATAAAAACTGAGAGAAACTTTATTTTGAAAAAGGATGAAAGCACTGTTGAAATTGAAAAATTTAAATCAGACAAAAATGATAACCAAATATTAGCGAATTTAGTTGAGACAATTTTAAAGAAAAAATAGCAAATTCATATTTAAATCAAATCTTAACCATTTAAAAAATTAGTAAAATTATTACTTTTCATTGTATTTTGAAGATGATGCTATTGAATATCTTTCCATATTTTACACTTTTGTGTAAATCTATTTTAGGAAAAAACAGGAATTGAATTAAACAAAAATTCATATTACATTCAAGAAAAATACATCTAAGAATACAACTTATTTATAAATTTTAAATAACATAAATTTTCACATGGCAACAATCTCAAAAGGAGTAATTATTGAAACTCGTGACGTATTATTAAACTATCTTGAAAATGCTACTGAAAAAGATCTTGTTTTTTTTTCTGAAAATCCAATTAAAACATTAAAAGAATTAGGTATTTCTTTAGTAAATCGAATATCGCCTAGGAGATTATCACGACTATCAAATTACATTCGTATAATTATTGATAAAGTTAAAAGTGCTGTACGAGAATGGAGAAATTGTGCCGCTTGTAAAATTGCATTAAAACTTATATTTTTTGCATTTGCTACAATGTTAAATGTCCCATTAATTTCAATACTCAATCACTATGATTTTGTGCAGTTATTAGTGGATTTTTTTAATCAAACTACAGATCAAATAATAACGTACTTAAGCAACATAGGGATTACATTCGGAGAATATAATTTATTTGAAATAAATGATTTGATAGAACGTTTATGCTCAAAATTCGGACCATGTTCATAAATAAAATCTAACATTAAATATTAACATTTAGTATAATCATTTTTAAATTCTAACTTATAATTAAATCCCCTTACAACGTTAGTGTCTCATTCTTGAACATACAGAATGGTAAACAATCTAAAATCAAAAAAACCTCGATTCCAAAAAAAATCGAGGTTTTTCATTTTCATAACTCTTACTCCTCACTCAAATAAGGATTCAAGATCTCCGCCAATTCATTGAGCCAATAATAATTGTCTTCAAAATTTAAAAGTCCAATTTGTAGGGTTTCGTGCTGTCGGGTTACGCCGAGAGCTAGAATGCAGTTTACTTGTCTTAAAATTTTAGCCATATCTTCGGGATCTATAATATGGTTAAAAAAATCAATCAGCCTTGTTTCGGCTTCTTTGGAAAGGGTGTTTGTTTTCATAAAGTGAAGAATTTAAGAAAAACCCTCATACCTTAGCAGTCTTACGCTTCTTCACGGCGTCCAAGTCCTTTCGGAACTTTACTACATAGCACGAGGGCAAATTTTATGTTGTCTTAATGTGAAGATTTAAGAACTTCAAATTTAAGAAAACTTTTCAAAAAGAAGGATTTTTCTTTCAATAAATATATTGCTTTTATCAAATATAAGAAATCTATATTTCAGTAGCTATTTATCGCATTTTTGTCATTTCGACGTGAGGAGAAATCACACTAGAAGCTCCGCAAAGTGAGTCGACAATCTTTGTCGATATACGCGTGTGATTTCTCCCTTCGGCCGAAATGACAAATTAAACGAAATGACAAACTAAACAAAATGATATACTGCACGCATTGATCTACTATAAGAATTGACACAATCTTGTCATTTCGACTGAAAGGAGACACGAGCGATAGCGAATTGACGAAGTAAATCGCACTAGAAGTTCCACAAAGTGAGTCGACAATCTTTGTCGATATACGCGTGTGATTTCTCCCTTCGGTCGAAATGACAAACTAAACTAAATGATATACTGCACGCATTGATCTAATATAAGAATTGGCACAATCTTGTCATTTCGACTGAAAGGAGACACGAGTGATAGCGAATTGACGAAGTAAATCACACTAGAAGCTCCGCAAAGTGAGTCGACAATCTTTGTCGATAGACGCGTGTGATTTCTGCCTTCGGTCGAAATGACAAACTAAACGGAATGATAAACTAAACAAAATGATATAATGCATGCATGATCTAATATAAGAATTGGCACAATCTTGTCATTTCGACCGAAGGGAGACACGAGCGATAGCGAATTGACGAAGTAAATCGCACTAGAAACTCCTCAAAGTGAGTCGACAATCTTTGTCGATATACGCGTGTGATTTCTCCCTTCGGTCGAAATGACAAAATAAACGAAATGACAAACTAAACGGAATGATAAACTAAACAAAATGATATACTGCACGCATTCATCTAATATAAGAATTGACACAATCTTGTCATTTCGACTGAAAGGAGACACGAGCGATAGCGAATTGACGAAGTAAATCGCACTAGAAACTCCACAAAGCGAGTTGGCAATCTTTGTCGATATACGCGTGAGATTTCTCCCTTCGGTCGAAATGACAAACTAGTAAAAAAACATGTATATTCGTACAAAAAAATAAAATGTTTAATCCACAAATTGGCTTTCATACTTATTACATCTATATAATAACAAATGAACATCGAACATCTTTTTACATTGGCGTAACCAATAACTTAAAGCAAAGATTGGCAAAACATAAAGAAAACATAGACTTGAATATAAACAGTTTTGCGGCAAAATATAATATTCAGTTTTTAGTTTATTACGAAAAATTTACTTGGATACAGGAGGCAATCGCCCGAGAAAAAGAATTAAAAAAATGGCGAAGAGATAAGAAAATTGAATTGATAAGAAGTTTTAATGAAACTTTTGAATTTCTTAATTTTCATTTTGAGTAAGTATATAAATGTTGCATCTGTAATTGTCATTTCGACCGAAGGGAGACACGAGCGATAGCGAATTAACGAAGTAAATCACACTAGAAACTCTACAAAGTATTTCGCCGATCTTTGTCGATATGCGAGTGTGATTTCTCTCTTCGGTCGAAATGACAAACTAGATGGAAAACACGAGCGCTTCACACTAGCAAAAGGCAAAAAAATCACGAGAAACTCCAAAATCATTTGAGAACATAGCCTCTGGTTTCAACCAGAGGAACGCAAAGATTGATCCTCAATTAATTAAAAATAATCAATTGCCTCCAGCTTTAGCTGGAGGTATAAATAAAGCTAGAAAAGGCTTTAGCCAAAATACACATTTGGCTAAAGCCTTATTACTATTGAATCTTTTAATCCCCTAGTTAAAACTAGGGGCTATTCAATAAAAAAATGCAAGACCAAATTGATCTTGCATTTTTTGTAACTTGATAAATAGAAAACATCTCTTACGCTCTCTGACGCTCATGTATTCCTTCTTTAATTTCTTCCACCATTTTTTTATTAAAAGCGGGCAAATCATTTGGGTTTCGGCTGGTTACTAATCCATTGTCTACGACAACTTCTGAATCTTCCCATTGTGCGCCGGCATTTTTCAAATCGTTTTTAACAGAGAAAAACGAAGTTACTTTTCGACCTTGTAAAACATCAGCATCTACCAGAATTTGAGGTCCATGACAAATAGCGGCTACTGGTTTTTTACTTTCAAAAAAAGAACGGACAAAATTTACTGCAGCTTCTTCTCTTCTTAATAAATCAGGGTTTATAACTCCACCTGGAAGAACCAAAGCATCGTAATCGGCTTCATTTGCCTGATCTAATACCACATCGACATTATATTCTGTGCTCCAATTTCCGTCTTTCCAAGATTTAATAGTTCCAGATTTCAAACTTACAATATCTGCATTCCAACCTTGCTCTTCCAGATAGACTTTTGGAGATGCTAATTCTGATTCTTCAAATCCGTTTGTGGCTAATATGGCTATATTCTTTTTCATAATTTTAAATTTTTAAAATGTTATTAATTTTGATTTACCTAAAATTAGGTATTTCAAACAGCCAGCGAAAACGGAGCATGTTAAAGCTTTCTTTAATAAAAGTTAATTAATTGAATTACAAGTTTTTATTAAAAATTAAACTGAAATTATATAAGATGTACGTCAATTTGGTTTACTATTTTATACCGTGAAAGCTGGAGAAGTGATTATAAAAATGATGTCGCTCCGCTGGAGTTTTTGGTACGGTCTTTTTTTTGAATCTATAAAATATTTCATTCCTACGGAATTCTTATCACATCTATTCATTGCCAATCTTTGTGGAGTTACTTGCGAAGATTTCTCCTTACGTCGAAATGACAAATAATACGTTTATTATAAAAAAACTTCTATAACTTCTATGACCTTATATGGTTCAAAAAATAATTGCTATTTTTGATAATCCTATTTTTTTGAAAACAACTTATCAGATGGTTAAAATACTTCCGTTTTAATCACAGCAACCATTATAATCTACCATTTATGAATGTTTTACTCATTGAAGATGATAAACGCATCAGCGAATTTATAGTAAAAGGTTTGGAGGAAAACAACTTTACTGTGCATCTAGCCGAAACGGGCGAGATTGCCAGAGACCTCATTCAGCAAGATATTTGGGATATTATTTTGATGGATATTATGCTTCCGGGAATCGACGGCATTCAGCTTGTCAAATTAATGCGTTTCAAAAAAAATCATACGCCTGTTTTAATGTTAAGCGCTTTGAGCGATACCGATGATAAAGTAACCGCTTTGGATTCTGGTGCCGATGATTATTTGGTAAAACCTTTTCATTTTAAAGAATTAATTTCGAGAGTCAACGCATTGACCCGCAGAACCAAATTCAATTATGACAAAGTAGAAACCTTATACAAATTGGGAACTTTAATCATAAATCCTGAAGAACATAAGGTTACCGAAAACGATACGTTAATCGATTTATCGCCAAGAGAATATAAACTGCTGTTGTATTTATTAGAAAACCGAAACAAAGTAATTCCGAGAACGCAGATTTTAAATGCTGTTTGGGGAATTAATTACGATAACAATACAAATGTTGTCGATGTTTACATTTCTTATTTAAGAAACAAAATTGAGCAGAACCATAAATTTATCCATACCATAAAAGGAACCGGATATATGCTTAAAGAAGAATCATGAAAATACGCAATAGGTTTACCTTAATATCATCTCTTACGTTTAGCGTTGTCTTTGTCATTGCTTCCTTTATCACGTATTATTCTTTCTACAGTTATTCGGAAAAGATTGTATATAACGAACTTCAAAAAACGTGTCTGCTTACGGGGATTTTCTATCTCGAAAAAGATGAACTGCCAGAAAATCAGCATTTGTTAATTGGACAGCAATTCAGGGAAAATTCGCTGGAAATCATCACGCGTGTGTACAACAATAAAAATCAGATTGTATATGGCGACAAAACGATCGACAACAATATCAATGCAGAAAGACTAGATTATATTCGGAAAAACAGAAAACTCAGTTTCAAATCTAAACATCATTTCTATTTTGGAAGTTATTATCATGATAATCAAGGAGATTTTGTGGTTTTCGTTAAAAAAAATGACGTCGAATTTAAAACCATGACCGACAGATTGCAAATCATTATGATTATGGTTTTAATCATCGGATTAATAACGATTTATATTGTGAGCCGTGTGCTTTCTAATCTAGCGTACAGTCCGATAAAAAACATTATTGATCAGGTAAACGAAATTCAGGCTTCGTCGCTCGATCGCCAGATTGTTTCTCCAAATTCCAAAGATGATATTCAGGAATTGGTAGAAACGTACAACAATTTATTTACCCGTTTATCGGATACTTTTATCATTCAAAAAAACTTTATCAATTATGTTTCGCATGAATTTAAAACACCTTTAACGGCTATTTCAGGCAACTTAGAAGTATTTGCACAAAAAGACAGATCAAGTGCCGAATACAAAGAAATGTCTGAAAAAGTATTAGAAAATGTCTATCAAATCGAAGACACCATGAATACTTTAATGATGCTTTCTGGTCTTAGAAACAATACAGAACTCAATGAAATTTTCAGGGTCGATGAATTGGTTTGGGATATTAACGATCAATTGCCTGAGATTTACGATTTAAAAAATGCCCCGATACAAATCGTTCTAGAAGTGGCAAACGATAAACTGCTTTCGATAAAAGGAAACAGCAACGAAATCAAAATCGCTTTATACAACATTATAGAAAATGCCGTAAAATATTCGAACGGAAATCCTATCAAAATAAGTCTGCTGGAACAAGACAATCAGCTCAAAATTGTCATTGAAGACCGCGGAAGTGGCATTAGCGAAGACGACTTAACTTTCATTAAACAAACCTTTTACAGAGGCAAAAATGTAAAAGATATAAAAGGCAGCGGTGTTGGACTTTCACTAGCCAATATTATCTTCAAACAAAACAAAATCGATTTTAATATTGCATCCAAAAAAGACGAAGGAACAACGGTAACACTACTCTTTCCGCCACTCTAATCGTTTTCTAATGTTGCTCTAACCGTCTTATAACACACATCAAATTAAGGGCTAATATGTCGCCAATAACTTTGCGACATCATTAAAACTACTTAATTTGAAACGTTTACTTTTAATCTTACTCGTTATTGTATCGCACAAAAGTGTGGCGCAGATTGCTGCCATAAACGATACCATTGTGCTGTCCAGAACACAGGCCGAGGCTTTGTTTTTGGATAAGAACATTTCTCTTATTTCTGAAAAACTCAACATCGACATTGCTGATGCACAGGTTATTCAGGCAAAACTATGGCCTAATCCTACGCTGACGATCGGCGAAATCAATCTTTGGAACAATGCTACTGCACAGCAATTGCCTCCGCTATGGGGGAATTTCGGAAAAACGTCGCAAGTTACTGCAGAACTCGAACAGCTGATTCAGACTGCAGGAAAACGCAAAAAAATGATTGCTATGGAAAAAGTGAGCGTTGATATCGCCAAAGAATATTTCAAAACTTTTTTACGTAATCTGAAAATCGAATTTAGAAACAATCTTACCGAACTGCAATACAATCAGGCACAGGAAGCGATTTATAAAAAACAGCTTTCGTCTATGCAGACTTTACTGAAAGCTTATGGAAATCAGGTAAAACAAGGCAATGTGGGTAAAGGCGAATATATTAGATTGAAAGCAACTGAACTTCAATTTTTAAAAGAAATAGCCGATCTGCAAAAAGAAAACAATTCTTTGCAGAAAGAGCTTAAAGTGTTAATGAATCTTCCTGCTACAAACTACATCAAACTTACCGATGAAGGTTTTGTTCCCGATAATAAAAATATCGACAACATCAATTTAGGCAATTTGATCGCTTCTGCTGTAGAAAACCGACCAGATATGAAAGTACTTAAACTCGGAAATGACTACAACGACAACAAGTACAAATACGAAAAAGCCATGCGAACTCCAGACGTTACACTTGGGGTAAGTTATGACCGTGGAGCGAGTTTAATGAATGATTTTGTGGGCGTTGGTTTCTCTCTTGATCTTCCGTTTTTTAATCGAAATCAGGGAAATATCAAAGCCGCTAAACTAGCCATTGATCAGGGGAAATTATTGGCAGAAGAAAAAACGATCAGCATACAATCGGAAGTATTGCAGTCTTATAAAGATTTATTGGTTACCAAAAAACTGTACGACAGCGTTGAGGCTGATTATGAGGGAGATTTGGATAAACTTCTGGAAGCGTATCGCAAGAACTTCCTTCAAAAAAATACCAGCATGCTTGAATATCTTGATTTTGTTGATGCTTATTTAGACAACAAATCGATACTGCTGAATTCTAAAATGGACCTGAATAAAAATCTGGAAGAACTGCGCTATATCTCAGGTCAGGAAATCAACTAAATCTAATTCTCAAATACAACAAACAAATGAAGAAATATATTGTACTCCCAATATTGGGGTTAATGCTCGTTTACGGATGTGGCAAAAAAGAAGAAGTAAAAGAAACGAAAGAAGAAAAGTTTTGTATCGATAAAGATTTAAAAGAAAAAATCACAATCGAACCAATTCAAAAACGGTCTGTGAGTGAATCTATAAACCTTACGGGAAACATTACGTATAATGGCGATCACGTAGTTCAGTTTAACAGTCTTGTGGAAGGAATTATTACTAAAACTACTTTTTCGTTGGGCGATTATGTTCGAAAAGGACAGATTTTGGCCGAGATAAAAAGTACAGAATTAAACAGCATGCAGTCTGAAAGCAAATCGCTTCAATCGCAAATAAATGTGGCACAGCGTAATTTACAAGCGGCAAAATCAATGTTTGACGATGGAATTTCATCACAAAAAGATTTAATGCAGACACAAAGCGAATTGGATGTTTTAAAAGCTAATCTTGAAAATGTAAGAGCCAATCTGGCCATGTTTAGCGCCAGTAGCGAAAGATCTGTTTTTCTAATTAAAGCACCTACAGAAGGTTATATCGTAGACAAAAATATAAGTCCGGGAATGCAGATTACAAACAGCAGTGAACCGCTTTTTACTATTTCTGACTTAAAAGAAATCTGGGTTTTGGTGAATGTGTATACGAGTAACTTGAAAAATGTATCTGAAAATATGCCTGTTGATGTCACAACTCCAGCGTATCCGGGAGAAATTTTTAAAGGAAAAATAAAAATGATGTCTAAAGTTTTTGATGCCGACGAACACGTTTTGAAAGCCAGAATTGTAATGGAAAATAAAAACTTAAAACTAAAACCTGGAATGACAGCCGATATCATTATTGATAAAAGTTTAGGCGGAGATATGCTAGAAGCCGTTCCTGCAAAAGCCGTGATTTTTGACAACAACCGTGATCATATTTTAATTTATAAAAACGATTGCACAATCGAAACCAGAGAAATTAATCCGGTTATTAAAAACAACAACTGGGTTTATTTTAAAGACGGAGTTAAAGAAGGCGAAATGGTGATTACCAAAAATCAGCTTTTAATTCACGAAAGATTAAAAAACTAATTATCTGCAAAACGGATACATACAATACAAGACATGAAAAAATTTGTACAAGGATTAGTTGCTTTCTCGCTAAAAAACTCGCTCATCGTTTTTTTTCTGACCGCAATATTACTAGTCGCCGGTATAGTGAGTTATATTCACACACCAATTGAAGCCTTTCCCGATGTAACCAATACAAGGGCAAGAATCATTACACAATGGCCGGGAAGAAGTGCCGAAGAAGTGGAGAAATTCATCACACTTCCTATTTCCAAACAAATGAACACGATTCCGAAAAAAGCCGAAGTACGTTCTATTTCGCTTTTTGGATTATCGGTGGTAACCGTATTATTTGATGATGGAGTTGAGGATTTTTACGCACAGCAATATGCGTCTAACCGTATGAGCGGACTTGAACTTCCCGAAGGAGCCGATGCAGAAATCGATCCGCCTTCTGGCGCAACGGGCGAGATCTTTCGATATGTTATTAAAAGTGATTTGCCTATAAAAGAAATTCAGGCCATTCAGGATTGGGTTATTGAAAGAGAACTAGTTGCCGTTCCTGGAGTTGCTGATGTGGTAAGTTTTGGTGGTGAAGAAAAAATGTTCGAAATCAAAATTAATCCAACTCAGTTAGAAAATTACAATCTTTCGGCTTTAGATGTTTACGAAGCCGTTTCAAAAAGTAATATCAATGTGGGCGGAGATGTTATTCAGCGTGGCGATCAGGCTTATGTCGTTCGTGGAGTTGGGTTAATTAATAAAGTCGAAGATATTGGCAATATTTTAATTGAAACCAAAGGCGGAGCTCCCGTTTTAGTAAAACACGTAGCCGAAGTTTCGGTTTCGGCAAAACCAAGATTAGGACAAGTTGGTTTAGACGAAAATGATGATGTTGTAGAAGGAATTGTCGTGATGCTTCGCGGAGAAAATCCAGGTGAAGTGATCAAAAGACTTAAAGAACGTTTGACCGAACTGAATGAAAGAGTTCTGCCAGACAATGTAAAAATAGTTCCATTTATCGATCGTACCGAATTGGTAAATACAACTGTAAAAACCGTGACTAAAAACCTTGTTGAAGGTATATTACTGGTATCGCTAATCGTGTTTATTTTCCTTTACAACTGGAGAACATCTTTGATTGTGGCATCTGTAATTCCGCTTTCGTTTTTGTTTGCCATTGTAATGCTTAGAATTCAGGGATTGCCGGCAAATTTAATTTCGATGGGCGCTTTAGATTTTGGATTACTGCTCGAAGGAACGCTCGTTATTGTAGAACAGGTCTTTGTCTCGCTCGAAAAGAAAGCGCATAAAGTGGGAATGGAACGCTTTAACAGCATGAGTAAAATGGGATTGATCAAGAAAAGTGTCGGCAGTGTCGCCACTTATATTTTCTTTGCCTTAATCATTTTGATTGTAGCCCTTATGCCTATTTTCTCTTTCACGAAAGTAGAAGGAAAAATGTTCTCTCCCCTAGCCTTTACATTAAGTTATGCGCTTTTAGGATCATTGCTTTTGTCGCTTACGTACGTTCCTGCAATGTGTAAAGTCATGTTGACCAAAAATATTGTAGAGAAAGAAAATATGATTTCGCGTTTCTTTAGAGAAAACCTTTTTAAATTGTTTCAATGGAGCACAAAACATCGTAAAGTTACTTTTTATGCCTTTTTAGCTTTGTTAGCGGTTTGTTGTGCAAGATTTGCTTTTTACGGATCAGAGTTTATTCCAAAGTTGAATGAAGGCGCTATTTACGTAAGAGCGACATTGCCAAATAGTATTAATCTCGATGAATCGGTTAGATTGACTAAGGAAATGAAAGCCAAGATCAGAAAGTTTGAAGAAGTGAAATTTATTTTGACGCAAACGGGAAGGCCAAACGACGGAACAGATCCAACAGGATTTTTCAATATCGAATTCCATATCGAATTAAAACATAAAGACGAATGGAAGCATGACATTAGCAAAGAAGAATTAATTGCCGAAATCAAAAAAGTACTCGATGTATATCCTGGAATTGCCTTTGGTTTCAGTCAGCCCATTCAGGATAATGTCGAAGAATATGTTGCCGGAGTTAAAAGTCCGCTCGCGATTAAGATTTTCGGAAATGATCTCTTTCAATTGGAAGAAATGGCCACAAAAGTCGCTAATTCCATTAAGGATGTAAAAGGAATTGAAGATATTAATGTCTATAAAAACATTGGTTTGCCCGAATTAAGGATTCAGCTTGACGACGAAAAAATGGCACGTTACGCTGTCACGACTGCCGATGCACAAGCTGTAATTAGAATGACCATTGGCGGACAAGCGGCAACCAAATTTTATGATGACGAAAAGATATTTGATATCACGCTGCGTTTTGAAAAAGAATACCGTGATTCTAAAGAAAAAATTGAAGGTATTCTTATTCCAACCCTAAATGGTAAAAAAGTACCGTTAAAAGAAATTGCAACGGTAGATTATAAAACGGGACCGACATTTATTTATCGTGAAGGAAACAGCCGTTATATTGCCGTAGGATTTAGCATTGAAGGTCGAGATTTAGGAAGTACTATTGATGAAGCTCAGAAAAAAGTAGCAGCCGAAGTAAAACTTCCTAAAGAAAATGTCATGAAATGGGCAGGAGAATTTGAAAGTAAAGAAAGAGCAACCAAACAATTGGCAATGATTATACCTGTGGTTTTGGTCTTAATTTTATGTCTATTGTATTTCAACTTTGGTAATTTCAAAGACACTATGATTGCGGTAACGGCAATGCCTTACGCTTTTATCGGCGGATTCTTGTCACTTTGGGTAACGGGAACTGTTTTCGGAATCTCGGCGGGAATTGGATTTATTATTCTCTTTGGAGTGAGCGCAATCGACAGTATTGTCCTCATTGGAATGATTAGGGAAAATATGCGAAATGGCATGCATTTAAGAGACGCCATTTCGCACGGAATTCACAGCAGAATTCGACCTATTGTGATGATTGCCCTTATGGGATCATTAGGATTACTGCCTGCTGCGTTATCCACTGGAATGGGTTCTGAAGTGCAAAAGCCACTAGCCATCATGATTGTGGGCGGATTAATAACCTGTATGATTTTATCCCTCACCGTTTTACCGCAAGTATTCTACTGGTTTTACCGTAAAAAAGATCCAAGCAACACAGAATCTTAATCTTACTTCTATATAAAGTGAAAAAGCATCTTTAGACATTTGGTTTAAAGATGCTTTTATTGAAATAAAGTGAATCGTAAAAATACCTTATAATGATACAATTAAAACTTTTACAGACAGATTATTTCAAAAACACATTCTACCAAACATCAATTAAGTGATTTAAAACAATACTATTCTATTTTAAATTTTCTTTTATGAAACAGAAAGCTGACCATCAAAAACCTGACGAAATATCAGAAACGGAGTTACTGCAACATGTCAGACTTAGCATCAATACGAAATTTCAGAATTGGGTTTTGTTTAAAAACGGAACGTATATCATTTTTGAACAGGCAGATGAAATTTCCAATTTAGAGCGTAAAGCCTTAAAATTAATAAAACAGTTTGGGCCCGTTTACACAGAACGATCAGAAGATTTTGATGTCACCGATTTAAAAAATACAGAAGGATGGATTGTTTCTGGACACGGATACGGAATATACACGTATGTAAGTCCAAAAGAAATAAAATCTAAAAAGACAGATACAACAATAATTGGTTTATATGGTCGTGGAAAAAGAGATTTAGATGGCAGAAATCCTATTATTATTCATATTAATAGACAAAACTATCAGCAAAGAGACCATGAAAGATGATGCTGTAAACGCATGACTTTTTATTTTGTTTTCTTTCTGGCAGATTACAAATTATTTGACACATTCTTAGAAATATCATATTCCATTTTCTTGCAATTTACTAAAGGACAGCACCACATTGGCAGCTGTCCTTTTTTATTTGCTTTTTCTTGAAAACTAATCTCTTATTCAAAACTTTTAACTTTAAAAAAAACTTTTTAGAATAATATTAGTAAAATGTGTAATTTTAATTTTACTGTTTCAAAGACAAATCAAATTCCAATCTTATGCCACTAACAAAAAAAATCACAGAATTAACGTCCAAAAAATACAACACTAATATTACTATTATGGGTGACTATGAGGGCAGCAACAATACTTCGATTCTAGACAATGAAAACGGAACAATCTTAGTTGTTTCAGATAGAGATCAGTTCTATTTTAGAGACCAGCAGCGCAATCTATGGCTGTCAGTCCTAGATTCATTTCATATAGATGGAAAACAACATCATCCAGAGCTTGGAGATTCCTATACACTAAATCACGGAGTACAATACAGTTTTACAACAAAAGAGACAATTGTAGCAATGGCTTCTCATTATTTTGAAAAGCATGCAGATTAATATTATCCTGAATACCTATTAATTCAGTTAAAAATACAACCAAAAAACCAAGACAAAGAGCATCTATTTGAAATATAGAAACAGGGCAAATTAAGGGGTTAATTCAAACTACAAGAAACCAAACTATCTCAAATCCTTTTTAATGACCAAATATTTCAAATCTGTTTTCCCTGCATTACTAATTCCATGCTCAGCATTTGGCGGACAATAGAAACTGGTATTTGGACCGGCTGTAACGGTTTTTCCGTCCAAAAAGAATTCGGCAGTTCCTTCTAAGATATAGAAAAATTCTTCTTCAGGATGGTGATGTGGCGCGTGCGTCGATTTTCCAGGTTCGACAATGCTCATTTTTAAAGTATTTTCTTGAGTAAAATCTTTATTGGCAAACCAATATTGATAACCAACCTTCGTTTTGGTGGCTTTATTTATATCAAAATGATTGACACAATTTTCTATTGTGTATTGTGGTGCTGTGTTTTCTTTTTTTGTTTCTTGTGAAAAAGTTTGCTGGAAAAACAAAACAGCAATTGTGGTTTTTAGAATCGTTAGCGTTTTCATTTTTTTTTGTAATGTTACGAAAAAAATGACACATGCCATTTATCAGTGTTTTTTTGGGGTCATTTCGAAGAAAAAGAAATTTCATTAGTAACTCGGTAATCGAAATCGACAATCTTTGTAGAGCTTCTTATGAAGATTTCTCCACCGTCCAAAAATGACTGTTATGAGATTCTGCTTTTTATGGACTAGCGAGTCTGACTGTTTCGCCAATTTCATATAGCTTGTGCTCATGCTCCTCGGATAACAAATTGGACTTACTCAAACGAAAAGTTCGTTGCATACTGGAATTTTCATTTAACTCAACGAGTTAATTTAAAATTTTAGCCATTGTGTTAAAATAATTACAGGAAGACCATAGTTTTTTATTTCCAATAACATACAATCTCTTTTTAGCTCTTGTAATTGCAACATTTAACATATTTGGTTTTTGTGAAGCCCAGTTTCTTGCTCCCGATGATTTCGGGTCACTACCCAAAATTAGAAAGACAATACCTGCTTCTTTTCCCTGAAAAGTATGTATTGTTCCACAGGATATTTTAGGTTGTGTTCTAAAAGATTCCTTACAATAAGTAGCTATTGACTTGAAAGGTGAAATTACATAGATTTCTCCCTCATATCCTATATTTCTAAGTTCTGAAATCTTTAGATCTAAAAGCTCAATTTCCTCTTTAATGACATGTTTGTTGATTAGGGTAGCTCCCACACTTACATCAAACCAAGAAGATGCTCCAATTAATTTTTCTGTAGAGTTAGTCCCTATCGCTTTTACCATTTGATCACTATAAGCTATTTTGTTTGCAATAGAAAACATTGGATCATCGCAGCGTCGATGGGCTCTTAAGGGGAAACCTGTCCAAATTTTTTCATCAGTATCACCAACATCCATATAAGTTCCAGAAAGTGAAACTCTATCGGCTAATTGTTGTACTGATGTTCTATAAGGTGACCAATCAACTGAAACGGAATGTTCATTTCGCATTTTTGTAACTAATTTTTCTGGCATTGTAACAACAGGTTCAACCTGCAAAGGATCACCAACTATTACACAACGTTTAGAACGATGAATCAAACCTGCTGCAGATTGTGGAGTTGCCTGTCCTGCCTCGTCTACAAGCAACCATCCAATTTGTTGTGGAGTGGTATTTGGAAAAAGACGACTTGCCGATGCCAGAGTAGTGGATACTACTGGTACACATAAGAAAAAAGTATCCCATAAATTCTGGGCAATTGCTTCGTCTACTTTGACCCATCCAGCAGTCATTTCAAAATAGGCATTTAAGTTGTTTTTAATATTCTTAGCATTTGCTAAAATGGCATCTTCATGTAAACGTAAAGCAGCAATAAATATATCACTCCTTAACTTAGCTATTTTAGGGGAATGATAAGGATTTAGAAGATGAACACTTGATAAATCTTTTTCATAAAACGAGCTGTCAAAAATATTTTCTGGTACAATTTCATATTTCTCTGTCAACTTATTTTTAAGCTTTTGATATTCAATAAAAAATGCATCCAATTGGGAAATGGTATTTTTACATTTACTCTCAGTAGATTGAAGAATAAGAGTTTCTTCGTAATTTTTATTGAGCTGGTTTTTAATTTCCTCTAATTCTGTATTGATTGAATTCAAATTATTTATAATCCTTTCTGCTTCAACATTCCATTGTCTAAATCCTTTAGTTTTAAATAATTTTTGAAAGAAGAAAAAGGAAGGTTTACGTTGGGTTTGCAAATGTAATAACGCCAACACTCGATCAGCATCTTTTTTGATTTCATTTTCTTTTTCAGTAACGATCTTTTTTTGTTTGGAAAGTAGCAACAATTTTTTTTCAATTAGCTTTACTTCCGTTTTTAGCAAAGTAAGTTTTTTTTCATTTTCAAAAAAAGTTGGAAGCTTTTGATGAAATGAACTCGCTATTTTTTTAAATTCTTCAAAATTTTTAAGTAAGGATTTGAAATTTTTATTCTGAAGCTCAAATGATTCATAATGAAGGTGTGTTTTATCAGTTGTAGAGTCTTTGTAAACTTCATATAATAAATCATGAAACCCAATAGAGCCTTTATCTTTATCTTTTTCCGGTTTCCAAAATGCTTTTCTAAAGATACTTCTATTCTTAGAATTACCCAAGGCAGCAGCTAATACTCCCCAACTTTCATCATTGATGAGTGTTGTAGCACATTGCGAAAAATAATCTGCTTGAGGAAAGGTAGAAACTTCTATTTTACTTTTAAGAGGTAATTCTTTACTTATGTTTTCAACAGCTGCATTGTTATTGCTAGCCACGACAATACCAAAGTTTCTTCGAATTGATGGCGCTAGATTATAAGTGTAAAATGTAAAGGATTCTTTTTCAATTTTTTTAGAACCTTTTTCAAATAATTTATCACAACCTAGTTTGGAAATCTCTTTAGCCCTCTCAACAATGATCTCCGCAATTACGTCTAACAATAGAGTTGTTTTTCCTGTGCCCGGAGGTCCATTAATGCCTTGCAATCCATCATCATTTCGTAAATTAGAAAATATCGTGTTAACAGCCCCTACTTGTGCAGTGTAGAGCCCGTAGTCTATTTTAGAAGGCCATCTACCTGACGTAATTTGATTAGGATTGAAAGTTTCGAAAAACATTTCTTTGTTTTGAATAAGGTCTTTTCGTTCTCCTTCTGATGGCTGCAACATCAAGTATTGCTGAAGAGAAATACTTAATTTTTTCTCTTTAGCATTCGATAAGTAATTTAAGTCATCCAAATAGAAACTATTTAAAAAACTTGAATTAGGTTCGCTATCTTTAGGAACCTCTTCTATTAATACATAAACTTTAATTTCATCTTTTCGCCATAAGCTAAGTTTTTCGAGATAATTAATTTCTCTATTTAAATGATTCCAGTGGATAATATCACCTTTAACGTCAATATCAATATCAATATCATTATTAATACTAATTTCAGGTATGTTGTATCGTTCTAAAAATTCTAATCTTGCTTTTTCTAAATCAAGAGAAATAGATGAGAGATTTCCTTTATTTTCTAAAGTTTTAATACCAAAAGTATAGCTCGCAGTAACATAACTATCCTGTTGGGGGCGACCTTGTTCATCTAATATCAATGCAGAAAGACAAGTAAAACCTTGTATTGGTTCTTCCCAATCACTTATTGTCTCACTTTTGAGTAAAGTATTAAGATGGTCAAGAATTATCTTTTTTTCGATTTTTCCAAAAATCAATGTATAACGCCATTTGTAATTTTTCTTAGGCTGTTTTACGATTTGTTCCCAAGGTAATAGCTCTTCGTTGTTTAGAGGAGTAGCATCTTTATCAAAATCAGGAAGGTTAAATATTTCGACATCTCTCCAAAATTGTAGTATATCTTGTTTTTTCAATTTTTCCACTATCTTTTTTTTAAAGTTCTTATTCTCTATTACGTCTTTCATTATTGAGAAATAACAAGTTGTAATACTTCTGCTATCCTATATAAAGAGAGATTTAAAATATAGCTAATATACTACATTTTTAAAACTATTAGACGTGTGAGCAAGTGTTCTATTCATGAACATAAAAGGCATCAAGCAAGATAGCAATCAGTGTATTAATTTTTTTGTCAAGATTCGTGGTTTTTTAAATTACAAACAATTAATAATTTTCAAACGTAAGCATACAAAAATTATAAAAAAAGATACGTTCTAGCCTAGCCCCGATCGAAATGGCATCCTTTTATGTCTCGTTTTTTTCTAACGAGACATAAAAGATATAATGGAGAGCGGGACAAATGGTCTTAAAAACCGAAAAACTTCTGCTCCTTCAAAAAATTAAACTAACTAAAAATTCAATAAAATAAGGGCATTGCAAAGAATTTCGAAAACACTTATTGTACGATAAGAAAATATTATGATAAAAACATTTTGAAATTCGAAAATCTGCCATACATTTGCCTAACAGTGTTAAACGATTTAATACTTGAATACAATGGCTAGCAAAGATCGAATTTTAAGACAAAAAGAAGAGACAAGGAACAACATCCTTGGCGCTGCTTATGATATCGTAAAAGAAGAAGGCTGGAATGGTTTGAGTATGCGTAAAATTGCCGACAGAATCGAATATACTGCTCCTATTATTTATGAATATTTTTCGAATAAAGAAGCAATATTAGAAGAACTGACTGGCAAAGGTTTCGTCAAACTGACTAAAGAATTGCAAATTGCAATAGACAAGTTTGAAAAACCCGAAGATCAATTGGAAGCCATGTGGATGACTTACTGGGACTTTGCTTTTACTAATACTGAATTGTATCAACTTATGTTTGGTGTTCAAATGACTTGCTGTGCACAGCGATGTTCGGCTCAAGAGGGACCTTACAAATTATTCACTCAGGTAATTGCTGAAGTTATGAAAGAAAGCAATCCTAGTGAAGATATCATTAAACAAAAATATTTTACTTTCTTTTCTGTTATTCATGGCTTAATCGCCATCAACATCATTAACAAAAGCGATATTTTAGAAACAATAAATGCCCAGATTTTGAAAGACGCCATTACTGGTATCATCAAATCTATACAATAAAAAAATTTTCAATTTTACTTAACAGTGTAAAATGATTTAAACGGGATAATATAAAATCCTTTTTTTTATAACTTTCGCTTAACACTGTTAGAAAATTTAATAAAGGTAATAAAAGCTCTTTTTTTAGACTTTTACTTAACATCGTTAGATAATTTAATACTGATTTAAAATAGAATTGGAGGCTTACTGTATGGAAATTTGTGCACTTTTACTTAACAACGTTAGATAATTTAATTCAATTAAATATGAATCCCGAGAATGCCAGAATACCAAAGAATTTTATCCGAGAAAATGTTCAACCAATTAAAACCACTATGAAAATGAAAAATGTAATTATAACCAGTTTTATTCTGGCCTTAGTATTAAGCAGCTGTGGCGACAAAAATCAAGCGCCTACTGCTCCACCTCCACCGGTTTTACCAGTTTTAGCTATCACAAGTGCCAATACAACTACTGATGCTGAATATCCTGCTTCTATACAAGGAACTGTTGATGTTGAAATTCGTCCTCAAGTAAGTGGAAACCTAGACAGAATTTTTGTTGATGAAGGTGCTTATGTAAGCAAAGGACAAACTTTATTCAAAATCAATGAGCGTCCGTTTCGCGAGCAGTTAAATAACGCTTTGGCAAGTCTTCATGCTGCAGAAGCGGCTTTAATCAATGCTAATTTAGAAGTAGATAAACTGACTCCGCTGGTTCAAAACAAAGTCGTTTCAGACTATCAGTTAAAAACAGCTAAAGCTTCTCAAAAAATTGCTGCTGCCAATATTGAACAGGCAAAAGCAATGGTAGGTTCTGCTAAAATTAATTTAGGCTACACAAATGTTACAGCTCCTGTGAGCGGATACATTGGAAGACTGCCTAAAAAACAAGGAAGTTTAGTATCTGCTTCAGATGTTGAAGCGTTAACTACTTTATCTGATGTTCACGAAGTATTTGCTTATTTCTCTTTGGGTGAAACTGATTTCATCAACTTTAAAGAGCAATACAAAGGAAGTTCTCTTGGAGATAAAATCAAAAAATTACCTCCCGTTACTTTGATCTTGGCAGATAACAATGCTTATCCTCAAACAGGAAAAATCGATATGGTTGACGGTCAGTTTGATAAAACTACGGGAGCCATCACCATTAGAGCAACTTTCCCAAATGCAAACGGAATTTTACGTTCTGGAAATACAGGAAGAATCCGTTTAGGATTACAGCACGACGATGCGATTTTAGTTCCACAAGCTGCTACAGTTGAAATGCAGGATAAAGTATTTGTTTTCACCGTAGGTAAAGACAACAAAGTGACTAAAATGCCTATCGTAGTAGTGGGCAAAAGCGGAACCAATTATTTAATTAAAGAAGGTGTAAAAACGGGTGACCAAATCGTGTTAAGCGGTATTGACAAACTTCAGGACGGTCAAGCGATTCAGCCTGAAAAAGCTACAAAAGTTGCCCAAGTAACTAATCAAAAATAATTTTAAAAGACAATGTTCAAAATATTTATACAAAGACCTGTACTGGCAACCGTAATTTCCATTTTATTGGTAATTCTGGGGGTATTGGGTTTAACTAAACTGCCTTTACAACAGTTTCCTGATATTGCGCCTCCATCGGTTTTGGTAACGGCTGTATATCCGGGAGCCAATGCAGAAACGGTTTTACGTTCTGTGGCACCTTCTATCGAAGAATCTATAAATGGTGTAGAAAACATGACTTACATGAGTTCTACAGCCAGTAATGACGGTACTTTAGCGATTACGGTTTTCTTTAAACTAGGTACAGATGCCGATCAGGCTGCGGTAAACGTGCAAAACAGAGTTGCACAGGCAACGAGCCAGCTACCTGCCGAGGTTGTACAGCAAGGTATTGTTACGGCGAAACAGCAAAACAGTTTCATCATGGCAATTGGTATGTACACCGAAGATGAATCGAAATACGACCAGACTTTTGTGGCCAACTATGCGCAGATTAATATTATTCCAGAGTTGAAACGTATTCCGGGTGTGGGTTCTGCCAGTATTTTTGGTGGTGTAAAAGATTACTCTATGCGTGTTTGGTTGAATCCAACGCAAATGTCGACTTACAAAGTGACTCCAAGCGAAGTTATGGGAGCGATTCAGGACAAAAGTTTGGAAGCGGCTCCAGGGAAATTTGGAGAGCGAAGCAAAGAAGTTTTTGAATACGTTATTAAATACAAAGGAAAATTAACCAAACCAGAAGATTATGAAAATATTGCTATACGTTCTAATGCAGATGGCTCAGTACTTCGCTTAAAAGATGTAGCGAGAGTTGAACTTGGTGCTTACTCTTACAACAGTTTAACTCGTTTAAATGGTAAAAAAGGAATTGTAATTGGAGTTATTCAGTTAGCTGGATCAAACTCAAATGATATTCAGATTGCCATCAACAAAATGATGGAAAAGGCTTCTAAAGATTTTCCAAAAGGCATCAAACACAATATTTTCTATAGTACAAAAGTATCTCTTGACCAATCTATCGAACAGGTTGAGCATACGTTAATAGAAGCTTTTATACTGGTATTTATTGTGGTATTTATCTTCTTGCAAGATTTTAGATCAACATTAATCCCGGCTATTGCTGTACCTGTAGCAATTTTAGGAACGTTCTTCTTCATGCAGTTATTCGGATTTTCGATCAACCTTTTAACGCTTTTCGCATTAATTCTGGCGATTGGTATTGTGGTCGATGATGCCATTGTGGTAGTCGAAGCGGTGCATGCGAAAATGGAGCATAAACGCTTGTCTCCAAAAATCGCAACCCATGAAGCAATGCACGAAATAACGGGTGCTATTATCTCGATTACGCTGGTAATGGCTGCTGTATTCCTGCCGGTTGGTTTTATGGAAGGCTCAACAGGAGTTTTCTATCGTCAGTTTGCCTTTACGATGGCGATTGCAATTGTAATTTCGGCTGTTAATGCCTTAACATTGAGTCCGGCGCTTGCGGCATTATTCTTAAAAGATAATCACGGAGCACACGATCACGACGCGCCTTATGTAAAAAAAGGATTTAAAGAAAAGTTCTTCAGCGCTTTCAACAGCAGTTTTGAATCGTTGACAAACCGTTACACAGGCGGACTTAAATTCTTAATCAGAAGAAAATGGTTGAGTTTAGGCGGATTGGCTTTAATTACTGTTGCGACTGTTATCATGGTTAAAACAACTCCTCAAGGATTTATTCCAACAGAAGATCAAGGATTTATTGCAATTGCAGTAAATACGCCATCTGGAACATCATTGGACGGAACTCAAAAAGTAATGACTGAAGCTGAGAATACATTAAAAGCATTAGACGCTTCACGATTTGTAACCGCTATTTCAGGTTTCAACTTATTGACCAACTCTACAAGTCCATCTTCTGCAGTAGTTTTCGTATTGCTTAAACCAAACGAAGAACGCGGAGAAGTAAAAAACATTGACGAAATCATGAATCAGGTTCGTGGTAAACTGGGCGCTATTTCTGGCGGAAGTTTCTTCGTATTCAGTTTCCCAACTGTTCCCGGATTTAGTAACGTTGAGGCTTTAGATTTAGTTTTACAAGATAAAACAGGAGGAAAACTGGATAAATTCTCTGGAATTTCTCAAAACTTTATCGGCGAATTAATGAAACGTCCTGAAATTGCCGTTGCCTTTACTTCTTTCAAAGCAGATTATCCGCAATTGCAATTGGAAGTTAATGACGAAAAAGCAAATCAGTTAGGCGTAAATGTAAAAGACATTTTACAAACGATGCAGGCTTACTTTGGTAGTGCACAGGCATCTGATTTCAACCGATTTGGTAAATATTACCGTGTGGTTGTTCAGGCCGATATTGAAGACAGAGCTGATCCAACAGCCATTGACAGAGTTTTTGTCAAAAACAAAACAGGCGAAATGGTGCCAATAAATACTTTAGTAAAACTTACTCGTATTTATGGTTCTGAAACCGCTTCTAGATACAATTTATTTAATTCAATTTCGATTAATGCGATTCCGAAACCAGGATTTAGTTCCGGAGATGCCATTAAAGCCATTGAAGAAGTAGCAGCACAACAATTACCTGCAGGTTACGGGTTTGAATTCTCGGGCCAGACTCGTGAGGAGATTTCGTCAGGAGGGCAATCGGCAACTATATTCTTACTGTGTTTGATATTCATTTATTTCTTACTTGCTGCACAGTATGAAAGTTACATTTTGCCTTTGGCAGTAATCTTGTCAATCCCTGCAGGTATTTTTGGAGTATTCGTTGCTATTGGTTTAACTGGAATTGAAAACAACATTTACGTACAAGTTGCTCTTGTCATGCTTATTGGACTTCTCGCCAAAAATGCCATCTTGATTGTGGAATTTGCGGCGCAAAGAAGAAGATCAGGACAAGGCTTAGTAGCAGCTTCAATCATGGCAGCAAAATTACGTTTGCGACCAATTATCATGACGTCTCTTGCTTTTGTGGTAGGTTTAGTGCCAATGATGAGTGCCAAAGGCCCATCTGCACAAGGTAACCACTCCATCAGTATCGGGGCAGCTGGAGGGATGCTTTCGGGAGTAATTCTAGGTTTGTTTATCATCCCTGTTTTATTCATCATCTTCCAGCATTTACAAGAAAAAGTGAGCGGAAAACCGATCGCTGTCATTCATAACGAAGAAAAATAATAAATGGAAAACTATATCACAACCATTCTTGTCGCCATCATATTTGGCATCGGATATATATCGTACAGAATCTCAAGAGATCTAGAAACTAGAAAAGATACTTGTACAGAAATTTAATAAAAGAACTAATGAAAAATCATATAACCAAAATCGTGACCTTCGCCATTCTGATCACGACTTTAATATCCTGTAAAGTCTCAAAGGATATTGAAACTCCAAAAGATGCATTTCCTGAGAATTTCAGGAATGCATCGGTTTCGAGTGATACAACCAGTATTGCCGATGTGGAGTGGAAAAACTTCTTTACAGAAAAAGATATTATAAAATTAATTGATAGCGCCGTTGCAAGAAACAACGACCTTCAGATTGCCGAAAAGAACATCGAAATTGCTCAGTACCGTTTTACACAGTCAAAATGGGGAAATGTACCTCAGGTAAACTTATTTGTAAACGCAAGTACAAGTAATCCGTCAGACAATAGTTTTACGGGATTAAACTTAAATCAGGCAATTGGAGCTAAACATATTGACGACTATTCTGCTGGAGCTTCTCTTTCTTGGGAAGCTGATATTTGGGGAAAGATCAGAAACCAAAAGAAAGGGGCTTACGCAGGATATCTTCAATCTGAAGAAGTAAAAAAAGCATTGCAGACCAATATTGTCGCTAATGTTTCAAGAGGTTATTATAATCTATTGATGCTGGATGCACAATTGGATATTGCCAGACAAAATCTTCGTTTGAATGATAGTACAACGAATATTATCAAATTAAAATACGATGCTGGTCAGGTAACCACTTTGGCGATTCAACAATCGGAAGCACAGAAATTAAACTCAGCACAATTGATTCCGTTATTGGAACAAAATATTGCGATTCAGGAAAATGCTTTGAGTGTTTTGACTGGTTCTTTCCCAAACTCAAAAGAAAGATCTATTCAATTAAGTGCAATTGAAGTAAAACACAATACGGCAATCGGAATTCCGTCTGCCTTAGTAAGCAGAAGACCTGATGTAAAAAGTGCAGAATTGGCTCTTAAAGCGGCTAATGCAAATGTCGGTATCACGAAAGCGGATTTATACCCAGCTCTCAGAATTACGGCTCAAGGCGGCTTAAACTCTTTCGAAACCAGCAATTGGTTCAACATTCCAGCTTCATTGTTTGGAACTGTTGCAGGTGGGTTGACTCAACCTCTTTTAAATAACAAAAGAGTGAGAACGCAATATAATATCGCTGTCGCGGAAAGAGAAAAAGCGGTTTTAAGTTTTAGACAAGCTGTTTTGGTTGCGGTAAGCGAAGTTTCGGATGCTTTAGTTAAAGTAGAGAAATTACAACAGCAAGAAATTTTCTTAAAAGAAAAAGTAAAAACGTTACAGCAAGCGATTAAAAATGCCAACCTATTGTTCAAAAATGGTATGGCAGAATATCTTGAAGTTTTAACGGCGCAGGCCAATTTATTGCAAAGCGAATTAGAACTTGCTGACATCAAAAGACAACAACTTACAGCCAATACAGATTTGTACCGCGCTCTAGGTGGCGGCTGGAAATAATACCTGTTACATTTACCCGTTAATTATTTATTTTTTGAGATGAAAACGCTGTGAGACCTTTGGGTTTCATGGCGTTTTTTGTTTTTTAAATTTGCTGCGAAGGCGCTAGGACGCAAAGTTTTTTTTTAAAAGTTTCTAGTAGTCGCAATGCTTTCGGGATTGAAGATTAAATGGGTTTTTATCCTATTTTGTGTCCATTTAAGTACAGTTGAAGGACATGAAAAGTAATCGCTAGAAACGACAGATCTTCTCTGGAAGCTCTAAACAGCAATTAAATCCTCTTGTCTAGTTTCGTGCGATTTCTCTTTCTCAAAAAACAATAAATCTTAACTTATTTTCTTACTTTTGAAAAAGAAAACTTAGTGTTTTAGCGCCTTCATGGCAAAAACTATTAATTAAACAAATTTAAACTAATGAAGAAAATAGCATTTTTTGCGCTTTTGGCTTTACTATTTACAAATTGCAAACAAAACAATTCAGAGCAAGAATTAGAATCAGCTAAAACTCCAGCTGATACTATTGCCAAAGAAAAAATAAAAGAAGAGACTCCAGTAGCAGACGAAGATTGTAAGGATATAGAAGTTGAAATGGGTTCTGGAAGAGAATGCATTATCAAAAATACAGATATTAATCAGGTTTATCTAAATATCATAAAAAACAAAGAAGTAGATGAATCAGAATACTATTTAACCACTCTTCCAACAGAAAAAAAATCTGTTGAAGTAAATAAAGATGGATTAATGTCTATTGATTATGAGATCACTAAAGACAAAGTAGCCATTTCGATGAACTATGCAGGTGGTGTAACCGAAGTAACGCTAGAAAAAATAGATAATACAGTTAAAAGAAGTATTTATCATTATGCTGATTAATGCAAATAATATTCTCTTAAGAAACCGCTATAAAGCTTTTTGTTTTTTAGCGGTTTTTTATTTTGACACGAAGGCACTAAGGTTCCAAGTTTCTGCTTCCTGCAAATTTCAAAGATTTAGCAGATTTATTTTCTCTCATTTATGTCTTTCTGAGCGAAGCCGAAGGATCGTAAGTTAAATCCATATAGTGTGTTTAACGGCGGAACTTCCAATGTGATTTCTCATTTCTCAAATGACAAATTGAACTTATTTCTTTATTTTTGAAAAAGAAAACTTTGTGTCCTAGCGCCTTCGTGGCAACCCTAAAAAAATGACTTTCAATAAAGAAATATACCTCAACAATCTAAAACAAACCATCGAAAGTTACTACCCGCTTTCCGATCAGTCTTGGAAACAGATTGAAAGTACCACACATTTTCAAATGCTTAAAAAAGGAGAAACGTTATTGCAAAATGGAGAAATTGCTAAAAATCTTCATTTCGTTGCGAAAGGTGTTTTAAGAGCTTTTATAACAGATCAGCAGGGGAATTTCTATAATAAAAATCTTTTTCTTGAAAATTATTTTGCGGGTTCTAAAGTTTCGTTGATGCTTCAAACTCCCTCTAATTTTACTATTGAAGCTTTAGAAGATTCTATTGTAATCAACATCAACTATAAAAAATATATGGAGCTGATTTACCAAAACGACGATCTCAAAAACTTTTATATTGCCCATTTGGAGAAAAACTGGATTATCGAAAAAGAACAAAGAGAAGTAGCCTTAGTAATGCAAAATGCTACCGAAAGATATATTAATCTTTTGGAGAAACATCCAAGTATCGCAGATCGAGTTCCGTTGCTGCATATCGCCTCTCATTTGGGAATTACGCCAACACAGTTAAGCCGAATCAGAAAAAGTCTAGAAAAAGATTTGTAAATCAACATATGTAAAGGTTTTTCAGGAAAGCTCGTTTTATCTTTGCTTTAGATTTAAATTCGATATCCCAAAAAAATGAAAAATACAGATCTCATCAAAGACAATATTGACAATCTTACCGCACTTTGGAAAACTGTTGCCACTCCACTCCTTTCCTATCATAAAATTGATCCATTCCAATTCAGTCAAATCAAAAATTCAGGCTGGCCAAATAGATTATGGTTTAGAGAAGATATTACAGAAAAAACCTTTCTGCAGATTATGGAAATCATGGAGAAAAACCCAAGTTTGGTTATTCCATATTGGGATATTTTTGGCAGCAATTCAAAATCATTTTTTGAAAAAAACGGATTTAATATCCGCATTCAGCTTGTAGCAATGGCTTTAAAATTAGGTGAAAAATTTACGCTTCAAAGCAACCTTACTTTTAAAAGAGTTTTAAATGAAGAAGATGCCAAAACCTGGTCAGATATTTATCCGCTATCTTTTAGTTATATCATTAGCAAAGAAACACTGGTTCATAATTATGAAAATATCAAATTTTATTTAGTTCATTTTGAAGGAAAAGCGATTGGAACGCTTACGCTTTTTCAAACTGGAGATATAATGGGAATTCACGGCGTTGGTGTTATTCCAGAAATGCGCAAAAGAGGTTTTGCAGAAGAAATCATGAAATTCGCCATCAACGAAGCCATAGATGCTGATTGTAAATATGCCCAATTGCAAGCTTCTGCCCTAGGAAAAGGCATTTACACCAGATTAGGTTTTGAGGATTTGTTTACGATCACCAATTATCAATTGGCGTAAATTCCAAATCATGTCGATAAACCTTTGTCAAATTTTGAAACTTTGACAAAGGTTTTTTTAATTCTATTCTACATTCTACATTCTACATTCTACATTTTACATTCTACATTCTACATTCTATATTCTATATTCTATATTCTACATTCTATATTCTATATTCTATATTCTAAAATCTAAAATCATCATCTTGTCCCAAATGCCCCCAAAATAGTCATAAATAGGTATTTCATGAAAAAATAAGAATAGTACATTTGTAATACATTAACTAATAACTATTTAAAACAAATACCCAATGAAGACAACAAAAATTATTTTTTGGACTACTACTATTTTAATCTTTTTATTCGAAGGCGTTATGCCCGCTTTAACATCCCAAACTGAATTGGCTAAGGAAGGAATCAGACATCTAGGATATCCAGAATATTTTGGAAATGCATTAGTTGTATTTAAAATTCTTGGAGTTTTAGCTTTAATCATTCCACAAGTTCCGGGACGAATAAAAGAATGGGCTTATGCAGGATTTGCTTTCGATTTTATTTTTGCTTCGATAAGCCATTTTGCAGTTGACGGAATAGATTTTCAAGGATTCTTCCCTCTAATCGTTTTTGCTATTTTAATTGTATCCTATGTAACATATCACAGAATACATCGTTATAAAAACATAGCACTCTAACAACCAAAACTTTATGATTGAAGTTTTTAAAACAAATGTTCAAGAAGCTACTCAATGTTCGATCCTCATTGAGAAGCTCCTTGAGCATTATCCAGACAGCTCGATCAACTTCGATTTAGAAGATTGCGACAAAATCCTTCGTATTCATGCACCCCATTTTTCGAATACAAAAATTATCGATATTTTAAATTCGCACGGCTATTTCTGCGAAGCGCTTCCTTAAAAAATTAACACTTCTCAAATACTTGATTTATAGTATTTTAATATTTTTTATTGTATATTTGAAGGAGTACCAGATTCCCTAATTCTATAAATTTAATTTCACAGATAATGTACTGAGGTTTTTTAATAAACCAATCGGTAAACATGAACTGTTGAATTTTCTATTTCTAAAATCAAAAAAATGAAGAGCGCTATTCAAAATATCATACTGGAAACCTACACTAAATTGCACGATTTAGTTTCCTCTTTTTCAAAAGAAGAAATCAATATTGTTCCGTTTGAAGGGAGCTGGACTGCTGGTCAAACCACACAGCATATTATTCTGGCCTGCTCTGGTCTTACTCTGCTTTTTGCAGGAAAAACAGAAAAAACAACTAGAGAACCCGATGAAAATGTAAAAGCTCTAGACGCTATATTTTTAGACTTCGCTACCAAATACCAATCACCCGAAAATATAAAGCCCCCTGATATCGAATATGAAAAAGGCACTCTGTTAGCTTCTATCAAAAAAATACAAAATGATTTGTTTGAAGCGGCAGAAACATACGATTTAACGCTTACTTGCCGAGATGCTAAAGTACCTGGATTTGAACATTTCACCATTTATGAATGGATTCATTTTGCTATTGTACATACGCAAAGACATACACATCAGTTAAAATCGATTTACGAATACATTAAAAAACAATAGAGCAGTATTTAACTCAAAATTATTTTTATGAGATCAAAAGTTAGAACCATTGTTTCATCTGGTTTAGTTGCAGGGACATTAGACATTACTGCCGCTATTTTGATTTATGCAGGAATATTACATAAAACAACAGCAGAAAAAATTTTACAATCTATTGCAAGCGGTATCTTTAAAAAAGAAGCCTACACAGCAGGAACAGAAATGACTTTTGTGGGCTTGGGACTTCATTTCTTAATTGCATTTATTTTTGCTTGGTTTTATTTTAAGATTTTCCCTTATATCCCATTTTTTAAAATAAATACTTTACTATCGGGAGTCTCTTACGGTTTTTTTATTTGGGTAATTATGAATCTAGTGGTTCTGCCAATTGTATTTCCTGTTTTGCCTGAGAAGAATTTAGATTTTCCGCTTTTGCTTTCTATTCTTATTGTAATTTGCTGTGTCGGGATTCCGATTGCTTTTATAACGAGAAAATATTACGCGAAATGGTACTGAAGTAAAGTTGTAAAAGAACAAAGGTTCAGAGTTACAAAGGCTAAACTTTGAACCTTTGTAACTCTGAACCTTTGAACCTTTGAACCTTTAAAATTAAACTTTTCTTCTTCCTGTAATTAATGAAATGATAAACAGGACTAAAAAAATGAAGAATAAAATTTTCGCAATGCTTGCGGCTCCGGCAGCAATACCACCAAAACCAAAAATTCCAGCTATAATAGCAAGAATTATAAATATAACTGTCCAACGTAACATAGTATTGATTTTTTAAGTTCTTAATATGACTGTTTTATAAGCCCTCTTGTTTATTTCAAAGTTCTTTTATTCCTACAAATCTTATTAACTCTATACGCTTAATTGTTATCCCTATAAAATTAAACTAAAGCCAGAGCACACAGCACTTTCACTATTATTTGCAAGCCTTACACAATTGCCATGTTTATGCTTTTGAGTTAATTTTTTGATCGATTGGATTAATTGTCGCTTTTATACTAAAGTAATTTTAGATAAAATTTTTAAACATAATAATGGAAGCTAAAAAACATGGTGTCATTTTAGAAAAAACAGATCGAACTTTTGAAGAATTGGGTGTTTTAAATCCTGCAATTTATCAAGACGGAAATACTGTTCACATGTTTTACAGAGCTGCAAAAAGAGGAAATTTTTCGACTATTGGTTATTGTCGTTTTGAAGGACCAACCACTTTAGTAGAAAGAAATACACAGCCGATTTTTGTACCAGATTATATTTATGAAATTCATGGTGTAGAAGATCCGAGAATTACCAAAATTGACGATAGGTTTTACATGACTTATGTCACTTATGACGGAATTAACGCCTGTGCTGCATTGGCAGTTTCAAAAGATTTAAAAGTTTTTAAAAAGAAAGGAATTATAACGCCAAAATTCATGCTTAACGAATTTACAAATTTGATTCGAAAGCATTTGCAGAATCCAAGTGTTGCTAAGATTTTGGCTTTTAATACAGAAAGAAATTATCCGCTGACGGAAACTATTAAAGAGAACCTGTTCGTGTGGGATAAGAATGTAGTTCTTTTTCCGAAAAAATTCAATGGGAAATTTGTTGCCTTGCATCGCATATTTCCATCTATTCAAATTTTTTCGTTTGAAAAGAAATCAGAATTAACAGAAGATTTTTGGAAAAACTATTTAAAAAATCTTCCAGATTACATTGTAATGGAACCTAAATATGATCACGAAACAAGTCATATCGGTCCCGGAGCCCCGCCAATAGAAACAGCAGATGGCTGGCTTTTAATATATCATGCTGCCGAAAGAAGAGAAAAAGGATTGGTTTATCACGCCGCCGCTGTTTTACTGGATTTAGAAGATCCTTCAAAAGTTATAGCGCGACTACCAAAACCCATTATTACTCCTTCTGAATATTATGAAAGACATGGTTATGTCAATTATGTGGTTTTCCCGACAGGAACAGCCATTTTTGACGACCAACTATATATTTACTATGGCGCTGCCGATGATAAGATTGCGGTAGCCTCCTTGAACCTGAACGAGTTATTAACCGAGCTAAAAAAGAATCCTCATGAAAACAATATCAAATAAATCAAAAATAGTTTTTTTATCTACTTTTCCGCCAACGCAATGCGGCATAGCAACTTATACGCAAGATACCATAAAAGGAATTACAGATGTTTACGGTAAATCTATAAAATGTGAAATATGCGAACTGGTTAATGAACCAAAGGAGCATCCGACACAGGCATATACCTTAAACACAAAAAATAAAGCAGAATATGCTAAAATAGCAGAAGAAATCAATCAGGATGAAGCTGTGAAATTAGTTCATATTCAGCATGAATTTGGTTTGTTTTCAGGAAATTACGGAGATGATCTTTTAGACTTTTTAAATGTTATTAAAGCCCCTGTTACTTACACTTTTCACAGTGTTATTCCGAATCCGAATGACGAATTGAGAACATTCGTAAGGCTATTATTGAGTTACAGCAATTCGGCTTTTGTAATGACTAATAAATCTAAAGAAATTCTAATTAACGACTATGATATTAATGAAGAAATAATTACTTGCGTACCCCACGGAACCCACATTGTAATATATGAAACTCCAGAAAAGGCAAAAGAAAAATTAAATATTCAGGACAGATTAGTTTTATCAACTTTCGGACTTTTGGGCGAAGGTAAAAATATAGAAACAGGCTTACAAGCTTTACCAAAAATCATCGAAAAGGCACCAAATGCTTTATATCTGATTATCGGAAAAACACACCCCAATTTAATAAAAGACGGTGTCGATGCTTACAGAGACAAATTAGAAGGTTTAGTAACAGAATTGAATCTTCAGGATAATGTTCGTTTTATCAATGAATATTTAGATACCGATCAACTTTTAGAATATCTCCAAGCAACAGATATTTATATGTTTACATCTAAAGACCCGAATCAGGCGGTAAGCGGTACATTTGCCTATGCAATGAGCTGCGCATGTCCGATTGTGGCTTCTAAAATTCCGCATACTAAAGAAGTATTAACTCCAGATTCTGGTATTTTAGTTGATATTGGAAATGTCGATCAATTTGCTGAGGCGGCAATAAAATTGATTGGAGATGAGAATTTGAGACACGAAATGGGCATCAATTCATTTACAAAAATGCGTGCTTCTTCTTGGGAAAATGCTGCAATAACCCATATGAATACGTATAAAAACCTGATTAAAAATCCGTCAGAAATAAAATACAGCTATCCTCCTATTCAGTTAAAACATATTAAAAAACTAACTACCGAATTAGGAATTATTCAGTTCAGTAAGATTTCTATTCCAGATTTAGATTCAGGATATACTTTAGATGATAATGCCAGAGCTTTAATTGCGTTCTGTATGCATTACAAACAAACACAGGATAAAGACGATCTAGCCTATATTTTAATTTATTTGGACTTCATTCAGCGTTGTCAGAAACCAAAAGGAGACTTTATCAATTATGTCGATCAGGAAAACCGCGAACATATTGAGCAAAATGCCGAAGTAAATTTAGAAGACTCAAATGCAAGAGCTATTTGGGCGTTGGGAACCGTGGTTTCAATGTCTGATATTCTTCCTGAAGCTATTACCAAAAAAGCAACAAAATGTTTATTGAATTCTTTAAAATGGGCCGAAAATATTCAGTCGCCACGTTCTATTGGTTTTGCAACAAAAGGTTTGTATCTGTACCATTCTACAGTTCCTAATTTATACGTTGCAGCAATCATCAATAAATTGAATGCTAAACTTTTGGCAAACTATGAAGACACTGCAACAGAAGATTGGCAATGGTTTGAAAATTATCTGACTTACGGAAACGGAACTCTTCCAGAATCGATGCTGTATGCTTATTTAATTACCAATAAACCGGTGTATAAAAAAGTGGCACTGGATTCATTAGACTTTTTGATTTCTAAAACATTTATCGATGGAAACTTTAAAGCCATTTCAAATCAAAGCTGGCATCATAAAGGTTCAGAGCCCGATCAATACGGTGAACAGCCAATTGATGTTACTTACACAATTCAAACTTTAAATGCATTTTACAATGCGTTCAAAATACCAGAATACAAAAAGAAAATGAAAGCGGCATTTAACTGGTTTTTAGGCAAAAATCATTTAAATCAGATTATGTATAATCCTGTTAGCGGCGGCGGTTATGACGGACTTGAGAAACACAATGTAAACTTAAACCAAGGTGCAGAATCGACCGTTTGTTACTTAACCGCAAGATTATTGATGGAAAAACTAGCCATGTCACAATCGCGTGTTATTCCGTTGCAAAAATCTCGAAGCGGCATTGCTATAAATTTATAAGAAAAAATATTGAAGCTAACCAAATACTTCACTTTTTAAACCCTGAAAATCCCTTTCTGAATGAAAGGGATTTTTTGTTTGCGAACACTAACGTCAAACTGTTTTAATTATTGTGAGCTTATGAAAATTATATAAGGCTGATGAAAAGTTGTGTAATATATTTTAACAAGTATTGGGCTAACTTTCCTATATAATTTAATGATTTGAAAAAACTGTTAAATAATTGATTTTCATTTCACATCATTCACCTTAAAACCAAAACATTTTGATCCTTGCTATTAAAAATACATTCGCCGAAATTGGAGAGACCACCTTATTCGCCAAAAGGTTTTTTAAGGAGGTTTTTATTCCGCCTTATGAGACCAAGGAGTTTCTAAAACAATGTTATGTTATAGGATATAAATCTCTGCCATTGGTTACAATTACCGGTTTTATAATGGGATTGGTACTTACACTGCAATCGCGTCCGACTTTGGTAAAATTTGGTGCAGAATCTTGGCTTCCTGGAATGGTGGCGCTTTCGCTGATAAGAGAAATTGCACCCGTAATTACTGCATTAATTTGTGCCGGAAAAATTTCATCTGGAATTGGAGCCGAATTAGGATCAATGAAAGTGACCGAGCAGATTGATGCTATGGAAGTTTCAGCCGTCAATCCGTATAACTATCTGGTTGTAACAAGAGTGCTAGCCTGTACTTTGATGGTTCCTCTTTTAGTATTTTTTGCCGATGCTGTCGGAATCATTGGCGGTTATGTAGGCATTAACATTCATGGCGATGTCAACTTCTATAGATTTTTAACCCAGATCATTCAATCCTTAGAATTCTTAGATCTCTTTCCAGCCACTCTTAAAACTTTCTTTTTTGGATTTTTTATCGGAATGATTGGCTGTTATAAAGGTTTTAATGCTTCTAACGGAACAGAAAGTGTGGGTCAGGCTGCCAATTCTGCTGTTGTAACAGCGTCGTTGAGCATTTTTATTATAGATATGGTTGCTGTTCAAATAACCGATTTATTCTTTTAAAATGATGAAGGAAAAACTACATAAAGAACCCAAAACAAAAGAGAAAGATCAAACTCCGATTATCGAGATTAAAGATCTTCATAAAACTTTTGGAAAAGATAATGCTGTTTTAAAAGGCGTAACTCTCACTTTGAATAAAGGCGAAGATTTAGTGGTTTTAGGACGTTCAGGCTCTGGAAAATCAGTCACAATAAAATGTATCGTTGGATTGATTGAACCAGACAAAGGCGAAATTAAAGTTTTTGATGAAAACGTTCTTAATATTTCAAAAAGCGAGCTGAATGAAATTAGAGTCAGAATCGGATTCTTGTTCCAAAGTGGAGCACTTTACGATTCGATGTCCGTTAGAGAAAATCTCGCTTTTACATTGACCAAACACAAACGCGATTTAAGCCGAGAAGAAGTGGATAATGAAGTAATGGAAGCATTAGAAAGCGTTGGTTTAGCCGACGCTATAGACAAAATGCCTTCTGAACTTTCTGGTGGTATGAAAAAAAGAATTGGTCTGGCACGAACGCTAATCTTAAAACCAGAAATTATTTTGTACGACGAACCCACAACGGGTTTGGACACGATAACTTCAAGAGAAATCAGCGAATTGATCTTGGATATTAAACACAAACAAAAAACTTCTTCAATCATTATTACTCACGATATGGCCTGTGCAAAAATGACAGCCGATCGAATTGTGGTTTTAAAAGACGGTGTAATTCATGCCGAAGGAACATACGAAGAATTAGAAAAAGACGAAGACGAATGGGTGCGCTCATTTTTTGAATAAAGCAAAATAAATAATAGAAATCATGGAAAAGGAATCTGGATACACTTGGAAATTAGGAATGTTTGTAACGATTGGTTTACTGCTTTTTATTATGGCTGTCTATTTTATCGGAAAACAGCAAAATCTTTTTGGTTCAACCTTTCATATTAGTTCACAGTTTAAAACTGTAAGCGGTTTAGAAGTCGGAAATAATGTTCGTTTTTCTGGGATTAATGTTGGAACAGTAGAACAAATTCAGTTAAAAAATGATTCGACTGTGAGAGTTGTTTTAGTAATGAAAGAAGAAGTTCGAAAATTCATTAAAACTGATGCCACGGCCAGCATTGGGTCAGACGGTTTAATGGGCGATAAAGTTTTAACCATTTCTCCAGGCGCTAAATCTCAAAAAGAGATTGAAGACAACGGGCAGATTGCTTCTGTGGATGGAATTGAAATGCACGATATTATGAAAAGCGTGAAGAAAAGTGTGGATAATATCGGCGTGATTTCAGACGAAATAGCCATTTTTAGCCACAGCATGAACAATGGAAACGGTGCTTTAGCAAGATTGGTTAAAGATGATAAAATGGCCAACAGCGTTTCGAATACGCTTTCTAATCTAGAAACAGGCACAAAAGGTTTCAGTGAAAATATGGAAGCGGCAAAAAGCAATTTCCTTTTTAGAGGCTACTTCAAGAAAAAAGAAAAAGAGAAAAAAGAGAAGCAGGAAGAAAAGAAAGAGAAGCAAGAAGAAAGAAAAGAGAAACAAGAGGAAAAGAAAGAAGAAGCTAAAAAAGAGAAAGAAGACAAAGCTGCTAAAGAAAAGGAACAAAAAGAGAAAGAAGAAAAGCAAAAGCAGGAAGAGGCTAAAAAAGCAGAAGCAGAGAAAAAATAAAAAGATAATAAATCTCATATTTTAAATTACTCCGGCTGTTCACTATCTATCAAATCTAAATTCCAATTCTCATTTTATGTTCTCCTGAGATCCCGACGCTTCGGGAGACTCAGGAGGACAACATTAAAAATCAAAATCCAGCATTTTACAATTTACAATTTACAATTAAAACTATATGCCCAGTTCAATCAAACATACCGCCTTAAAAGTTTTAAAAATTACTGGAATTACGATTGCGGTAATTTTGTTTTTGCTATTTATTATTCCGCTGCTTTTTCCTGGGAAAATTGCTTCGGAAGTGAAGAAAATTGCAAACGAGCGTTTGGATACTAAATTGGAATTTACAAAATCTAAACTTTCCTTTTTCACACACTTTCCATCATTGACTGTTTCGCTAGACGATTTGTCTTTAACCGGCTCTAAACCTTTCAGCAATGATACTTTATTAAGAGCCGATCAGGTTGCATTTGGAATTGATATCAAAAGGCTGCTTTTTGATAACGAAGTTAAAATCAATAAACTGTATGTTTCTGATGCTTTAATAAATGTAATGGTCAACACAAAAGGTCAGGCCAATTATAACATTTATGTGGCACCCGAAGATCGAAACAAAAAAGAAGATCCGAATGCTCCAGAAGAAGGAACAGCAATTAGATTGGAACGCATCGATTTACAAAACTGCCATGTAAAATATAATGACCGTTCGGCAAAGATTCTAGTAGATGCAAAAGGATTTAATTATATTGGAAAAGGAAATTTGAGCGAAGATATTTTTGACTTGGCAACCGATGCAAAAATTGATGAACTAGATTTCTATTATGACCGTACTGGCTACTTAAGAAAGAAAAAAGTCAGTGCCGATTTAATTACCCGAATCAATACACACGCACTTTCCTTTATTCTGCAGAAAAATGAACTTCACATCAATAAACTGCCTTTAAAGTTTACTGGTCTTTTTACCATTTTAAGAGATGGTTATAAAATCAATATTAAAGCGGCTTCAGAAAATACCACAGTAAAAGATTTATTGTCTGTAATGCCTCCAGAATATTTAACGTGGCTGGAAAGAACAGAGATTTCAGGACGTAGTGACTTACTACTTACTTTTAAAGGAGACTATAATGTTCAGAAAAAACAAAAACCAAACTTGGCTTTCAATTTAAAAATAAATGAAGGTTCGGTAAATTATAAAAATGCGCCCGTTCCTTTAACCGATTTCCAAATGGATTTAAATGCCATGCTTCCGTCTCTAGATACCGAACAATTGCTGGTTAATTTGAGAACCTTGAAATTTAAGGTGGGGGAAAAAGATTATTTTAATGCTTATCTGCACAGCAAAGGTTTAAGCGAAATGTTGATTAATGCGAGCGTGAAGGGCGCTTTAGACCTTGCTGTTGTTGATGCTGCTTTAGGATTGGAAAATATGGATTTGAAAGGAATTTTGAAAACCGATATTCAGGCTCGAGGAGTTTTTAGCACCACTAAAAAATTATTTCCTAAAACAATTGGCGGCATTTCTTTGAGAAACGGATGGCTTAAAACAAAATATTACCCAAATCCTATTACCAATATTACTTTTATAGCCAATATGCTGAATAAAGCGGGAACCTATCAGGATTTAATCGTTGCAGTAGCGCCTTTTTCTTTTGTTTTTGAAGGAAATCCGGTTTACGTCAATGCCACTTTATCCGATTTTAGCGATTTAGCTTATAATGCTAAAATTAAAGGAGAACTGAATGTAGGCAGAATCTATCAGGTTTTCTCGCAAAAAGGTTTGGATTTAACGGGTTACGCCAAAGCAGATCTTTCTTTAAAAGGAAAACAAAACTATGCTACAACTGGCCAATATGATAAATTGGATAATAGAGGAACATTGCTGCTGAAAAACATAAAAGCAACTTCAGAATTGTTCCCAAAAGCTTTCTATATTAAACAAGGGAATTTCCGTTTTCAGAATGAAAAAATGTGGTTTGAAAAATTCAATGCTTCGTACGGAAAATCAGATTTTGACATCAACGGTTATCTGCTCAATATGATCAATTATTTCTTAGAATCAAAAGGGACTTTGAGCGGCAATTTCAACTTAAAATCAAAACTAATTAATGTTGATGAATTTATGGCGCTTGAAGAAGGCGAAAATAAAGATCGAAACCTAGAAGTAGAATATGCTAAAGAAGATCATCCGAAAATGAGCGGCGTGGTCATTATTCCAGAAAACCTGAATGTCACTTTAAATGCAAATGCTGACAAAATAGAATACAATAAATTGATATTTAACAAACTGAATGGAAAAATAGGCGTAAAAAAAGAAGGATTTTACTTAGAAAATATTACCTTTAATATCATTGACTGTATTCTAGGGATTAATGCACTGTATAAAGACGAGTCTCCGACCTCTGCCCATTTTGATGCTCATTTTACAGCAAAAGACTTTGATGTTCAAAGAGCTTATAAAGAAATCCCGATGTTTCATGATATGGTTACCGCCGCTGAAAAAGCGCACGGAATAATCTCTGTTGACTATAACATAAAAGGAGATTTGAATGGAAATATGGGGCCAATTTATGAATCTCTACAAGGCGGAGGAACCATTAATTTACGTGATGTTCAAATTAAGGGACTGAAACTTTTTGATGGAATTAGTTCTAAAACAGGACAAAATGGTTTGAATAATCCTGACATGAAAGGAATTGAAATCAAATCGACTATAGATAAGAATCTTATAAACATTGAGCCATTTACCTTTAGTGTAGCCAGTTTTAGGCCAACTATTAAAGGAACTACAAGCTTTGACGGACTTCTGGATTTAAGAATGCGTTTAGGTCTTCCGCTTTTCGGAATTATAGGTTTTCCGATTGTTATTACCGGAACACATGACGCACCAAAAATTAAAATATTCAGTAAAACAGGACAAGAAATTAATCCGGCTGTTTATGATGAAAAGAAAAATAAAGTGATTCGAAAAGAAAAAGTTAGCAAATCCAAAACAAAATAGGTAATGAATTCAAAATCTCAACATAAAAGCAGTTCATTCGAGAAATTTGCTTCAAAAGTTTCTAAAGCCGCTGGAAGCACACCAGCTTTTATTGGAGCCCTTTTTCTTGTTATTGGATGGGCTATTTCAGGGCCAATTTTCGATTATTCTGAAACTTGGCAATTGGTAATCAATACAGGCACAACGATCATCACTTTTTTAATGGTTTTCCTGATTCAAAAAGCACAAAATAAAGATTCGCTTGCCATCCAGTTAAAATTAAACGAGCTAGTGGCATCCAATGATTTATCGAGTAATAGTCTTGTTGATATCGAAAACATGACCGAAGAAGAGATGATGATTATTCAGAAATATTACCATCATTTAAGCCAATTGGCAAAAAAAGATAAAACGATTAGAACATCGCATTCTATTGCTGAAGCAGAAGAAGTGCATAGTCGTAAAAAAGAAAAAAAAGCAAACCAGATAATACTAAAAAAACTACCAAAAACACCTCTAAAAAAATAACCAAAAAATGAAATTGAGCTCTACTGAAACGTATTGGCCATTAAAAAATGCCATAAAACAAAGTTATCCTTCAATAGATTCTGATATCCACACCGACATTTTGATTATTGGTGGCGGCATAACAGGAGCTTTAACAGCTTATAAATTATTAAATGAAGGGAAAAAAATTGTTCTTGTAGACCGCAGGGATGTCTGCGGCGGAAGCACTTCTGGCAGTACAGCCTTATTACAGTACGAAATTGATGTTCCGTTGCATCAGCTCATAAAACTTCGTGGCGCTAAATGTGCCATAGACAGCTATCAAAATGGAAAAAAAGCTATTTTCGATCTTCGAAATATAATTGATACTGTGGGATGCAATTGTGGTTTTGAGTTTAAAAAAAGCGTCTATTTTACTACTCTAAAAAAAGATGTTCCTTTTTTAAAAAATGAATTTAAAGCTAGAAAACAGCATGGTTTCGAAATCAGCTGGTTAAGCAGATCAGAATTGCAAAAAATGGGATTGAATGCGATTGCGGGCGTAGAATCTAAAACCGCTGCTGTTATGGATCCGTTTAAACTGGCGACCGATCTTCTATTTCATTGCCATGAAAAAGGAATGCAGATTTTTGACCGAACTAATATCGCTTCTATTCAGCATCAAAAAGGCAAAATTATTGCAACCACTGACTCTAAATTTTCTATCACAGCAGATCATATTATACATTGCACAGGTTACGAAAGCACAGAAACGCTAAAAGAAAAAGTGGTTGATTTAAAAAGTACCTATGTTATCACTTCTGAAAGTCAGTCAGATCTTCCAGAGAACTTTAAAAACACCATTTTTTGGGATACAGCATCTCCTTATCATTATATTAGAACTACAGATGACAATCGCATCATAATGGGAGGCGGAGATGAAGATTTTAAAGACGCAGCGAAACGAGATAAATTGCTTCCTAAAAAAGAAACGTATCTTTTAAAACAATTCTTTAAAAGATTTCCTGATTTAAATTTTAAAATTGATTATTCCTGGGCAGGCACTTTCGGAGAAACCAAAGACGGTCTTCCCTATTTCGGAAAACCTAATCCGAGAAAAAATGAACATTACATTTTGGGTTTTGGAGGTAACGGAATCACCTTTAGCGTCATTGGAATGAATTCGATCTTGGATTCCCTTAATAATAAAAAAAATATAGATTTAGATTATTATCGCTTTGGAAGGTAGAAAGTTGCTAAGGTTCTAAGATACTAAGTTGCTAAGTTTTTTCTTAGCGTCTTAGAACCTTAGCAACTTAAACAAGCACCAACTCCATCTGAATATTACATCTTTTATAGGGTGTTTCTAAACCGAAAACTTTTTCAAAACCTAGTTTGTAATAAAGATTTATTGCCGGTTTTAAAATGGTGTTGCTTTCTAAATATATTTTTTTTGCTCCCAGTTCTTTTGCTTTTTCTGCAATAGCTTTACCTAAAAGCCAACCAATGCTTTTTCCTTGTGCTTTTGGAGAAACAGCCATTTTTGCCATCTCAAAATCATATTCAGCATTATTCATTTTAATCAAAGCACAAACTCCAACAGGCTCATTTTCATACAAAGCCACGAGAATTTTTCCTCCTTTTTTCAGAATATAATCTTCAGGATTATCGAGCGCTTTATAATCGGCTTCCTCCATTTCGAAATAAGTTGAAATCCATTCTACATTCAACGCCCTAAAAGCTTCCTGATATTCTGCTTTATAGTCCACAATTTTTACGTCTTTGCTCTCTCTCTTTTTCTTTTGTTCGCTAACTCTTTTAATTAAAGATTTTTGCTCTAGCAAAAACTCCCATTCGTCCAAAGCGGCCCACAGATTATGTTTGCTTTCAGCAATTATTCCTTCAATTGCAACATCAATATCTTCCAACTGCTGTTTGATTTTCTTGGAAATCAAAATTCCTTTTTCAGTAAGAATGACATTATTCTTTCTTTTATCTTCTGTTTTTGCGCTTTCTTCAATCAACCCAGCACCAATCATTTCCTGAATAATTTTGCTTACAGAGGGCTGAGAATGTCCAATTTCATTAGCGATTTCGGTAATCGTAATTTCGCGTTCTTCTGCCAAGGTATAAAACACCGGAAACCATTTCGGTACAAATTCAACCCCATACAATTCATATATTTTCGCAGCATCATCTGTAACAACAGCAGTCATTAAACGTAAACGGCTACCTAGAGCCGCTTTTCCAACTTTATCAAAAAAATCCATAACAAATAATTAATTATATAACTAGTTATACAAATGTACCCTTTTTTTAGATACTAAGAAACTAAGGTTCTAAGATTCTAAGTTTTTTTTCGGAAAACTTAAAATCTTAGAACCTTAGCGTTTATATATTGTGCTTTAGAGCTAGCGACTTTATTTTCTTACTACTAAGTCTCAAGTTATACGTTTATCTAAAAGCTTAGTATCTTAGCATCTCAGAACCTTAGCAACTTCGGCCATTAAGCCGTTATAGCCAACGAATTCAAATTAAATTTATATTCTTTTGGGCTGCAGTTGAATTTTTGTTTGAATATTTTAGAGAAATAGCTTCTGCTAGTAAAACCAATACAGTAGACAATTTCTGAAATATTTAAGTCGGATGTTCTAATTAGAATTTCGGCTTTTAGAACACGCATATGTGTGATGTAATCGTTTACTGTACGATTATGAATCATTTTGAAACCTTCCTGAAGTTTATTTGGAGACAAACCAGATCTTTTACTCAAGGCCTTAATAGAAAATGCCTCTTCTGGACTTGTTTTTATAAACTCTGATAGTTCTTTTATTTCTTCCATTTCTCTCAACGTTAATCCGTTTGATTCATTTGCAAAAGCGTGCAAATCATCTGAATGCTGTTGAATTTCCATTGCCAAAATAATCCTCATGATTCCTTCTTTCAACAAATTTCTCACAATTCCTTTTTGTGTAATGGAATTAAGCTGTTCTATTTTTTCTGCGATCTGCAAATTATACGAACCAATGTAAAAGAAATCAGTTACTTGATTATTTTCAAAAAAAGTATCTTTTACTTGCTGATTTAAAGAATGAGTTTGATTAGTAGCATCAATCTGAGTGCCAACAATAATTAATGTAAGTTTTGTCTTTTTACCTTTTTCAAAAAAGAGAACATTATCCTGGTTTTGTTTAGAGGTTACAATTGCGGTTTGAAACGTTTTTAATTTACGTTCCTCACCATTTAATCCAAAACTATGCGAAAGGTTTCCTTTAGAACAATAAGCAAAATAAATAGGAGACGATTTTACATTTAAAAAATCCAATCTCACATCTGCAGAAAATGTCATATCAAACTGAACGTAGGAGATATTATCATTAAAGGAAGCGCCAATAATAGAACCTTCTGCAAAACTGTTTTCTACTTCGAGTGCATATTCGTCTAAATCAAAATTCACTTTTCCGCCAAAACTAGTCTGAAGTTCATCAAATATATTTTGAGTTTTTTCTGTATTTATAGTAACTATTTTCATGGTTTGCCGGATTTAAAATTATAATTTGCCAAACAGATTATTTTCTAGAAATCTGAAAGTCAAAGTTCGTTTAAAGACAAGCCAAAAATGTTATATAATTTTTCGGTTTTGTTTTATAATTCCTTATAAATGTTTATTTTAACATATCTATTTTTTCCAGCATGAAAAGTTTTTCCTTTGCCCCTATTAGTTCTCCAAATTCTAAAATTCTAATTTTAGGCACAATGCCTGGAACAAAATCTTTAGAGCTAAATCAGTATTATGGTCATAATCAGAATAACTTTTGGAAGTTTATGTTTCCCATTCTAGGCGAAGAGTTTTCTAATGATTACGAAATGCGAAAAAACTTATTAATCAAAAATAATATTGCGCTTTGGGATGTCTTACAATTTTGCGATCGAGTTGGAAGTTTGGACAGTGCCATAAAAAATGAAATCGCAAATGACTTTGAAGATTTCTTGGCAACACATCCTCAAATAGAAAGTATTCTTTTTAACGGACAAAAAGCAGCCGCATTTTTTAAAAAATATGTTCACTTAACAAAAGAATACAAAACATTTACACTTCCATCTACAAGTCCGGCCAATGCTGGCAAGACTTTTCACGATAAATTATACGAATGGAACATCATTAAAAACCTATTATAAAGATCTGCATTTTATATAATTAAAATGCAAATATTGAAATCATGTAACTTTTTCTGTTTAAAGTATAACAAAAAGCATCCACTCTCAATGTAATTTTACATCAAAGAAAAATAAGCCATAGTGAAAGATTTAATGAACGAAATAGAAAGGCTTTCTTCTTATTAAAATTGACAAAGCAAACTGTAAAAAGTTTAGTCTATAAAGAGAACATTGGTTATGTTAGTTTATTTTTGGGAAAAAGCTACTCTATAGAAATATAGAGTAGTTTTGTTTTTATAGGCTACCATTTAAAGACAAAAACATGAAAATTCAGACATATTATAATCATATACGGTTTTATACTCCGCATCATTTTATATATTATCCCGTTTTAATTTTATTCTTGGCTGCCAGTATTTATTTAGGTATTACGACAGAAGATCATTTAATATGGGCATTTATCAGCGTAGCTTTTGTATTTCTATTTGCCCTCGCTTATATGCTGCGTCAGCATTATGCTTTGACACTGCAAAACAGAATTGTGCGCTTAGAAATGCGCTACCGCTATTTCACCCTGACAGGCAAAAGATTTGAAGAATTTGAATACAAACTTACAGACGATCAGATTTTTGCTTTACGCTTTGCACCAGATGACGAATTGGTTCCTCTTGTTGAAGATACTTTAAAAAACAGCTTAACAGGCGATGCAATCAAAAAAGCGATTGTGCATTGGAAAGCAGATTATCATAGGGTTTAACAATAACAATGTCAGAAATCAATAGCAATTACAATAGCAAAGTTCAATAATAATATCAATTTTTAATTTTTAAAATTAATTATTGAATTTTGCCATTGACATTGATTTTTTGCCATTGCCATTGAATTTTGACATTGACATTGATTTTTGAAATTGTTATTGAACTTTCTTTCTATTAAAAATAAGATAAAATAGAAACAATACTGCGCCAACCGCAACAATTACAGCAAAATAGATTGCAGCTATATTGGCATGCAAGAAATTAGGCTCGTAAAATAATTTATCTAGTGTTTTAAATTTTTCTCCTAAAGCTTTTCTATCAAAATTATTTCTAATTCCATTAAGCGGTTCGTCTTGATTTTCTTTATAGTGATATACATGTTGAGTCAGTAACTTCGGAATCAGATTTGTTTCTATATTGTATTTCCTTAAAAGCGTATCTAATCTTTGAAAAGTATACGTTAACGAATCTTTCTTAGCATTGTATAGCAATTTATAGCGATCTACAGCCGCTTTATATTTTTGCTTATCTACAGAATCTCCTTTTACAGGATTAAATAGAGACTTATTTTCTAAGAAAATACAAATATCTTTATCATGTTCTGGATGCACAGCAACACTTTTAAAAATAATTTCTGTACTATCTCCCACAATTCTTTTTGAGATCACTCTTTTGTGCAATTCCTCTTTATCAAAACCAATAATATCAAAAATACTATCCGCTTTACTTTTCGTTTTATCAAAAGTGCTCGTTAAAGCTTTTATGGTGTCAATGCTATAATAATTGGTTTCTATAATCGGAAATTCGCCAGGTACAATTGTATCGTCTTCCTTAATTACCGGATAAGGTTTTGGATATAAAATATTCTCATAATTAAAAAGTTTTTCAGAACTATAAGAAGTATATCCGTATAAAAATGGATTTAAGACATTGATAAGTTTTTTGTCATTATTAAAATCATTTTCAGACAATTCTGATTTCAGTTTAGCATTCATTCCGAAACTATAGCTAATAAAAAACGAAAACGTCAGAAATGAAATAAGCAGCAGACAACCCGCAATTTTAAGCAGATTCCCACCTTTATAGCCTTCTCTAGAATTATTTCGAATTAAAAAAAACAAAAAGAAAAGCAAAAACAAACCACTTACAAAAAAGTGCGAAATTGCAACATCATCGTAAAATTTGAATCGGTAAAACTCGGTGTAGATGTTAATATCCTTTAGCCCTTTAAAAGTAAAATAACCGTATAAAAAGTACGCAAGATGAATTAAGACTAATATAATAACTGATTTTATGAAATAACGTTTTAGATTTTTGGTCATTTTTAAAAGGTGCTAAGGTTCTGAGATGTTAAGATACTAATGTTCTAATATACTTAAAATTTATTTTGCCTTTCATAAAAATATATTTATAAAATTAAAAAGTAAAATAATCTGGGCGTGCCACCATTATAAAAAAAGGGCAAATAATAGCAACGCTTATTCGCCCTTTTTTTATAATGCTGTCGGGCTGTCCATGCTGCTTCGGCAGCTTATTCCCATCCCTCACGCAGTCACGATTACAAAACAAGTTTCCGAAACATTTAGTCATTTATAAACCCAATCGACAATGAATTTCTGCCCATCTTTGGTTAGATGCACTGCAGTGCATCTCTACAGTATAACTGAATTTGATTTTGCTGGAAAATAACCTTATAACCTTAGTATAGCACCTCAGAACCTTAGACCCTTTTATTTCGAAATATCAAACCCTTCCTTCACTATTTCGCTTTCCACTTTATCAATCAGTTTATTCGTTTTACCGGTAAGTCTTTCTTTCTTCCAATCGCCTTTTGCATATATTACAATAGTAATTAAAGCCGTTACAACAGAAGCAATTGGGAAAGCCCACCAAATTCCAATTTTACCTAAAGAAGTATTATGTGACAAAATAAAAGCCAGCGGAAACTGTATTACCCATTGCGAAACCAAAGTCAGAATCATAGGCAATTTTGTGTTTCCAACAGCTCGAAAAACACCAGTTAAACAAAGCTGTATGCCTAAAAATCCCCAAGAGAGACAAGTAATTCGCAATAACTCCGTTCCACCTTCAATAACCGCTTGATCATTTGGAACAAAAAATGCGATTAGATACGGTGCAAAAATAAAAGCGATAATTCCGAGACCCGTCAATAATCCGAAACCAAGATACGCTCCTAGTTTTGAAATTTCAGCTGCACGATTAATATTTCCAGCTCCAATATTTTGCCCGACAAGAGTTGCAATCGCCATTGATAAACCCAAAGCTGGAATTAAAATGAGCTGAATCAAATTGGAACCCGCACCATAAGAAGCAACCGTCAAGGTACCAAAACGAACAATCAAAAATGTAATTGCCATCATTCCCAACGCACGCATCGACTGCTCGATTGAAGATGGAAATCCAATTTCAAAAGCCCTTTTGATATGTTTATAATCCGGCTTAAAATCGGCAATACGAAGATGAATTCCATGTTTTCCTCTAAACAAAATTGCAAATCCGATGATAATAGCCAGAAGCTGTGTGAATAAAGTTGCCAAAGCCGCACCTTTAACCCCTAAAGCTGGAATAAATTTCCATCCATAAATAAACAGCGGATCTAGGGCAAAATTCAAGATAACAGTTCCTAAAACAATATAAACTGGAAGCGTTACACGCCCAACTCCACGCATAATCGATTGGAAAATCATAAATCCGAAGCTAAAAACCAGTCCCACAAATGCCACACGCATAAAGCCTAATGCATCAACATAAACTGCAGGCTCTACCTTTAGCAGATATAAAAAATAAGGACTCAAAATGTATCCGATGATCGACAAGAAAACAGAAACTATAATCACCATTGACAAAGTCTGTGCTGCAACGTGATTGACCATTTTCTGATTTCCAGCTCCAAAATATTGTGCAATTAAAATAGAACCAGCAATAGCCAGTCCAGTTCCTAAAGCAATGGTTAAAAATATTACAGGTGTGCTTATCGAGACCGCGGCAACGGCATCTCCGCCCAAACGCCCAACCCAAAAAGCATCTACCAACTGATATGCGGCTTGCAAAAGATTAGCAATCATAATTGGAACAGCTAATTTTAATAATGAAGAAAGGATTGGCCCTTCTAACAATTCATTTTTTTTCATTTATTCAAAATAATTATTTAAAAATCAGTTGACATATCAACTTTTAAAGTTCAAAAAAAATTAAAGAGTTTCTAGCTTGTCTGCATAAGATCGTACTGCATTCAACGCTTCAATTCTTTCTTTTGGAGAAAAAACAGACATTACTTCTTCTTCTGCCCTTTTCATCAGCGAGCGAATGCTTTTTGCTAACGAAATTCCTTCATCTGTAAGACTTACAATATTTTTACGTTTGTCTATTTTATCTTTTACCACCTCAACAAGATTCTTTTTTTCAAGTGCTGATATACTTCTTAAAATAGACGATTTATCACGCATTGTTTTATCTGACAATTCTCTTTGCGAAAGACTTTTGTGATGCAAAATCATCAGCAATGGCAACTGTTCTAGCTGTAATGTGATTCCGGATTCGTTCATTAACGCATTTGTACGTCTGAAAATTGCACGTTTGATACGATGAATCTGAAAGAAGAAGCTATCTGATATTTCTTCTTTCCAAAAATTTGAAAAACTTTCTTTATCGGCATGTTTTTTTTCCATGATGCAAAATTACAAAAAAGATTGACATGTCAACTATTTTTAAAACAAATCCTTATTTTACTGATATACAATTCATTCCTTAAAATAATTCGGTTAAAAAAAGAAAATTGAACGATTATTTTTACTAACTTTAAATGTTAAATATTGCCTAATAAAAACTTAAAAATTACTCTGATGAAACAATTATTTATTTTTTTGGTAATGATGCTCCTTTGGATTCCGTTAAACGCTCAAACTGTTGCTGAAGCCAGTAAAGAGGAAAGCTTAACAACTTTTAAAACTGAAAAAGACGATTTTCAAGATAGTTCTTTAGATGATCTTCCGTGGCACAATAGACGCTTTAAAGTTACTGCCGGTGGTTTTTTTCCTGTAAATAATACTCAAGTTAAAGTTGAAGGCAACAACGGAAATATAGGAACTGAAATTGATCTTGAGAGTGATTTAGGATTTTCTAAATCAACTGTATCCTTTTTAGGAACATTTGACTGGCGTATATCTAAAAGATCCCGATTAGGTTTTGAATATTTTGTACTAGACAGAACTGCAACAAAAACGCTGCAAAGAGATATTAATTTCGGAGACCATACTTACCCTTTGGACGGAAGAGTTCAAGGTACTTTTAATGTACAGATTGCTAGAATTGCTTATGGCTACGCTATTTTATCTAAACCTAAATATCAAGCAGGTCTATTAGTTGGGGCGCATGTTCTATTCGCAGATTTAGGCCTACGATTAGATGCCAATACACAAAGTGTAGAATATCATGATACTTTTGATTTTACTGCGCCACTGCCCGATGTTGGGATTTGGGGCGAATTTGTTCTTGGAAAACGCTGGGGATTATATGCCAATGTAAATTATCTTGCAGTAAAAATTGATGAAACTGATGGCCGAATAATAAGCTACAATTTATCGGTTTTATATAATGTGGTCCAAAACTTCAGTCTTACTGCTGGTTACACTGGTTTGAATTTTAGAATAGATACGGTTCAAGACCGATTAAACGGTTTCTTAAAATGGGGATATAACGGGCCAACAATTACAGCAGTGTATACTTTTGGAAAGCACGTTAAAGTTACTAAATAAAGCTTCTGAGTTTTTTTTACCGCAAAGAGCGCAAAGGATTACGCAAAGTTCGCAAAGTTTTTATACAAAGCTTTGCGAATTTTATGTTTTTACAAAACCTCACAAAAAGGCCTTTGCGAAAAAAACTTTGCGTTCTTTGCGGTAAAATTATGCTCAACGTTTCTCAAACCTGAAACCTGAAACCTGAAACTTGAAACTTGAAACTTGAAACTTGAAACTGAAACCTGAAACTTGAAACCTGAAACTTGAAACTTGAAACCTGAAACAAAAAAACAAACCCGATAACTCTCCAGCTATCGGGTTTATTACCAAACTTAAACTTACTTAACTTAACTCAAAATAAAACTTAACTAATTTATTTTTCGATTGGAGTGAATTTTACCGCTGTTCCTCCTCCAGCTGCCAATTTGATATTTAAAACGGTTTTGTTGTTTACTTTTTGTTTAGAGATTGTAACTGGATACGGATTGGTTTTATAATTTGCTCCAGGTCCGTCTGCATAGATTTCTGCTTCATATTCTTTGTTTTTATCTAAAAATGAAAGCGCTACTTTTAGGTCTCTCGCATCTCTATTGGTAATCGAGCCTAAATACCAGTTTTTTTCGTCCCAATCTTTACGGGCAATTGTTGCATATTCTCCAATTTTAGAATCTAAAACTTTAGTATCCGACCAAGTGCAAGGCACGTCTTTTACGAATTGAAATTCTGGTTTTCCTTCATAGTTTTCAGGTAAATCAGAAGCCATTTGCAACGGACTGAAAATAATCACGTACAATGCCAATTGATTTGCCAAAGTCGTCTGTACTTTTGCTCCAGATGGTGTTTTGTAATCAAAATTGAAATTCCCTGGTGTGTAATCAAACGGTCCAGAAAGCATTCTGGTAAAAGGCAAAGTCGTTAAATGCTCTGGCGTATTTCCTCCATCTACAGACCATGCATTGTATTCCTGTCCTCTTCCGCCTTCTTGCGACATAAAGTTCGGATACGTACGCTGTAACCCCGTTCCTTTCATTGGTTCGTGGTTATCGATCATGATATGATATTTCGCAGCAGTTTCGATTACTTTTCTGTAATGACGTGCACCGTACTGGCTGTCATGCCATTCTTTTTTATCCAAATATTTGTTTACGTAACCTGTTTTAACCGAATTCACACCCATTTTTTGATACAGTTTGAAAGCCTCTTCTAACTGGTTCTCATAATTTTTGGTTGCACCTGCTGTTTCATGATGTCCAATTAGACGAACATTTTTTACAGCCGCATATTTGGTAATTTCTTCCAAATTAAAGTCTGGATATGCTTTTACAAAACTAAAGGCAGAACCATCGGCAGTCCAATCGCCGTCCCAGCCTTCATTCCATCCTTCTACTAAAACTCCGTCAAAACCATTTTTCGCAGCAAAATCAATATATTCTTTTGTGTTTTTGGTTGTTGCACCGTGTTTTGGACCTTGTCCCCAAGTGTATTTTTCCAAATGCATGCCCCACCAAATTCCAATATATTTTGAAGGAGTGATCCAAGATAAATCTTCAATTTTTGAAGGCTCATTTAAATTCAGCATAATGGTTGAAGTTGCTACTTGCCCAGGATTTTTTCCAACCACAATAGTTCTCCAAGGTGTTTTAAAAGGTGTTTCTGCATATACTTTTACACCGTCTGCCCATGGCACCAAATCACTTTTGTATTGTTTGTCTGTTGTTTTTAGAAGCGTCATTGAGGCAAAATCTGTTAAATTGGCTTCGTGAATCGCTACATACAATTTGTCTTTAGTTTCAAAGGTTGCCGGAGTATTGATCGTATCGGTTTTACTCATTAACGTTTTACGGTATTCACTTTCGTAATAACTATTTTCACGATGAACAGGAATCCACCAAACTTCGTTATTATCTTTAAAAGTAAATTGTGTTACTTCATTAGAGATTTTTACTTTTCCTAAATGAGGCTGTTTTGGAAACTCATAACGAAATCCTACTCCATCATCAAAAACTCTAAAGATAATATCAACCAAACGTTCCTCGCCTTTTGCTTCTTTTAAGTGAACAATCAGTTCGTTATGATGATCTCTCACTTTTTTAAATTCGCCCCAAGGCTGTTCCCAAGTTTCATCTGCCGATTTTTCTTCGGTCGAAACAACTTCAAAGCCATCTGTCATTTTAGCTAAACCTTGAAATTCAAATCCCATAAGAGATGGTTCAATAACCGATTTTCCGTTAGAAGAAAAACTATATTGAGGCTCTCCAGAAGGCGTTAATTCAAAAGTTAATTCAGAGATTTTTTCAGGAGAACTGATTTTATACGTTTTTTTAGTACTGCAAGCCATAACGAGCATTGTGGCAAAAGCTATTAGACAGTATCTATATTTTCTGTTTTTCATTATTTAAATTGTATTAATTACAGCTCTATTTTATTTCGCTTAATGTTTGTTTTGCTTTTGCTGGCTGCATAGAAACAAAATAATTAAACACTTGATCGAGTTTTTTCTGGGCTTCGACATTTCCTTTTTTCTGTACGCGTAAATCATACAATTTGCTGATATCTGGAAATACGCTTTCTGTATTTTTTACTCCAGCAAAAGCTTTGATTTTTTCGATAAAAGAATATCCAAATTCAACTGTTGGCTCAATCATGGTTCCTTCTCCGAAATCATTCCATGTAATCAGCTGCAAGTAATTTATATTGGCATTTTTTGCCAAAGTCAAAGTTTCGTCAAGTGTCGCTCCATTGTTATGTTCGATTGTCCATCCAATTGCTGCTCCACCTCCGCCTGCGGCATAAAAATCTTTAAAACCAGGATAAGCGCTACCCATTGCAACACCCAATTTTGGTTTTGTGTTGGTGTAAAAATTAATTAGATAACTATTGTCTTTATATACCCATGCATATTCTCCAGAAGCATTTTCTCCTGCCATTGAAGAGTGATCCCAAAGTGTCAAGAAAGTTGGTTTTGCTGTTAAAGTATTAAAGACATTTGTCCATTCAGCTGGGGTCTGTAGCACAATTGGTCCAAAATTCATTAACAGCGGTTTACCATTAATCTTAATATAATTAGCATCAGAAAAATAATTCTTCTCTACATAAGCCAAATCTGTTTTTGCTGCACTAGTTACCGAAATTGCTTTTCCAGCATTCACAACATTAGTCAAAAATCGGTCTTCGTATACAATAGCATATTCTAAACCTACTTTATCAAGCATTTCGATTAATTGATCTGTATTCTCTTTGATCATTCCGTAATCGTTCACATCATAAGTGCCGTACCAGTCAATAAGAATTCCATCAATTCCTGAATATTTCATCAACAGTAAATGATTTTCGATCACATTTTTATCGCCTGAGTGATAAGGTCCAATCAGCGGATAATAGTACGATGCAATTTCTCTTCTTCCGTTTGCTCCTACGTTGTTCGGATTTTTATTGGCCATTGTCCAATGATATCCCCATTTTTTATCGGCACTACTTTCGTTGGTTTCAAACCACGGCATGTAATGCATATAAATTTTAGTGCTGTTGGTTTTCTCAATCGCAACAGGGTCTGTTTTCTCTGGTTCTACGGGTTTATCTGAACCTTTGTCATCGCTGCTGCAACCGGCAACCATGGCAATGCTCATCAAACCAAAAACCAACGATGTGATATATCTTTTCATATTGAGATAATATTTATTTAGAACTCATGATTACTTTTTTTTTGCCACAGATTAAAAAGGATTTTTTAAAAAAAATCTGTGAAAATCATTTTAATCTGTGGCAGAAAAATTTTAGTAAATTCTTAAAAACATGTCAGCCTTCCACGACTAACCAACATGGAAGACTGACATTCTAGTAACCTAATTTGGATACCCAGGATTTTGTTTAAGGTTTTTGTTAGTAGTTAAAACAGTACTTGGTATTGGAAAAATTGCTCTGTATTTCTCTGTTGTACCTTTTGACCACCATGGTTCGAAGAATGTTCCAAAACGAATATTGTCTGTTCTTCTTCTTCCTTCGAATGTAAATTCTTTCAATAATTCTTGATTTATAAATGCAAGGTCAATTGTTGCTGGCAACTCTTCACCTGCACGAGATGCTACTTGCTGTACAAATGGTCTTGCTAAATCTGGCGAACCTAAACGAACATAACATTCTGCTTGCATCATCAAAATTTCTGAATAACGTATTAAAACGAAATCGTGATCACGCTCCCATTGTTCTCCTGCTTTCATTTCATATTTTGCCAATCGAACCCCTTCATTCTCCTTTGCATCTTCCAAACTTGTTAGATTCTCTGTATAGGTAAGCGGTTCTCCATTGTCCATCATAATTACAGTTCCTGTCGCAAGATTAATCTGATCGCCTTCAAGCATACATTTTTTTCTCTTGTCTGTGTCTGCAAATGCAGAATAAACTCCAGGCTGTGCGCACATTCCGTTTGCGCTCCATGGATAATTGTTTGGAATGGCAGAAATAGCTAATTTTTGATTATAATGACAAGACATTGAGTTCATGTAGTTTCCAACTGTTCCAGCTTTTGAATCGTAAGGAATAGCGAAAATAATTTCTGTTGAAGTCTGATTTTCTGTCACGAAATTCGAAAAGAAATCTGGTGTCAAACTGTATCCCGTAACCTTTTGGCACATATTGATACAATCTTGCCAACGTGGCTGACCGATAAACGCTTCTGAATTAAGATATAATCTAGCCAAAATAGAATACGCAACATTTCTAGTCATTTTAGAATACACCACATTTGGATTTAAATGCGGAATAGCGTCTGTCAATTCTTTTTCAACAAAATCATAAACCTCTTTTCTTGTTGAATTGGTTGGAAGAGCTGTATCTTCGAAATCGGTTACAATTGGCACATTTCCGAATAAATCTAAAAGATTGTAGTAGTAATAAGCTCTAAGTGCTTTTAATTCTGCATAAATTGGCTCTTTTGATTTATCACTAAGAGATGATTTATCGATTTGATAAATAATGGCATTGATCTTAGCAATTCCAGTATAATTGTAACGCCAAGCCGAAAGAATCATTCTGTTATCCGATTTCCAAGTATGCTTTTGCGCGTCTTGATATTGTCCGCCATCGTACCAGTTTGTACCTCTTGTTGGAATTGTTGCTTCATCTGAAACTACTTCATTCAAAAAGAAAACATACTCACAAGTTGGAAAATTATTTGAGATTGCATCAGAGAATCCTCTTAACGAAGAATAAGCTCCACCTACCAACGCATCAATCTCTTTGGTTGTATTTCCGAAATTTCCATCTTCTACCTGATCATACAACTGTTCGTCCAAATCAGTACAGGATACCGTAAAAAGCATGCTTAAAAGTATTGCTGCTGTTATTTTGATTTTCATTGTTAATATTTTATGGTTATCAATTCGCTTAATTATTCAGCGTAAAATTTAATCCAACAGAAATTGTAGTTGGTCGAGGATAATTATTGTATCTGTCAATTCCAGGAGCTGCCAAACCAGTTTGATCCATTACTCCAGTCTGACCAATTCCGTCCTGAGCATTTAAGCCAATCTCTGGATCTACACCTTTGTAGCCTGTGATTACAAATAAGTTTTCTCCCATTACATACATTCTAAATTTCGATTTTTTGTATTTCAATGGTAAAGTATAACCAAAAGTCAATGTCTGAAGTCTGAAGAAAGAAGCATCTTCGATCCAGTAATCTGAATATTTTGGAGACGAAGTAATACCGCTGCTCAAGAAAGAATCTGGCACATTAAAAGCTGGCAATCTATTCGGATCGTTTAACATCATGTTTGTCGCATTTAAAGCTTTTTGTCCAAACATTCCGTATCCAGAAAATCCAAGGTCAAAGTTTCCGTACGTAAAATTCATCCCGATACCTAAAGTTAAATCTGGCTGAATATTCCCTAGATCTCTCTTATCAGCATCAACCAAAGCACTTTCAGCGACTACTTCATTGGCAGCGTTGTAGTACTGAATTTTCCCATCAGCATCTAAACCAGCATTTTTGAATCCCCAGAAAGTTCCAACTGGATAACCTTCTGCAATAATTTGAGAATATTGACCAGACATACCTGCCAAACCATGAAGAGATCCGCTGTAGATTACGTCTGTTTTATACGTTGGGTTAGAAAGTTTTTCAATTTTCTGAACGTTATGTCCAAGTGTCAAATTAGCATTCCAGTTGAATTTATCCCCTTTAATGATATCTGCATTCAAAGTTAACTCTACCCCTTTATTTGACATTTCGCCCACGTTAGCCAACATTGTCCCTACTAAATAAGGTGGCTGAGGCACTTCGTAAGTGTATAATAAATCTTTTGTTTTTTTAGAATAATATTCAAAAGATCCTGTAATTCTATTGAAAAGTCCGAAATCAAAACCAACATTAATTTGCTCTGTAGATTCCCATTTCAAATCAGGATTTGGATTTTGTTTTGGAGAATAAGCCAAACTCCAAGTTTTAGTAACTGGATCGTAGTAACTGTCGCTTCCAACTCCTAAAATAGAAAGTGATTTATACTCTCCAATTCCATCTTGATTTCCTGTAACTCCATAACCAACTCTTAATTTTAAGTTGTCTAACCAACCTTTTGAAGATTCCATAAATTCTTCGTTAGAAATTCTCCAAGCTGCAGAAGCAGATGGGAAAGTTCCCCATTTATTGTTTTCTCCAAAACGGCTCGATCCATCACGTCTTACTGTCGCTGTCAATAAATATCTACCGTCGTAACCGTAATTAGCACGAGCATAAAAAGATACTAAGTTCGATTTTCCTTTGTATGAATACACATCGGTTAAACGATAGTTATAACCCGCACCTAAATTATTATAACTAAAAGCATCTGTAACAAAACCACCTCTTTGTGCTCCAAAACCTTGATAGATATTTTCAAGATAAGAATATCCAGCCAAAGCGCTGATGTTATGTTTGTCTATAACTTTGTTGTAATTTACATAAAGTTCTCCTTGTGCATTTGTATATTCTGCATAAGTTCTTTGTGCAAAACCGCCTTCTGTCTGTCCTTCCATAACCGCATAAGATGGTTTGTAAGTACCCGCTTTTACTGCATTGTGCTCTAGTGAAATATTTGCTGTAGCAGTAAAGTCATTCAAGAATTTTACATCTGTTTTAAAGTAACCTAAAAGTCTGTGTCTTTCATTATCAAAAGTTCTGTTCGTTAAAATCTCAACAGGATTCTGATACAGATTTCCTACTACTGCACTGAAATTTCCTTCTGAATCGTAAACTGGAATCGTTGGATTTAAGTTATAAGCTCTTTCAAAAATTCTGTAATCTATTGGGTGCCATTTGTCAATGTTGGCAAATAATCCCATATCAAATTTCACTTCTTTGTTGTCTCCAAGAAATTGATAAGCACTAACATTCCCGCTTAATCTTTCTAATCCAGATTTCTTAATAACTCCTTCATTATTTAAGTAAGAAAGTGAAGTTCTAAAACCACTGTCTGCTTTACCAGAATTGATACTTAACGTGTGCGATTGAGAAATCGAAGTCTGCTCGATTGCTTTTTGCCAGTTTGTATTTCCACCATAATCTACTGCATCTGCAATTTGATTCTGGCGTACATAGCCTCTCCACTGATTTGCTGAAAGAAGATCTAAGTTATTATTGACATACCCTATACCTGTTTGTCCGTTATAAACAACAGAAACACCTTTTGTTCCAGATTTTGTAGTAATCATAATTACTCCATTTGCTCCACGAGAACCGTAAATTGCTGTTGCCGAAGCATCTTTAAGAACATCAACCGATTTAATGTCTGAGGGTTGAACTACGTTAATATCAACTCCCGCAATACCATCTACCACAATTAACGGACTGTTACTTGCTGTTAAAGAAGTTCCTCCACGAAGACGAATTGTAGAAGCTGCAGCTGGATCTCCAGAAGGGCGAATAATGCTTAATCCTGCCACTTTTCCTTGTAAAACCTGCTCTGTAGAACCAATAGTTCCTTTTAGCAATTCATCTGCTCCAACTGTAGAAATTGCTCCAGTTAAATCTGATTTTTTCACTTTTCCGTAACCTACAGAAACTACTTGCACTTCTGCCAAGGCATATCCGTCATTTTGCAGGCGCACTTCGTAATTAGAAGTATTGGCTGTAATCTGAACTTTTTGTGTTGTCGAGCCGATAAACGAAACTTCGATTGCACTTCCTACGGCTACATTCAGGCTAAATTTACCATCAAAATCTGTTGTAGTTCCGTTTTTAGTTCCTACTTCAATGATAGAAGCTCCTGGCAATACATTCCCTGTATTGTCATAAACAGTTCCCGATATCTTTTTCGTCTGCGCGAAAGAATTGGCAGTAAGAAAAAGCATAAAAATCATCAATACCGCTGCCTTAGCAGTCCACATTTGATGCAGGACGCTTTTTGTATTTTTACTATTCATTAGAATTGGTGTTTTAATTTAATAGTGATTATTTATCTAAAGTTTTTAGCGGAATGGTCGTATCCGAAATCGTTTTGTCTTTATTGTCTTTTACCAAAACATGGATCTCGGTTAAGCTCGGAACTCCATTAAGTTCTGAAACCAGATTGACAAAACCTTTAATCTCTGCAGTTCCTCCAGTAAACTCACCCGAAATTGTTTTTGTACCAGCTGTAATCGTGTAGATTAATTTGTTTACACCTGCCTCGTTATTTTTTCTTGACATTCCAAGAAAATCTTTTTGACTGATTTGTGATGGAAAGAAAGCAAAACTTGGCGGTGGTGGCGGAACAAATTCACCTGCGTAAATAACCTGATCGCCAGAATTTGCTGTCCAATTCTCTGCTACCATCAGAAAATTTATCTTTTCCATTACAAAATCATCTGGAGCATTGAAATACTGCTTAGGAACAAAATCCATTTTATAAAAACCGTTACCTAGATCTTTCAATTTTGTTTTTTCGGCAATTTCTGGTTTTGCAGCTTCATACATTTGCTGAATAGCCCAGTCATTCAAACCACCATGCATGTGTACACTTGGAGTGCCAGCAAATGCAGGATTAAGATTTGCATTAAAAACAATACTTACCGGTTTATCGATTAATGGTTTTGATGGATATGATCTAAATAATTCACCTGAAGTATAGAAAGATGAAAAATCAGTATAAGCCACATTGGCCACATCACTTTGTTTAGATCCGTTTTTGTTTTTCAAGCGAAACCAGAATCCATCACTCTTCGCTATTTCTTCTGGAGTTTTAGAAAAATAAACAGTCGGAGTCAAAGTAAAACTCCAGATTCTGTTTCCTTCGTATTTCAGTTTTGCAAAATCTGACGAGTTTTCCCAATTTCCAGCATCTGGTTCAGATGGAGACCAAATCCAGATGTACAAATCTTCTGTTTCAGCAAATGTCGATGCCGACATATCAAAGTACCAAGTAACTTGTTCATCATATTTGTAAACAACAGGAAATGATGATATTGGCCCTACAGCTCCAGCAGCTTCTTGTGCCTGAATAAAATTAGGAGCCATCAACAAGGCAAGTAAAATTGTATATATAAACTTTTTCATATTACTTTTTAATTAATAGCATTTAATTTAAACACATAAGAAACGAAATCTACACCACCAGAAGAATGCGCCAGTTGGATCTGCATTTCTTTGCTTTTACCTGGAACTGAAATCAATCTAAGTTCATCTGTTTTTTGCGTTTTCTGTGCGTCGCTGTACAGATAGATTTTCGTTCCAACACCAGTAGTCGATTGAAACGCTGAGCTAAGTGCCCAATACCCCTTAGGAGCAAATAAAGGAGGAACATCTCCCGTTACTTCATAACTTGTAGGATTATTTTTTTCGTCTACGTTAAATTTGATTTTAAAATCTTCGTAGTTAAAATAAGTACTCAAGTTTTCTTCGTTTGGTTCGATCTTATTTGCTTTCGCAACTTCATCAACCATTTTCAGATTTGTTAATCCCCAATTCCCATTTACTTTTTCATAAAGGGTAATCGGTTCTACGTAGCTTCCGTCATCTGTGTTATCGCATCCGATAGCAAATAAACACATCATAAAAGCTAGCCAATAAAGACTTTTACATTTCATAAATTTTTGGTTTTCGTTAGTTTGTTATCCCCTTCAAAAGGATACAGCGAAACTAGACCTTAAATAAATCCAAAAAAAAAAATCTGAAAAAAATCAAGATGAAATTCAAACATAAAAACTTGTAAATAACTAATAACCAGTATTTTAATGATTTTATTAGATATAAAAAATCAAGACGCTGTTTAGATAAAAATAAGTCGTTTTTATATGGTAAAAATGACAATATGTAAAATAAAAAGCATATTTTTTTCACTATGTATATATATAACCAGTTTTTATTGTATAATTGCAAATAAATTACCTGTTTTTAACATTTACAGCTTATTTTCACTCCGAAAATCATCTTTTAAAGCTATGTTATTAAACATTTTACAAGATTCTTGAAAAACAGGTTTAGCTTAATCTCAAACTTATTCTTAATTTTAAATCGAATTAACTCACTATATCTATCAACCCACTTTTTCCCTAAACCAAAACCAAATCATGCGAAGAATATTGATGCTACTTTTCTTCTTAGGAGGTTTTTCTCTTACTGCGAAAGAGACGAATCCTTATTTAGAAGAATTAGATCAGGTTCTCTTGAAAAAAGAGATTTATCTAAAACAGAAATATCGAAAAATAGAAGCTTTAAAGAAAAATGTATCTAAGTTTACGCTTAGTCAGAATAATGAAGAATTGTACAATTGTTATATGTCATTGTTTGATGAATACAAATCTTTTAAATATGACTCTGCCTATTACTATTTAGAGCAATCTAAAATCAAAGCCAAAATCCTAAAAGATCCGAAGTATTTATCTAAAAGCCGAATAAAAGAAGGTTTTGTACTTTTATCTTCTGGGCTTTTTAAAGAAGCTATTGACACGCTAAATGTTATTGACGATACTAAACTGGATCAAAGAAACAAATTTGAATATTATAACATCAAAGCCCGTGCTTACTATGACTTGGCCGATTACAACCGTGACCAGCGTTTTAATATTCATTATGTACAGCAAGGAAATCATTTCTTAAAAAAAGCCCTAGAATTAATAGGAACCAATACGAATGAGTATTGGGCTGCAGAAAGTTTAAAACGATTGAAACAACAAGACTGGCGAGGTGCTGAATTTGCTTTCAGTTATTGGATTAACAATTACAATCTGCCTCCTGATTACTATGGAATCGCCACTTCGAGTCTCGGATATATCTATTCTGAACGGGGTTATACAAAAAAAGCGATTCAATATTTAGCTCTTGCCGCAATTGCCGATGTTAAAAATGCTACGAAAGAAACCGTTGCGCTCAGAAATTTGGCCAATGAACTTTTTAAAATGGGCTATTTGGATAAAGCCAACGAATACATCAATATTGCGATGGATGATGCTACTTTTTACAATGCAAGGCATCGAAAAATTGAGATTTCGTCGATTCTGCCTATTATAGAAAAAGCTCAGCTGAATAATGTAAAGGATAAAAATGATAAACTGGAAAAGATTATTATTCTCTTGACGATTCTTACCGTTATAATTTTTGTTTTTCTAGGCATCATTTTCAAACAATTAAAAGAAAAGAATAAAGCAAGAAAAATCATGGCCGATTCGTACTTGCAATTGCAGGAAATGAATGTGAGTTTGAGCGAAGCCAATGCCATCAAAGAAGAATATATTACCTATTTCATCAAAGCAACTTCGGCTTTCATTAACAAAATAGACCATATTCAAAAAAGTACGCTGCATAAAATCATTACCAAAAAAACAGATGAAGTTATCGCAAGTCTAAAGCGTTACAATGTGAAGGAAGAACGCGAAAATCTGTTCCATCAGTTTGACGAAATCTTCTTGAAATTGTTCCCGACGTTTGTAACCGATTTCAATAATTTATTCCCAAATGATCATAAATGCATTGTCAAAAAAGGCGAACTTTTAAATACCGAATTGCGAATTTTTGCTTTGTATAGATTGGGTATTCAAGACAGCAGTCAAATGGCAGAATTCTTAGAACTTTCTGTAGCTACAATTTATACGTACAAAACCAGAATTAAAAGCAAATCTGATTTTAAAGATACTTTTGAACAGAAAATTATGGAGATCAAAACGATTTAAGGTGCTAAGGTTCTAAGTTTTTTTTAGCCGCGAATTCACGAATTTTTATTTAAAAATAATACGTGAAATTTGTGCACGGTAAAATTAAACGAATAGAAATTAAAAAATAATTCGTGAATTCGTTGCTGAAAAAAATTTATTCTGCTGGCTCCAACTGCAAAATGGTATTCTGATAAATCTTACTCAATGAAAATAATTGCTCTGCAAAAATCATTACTGCAATTGGAACAAAGAAAAAGACCAACAAACCTTCTTCATATAAAAAATAGGTCGAAATCATGGCCAGACGAGTATATTCTAAATAGTAAATCCATTTTCGCTGTTCTAATAAAGCACCGCAATTGATTAAAGTGATGAGTACCAAAGAAAGTACAAACACTTTATCATACAATTCTAAATAATCAAAATAATAGGTAAAAACCGTTAGAATCAAAGTACAGATTCCTAATTGTATATAAAGATAATTTTTAAATCGAAGTCTCTGGTTTGGAGCTGCTTTATCCTGTAGAAAACGCTTTTCTAGAATTGGACGAATATCTTGATCCATATCGGCTGGACTTCCAAAAACAGCATTCCATCTCGCTTTGAATCCGCTTGAACGTTTCCATAATTCGTAAATTTCGAAATAATAATGAAAATGCTGCCACAAGAAACTATAACTTTTTAGCGGATGAGTCAATCCATATTTTGGCTTTTCTTCTTCGGTTTGGAAAGTTCCAAAAAGTCGATCCCAAAACGTAAACATATCACCGTAATTTTTGTCCAAATACTTTTCGTCAGAAGCATGATGAACTCCATGAACAGAAGGAGTTACAAAAACATATTCCAGCCATTTTATTTTACCAATAAGCTGTGTATGGGTAAAGAAAGAATAGGCGCCATGAACAATAAGCATGGTAATCACCATACTTGGATGAAAACCAACAAATGGTAAAACACACCAAAATCCCGTTCGAATTATAGCCTGAAAAGTAGTAATCCTGGCGGCGGCAGTAAAATTAAATTCTTCACTGTGATGATGCACAATATGAGCAGCCCAGAAAAAATTAACCTCATGCCCTAACCGATGATACCAATACCAAACAAAATCGGTTGCAAGAATAAGGGCAAACCAAACCAAGGCATTACTCGGAATATCAAAAAGTCTATAATCATCATAAATTAAATAATACAGCTGATAAAAACTGGCTGCAATAAATAAGTTAATCAAACGCTCTGCAATTCCGATGGAGATATTGGAAACAGAACTTTCATAGTTAAAAATTTCAGGCTTTTTTCTGCGTTGAGCAAGCTTATATTCCAAAAACAAAAAAAGAAAAAAGGCCGGCATGGCAAATGCTAGAAAATTGATATTTTTCATTTTGTATGATACTTTTCGATTCTAAAAATTATAATTAATAGTTCAAACGAAAAAGACACTTCCATCAATTACGTTCTTTGCGAGAGACAAAAAACGTAATCAACGAAAATGATCTTTTACGAAGTAAACCTGATTTTTAATTCTGCTTAAATAAAGGCGCTTCCAGGGCAACTTCTTTAACTGACTGCGTTTCGGCCACTTTTTTCAACGCAATTATATAAGCAGCAATACGAGGCGTTACATTATGTTTTACTGCAACTCTAAAAACAGTATCAAAACCTTTTTCTAAAATATCCTCCAAACGTTTGTTTATCTGATGGATCCTCCATGACTCCAAAAGTGAATTCTGAAGCCATTCGAAATAAGAAACGGTAACACCGCCAGCATTGGCTAAAATATCAGGAACAACTAATATATTTTTATCATGCAGAATTTGATCTGCATCTGAAGAAACGGGTCCGTTCGCACCTTCCACAATAATTCTGGCTTGAATCTCTCCTGCATTTTTCTGTGTAATAACATCTTCTTTTACCGCAGGAATCAATACATCGACATCTAAAAGCAATAAATCTTCGTGTTTTATTGCAACCGAATTTGGATAGCCTTTTATGGTTTTGTTATTTAAGTTATAGTATAAAATCAGTTCTGGAATATTAATCCCATTCGGATTGTAAAATGCCTCAGAAACATCACTTACAGCTACAATTTTCACTCCTTTTTCATGAAGAAATAACGCAGAATGCAAACCAACGTTTCCAAATCCTTGAATTGCAGCGGTAGCTCTTGCTGGTCTGATTTTTAATTTTTCCAGTGCTAGAAGTGTAATAATGCTTACTCCTCTTCCTGTTGCTTCTACTCTGCCTAAAGAGCCGCCAGAGTGAAGATGTTTTCCTGTTACAACCGCATGAATTGGTCTTCCATGCAACAATGAAAATTCATCCATTAGCCAGCCCATTTCGTCTGGACCTGTCCCCATGTCTGGTGCAGGGACATCTTTCTCTGGCCCGACAATATCAGCCAAAGTTTTGGTATAAGCCCTTGTAATTTTTTCTAATTCTGTTTTAGAATGCTTTCTAGGATCGCAAATAATGCCGCCTTTTGCTCCACCAAACGGAATTCCAGTTACAGCAGATTTCCAGGTCATCCAGGCGGCAAGTGCTTTTACTTCGTCCAGATTTACAGCAGTGTCGTAACGAATTCCTCCTTTTGAAGGGCCTAAAGCAGTGTTATGAATGACACGATATCCTTCAAAGTTCTGTACGTTTCCATTATCTAAAGTAATAGAAAAATTTACTGTGATTTGTTTTTCTGGGCGCTGCAATTTTTGTTTGATAGAATCATCTAATTTTAAAATATCAGCAGCGATATTAAAGCGATCAATCATGGATTGAAACGGATTATGTTTTATAATTTCTGAACTCATAATATATAGTTTTTAGGTTTGGGTTACTTTTTATGTTTGTAATCTTCTTCTTTAAGAAGATTTACTTTCTCTTTTAATCTTCAAACTAGATGCAACACGGAATTTTTATCAGGCAACGGCGCATCAAAATTTTCATATTTCTGTTGGTTCTCATATCTTGATTTTTAAACAATTCAAAAAAAAGCCTTTCATGGTGCAATGAAAGGCTAAAAAAAAAAATAACTAACAAGTACTTTCTCTATTAACGCCATTTCAAAACGTGATTCATCATACAGCACATCGCAAAGCTGCATGGAAAAGACGTCATAATATTTCGGCTATAGTTTTTCATTGTTGAGACAAAGCTACAAAAATATATTTATAAATTCTATAGAATTAGTAGAGTTTATTTTAATTAATTAAGACAAAAACATCAAATCAATTGAAAACAAAAGGATTACCGCCTAAAAAAAATCACTTTAATTGCGACAAAACGATAAAAATAACAGCGACTAAAGCCAAAACCAAACCTAAAACATTGATTTTAGATAATTTTTCTTTGAAGAAAAAAGCACCAATAAGAGTTCCTAAAATAATTACTCCCATATTCATCCCAGCAAAAACTGTTGATGGATTTTCTGCAAATGCTTTGTGCGCTTTTAAATAGAATAATATATTTCCGAAGTTGAAAATTCCGACTAATATCCCAAAAGGGATGCTTTTTAAAACAAAACTTTCTTTAGTTACAAACAGCTTATATAATACTATTAAAATAGAAACAGCAAAAGCAATTAGAAAAACAAAGAATAACGATGTTGTATAAGGAACGACAGTATATAAAGCTATTTTCTTAAAAAGAATATCAATAACTCCAAAACCCAGCAAAACTGCTGCTGGATAAATCCATTTGTTTTCTGTATGGTTTGATGGCTTTTTTAAAATGAATAAAAGTGCCACAAAACCAATCAAAACCCCAATGACTTTATAGGTATTAAATCCTTCATTAAATAGCAACCAAGCTGCCAAAATCGGAATAAATAAGGATAACCTTTGGGCTGCATCTGTTTTTGCAATTCCCATATATTTTATAGAAAGCGCCAAAAACAAAAATAAGATTGGAAGCAAAATTCCAACTGAAGTGTAAATTTCTAACGGGGCATTATGATCTAATGCATTAAGATCTGGACCAAAAGTAAAATAACAAAGCGTTATCGCAGCGATGTAATTGAACGAGATAATTTGTGAAGGATTAGCACTATATTTTCTAGAAATCTTAAATATAACACCAACAATAACACTGCAAAGAATACTTAATATAAGGAATAACATAAATTTATTTTAGGTCTGTAAAAATAGGTATTGCAAAATAAAAAAGCCCAGCCGGTTTAAAAAAACCAGCTAGACCAGATTAAATTTTTAATGACTATCCTTTTTAGAATTTACTAATATAACTTCCGTAAATATCTCTAAACTGACTTCCTTTTGCAAAGCGGTCTTTGCTTAGTTTTTTATATTCTACCAATCCCCAAAGAATGAATTCTTTCATAAAATACACATCTTCTTTTGCTAATTGGGGCTGATATTTTTTTAATAATTCATCCAATGGAGTTACTTCGTCTAGAATGCTTTTGTATTCTGCATCTGAAGCATCGTCTAATAATTCGAAACCGCTTTCGGCAAAAAACCATTCTACCAAATCAGAATATGGTGTTTTCTCATCAGGTTTTTCTAATTTTTCAATTTTTGGGAAATATTCTGGAAATAATGTTCGAATGGCCGAACCAATCAAACTTTCAGCCACAACATCGGCTCCCTCCTGCTCCCCTTCGTAAACCAATTCGACTTTTCCTGTTATGGCTGGAATAATTCCAACAAAGTCAGATAAACGAAGCGTAGTTTTATCAACTCCAGAAATCAAAGCTCGACGCTCTGCTGTACTAATTAAGTTTTCGAAAGCCGTAATACTCATTCTAGCACTTACACCGCTTTTGTTGTCGATATATTCGCTTTCACGAGCTTCAAAACTAATTTGTTCCAAAATATCTCTCGCCAAACTTGGAACATAAACAACATCGGTCTGATTCTGATCTAATTTAGATTCTTGCTCTGTAATGGTTCTCGCAATCTCGATACTTTCCGGATAATGCGTCAAAATCTGAGAACCAATTCTATCTTTTAAAGGTGTTACAATGCTTCCTCTGTTGGTATAATCTTCAGGGTTTGCGGTGAAAACAAATTGCATGTCTAAAGGCATTCTTAATTTGAATCCTCTAATTTGAATATCTCCTTCTTGCAAAATATTAAATAATGCTACTTGAATTCTTGCCTGTAAATCTGGCAATTCGTTGATTACAAAAATACAGCGATTCGCTCTCGGAATCATTCCGAAATGAATTACGCGGTCGTCTGCATAAGACAATTTTAAATTAGCTGCTTTTATCGGATCAACATCACCAATTAAATCGGCAACCGTTACGTCTGGAGTTGCTAGTTTTTCGAAGAAACGATCGTTTCTATGCAACCAAGAAATGGGAGTTTCATCACCTTTTTCTGCAATTAAATCTTTTGCAAAACGAGAAATCGGGTTTAACGGATCATCATTAATCTCTGAACCTTCCACAAACGGAATATATTCATCTAATAACTCCACCATTTTGCGAGCCAAACGCGTTTTTGCTTGTCCGCGAAGTCCTAGTAAATTGATATTGTGACGAGATAAAATCGCACGTTCCAATTCTGGAATTACAGTATTTTCAAATCCGTGAACACCTTCAAAAACAGGTTTCCCAGATTTGATTTTCTCACGAAGATTATTACGTAATTCATCCTTTATGCTTGTAGTCTTATATCCAGCGGCTTTTAATTGACCTAATGTCTTTATAGTATTTATTTCCATTGTGTTGAAATATGTTTGTTTATTTTTTTTATGACAATATATTGTGTCATTTCTGAGTGTAGACGCACTGCAGTGCGTCTCTACGATATACGTTGTGTTTAGAAACCTTTGTCCCTTTGTCCCTTTGTTCCTCAGAACCTTAGCACCTTATTTAATCCTCTTCTTCCTATTCGCTTCGTAATCCTCAAAAATCATCTCACCTAATCCTTTAATTCCGGTATAAAATGCTTTTCCTTGATTTGCTTCGGTAAATTGATTCACAAAACGCTGTAAATACGGATCTCGGGCAATCATAAAAGTGGTAATTGGGATATGAAGTTTTCTTGCCTGTTGCGCTTGCGTGTAACATTTATCTACAATATATTCATCCAGACCGTTACTATTCATATAATAAGAACCATCACGTTCTCGAACGCAGCTTGGTTTTCCGTCGGTAATCATGAAAATCTGCTTGTTAGTATTTCGCTTTCTGCGAAGAATATCCATCGCCAATTGCAGACCAGCAACCGTATTGGTATGATAAGGGCCAACTTGTAAATAAGGTAAATCTTTGATCGGAATCGTCCATGCATCATTCCCAAAAACCAAAATATCTAAAGTATCTTTAGGATATCTAGTTGTGATTAATTCTGCTAAAGCCATAGCTACTTTTTTTGCAGGAGTAATTCGGTCTTCTCCGTATAAAATCATACTGTGGCTAATATCAATCATCAGAACAGTACTCATTTGTGCTTTGTACTGTGCATCTTCTACTACCAAATCATTTTCGGTCAGCATGAAACTTTCGACACCGTTATTAACTTGAGCATTTCGAAGGCTTTCTGTCAAAGAAATTCTTTCTAAGCTATCGCCAAAATTAAATTCACGAAATTCCCCTGTATGTTCGTCACCATTTCCAGCATATTTTGTTTTATGGTTTCCAGTTCCAGACTTTTTCAAGTTTCCAAAAATCTGATCTAAAGCTTGCTGTCTTATTGCTCTTTCGGTCTTTGCAGTTATTCCTAAACCATTACTTCCATCACCTTTTACTTCATCTCTGATGTATCCTTTTTTCTTCAGGTCTTCGATAAAATCGTCAATGGTATAATTTTCGTCGGTAAGTTTGTATTCTTTGTCCAGCTCCCGAAGCCAGTTGATTGCTTCATCAAAATCACCAGAAGTATGAGTGATCAACTCTTTAAAAATCGTAAAAAGTTTGTCAAACGGAGACTGAAAAGGAGCTTCGTAAGTCTTAAAATAAAAGCCTTTTTTAAATTCGTTTTTCATAAACCTAAAATTACATCTTTTTAGAATTATGAAAAACGAATCATTTATTAATTTTTAGTTAAAATATTTAATCAAAATTCTCAACTAACAGTGTTAGATATAATAATTATTCAAACTTTCCGTCTAAATAATACCAAGCATCATTTTCGAATTTAAAAGTCGAGAATTCGTAATGTGTTTGAGGTTTATTATCTGAATCTAAAAAGTACGCTTTGAATTCAACTGTGTTTTCACTAAAACTCAAAATTTCCAATTTCTGCCATTTATTAGAAACGGCCCATCTTAAAATTTCAGATTTCGAATAATATTTTCTTTCGGAAATATAAGTCGTTTCCATAAGATAATCGGCATTATGAATTGCATACGCTGAATATCTTGACCGCATTAAAGTCAATGCCGAAGGCGCTTTTTGATTATCATTCAGATATAAACCGCAGCAATTTTCAAAAAGCAATCCTGTGTCACAGAAGCATTTTTTACTCTCCATCGACTGGTTCTTCTCCATTAATTTTAACGTGAAGCTGATTTAATAAAACTTGATAACGCGTTATTTCGCGAACTTCTTCATCTTCCTCAGCAAAATCAATCATTTCATCTAATGTTTCACTTACTTCCAATAACTTGTTGTTTGCCTCTCTGTCGTTTTTTGCAGCAATTAAGTCAATAATTTCTTGTACGCTTGCTTTTAAGTTTTCGAATTTGCTATTCATCTGTGTTTTTTTGTTTCAGGTTTCACGTTTCAGGTTTGCTGTGTTAACTTATAACACGAAGCCTGAAACTTGAAATTATTATTTACTCTTCGTTTTTACTTTCGTTGAATTTCTTTACTATTTCTTTTAATTTTTCTTTGCGAGCAATTTCAGCTTGTTTAGCTTTTGCTTGGGCTTTATGCAATTTATCATTATGCTTTTTAATGTTCTTTTCGTTATTTCTTCCCATTACACCTCTCTTTTAATTTGTTCTAACGTTTTTTCAGTAAAAATCAATTCGCTGATAATTTGTTTTCTTAAATCATCAATATCGTCATAATCAAAATGTTTTGCCCAATTGGTCAGCTGCTGTAAATTTCTAATCTGTTTTAATCTTTTTGCGGTTTCAAAACTTGTTCTTAAAACTGCTTTTCCGTCATACTCGCGATTGTTTTTATGCTCATAATTGGCAAGATTGTTTTCGAAATCCGCTTTTATATAGTATAATTTTTCTTCGGCATTATCTGGATAAAACTCTTCCCATTTTGCAAAACCAATTTTAGTTTTCGATTCCGTTTCTGGATTTTGAGCAATTAAACGCCATTTACTATTGGCCAATCTACCCCAATGATTAGAAACACGGTACATTCCTTCTTCCGTATAATAATAGGCACTTCCCGCTTTGCTTTCAAATTGCTTTTTCAATCCTTGAATTGCATCTGGAAGCACTTCATTAAAAGCACAAAACGTATTTTTAAAAGAATTAGGATGTGGTTTAAAGTTCTTTTGCATTGTGCAAATATACTCAGATTACAGCGAACTCCCTAAACCAAACATTAATTGCTTACCTTTGTTACTTTAATTCAAAACAAAAAAATCATGTCTAAAGATTTAGAACAAAAAATGCCTCAAAAAGGAGTTTTTACAGGCATTATCGAAAAAGATGAAAACAATAATTATTTCTGTGGAGAATATCTTTTAGACTATAAAATGGTTCAAACCAAATTTAATGTGGGCGATTGGATTACTATAAAATCTGTTATTGAAAACCCAAGCGACATGAGCTACGATAAATATCCTAAAAAATCAAGAAACTTCGATAAAGCGAATCATAAACCGGAGTAATTTTGTTTCAGGTTTCAGGTTTCAGGTTTTCTTATTTCAAGTTGTTTGTTGGGAAGCATTTTTTACCGCAAAAAACGCTAAGATTTTTTATTTAGGAGTCTAAGCATGTCTTAATATTAAGTTCACAAAGCTTTGTCTACACATAACTTTGCGAACTTTTCATTTTTAATGATTCTTAAAAAAAACTTAGTGTTCTTTGTGCAATTCTTTGCGTACTTTGCGGTTAAAAAACACTCCAGTTAACATTTTAATAAACCAAGTTTCCTTAATATTTTTTGGATGAAAACTAAAAAGTTAAAAAAAAGTGTACCTTTGCAAAAAATTTGTCGATTTGAACTAAAACAAAACGATTTCAAACTAATAGACAAGTAGTTACCTTTTATTTATGAAAAAAATAGTTGAATACCGCAAGTTACTAAACGTAGAAAAAACTGCAGAGTTAAAAGATTTAAAGACAATTTATCGTAATGCGATGAAAGAATCTCATCCTGATAAATTTGTGGGAAATGAAGCTGGTTTAAAAGAAGCTGAAGAAAAAAGTAAAACGATTATCGAAGCTTACCACTTTTTAGTAAGTATTCATCCTGATACTATCAAACTTAATTTACCTGAGTACACAGAAACAATTTCAACTTGTTCTATCACAGACTATAAATTTGTTGAAGGTCGTTTAATTATTGACTTTTCTAACGGAAGCGTTTACGAGTACATTAGCGTACCAAAAGCAACTTACGTGAAAATGGTAAATGCAGATTCTCCAGCAAGATTTGCTAAAAGACATATCTTAAACTCTTTTACTTGGAGAAAGAAAACAAATCAAGAATAGTTTTATACTACTATATTTTACAAAAAAGCACTCTAAAAAAAGAGTGCTTTTTTTATGCCCTAACTTCAAATATTTATATATGGGTAGCTCAAATAACCATCTCAGTAATAGTATTTGATCAAATTGAACCAATAAACATGCTGATTTTATGCATTTTAAACAAAAAAAAACTATAACAAAATTTTAGGTTGCAAAATTCTGTAAGTTTTATAATTTTAGATACTTTTGTTGCACAAATCAATTAACTAATTAATTTTTTATAATGAAAAAAATACTTTTTGTACTTACGGCTTCTGCAGCTATCATTTCTTGCAGCAAAGTTAAAGATGGAGAATACCTTATTACAGGTACTGCTACAGGGATTGAAAACGGAAAAACAATCATTTTACAAGGTGCAGATCCTGCTACAAGAATGCCTGTTTCTCTTGATACAGTAAAAGTTGAAAACGGAAAATTTGAAATAAAAGGAAAAGTTACTGAACCAGCTTTCCACACATTAATATTACAAGGTGCTAACGGACCAATCCCATTTATCCTAGAAACTGGAGAAATTAAAATTGCTATTGACAAAGATAGTATCCATAAATCTAAAGTTTCTGGAACTTACAACAATGATGAGTACGTGACTTTTATGGAAGACATGAACAAAACTCAAAAAAGTTTAATGGATTTCCAGAAAAAAAACAATACTAAAATGCAGCAAGCTCAACAAGCACAGGATACAGCAACTATCAATGGCTTGATGAAACAATACATGGAACTTCAAAAAGAAGTTCAAGAAGGCAGCAAAAAGAAATATTTAGCTTACGCTGAAAACCACCCAAAATCTTTCATTACAGCTTTAATTATTCAAAGTTTATTGAATGATCCAACAGCTGACACTAAAAAATTAGAGAGCTTATACAGCACTTTGGATGAGTCTTTAAAAAATACTGCTCCAGGAAAAGAAATCAAAACAAGATTAGGTCAAGCAAAAATGCCATCTGTTGGTGCTACAGCTCCAGCGGTAGGCAGCGCTAAATGAAGAGCTGATTTTTCGGCTCCAAATCCAGAAGGAAAAGTAATATCGCTTAAAGAAAGTTTAGGTAAAGTAACTATTGTAGATTTCTGGGCTTCATGGTGCGGACCATGCAGACAAGAAAATCCTCATGTTGTGGCTTTATATAAAGAACTTCATTCTAAAGGATTAAACATCGTTGGAGTATCTTTAGATAAAGATGCTACAAAATGGAAAGAAGCTATTGCAAAAGATGGATTAACTTGGACTCAGGTTTCTAACTTAAAATTTTGGGAAGAGCCAATTGCAAAACAATACAATGTTGAAGCAATTCCTGCTACTTTTATTCTTGATGCATCAGGAAAAGTGGTAGCCCAAGATTTAAGAGGCGCTGAATTAAAAGCAAAGATCTTAGAATTGTTAGCAAAATAATCTATCTCTTATAAAAATAAAAAAATCTCCCTTGTGGAGATTTTTTTTTGCTCAGTCAGAAATTCAAAAACGGATTTTCATCAAAAAGAATTAAAAATTGAACTTGAAAAAAGATCATTAAGCCAAACGCAAAACCATATTAAATGGATATTTTTTAGTCAATAATCTTTTTACTTGTCAATGAAGGCAATATCTCACGTCTTTTATCAAAGATTAAATTCAGAGTAAAAATCATAGAATATCATAAATATAATCCTACTTTTTAAAATAATTAAAAAAAAATGCATTTTGAAAGTTTTTTATTTTATTCAATTCCAACGAATTAAAAAATAACTTTAAAACAACTTAAAATTAAGTCATTTTTTTGTTTGGAAATGTACAAAGAGTTCCTATCTTTGCCACCGCTAAGAACAACAAAGCACAACAAGCTGAGATCGGGGAGATACTCAAGCGGCCAACGAGGGCAGACTGTAAATCTGCTGTGTGAACTTCGCAGGTTCGAATCCTGCTCTCCCCACGGAAAGGCCGAAAAGCTAGAAAACTTAAAGTTTTCAATCTTTTCAAAAAGCCTTAAAAAATGTCTTAAAGCCAGTAAATCCGATGATTTACTGGCTTTTTTGCTTTATCGGCTGTTTTCAATATTTATAAATGCTCACAAAATTAAAGGTGCAGAATCGGTGCACTTTCCGGCGCGCAGAAAAGTGCACCAGAAACAGCAAAATTCCCTTATATTACAGGGGTTAACGAGGTTAACGACTTGATTTGGCAGTGATATTATTCTACATTTATTAATTTAAAAAGTAGGATTATGTTGGAAAGCAGTTTTGGTTTGGGATTCTTTTTAAAAAGACCCAAAATAGAAAGTAGAGATTGGATTGTGTATTTCAGAATAACTGTTGACGGTATCCGTAAGGAAAGCTCAACTAAGAGAAAGTGGGATAATACACGATGGGATCAAAGGTTCGAAAGAGCGGTGGGCTCAAAGGAAGATGCAAAGTCGCTGAACTTCTTTCTGGATTCGCTGACTTTAAAAATCAATGAAATCAAAACCGAAATGATGTACAGCGGCAAAACCATAACCGCTGAAAAAATTATGGACGAGGTTTTGGGAAGGACAGCGCCAAAGATTAAGGTGCTCGAAGAGTTTCAAAAGCATAATGATGAAATGGAGGCGCTTCTTGGAAAAGGTTATGCAAAAGGCACCCTTGACCGGTTTACCATTACTAAAAACCATTTGACTGCGTTTATAAAATTCAAGCTTAAAAAGCACGATCTTGAATTTTCGGATTTGAATCTTGAGTTTGTAAAGGATTTCGAGTTTTACCTTAGAACTGTACGCGACTGCAGCAACAACACCACCCTAAAGTATATTGCAAATTTCAAAAAGATTGTAATCCGCGCCATCGATAAGGAAATAATCACAAAGGACCCATTTAAGAACTTTAAGGGACGTAAAACAAAACTGGTAAAAAAACCACTCACCGCACAGGAATTATACGAACTTGAAAGTCATTATTTCACAACTGAGAGGCTCAATGTAGTAAGGGATGTATTTGTCTTCCAATGCTACACTGGGCTGGCTTACATAGACGCTTACCAATTAAAGAAAACTGATATCAAAGAAGGCATTGATGGAAATCTATGGATTATGTCCGAAAGGCAGAAAACAAACTCATCATTTAATGTCCCTCTTCTTCCCCAAGCACTGAAAATAGTTAAAAAATATGAAGAGCACCCGCTGTGTATCCAGCGTGGAACCGTGCTTCCTGTTTCATCCAACCAGAAAATGAATGAGTACCTGAAAGAAATTGCTGTATTGTGCGGTTTTCCTTTTACGCTCAACACGCATATGGCCCGCCGGACTTTTGGAAGCACAGTCACACTCAACAACAATGTTCCTATAAACGTGGTTAAAGAACTGCTCGGCCATGCATCAGTAAAGCAGACAGAAGCATACGCAATCACAGAGCAGGCGACTATTGGCCGTGAAATGTCCATTTTGAATAAAAAGCTCAACAAAACCGCTTCAAAGATTTCAAAACCCGATCTAGCTGTTCTCGAAAAACTCGAAAAAGAAATCCAAGCTATCAAAAATAAATACAATATAACTTCATGATATTTACTATCAGGTCTTAATTAAAATCAAAGAGGCTATCTCAAAATTGTTGAGATAGCCTCTTTTTATAGAGTTTAACTTCACTTTTATAGGCCGGATGATAAGATGGGGTATACTTAATGTATCCTAAATCCTGAAGCTGTTTAAAATATTTATGATAAGTGGGCAGCGTATTCACATGTGACAGCTTCATAATTTTACTGCGGCTGACCTTTATCCTCCTGCTCTGCCCCTGCCTATACCCTAACCCTAATATGGCTGTTAAAATTGATAGATGCCAAACATTAAGTTGGGGATCATCAATATACATGGATAAGTAGTTCATAATATTTTTCTGTTTTAATCCATTATCTTTTTTCATCTGCAAAAAGTTTTTCAAGATCTTTTCTATTATAATAATACGAACCAAGCACTTTCTTAAAACGGACTTTTTGAGTAGTTCTCAGATTCTGAACCGAACCGGCTGAAATATCAAGTAATTTTCTCACCGCTTTACTTTTAAGCCATTCAGGCTCCAAAGATTCATTCTGACTGTAATTTAATTGAACGAATATTTGTTGCATCTTATCCAGCATAAGAAGGCCAAATTGTCTTAAATCTTCTTTCGTAATATTTTCATCCATAACAATCATCATTTAAGTAAATGGATAGGCAACAATCTGGCACAAAAGAAAATATATTTTGTTACCTTTTTTGATTCCTAATCAAATAACTCCATTTATTAATTATCTTTCCAAAGGTAAGACTGATATTTGGAATTTTCATGGACATAATATGTCCATAATATAGACCATTTTACAATTTAAGGAGTTAGTTTCCTTCTTCAAAAATAACAACACTGAATACCAACAACTTACATAAAAATGGTACAAATAAGGTACAAAATAACTCTTATATAAAAATTTTTAACAGATTCTGTTGGTGGCGATTTGTGAACGTAATGTTAGTGAACTACACATTCGTCTAAATTTTATAATGACTCAAGTTCTTTATTTAATCTACTAATTTCAAATTCGAGATGCATTTTCCTTTCTTCATTACCAAAAATTTCGGAATACATCTCTAGAAGTTTATTTTTGATAATTGGCTCGTCTATAATCCTTATTACTTCTTTATGATAAGTCTTTTTTAAAGTTAATCTGTCAAAATTATTTACTTTTAATTTATCTTTTTTTAATTGCTCTCCTCTAATCTTAATTAACCAATCAATTGTTTCGGTTATTTTACTTTTTGCATATTCACCAATTAGACCATCTCCAATAAAAAAAGAATCAGAAAGTAAATTAGAAATATTTGCCCCAAAAGTGTTTGTATTTTTAAACCTATCTAAACTCACAGGCCTACCTTTTTCAAGGAATAAAACATTTTGTTTTGGTATATCCGACAGAATAAATGGTGAATGGGAGATAATCAAAATATTTATACCTCTAATGTCATTTAATTTTAATTTATTTATTTCATCAATTAATCTTCTTATAAACTGTTTTTGAAATTCTGGATGAAAGTAAAGTTCAATTTCATCAAGAATAATGTTAACATAATTATACTTAATAAGTAAATCGTCTTTTTCTACTGAATTTAAATTAGTAAGATGATAAAGAATAGTACTTAACGTATGTATCAGTTGTCTTTCTCCTGAACTAATTCTATCCAATAAATCAATTTTATTTTTTGAAATTAATTTAGTTTCAAAAATAGGAGGAGGTAAAAATTCGATGATAGGGTTATTTTTATCTGATTTTAATTTTAACTCTTCAGCCAATTGCTTCACATTGATATATTCTTTATCAATATACTTGAACCATAAGTCATCGTAATTTTTTATGAAATTTATTACTTGCTTAAGCTTAAATATGATGTGACTTTGAGTATTATCAATTTTTTTTAAAAAGTTAATTATGTCAATTGTGTAGAAACCTTTTTGACCATCTACTCTATCTATAAATTTATTATAACTAACATATTTTTCACAAATACTTACAATCTTATAAAGTATATAGAGATCAATTTTATATTGAATATTTGGAATAATAACTTTGTCAATACCATATTTAATTTTAAATTGTGCCAGAACATAATTTAGCTTTTTGTATAAAGGTGATGGTTTACTACTGTTATCCATATTAAAATTAACTCCATATTTAGAATTCAATAGTATGTAAAAATCCCTTGCAATATCTTTTTCTTCTTCATATTGATTCCCTTTTAGTTCATTGTCTAGCACAAAAAAGTTTTTGGAATTTTTTAAATTCAATTTTAAATATTCTGTTGTTAGATTGTCAGTTATTTTAAACTTTGAATTTGATAGTACTATCGAGAGAAGTCTTTGTTGCAACAAAAAGCTTTCAGTATTTATATTAATGATGCCAGCCCAACCGTCTTGTTTGCTTTCTCTCTTAGGATTTATTACTATCGGTATTTGATATGAATCATTCTTATGAAATAAATGATCAATCCAATCACCGATTTCCCAAGAGTTAAATGCGTAAATCGAATAACTGATAATTTCAGTATAAAAAAAATGTTTTAAATCAAATTCTATGTTACCATTTATATTATTAAAAGCAATATCTTTATTATTAATTGAAATTTGAAAATAATTATTGTTTAACTCGTAAAAAAGCTCGCAATGAATTACACTCTCCTTATCCTTATCTGTAGTTTCTAATTCTGCTGTTGTATTTAAAAGACCTTTTTCTTGAAGATTTATTGATATCTGATTTAAAGAGGCAATGAATAAATCAATAATACTACTTTTGCCACTACCATTTTTACCTATAATTGCAGAAATATTAATTTTAGGCGTAAAGAAATTATTTGGAAGTTTATTTATTTCTATGATTCTTTCGACATTTTTGTATTTATCAATTTTAATATTATTATCTATTCTTTCGTTTTTAGAATAGTATTCAAAATTATCGTAAAATTTATATATTCTGTTGACATCAAGATTCTTAAGAAACTTTTCTCCGCAGTTTTCCAGTGGTCTAATCGCAATTAGTTTAAATCCCATTGTTACAAATGTTTTAAAATACCTAACTCTTCCAAAATATCTTTTTTCATTTTACTTAAAGGTCTTCTATCAAATTTGGTTTCATCTACATGTGTTCCAAATGCCAATCGGTAAATTTCCTCATCAGATGTAGAAGTTCCTTTTAGGATATTTTTCTTTAGCATTTCAAGATATTTCTCAGAATAAACATCTCTTAATCTCCTCAAATCTGCTATTTCATCCTCGTGTGTTTCATAAATTTCTTTCAGCTTAAAAGCTTCAGTAGAGTTTTTTGAAAAATCATTTTTATTAATTATTTTGAATTTGAATGATGAATAGTCTCTATGTTCATAGCTATATTTGAAATCAAGTATTTTTTCATCTTTCTGAACTGTACTATAAGGGTGAAAGTGGGTTTTCAAATTAAATAAATCACTTCCTTTTACACTGCTATTACAAACATTACAACTTGGAATTAAATTATAAAAAGATAAAGCCAATAATGGAAATGCACTTTTTGAATACCAGTGGTCAAATGCAGGCCGTGTTATTTTTGTCGGTTTCACAACTGTTTTGGTGTACATTCTATTACAATAGGGACAAATTGGAATATCTAATTTTTCAGCTAAGTCGTAAGCACAATATTTATTATTTGATTTCTTTGAAAATGTATCATAGTCAAATATGATTTTTAAAAATTCGTAAATAGTGTCGTATCTTGTTACTAATGATTGTTCAATGACACTTCGATTTCGTTTTTTTTTAATCTTTAGATATAATAAAAATTCAATTAATGAAGATTTAATTACTTCCCTTATGAATAAAAGATGAATTTGGTAGATTTTTTGAGGTTCATTAATAAGAATTTTTTCTATTAATTCATCAGTTAAAAAAGCTTTAACATCATTATCTGCACAAGCATTTCTTTTTACTTTAATAACTGACAATAATTTATCTTTATGAATATTTTTTGCATCTACAATATGAGGAAGACTTATATCAATATAATTCATCTTAGTTTACTCCTTTTTTCAGTTAGAAATCTAATTTCATTATCTAAAATTTGTTTCTGAAAATCATTATTATCTTCTAGCTCAGAAATCATCTCAGATAATTTAATCTTTATTATTGGTTCATCAATGATTGATATTATTTGCTTATGAAATTGTAAGTCAGATTCAAAAAAATCATTATTCCTATTTTTAAATTCTTTGTTTTGATTAATCCATATTATAGTTTCTTGTATTTTCTCTTTTGCAAAATCTCCAATTAAACCATCATTTAAAAAAAAAGATTCAGCTAATAAATCACTTATATTTGCTCCAAAAGTTTTGGTTGGCCTATATTTGGAATCATAGTCTAGAGCTTGTGTATTATTTTCATGTTTTAGAAGATAAACAATATTATTATTTGGGAAATCTGACAACGTCAAAGGGTCATGAGTACTAATAATTATTTGGATATTCTTGTCTTTAAAAACAAATGGAATTATTTGTTGAATAATGTTTACATATTTTTTTTTCCATTCTGGATGAAAGCCTAAGTCAGCTTCGTCTAACAAGATTAACAGATTATTACCTATTTTTTCTCTTTTATTAAATATACTATAATCAGTATGTATATTTTTTTCAATTCGATAATTTAAATCATTTAATACAGAAAACAAGTCGTAAAGTCCCTTTTCCCCTGAACTTAAATTTTTAGAGGGACTAAAAGACATCAAAACTTTTTTATCGTATGCGAAATCTTCTTTGAATGCTAATAAGAAATTTTCATATGCTTTAATTATTTCTAGAGTCTGCTGAAAATTCACTTGAAATTCGGTCCAATTTTCTATATCCTTACTCTCTGGCAAAGAAGATAAAAGTATTTCAATTAGGAATTTAATTTCTTCGATAGGAAAATAAATTTTCTTACTACCCGCAGTTAGTTGGACATAGGAATTTTCTAAAAACCAATAAAATGCTTCTTTTGTGCTGGGTTGATTTAAGAATCCTGTGCTTTTTTCAGAATAATCATTATTTATAAAACCTTCCTCTAAATATTTATTGCCTGAGCTTTCAAGAATATTCTGAGTTTTCAGAATTACTCTACTTAGTATCTCTAATTCTAGTTTTATTCTTTGAGTCGCTTTACTTGCCCTGATTTCTTCTATTTTAGTCAAATTAAGTCGATCTAATTCGGCTTGTTCTCTTTCTTTTCTTTCTTTCTCTATTCTGATCTTTAGTGCTTCAAAAAAAGGTCTAAATCGATACGAAGTATCATGCTGATCGATAGGAATGGTATGAATTTTTATTTTAATCTTATCGAAAGCAGGTAATGCTATTTTTTCTAATAAACCTTGTAAGTTTTTTAATTCAATAAACTTTATCCATCTTTTTAAATTTTCTGAATTATGTAATTCTAGTAAGGTAGTTAAATCTAAATTTTCATATTCTGTATCGTCAATCATCATTTGATATTTTGACAAATCTCTAAAATTTTCATTTTCTGAATCAGATGAATTTATGTTAAAAAAAGAAGAGTAATAGATCGTATCATTAATTTCTGTATTATCGGTAATTATATATTTTTCTGAGTTTGGTATTTCATAAATAAACTTACAAAATGAATAAACTGTTCTTAACAAATTAAGTATCGTTGTTTTACCTGTGCCATTTTCTCCGACAATTGCAGATATCAATGAAACTTTATTCATCCAGAATTTTTCAATAAATTTTGAATTTTCTTTTCTTTCTTTAAGAAATATTCCATCATTAGAGTTTTCTTCTAAAGTGTAAATATACTTGCCTCCAAAATTAATAGTTTGCCCTCTATGGTTTTCCCCAAAAATGTGTGGTAATGTTTCACTTGGAATATAAATCGCTACTAAAATCATATATTGTTTTTTCTTTGATATAAGAAATTTTTATTAAATATTATAATTGTCTACGATTCTATTAACATTAAGCAAGAATTCCTGAGTTTGAATTATATCATAATAATTTTTCTTCATCAATCTAATCTGAAATTTTAACGACAGAAAAACACCCCATTTAGATACCGTTAATGAGTCTGGATTTCTTTCTAATTCTTTAGTGACAATCTCATCTATAAACTCAATATTCGAAATTATAAGATTTAACTTAGATAAAAACTCTTCCCTTGAGATCATGATGTAAAACATACTGGCTTTATCATCTAATATATTTTTAATTTCTACTACATCAAAAAGGAGTTTTAATGTCCTGTTTATTTTAGTGCCTGTAAAAGTATAGAACAAGATTTTTTTCTCAGAAACCATCAGCAATCTTTCTGATTCAATATTTTGCAAATCAAAAACTGAAAATTCTCTTCTCATCTTATCCAGTTCGTCGGATGAGTTTTTATCTAGCTCACAAAAAGTCTCATCTTGATAGATTATTTCAAGCATTTTCTTTCTGATTTCTGGATGTACAATACCTCCTTCTCCTGAAAATTTAGGTTTTCTACCATCGTTAGCTGGCATTACCTCTATTTTTTTTGCTTTAAAATCTACAAATTTAATTTTCCATATTTTAGCTGCTAATAATATATTTTCATCTTCTTTAACTTGAGGAGTAAATGGTATTTCACCTATTTTATTACCTGCACTAACAACTTTAAAATTGTCTTCAACGGTAAAGGCGCTATAAAAATCTCTATGATTAACAATTTTCTCACCTTCGACTCCTATAATAACTTCATCTCCTAATTTCTCCAGAAAGTCTATTTCGATCAAATGATTTAGAATTTCTTCAATATCTGAAATTTCAATATCATTGAATGCAAAATTAAGATTTAATTGCTTGATCAAATCTACAAGTTTAATACCTGAAAATTCTTTAGTTATAGATAGCGACTGATGCAGCAAGATATCATAAACAAGAGTCATAGGTTCTGAAGGTTCTATAAATTTGTCTTTATATAATTGCCAACAGGCCAAAGATTGCAATAAACTCCATTTATCGGTAGCATATAAAAAAAGATTGCTTTTTGCTCCATTTTGTCTTCCACTTCTTCCAACACGTTGTATCAAAGAAGCAATACTGTTAGTCGCATCTATTTGAACAACCTCATCAACTGAACCAATATCAATTCCTAGCTCCAATGTAGAAGTACAAGATATGCAAAAATTTTGCCTGTTATTACTCTTTGCAAAGTCTTCTACATACTCCCTTAATTCCTTATCAACAGAAGAATGATGTGAAAAATAGTTTGAATGTCCTTTTACCTTTTCCGAAATCTTTTTAAGCTTAACTGCTACTTCTTCCGCACGCCCCCTACTGTTAGGAAAAATCAAAACTTTATTATTTCTGGTTTCTAAGTATAAATCTTTCAAAAGTTCAAGAGGCAGTTCAACATTTAAATTTTCAAAATATCTAAACTCTGCATCTATTTCTTTGGATGTTTTATCTAATAGTACTTTTGTCTGCAACACATCGCCAGTAAATTTCTTTGCTTCTTCATAGTCTCCTATGGTCGCTGATAATCCTACTACGTTAAATTTCTTTGAATTCAAATCCTGTAATCTTGACAAAATAGATTTTAGTTGGGCTCCTCTTCCTGACCCTATAAAGGAATGTATTTCATCAATCACAACATACTTCAGATTGGAAAAAAGATGACTTATATGATGTGGTCTATTAACAAACATAGCCTCCAACGACTCTGGAGTGATCAGCATTATGCCACTAGGTTCTTTAATTATTTTTTCTTTAAGCGTTCTATTGGCTTCTCCATGCCACTTTGTAACTGGAACTTCGAGGTATTTACAAAGTTCTTCTATTCTATAAAACTGATCATTAATAAGTGCTATTAATGGCGATATATATAATACCTGGATGCCAATTTCATTAAAATTAACTTTTGAAAGTATAGGTAGAAAAGCAGCTTCCGTTTTACCTGAAGCTGTTCTTGAAGCCAAAATATAATTGTTATCAGTTGAGATAATTCTTTGAATTGCTGCATCCTGGATAGGTCTCAATTCTTCCCATCTTTTATCTCTAACATATTTTTTTATAGGATCCGAAAGTAAATTGTAGGATGACATTATAATTCTTCTATACTATCAATTAGAGATAACTCATCCGGTCTTTCATCAGAAATTTCGATTTCTCCAAATAATATGTTTTTATCAACCTTAGGATTCTGCCTAATAATATTTAGAATATTTAAAAAATCTCGGATAACTTCTCTAGGTGTTAGAAACTCAGAAGCACCAGGCTTATTAAAAATTTCTTCCATGAATTGTTGGATATCGTTATCTGAAATATCAATTTCTGTTTTATAATTATAATCAAAAATTAATTTAAGTTTTTTTAGTAAAACAAAAATTTCATTATGATTTAAAGGCATTAGCCGAATTACTGGCTGAGCAAAATCTCGAACTTCTAATGTTTCATATTTATTGGTTTCTAAACGAGATTTTAATGCCTGATAACTGAATAATCCTCTTCTTTCATTTTCTAAAAATTCTCTTGTACCTGCAAAATTAAAAAACAGATTGGCTACTTTTCCTTGAAAACAATCATTATAAATGGATAGAATTTTTTCATAGTTTTTTTCTCTCATTACAGAAGTTGAAATTTTATATAAATTTATTGCTTCATCTAAATTGATCATAAATCCGCTGTAGCCCATATTAACAAACAGCTTACAGAAATTCTTAAGCATATCGTAATAATTAAGATCATTAATTATATCTCTTACACCTAATTCTTGCTTAGCCTCTGTTTTGGTTCTATATTCTCCCTTAAGCCATTTTAAAGAGTTCCTTCTCAGCTGTTCGTCATCTTTTATATAGCCTTCATAATATTTCATTATTACTGTTCCAAAATCGAAACTTCCAACTTCAGTAATTTCACTGATAGTTTTCATTAAATTCTTTTGAATTAAGCTAAAATATTGTTCCTCTCGAATCGATGTCAATAAAATATTGTTTTCTTCAGCCGTTTTACTAATTATCTGTTCTATCCATTTTTCCAATAACGTTGGTAATGCTCCTCCTTCTGGTTTTGTCTGAATTGCAACATTGTCCATTATTGCAGAATATAACATTACTCCCTTTCCATCATTAGAATATAATCGATTATCTGGCGTAAAATCAGCATTTGCAACTACAAATTTTTGTTTCAAAGCAACCGTATTAAGAAGATGAAGCATAAAAGATTTTCCTGAACCAAAATCTCCAATCCAGAATTTTGCCATGCTGTGCCCGTTCTTCACATCTTCTAAAGCCGTTACAAAAGAAGCTACTTCTTCAGATCTTCCTACCGTAATATGTTGCACGCCTATTTTAGGTACCACACCCCCTAATAATGAATTTATAATTGAAGTCGCTTCTTTGGGTTTAATATTATCTATCATTTTGCTAAAAGTTTTTGGTAGTAATCATTGTTTATAGTGTAATAATCTTCGTCTTCTTCAATTAAAATATCATCAAGATCATCAAAACATATTTCATTAATACTTTCTATTAATTGGTTTTTAAAAGCCCCATTAGATTTCGCAAAAATTTCAAACTCACTTTGAAGTATTGAAAAATTATTTTTTGAAAAAAACTCCAATGTTAAAGTATGAATTGGTTTAAAAGCAAACTCTTCAGCATATATTGATACTGTATCTTCTGTTTTGCTTTTATCGATAGTGATTTCGATTTGCTCATCTGATTTAATCTCTAAATCTTCTGAATTTTCATCTTTTAAATATTCATTTAATAACTCTACAGTTCCAGAATGCTGTTGCTGAACTTCCTTAATTAGAGATTTATCTAGTTGGATTTTTTTACGTTTAATAGCATATACCTCTGGTATTGATCTAAGGGCTTTTTCCAAATCCTTATCATTTATAAACCCATTCACTATTCTTTCAAAATTCTCAAGCTGAACATTTTCCTTAAAAAGACTTTTTTGAATAGTTTTTGTTAATTGCTTGTTATCAAAAGTTACTGACTTTAAATCATAATCCAGATAATATATATAAAGTATTAAAGCGGTTTCCTGATCATACTTTGCAATAAATTTAGAAGCTTCAAAAAAGATATTTTCAACCGAAGGATTATCTTTGTTTAATTTTCCTAATTCAACAATTTGGTTCATAAACTCTTTTGAATTTTTATTAAAATTAGAAGCAATTTCTTCAAATCTAGTTTTCCAGCGAGTTGTATTCTGAATATTGAGTTTTATTTCCGTTTCTTCATCGGGCAAATTTATACTTGGAATTAATGATAAATGAATCTGAGCAATTTTACTTATAAGCTTTGTTTCAAATTCTTCCTTTGCATCTGAAGATGACGCATAGGGATCAATTGTAATTTTTCTTTTATGTCCAAAGTATTCTCTTACTGTATTCTCACAAAACTTAAATATACTCGTATAAAATTCATTCTCAGAGGACTGCATAGCATACTTGTAATTATTACTGCCTTTTCTAAATCTAAAATGCTTTCTAACTACGACGTCTGCAATTTCTTCAAATTCTTTTTCAATTGAAGAACCATTATCTATATATATTTTTTTCAAGTTATTAATTGTAGCCAGATAAAGTTTGATAACTTCAATAGAACAATATTCAATACTTATAAAGTTATTACTCGAATACCATATTTTGTCTAAAACATTTATTTCCTCTTTAGTAAGATTTAATTTTTTCTTGTATTTATTCCTCCACTCAAAAGTTGAATAATTAACTTGGGTATATTGATAATCATAATGATCTTCTCTCAATCTGGCAATACCATCATTATCACCAACCTGTTCCATTTTTTTGATCAGAAAATTTATTCCGTAAGATTTAGTTTTAGGATAATTATCACCTAAAGTTTCTATCTGCGATTCTAGTTTGGAAATATTTCTATGCTGTTCAAACTCGTTTAACAAATCGAAAAGTAAAATAAATGCATAATTACTATTTCCTTCTAAATCTAGAAATTCACCATTCAGAAATTGAGTTTTATAATATTGATAAAACTTTTTTTGATTGGCTGTAGCATAATTAATTTCTGAATAAGAATAAACATAACTATGAGACCAATACGGAACTTTAGATTCTAACCCATAATCGGAGTCAATTTTGTAAGATTGAGATCCTACATCTATGATTGAATCGCCATTTTTCAAACTAGATTTAGTCACAGAAATATTAATAGGGTTTGTTCTAGCAATATTAGAAACGTGATTTTTTCTTTGATTCTTCGCATTATCATAGTAATTTACTTTTGTAGAGTCTTGTTTCTTTTTTCCTGCCGAAACAAGAACAATTATTATAAAGATTATAATTATTATTGTCATCTGTAATTAAATTAGGTCATCTATAATATCTGAAAAATCAAATTCATGAATCATTGTAATAGTATGGCCATCTTTTCTTAAACTTAATGCTTTTTCTACCTTTCGCCCATAACATGAAAATGCCCAAGCTGGATTTCCATTATCTCCCACAATTAGATAATCTGTTTTCTTAGTAACACTATCAGTTGGTATTCCTCCCAGTGTTTTGATCTGATTTTGCAAAGTTTCTCTATTACCTCTTTTTAAAACTCCTGTAATACAGAATGTTTTTCCTTGAAAATCTACATTTGGTTCGCTTGTACAAAGTCCGGATATAGCAATATCAGACGTTTGTTTCTCAATTTGCTCTTGTACTTCTGAATCTTGTAACTTAACAAATTGTTTAAAGTAGGCTTTAAGCACTATTCTTTCTTCATCTTCAATTTTATTATCAGATAGTACAGACAGTATTAGGCTTCTAATCTCATCATAAGGATAATATGTGTTTAGATGTTCATTTTCAGAAAGCCAAGTATTCAATTCAAATATCTCCTTGTCACTGATCTCTCCGTCAGATAATATTCCATGACAAATACCCTGCAAAGTTTGAAGATCAGAAGTTACTGCATTGTAGTAGTAATTGTCGCTTTCGTATTTTTGGCAAAGCCAAAATAAATCTTCAATTGTTTCTTTAGGAGGTATTTTATTTGAGATAGTTTCTTCAATTATAGTCATAAACTCATTAAAAGGATTTCTGTTTATTAGTTCTCTATTTTCAGCGACCCATTTTCTAAGTTCATTGATTTCTTTTTCATTCACTTCCTCATCTGATTGAATTCCAAGCAACAATCCTTTTAAAGAGCTAATTGCTTTATCTGCTTGAGATTTTGAAGTGTAAATTTTCAGTAATTCTTGATCTATGTTACTCATATTATAGTATGTTTTTAGTTTGATTAACTTAATTCATGAAAAGACTTTTCCAAAAATTATTTCCAATTCACAAACCTCTTCATCATCAATTTTGATTGTTGGTAAATGCAGTCTGCAATCTTCATGACTTCTAAGGATTGCCGCAGCATTCAGTGCTTTCGTTGGTTTGTCATCGCCTGTCACTCCTTCGGGATAATAGCTTTCTATAGCTCCATGCGAAAGGATAAAAATATCAAGGGATCTTAATGCTGCTAATAGAGAATATTTTTCTGGAATTTCTATAGCATTATCTGTAAATATCTTTCGTCTGAGATTATTTTCCTCTTCTATGAATAAAAAATCAATTTCCAACGTTTCTTCTTCAGTTAAAACTTCACCATCTTTTATTTTTAGCCCCAGTTCTTTTAGTTTATTATATCGGTCCTTCCATGAATATCTTCTTACTAACTCTTTTATTTTACTTGCGGGTAAATCTGCCTTTATTCCCTGTTCACTAGCAATTTTATCAAGTATAGCCAATAGCTCTTCTCTTTGTTTTTTAATATCTTCTGAAACGGTAAATTTCTCAAAACCATCGATTAAAGCATCAGAATCTACTATACAGAAGCATTTTATCTGGAAAAAACTATAGAAGTCCGTAAATCTTTTAACATTCGATTTCCCATTTATTGAAATGATTGGAATATTATGAGCATCAAAATCCCATTCTGGATTTAGCAGTTTCGCTGTCTCTTTTAGATAGATTATATCTGAGTCACCTTCAACTAATAGCACCTTGCTGGAGAAAAAGGCGGCAGTATTATTTTCATAGCATATGATCTGAAATGCATCTTTTGCCGCTATCTCTTTTAAAAAATTGATCGTTAAGAACTTTCCATAAGGTTTTCCTTCCGTTGGATATTCTTTTATAACCTTAGCAAAAGTCCCAGTAGAATTTGGAGAGAAGAACATCGGAGAATGTGTAGTAACGTATACCTGATTATTAACTTCGGTTAATTTTTCTAACGCAGCAAATAATATTTTTTGCGCACTTGGGTGCAAGTACAGTTCAGGTTCTTCAAATAGAAAAAGATAAGGTTGCTCACTTATTTCAATTACGGCTTCCGCATCTTCTTGGTTTTCTTCTGCATCAACTTTTTTCATAGCTGCAAACTCTTTTCGTTGTTCTTTATATTGTTCAACAAATGTTCGCAGCAATGCGAAAGTTACAGCACGTTTAATACCATCTCCCTTTGTCTCAATAATATCTCTTACTCCGTCATCAATTAGTAATCTAGCATTCGTAAATACTTGTTTTAGCTCTGGTTTGGGTATTTCTATCTCTATTTTTGATTTTGGAAAATTTTCAGAGAGGAATGAACCAATCTGTTTTTCAATATCCTGCAATTTTTCAATTCTATTGTCCGTAATCTGTTCTGCTTCTCTAACTACATTAAGTAATTTGTGCAAATCATCAAATGAATCGGTTATTCTTTCAAAATGTTCGGAACTTTCTAAAAATCTCATTAGAATACTTAAGAGTTTTCCGAAAGTTGCTGATTCTTTTGATTTTATATCGTCTTTCAGGTCTTTGACCGCAGCTATGTAAATTGGCTCGGGTAAAAGAATTTTAACGCTATTTTCAATGCCAGTAGGTAAAGGAGCAAGTTTCATCTCCTTTTGTTCGGCAGGTAATTCCGCTATCACCTCATCAAGTTTTGCAAAAACATCCTTTTGTGTCGTCAGGCCTTCAAATTTCTCTGCGTGTTGAGGTAATATCTCAATGACGGCTTGTGAAATTTCCTTTCCTTTTTTACCTTTCATTATTGCTCCAACTACATCTTTACCATACTTTCCTTCTTTGGGAGCAAGGCGATTACAGAGAAGATCAGACTTCCCATCTGTATTATAAAGACGGGTTAATGTTAATTTATCTCCAATAATTATTTCTTTGATTCTATCTCTGTGATCGGGAGATAATCTATTTATGTCTCCGTCATTTATTTCTGAGAAAGTGAGTTCAATTTCAATAGGTTCCTCTTTATCGTGAAAGTCAGATTTACTTAAGCTGGTACCTGAAAAAAATAAGCTTGTAGCTAATAGTATAGTTGATTTTCCAGCATTATTTTCCCCAATAATACACGTAAAAATTGAAGTGTCCAATTCATCGGATTTTATACCTCTATAGTTCTTTATTTTTATATTTGAAATATGCATATCCTTTAATTCATATAAATAAGTTAATTCAAATATCAATCTTTTGTATTACTCTTTTTTATGGAAAACCATAATCTCTCAAATATATCAATTCACAAAAATCAACCACCAAGTATTTATACCTGTTTCTTTAATAATTAATATTCCTCTTTTGATTTACCTAAAACTTAGTTCTTTTGTATATTTAGGTAAGTGATTGATTGAGATGTGTGAGCTATAAGGGCTTCCTATTACAGCATGGCAGCTATCTCATGATACTCTATGGATGATTCTTTATAATTTTTAAGTATTTCACTTTTGCTTATTGAAACCAACTTGGAATCCTGAATAGTAAGCGCATATCTGCATTTATTATAAATTCCCATTGCCGTATGCCTTGATAATCCCATATTCTGTAATGCAATAACGATTCTATTTTGAGTACCGTACTCTAAAAGCGTTGCCCAATTCTCTCCTGAATTCTCTTCACCTAATAGATTTACTACAATCTGATAGTAATGATTAAAATATTTTTCAAATAAAAATCTTAAAATATATTCAATATCATCTATGATTTTTTCAATAACAATGTTAACATGATTAAGATTATTTTTGTCAAATACTACAAATTCATTATAATCGACCTGTATCTTCAAAAATTTTTCATCATGCCAGCTGAGAGACTGGACTATAATCTGGTTCAAATTAATTCCATTTATCCATTGGTTCATTATAACAGCGTAATATTTCAAGCTATTTTTATGCGAAAGCTTTTTTTCTGCTTTATCCCATTCATACAGATCATACATGCTCTCCAAAATCTGCAGACACACAGCATATGTTATATCTTTATTTGGAAGTCTTATTTCCTGCTTCATTAAATGCCTTCTCTTTAGAATATTAAAAATTTTCTGCTGCCTGCTGATATTGATTGACTGGTTGGCATTCAGAATTTCTCTGGGTATGGTTATATCTTTGGTAATGCTTTTAGCAATGTCAATTATCTTTTGTTTGTTTTTCTCAATAAGCTTTTCAATAATAGGGCTTTTATACGAAGACCTGATTTCTAAAGTATCAATACAAATTATGTTAGCTATGTAATCTAAAATCTCTTTTTCCGTTTCAGTGCCGCTGATATTTTTATTCAGTAAAATTTTTTCTATTTTCTGCAGATTCTTGTCAATTTTTGTCAAAATTGTAGGCTTCAAAGTAATGGGCTTTTTAAGAAGAATAGTCTCTTTATTTTCCCATATGCAGTCCTCGTGTTTGATGCAGTAGATGTTTCCAAATAATTCTTTATTCAACCTCCCTGCCCGGCCAGTCAGATTCCAAAAATCAATTTCTTCCAATTTCCCTAACCCATTTTTATTATTTAGGATAAATAAATTTTTAGTAGGCATATTTACTCCCTCCAATAATGTCGATGTGCAGAATACATTCCTGATTTCCTCACTCTTATATAAGTCTTCAACAAGATTTCTTAATAACTGGGGAAGTTTTCCATGGTGGTAAGCAACTCCCTTTTCGATCAAGTCTGCCAAAAAATAATCTCTATGGATATATTCCCTAATTTGTTTTGAGGCGTTGGCGATGGCATCTGTTATCTCTGTTTTTTTGTTTTCCCTGTTTTTTACAAATTCGACTGCCCCGTTTATAGTTTTTGGCTTGCTGTTATTATAAATAAGATTATTCGAATTCTCTCCCAGATAATCTATCACTTTGCTGATTGTGGAGAATTTTTCATTAAAGTTTTCTGTCTCTATTTTTTTGAAATCATTTTTTTCAATCAATTCTACAGTTTCGTTTATGATGTCTATGAAGTATAAATTTTGAGAAACAGGCGATTCATCTGTTTGGAAATAATTATCGGTATTTTGGTTGTCAAACAAATTCAAAAAAACCTCAGGATTCGAAACATTGGGTGAGGAGAAATACAACTTAACATTTTTACCATACTTGCTCAATGTTCTTTCAATAGCAGAATATGTAGTAATGCTTCTTGAGTCTTTTTCCTGTGCCAATTTATGTGCCTCGTCTACAAATAAAAAGCCAATAGGAGGATTATTTTTTTGAGATAAATAACTAATTAATCTTTCAGGAGTTAAAATTAGAATATAATTATGGACTTCCTCTGTCAATAAATCGCTGATGTTGGAATTTGTTGCAATCTTATAATTGTAGCGTTCAAGTATATTTTGCAGCTCTGCTTTTAAATCTATAGTAAACTGATTAATCAGTGCTCTGGTCGGAACCAAGACCACTAAATTTTCGGGAGGGATATTTTTTATCACTTTTCTGATAAAGGCTTTTATTATAAATGATTTCCCCATGGAGGTAGGACCAGAAAAGCTATATCTCAGGCTTGAACTTAAATTCTTAAACAATAGATATTGAGAATCCGTAAAGACCTGATTCTCGGAGTCAGGAACATGCTGGATTATCTTTTTAGCTTCCACTTCAATCATCCGATCAAACGGAATTATAGAATTATTTGAATTTAGATTTTCCAAATATCTTACTGCAGGAAAATTTCCCAATTTTGAATATATAGCTTTCGACATTGTTCTGTATATTTCATTATCACAATAATTGTGGTTAAGAAATGTAACAATCTGGTAGGCTCTGTTTCTGGCTGATGAATCTGATGAATTTGAAAGTATATCAGCAAATCTCAATGCATCCTTCAATTCCTTATTTGAAAGAATGCTTTTTATATTTTTATTTATTGCCTGTTCGGCATTTATCAAAGAACATTTATCAAATAGGTTTTTAAAATATTCACTATTAAATATGTCCTGGGTCAATTTATCTATGATTTTTAATTGGCTCATAGCAGTTCTTTTATTATTTCCTTTCTAGTCTCCTCCAAATCAGAAAATGGTATAACGTAGATGTAGAAATTATACCCCGTGAATTCTGCTTTCCTGATCTGATAATTTATTGAATTTATCAATGAGCGCACCTGGGTGGTAATTTTGTTCCTAATTTTTTCGCGGAATTCGTGATTGGGCATCTTTTTTTCTTCAGCGTCTATATCAATATTAAACCCTAAAAAGATTCCAAATGAATGGTCTATATTTGTTTCGTCGGCGCTTGCGCTTGGTATAATAATTTTTTTTAAAACATCATAACTACTCTCATCGTAAGCTTCCTTTACCAGCTGACTGCTTACAAGTTCAATCTCAAAGTCTTTTTTCGCTCCTTTTTGAGAAAGCAATTTACCAATGGACTCAAATGCTTTATAAATACCTTGTTGTAAATCCGAATTCAGTTTAGATTCCCCAAAGATCAACTGGTAATCCTTGTCATTTAATTTTAGCAAATGGACTCCATCAGCACCATTAACAAACATTTGATTTGATGTTTTGAGTTCAAGTTTTGTCAGAATTTTAGGTGCCTTTAAGTGAGATTCTAAAAGGCAGTAAAGCAGTATTTCACCAAGCTCGCCTCCCTCTGTCTCTTTAGACGAAGATGAATCATTTTTTTTTATGTCCAAATGATTTCTCAAAAGACCTTTTGCCTTATCAGTAAGAGTTCGAAATTTTCCTGCATCAACTAACTTCTTAACCTCTGTTCTGGATAAAGCAAAGTAATGCAGCTGGTCAGCTAATAATTCAATCAGTTCGTTATAAACAAATTGATTATTTGTAACTCTTAGAGTAAATAAATTTAATGTATTTGAATTTTCCAGTTCTTGATCTTTTATATCTGAATAGAACAAATCGAGAAATTCTTTTCTTATATCGGTTTTTAAACTCATCAGATATCTATTTAAAGAAGAATAAACAAAAAATCTACATTACAATTATACAAAAAAAATACTACTAGTCTTAATAAATTTTATTTGCGAATTTTTAAAAAACTGCTATAAATTAATATTCGCAGAATTATTTGTTAAAATTCCGCCGACATAGCCTGTAAAACAGGCTATGTCGAAAGTAAATAACAGAGCTATAAGGCTCCGTCATCAACAAAGGAATAATAGGTTTCGGGAGTAATGATCAAATGATCCAGCAGTGTGATATCCATAACTCTGCCTGCTTCTTTGACTTTATTGGTTATCTGTCTATCAGCCTCGGAAGGCTTAGCCTGTCCAGATGGATGGTTATGAATCATAATCAGCGATACGGCATTTGCCTTAAGGGCCGCTGCAAAAATAAGCCTAAGATCCACTGAGGTACCGGCTATTCCTCCTGATGAAACTTCATACATACCCAATACCCTATTGGACTGGTTGAGAAGCAGGATTTTAAACTGCTCGAAAAATTCAATAGTATCTGGATTCCAGAACTGGAGTGCCAGATGATAAACTGATTTGGAAGAGCTGATATAAGGTCTTTCCGAAGCTTTCACTTTTGTTTTGTAGACCAGCTGGATTTCTGATACCTGATTCCAGTTCTGAAGCGTTTTTAAAGTTTCCATTATTTCCAAGTTTTAAGATTAATAATGGAACCTGAACCGGGAATGAGAAAGCGAGCGAAAAAAGCAACGCAATAAAGCAGGTTTTCCTCCTGCATTTATGGGGGAATTTTTTTCGGCGAACCGCCTTTCCTTCCCGAACTTTGTTTCGGAATTAAGCCTGAACCCCTGAGGCAGTATCCCAGCCTATAAGTGTCTGCTCGCCGATATGGCACAAAAAAGCCGAAAACTAAGTTTCGGCTCTTTCTTCTTTTTTTCTTTTAAGGCGCTTCTTAATCTGATAGAGGTTCTGATTGAGAAGCTTTAAAATCTGCTTATGATGGGGAGAGTTCTTGTTTCTCTCCCCCCTGCACTGCAGAACTTCAAGCGAGGGCAGCGCCACCTCTATGGTCTCTACAGGCTTGTTTTCAAATTTCGCAGAAAGGATAAGCGAGTTTCTCTTTTTGTAATATTCGCTGGCAAATACGCAGTGTCGTAGCATATCGCCCTGCTCGAGAAAGTCTTGCACGCTTTCCAATACGCAGATGGAAAGATTCTCCTTACTGAACTCCAATCCGAAAAACTGCTTTTTCTGCTCTTCATAGCCAATCTGCGCCTGCTGTATTTCTGCCCGAAGTTCTTTGATACGCAGGCGTCTCTGGATTCTTCGCTTTCTCTCCACAAGCCTGTCGTGCACTTCTTCCAAATTATCGGGGCATACCAAATCATAATTATTCAAATCCTTTTTGAACCATCTGAGAAGGCTAATGTAATCTTCCCAAAGGGAAAAATCCTTTACCTTGTAATTGTTTTTAATGCAGGTTTTGACTGCCTGCCAGTTCTCCCTGATGCGCTGAGAGTGCGACATGAGGTAATGGGCAAGAAAATCGGTCTTTCCTGCCTTAAGGAGAGTCTCGGCATGCGAATCTTTCAACAGAGCCGTAAAAAGAACCTGTGGCGCTATGCCGTAGAAACTGCCTTTGAAGCCGTTTCTTTTCAATGTTGCAATCGCTTTTGAAGACGGATAGACTTTATAAGGGTTTATGCGGTATTTGGGAGAAGATTCAAAACTTTTCGGGCGTATTTCCAAAGGCGTGTAATATTTCCAGGCATCATACGCCTGTGAAAATACGTTGGTGCCGAGCGAGAGCGTGCGCACCTCCCCTTTCTCGTTTATCCAATGCTGCATCACTTCCTTGTGGAAATAGGTCGGTATGCAGTTCTTTTTCATGTTCTTGTGCGAGCAGATAATGCGCACGACCTGAAATCCACTGCATACATCCAAAACGGCTAAATACTCGATTTCCTTGAACTGCGCCTGATTGCATTGCTGCATTTTGAGTTTCCCCCTGCATGCCTTGCAATTGATATACTTTTGGCAGGATGCTTTCTGCGCATCAGGCTTCCAAGCATGGGCGCAGTCAAGGCAGTGGAATTTCCCACGTGACAGTACGCCCCATTTGATGAAAATATTTTTCTCTGCCCAAACCTGAATCTTCTGCGGTACAGGGGCAAGAGTTCCGCTAAGGGAAGTTATCTGCTTTTCGATGATGGTTTTGGGTATCATAGGTCAAAAAGCGTTAAGGTTTTGGATTCGGCTTTGGGAGCAATGACTGCCGTTTTTGCAACAACGGTATTCTGGGGAACTTCGGGAACCGAAGTGAACAAATCAGCCACAGCAGGCTCTTTCACTACAACCCTGCAGTTTACGGGCTGAGGCTGTCCGATGCTGTCATCGGTGTAATACTTGACCGCCATGTCGAATATTTCCTGATTGTCAAAGGCGCACTGCCCCGTTTTTTTGACCTCCCCGAAAATGTAATTGCAGCAGCTTTCCAAGTTTTTTGATTCTTTGGCGAAGTCAGTTGCAAAGACGGCATCGGCAAGGGCGGTCTGATTGAGGTAGTTTTCTATAGCGGTTTTGAAGTTTTCTGAAGCTTTCATAAGGCATGATTTAAGATTGGACAAAGAATTATTCGAAACTGCTTCTGTAGATGTCGTAACAATACTCCTCAAAACAGAGCCAGCACATAAAGGTGTAGTGAGGCAGACCGTATCGGTCTTTTAACGCTTCCCCAAGGGAATCTTCGATTTCTTTTCTGATGTCTTCCAAATCATCCAAATGCTCGATATAGAATTTTTTGCAGTCGGCGTGATAGATAAACTGGGATACCATACCGCTGATGCATCCCCCTTTCTGCATATCTTCAAGGAATGCTTTCAGCTGCTGTTTTTTTGTTCCGTCATACGACTGCATCTCAGAAAGGATTATCTTTTTGAATGTATCGTGAAGGTCATACTCGGCGTATATTGATTTTTCCAAGGCTTTCATAACTCGTTTCTTTAGGCTTATACATTTAATTGGAATTAAAATGGCAGGTCATCAGGCTGTTCCTTTCTGTTCTTTTTTGCAGGAGCTGACTGCTCCTGCAGGGCTTGCGCATCTGAGACAAACACCAGTATTTTGATGCTGCTTGTATGAAAAGTGAGGCTTGCCACTGCTTTGCCCTCAGAATTGAGATAGGTGTTCACTCCTATTCTGCCGAAAAGCTCCACCATTGCGCCTTTTTTAAGCCATTGGGCAACACCCGAACTGAGCCAATACGAACAGTCGATATAGGTGACTATTTTTGTTGTTTCCGTACTTCCTTTGGCTTTGTAAGTATCGTTAACTGCAATGGAGAAGTTTACCACCTCCCTGTCTTTTGCTGTTTTGGCAACAACTGCATCTCTTGTTAATCGTCCTGTGATTTCCATGATTTCTAAATTTTAAATGATTACTGTTTTAAAATTCTTTTGCCCTGCCTTTCCCAAAAATTGTTTTCAAAAGAAAAAACGGAAAAAAAGAAAGCGGCAATAAAGCGGGCATCAAGGATACGGAGGGCTATAAGTCCCGAAGGGCGGCAGGGCCGTTATGCGCCTGCAGGATCCGGCGCACGCTAACTTGGCTGCCTTTTTATCCGTTTCGAATGAAAACAGCCCTATCAGAAAACAAGATTTATTGCTACTGGAGAGAATCCAAAACCAAGTCAATTATTGTATATTTAAAAAAATAAAAAAGACTTATGCATAAGCTAACTTTAGAAGCTCAAAGACACTTTTTGATGATGAAAGCTGTCCATATACAATGTTTGGATGAGAATAGAGAACCAATAAAAAACGCTGTTGCAAGCGGATTTGTAGTACAAGAAGGAGAAAACTTATTTTTATATACCTGCTGGCATGTTCTTACGAGCTACAATATGCATAATATTGAAATTCAAAGACGACTGCCTAACAGGAAATTTCTAGAAATCAACCTTCAGAATAAGGAAAATCCTCAAGAAGGTGTTGAACTTGTTTCAGGAAGCCAGAACTTAATACTCCCTCTTTACGATGACCAGAATCTACCTGTCTGGATTCAGGAAAAACAGGATTCGCCAAATTATGAACTAAATAATATAGGCATAAAAGTACCCTTTATTCATGATGTAGTTAAATTACTGCTTCCCGAAAGCCTATCAGTTTCCGAGCTGCAGATTATTACAAAAGACGACACCATTATTAAAGATCCTTTTCTAGCAGAAAAAATCCATATAATCGGCTACCCTTACGGTTACAGCTCACTGGGACTTGAACAGCCCACACCAATAATAATAACCCGCTTTATAGCATCCTACCAGATAAAAGACCGATACAGAGAAATGTTAATAGATGGTCCTGCAACGCCTGGTATGTCGGGTGGTCCCGTATTTGTTGAGAGGGATGATAATCTATTATTAATTGGTATTTATACAGGTCTATTATATCCAGACCATATCATTAATCAAAATGAAAAAACAACAGCTCTTGGAACTATCTGCCCTTTGGCGGCCTGGTTCGCACAAATAGAAAAAGAGGCTCAGAAATAAAATACTGATCTAAAGAAAATTGTATTAAACTCTTCAGATGAGCTTTTAAACAAGTCCGAATCAAAAACAGCAGGCTGGACTTAAGAGGTTCATAGATTTTTACGTCTTTTTATTATATTTGAAGAATCTGGATTTATGGGTTTCAGAGTCTTATAAAAATCTAGCAAATCCATTTCTCCTGACTCCTGAAGCGAATTTAAAAATTGCTTGTTTTTACTTAAATCAACCATTGCATTATATTTTTCCTTCATCCATAAATATTTAACCCTAATATCGGCTTTAGAGGGATGCTTGCTGGAATTCATTCCTTTTCTGATTTTATCTCCCAGCAGATTTATATACTGCGGAAAGTCATACTGCGGATCATCTAATTCCTCCTGAGCTTTAGCAAAATAATCTATATAGTACATTCCGTCTAAATCTTTTTCTAAAAGTGATTCTACAATTTCAATTTCATCATTAGCACTATTTCCTGATGATGGTGCGCTACCCGCAAGCTCAATAATATTTCTATCTAAGATAATTCTTGGATAGTTTGCTGCTTTAGATTCTAAAATGTAGGCTTCAATTAATGCTGGACCAAATAATGTCGTTTCATTATGGATTAATTTACCGTAGGAAATTGCACCTCTGCATAATACTCCTTTGTATACCAGCCGCATAATCATCCATTTAATCTCCAGCAGTGTATATAGAATTTCACTTTTTTCTTTAGCCAGAAAAGAAATCACTACACTGTCTGAGAATGTTGTAATTACTTTTGATTCTGTTCTGGGCTTAGCAAGGAAAGAATTCTCATCTGCTGCAACATCCAGATCCCATACATCACGCAAAGACTTGTATGTATTAAGCAGTTTATCAATAGCCTGCGGATTATCATTGCCATCTTTGTCAATAGTATCAATAATTAATTCTTTAAAGCCTAGTATGTCAATAAATACTGTAATCCTTTCTTCGTAATTCATATTTATTATTATTTGGTAAAAATTCTGAGCTGATTAATTATTTTATACTATGAATCTGTGTCAAGTCCATCTCAGAATGATCATTATTTTTGATTTATCAGGTCTCTAACAAATAGATTTCGGATTAGACCATCATTAGCCACCATCCGCCAGATAATCGTTTTAATTGAATTTCGACTCAGTGCAAGCGCTCTCATTCTTATCCTGCAATTAAATTAAAAGATTGTGTTCTCCCTTTAGGCAATCCATTTAAAATTATAAGCTGATAAATGCGAATCTGCCAGCTTCAGCCGGATAGTGGCATGATTAGATGAGTTAGTAAATGACTGGTGAAGAATAATTTTATGCTTGTCTTTCAAATCATTAAATTCAAGAGTCGAAATACTGTCGACCGCAGCTAAAGTACCCGCAATGAAATCTGGAATTCTAATTAACTCGTCATAAAAATTTTCACCTACTTTCTCTGGCTCCACGTAATAGATCTGAAGGTCTGAAAATGGAAATCTTTCGTTCATTGCAAGAATCTCGTACCAGAAGTACATATTATCAAATGCAAAACCATCATATGTATTTACTATCGCATCTCTATCCGAAATCCAGGCAACATGCGAAGGATTAGAATATTTTCGAAGCATTCTGATTATCTGAGCACCTAAAAATGCAGAAATAAAAATTTTACGCAGCAATTTTTCATTGAAGGAGGTTTTAAGCATATCGGTTTTAATTAATTTCATCCGTTCGAGCATGTCCTGAAAAAAAACTTTTCTTTCAGGAAAAGCATTCTTTGAATTTTCTACAATTTCGGACATCCATGCCATCAGCTCTGTAAGCCTTTCTTTATCACATAGTTTATTAAGCAGTTTCTCCTGCCTTGGTATTATAAGAGAAAAATGATATACTGCCGAAGAATTTATAAACTCGATTATGCCTTCAGATATATTTTTGGTTTTCTTCAAGTCTGTTGGTGCATGAGATCTAATATATTCCTTTAAATTTTTGATATTATCTATATTTAGAAGTAACGTAAAAGAAAACACATCATTATATTTTTGAGCATCATCAAGACAATAATCACTAATCAGATACCATGACTTGGCATTATTATAACGACTTAGGAAATCTTTAAATTTATCAGCCTCAGTTTTATCCAAAATGTCTGTCAGGGAGTTCAGTACTTCAATCATAATTTTAATTTACAAAATTCGCAAAAGGCTTCCTACTTATCAACATTAGCACATAAGGTGTTTTACGCCCCAATCTTACATGCTAAATCTGTGTTCTTACTTTTGCTATGAAGCAAATATAATTGAATTAAAAAGATTTTTTTTACGGAAAACCGTACTGTAATAAAGTGATTTTATTAATTGTAAAAAATATTATAACGGTCATTTTTCTTTCTTACCAATAATTAAATGTGTTAATGCTGGATCATTAAACATTTTCTCCAGTTCTGAATTAATTATATCCTGAACATCCTGCTTAATCTGCAGATAATTGCGCTGAATCATAGATTCATCAATTCTGCGGACTAGCGGGATTCCTTTAAAACTTTCTTCTTCTTTTCTCAAAGAATCATGATCATTAATAATTTCGCTGTGAAAAGTTTTGAGTTCAATTTTACAGTCGGGATTATCGGCCACCATGCCCACAAATTCTCCAGAACTGAGCGCAGAAATCTTAGAAGGCGGAACTGCCGATTCCAGCTGCTTGAAACGGCTGATGGAGGTGTCGCTGCTGTTGATCGACAAACTCTCTCTGTCCTGCAGAATTTTGCCAAAACGCTCCGATAACTGCTTTGAGGTATCACCTGTTACCTGCCCTGAAATTATATTTCCGGTAATATTCATTATGACATCTGCCTGCTCCCTTCCATAGTCTTTCCGAAGCTGGCTGAAATCCTGAATGCCTAAACACGTGGCCACTTTATTGCTTCTTGCCGTTGCAATAAGACTGTCCATATTGTTGAGATAAATGGTCGGAAATTCATCGAAAATCAGGCTGGATTTGAGCCTGTCTTTTTTATTTACCAGCTTTACCAGCCTGTTTACATACAGGGATAAAACTGCTCCGTAGATCTGTATCTTCTGCGGATTGTTTCCCATGCAGACAATTTTGGGCTGATCTGGATTATTAATATCCAGAGTAAAATCATTTCCCGAAAGCACATAATACAATTGGGGTGATGACAGACGTGCCATGGCAATTTTAGCGGTGCCTACCTGGCCCTCCAGCTGGTCATTTGCCTCATTCAAATAAGCACTGACAAAAGGATTGATAAGCACCTCAATTTCCTTTTCTGTCCGAAGTAGTGTGAAAAGATCATCGTAGTCCATCTGCATGAGCTCAATTACATGCGGCAGGGTGCAGAATTCACCATCATTATATTTTCTGAGATACCAGATAACAGCAGACAGAAAATTAATGGGAGACTCCACAAAAAAATCTCCCTGCTTTTTAATCCATTCCCTGTTGAGCCCCATTAGAATAGTGCGGGCAGATTCGGATGCGTCTGTAATATCCTCCATTGCTTTTGGATCCAGAGGATTGCATCTGTGCATGATTTTATCAAAATTTATAAAGTAGCATTTGGGAATTATTTTGTAGGCTCCTTTATTTTTTTCAAAAGTATTGTAGACGATTTTGGAGAGATCATCATACTTGAAATCATACACAAACATGGTGAATCCTTTCTGTATATGCTGAGTAATAACGTGTCTTATTACAAAATATGATTTTCCGGAACCGGGACTTCCTAAAACCAGCAGTCCCCGGAAGGGATTTATGATATTGATCCAGCTTTTTCGAATCTTATTTTTCAAATAATAACGGGCAGGAAGGTTAATGGAGTATTCGTTTTCTAAAAGCCTTTCCTCCTGGGGGAAAGTTTCATTCTCTCTATTAAAAACATCTCCATTCTGCAATTTTGTTTTTATTATTCTAGACAATAAAGTTCCTCCTGAAAGCATCAACAGAAACCCCAGAGATGTTAATATGATATAGACTCCAACTGTGTAAACGACATTAATCGGAAGGTAAAAAACAACCACCGATGCAAAGTAAACTAACAGACCGTTAAAAATATAAACCAAAGCTATTTTGTAATTCATCTTCTGGTCTTTTTTCCCTTTCGAGCCAATGAGAGAAACCGCCAATAGCAACAGTGAAAAAAGTTTTGACTTATGGAAATCATCAAAAAGTCCAGTTTTGGAAATCCTGCTTACTACCTTCTCTATGATTTCACCTGCAAGATGCCAGCGTACAAAAGCTTCATAACAGTAAAAATAAAAATGCAATACCAGTACAATGACACTAATTAATCTTGTCATATCCAGTATTTTTCTCAGCGCCTGTTCATTCTCTCCTGTCTGCATAGCTATTGTCTTTTAATTTATAAATTATTAGAACGTCTTCTTACTCTTTTCTTTTTTGATGCTTTTTTAAGCTGGTTTGGAACATAAAAAGCATCATTCTCAACCTTGGTTATTACCTCAATCATCTTTTCAACAGCAGATTTGAAATCAAGGGATTTCAATTCCTGCTCTAAATCTTTGAAAACGTTTTCTTTATTGTTTTCCAGACCAACAGCTTTATTAGATTTAGAGGTCTCAGACAGAACTGGAATTGACTTTTCTTTTTCCTTTTCAAAAGATAAACGGCATCTCTGCTCAATCAATTTAGCACTGTAGGGCTTTCCTAAATCGCTTCCGTTAAATACGCATTTTGAAGTGTGGTCCACATAAGTGATCCCATAAAGCTGTCCCCCGGCGCTTTTTCTGAAAACCACGTTTATTCCTTCCTTTCTCAGCTCCAATTCCAAATCAGAAAGCGAAACGCTTCTGCTTAAAAGTATAAGGTCAACAGCATTAGCAATTCTCTTCTTATGGGATGCCGTCTTAGCATTCTGCAGAAACTTCATCTGCAGAAACTTTAAAGTCGGTTTACTATAAAATCCGCTTGATTTCAAAGGAACCCCCACAGCTTTTCCATTCTCATCCAGCGTTCTGTACACCAGACCATTTGTTTTGAATATTCTTGAATTTTCCTCTCCCCTGTCCGCCTTTACATTATACAGCCCCAGCACTGCATTCAGCTCGGAGAGGCTTTTGTATTTATATGCCGAAAGCACATCATCAAGAACCGACTGAACTGCTCTTTTTGATTCTGTCTTCCCATATTTAATCTTTGAAAGCACTATAGGTTTAATAAACTTATCGATACTCTTTTTCTTTAACTGTGCCTGGACCAGACCAAAAGTTTTTTCTATCTCTCTGCGTGCAGCTTCTGACTGATTTCTTCCTATGTTCTGCATATCAATCCTGCTTCCGTCTTCTCTTATTTTTATGGACACCAGATGCATGTGCGGATGTCCCGCATCATAATGTCTGTATATCAGATAAGGCTGACTGCCAAAACCTATTTTCTGCATGTAATGCTCTGCTATTTTAAGCATCTTTTCATTTGATAATGTACATTCGGAAGGATCAAAATTCAGTGAAATATGCACGCTGTTCCGCTTTACATTTTCATTAAGTTCATTCTGTTTCAGAAGTCTGTTAAGCTTCATCGTACCAGTTAATTTTACAGCTTCCAGAGGATAATTCCCCTCTCCTATGCACTCTGCAATTCCCTCTTTAACTTTATTTTCATTGTAGTTAAAGATATTATGCACAGAAGACCCTGTTTTGATTACAGCAACCATTTTTTAGTGATTTTTTGGAAGTGAATTTTAATTTCCTCCACCTTCTCCAAAAGCATTTTTCGTTCGTATTCTGAATTTAAAATCCATGCTTTAAACTCAGGAAGTTGCCTCAGAGTATGGAGTTTTTTTACAGACTGATTGAAGTTGTTTCCAAGAGCATGAAGCTCGCTTTTGAGTCTTATAACTTCAGCCATAAATTCATCAAGCGATTCGTTTCTATACTTTACAGTTACAGGCTTATCAAATAAATGCATACGTATATAATCGCTCAGTTTTCTGCAGGTGCTGACTTTCCATTTTCTTTCTATTTTTTGATATTCTTCAGGCGTAAAACGCAGTCCCACAATCCGTGTTCTGTTTGAAGTTTCCTTTTTCATCATCAATCATTTTAATTACTTTTTCAATTTCTTTTAGCCTTTCAGTTTCACTGCCTGCGAGTTCCGAGTATAAGGCAGCAAGATTCGGTTGTTTAACAAACGGACATCTTGCCGATTGCAGGAACGAGGCAATCTTTGAGATATTTGAAGAATCGAACCAAATCAGATTATCACTCTCTCATTTATTCAGCTAAATTAAATAAGGTCTTTGTATTAAACCTATCATGGTTATATTATGTCCATGAGAATCAGCAATATGCTTATTATCTTTATCTCAATTAAATATTAATTTAAAACGCTGGAATTATGATTACAAAAAGTGATGTTGCCAAGCTGTTGGATACCGTTTTGAGTATCCCTGGCATGAGTGAGACGGTGAAGATTGATTTAAAAATTTCCCGCAAAAATGTATTGCTACTGAGTTATTTTATAGAACAAGGACTGCTTTTGGAAAAAGATGATTCGAGTTTAATGGGAATTGTTTCCGAGGAAAGTTTAATGGATTTGAAAAACATCTCGGAGGAATGTCTTCAGAAAGCCAGTCTGGTGGAGCTTAATCAAAAACTTCAGACTTTAAGCCAGGCTTTTAAGTAATAATCTGTTATTTCAATATGCAGTAAAGTGTCCATAAAATATTAATATTTCTATGGACACTTTTTGAGAAAACACAAATTGGAAATTGGCTTGATTTTCAGAACTTTTGGCTTGATTTTCATAATATCCAAACGAATTGTCCTTCTTAAATTTGTATCAGATTAATATTTAAATAGTTTTCAGCTTTTATTAAAATCTACTCAAAATAATTTAAAATATGTATCCAAATTTAAACATAAGAAGATTTATAATTCAAACTGTCAGCCTCTTATATGTTCTACTATTTGTTTATGCATCAATGAGTAAACTATTTGATTTTGAAAGATTTCAGATACAGCTTGCCCAGTCTCCAATTTTAAGTGCCTACGCATTTTGGATTTCCTGGCTGGTAATTACAATCGAACTGCTAACATCTGCATTGCTTATTTATTCGAGAACACGGTTAGCAGGCCTGTTTTCTTCCTTGAGTCTGATGACGATGTTCACTGTTTATATCTATATAGTACTTCATTACAGTTCTTTTGTGCCATGTTCATGCGGCGGAATCCTAGAGAAGATGACATGGAATATTCATTTAATATTTAATATTTTCTTTATTTTTTTAGCTCTAACAGCTATTATCATGAGTCTCGTGACGGATTATAAAAGTGGAGAAAAAAAAAGGATAGTAAAATATATCTACGGAATACTATTTTCAATTTTTGGGAGTGCAACAATAGTTACAGTTCTATTTATATCATCGGAAAACATTGTGCATCATAAGAATCCTTTTATAAGACGTTATCCAAAGGATGTTATAAGCTTTATAAGAAACATAGATTTAAGTGTTAATTCCTATTACTTTGCAGGCTCAGAAAACAATACAATTTATCTGGCTAATTTTACTGATCCACTGCATTTGCTAGCTGTCGACTCATTAGGCAACAAGAATAAAATAAAACTTTCTTTTAATCCTAAAAATACCCCGTTCCGCTCTTTAAAAATTGTAATTAGAAACCAATATGTTTATCTAATGGATGGTACCGTGCCCTGCATTTTCCGAGGTTCTACAAGAGACTGGAATTTAAAAGATTCCTTGCCAGGACTGCCTGGCTTTACCGCAGCACAGCCAATAGACAGCTCGACGTTTATAGTGAGAATCATCGATGGAAAAAAAATGTCAACTACCCTTGGAATTTATGCTGAAAATCAAATGCCAAAATTGAAGTATGTCCATAATCTCCTTGAAAAGCAAAAAGACGGGATATTTGATACCGATGGAATGCTGCTTTATGATGAGGAATTAAAACTTGGACTCTACACTTATTTTTACAGAAATCATTTTATTGGATTTGACCAAGATGGAAACAAAAGGATTTCCGGCAATACAATAGATACCACATCAACTGCTAAAATAAAAGTAGCTGATCTTAAAAACGGAGCGGAAAGACAGATGGCAGCGCCGCCTTTGAAAGTTAATTCCAAGACTGCGACAAGAAGCAATCTGCTATTTGTGATTTCAAGGGTTCCAGGCCAATTTGAAGATGAGAACATGTGGAAAAAATCCTCAGTAATTGATGTTTATAATCTTCAAGAGAAAAGTTATGTTTTAAGCCTGTACATTCAGGAGGAACCTGGTCAAAGAACATACGATTTTTTTATTACCAAAACACATCTGTATGTTCTGTCAGGCATCAAATTACGGATATACAGCTTGGGCAAGCTGCTGCAAAAAGAAATGGAAACGATATCTGTTAAGCCATAATACAGATACATAAAGATATACCGGCCAGTATCAGGAAAAAGATCGAAAACCTGTAGAAAAAAGTAGATCATCTTTAACTTTAAAATTATTAGTTATGAAAACGATATTTTTTAAAAGAGTTATGCCTTATGCCGTTGTTTTGACTTTAGGGACAGCTGGGGCCTTTGTAACCACCTCTATGCAAAAAAGTGCACAGAAAGCACCACCTGAGCTAGGCTGGGTTACAGATGAAAATAATATTGCATGCAACAAGTCTGTATCATGCCAAACTGAATTTAATGATGAAATCTGCCGCGTTAGTTATCCTGAAGGCGAACAAGCCAGAGCCAAAGATTTTTTAAATAGATGTGAAGAAGTTCTTTACCGTCCGGCTGATAATTAAATATCCGTAATTAATTCAGAAAGAGCAATGCAGTTCAAATTAATGAACTGCATTGTTTTAATTTATAATACTCCTTTTTCAATCCATTCTGCTGGCCTTTCATCTTTTAAGTAATAGCCAAACCATTCACAGATTCTCCGATTAAGATCCATCTGGTTTACACGATTTATAATGGTATGTCCTTCATCAGGATACATCAAGAGTATATTTTTTTTACCAAGCCTCCTGAGTGCCATGTAAAACTCTACACTCTGATGCCAATCTACGTGATAATCTTCTTTTCCCACAAAAGACAAAAGCGGTGTAGTCATGTTAGCTATATGTTTGATGGGAGAGTTACGATTATAAATTTCAGGAATCTGAGAAGGAGGCTGATCCATTTTTAACTGTCCGCTCTTAAAATAGTTCATCGCAGGTCTTCCGCTCTGCCAGTCAACTGTATGATAAAACCCCTCAATATTGGTTACTGCAGATCCTGCCACGGCAGCTGCAAAGATATCTGTTTGGGTTATTATAAAATCCGTTTCATAACCTCCAAAGGAGTGGCCTATTAATCCGAGCTGACTATATAGAAAACTGGTACAATAAAAAAAGGATACATTCTACATTGAATTACAAAACTATCGAACAGTTCAATGCTTGTGAAAACATAGTCTAATATTCTGATCAGGCTAAATATGAAAAAAACAATTAACGTGTACGATCCCTACTTTAAGGTGAACGCTGTACTGCAGAGTTACAAAAGTAATAATTTAACGAAACTGGAACAGGAGCTTGGAATATACGAAGGTGCGCTGAATAATTGGCGCAAAATATATAGAAAATGCGGGCCGGAGGGTTTTTCAAAAAATTTTTCTTTAAAAAACAGAAACGAACATCACAAAGAATCGCAGCTTGAAAAAAAGATAAAAAAATCAGAATTAGAATTTGAAATTCTACAAAGAGCAGGGGAACATCTTATGCATGGAAAACCAAAAATTTTTCATTTTATGAAAGACAATGAAAAAAGATATTCTATAAGAAATATGTGTAAAGTTTTGGGCATTCACAGATGCACCTATAGAAGATGGAAAGACCAGTATGATACAGAGCAAAAAAGAAAAAAGCTAATCCAAAAAGAAATAACCGCAATTTTTTTTGCCGCTGAGAAAAGATATGGAAAGCAGAGAATTAAAGTAGCTCTGCAAAATTCCGGCTATCAATTAGCCGTGAAGACAGTTGGCAATTACATGAAGGAGCTGGGTTTATACTGCCAAATAAGTGACAAAAGCAATAATTTTAAAGAAGCAGCGAAGCATCTGTAGCCATTTATTTCAATACTTGTTTCTATTCCTACTGCCGAGGTACTATTAGTGGTACAATTAGCGTAGTTGAAACAAAAATGCTTAATGATGAATGAATGTACATTACAGAACAACAAGAAACAGAAATTTTGAGCTTTTAAAACGCATGGCAAATACATCAACTTACAATATTAATCAGATCTATTCGTGAAATAAAACTTATAAACGCAATCTTTTAACATATTAAAACAAACAAAAAGGTTTCAAACTATAAAATGCAACCTCTTTAACACTAGTCTTTTATGTAAGTAAAATAAAGCTTATTATTTTTAAGGTCGGAAATTTATTATAATCAACTGTATTACCAGACCTATCCACTGCTCCTTTTTTCATCTGAGATTCAACCATTGAAGTAAATTAAATACCCAACGTTGAATCGTCGCGTGATCAACTGCTATTCCACGCATTTTCATTATTTCCTCAATATCCCTGTAACTCAATGTAAATCTCAATTTGAAATAAACATCCTGCAAAATAATGGCTTTGGGATAACAATGACCTTTCGTATTCATAAAATATACTTTGAACGTCTAAAGATAATAGTTATTAAACAGATGCGACAGAACCCAAATGATTACTACATACCTAACTATAAGGTCCTCATCGATTCCTTACTCCTATAAAAATACGAATGCGCGTATAAGTGCGTCGTTTGATTTTCCAAAATTATTTTATCTCAAACTCAAACAAAAGAAATCCGAATTTACTCATCCTCTTTAAAAATGTTGTTTTTATCATTATCTAAAATGGCATGTGATTATTTCATGTTGCTTTCCAGCATAATAGTAAGGTTTTCTTATAAATCAAATGATTTTTCAATACTTTTATCTACATCTAGCAGTGCTAAGTAATGCTAAAAATTTGTTGGATAGCAATTTATCGTCACGCATAATAAATGATAAAAAATATTTCATGTCTCAAATTAAAAACATTATAAAAGAATTCTCTTACAAAAAATTCGGTAATTTAAATTTTACAAAACAAACATTTGAAGAAGGCAGACTTGATGCGGTCGGCGAACATATCAAAATTATATTTTTGCCAAAAAATGCAATTGTTCAGGTGGATTTTCAGGAGATTGAGATGAGGTCTGATTCGTTATTGTTCATCAATCCCAAAGTGGTGATCAAACCCTGCGAAACCCAAGAGGGGCAATTATTACATTTCAATCGGGATTTTTACTGTATAGAAATTCATGATCAGGAGGTAGCCTGTGACGGAATTTTGTATAATAATGTATTCGAAATTCCATTCATTGGCTTGGATGAAAACCAGTCTGAGGATATAAAAAGAATTTTTCGGGAAATCCAATTTGAAATGGAAAATGAGGATTCAAATACTGAGGAAATGCTGAGGGTATTGTTAAAAACCATTATATTGAAATCAACTCGAATCTGGAAACAACAGCATCAGCTATCGGAAGAGAATCAGCAGACCGATGTGCAGTTTTTAAGAAAGTTCAGCAAATTGGTCGAACAGCATTACAAGACTCTTCATACCGTAGCAGACTATGCAGATTTATTATTTGTGACTCCAAAAAATCTCAGCAAGAAAATTGGACTGGTCAGCAGGAGCACTCCGAATGATATCATTAAGGAAAGGATCATTCTTGAAAGCAAAAGGCTTCTGGCACATACAAAGATGACGGTAAAAGAAATTGCCTATAGTCTGAATTATGAAGACGATGCTTATTTCATTCGTTTTTTTACCAAAAACACGGGGCTGTCCCCAATTTCATTTCGAAAGCAGTTTTAAAACTAAACCACTCTGCACTGAAAGTGCAGAGGTTTGTTTTACGAGGGACTGAAAGTCCCTCTTCTTATTTCATTCAAGAATGAAATTTGAATTATCATCTCCATCCTTTCTTCTGTGATGCTCTAA